>Ga0164241_10000020_pt1 | contig 434862 bp, 399 predicted proteins | sample OricomyardsoilBY_FD_108780 | JGI IMG/M metagenome (GOLD analysis project Ga0164241, IMG submission 108780) | Backyard soil microbial communities from Emeryville, California, USA - Original compost - Back yard soil (BY) | ecosystem: Environmental > Terrestrial > Soil > Unclassified | place... | reverse complement strand
GCGCAACGCAAGGCAAAGGCGTTATGCCCGATGGCACCAGCCGCTTTTCATTGGATGGCAAACCCTTGTTTCACTACATGGGCACATCGACTTTTTCTGAATACACCGTATTGCCAGAAGTATCACTCGCCAAAGTTTCTAAAGAAGCACCTCTGGATAAAATCTGCTTGCTGGGTTGCGGCGTAACAACCGGTATAGGTGCCGTTTTTAACACGGCTAAAGTAACTCCGGGTTCAACTGTTGCCGTATTTGGTTTGGGTGCGATTGGTTTGGCCGTGATTCAAGGCGCGCTTATGGCGCAAGCGAACCGCATTATTGCGATTGATGTGAACCCCGATAAGTTTGAGTTGGCGCGCCAATTTGGCGCCACTGATTTTGTGAACCCCAAGGATTATTCAGACCCGATTCAGCAGGTGATTGTGAATATGACGGACGGCGGTGTGGATTACTCGTTTGAGTGCATCGGCAACGTTAACGTAATGCGCTCTGCGCTTGAGGCCTGTCATAAAGGCTGGGGCGAATCGATCATTATTGGCGTGGCGGCTGCGGGCCAAGAAATTTCAACACGCCCGTTCCAACTGGTTACTGGCCGCGTATGGAAAGGTTCAGCATTTGGCGGCGTAAAAGGCCGTACACAATTGCCCGATTATGTTGAGCGCTACATGAAAGGCGAAATCAAAATCGACGAATTCATTACTCATGAAATGCCGTTCGATAAAATCAACGAAGCTTTTGACTTGCTCCACGAAGGAAAAAGTATTCGCACTGTGTTGCACTTTTAGCGCAACACATTCTCAACCGAGACCGATTTATGACCGACGCTGAATCAAGTTTAACTCTTGTCTCCGCCACCAAAAGTTTTGGTGGTTGGATCAAGCGTTACAAACATCATTCCAGCACCCTTAATTGCGAGATGGTGTTTGGAATTTATTTACCACCCCAAGCGGAAACCGGTACTGTGCCCCTGCTCTGGTGGCTCTCCGGCTTGACCTGTACCGATGAAAATTTCATGCAGAAATCTGGCGCGCAACAAGTTGCGGCAAAATTAGGCATTGCGATTATTTGCCCCGATACCAGCCCGCGTGGCGTGAATATTCCCAGTGAAGATGACAGTTATGATTTTGGCTCAGGCGCAGGCTTTTATGTGAACGCCACGCAACAACCTTGGGCTAAACATTACCGCATGTATGATTATGTTACGCAGGAACTTCCTGCGCTGGTGCAGGCAAATTTTCCACTTAACGGCAAAGAAAGTATTAGCGGCCACTCCATGGGCGGCCACGGCGCTTTAGTGCTTGCATTGCGTCAGCCAGGTCGCTATGCATCCGTGTCTGCATTTGCACCCATCGTTAATCCAAGCAACGTACCTTGGGGGCAAAAAGCGCTGAACGGATATTTGGGTGATGATCAACAAGCATGGGCGGAATACGATGCTTGCGCGTTAGTGCTTAAAGGCGAATCTAAACAACCTATGTTTATTGACCAAGGCGATGCCGATAATTTTCTAACTGAACAATTGCGCCCAGAGCTGTTAGAAAAAGTTTGCCATCAACGACAGCATCCTCTCGTACTGAGGCATCAAGAAGGCTACGATCACAGTTATTATTTTATCGCGACATTTATTGACGACCACTTGCGCTATCACGCGCAGCACCTCAACTAATTAGGTTTTCAAACTCCATAAAAAACTCCCACCAGATTGCTCTGCGTGGGAGTTTTTTATTACATCAACAGACGATTATTTATGCTCAAACTTTTTGCGGTAAAAATACAAGCCTGCAAAAATCACAATCAATGCCCCAGGGATCATCGCCAAATTCTGTAGTGTCGCTTGACCGGCAACCAACTCAACGGCGGGGCCGGTAACACCACTGTCAATCGCTTCTTTTTTAGCGTTATCCAACCAACCGCCAATCACTGGGTTCCAAATGCTCACCGAAAACATGCCCGCACCGCCGATTAATGACATGCCCAACGCACCGGTTTTAGGTTGATATTCGCTGATAAAACCAATCATGGTTGGCCAGAAATAGGTTACACCCAACGCGAATACAGCCGCCGATAGATAAATCATGTAGCCGGATGCTTGGCTCAACAAAACCAAACCAATGGTGGTAACTACAGCCGACAACACCAACACGCCGGCTGGGTTAAATGCGTGCACCAATGGGCCTGCAAAGAAACGCCCCAACGCCATCAAGCCTGCGGTTAATGCCAAAATCATCATTGGATGTACATCTGATGATTCGAAAATACGCCCTACCCATTGCTGCGCACCAAACTCCGAAATTGATGTCATGGTCATGCACACAATCATAAAAATAAACAATGGTGCGAACAGCGCTTTAATGTTGGTAGCCGTTGAGGTCTCGGAGTTGGCAGATTCTGGGAATGTTTGACCAAGGATCATCCAGCCGTAGATCGCTGTCGGAATTAGCATCACAGCGATCTGTAATTGCCAACCAAGACCTAACTTGGTCATTAAGGCTGATACGAGCGAGCCAATCACAATTCCACCTGGAAACCACACATGGAATTTATTTAGCATCGCAGTTTTGCGAGTGTGATAAATATCGGCGATCAATGGATTACACGCCGCTTCAACCGAACCATTGGCGAAGCCAATAAAGAAACTGGATAACAGCAAGGTCCAGAAACCAGAAGCCGTTATGGTCATAACCAAGCCCAACACATGGCAGGCAAACGCGAGATATAAAAGTGCACGGGCACCAACGTGGTTGTAAATAAAACCACCAAACATCATGGCGATCGGGAAACCGAAAAATGCCATGCCAGTAATCCAGCCTAATTCGCTATCATTAAAATTAAATTGCAGACTTAATTCAGTGAGAATGCCGGCGCGAATGGCGAAGGTCATCGAGGTTACTATGAGCGCAACACAACAGGCCGTAAATAAACGGTTGGGGTTAATCGTGGTAGACATATTTTGCACCTTCTTATTGTTAATTAATTTTGATCTTGCTTAAAATGAAATCGCCATCCTCACACAGCGGGGATGACGACAAATAAATAACAGCTAACGAGAACAACACTTTCTCAAAACGATTACAACGATTTCCAACTGCCTTCCGCTTGCGACGATTCAAGTACAGCTTGAATAAACTTCATACCTTCAACACCCGTATCAATACTGGGCACCCAGTCTTGTAGATAATGACGCTCGCCCGCCTCATGCGCAATTAAAATATCAGCGATGTCGTTATACAAGTTGGCGAAAGCTTCTAAGTAACCTTCTGGATGCCCACCCGGTGTACGCATACCGCGCGCCGCAATGTCGCTACCAATATCACCGCGACGAGTCACACGCTGACGCGGCTTATTCAGTTCAGTAAACCATAATTCATTAGGACTTTCTTGCGCCCACTCGATACTCGCTTTCTCACCGTAAATACGAATACGCAAACCATTTTCACAACCGGGAGCAACTTGGCTCGCCCACAACATACCGCGCGCGCCACCATCAAAACGCAACAACACGTGAATATTGTCATCTACCAAACGGCCTTCAACGCAGCTCATTACATCGGAGCAAACCGCATTCACTTTTTGTTGCGAAATAAATTGCGCAAGTTGAAATGCATGAGTACCAATATCGCCCAAGCAACCTGTGCCGGTTAACGCAGGGTTAGTGCGCCATGATGCTTGTTTATTATCGGCAGCCGCTGCAACTGTTAACCACTCTTGTGGATATTCAACTTGCACCACACGAATTTTGCCGAGCGTACCCTTACCTACCAATTCACGCGCATAACGCACTAAAGGGTAAGCACTGTAATTGTGAGTCAACGCAAAATAAGCACTGCTCTTGGCCGCAATTTGTTGCAACTCAAGCGCTTCTTCTAAGGTGCGCGTAACAGGCTTATCGCAAATCACATTAATGCCCGCTTCCAGCGCTGCTTTAGCAACGGGGAAGTGCATATGATTTGGCGTAACGATTACCACTGCTTGAATACCATCTGCACGTGTTTTTTCTACACGCAACATTTCTTCAAAGGATGTGTAAGCGCGATCAGCTGCGATATGTAAATCAGCTGCAGAGGCTTTTGCATTTTCTGGATTCGATGAAAGCGCACCGGCAACCAATTCATAGCGGTCATCCATACGTGCTGCGATACGATGCACCGCACCAATAAACGCACCGCGCCCACCACCAACCATTGCATAACGAATTCTTGGAGTTGTCATAGCTGTATTCTTCTTTGTGAAAATTTTGATGAAACTGCACCCCCTCCCAGCCTCCCCCTCGAAAAAGGGGAGGAGCTAAAAGCTCGCTCACATTGGGAGCGGAGTGACATTCAACCCCTCCCTCTTTTCAAGGGGGAGGTCGGGAGGGAGTGCCTTTGTTTTTATTTCAAACCCAAAATACGACGGTTCGCCGCGTGATCTGTGCCGCCGCTCGCAAAATCATCAAACGCGCGTTCAGTCACTTTAATAATATGTTGCGCAATAAATGGCGCGCCTTCTGCCGCACCCACTTCAGGATGCTTCAAGCAACATTCCCATTCCAACACCGCCCAACCTTCGTAATTGTAAGCCGCGAATTTTGAGAAAATTTGTTTGAAATCCACTTGGCCGTCGCCCAATGAACGGAAGCGACCGGCGCGATCCACCCAAGATTCATAACCGCCGTACACACCTTGCTGCGCAGTGGGGTTAAATTCTGCATCTTTAACGTGGAACATTTTAATACGGTCGTGGTAGCGATCAATGAACGCCAAATAATCTAATTGTTGCAACACAAAATGCGATGGATCGAACAAAATATTGCAGCGTGGATGATTATCAACAGCTTTCAAAAAGCGCTCGAAAGTTGCGCCGTCATGCAAGTCTTCACCCGGGTGAATTTCGTAACAGACATCAACGCCTACGGCATCAAACGCATCGAGAATTGGCTTCCAGCGTTTTGCCAATTCTGCAAAACCCGCTTCAACCAAACCGGCTGGGCGCTGTGGCCAGGGGTACAAATACGGCCACAACAAAGCACCAGAAAAAGTCGCGTGTGCGTTCAAACCTAAATTCTTACTGGCCTTAGCGGCTAACATCAATTGCTCAACCGCCCACGCTTGGCGAGCTGTTGGGTTGCCGCGTACAGATTCTGGCGCAAAGCCATCAAACATTTCATCGTAGGCGGGGTGAACCGCAACCAGCTGACCCTGCAAATGCGTCGATAATTCGGTGGGGACTAAACCATGTTTGGCCAAGGTCGCCAGAAATTGAGTGCAATATTCCGTGCTATTGGCAGCCTGCTCCAAGTCAAATACACGCTTATCCCATGTAGGGATTTGCACGCCTTTAAAGCCTAGGCTCGCAACCCAACCCGCGATGCTATCAAGGCTATTAAAGGGAGCGGTATCGCCTAAAAATTGCGCTAAGAAAATCGCTGGGCCTTTTAGAGTTTTCATAGGTTTCACCTTTTTATCATATAAAAATTCAAAATGTCATTATGACTATTAATTTCATGAATTACAAAGAAGCTATTACAACCACTCTTTAGACTCGGCTGGCCGAGACTACCGTGAGCAACTGCTGGAAGCCAAGCCGGCTCAGCGCACCAAACGCCTTATGCTGCTTAAGGCTAGAACGCGATGTTGCGGGGCTGGGAAGGCCGCATAAAAAGCGCGCCAGTTGCCGAGTTTGTTGCAACGCCACATGTTTTTCGCTTATTAGCTGCGCAATTTGCTCATAATCTGCTGGTGTGACATCAAAGGCAGGTAAAGATTCGACTTGAACCACTGCTTCACCTCGCGCCTGAGCGCGACAGTGACTGCATATTCCACAGGGCGATGCTGGCTCACCAAAGTACTCAATAAGCTGCTGACTCAAGCATTTGGGGTTGTTGGCATAGGCCAAAATGCTATGGATGCGTGTTATATCACGCGCCTCACGCTCCGCAAATAATCTATACAAGGTTTCTAACAAACTTTGCAAATCTTGAGTGTTCTGTATAGCACTCATACTGCGATAAGCTTGGCGCAGGCTCGCCACCGTGAGTTCAATTGCACCTTTTTCAGCCAAATAATCCAATGCTTTGGTAATGCGCTCTTTGGACTCCTGCAACTTTTCGCTAATACCCATCATATCCAGCGTCAGCCACTTGGTGCCTTTTTTACCGGCGGCAAATAAGCGTCGTAAAAAATCGGCGCGCGCAGAATCAAACTGTGCCAGTACAATTTCAATATCCTGTAAAAACTGAATTTTGTATTCGGCATAAAAAGGGCTTTGCGCCGCTATAACACCTTGCAACTCCAAATAGGTTAGCGCGGTATTTAACACTAAGGGGCGCAAATCAAAACGGTTTGATAGCTCATAGGTTGAAATATCAAACTCAGCTTCTTGCGATAGCAAATAGTCCACCAAACTTTGAATGCTTTCTGTACTAGGCGTATCGCCATAGGTGAAATTTTCTAGCACGCGAATATCATCTGCCACTGCAAACATTTCACAAAGTGATGGCAAACCATCGCGGCCTGCGCGTCCAATTTCCTGCACATAATTTTCAATAGACTTGGGCAAATTGAAATGATAAACCGCACGAATATTACTTTTGTCGATGCCCATACCAAAGGCAATAGTCGCGACTACAATCGGCGTTGCGCCGCTCATAAAATTATTTTGGATGCTATTGCGCTCGCCGTCATTTAAACCCGCGTGATAATGCGCCGCGCTTAAACCCGAGGCATTAATAGCAGCGGCAATATCTTCAGCCGTTTTTTGCAAGGTGACATAGATAATCGTGGCTGCATCGCGCGGGTGTTGATGCACGCGAGCGAGCAATAAATTAAGGCGATCATCAACCGAACAAGGTGTAACCCGCAACTGCAAATTGGGGCGCGCAAAACTGGTTTGAATGTGATCTTGTTTTTGAATGGAAAACTGATTGCAAATATCCGCAGCTACGCTAGGTGTAGCCGTTGCGGTTAGCGCAAGCACGCGCTCAACCTTTAGTGTTTTTGCGAGTTCCGCCAATTTCAAATAGTCAGGCCGAAAGTTGTGACCCCACTCAGAAATACAGTGAGCCTCATCAATCGCCATTAAGCTTATGCGTGTATTCGCCAAACGCTGCACAAAACGTTCATTCTTTAAACGCTCTGGCGACACATACAAAATTTTTAAAGTACCATTTTGGATGCTATCGAAAATCGCAAAGGTTTCTTCTTTATTTAGCGACGAATCTAAACGTGCAGCGGCAATACCAAGTTGCTGTAAGGCATCAACTTGATCCTTCATGAGAGCAATGAGCGGCGAAACAACCAGCGTTAAACCATTAAGCATTAATGCGGGCAATTGATAACACAAACTTTTACCGCCGCCCGTTGGGAACACCGCGAGTGCAGAGCGACCTTGTAAGAGGGCATCAATCACCGCTTCTTGACCGGGGCGAAAACTGGGTAAATTAAATTGCGTTTGTAGAACGGCAAGAGAGTTTTGCATAGCTGTTTCCTTTATTGTGTAACCACTTCCATGCGGGTAAAGATTGAGCCTAATTATGGTGCCAAGTATTCGCTAGCGCAAGCTGCTTAATTATCAACTGCTAAGCTTAGTTGCCAAAATGGTAAAACCTAAAACAAAAAAAACTCCCGAGCTTTCGCGCGGGAGTTTTTTAGGCGGTTCGCTATAAATTAGAATTTATACACAGCGCCAACAGTTAACGAAGATAACTTCAAATCATCCCATTTTGCGTACTGGCTATATTCAGCACGCAACGCAAGCTGTGAGGTAACATCAAAGCTTGCGCCTAAACCAAACACCGCTTTGGTTTTTGAGGTGGAATCCGAGTATGGGGAAGGATTGTTTCCGTCCGCATAATATTCTCTGCTCTCGTAATCAGCATCAAGACTGGCCAATCCTAATCGACCATACACATTAAATACGTCGCTAATAGGTAATTTACCCACAACAGAGGCTTGCAATGCGGTAATACCTATTTTGTCAACGAAGTTATAATTATCCACACCGTTAAAATCACTTCCGCGATCAGCAACTTCACCTAGATCACGGTATGCCAACTCAATTGCTAAGAATTTATTATAGTCGTAACCAGCACCCACAGAAAAACTTGTATCGGTTTTGCTGAGTTTTGAATCGTTGCTACTATCAAGCTCCATCTTGCCTTGGCCAACGTCGCCAAACACATAAAAACCTTCCGCCATTGCTGGCAAGGTGAAAGCACTTAATGCACACGCCAATAAAAGTTGCTTTTTCATAATAAATTCCTTAATGGATTAACATATATAAAATTCAGTCATACATCTTTGAAAAAATGTATTGAAGCGAACTTTAGCAATCCCGAATGAATTTAACCTGAACATTGAAAATGTGTTGTAAATCTTTAAAAATAAAAGAATTAACAGAATTTTTATTTTCTACGATATGCAGACATATTTTCAAACGCATTGCATTAAATAGGATTTCCAAGCTTCAGTACGCGACGACACATGAAAGTTTTTAGGTAGGGAATGTGTAAGCCCAATTAGCGAAGGGAAGACTATTTTTTGGCAGAGATTAAAAACTATCGAATAGACATAAAGCTATTAGCTATGTAGCACTGAATAGATTGCGGGTTGGCATATCGCCACCCCGCAATCTACAACACATAAGCTCTTAGAGCGCGATTGAGTAAAGCGCGTGATGCGCGAGAATGAAGAGCGTCTTCTTATCCTTACCACCCACCACCAACTGGATAGGACGCTCAGGCACGGTAATTTGATTGATCATTTTGCCGTCCGGCGCGTAGACAAAGACTTGACCATTGGCGACATAAACGCGCCCGTCTTGACCAACCACAACGCTTTCGCCACCGCGCTCCGCAAAGACTTTGAGGTCCGTAACAACACCCCCAGAACCAACCAAGCCGTGATAAGTGCGATTTTCTGATGCATTGGTCAGGAACACGCGCTCACCCACCTTGGCAGTCACCAGCCCCATAGCGTCCATGGTGTCGGAGAAACGCCAATCCCCCTGACGGAAAGTACGGAATGCGGGCAACACAAGACTGCCATCTGGCGACACATATTCTCTCGCCTTGGGCGTCCCCATACCCTTAATGAACTGCTCCGCTAAGGTCGAATAACGGTAGGTCACATAATCAAGCTGATCTTGGAACTCGCCGTCGTTTTTCCAAAGGTTACCCGGCAATGCAACCTGCACATTGGATCGAGCTGCAGCAGTAGTTGGCTGGATTATGTCGATCTTATCGAATGGAGTATCTGGCTTGAACGTGTACACGGTGATCTCAGAACCTTGTGGCGACATAACCATCACGTTGCCAGACTTGTCGATTGCAAGATTGACCGGGTCCAGCGTGTTGTCACGCACAATTTCCAAACCTTTGGCAGGTGTCCAGCGGTAGATACGTTGGAAGTAACGCTCAACAAAATACAGCGCACCATCCAGCGCGGCAGCAGCACCTGATATTGAATAGAAGCTATCTGCCAGCTTCTGGATTGGCGCTGCGGTGTAGAGCGGCGCAACAGGTTCAGAGGTCGGTGCATTATCGGTCACATCAAACACCGCAAACTCGCGCTCGCGTATATCCCACCCGGCTGAAACATTGCGAATGGCATTTTCGAACGGAAATTTGCTGGCACGCAAATAAGGCGCGCACCCATTTTCATCGCACATGGCAAACCCACTTTCCGCATTTGAGTGGAGGTTACGGAAACGGATGTCGGTCGAGTTTTGCAGACGCACTGCAAAAGCGTTTGGCTTAATCGTGCGGGTAACCCGGTAAGCGTGGTAATTGGCAAAGAGGATATTGCGTGAGTTGCGCACATCGAGACCGTTTGCATCGGCACTATCACGCACTTCTTCTTCGGTTTGAGGTGCTAGAAACTCCCAGTTTTCAACACCATCCAGAACGATTTCACTACGGAAATGGTGCTCAGTAGAGAGCTCATAGACGTGTCCGGGAGTTTTGGTATTGGAAACATAAAACCCGGCGTGTGCGCCTTCATGTGGGGTCCAAATGTCTACAAAAGTACCGCCACCGCCGTCAGTGATCCAGATACTTGGATACTGTCCATCAACACGCCCTTTAACCCCTTGGTCGCGTTGATCGCGCGGCGTGCCGCTACCGCCCTGAATTTTAACGTCATCCACCAGCGAATCCGCACCCGCTTTCCACAGCAAACCAACTGCTCGCGGATTGGTGACTCCAGTGTAAATGCCAATGCCGCTAACAATCGCATTGCCGCCTTTCGCACTTTCAACCAACGCCTTAGGTGCACCCAGACCGGCGTAGGCAGGTGAGTTTTCAGGAAGAATAATTTGCGTCTGATTGGGATGTAAGCCAATCAAAACCGTATCCTTTTTTAACTTCAAGGTGTCGCTGACGGCGTACCTACCCTGCGGAAAATAAACAACCTTGTGTTTATCTATCGCCCGCTGAATAGCTGCCGTATCGTCTGTTGTGCCATCGCCCTTAGCGCCTAGATCACGCACGTTAAACCATACAGTTGTCGCGGGCAGCGGGCGAATTGCGCGTTTTGTAGCGGGTATTGCGCTTAGCGATTCAGCCTTCCAGTTGGTTTTGATCTGCCCCATTACAAGCGGGTCGCCCAAGGTCAGGCCGTAATTAAACTCCTTAACCCGGTAGCTTTTGCCAGGACCTTCAATGGTTTTACCGCTGTCACGGAAGCGCGCAAAGGTCGGCACATTCGTCGCCACGGCATTTTCGAAACCAATTTGCGTGAAGACGCTGTTCTCAGCACTGATTACCACCGCCGCCTTGGAAACATTGGTAAAGCGAACGTCTTTACCCCACAGAGAATCTGAGTAGCCTTCATCAATATCAATCCCAACCGGAACATTGCTAATGGAAACATTCACAAGAGTAAGATCAACTTCGTGTTCGCGGATTGCAGCTTCACGCTGACCGTCAAACGAGCTATCAATCAAAGTGAACTGCCACGCGGGAGATGTCTTTTCAGTGAGGATGCCGTAGCGCCCGCCGTGGAAGTGAACATCTTGCATAACATTGCCGGCAAGGTAAACGCCCGCCAAGCCTGAACCGAGATTGAAATCCATATGCGACAGGAACGAATGCTGAGCAACGTGGAAGCGCGCCGCGACCGCACCAGCGTTGCCTTCGCCAATTTCAATGTCAATGTTAGCCATGGCGGAGTAGAAGGTGCCTGAATTAGCATCAAACAATTTATCGTTGAAGGGCACCACTGTTTTGGGCGGGAATGGCGGTTGCTTATTGCCATACTGATCATTGCCGACAAAAGTGAACATAGTAGCAACGCCTTCGCCAAATCCGGGCGTATTGTCACCCAGCACTATGACCGGGCGCGTCTTACCAACCCCAAAGAGTCGCACCGCCGGATGCATGATGATTGTTCGGCTGATGAGATAGCGACCCGATGGAAGAAACACAACACCGCCCCGCCATTTATCCACAACGGCAGCATCAATCGCGTGCTGAATCGCAGCGCTGTCGTCAGTACGACCATCCCCCGCAGCCTTGACTACGACAGCATTGGTATCCTTTGGCATAGTCTCGAAGACCGAATTCGTCGCCGCCTGCGCAGATAACGAAATACCCAGCAGCCATGCTGCCGTCATTAACTTAAGATTCACGTGAATACCCCTTGTCTGATTAACGATTATTGTTTGACATCGGCCAGGTGACGAACGAACTAAGCAATTGGTTGATTTGCAATCCCGGCTGATTTCATTCTTTATTGGCTTCAAGCTGCTTTAAAGGCAGTGGAGCTTCAATAGCTTATATTTGTTTGCGCTACCATTGCGGTTAGAAGGAAAGCTAATAATGGATTATTACTAATAATTTAGACGTGCATAATTATGGTAGCGCAACCATACTCATTCAATTGAAATGACTCGTCAATAGCGGTTAACCGCCGTTTACAATTATTGACCCTTGAAAGGCTTAGCGGGGGCAACACAGGGGAAAGGATTTGTTTTAAGGTGCCATCCGTTAAAAAACAACAGAATTAGAACCGCTTATTTCAGCAACTGCCCAACCAACTGCTCCATGACACTTCGCCAGGCTTGCTCTCCCTCAGCACCCGCGAGCTCAAATGTTTGATTCATTAATTTGCGTTGCGCGCCACTCAATGCCGCTTCCAACTTTGCACCCTCCGCAGTAAGCGCTAAACATTTACCGCGTTTGTCGGTGGCATCGGGGGAGTCCTGAATAAAATCCATCGCAATTAATTGTCGCAAAGGCGCATGTAGAGCTTGCTTGGTGACGCCCAAAATTCCCAGCAACCCACTCACACGAATTTGAGGGTTGCGACCTACAAAATAGAGAATGCGATGGTGTACACGCTGGAGGCCGCGCGCTTCCAGCAACTGATCTGGTTTAGCAGTAAAGGCGCGGAAAGCGAAATGGAATAGCTCTAAGGCTTGATTGAGCTCGGCTTCACGGGAATTGGTTATATTTTGAGTTAATTGGTCAACCATATTGACTTTAATCTTCGAGAAGTGAATTATAGGTCAATAAAACTGACCTAACCTAAAATGCCACGAGAATGTTATGCACCCCGCCCCGCCCTCTATCCCACAGTCTGCCCCGGAATTATCTGAGCGCATTTCGCGTTTAACCTCATCCTTAGTTCGCGAAATTCTCGCTGCCGCGCAAGCGCCGGGCATGATTTCATTCGCAGGCGGCCTGCCCAGCGCAGACGCCATGCCGATTCTACATGACTCAGACACATCGCACGATTGGCAGAGCCCCGTGTTTCAACAATACGGGCAAAGCGAAGGTGAGCCACTGCTGCGCAAACATTTGGCGGATTGGCTGGCAGAATCTGGCTTGCCGGTATCCGCCGAGCAGACTTTGGTGCTTTCAGGCTCCCAGCAAGGCATAGACTTGGCCGCGAAATTATTTGTAGACCCCGGCACGCCCATACTCTGCGAAGCGCCGACTTATCTGGCCGCACTGCAAGCTTTCCAGTTATTTGGCGCAAATTGCATAGGCTTACCGCTTACCGATGCAGGCATAGACCCCGCACTTTTGGCGGAGATGATAGAAACCCACAAACCACATGCGATTTATTTAATCCCCACGTTTCAAAACCCCTCTGGCCACTGCTACAACGCCACCAATCGCCAAGCCGTCGCCGAAGTGCTGGATCATTACTGCTTACCATTGATAGAAGACGAACCCTACCGCGAATTAATGTACGACGACGTTGATCGCACGCCTATTTGCAGCCTGTTAGAACGCGCGCCTTGGATTTACCTCGGCAGTTTTTCCAAAACACTTTGGCCGGGTTGGCGCGTGGGATTTTTAGCGGCATCCAACGATTTATTTCCGCATTTATTACGCTTAAAGCAAGCGGGCGATTTACACACCAATCGTCCCGGCCAAATTCGCGTTGCCAATTGGTTAGCCAGTGAAGATCGTAACGATGATTTAGTCCATTTACGCAACACCTATAAACACAAACGCGACGCCATGAACGAGGCACTCAAGAATACTTTCGGTCATTTAGCCGATTGGGAATCGCCCACTGGCGGTTTGTTTTTTTGGCTGCAATTACGCAACCCAATTGACACTCGCCCACTGTTAAAAATTGCGTTAGAACGAGGAGTGGCTTTTATGCCAGGTGAAGCGTTTTACCCCGCAAGCAGCACACCCAAGTTTGGCACTATGCGACTTAATTTCAGTCATGCGAATGCGGAAAATATGACAAAAGGATTGGAGATATTGGCGGGGATTGTGGAGGATCACGCGTGAAGTTTGGAGTTTCGGGGCAGAATAAAAGATTAGCGACTACTGCGATTCTGGCTTAGTTAGCCGATATAAATTTTTATTCTCGTTAAGTAGCTTTTGGTAAGCTTTATCATTCTTCGCTTTCTGCCAGACGACATAAAAAATAGCAGCGGATTCTGCTTTGACTTCATCAACTATTTTTGGCAACTCATCTCGCCCATGCGCACCGCTTTGACCTTTTTTATCTTGCGGCACTGGCCCATCATATTTCTTACCGCTTTTATGATTAGCATAACGGCGGCTACGCGTATAACCCATTTGTAAAAACTTGCGCGCCATATCCATACCCACAAAATCCTTTTCTTTCTTGTACGCTAAAAACAACTGATAAATCTTTGCCGCAGACTCCTGTGCTATTTCCGGTGTTTTAAATCGCCAGAAAGGTAGAATTTCACTTTTATAAGGTTCGACCAATAACACGCCTTGCTCGCCCACACCGGTGCGATACAGCTCGGGTTGCTCGCGCAAGCTCAGGCTTTTGTAATCGAGGGAATAGTCGAATTTAGCGAAGGGCATAAATCTTCATCCTGATTGTATCTTGCGCCAAGAATTACACTAGGGCGATTAGAAACAAGGTTACTAGGATATAGATTGCCGGAAAGAAGTATGTACGGAATCTAACGCGTATTAAAAAAGAGATTCGAGATGTTGGCGAAAATTGTGAAGGTAAACTTAGTGAACCCAGTCCTCAAGCCGCAAACCTAGAACGCGGTTAAACTCGCGAGTATTGTTAGTGATTAAAATGCAATTCTCTGCAATGGCATGGCCTGCAATAGCCGCATCATTAGCACCTATGGGCGTGCCCGCCTCACTGAGTTGACGCTTGATGAGTGCGGTGGCATCAACGGCGGCAACGCCCCAAGGCAGCACCGCATCCAATCGCTTTACAAACTCATCAACCATCACATTATGTTTTGGCGACGCCTTCTTGCCGATGGCACCAAAACGCATTTCCGCGTAAGTAATGGCTGAAATAACAACTCTATGCTGCTGTTCCACCACGCTGGTCAACCGCTGCAGCACTTCAACAGGCTGCTCACGCATGATAAACGAGCAAATGCACGTATCGAGCATAAAGGTATTTTTCACAGCTCAAAGCGCCCCTCATCCGAGACCACATCGCTGCGTTCCTGCATAAAATCAGCATCCGCCTTGGGGAGATCCATCAAAGAAAGCCAGCTAGAGCGCACCGGGCGCAGGGTTAGAGTATCGCCCTCTTTGATAATTTCAAGCTCATGAGTCCCCTCAAACTCCATATCCTTAGGCAACCTAACCGCTTGGTTTTTACCGTTTTTAAAGATTGAGACAGTGCGCATAGGGTTTACCTCTTAAGGCTGTGACTTGCATTATAGAGAGTAAGACCGAAGACGGCATATGTCAAGCATATGCCAAAAAAGCTAATGAATCTTTTGCGTGGCACCAAATGGGGCTCCCATGCGAATTCGCCGAGCATCGCAAGGCGGTAGAGCAAAATAGGCAGGACGCCTATTTTAGTTTTGACAATACAGGGACGTATTGTCAAAACGGCTCGTTAGCGCCTGAGAAGCGCAGGATCACGAATGAACTGGGGTCGCCTTTCTTTTGGTTATTTTTCTTTGGCGAAGCAAAGAAAAGTGACTCGCCAAGAGGCGAAAGAGATCTACACAAATGGAAAATGTTGGGCATGGCTGCCCAACGGGCTAAACTCATATTTTTTTATAGTCATTTTCAGAATAGTGAATTTTAATAAAATTGAAAGTCTTCGGTCTAACGCTTGATTTTAACCCTAATAATTTCTCCGCCTTAATTTTCTCAGAAAACTCAAAAACAGCATTTTTATTGTTAAAAATATCTATGTGTTTAACAATATTATAAAAAACATTCACCAAAACATTATCAGTAAACAATAAATCATCAATGCTTATTGAATCGAATTTTCCCGAATGGACAAAACCACATCTTTTTTTATAAATAGATCTTATCCTTTCCACATAACCATCAATTGACCAGTCAGAAGCCCACCCAATAAATGCCTCAACTCTTTCCGGCAATGAATTGGATATTTTATCATCTGAACTCGTGAGCAAGATCTCAAGTGTAATCACGTTCCATAAAAATGCCTGCACTAAATCTGATGTCATCTGACTTTTTCCTGCCAAATATGCAGCACGCCGCAAGTCAGCAATCCAAGATACTTCACAAGACAACTCCTGACCGGAAATTATTTTCATCAAGTCATAAAAAAATCCATATTTACTATTTTCATGCCAGTTCTTGTCTATTTTTAGCGCATGAATTTTTCCTGACCGTTCAGCGTTATTAATTTTATAGTCAGTTATTAAGTTCCACATAAACCATTTATTAGCGCCTGTCTTATATTCGCCAACTAGCGCAAGTTGTGAATTGCTTGCTCGCCTTGAATAAGCCAATTGAGATAAAGCTAAAAAACATAATTCTTCACGAACAAGATTTAAAAAAACCTCTTCCTGCAAGCTGCCTTTACCGCCAAGTTTGTGCACTGCAAACACATTGCTCTCCGTCAAAAATGCAGGAAAACCCAGTCCAGTTATATTTTTTAGCTCAGATATACGACATGTAAATCCGAGCTTCTTTCTTGCACTGGGTAATTTTTTCGCATTTACGAATGTAATTTGGCTTAATGTAAGCTCGCCATTCATAGAATCATCTATGATAAAACCTTTTACGGGAGCCATGAAAAGCCATAGTCCTTTTGTTTGCTTTACCTCACTAATTTTCATAATACGCTCCATTATCAGCCATAAAAAAACGGGCTAATTTCTCAATCAGCCCGTTTTCAATTTAACGATTTATTTAATCATTAAAAAACTTCTTAACTCCATCCAGCCAACTCGACTGTTTGGGCGAGAACTTCCCGCCTTTCATACTCGCTTGGAAATCTCGCAGCATTTCTTTCTGCTTGTTAGTGAGATTCACCGGAGTCTCCACCACCACGCGACAGAGCAAATCACCCACTCCACCACCGCGCACTGGCGTCACACCTTTACCGCGTAACTTAAACAATTTTCCAGTCTGCGTTTCTGCGGGGACTTTTAATTTTACGCGGCCATCTAGCGTTGGCACTTCCAATTCGCCGCCGAGTGCTGCATCCACAAAATCAATAGGCACTTCACAATATAAATCGGCGCCTTCGCGTTTAAAAATGGCGTGATCGCGCACGTGAACTTGTACATACAAATCACCGCTGGGGCCACCGGCATCGCCTGCTTCGCCTTCGCCGCTTAAACGAATGCGGTCGCCCGTATCTACACCGGCAGGCACTTTAACTTGTAGCGTTTTGGTTTCTTCTACGCGGCCTTGGCCGTGACAAGTTTTGCAAGGGTCGGCAATGATAGTGCCGCGCCCGCGACAGTTGGGGCAAGTTTGTTGTACCGAGAAAAAGCCCTGTTGCATGCGCACTTGGCCGTGACCGGCACAGGTAGTACAGGTGACAGGTTTGCTGCCCGCTTTTGCGCCAGAACCGCTACAGGTTTTGCACGAAACTAATGTGGGAATTTTAATTTGCGTGCTGGTGCCTTTTACGGCTTCTTCTAAATCTAATTCGAGGTTGTAGCGCAAATCTGAACCGCGAGTTGGCCCACCGCGACGGCCACCGCCGCCACCAAAAATATCGCCGAACACATCGCCGAAAATATCGCTGAAGTTACTGCCTCCGCCACCACCGCCTGCTTGACCATCCACACCGGCATGACCAAAGCGATCATAGGCTGCGCGTTTTTGATCGTCTGACAGAACTTCGTAAGCTTCATTCGCTTCTTTGAATTTTTCTTCTGCTTTTGGGTCATCCGGATTTCTATCCGGGTGATGTTTCATCGCCTCGCGGCGATAAGCTTTTTTCAAATCAGCTGCGTCTACGTCTTTAGAGACGCCGAGCACTTCGTAATAATCGCGTTTTGCCATCTTGATACCTTAATCGGTCATTCTAGTCGCATTTAATTCCCTCCCCTTTTGGGGGAGGGTCAGGGTGAGGTGCAACAGCACCCCCTCCCAACCTCCCCCTTAAAAAGGGGGAGGGGCTTATATTTATCACCCTCATCGCGAGGAGAGGGAATTAAAATTTCTTTTCTTTAAACATGACAAATGCGGGCAAGCCCGCATTTGTTTTTGCTTTTCCCCTCCCCGCTTTTCAAGGGGGAGGCTGGGAGGGGGTTCATCTCACAAAAAAATAAAGCCCCACCCCAACCCTCCCCTTGAAAAGAGGAGGGGGCTGTAAAGCATTACTTATCTTTTACTTCTTCAAACTCAGCATCAACCACGCCATCGTCTTCTGCTTTTTGTGAGCCAGATGCTTCGCCTGCGCCTTGTGCGCCCGCAGCTTGTTGTTCAGCATAAAGTTTCTGTGCGAGCGAGCCAGATGCTTCAGTCAACTTGGTAGTTGCTGCTTCAATCAACGCAAGATCATCTGCTTTCAAGGCATCGCGTGCTTCGGTTAACGCCGCTTCAATTGCAGATTTTTCTTCTGCCGTTGCTTTGTCGCCCGCTTCTTTCAAGGTTTTTTCAGTTGCGTGAACCAATCCATCAAGCGTATTGCGTGCTGCCACAGTTTCAGCAAACTTGCGATCTGCTTCTGCGTTGGCTTCTGCGTCTTTTACCATTTTTTCAATTTCAGCATCGCTCAAACCTGATGATGCTTTAATCACGATAGATTGCTCTTTGCCGGTCGCTTTATCTTTCGCGCTTACGTTCAAAATACCGTTAGCGTCGATGTCGAAAGTCACTTCAATTTGTGGCATACCGCGTTGTGCGGGTGGAATATCACTCAAATCGAAACGGCCAAGTGATTTGTTTTGTGAAGCTTGTTTACGCTCACCTTGAACCACGTGAATGGTTACCGCAGATTGGTTATCTTCTGCGGTTGAGAAGGTTTGCGATTTCTTAGTTGGGATAGTGGTGTTTTTGTCGATCAATGGTGTTGCAACACCGCCCATGGTTTCAATACCGAGCGTCAACGGAGTAACGTCCAACAACAATACGTTGGTGGTTTCGCCAGACAATACTGAACCTTGAATTGCAGCGCCTATGGCTACTGCTTCATCTGGGTTTACATCTTTACGTGGCTCTTTGCCGAAGAAATCTGCTACGGCTTTTTGCACCATTGGCATACGGGTTTGGCCACCAACGAGAATAATGTCGTCGATTTTTTTCAAATCCAAACCAGAATCTTTAATCGCTTGTTTTACGGGTTCCATTGAACGCGCCACCAAATCTTCTACTAACGATTCGAGTTTCGCGCGGCTCAGTTTTACCACCAAATGTTTTGGGCCTGATGCATCTGCAGTGATGTAGGGCAAATTCACTTCGGTTTGTTGCGCTGATGACAATTCGATTTTCGCTTTTTCTGCCGCTTCTTTTAAGCGTTGCAGTGCGAGTGGATCGTTGTGCAAATCAATGCCGGTATCTTTCTTGAAAGTGTCTGCGAGGAATTCGATTAAACGCATATCGAAGTCTTCACCACCGAGGAACGTATCGCCGTTGGTTGAAAGTACTTCGAATTGGTGTTCGCCATCTACGTCGGCAATTTCAATAATGGAAATATCGAAAGTACCACCACCCAAGTCGTATACCGCGATAGTACGGTCGCCTACGCCTTTATCCAAACCGTAAGCAAGAGCTGCAGCAGTGGGTTCGTTGATGATACGTTTTACGTCCAAGCCAGCAATACGGCCAGCATCTTTGGTGGCTTGACGTTGTGAATCGTTGAAGTAAGCAGGCACGGTAATTACCGCTTCAGTCACTGCTTCGCCGAGATAATCTTCAGCGGTTTTTTTCATTTTCTTTAAAACTTCTGCAGAAATTTGTGGCGGTGCTTTTTTGTCGCCTTTAATTTCTACCCATGCATCGCCGTTATCGGCTGCAACGATTTTGTAAGGCACCATTTTGATGTCTTTTTGCACTACGTCGTCTTTAAATTTACGGCCAATCAAACGCTTTACCGCGTACAAGGTATTGTGCGGGTTAGTCACTGATTGACGCTTGGCAGATTGACCTACCAAAATTTCATCGTCGTTAGTGAACGCAATAATGGACGGCGTGGTGCGGTCGCCTTCGGCGTTCTCGATAACTTTTGGCTTGCCGCCCTCTAATACTGATACGCAAGAGTTGGTGGTGCCCAAGTCAATGCCGATAATTCTACCCATGATATTGCTCCTCAATTTCTGTCTATCTGTTGTTACAGAATGCGCGCATTGCCCCTTTGGAATTAAAAGCAGTCACTGCGCGAAATGTTAATTAATGGTTGGGTTTGTTGCACATCTCCTGCGAATTGCAGCGAGCCGCGCACTTTCATCTACCGTTGGTTTCTATATTGGAGCTGACAAATGTAATTCAAGTGCAGCTCTAAAAATTTCTTTACAAATTTTAATGCTATTTGATTATGCACACTTCGGCTTATGGCGCTTTAGAAACCACAACCATCGCTGGGCGAAGTAAACGGCCGTGCAAGGTATAGCCTTTTTGGAATACGTTGATGACGGTATTTGGCTCTACATCGGGATTGGGAACCGCCGAAACCGCTTGGTGCAAGTTGGGATCAAAAGGTTCGCCATGCGGATTCACCACCAAGACTTGGTGACGTGCGAGTGCGTCAATAAATGACTTGAGCGTTAATTGAATACCTTCGGCAATTGCGGTGAAAGTGTCGTTGCTAGCATCAATTGTCGATAGTGCGCGCTCTAGGTTATCTACCACTGGCAGTAAGTCATTAACGATTTTATCTTGGCCGAATTTGTGGGCTTTTTCGATATCCTGCTCAGCGCGACGGCGAGCGTTTTGTGCATCCGCCTGTGATCGCAAGGATTGCTCTTTGGCGGATTCGTACGCGGCGGCGAGAGTTGCTAACTGCGCCTGCAAGCCTTCAATGCTCACTTCCACATTTTCGGCAGCTGCAGCTTCTGGTTGGGCATCAGTATTTTGGATGTCTTGGTAATCTTCTGTGGACACAATTTTCTCCTATGATTTTCACGCGGATTGGCTACCGCAAAACAATTCAGTGCTTGCTATATGGGGCTGACCAAGGAGGATTCAAGCGTACCCAGAGTTTTTCAGTCGACACCTCTGGATGGAGAGTCATTTTTACTGTATAAACAGCCAGACAAACATTTCTGTGCGACTTCTTTTACCGATTTAACAGGGAGCCCACCCATGCTCACACATCTCAGCATTCAAAATTTCACCTTGGTTGAAAAGCTCGACCTCGATATGAAACCCGGTATGACCGTGATTACCGGTGAGACAGGTGCAGGGAAATCCATTCTACTCGATGCCCTCGGCCAAACACTCGGCGACCGCGCCGAAGCTGACCGCGTGCGTTTGGGCGCAAGCCGCGCGGATATTACCGCCAGCTTTGACACCAGCCGTATTCCCGCCGCGCAAGAGTGGTTAATCGCTAATGATTTACAGCAAATCGAGTCGCCCAATGAATGCTTGCTGCGCCGCCTGATTAACAATGAAGGTAAATCCAAATCCTACATTAACGGCCAACCCGCGACCTTGCAGCAATTACGAACACTGGGCGAAATGCTGATTGATATCCACAGCCAGCATGAACACCAATCACTACTGTTAAAAGAAACTCATCGTCGCTTGCTGGATGAATTTGGCGGCCAAGCCGAACTCGCCAAGCAAGTGCGCCTCGCCTACCGCGAATGGCAAAGCCGTTTAGAACACTACTTACACTTGCGCGATAACGCCGCCGAAGTGAGCGCGCGCTTTCAGCTATTAAGTTATCAAGTGAATGAATTAGATCAACTCGGATTGCAAGCGGGCGAATTAGAAAAGCTGGAAGCTGAACAACGCAGCCTTGCTAACGCTGGCGATATTTTGCAGGGCAGCCATGAACTTTTGGCGCTGTGTAACGATGACGAATCGGGTTTAAACACTAACTTACATCGTGCGCTGCATATATTGCGCGATATGCCCGAAAAATCTGCCGCGTTAATGGCGGCCGAAGAATTATTAATTAGCGCGCAAATTCAAGTAGAAGAAGCCTGCCACGAAATTGATCATCACATTGATACCTTCAACCTCGACCCTGAGCGCCTGCAAGTGGTGGAAGAACGTTTAACCACTATTTACGATGTTGCGCGCAAGCACCGCATTCGCCCGGAAGAATTGCAGGAATTAATCGCCCACTTAAGCCATGAACTCGAACAACTGCAAGGCGGCGATGCGAAGCTGGATCAACTCGCACAGCAAGTGACCACCGCTGAAAATGCTTTTTTACAATTGGCTGGGCAGCTCTCTAACAAGCGCCAAAAATCGTCAACCCATCTAGCAAAACTGGTTAACGATCAACTCAAAAGCTTGGCGATGGAAAATGCCAAGCTCACCGTGAATTTAAATTCACTGATTGAAAAACCTTCTGCGAATGGCTTGGAAGATATTGAATTTTTAATTAGCACCAACCCAGGCCAAACGCCTAAAGCACTAGCAAAAGTTGCCTCCGGTGGCGAACTCTCTCGCATCAGTTTGGCGATTCAAGTGATTACCGCGCAAACATCGGCAACACCAACATTAGTGTTCGATGAAGTGGATGTAGGTATTGGCGGCGCAACGGCAGATGTAGTCGGCAACCTGTTACGTCAACTCGGCGAAAAAGGCCAAGTGATTTGCGTAACCCATTTGGCGCAAGTTGCGAGCAAAGGTCATCAGCATTTATTAGTCAGTAAAAAATCTACCAAGACGAGCGCGGAATCCACACTAATTTTATTGGAAGGCGAAGAAAAAGTTGGCGAGATTGCACGCATGCTGGGCGGTGCGAAAGTGACGGAACAATCGTTGGCGCATGCGAGGGAGATTTTGGAAAGTAGATAAAGTTTTCAATCTCCCGCCGAAAAATAGAATCGTCATCCACGCGAAGGAGGAGATCCAGATCTTGATGTAAATAAGCTGGATCATCGCCTTCGCGAGGATGACGATGAATAAACAAGGAATTTAATAAGGAAATAGTTATGGCAAACCTACAAGCGACCGAACTCATTGCGAGCAAAATTCTTGTCATTCGCGGCCAGCGCGTGATGATTGATGCCGATTTAGCAGAACTTTACGGAGTATCTACTAAAGCACTCAATCAAGCTATTAAACGTAACGCCGCGCGATTCCCTCAAGACTTTATGTTTCAACTCACCGCAGATGAAAAACAAGAGGTGGTCACAAACTGTGACCACCTCCGCAACCTCAAATTCTCCCGAGGCCTGCCCTATGCCTTTAGCGAACATGGCGCCATTCAAGCGGCCAACGTACTTAATTCCGCACAGGCTATCGAATTGGGGATTTATGTAGTTCGCGCATTTGTACATTTACGCGCATTACTAGCAGCAAACGCGGATTTAGCACAGCGGCTGGAGGAATTGGAAGCGCGTTTTGAACGTAAATTAGACACTCATGACCAAGCCATTGCTGGCCTAATTAATACTTTGCGTCAAATGATGATGCCACCAGAAACAAAAAAGCGGCCGATAGGGTTTATTCATTCAAATGAAGATGATTAGAAAAACTGCCAAAAAAACAAAGGCTGCGCAATGCAGCCTTTTTTACGCCTGAAGTTAACTCACTTTTTCAGCGGCTTTACGTAAAGCACCAAGCTGTGATCAGTTAGTTCGTAACCATGATCTGCAGCAATTTTACGCTGTAGCGCTTCAATTTCATCGTTATGGAACTCTATGACGGTTCCGCTATCTATATCGACCATGTGGTCATGATGCTCGCCACGGGCGACTTCGAATACCGAGTGACCGCCATCAAAGTTGTGTCTAACTACTAAGCCTGCGGTTTCAAATTGTGTGAGAACTCGGTATACCGTCGCCAAACCAACATCATCACCCTGCTCGATCAAGGACTTATATACATCCTCGGCGCTCATGTGGTGCTGTTCAGCGGATTCCAGCATTTGCAGAATTTTTATCCGTGGCAAGGTGACCTTAAGGCCTACTTTGCGTAACTCTTGGTTTTCATCTGCCATTTTTCCCCCAAAACCTTCTCAGTTTTCCTGTGGTTCGGGTATTATCCGTGTTCAAATTATTTAGTGGAAGCCCTCTTATGAAATTAGCCAGTCGTATTTTACTGGTCACCCTATGTGCACTGACGCTTAACAGCTGTGGAATCTTCCCTGGCGTGCACAAACTCAACATTCAACAAGGGCATATCATTACCCCTGAAATGGTTAGCCAGCTGAAAATGGGGATGAGCAAACGGCAAGTGCGCTTTGTATTGGGGAACACATTATTACCCGATACCTTTAACGATGACCGTTGGGATTATTTTTACAGTATTAAACGCGGTAGCGATGGTAGCTACACCAAACACTTGTACACCGTGTACTTTGAGAACGATAAGCTGGTGAAAACTGAGGGTGATTATTTGCCCGGCGCTGCACCGCTGAGCGAAGAAAAATCCGAGAAGTATTTGGAAGACGCCAAGCGTGACATGCCTTTGCCGACGAATATCGAGAAAAAACCAGAACCGGTTATAGATCAACCTAAATAAGGTTTTCCAAGCCCAAGGATGGGCTGATACTCCCTCTACTAAAAGCCCTCACCACACTCCTAATCCTTGACACCTAATCTCTCTCAACTAGGCTGAAGAGTGGCTGCAGGTACTTTTGCTGCACCTACTGCAACGCACGGCCTCATGATTCAAACAATATTACCCGTGCGTATATGGTTGAATCTCTTTTAAAATCCGTGAAGCTTGAATGCATTATTTTACCAAACGTTGGCACTATCTCACTCGTGCATTGACTGCATACTTTCGTATTTATGAGGCCGAGCCTGCGGTTGCGGCTGGTTTTCGTGCACAGCAAATACAAGCTATTTTGCAGTTAACCCCTTTAACGATGCTCGCCAACACCCTTAATGCGCTGGCGTTACTGATTATTTTTTTTGATTCACCCTCATTTCATTATGTGGTGCTATGGGTAGCGGTGTTGAGCTACATCCTGTTCAAGGGTACGCGCGCTTGGCTAGTACAACGTAAAAACCCTCCGCCTGAACGGGTTTCACCCCGCGCGTTAACCCGTGCTACCCAACACGCCATGGCACTTGGCGTTATCTGGGCGATCTTACCCATTTTAGTCTTTAGCAATACTGACGCTCACCTCACCCTGCTACTCATTTCCATTTGCGTGGGCATGCTGTGCGCGGGCGGTTTCGCATTATCAACGGTTCCACCCGCGGCCATGGCCTACGTGTTATTGGTTGCACTAGGGTGCGAGATTGCTTTCATTAAAGATGGCATTGCCCAGAATTGGGATTTGGCCTTATTGCTATTGATTTACTCTTTTATCGTTTGCTCGGCAGTTTTGTCATCGGCAAAAACATTCGGCGCGCGTTTAATGGCAGAGGCTGAAGCAGCACACCAACAACAATTAGTGAGTTTGCTATTACATGATTTTGAAGCGCATACGAGCGATTGGTTGTGGGAGCTCGATCATCAGGGCGTGTTGCGGAACCCTTCGCAAAAATTAGTCTCGCTCTTAGGGCAAGATAGCGCTGCGCTAACACAACACTCATTCGCGCGATTATTTGATACAGACTACGCACGCAACGAATTTATTGATAACAACCCCATTGCTCAACTCGAACACCATCTTCAACAGCAAGAGCCATTTCGCGAACTGGTAATTCCCATTGTAATTCGCGGCGAACGCTATTGGTGGCAACTCACCGCGAAACCGTTACTCAACAATAAAGACCATTTTATTGGTTGGCGCGGTGTGGGGTCGGATGTGACCCACAAGCGCAATGCTGAATTAGAAATGCGACGCTTGGCGAATGTGGATTCGCTAACAAACCTCGCTAATCGCCACTGCTTTTATATGCAACTTGAGACGCTCAAAAAGCAGGATCAATTCAGCCATTTCACATTATTTTTTTTGGATTTGGATAACTTTAAAAACGTTAACGATTCACTCGGCCACGGCGTGGGCGATTTGGTATTAAAAAACGTAGCGCAACGCTTACTCAAAACGGTGCGCAGTCATGATTTGCTCGCGCGCTTGGGCGGTGATGAATTTGCCATTATCAGCCAAGGCGAAGACTCGGCTATGCAAGCAAGTATATTGGCACAACGTATACTCAATACCTTTGCTGCGCCCTGTGTTATCAACGGAAAAAACTTACCCATTGCTTGTAGCATTGGTATTGCGTTAGCGCCCGACCACGGCCGCGATACTGAAACCCTCTTAAAAAATGCCGATATGGCGCTCTACGCCGCTAAGTTTGCAGGGCGAAACACTTTTCGCTTTTATGAACACGGAATGGAAATTGTTGCTCAACAAAAATTACATTTGCTGAACGATATGCGCGCGGCACTAGAAGAACATGCCGCCACTAACAAGCTTTTAAATAAAACCTTTAGCGAAGATTTGGTCTGGCCACAAACGCCTATTGTGGGCCAATTTGAATTGTTTTTTCAGCCACAAATAAAATTAAGTACACACCAAGTTGTCGGTTTTGAAGCCTTAATTCGCTGGCACCATCCCGAGCTGGGGTTAATTTCACCCGCGCAATTTATTCCGCTCGCAGAAGAGTCTAATTTAATTATTCCTATAGGTACTTGGGTATTAGTTGAAGCCTGTAAATATGCCGCTAAATGGCCCGAGAAATGGCGCATTGCCGTCAACCTTTCAGCGGCACAATTTAGCGAGGGCAATGTCATTGAAGTGGTTCGTTGGGCGCTGCAAATCAGCCGCTTGGAGCCTGCGCGGCTCGAGTTGGAAATTACCGAATCGTTATTGATTCACGACAATGTTTCGGCCCAAGAAACGCTCACCGCGCTGCGCAAACTAGGCGTGCGCATAGCCTTGGATGATTTTGGTACCGGTTATTCGTCGCTCGCTTACTTGCGCACCTTCCCACTCAACAAACTTAAAATTGATCGCTCATTTGTGAGTGCGCTCAGCCAAGACACCAGCGCACTTGCCATAGTGAATGCCATTATCCAATTAGCGGAAGCCTTAGCACTGGATACCACCGTTGAAGGCATTGAAACACAGCTGGAGGCAGACATTTTGCGCAGTTGTGGCTGTCGTGATGCCCAAGGTTTTTATTTCGGCAAACCGCTCCCGCTGCAGGAGGCACTGGCAGAGGCTCGGCAATTAGCACCGCTTGTTTTTGATGTAGATAAAATGCGCCATAAATAGCCGCAAATAATCTAAGACCGCCGCAAAGCTCACCTATACTGGAAGCTATAAACCTAGCTTAGGCATGGCGCTCACTTACTGCCCAAGGTAATTCTAATAACACTCTAGCTTGAGGCCAGTATTCAATGCTCAAACGTATTGCCGTCACCGATGTTCGGATGGGAATGTTCATTACTGAACTCTGCGGCTCGTGGATGGAACACCCTTTTTTTAAAACCAAATTCCTGTTGGAAGATCATCACGACCTTGAAAGCCTTATCAAAAGCGGTATTAAAGAAGTGTGGATCAATACCAGTAAGGGTTTGGATGCAAATGAAATAGTGCCGGGTAAAACCCTGTCCGATATTGAACGTGAAACGGAACAAATGTTACGCGACGCCGCGCGCGCAAAACGCACCGAAAGAACCAGCATGGATGAAGAAGTAAAAATTGCACGGCGGGTGTGCAACAAATCAAAAGAAGCCGTCATCACAATGTTTAATGATGCCCGCATGGGGAAGGCCGTTGAGGTTGCCCATGCGCAAGAACTCGTTGAGGAAATTTCCGAATCGGTATTGCGCCAACCCCACGCACTAATCAGCCTCGCCCGCTTAAAAAATGCCGATGAATATACCTACATGCACTCAGTTGCGGTCTGTGCACTTATGATTGCACTGGCACGCCAATTAAACCTAGACAACGAGATAGTGCGCGAATGTGGCTTAGCGGGTCTGTTGCACGATTTGGGTAAAACAGGCATCTCCAATAAAATTCTCAACAAACCAGGAAAACTCACCGACGAGGAGTTCACCACCATCAAATCGCACCCCCAATTTGGGGCCGGTATTTTAATGGGCAACCCTTTGATAAGCCCTATCGTGTTAGATGTAGTTTTACATCACCACGAAAAAGTGGATGGCAGTGGCTATCCCCATAAACTCTCGGGAGATATGATTAGCCTCTTCGCCAAAATGGGCGCAGTGTGCGACGTTTATGATGCTATTACCTCCAATCGCCCTTACAAAAAAGGTTGGTCACCCGCCGAATCTATTCGCAAAATGGCAGAGTGGAGCAAGGGGCATTTTGATGAAACCGTATTTCAGGCTTTTGTAAAAACCGTGGGCATTTACCCTACGGGTTCACTCGTTCGTTTAGAGAGCGGGCGCTTGGGTGTAGTGACCGAGCAGAGTGAAGCGTCGTTGCTTACACCGAAAGTAAAAGTATTCTTCTCCGCCAAAATGAAAACACCCATTCTGCAAGAAACATTGGATTTATCGAAACTCATTGGCAAAGACAAAATTATTGGCCGTGAATCACCCGATGATTGGGGCTTCCGCAATTTGGATGAATTGTGGAGCGGCTCGTAAGCCCCTCCATCACCCACCTTTTAGCTAAAGCCCTTCTCGCTCACGCACTACCTTCGCCCAAACCTCGCGCAGTTGATCCGCCAAGGTCATGGGGTCAAAGGGTTTTGCAATAACGCCTACTGCACCCAACTCCAAATAACCTTGCACTTCTTGCGGCTGCACTTTTGCGGTCATAAATACCACTGGCGTAGTGGCAAGCTCTGGTAGTTTGCGCAGCGCTTGTAGGGTTTCCGGGCCATCCATACCGGGCATCATCACATCCAATAAAATTAAATCGGGATTAAATGCCACCGCCTTACCCAAGGCTTCGCTGCCAGATGAACAAGGTTCAAGGTTAAAACCACTGATAGCATCCAATACCATCACCGCAATAGCTTGAATATCCGGGTCATCCTCTACGTATAAAATTTTATCGAGGAGTGCAGTCATAGTTATGTCCTTTGGGCATTAGTTAATATGGATAGCAACTAATTTCTGTCGCACATTTTTCTTAGGCAAAAATCGAGCGCAATATCGAATATTGGGTTAATTTTTTACAGTTCTAAATTCGGCAAAGAAACACGCACCCTGCCCTAACTCACTCTCAAAACCAATTCGACCATCCATTCGCTCAACCAATTCTTTGCTAATAGCCAAGCCCAAACCCGTACCGCCTTTTTGGCGACTGTCGGATGAATCAGCTTGCGAAAACTTTTGGAACATATGCGCTTTAAATTCGTCAGCAATACCGGGGCCGTGATCGCGAACTGAAATCCGCAGCCACTCGCCATGAAGCATTAAATCAATCTCTACTACAGAGTGTGGCGGTGAATACTTGGCCGCATTGCTTAAAAAATTATGAAGCACCTGTTGTAAACGAAACCCGTCAACATCAATAAATGCCCCTGCCGATTTATCATTTAACGTTAGCTTGACAGAATATTTATCCGCATAAGATGAAATCTCCGTGATCGCTTGCTGCACTAAAGGCAAAACCGCTTGTGAGCTACAATCAAATGGCATTTTACCCGCGAGCAATTTCTCCATATCCAGCAAATCGTTAATGAGAAAACTCAACCGCTGACTATTTTTATAGGCAATATCTAACATCCCTTTTGCTTTTTCGGGCAATTCGCCCAACACATTGCTGGCAATTAAACCTAGCGCACCTGAAATAGAGGTTAGCGGTGTGCGTAATTCGTGGCTCACGGTAGAAATAAATTCACTCTTCATGCGCTCCATATGTTTTTGTTCGCGAATATCTTTGACTAAAGTCCACCAGCTCTGAGCACCGCTCTGGCCGATATTAATCATCGAACCGCTCACTTCAACGGGAATTAATTCACCATTTTTATGGCGATAATGTTTTTCGATTGGCCCAAAACGGCCAGTAGCTTTTAATGCAGTAATCGCTTGCCGGCTTTTCTCCCAATCAACTTCTGGTGTTAAACTTAAAAAGCTTATGCCTTTTAACTCTTCAACACTGTAGCCCATCATGCGAGTAAACTCTGGGTTGCTATCAATCAGCTCGGCATTCTCATTAACCTGCAAAATACCTATAGGAGCCATTTCAAATAATTGCGAAAGCTTGGCGGTCGTGATGAATTTTTCTTTGTCGCTATCGATCCGCGCTTGAATATCCCAAATAAAACCATCTAAAAACTCCACCTCACCACGGGGATTAAAAACACCTCGGCCAACTTCTTGTACGCACCGCCACTGACCATCGGCGCGCTGAATACGATACTGAATATCGAACGGTTTTTGCTCTGCAATGGACCGCTGTATTTCATCATGAACATAGTCAACATCTTCGGGATGGGTAATGTCCGTCAAACTACGCACATCGCGTACCAAAAAATCACTGGCGGGATAGCCCGTTAGCTGCTTAACCGCATCGCTCAAATAATGCATGGACCATCGCGGATTATTTTCACAGCGATAGGCTGCACCGGGAAAGTTACTCAGCAAACTGCCCAACAATTGCTCATTGTGTTGAATAACATCGTGGGCGGAACGCAAACGTAACAATTGCACCACTTGCCGCGCTAATGCTTTCAGCGAAGCTATTTGCTCAGTCGTTAGCGTGCGAGGTTGATAATCAAGTACACAGAGCGTACCCAGAGCAATGCCATCTGCGGTTACCAAAGGTGCGCCCGCGTAACAACGAACATGGGGTTCACCCGTGACCGAGGGGTTATCGGCAAAACGGCTATCTTTGGTGACATCCGCAACCACTAACACTTCATCGGGAACTAAAATAGCATGCGCACAAAAAGCGATATCACGCAATGTTTCACGAGCATCCAACCCTATACAACTTTTAAACCACTGACGATCTGCATCAATCAATGAAATAACGGCGATAGACATGCCGCACAACTGCATAGCCACTTGCGCAAGATCGTCAAAACTCTGTTCGCGCGGCGAATCTAAAATCGCTAAATCGTGCAGCGTTTTTAAACGCAAGGTTTCATTGGTGGGCAAATCAGCTTTCATAATTTTCCAGCACCGTTAGTGAGCTATTGCCGTTTTAACGGCATTAAGAATTGATTGCATTGTTTGTGGTTTTTGCAACCACTCAACGCGCGTGAACATTGATAAATTGCGATTAGCTAAATGCTCGGTATCGAGGTTGGCAGAGATAACAACAATGGGAATATATTGCGTAGTTGCATCGCTGCGCATTTGTTTAATTAATTCAATGCCGCTCATATCAGGTAATTCAATATCTAGCGTCAATGCGTGATATGAGTAAAGGGCTAAACGCTCCAGCGCTTCCTGCCCAGAATAAGCAATATCCACTCGATAATGTTGCGCGCGTAAAATAGTCGCGAATAACTCTGCCACTTCGGGGTCGTCTTCAACCACTAATATACGGTCACCCGTCACCGCGCGCGCAACCTGAGCCGGCGAGTTCAAACGCGCCGTTTCTTCACTGGGTAAATCAAAATAAAATTGCGCTCCGCTACCAAGTTCAGAGATGAAACCAATTTTTCCGCCCATACGCTCAATAATTTCTTTACAAATTGCTAAGCCTAAGCCAGTACCGCCTTTTTGACGCGTGTCCGAAGAATCGGCCTGTGAAAATTTTTGGAAAATACGCCCACGAAATCCGTCTGAAATACCGGGGCCGCAGTCAATAACAGAAACACGCACGGTGTTGTGTATATCTTCTACACGCAAAACTATGGTTGCATCGCGCGGTGAAAATTTACAGGCGTTGGATAAAAAATTAGCCAGCACCTGCTGTAAACGCTGCGCGTCAACCGTTACACGTAAATCATCGTGCACAGTATTGTCCAAGCTAAACTGCACATTATATTGCGCGGCATAAGCGGCGTTGGCTTCCATAGACTGTACAACAATGGGCAGTATGGGTTGGGCTTTAAGTTCAAAGTGCATTTTCCCCGCATTCAGTTTGTCCATATCGAGCAAATCATTCACTAAATGGATTAAACGCAAACTGTTTTTATGCGCGATATTTAACATTTTGGTAGCGGTATCCGGTATTGCGCCCGCAGCACCATTCACAATGATACCCAGCGCACCACTTATGGCCGTAAGCGGTGTGCGCAGCTCATGACTAACGGTAGAAATAAATTCGCTCTTCATACGATCTATGCGCTTGAGTTCACTAATATCGCGCGCGAGACCCAAGTAGCCGGTAATTTCCCCATCGGGCCCACGCAATGCACTAACCGAGAGAATAACCGGTATATGACTGCCATTTTTGTGCACGTAGGTCCACTCATTTTCGTCTTCATCTCCTTCGCGCGCTCTCGCGATAAACACCTCAAACCCAGGCATTATTTGAGTTGCAAATTCATTTGATAAAATGTTGGCTTGCGCACTAATTTCCTCTTTTAAATGGATAACCTCGGGGGAGAGAATATCAACGACTTCAGCAGCAGAATAACCCAGCATAGCTTCGGCACCTTTGTTAAAGGTTTTGATGACGCCATGCACATCGCTGGAAATGATAGCAATGCTCGCAGCATCGAAAATTGCTTCGCGCAGGGTATTAATATCTTGTAGCTTTAAAGCGGCTAACTTCTCTTCGGTGATGTCTTGTACGTATCCATTCCAAAGTGTATTGCCATTATCTAAACGCTCGGGTCGCGCTTCACCTCGCACCCAGATTTCACCTCGCACAGGGTGTACAACACGGTAAGTTGCTTTCCAATTTTTTAGCGTTGCCGCTGACGTAGAAATCGTTTGGCTAACCCAACCAATGTCGTCTGGGTGGAGCACTACAAAAGCAGCGCTCGCATCTGCTTCAATTTGTTCTGGTGTGACGCCGTAGATTTCTTTAACGCCCGAGCTGGCAAAGGGAAAACAACTAATACCGTCACTATTTAATTGGTACTGGTATAAAAAACCCGGTAATTGGCTACACAGTTTATCGAATCTATCCAGCAGCAATTGCTGTTCTGCTTGGTACTGCCCGCGCTCAAGAGTAACGCTCACCCAGCGCGCTAATAAGCGCATAAAATCTTTATCTAAATCATCATATATTTGATGGCGGCTATGTTCAGATTCAAAACTTAAAACTCCATAAATATTGCCTTGCAACCAAATGGGTACACCGATATAAGTATCAACATTATTGACCTTACAGGCGTGGTGATTTGCGTAGTCGCTCTGCTTAATTTCATCGCAACAAAATACATCTTTATTATTCAAAGTAACGTCACAAAAACAATTAGCGACGGCACCTATAACGTCGCGTTGACATTTTTGCCCCACGCTAATTTTTACTTGATATTGGTTTCCCTGTACATGGCTGACAAAACCGCAGGGCAACCCTAAATAACGTGCGCCAATCGTTAATACACTGCGCAATTGTGCTTCGGCATCAAATACCGGAACAGAAGCAATTTCATTGAGTGCACGCAGCGCGGCCTGCTGACGAATAACAATAATTTCATTTTTTTTGCGCTCGGTAATATCGGTATAGACGCCCAGCATGAGCGCAGCCTTACCATCGGGAAGCCACTCCACTACCTTGCCCCGGCTAAAAATCCATTTATAACTACCATCGGCAATGCGCACACGGCATTCACTTTCAAACAGCGGCGAATGGCCTTTAATATGGCGAATCATTTCGTTGTAACTGGAACGTCTATCGCTGGGATGCAATCGATCCTGCCAAGCCTCTACATCGTCTTTCGCTTCATCGCCAACGCCACACAACTCGCGCCATTCTTTAGAGAAGACCGAACGGTTAGTAACAATATTCCACTCCCAAAATCCTGACGCACTGCTAGCCAAGGCTAGGTTTAAGCGCTGCCGCGCCTGCTCGCTGAGCTCATGCTCATTGCGCAACTCTTGGTTATACCCGCGCAGCAACTGCACAACGTGGCGACGATTGAAATAAAACAACACCCAGAGCAGCGTTAGCGCTAGCAACCATGTGCATAAGCATTTGAGAGCTAACAACTGGCGCTCTCCCGCTCTGGCGGCATGCTCAGCAGTGATATCAAACCAACTTAGCACCACTGTGTTAGCCGCCGCCAAAGACGCATGTGACGAGTTGAAGCCCGCTAGTAGCACCAACAAATAGCTTTTATCTTTTACCGTAATAACCCACGGGGTTTTGTTATCCACAGGTAAATTCGCCAGTAACCCCGCTGCTTGCCACTCTTTTACCAAAGGCTTGTTATAGCTTTCCACGTACCATTTACTGTGGCGATAGCTGGAGTTCTCCAACACAGTTTGTTGCGTGCTGTCCCACAATATCTCAGTGGCGAGCTGCGCATTAATCAGTACGGCTTGTCCCTGTTGTTCGGTTTGGTGCTGACCGTGCGGCAACACGGTCAAGCCTACTTCCAGTACTGCCATGGGCTCGCTCGCAGGGGCATCATCAAATTTGATAGGCGTAGCCTCAAACTTGATAGGAATTAGGGCGCGGTAATGTGCACCGTAGCGCCCAACCTCCATGCCGCTAGCAGGCTTACCACTATTGAGTACCGATACCAGCAAGGGTCTAAACGGCGTTACATCATCGCCAAATCGCGCTGGGTGGTGCGTGCGCAGAAAAGTACTGGGACCAAAATGCAGATTAAGCTCGTGCGCCCCCAAAAGCTGCATAGGCCCCCAATAAGACATAAAGGTTTTTTGCAGTTGTGCGCGCAATAATGCGCTCTGCCCTGCACCACTACTGGCGCCTTCACGGGTGTGCACCAATAGCGCTTGGCGCGCTAAGGAAACCACGTTTGGATCATTAGAAATCAATTGGGCAAATGCTTCCGCTTGCCGCAACGAAGCCTGCCGGGATACTTCAAGTGCTGCCTGCCCCGCCGCTTGCTGCACCCCTAAACGCTTTTGCCACTCATGTTCTTCATGCGCCCATTCACTCTGTAAGAGCAATACGAAAAAGCCGGTGATTAAGAGCGATGCTACCCAAGGAAGCCAGGAGTACAGCCGTTTATTTTCTAAATCCATTGTTGATCTCATGCCAATAAAGCCTGCGCCAAGTACGAAGACGCAGTTCTTTATCCAGTGTAGTGCAGATTTTTTGAAGGGGTATGAGGTTGCGAGGTGCTCGCGAGCAAAGGGAAGACTGTGCGCTCGCACTGAGCACACAGATTTAACTAACTGAGTTATTGCGTGATGTACTTGTTCGCCTCCTCAAGCATGGCAGGACAAAGCTTAGGGTTAGCTTTTGCGGTTTCATAGTATTCATTCCCCGCGGCGGCGGCGTACTCAAACAGGCCGTCAACATCGACGTTAGCTTCCGGGTTTTGGCGCTGCGTTTTTGCTATGTCTTGATAAAGATACCGCTTGGTCTTTTTGAGTAGGTCGGGATTAGCACCGCAGCGTTTCAGCATTTGATAACTCATGCCATTGGCGTTAATACGCCTAGCCACTTCCATCGTCTGCGCCAGGGTTAATCCCATCTCCTCATCAGAGGGTAGTGGCTCATCTGCACCTGCTAGGGGTGCGAGTATTAACAGCATCATCAGTAATTTTTTCATCGTTTACCTCGTTTAGTTATTATTAGTAGGTCCATGATGGCAGTTTGAGCTATTCACTCACCCGCTTCGGCGGCTTTTTCGGCACGTTTGCGGCGAGCATCTTTAGGGTCGGAAATCAGTGGGCGATAAATCTCAACACGGTCACCTTCATGTAGCACATGGCTGGCCGCAGTATCCAACCCCTTGGTACCCAGCGACTGCCCAAAAATACCCATTTTAGCGTTAGCAATATCAATCTCAGGGAAGTGTTTCACAATGCCCGAACGTTCTACCGCTTGCAGCGCAGTCGTACCGGGCTCAACCAATAGCGAAAGGATTTTTTGTTTGTGTGGTAACGCATAGGCTACTTCCACGGTAATTAAATCGAAATCGGCCATGAAACTCTCGTTGTTATTGATAAACCTGTTTTGCACGCTCGCAAAGCGCATCTACCTGCTTACTGGCAACAGACTCAAACAGTTTACCGACCGCCATGCCGAGCAATTTACTCTGCAATTCAAACTCCAAATCGAAACTCACTTTGCAGGCAGTTTCATTCAATGCCGTAAAACGCCAGCAACCCTTTAAGTATTTAAACGGGCCATCCACCAAGGTCATGCTCATGCTTTCTGGCGCTTGTAATTGATTACGAGTCACAAAGCTTTGGCTTACGCCAGCCTTGCTCAATTCCAAGCGCGCTTCCAGCCAATCGCCTTCGCGCTTGAGTACCTTTGCACTTACACAGCCATCCATATAGTGGGGGTAAGCTTCAATATCGTTGACCAAATCGAACATCTGCTGCGCGGAATAATTCACCAGCGCCGAGCGATTAACCGAGTGCGCCACAGATTTACTCCGCCACAAAACGGTTGGCGATGGGGAAGAATAAATTAACGATAATCATCAACACCAAAATGGGCGATATATAACGCAACACCCAGCGCCATACTGCTAACAAACGGGGGTGATCTTGCTGCATTTCATGCTCCGCCAATTCGCGTTTCATTACCCAGCCCACAAAAATTGCAGTGAGTAACCCGCCAGTTGGCAAGAGCAAATTAGTAGTGAAGAAATCGAGGCAAGCATAGAAATTCATGCCCCACAGAAGTTGCTGTTCTGACCACTCATTAAAGGATAAAACCGAACCTAACCCTAATAACCAAGCAGCGCCCGCTACCAACAAACTGGCGCTAATACGATGAAACCCAAAACGCTCATGGAAATAAGCAACCGCCGGTTCCAAGAGCGACATAGTGGAACTCCACGCCGCCAACACCACCATCCCAAAAAAGGCAATGCCGACTAGTGCGCCCATAGGCATGGAGCCAAAGGCAACGGGCAAAGTCACAAACATAAGGCCTGGGCCACTGCTCGGCTCTATGCCGGGAGTAGCGAATACAAAGGCGAAAATTGCTACGCCAGTAAGCAGGCCGACCATCACATCCAACAGTGCTACCGCGATAACCGTTTTACCAATAGCAGCGGTGCTGGGCATATAAGCACCATAAGCCATGATGGCACCCATACCGATACTTAAGGTAAAAAACGCGTGCCCCAGCGCAATAAGCGCGGAGTTCCAAGATAGGTCTTCAGGGTTAAAGCTGAACATAAAGCGCGCGCTAGTGACAATTTCACCGGTGGTGTAGGCATAGCCAAGCAGGATCAATAATAGGATTAAGAGCGTGGGCATCATCCAGCGGATGGCATTTTCCAAACCTTTAGTTACCCCAAACATCAACACCAAGGCAGTAAGGGCCATAAACGCGGTATGCCATTTCACCAAGCGGCTTTGGTCGGCAAGTAAACTGTTAAACAGTGCATTAGAGCTATCGCCATTCAGGCCGGCAAACTTACCTTCAAGGGCAGAAACCAGATAATCCAGCGTCCAACCCGCAATCACCGAATAGTAAGAGAGAATCAAAAAACCCGCTAAAACACCCATCCAGCCAATAATTGACCAGAGTCGCGTAGTGCCCATATCGGCGCTGATATTGGTTACGGAAGTTATTGGGTTGGCCCGCCCTTTACGACCGATCATGATCTCCGCCATCATAATGGGGATACCAACCAGCAAAACACACACCAAATACAGCAGTACAAAGGCCGCACCACCGTTCTCACCCGTAATGTAGGGGAACTTCCAGATATTACCCAAGCCAACTGCCGAACCCGTGGCCGCTAGAATAAAGCTGCCGCGGCCCCATATCGCATGCTGTTTAAGTCGTTTTGCCATGTAAACCCCAAATGGACGTTCGTTGCTTTGCTGTTATTGTGCTTGATGTAGATTGTAACGGGATTGCGCGCACAACATAAGGCCACCCAGATCACGTACAAGCGCGAAATTTCTGCGCAAGTCTGCGTATAATGCCCGACTGCTCTCCTGAAACGCTGCGTAACTGCAGGCAACATCATGGGATAGAGCCTCCGAATAGGCTACACCTTAGGAATTTGAAAGACGTTATGGCCAAAAAGAATTCGCACAAAAATACCGGCAGCACCATTGCGCTCAACAAGCGCGCCAAGTTCGACTATCACATTAGTGACCGCTTTGAAGCAGGTATTGTACTGCTCGGTTGGGAAGTAAAAAGCTTACGCGCCGGTAAAGTTCAGCTTACCGATAGCTATGTATTCTTTAAAAACGATGAAGCGTGGTTGCTGGGCTCGCATATTAACCCGCTGCAAAGCGCATCCACGCATTTTGTAACCGACCCTACGCGCACGCGCAAGTTGTTACTCAATCGCCGTGAGATCGACAAATTACAGGAAGCCGCACATCAAAAGGGTTACACCGTAGTCGCCACCGCACTCTATTGGAAAGAACACTTGATCAAGTGCGAAGTCGCACTTGCCAAAGGCAAACAAGAGCACGACAAACGCGAAACGGAAAAAGAGCGCGATTGGGCTCGCGACAAGCAGCGTATTTTCCAAACGGGGAATAAAGACTAAACACAAAGGCACCCCCAATAATCTCCCTATTTCAATGCGGCAAAGCCTTGACCGAGGACACTCCATGAATGCAACTGCCCCCGCGCTACCGCTGGATACCCTGTGGGAATCTATCCGCAGCCAAACGCGCAAGCAAGCTGAGCAAGAGCCGGTGCTGGCGAGTTTTTTATACGCCACCATCCTCAACCACGACACTCTCGAAGCAGCACTCAGCTTCCACCTCGCCAATAAGCTCGACAGCCCTGCTCTGCCCGCCATGTTGGTGCGCGAAGTGATTGAACAGGCGATGAAATCTGACCCCAATATTAGCCTCGCTGTGCGCGCCGATTTGCAAGCGGTGAGCGAGCGCGATTCCGCTTGCTGCTCACTGGTTACACCCTTCTTATTCTTCAAAGGCTTTCACGCGCTGCAGGCTTATCGCATTGCTCATTGGCTTTGGATGCAAAAGCGCAATTCACTCGCGCTATTTTTGCAGAATCGCATTTCGTGCGTGTTTGCGGTAGATATTCACCCCGCAGCCAAAATCGGCAAGGGCATTATGTTTGACCACGCCACCGGCATAGTGATTGGCGAAACGGCGGTGGTGGAAGATAACGTCTCTATCATGCAATCCGTCACTCTGGGTGGCACCGGCAAAGAACACGGCGACCGCCACCCTAAAGTGCGCAGCGGCGTGCTGATCAGTGCGGGCGCAAAAGTGCTGGGCAATATTGAAATTGGTGAATGCGCCAAAGTCGGCGCTGGCAGTGTAGTGCTGAAAGATGTCGCCCCACGTACAACCGTAGCCGGTGTGCCCGCGCGCGAAATTGGTACTAGCCCTTGCGTAGAACCTGCGCGAGATATGGATCACCATATTAACTCATAAAGCTTTAGTTAAATGAGTTGGGTGCGGTTAGAAATAAACGTCAAGAGCATTTGTCACGATTGGCAAATACTCTTCGACTAGCCTTTGAAATGAGCTAGATGAGAAGCTTATGTAGCAAAGGAAGCCATCAGTTACGAGCTAGGCGCTCAGGAGGCACTGTTGCCAACGCTTGAAACGCGGGGCGCGCTAGATAAAACCCTTGAATAAGTTCTACCCCTAAATCACGCACTGCACTCATCTCTTCATAAGTTTCAATACCTTCTGCAATGACCTCCACACCAAATTCACGGCACATGCGCACTGCATAATTCACAATCGTTTGGCGGCGCTTGTCTTTATCAATATCGCGCAACAGCGTCATATCTATCTTAACAAGATCAGTCTGCACCTCGGCCAGCAAATTAAGCCCCGCGAAACCCGCGCCAAAATCATCAATAGCCGTTTTAAAACCCTGCAGTTTGTAATGCTCAACAATGCCACGTAAATGGGCAATATCGACAACCTCTTCAGCCTCAGTGAATTCAAAAATGATCCGTTCAATAGGGAATCCATAGCGCTCGGCGGCATCTAAGGTAGTGCGAATACAGAGCTCCGGGCGATAGACAGCGTTAGGCATAAAGTTGATGCTAAGCAGAGAAGGCATAGCTAATTCGCTCGCGAGTTTAACCGCTTTTACGCGACAAACTTGATCGAAGCGATACTGATTACTAGGGTTCACATGCTTAAATACTGCCCCCGCAGGTTCATTATTTAAACCACGCGCCAGTGCCTCATGCGCAAAAATTTCACCACTCTCAATATTAACTATAGGCTGGAATGCCATAGTGAAATCAAACCCGAGATCCACGCCTTTAGCGCACTCTGCACATCCTAACGGACGATAATTTTGTTGAGGGAGCATAGTGAAATACCTTACAGATCAGCTAAAAACTATTAAGGATGGCAATCATCCACTTAACCGATGAATACTTGCCCTTAGTTATAGCACGCAAAAAATAAAAAACCCGCCGAAGCGGGTTTTAAAGGTTTAGATTAGTTCTTATTTAAGGCACGTAAAACACCTTAAAGTCTGCCACTTGTAAATCCAGTGTAATTTTCCCGCCAGTTACCGCTACATTTTGTAATGTCACACGGTCTTGCACACTGGTCACAGAACCCATCCGCGTTGCTGTCAGCGTAATTTGCACACCAGTTTTGGCGGTCATATCCGTATTGAATACCGCCACGAATTTCCCTGCTGAAGTCACCATATCGCGCACTATTACGCCGCTGGTGGCACTGGCTGCCGCTACTTTCACACTCGGCTGCGCGGGCCATGCGAGATAAGCAGCGTTAAAACGACGTAAATCCTGTGGCGCACCAGTATTGAACGAGTTGCTGGAAAGGTAGCCAATCCAATAAGGATCTGCATTGGCCACGCCCTTCACTTCCGCCAACATCGTGTAAGGTGTGCTGCGCTCTACATCGCTAACGAAATAGCCGAAGTGGCCACTCATAGGCCAGTTTTTGAAGGAGCCGTTGGCTCTATCTGTGGTGTAATTGCCGGTGCCATCATCCTCATTAAGCGGATAGTGACGGATCAGCGCCATACCTTTTTGCGTGCTAAATTTTTGCAACAACGCTGGGTCAGCCACCGTGTATTGGCGACCATACGGCATTGTCATAAGCACACCTTCACCCACTTGATAATTCAGTGGGTCTGCAGGCGGTGTACCATGGGACATTTCGTCGTAACCATTGGTAGTTGCAAACTGAACTTCTGTGGGCAGGTTTAAGGCAGACAAGGTGGTTTCATAACGTTTGTCTGCCAACCAGGTTGCGGCTGTTATGGGCGAATAGCGATATTGCCAACGTGCATCCGCATTGACGATTGACCATGGCGTTGTATCGTCGGTTACTACGCGGGTATCGGCATAGTTAGGCGCCGGAATCGGCAGACCTTCTTCGTGATAGCTGGTGAACAATACGGCAGCGTTACTCACGCCATCATTGCCGTTTTTACCTGCGCGCAAATAATCACGAATAGCCGTTAGGTAAGCTTTGCGCTTGCCATTCCACCACGCATAATAATCTGCGCGCAAACTGCTACTCGCACGCAAAGACGCCTTGGTAGGTATAACGACATTGCGATCCGCTGCATAGCGCGCACGCGCTGCATCACTAAAGCTTATGGGCCACGAGCCCACTCGGGTACGGAACCAAACACCGGCAAAACTGGCATTGGCTTTGTAATCTAGCACACTAGCGCCTATGAGTTTTTTCACATCTACCAGAGCCTTGGGGTCAGTTACATCCACGCACGCGGTTTCAGCCCAAGAGTAAGGTGTGAAGCGTTTTTCAGCGCGGGTAAGTGGTTCACAACTTTGCTGGGAGCCATAGCTCGGCATAAAGCATTTAGCTTGGGTCTGTCCCCACGGCTTTTTGCATTGGTAAGCGCTATCTAACAAATTAGAAGCGCAGAAGTTATTGCCGGTTGCATCCTCACTTGGGCAGCTCGTTGTACTGAACTCGCCTTCACCTTTAGCCCCGTAATATTCAAAGTAAGGCATAACTTCTAAGCCGTAAGCTCCAGCTTTTTGGGTCATCTCCGGCCAGAAAGCAACACGCGCCGAATAAAACCATTTACTGCCACCGTAGTTGCTGGTGTTAAGCCCTTGGTTATGACCAAACTCTAGCAAATCTTTAGTGAACACATTAAAGCCCAAGACTTTGGCGAGCTTCATTTTGTATTCCAACCAAGTATTGGTTGTCGTTCCTGCGCTGGTACCTGTCGCAGGGTTACACACGCCTGCATTTGCATAAGAGGCAGAGTTGGGGTCAGTATTAACCACGCTATCACCACGCTGGCAGAGTGCGGTACTGTCGTTCATTTCCTCGCGCCAGAACGTGCGTCTATGCGGCAAACCACCTGGTGGATAGTTAATCGCCAAGGCGGCACTGGCAGTATTGTTCACCGAATACAGGCGCACCTCACCCATCACAGCACCCACATTATTGGGGTTTCCGACAGGATTGTAATGCCCCACAGCCACCCAAAAGCCATCCGCAGGGCCAAATGGGCGCTTGGTGTCCACTTCATTGCGGACTGCCGCTAAAGGTTGGAAACGGTCATGCAAGGTGAAATAGAATCGATAGGTTTTCCATTGATTACTGTGTGGATAAGACACCGATTCAGGGTTTGGATAGGCATATTGTTCGCGGTTATCGCCAATCTCTTTACCGGTTGAGACAGTGCGCACCAAGTCTGCACCACGGTTTACAAATACCATATGACGTGGCACATCATCCGGATAGTCAAACTCCAACACGTAGGCTTTACCGGCTACCAGCCCTTTGTTTTTGCCTATCAAAAATGCGGCGTAACTCGCTTTCATATCGCCTGCGGTATTTTGCGGTGTCAACATGAGAGCTTGGCGCCCCAAAATATTGGGCGTAGTGAACGCACCCGCAGGCTCCATTTGAGTATCGCGAATACCGGGCACCACTGGGTCAAAACTATCTATCAGAGTCAACGTGCCAAACTCAGGGTCGATTTTTGTGGTGGATAAACCGGAAGAACTGCTTGAAGAAGATGAACTGAGAACACTTGAGGATGAACTGCTGCTTGACGAAGACGAAGTACCTACCGCCAAACTGGAGCTACTTGAATCCACACCGGACGAACTTGCCGCCGAGCTAGAACTACTGCCCACTTTACTGTATTGCAGTAGCCAGTCATAAACGCTGCTAGTGTAACTATCGCGTCCCGATACTACGCCACTATTCATACCACTTAGGTTAAAGGTACGCGACCAAGCATCATGACCAACACCGCTGAATACCGTTAAGCGCGGCAAAACTGCAGGCGTTGGCACACAGGCTTTCAAGCCATTATAGGGCGAGGTTGCATGGCTAAAGACTTGAGCGGTGCCATCGTTTTCACCAAAGAACAACCATGTAGGAACTTGCTTCCACATACAGGGCGCCGGAGCGCCAGAAAAACTATACAGAGTAGAAATTGGCACAGCTGCCGCTATTTCCGCGCCACTGTAAGCCTCCATGTAACGATAAAAAGGCCCACCGCCGCCTGACAATGCCGTGAGATAAATACGATTGGGGTCAATTTTGTAGTTAGCTTTCGCAAACTGAATAAAGTTATAGACCTGCACGGCAGTACGAGTCTCCCAATTCATTTGCGGCGCCAAGACGACAAAGCGCTTATTGGTATCCCAAGTACCATTGGCAATTTGTTTAGGTAAACCATCATCATCGATTTTTTGAATATCCGTCGTACTACCTGTCCCGGCTTGTCCATCACCATTAAGTGCGATGATTAACGGCCAACCCGACTGGCTCGCATAAGCCGCTGGTACATACTCGGCATAACCCAAGGCCGCACAGTTAGCGCCCTTGGCCAGTAATTTAAGGCTGTTAGGCGTAGGCGTTGCAATTGCAGGAGAGCACGTACCAGCAAGCGCCGCCGAGCTGCTAGAGCTGGAAACTGAACTGCTTAAGCCTGAACTTGAGTTTGAGGATGAAAAGAAACTTGAGCTGAGACTACTTAAGCTGGAGTTAACGCTGCTTACGCTTGTATCTGTATGGTTTAAGGTTGTACTTGCGCTACTTGAATGGGCTGACAAACTCGCAGCGCTACTGCTAATAGCACTCAAACGAGATGAACTTGCCAAACCGCCCATTGACGACGCTGACGAAAGAGGTAAAACCGACGAAACGCCAACCTCAGAAGAAGGTGCCACGCTCACAGCAGATGCACTAGCCACTAATGCTGAAGAAACCGCCGAACTGAGGAGAGATGATGTGGTGCTGTTGCTAAAAGGACTGGTAGCATCGGATGCAGCGCCGCCGCATGCACTCAATAACACCACTGCTAGCCAGCTAAGGCTGAATTTACAAGAACGCGAAAATATGGAGGGTTGCATATAAATACTCCCCGTGCTCAGAACAAAGCAGCGAGTTACGAATTGTTTAAACAACAACACAAACGTCCGAGACTGCCTTGTAATTGCACGATTATTTTTAGTTTTATGAAAAATGCCAAGCTAGCCGGATCACAATTCGGCTGCATTGAGTTAGAGTCAAAAAGACTATAGAAAAAGTTATAACAAATACTATTTTTTACATCAAATCGTGCAATAGCTCACACAAACGATCAAACTTTACACAAAAAGTTGTTTTTTGATGCACAAAAAATAAAAAACCCCACCGTTTCCGGCAGGGCTTTTGGTAACCAAACAGAGCTTTTAAGATTAAATAGGCTCTAACTTAGCGTATTGCATCACCAAGCGCTTAGCGCCGGCTTCGCTAAAGTTCACATGAATCACTGCATTTTCGCCAGAGCCTTCAAAGCGCAAAACAACGCCTTCGCCAAAAATGGAGTGTTTGACGCGTTGACCAAGGCGTAGGCCGGTGCCCTCGCCAGTGTCGTACATGGGTTGGCGGGTGGAAGGTTGGGTATGAGCGCGATTAAATGACACGGGTCTGGTTACTGCGGCTTTTAACCGCACCTCTTGAATGGATTCAGCTGGAATTTCTTTGACGAAACGCGAAACACTGTTAAAGGTTTCACTGCCGTACAAACGGCGGGTTTCAGCATAAGAAATATATAATTTCTGCATGGCGCGGGTAATGCCCACGTAACACAAACGGCGTTCTTCTTCTAAACGGTCGGGGTCGTCGGCCGACATTTTGTGTGGGAACAGTCCTTCTTCAGCGCCCGCCATGAATACCAGCGGGAACTCCAAACCTTTAGCAGAGTGCAGAGTCATCAATTGTACAGCATCTTCAAACTCATCGGCTTGAGTTTCTCCCGCATCAAGCGCTGCGGTATCTAAAAATTGCTGTAAAACCGTTAATTCTTCGTTTTCTTCATCGGCATCAAAGGCGCGACACGCAGTAATAAGCTCTTGCAAGTTCTCGCCACGAGCCTGACCCTTCTCGCCTTTTTCGTTTTGATGAAAGGCCAAGAGGCCCGTATCTTCGATAACTTTTTGGGCGATTTGATCGAGACTGAGCACATCACCACGCACATCTATCTCACTAGCATCAGTCGCCAACTTATTGATGACATTCAAGAAACTCTGCACCGCATTGCCCGCACGAGCAGTAAATACGCGGTTCGCCAGCATTTGTTCCGCCGCATGCCAGAGCGAGCAATTTTGTTCGCGCGCGAACTCGCGAATATCATCCACCGTTTTGCCGCCAATGCCGCGCGTAGGCGTATTGATTACGCGCTCAAAGCCAGCGTCATCGTGACGGTTGCTGATCAGGCGCATATAGGCCACGGCATTTTTAATTTCCAGCCGGTCATAGAAGCGCTGGCCACCGTAGATGCGATAGGCCATGCCTTCGCGCAAGAGCGCCTCTTCAAGCACCCGTGATTGCGCATTCGAGCGATATAAAATGGCACAGGAATTATTGGGATTACCTTTGCGCACCCAATCTTGAATACGCTCCACAATAAAACGCGCTTCATCTTGTTCGTTGTAGGCGGCATAGAGCGAAATTGGCTCACCCTTTTCATCTTCGGTCCACAGCTTTTTGCCCAAGCGGCCAGAATTATGGGCAATTACTCCATTCGCCGCCTGCAAGATATTGCCTGTAGAGCGATAGTTTTGCTCTAAACGAATCGTCTGGGTGTGGGTGAAATCTTGGGTAAAACGCTGAATATTTTCTATCTTAGCGCCGCGCCAACCGTAAATAGATTGGTCGTCATCGCCAACCGCCGTTACACACGATGTGCTGCCGGCAAGCATACGCAGCCAAGCGTATTGCACGCTGTTGGTATCTTGGAACTCATCCACTAATACAAACGGAAAACGGTTGCGATAGTGTTCAAGAATGTGTGGCTTGTTGAGCCACAACTCGTGCGCGCGCAATAAAATCTCGGCAAAATCCACCATACCGCCGCGCTGACAATCCGCCTCATAGGCGCGGTAGACCTGCAACATAGTGCGTACAAAAGGGTCGGCAGTTTCCTGAATATGTTGCGGCCGTAAGCCTTCATCTTTTTGGCCGTTGATATACCACTGAGCTTGCTTGAACGGCCATTTTTCATCGCTCAAATTCAAGTTGGCGTACACGCGTTTTATCAAACGTAGTTGATCATCGCTATCCAGAATCTGGAAGTTTTGCGGCAAATTCGCGTCTTGCCAATGCGCTTTAAGAATACGATGCGCAATGCCGTGGAAAGTGCCTACCCACATGTTGCGGGTATTCACATGTTTGTGGTTCTCTGCAAATAACTCGTCTAAACGCGCACGCATTTCACGCGCGGCTTTATTGGTAAAAGTCACCGCCATAATCGAGTAAGGCGACAACTGCTCCACCTGAATTAACCAAGCAATACGATGCACCAGCACGCGAGTTTTGCCGCTGCCAGCACCCGCCAAAATCAGCTGGTTGCACGCGGGCGCAGATACCGCCTCGCGCTGAGCGTCATTGAGGCCTTGCAGGAGATGTGAGAGTTCCATGAGCATTTACACTAGGATGGGAATGACGTGAATTCTACTGGCTAAACGTACATATTGCTATGGCGAAGAAACATAAACTCAGGATACAACTAAACGATGTTTATATGGGAATTGTCATCCTCGCGTAGCGGGGATCCAGCCGTTAATAAATAAGACAGGCTTTATTCTTCACATATATACGGAGAGAATTTTTCCATTAAGGGTAATGATCCTATGAGATCGAGCCTTGAATAATTTGCTATTGCTCTTGAAAGCATTGCTACTGCTTGTTCCCGTTCGTCTATATCAACTTCATCATCTTTAACGAAATCCGCATGCTTAAGCGCATTTTTCTTACCATTCACCCTTAAATTAAAATCATCAGAAAGCTTACCGTTATTAAATTTCTTATAGACTTTTTTAATAAAATCCATAGCTGTGCTTTTCCCTTGACGCAATGCCAACTTCCCAAGTATTTCCTCAGCAGCACCAGCAAGCGTTAGCACGGCAAGCAAATCACCCTTAGCAATAAAAATGTCAACAGCAGCATTTAATTGTCTTATTGCAATTTCCTTTTTATGAATTCTCACCGGCCACTCCAATTTGTTTCTAGCTAAAAGCTGGATCCCCGCTACGCGATGATGACGACTCCATATTTAATTTAATAAGACTTCGTCGGCTGCGGTAAATCTGGTAGTACAGGAACCGATAGTTTAAGCGCAGCTTGGTAAACCTCCATGCCTCTTTGGGTATCGCCCAAACTATTTAACAGGCGCGCCAATTCTGCAAACGTCTCAGCATTTTGTTGTACCACTAAGCTGCGCTGAAAATAATCGCGCGCTAAACCCCAAAGATGATTACGCAAATTCAAACGTCCAAGCGCACGCAATAAATTGGCGCTCTGCGGATAATATTTTAACCAAGTTTCGGCCGTGCGAATAACGTCGGCAAGGTCGCTAACGCGCAAGAGGCCGTACAAATCAATTAAATTTTCGTCCCAGGTTTTACCCAAGGTTTTGCGTAAAATTAATTCTGCTTCTGGATCTTGTAAATTATCAATTAAAGCTTGTGCGTAAGCAGCTACCACACGCGGTACGCGTTGTTGATAGCTGGATACTTTGCCCCAAGCTTTGCGCAACTCATACAAACGCTCCGACAGGGCTAAACGCTGTGCCGAGTCGCCCGCCATCTTAAGCTCACCGATCATAATAAAGCTCTCCATTTCCAGCGTATCGGCAACAGAGCAAACTTTGTATTTCTTAATCAGTGGCAGCAGTGCGCCAAGCGCAACCCAATCCGCACGGGCTTCATAAAGCTCACGCAAACAATTAAGTACCAAGTGATTTCTCGGTGCTTTTATTTGCAGACCTACCAGAATGTTTTTAGCTTGCTCATAACGGCCACTGCTCATTTCCATTTTGGCTTGCGCGATACCAATAGGTATTGCAAAGCTGGCGTATTTTTTTTGGGCATCGCTCAAGATTCTTAAAGCATCTTCTTGATCGCCCAATTCATAACTCGCGCGCGCAGCAGCTAAATAATTGACCAATGGCGATTCCACTTTGCTGGCAGTGCGCAATAATTTTTTGCGCGCTTGCACCCAATCGCCCGATAAGAAATCAATTAAACCGCTGGCCGCTCTTTTGCTCGCGCGCTCAGTGGTGCCAAACACAAAAAAATCGGTGAGGCGCTGCGCAAGCGACCAACCTACATGCACAAAGCGCGTAATTAACCACCAGCCAAGCGCAATTGCCAAGGCAGCAAAACACGCAAACCACAAACTTGTTTCTAAGGATTTTTGACCGAGGATGACTAACACATAACCGGCATCGGGCAAAATAACGCCCATGCCCCAGAGCGCGAGTAAAACCACTAAAACGATGAAGACAATCAGTTTCTTCATTGATTACCTCCGTGGCGGCTAAAAGCCAAGCGATCCTTTTGACGCAAGTATTCTTTCACCATAGCCGCCGAACCCGTGAAATCTGGCAATGGTTGTTGCACGTTACTTTTCTTTAACTGCTCTAAATCATTGAGCACAATTTGCGCTTGATCATTAAGCGGGTAGTAATCGCGAATCCAGTTTTGAGCTTTATCCAAGCTCGCTTGATACACATGTTGCTCTTCACGCAACAAACCAATTTGCGCTTGCTCTAACATCAAACGCAAATTTTGTTTTAAATACATTTGATCTTCTGGTGGCAAAATTGCATCCACACGGCGGCCTTGATCGCGCACACGCACATAAATACTGAGCTTCTGCCAAGCGTGTTTCCCTACATTTTGCACACGCTGCCAAAGTGTTTGCGGCGGCAACTCCTCACCTTGCTCCATAGCGGCGATGGTTTCTTCATCTTCTTCAAACAAAGGTTCAATTAAGGGCAAGTTTTCAATTTGTTGAGTAATTGCCAAGAGCTGCAAATAAATACCTTCACGATCAACTTTGCTTGCCAATTTAAGCGCTTCAATTTCTTCCGTTAATTTTTTGCGGGCAGTAAACAAATCGGCATTTTGCAACTCCGCCAAAATACTATTAGCCGATTGCGCCAAGGCCAGCGAGTTAGTAGCTTCGTGTTCCATTAAAATACGCTGATTAGCCATGCGCAATAAATAATCCACCTCGGCCAGTTTCCAATCATCGCGGCTCATATTCGCGAGCCCCAATACTTTTGAGCTGGTACTATCTAAACGTTGAGTTAACTCAGTAACATCACTCTGTACTTGTTTCGTTTGCTGCGCCAAGTCTTCCGCAATTTTTGCTTCCAGCGCTTTGCGTTTGGTTTCATTTGCCGCTGCTTGTGTCACTAGCGCATTTTGCAGTTTAGTAATGGCGCGATACTCGTACCATAAAAATGCAGAGACGCCTGCGATCAATATCAGGAGCACCAACGCAACCCATACACCAATGCGTGATTTTTTCACGGCGGGTTTCACGTTCAGAGTTGCAGCTTGCGTTTCATCAACCTTAGCTGAGGTAGTCACATCACTCACAGTTTTGCACCTTTTCTTGCTTGCTATTTGCTTGCGTTTTGAATCGATTCCAGCTTGTACGCTAGCTTATTTGCAGCGGGCGGCTAGGTCGATCAGTCCTTGCAACATACTCGTTTCTGTTGCGTTCTGTGCGGCAAACACATTGATAAAGCCTAGGGCTTCTGCCACTTCTAAAATACGCTGGCTGGGCACCAGCATATAAATATTCACCATAATGGCACGCGTATCGAGCGATAAGCTGTGCATGACTTTTTGTAAATTTTCTAGCGCCTCACCGCTGTGTAACACCAAGACTAATTTATCACCTGATGGTGAATCACTGACTATCGGCGACGTGTTAGATAGCAGCGCCTTGCTGGAAAGCGGTGACAAAATCGCAGCAATTTTTTGCGCAGATTCCGCTGGTAAAACCCGCTCATACAACTCGCAATAACTGACCTGTGCTCCGCGCGCGCTTAACACTTCGCCGATATGGGGACGACCACCTAAGCCGCGAAAAATAACGATTTTTTCGTCCGCTACCTGTTGTAGCGCAGGTGATTGCAGCAAAGTTTCACTGGTCATTGCGCCAGTTTGGGCTTGCGCCAAATCCGTTACTTTAGCCCCGCGCACTTGCAATTGTTTCGCGGTAGTTTCGCCTACGGCAAAAAAATCCAACCCTATAGGCAGTTGCGGCCAGTAGTTTTCAATCCACTCAAAGGCATTCTCAACCGCATTTTGGCTAACAAAAATCGCTTTGCAATATACGTCCAAATTCAGAATACAGTTTTTAACCGCCTGAATCTGTGCGGTCTCTGACACAGGTACAATTTCTAACAAGGATGCCACGCTCGCGGTTGCACCCAAATCGCGCAAGCGTGCGGCCCAAAGTTCGGCTTGTGCCCTTGGCCGCGTTATTACTATGTGCAATCTCGTTAAATCAGTCATTGCGCTCGCTTTACCTATCAATGTTGGGCAGTTTGATAAACCTCAGCGAGAATCTTGTCGGCACCTGCGGCCAGTAGTTTATTTGCCAAGGCGATGCCCATAGTTTCGCCATCGTTGACGTGGCCACGAATATCATCGCGCAACATCCGCGTTCCATCAGGCGAACCGACTAAACCGCGCAGCCACAAACCATCGTCGGTATGAATGGCGTAGCAGGCAATAGGCACTTGGCAGCCGCCCTGCAAATGACGATTCATGGCGCGCTCGGCAATCACTTGCTGTGCAGTTAATTCATGATGCAATGGCGACAACAACTCTTGGGTGGCATCGTCTGCCATACGGCATTCAATGCCCACGGCGCCTTGACCGCCAGCCGGGAGCGAAAACTCCACACTGATCAATGAGCGAATACGCTCTTCCAGCTCTAACCGGATTAAACCAGCAGCGGCGAGAATAATGGCGTCGTAATCACCGTTATCCAGCTTTTGCAACCGGGTTTGTACATTGCCGCGCAGAAACTTCACCGTTAAATCCGGGCGGGCGGCCAGCAACTGACATTGACGGCGCAGGCTTGAAGTGCCGACCACACTACCCGCGGGTAAATCATCAAAGTTGTTAAAATTGTTGGATACGAAGGCATCGCGGGCATCTTCACGCGGGCAAATAACCGATAAGCCCAAGCCTTCGGGGAATTCCATGGGAACATCTTTCATGGAGTGCACGGCTATATCTGCCTGATTTTCAAGCAAAGCTTGCTCCAACTCTTTTACAAACAAGCCTTTGCCGCCAACCTTTGCGAGAGGAACATCGAGAATTTTGTCGCCACGGCTGGTCATGGGAACCAGTTCAATCTGTAAATCAGGGTGGTGTTTGAGCAGCTCCGCTTTAACATATTCGGCTTGCCAGAGTGCGAGCAGACTTTTGCGGGTGGCAATACGCAGCACGCGTGTTGATGCAGACTGTTTTGATGCGGGCTGTTGTGATGCAGGCATAGGACAAATTCACTAACGAAAAGATGGCACCGAAATAGGGCTTGGATTAGGCCCCGATAGCAAGCTGCATCATACCACTTGCTATGCCGCTTAGCCTTAGCTAGACCAAAGATGCGCATAAAAAGAGGAGCCATAGAAGATGCAGATACAAAAACGCCAGAAGCTTGCTTCTGGCGTTTAGGAAACCCTTATAAAACTGGGGATTATTGACCAGCTTTTAGCATATCCCAATATTTAGAATAGATCGCCAAAACTTCATCGCCCACATCCGCATGAATCGAGCCTCTTTCAAAATCTTCCTTACTGGGGAAAATCATTTTATTGGTACGCAGCTTTTCATCCAACAATGCTTGGCCAGCCACGTTAGGTGCGGTGTAGCCTAAGTCTTCAATGGCTGCTTTGGCGCTCTCGGCACGCAACATAAAATCGATAAATTTATAAGCCGCATCAACATTGGCCGCCCCTTTGGGGATAACAAAGCTATCGATAGCAAAAGTTGCACCTTCCTCTGGGTATACGAATTGAACATTCTCCAATTCCAGCGATGCTTTGTAAGCTTCCCCATTCCAAATTGCACCGATGCTTACGTTGCCTTGAATCAGTGGAACTTTGGGTGCGTCTGAGTTAAAGGTTTTTACGCTGGGCAAAAGCGCTTTTAATTTTTCGTAGGCGCATTTAATTTCTGCTTCATCGGTGCTGTTATCTTGGAAACCGCACAAGCGCAAACCAATGTAGAAGTTATCGCGCATATCATCCATCAATTCGATTTTGCCAATATATTCGGGCTTCCATAAATCCGCCCACTTGGTGATTTTAGTGGCATCCACCACTTTGGCATTGATGGCGATACCCGTAGCACTCACAAGGTAGGGCACACTGAATTCATTATTGGGGTCGTAAGCTTTGTTCAACATTGCCGGGTCTAAATTGGCGATATTTTTTAGTTTGGTTTTGTCGAGCGCTTGCAACAAACCTTCTTTACGCATTTTTTCTACATAAAAAGTTGAAGGCACCACTACATCGTAACCCTTGCCTGCCAGCAATTTGATTTTGGCGTACATAGCTTCATTACTTTCGTAAGTTGCGTACTCCACTTCAATGCCGGTTTCTTTGGTAAAAGCTTTCAGTGCTGACTCTGGTAAATACTCAGTCCAGTTGTAGACCACAACTTTTTGTTTGGCGGCAGCGGGGGTTTGCGCTTCTTGCTTTGAGCATCCCACTATTAATGCTGCAGCCGCTATGATGGTAGCGATTGAGGCGATCCACTTTTTCATTTACTTTTCCTCACGTAAGAGAAGTTGGGAAATTATGACTAAAACCAATGAAACCACTAATAGCGTGGTCGATATAGCATTCACTTCTGGCGACACACCAACTTTCACCATTGAATAGATTTTTAGCGGCAATATTTCATAGCTGGGGCCGGTGACGAAGGCACTGACGATTACATCATCCAGCGACAAAGTGAAGCTCAGCAACCAGCCGGAAGCCACTGCCGGCAACGCCAAAGGCAATATGATTTTTAAAAAAATTTTGCCTTCCGTAGCGCCAAGATCGCGCGCCGCTTCCAGCATTTTCATATCAAAGCCTTTTAAGCGCGAGTAAACCGCCACTATGACAAACGGCAAACAAAAGGTAACGTGAGCAATCAACAGCGACCAAAAACCTAACTGAACGCCTAACACAATAAAAACAATCAAGAGCGCAATCGCCAATACAATTTCTGGTGTGAGCATACTCACAAATACCATGGACGATAACACCGCTTTGCCTTTAAATTGATAGCGATGTAAAGCTACTGCAGCCAATGTGCCAATAATTGTCGCCAGTGTTGCGCTAGTAACCGCAATTAATACGGAGTGGCCAGCGGCCTGCATAAGGCCTTCATTGGCAAATAATTTTTCGTACCACTTCCAAGTGAATCCGGCCCAATGATTGCCATATTTTGAAGCATTAAATGAATTAATAACGAGCACGGCAATGGGCAAATAGAGCACAACTAACACGCCCAACAAATAGCCCCAACTCAACCAGCGGCTAGATTTAGAAGTCGGAGCCATTAATGCCTCCTTGTTTATTAACAAAGCTCGCTGCCCTGTAATAAAGCCACAACATAAACCCGAGCAACACAATTAATAACACACTCAACGCCGAGCCAAAGGGCCAATCGCGCGTTACTAAAAACTGGGTTTTAATCACATTGCCAAGCAGTAAATTTTTAGCGCCACCGAGCAAATCCGATACAAAGAACATGCCCATCGCCGGTAATAACACCATCAAACAACCGGCGATAATTCCAGGTGACGTGAGCGGAACAGTAATGTGCCAAAAACGGCTCCACGCACCCGCGCCTAAATCTTGCGCGGCTTGATGCAAACGCAAATCCAATTTTTCAATTGCAGAAAAAAGCGGCAGCACCATAAATGGCAAGAGGATATAACTTAAACCTACAATCACCGCGAATTCGGTATAGAGCATTTGCACTGGCTCTTTTACCAAACCCACACCAACCAAAATATTATTGAACAGGCCTTCGTTGCCCAACAAAAATTGCAGCGCATAAACCCGCACCAGTGAGTTAGTCCAGAAAGGTAAGATCACTAAAAATAATGCGATGGGTTGCCATTTTTTGGGGAGCTTAGCGATGCACATAGCAAAGGGGTAACCAATGACTAAGCATACCAGCATCGCCTGCAGAGACATGCGCAATGAATCCCAGAGTACTTGCAGATAAAGTACATCCAAGGTGCGCACATAGTTTTCAGCAGTAGCAGGAAGCGCAACTGTAGCGACAGGATCGCGAGTTAGGAAACTGGTAAACACCACCAATAAGTTGGGCATAAATACAAAACAGGTGAGCCATACGCTCGCCAGCCCGATTGCCCAAAAACGAAATTGATTCAGTTGCGGCATGATATTAGGGAGCCTCATAGGGCATAACAACTTCCCAACCGGGAACCCACTTAACCGCCACGGTTTGATTCAAACTGTAATCAAACGAGGGGTCGTCTTCATCAAAAAATTCGCTCGCCATAAGCTCAACACCGGATGGCAAACGAATAATGGAATCCAACGTTTTACCTTTGTAGTTGCGCTCAATTACTGTACCCATAAGTACTTGGGTTAAATGCGGATCATCGCGGTATTCTACGCGCACATCTTCGGGGCGCAGCAATACGTTTACCTTATCGCCCACTTTAAAATTGTGGTCGGCGTGCAAGGTCCATTGCAGACCCTCCACTTTGACTTCGTATTCTTTGTTGCCATCAACCGCAACAATTTCGCCTGCAAGTTGATTTATTTCGCCAATGAATTTCGCCACAAATAAATTGGCAGGGTTTTCATAAATTTCGCGCGGCGTACCCAACTGCTGCACCATGCCTTTGTTCATCACGACCACGCGATCGGACATAGACAGCGCTTCCTCTTGATCATGCGTAACATACACAAAGGTGATACCGAGTTTGCGCTGCAAACGTTTAAGTTCAAGTTGCATTTGTTGACGCAATTTGTAATCGAGCGCGGAGAGAGATTCATCAAGCAGTAATAATTTAGGGCGATTAACAACAGCGCGGGCAATCGCAACACGCTGTTGTTGGCCGCCGGAAAGCTGCGCAGGTTTACGGTTAGCAAAATCGCCAAGGCGCACCATCTCCAAAGCTTCGGTAACGCGCGGCGCTATTTCATTTTTGGCAACACCGCTCATTTTTAAACCAAAGGCGACGTTATCAAATACTGACATATGCGGGAAAAGTGCATAGCTTTGAAATACAGTATTGACGGGGCGCTGCTCCGCAGGGAGTTGGCTAATTTCTTCACCCGCCAAACGAATTTCACCTACATCCGCCGTCTCTAAACCGGCAATCATCCGCAATACGGTGGTTTTACCGCAACCGGAGGGGCCCAATAGCGTAAAAAATTCACCATCATAAATAGTGAGATCAAACTTATTCAAAACGACATTACTGCCATAAGTCTTGGATAAGCCGGTAAGAATTAATAAGGGGCGCGCTTCAGTCACCTCGTCGGTGCTCCTTTGATAAATTAAACGCCTCGCTGCAAGCAGCGAGGCGATTTAGGCTTGTTTGTTCTGGCAATCGATTTAAAAAATAGAATTATTATTGGCTGCACACAGACACAGAGACCTCAAACCTAGGCCATTCTGAGCAATAAAATAAAGGGTGTGACCACGATCAAAAGAGGCTGCATTTTACTCACACAGGGTGGCAAAAATCCAGTAATAGCCAACGCAAAACACGCGCCAAGTTTGATTAAGCACGACTTGTGCAAGAGGAATAAATAAAATGCGGATATTCATCGCAACAACAACTTAGCCCTGCAAGGCAGGGCTAAGGCACATCTTGCCGAGTTAGATGGGGCGACCACCATAATCAGGGCTGGGTTTTTTTGGTGGATCAGCAGTGACGTTAGCAGGCACCTCACTAATGGAGCCGCCGCGGGCTAAAAATGCAGCCACTTGGTCTTCTAGCTCATCGCGAATTTTTTGGCGTGAAGCAATACTGAAATCTTCCAGTGCCTCTACCACGGCCGCTGCTTTGCTGGGTGCGGTATAACACACTTCATCGCTATCCAGCGGCTCATCATCCGCATCTTCGACATCCCCATCTTCAATGGGTTCTTCGATTTCATCTTCTTCAATGAGATCATCAGTCATACATTCACCTGCATTTCATTTAACTATTTACATCAGACACTATTGGTACATCGGACACTATTGCATTACATACGGGGCATCAGCCAACTATGGCAAATGCACCAAAAACTTCACGCCGCTTTCGACTTACTATATAGCTCAGACTTGAGGCTACGTCATGGATATGGCAATAAATTTTTAGGCTTTTTTTCTCTTAAAGCTAATTAGCGCAAATATTACAGTTATTACCGCCTATAGCGCAGTTAAGTCGCATTTTACTGTTACAAACGGCAAGCGCAATAATGGCTCAATAAAAATTATGGATAAATACTCAATTAAAATTAAATAACCTTAATGCATACCCATTGCGCTCATTTTTTACACAGCTCTGCCACCAAAACACACACTTTCTGCAACAACGGCAATTAACAGATTAAAAAAAAGCGCACTCAATGTGCGCCCTCTTATTTTGCCGACAACCTTAAATAGCTTCTGGTCCCGTTTCGCCAGTGCGAATACGGATAATTTCTTCCAGCGGTGCAATAAAAATTTTGCCATCGCCAATTTTACCCGTGTGTGCCGCTTTACTAATGGCTTCTACCGCCTGCTCAACCATTGAGTCATCAACGGCTAACTCAAGTTTTACTTTAGGCAGAAAATCAACCACGTATTCAGCACCGCGATAAAGTTCGGTGTGACCTTTTTGACGACCGAAGCCTTTCACTTCGGTTACTGTCATACCTGTTACGCCCACTTCTGAAAGTGCAGTGCGAACGTCATCTAATTTGAAAGGTTTAACAACAGCCGTAATCAATTTCATTGTTTGTTCCTTTGTTTATAGTCTCATTAATGTAGCGCTTTATTAAAAAGAACGCTCAAATAGTATTTTTTCAACAGAATCAAAAAACCTAAGATACACCTTAGCTATGCGAAAAGCACCTATCCACTTGGCACAATTTTCTGGCAGAAAAACACTTGTCGTTTAATTAACCAAACTTCTACTACCTAAACAACATCATCGCAGGGCTAAAAAAAGCCCCTTGTACATCACAAGGAGCTTTTCCAATAACATCTACAGCTCAACTATTACGAGTGATATGCACGCTCGCCGTGTTCAGCAGTATCCAAACCTTCGGTTTCTACTTCTTCAGTTACACGCAGACCAATCACTACATCGATCAGTTTGAAGGCAATGAAAGAAACAATACCTGACCAGAGAATGGTAATACCAATCGCTTTGGCTTGAATCAGAACTTGTGGGCCTATACCACCGAAGCCCCAAGTGCCTGCTACGTAGTCGTACACGCCAGTGCCACCTAGATCTGGGCTATTAAATACGCCAGTCAAAAGTGCGCCTATGATGCCGCCGATACAGTGAACACCAAATACATCCAAGCTATCGTCGTAACCCAACGCTGCTTTGAGCTTCACTACCGCAAACATACATACAAGGCCGCCCACGAAGCCGATCACAATACTGCCCATTGGGCCAACCCATCCGCAAGCTGGGGTGATAGCAACCAAACCAGCAACCGCACCAGAAGCAGCACCCAACATAGTTGGCTTACCGCGCACTACCCACTCGCCAAAGGTCCAAGCCAATACTGCAGCAGCCGTTGCCAAGAAGGTGTTGATGAAGACTTGAGCTGCAAAAGCATTTGCTTCCAAACCTGAGCCTACGTTGAAACCGAACCAACCTACCCACAGTAAAGCAGCGCCAATCATGGTGTAAGGAACATTGTGCGGAGCCAGTGATTGAGTACCATAACCTTTACGTTTGCCGAGCATGATACAACCAACCAAACCAGCGATACCGGCGTTGATATGTACTACCGTGCCACCCGCAAAATCTAAAGCACCTAATTTGAATATATAGCCTGCACCTGCAGTCGCCGCATCAGCTGCTTCTGCAGTTGTGTACGCATCGGGGCCCGCCCAAAACCAAACCATATGGGCAACAGGTAAGTATGCGAAGGTGAACCAAATTACGCAGAACACCAGTACCGCAGTGAACTTCATACGCTCAGCAAAAGCACCCACAATCAAGCAAGGCGTCAAAGCTGCGAAAGTCATTTGGAAGGCTGCATAGAGGTATTCAGGAACATATATGCCTTTGCTGAAGGTTGCGGCCGCGGTTAAGTTGCCAGCCGCATCCAACATATCTTTAAGGAATAGACGATCTAGGCCTCCAATAAACGCACTGCCGCTCGTGAACGCCAATGAATAACCGTAAAACGACCACAAGATACAAATCAAGCAGTAGGTTACGAAAATTTGCATAGACAGCGAAAGTACGTTTTTAGCCCGCACCATACCGCCGTAGAACAGCGCTAAACCTGGCAGCGCCATGAACATAACCAACAATGTACTGGTCAACATCCACGCGATATCACCTTTATTAAACTCCGGCGCGGCAGGTGCAGCAGCCGCCGCTTCAACCGGTGCCGCTGCTTCTGGCGCTGGCGCCGCTACTTCAGCAGCTACCGAACTCGCCTCTGTAGCAGGCTCTGCATCTTGAGCAAATACACTACCGGCAGCCAGCATTAGCGCTGCCATACCGACTATTAAGGCGAGCTTACGGCTCATTTCGACAAATTTCTTCACGGGAAATACTCCTAAGTGATTGATCTTACGCACAAAACGATCTAGCTCAATTTTGTACTTTTTATTGGTTTACAGTGCTTCGTCGCCGGTTTCACCAGTGCGAATACGCACTACTTGCTCCAGACTCGACACAAAGATTTTGCCATCGCCAATCTTGCTGCTATTGGCCGCCTTGGTAATAGCTTCCACTACACGATCAACCTCTGACCCAGCCACAGCAATTTCTACTTTGGTCTTGGGTAGAAAATCCACCACATATTCGGCACCGCGATAAAGTTCGGAGTGTCCCTTCTGACGACCAAAACCTTTAACTTCGGTTACGGTCATACCGTGCACGCCAATTTCGGACAATGCTTCACGCACTGCATCGAGCTTGAATGGCTTAATCACTGCTGTTACTAACTTCATGCTTGTACTCCTCTAAAAATCCTGCACGCTTTGGTGCAGAAAGCACCGGAAATACTACTTGTTTTAAAATGGAACCCACAAAAGCCACCTCTATCCGCCTTACTGGGCTCGATTGGAATAGGCCTTTATATTCAAAGCTGATTTTGCATTTTGCAGGCCAATTAAAAAATATTAATTAAATTCAATGGGTTATGACTTTTCGTAGCTGTATTTATTTAACCTTTATTGAACGCACAAACTTATTGCGCACCAAGATAGCGCTTAACTCTGTGCGCTGGGCACCAATATGGGGTTAACGCCTTATTAAGGAGCATGCTGCTTTTAAAAAGACGCTTAAATTAGCAAGAAATCTTATTGCTGTTGATTAGCCTTCGCAAAAGCAGCTTACTCCCAACACTTACACACGCTAAACTACAGCAAAGCACTCCGAGGAATAGTTATGATTAGCCAGTTAGCTCAGCGTTTAAGCCAAGAATTACAGGATGCTCTCCCTTTGATCGGCAACCTTCTTCCTAAACGCGAATTACAAATCGCCTTGCAATCCGCTCTTAGCAAACTAAACTTAGTCACTCGCGAAGAATTTGATGCACAAACGGCTGTTCTGCAAAGAACTCGCGCCAAGCTGGAAGCTCTTGAAGCGCGTTGCATGGAGATGGAGCAAAAATTAGAGCAACCACAGAAACCATCGCCACTTTGATTTCGCCTGACAAGTTGGTTATATTTCAGCAACTGACTTATTCGACATTAGATTAAGCCGGCAAGGAGCCACTCTTCAGAGCTAATTCTGAAGCCTCAGAAATAAAAAGTAAGGAACACTTATGTCACTCGCTATTGTTTACACCCGCGCCAAATTAGGCGTGAACGCCCCGCTCGTTACCGTTGAAGTTCACCTTTCTGCAGGCTTACCCAGCCTTTCTATAGTGGGCTTACCCGAAGCCGCCGTAAAAGAAAGCAAGGATCGTGTGCGCAGCGCCATCCTCAATAGCCACCTCGATTTCCCCGCCCGAAGAATCACGGTAAACCTCGCGCCTGCAGATTTACCTAAAGAAGGTGGCCGATTTGATCTTGCGATTGCCTTGGGAATTTTAGCGGCTTCTGGCCAGATCCCACTGCCGGTACTCAGCCAATATGAATTCCTAGGAGAACTTGCACTCTCTGGCGAATTGCGCTCGGTGAGTGGAGCACTGCCTGCCGCGCTAGCCTGCGCAGAGAGCCAACGCGAATTAATTATTTGCGACTATAGCGCAAGCGAAGCTGCACTCAGCACTGGCTCGCGAGTTTTCGGCGCTAAGAGCCTGCTGCAGGTGTGTGCACATCTCCATGACCGCGAGCATCTTTTTCAAGCTCGTGCGCCAGAAGCGCTCAATATTGATTATTTAATGGAGATGCGCGATGTAAAAGGCCAAGCACAAGCCAAACGTGCGCTGGAGATAGCTGCCAGTGGCGGCCACAATCTTTTATTTTTTGGCCCACCGGGAACAGGTAAAACCATGCTCGCGAGCCGTTTGCCTGCCATTTTACCTGGTTTGAACGAACGCGAAATGTTAGAGGTGGCCGCCGTTTATTCCGTAGCAGCGCAAACTCACCATCAATCGTGGCGCACCAGACCATTTCGTGCACCGCACCATACAGCGTCTGCCATTGCGTTGGTTGGCGGGGGAAGCAATCCCAAGCCGGGAGAAATTTCACTTGCCCATTGTGGCGTTTTATTTTTAGATGAATTGCCCGAATTTTCTCGCCAAGTATTAGAAGTATTGCGCGAACCTTTGGAGAGTGGCGAAGTGAGAATTTCACGCGCAAAAACTCAAGCCACTTTTCCTGCAAGGTTTCAGTTAATTGCAGCCATGAATCCTTGCCCGTGTGGGTACTACGGTAATAACGATGATCGCTGTCGTTGTACTATCGATCAGGTGCGCCGTTATCGCGATCGTATTTCTGGTCCTATGCTCGACCGAATTTTTTCGTTACATAGATTTAGCAAGCGAATAATGTGGGGAGGGAGCCCCAAGTATTAAATGTGCTAAAGATATGATATGTCATGGCTCCCGGTCCAAGCCCTTCGTTATTAACCCTCATTTTATTTCCAAATAATATCGTACCAGTCGTAAATTAAATTGGGTCTTAGTATATTTATTACGAAATACACTCCACATTCAAACATCAAAAAAATGTATTTTTACCCCTCCCAATCTACTGATATTCCTTATTATTTTTCTAATCACGCACATAAAACTAACACCATCTTTTGTACATACTTTAGAAAAATGTAACTCACTAGATTCGTATAACCACACATGATAACGTCCCGTCGAGTTAAAATTATTTTATTGGGTGATCGCTTTTTTAAGCGATATTTTCAAAAATATTTACACTTCGTCCGATCTGAGGTAATGCAATTTATTGGATGGATGAGGCCGCTGGAATGCTTAAACTATGCACACAAATGTTCAGAAAATTATTAACTTTAATTATCGAGATAATATTTTCGACATTCTATATTTAATTACGGATCATCAAGGCTGCCCGCCTATTTTACCGTTAATGTTTACAACATATCTTTCTCGTTTTGGAGTGATTTACGAATCACAAGAGATAACCGATGCGCTCACAGGTCGAAGGATGCAATGTTTGATTCGACGTGAAGTCTCGGACTCCACCATTAGAGCTTATGTTTACTGCCTCGCCAAATTCCTTAGTTATTTGGAAACGTGCAAAGAAATACACAAAACACCTGGATTGCACTCTTCATCGTCATGTAATGAAAAATTTGTAAATGAATATTTGAACGACCATTTACCTAAAACATTAAAAACTCAACAATCATTACAGTCACACCAAAGTGCATTGACTGCTTATTATAATTGGCATGATTATTTTGAAATAACTCCTCGTCTTAACCTTAAAATTTTACGTAAAACTCGACAAAGTATTGCGGAACATTGCGGCAAACAAAACTACATTCAGTTCGTCTCTCGGTACTGGCGAGCTCAATTGCTTAGTAGCTGTGAAACTCAATGTGAAAAGCTGATGATGCGAATGGGCTTTGAGGTCGGATTACGTACTTCTGAAGTTTCAGCTTTACGGCGTAAAGGTAGAGAAAAACTGGAGGATCTATTCAATCAATTGGATGACCAAAAGTTTAATCAAAGAGAAAGCTTTCGCTATTTATTAGAAGGAATTTTTACTAAGAATGGCAAATCTCGATATATCTATTTTGATCGAGAGTTGCTACAGGATATGAAACGCTATTTTGATACAGAGCGCACGTGGATACTTCGAAAAATAGAAAAAGACCCTAATGAATTTTTTTTGAAAACTAGCCCAAAGGACTTCGGATCTCCCATTGGGGTGGAACAGGCTTCTCGAGTATTTAGAAAAAGAGCACGTCAAGCGGGATTAAACACTTTATTGTCTTTTCATGATCTTAGGCACACCTTCGCAACACAGTTATTCCACGAACAAGTTGTGGAATTGTCTGGCAAGGAAACTCGTGTCGATAGTCCCACGCTGATCTACGTGGCAGAGCGACTCGGGCACACTCTCACTAGAAACGGCCAAGCCCCCTCAACAACTGTTCGATACATAAGAATGCGATTGCAATTAATAGAACTTGATATCACAGAGTCTTAAAATGGAAATATTAAAGCCAATAGAACTAAGTTATGCAGAGAGTGAAAAAAATACTTCATTCGATTTAACTCCATCAAAGAAGCAAACAGCAAGCAGACGCAAGCCACAATATATATCTTACCAAACTATTGCGGGAATCAAGTATGTGGTCCAAGTAAAATCTGGGAACTCCTTTCATGAATCGATTTTTCAAGCCCTAGCAGCTGCATCCATCTCCGAATGGTTTATAGGAAATACCGCAACAACTCAAAAAGGACACTTCAATCGTATTAGACGTTTTGTAAATTGGCTCAACCAATATGACATCGACAGAAACGAAGACAACAAATACGAGTGCTTAACATCGTATGGTGTCTATCAACGCAACGTATTGGGGTTGAAGCATTGTGATGCTCTAGAGCTAAAGTTTATTATTTCTAATGGATTGCAAACTACTTTTCTTTCTCCCTCAGAAATACGCTATTTAGACAATGTTATTTTGCTAACTAAAGCTAATGAGCCCTCCCAATCTAGCGGATACACATTAACCCGTTGGTTTTGTATGCCATGGCTGCGAAGTATTCTTGGTGAGAACGCATATTTGCAACTGGAGAGCCCTCGTAGACTGATATCTAGCTTTCGTATCACTATCGCTACTACATTGCTCTACCTTTTAGAATGCCGTCAAATATTTGAGGAGCGTCGATTACCTCTAGATCATGCAGTAGAATCTGAACCTATATCAGAGAAACAATGGAATGAGATATTTCTTAATTCTATTGGACGATTTGACTCTGATGGATTCGCAACAGACATATTGACAGCTACATTACTCCAAGATTTTATAAATCCTTCACTACCAAGTGCTTTTCATCCACGCATATCGATTGGCAATAATCGCCAGCTCGATAGATGGACAAATGATCAAGGAATGGAAAATCGAACATGGCGAGAGGCAAAACTATTCACTCCAAGTTACTTAACAGGCTACTGTTGGCTAGAAGAAATTTTAGCCGCATGGCTCTTGGCATGCTCTGCGATTCAACCCAGCGATATTCCCAAACTCGCAATTAATAATTTTGTTATGGAGCGCAATGAAAAGGGCCGACTAATTCTAATGCAATGTAAGTATTTTAAGGGGCGCTCTGGACGCCACCACGAGTCACCGATGATGATGGCATCTGATTGCAGTACACAAGCGCTATATCGCTATCTTCTTGACCTTCCCAATCAAAATCATCTATTTAGCACCAATGTTGGTAAAAGCATTTATTTACCAAGACTAGGGTCAGCTGGAACTTGTAACTCTGAAATACGGTTTCTTCATCAGCTATGGAAAATGCCGCAACTTCGACAGCGTTTAGATGCAGAATTTCAGCGTGGAAATGCATCCTCTATATTTTTAGATGCGATGCTTGCACTCGAGTTAGGAACGCCAAGTCGTGCCTCTCTTAGAGATCGTTCGTCACAGCCGGTCGGGGATTCAAATGAACGCACACTCCCATCGTACCTATTTAAGTTGTCACATTTAAAAACTAGCGCGGTCCATGCTGGGTCTGATCAATATCGCGACGCTGATCTAATTAATCACCATTCACATACATCTCAAACTGAGAAGCATAGCTATTTGACAGATAGCAATAAAGACTGGGTCAATCAGCTAGGCAGGATTACTCGCTTAGTGTTACACGATCTTGAAAATGCAGTTTATTGTCCATCAATTCAACTATTTAAGAAAAATGTACTAGACCGAAACTCGCGAACCCATGTTATCCAAGCATCGGAAACTGATGAGCCAGCTTCCATCAATACGAAGGATGAGGCTGTTCAGAATATGAATGCCCATTACCTTATTGTAAGTGACACCCTAGATTCGGCTCTTTACTTCGAACACTACATTAATGAAGCAGAAACTCACTTCAAAAAAATACTCCAAGTAAGACCAGACTTTGTAGAACGCACTTTACTGGTACAAGTGGAATGGATGACAAGAACATTATTAAAAATGCGTCAAGCCAAAGCTGCGAAATCCATGTACCCAGAAATTAAAAAACACTTACCCCCAATGTTTGAATATCTATGGTTGACAATAGAATGATGCAAGTCCCACAGAAAACAGATTTCACTCATTTCACTGCGGAGTCACAGGCAAAATTAAATGCGCTGTCTGGCTCTACAAAAAACCAATTTTTCGAAAACACGTGGCACTTTTCGTCACCAACAAGATCGATATTTATTGATTTCTCGATATTAACCACCTTACAGAGCAAGTATGCTGATTCAATCGATGCACTTAACTTTGACTTAGTGACGGTTAGCAAAATTTTGTGGCTGGATGTCATAAGCCCTTTTTCTTTAGATACATATAAAAGGAGATTTGCTGGAATTACACTTTTTTTGATTGCACTAGGAGAGAAAGGTATTGCACAAGCAGATCAGAACAATTTATCGAGCCTACTAGCCTTTTTGCTGACACATCGATTGGATAATGGTCAACCAATACATAGGAACGCGCCAATTAGTAGTGTCAGTTTCAGGGCTGGCTTTGCTATCGATATATGGAGACGAACACTTAATAATTTAGGAATTAGCATTGTTGGAACAGGTATAACGAGATCACGAATTAATAAAGAATTGAAAGCCCTAATTCCTAAATTAACAAATGACTCTCTAACATACGCCGATTGGTTAAAGGGGAAAAGTTACAATAGTTTGACACTGGACTACGGCCAATATTATGTTGAGCATTGCATGACTTTGTTCAAAGAACATATAGCCCTAGCTACTGCTATCGCATCAACAGTGCGCGAATCACCACGCTTTGCTTGCGCCACGGAGCTTCACATTTCTACCATTCGTCAGTGGGTAGTTTGTTTTCTCGAGGGTGTATCGCCGAGCGAGCTATTTCAACAACTTAAAAAGCGAGGCGGAGGCTTTCGAATCAATATATTAATGAAGGCATATCAATTAATATCAGATCATTTTAAAACGGAGTATCGTATTTCTCGATTTACTTCATTTATTCTTGAAGAAGATTCAATTAGGTCCTTGGCCGAGAACCTTAATATTCCACCCACACAGCCTCAGCTTGATCGATTGAAAAATATTGTTTGGCATCAAATAAATAAGTTTCAAGATATTCCTTATTTGCTTGAAACTAGTGTGCCATCTATTGATACCCATAATTTCCTATCTGCTTTTGAAGATATGAAAAATAAATCTTTCGAAGAACCTTGCAATCTTCCCGGTACCGCAGAATATCGAGCTATCGGATTGGCCGAATCACGAAAATATGACACTAAAAAAACATACTCGAGGCAAATTGTACGACTTGTAGAACACGCTGGCCTCACTACCTTCGTAGCACTTACTGGTTGGCGTAAAAGCGAGTTTGGCTTCCCAGCCTCTGCAATACAACGCTTTGCAAACGAAGACCTTTTAGACCAATATGCCTATCCATTGCGCTACCAAGTTGATTGGCATGTATACAAAACTAGCGGAATGATTCGAGAAAAGAGAGAAATCACTTTTGAAACAGCTTTAATAGCGAGAAGACTTCAAACTCTGGTCGGAGCAACAATTGACGATCCATGTCTATACGGATATCAAACTGGAAATGAAAATAAATTCAGCTCAGAAGCAATGATTTCAAGAGCGGTTACTGGAGTTTGGCCGCACTATTTGAAAAATTATCCCCCATTTCAAACACTAGAGGATTTGGAAGCTTGGAATACACTGTCAAATTTTTCTTTATTAAAAGGTAAACTCACTGAGAACGATTTGATTGAGAAGAAGCGATTATTGGCAATTCGTACGGAAGAGAATTGGGACGCACTTGATCTAGGTGTTAACCTAAGAGACGCATGGATAAGGTCTCGACAAGAGTGGCCACGTACAGAGTTCTTCCTTACATCCCCAAGTGATACTGATAAAATGGATTGGTTGATCAAGTATCGCAACAGATCGTTACGCCTAGATTGGACGGAGCTCCTCGATACCTATTTATCTTCTGAAGTTCGAGAATGGATAGACTCTCTCACTGATGACGATTGCAAATCGAATGTTGTAACGCGAACGATCACTTCCGATCTAATCACAGACTGCTTATATCCTACGGCACATGCCCTTCGCCACACCTGGGCGGAGGCGGTCTATCGACGATTCGATGGCGATGTTGGTTGGATGATACGCAGTCAGTTCAAACATATATCGCGCTCGATGTGGACGGCATATATTCGCGACAAGGAAAATCGAGCAGAAAACCTAATTGCCAAAAAGCGAGTTATAAGTTCATTGGTTCATAACTATATTAAAAATAGCGGACAAGGCTACGCTGGGCAGATGCATACATTTCTACGCAGAATAATTCGACAAACAGAAATATTGGCACCCGAAGATCAAACACAATTCTTGAATCGCATCGCCACAGTGGAACTCACTGATCTGAAGGCAAATCCTTGGGGGTATTGTCTTCTTAAACAGCGTACAAGGGGTAAGGCTCGTTGCGCTGAATCGGGTGAACCGCAACAACATAACGCATCACCCGATCTATGCCTGAGATGTGCTCATAACCTTATGCAATCGAAAAACGTTGAATGGGTGCTGGCAAATTTGCCAGTACATTTAACGGCACTTCGGAACCCCAGCGTACCGAATATCTTCAAACAAACGTCCTATAACTTTTTAAAAGTCGCCACCAAACATGTACATGATTTAAATCCGGATCATGAAGCTTTAGAGGAACTACAAGAAGCCATGGCGAGTTATTCAATGCGAGAATAATTATCATGATAATGAAGTATATTCAGAATCGAGCAGAAAATAATAGTTCGATCATCAAGCCACAAACACCTCATTGGGTTTCAGAGAAAAACGCAAGCCTAAGAGCATGGCAGAGCGTAGAATTTTTAAAAAAACAGAAGTTGCTTTATATAAAAGCACACAGTAAACCTACACATTTTAAAAAGAAGCAAAGCTACTTCATTAGCGGTTCAGAAATCGCCAAAGCACTTAAAGTGAATCGTTCTACCCTTATGCATAGCTCTGCATACTCTGCTGCTTTTGTTGCATATCTTGGAATCGTCAACACAGAACTAGCAAATACGAAGACACAGATGCTTGAGAATACACGTGAAAAAGCATCTAGAGGACCTATTGATATAAACAAAAAAGATCTATTAAAAACTACGTTAGAGCTTAAGAAACAACTAGCCGATCTTAAGCAACAAAATTCACACGAGCTGGTTCGACTGGCATTCAATCAATTGTCCTTGCCAATTAAAAAGAAATTAGGAATACAATAAAAAGAATTATTAATACGCAAGGGCATTAATTAAAATCAACACTAATCGGTCAGAAGCAGACCGTTATTCCACAGGTGTTTTCAATGATTAAAATGATGATCGCCAACTTTTAATGAAGTTTTTTTTGAATCGATGTGCACTGATTTTATTTCGTGGATTTCTATACTGTCTCTTAAAAGAGATAGGGTAGGTTTTACATCAAAATCGTTTTTTTTCCACGCCAGAGGATCAGATTTTACGTCCAGAAACGCGATTGCTGGACTAAAGTAGCAACCAGGACCGTCCAATTCGTACTCCCATAGCTGAGCGTAAGCCGTTCGTTCATCGCCATTAGCATTGGCAGTGATGGCGGATTTGAAAAAAAGAACAACATTTTCACCGGGAGCAGATCCATTTTCGCCACCGAGTTGTACAGACGAATAAATAATGCCATCAATCGTCGCAGATAGATGAGTCGCCAGATAGTTCGCTACTACTTGAGTTACCAAATAACTTTCCTCTTGTCGTTCAGGCATTACTGGCAGAATCATTTCGCTACAAAGTTTTCGTAGAAAGTCTCGTCGCTGTACAAAGGCTTTAGTTTTTTCATCAAACAAACTCGCATTTTGAGGAAGTCCCATTTTTCCCAGCAACCGTAGATCCAGTAATTTCAGAGGGCGATCAATAGAAAACTTTGCTGAGACTACCCAGCTACCAACAACAGGTCGAATTTCAGCAAGCGTAGTTTTCACATCAGTTGCCCCATAAAATGCCGGCTGTCCAGCGGCATTCATTCGCCCTCCTATTCCTATGCCCGCTGCCGGAGCTCCGAGAAATCGTTCGGGATGTTCTAACGCGTTAAGCACTCCCTTTTCACTTTGAAATACGCGCGAACGATACAGTGATTCATAATGAGTTCCTGCTCCTGCATTTACCAATACAGGAATGCCATTTTCCGAGACGTCATTTTCAACGTCACCAAATATGGTATCCATAAAGTTCGCAACTTTAGGATTCAAGTATCGAGCTTCATTTCTTAAACTAGCTTCGATAATTTCCCAGTCAAGGCTAAGCGGAGATTCCCCCCCCGAACTAAGTACGAACCAAGGATCGTCACCATAGAGATGTTCACCAGAATCTCCGTCATACCACATTGATTGAAGGATTTCGCTTATGTCGTTTATTGCTTCATCTGGAGCACCAATAAGGTCTGACAACGTCGAAGAAAGATCATTTCCTGCTGGTGTGTGGTCGTAAACTACAACAGCCATTGTTAAGCTGGATGCTTCATAGAACGTCGCAAAAACCTCATTACATCTTTCCGCAATAAAACATATTTCTACCGTAGGTTCATCTCTGTCGCAATATTCACACGGATTGTCTTCGTTAGATTCTAACCCCACGATTTCCTTGAGCTTTGGTTCTTCGATGCATGTCGCGCATATGTAAGTCATTATTCACCTGTTTTTTAATGTCGTATACATCGAAAACTATTGAGCTTTTACTACTAAAGCACCGTGACATTTACTTCGCACAACAGCATCGGCCATAACCGGACCGTCACGAATACATTATCAATACCGTTTTTCATTCCAAAGCAGACTGTCGGTTTATATTATTTTTGCATCTTCCCATACCAAGTAAGCGCACGCTATAGAGACATCCTCAGGAGGATTTCACTATGAGCACAACAACATTACCCTCATATGCCGAACCCTGAAATAAGGGCAAGCTAATCGGTCAAAAGCTCCCGCTTAAGATTAAAGACATTTGGGCGATTCGGGTCAGGTTGCAGCTCGCACAGCGCATTCGAGAGCTTGCGCTTTTTAATCTCGCGATTGATAGCAAGTTGCGAGGCTGTGATCTCGTCAAACTGCGCGTCACCGATATCTCACACGGTGGCCATATTTCAGCGCGGGCGCTGGTTATGCAACAAAAAACGCATCGTCCTGTTCAGTTTGAAATCACCGAGCAAACACGCAGCTCACTCGCTGACTGGATAAAACAGGCGGGGATGAAATTGTCAGATTTCATATTTCCCAGCCGTATCCATAACTCACCGCACATCACCACCCGACAATACGCACGCATAGTCCGACACTGGGTCACGGAAATCGGCCTCGATCCTGCAAATTACGGTACACACTCGATGCGCAGAACCAAGGTCACCTTAATTTATCGCCGCACGAAAAATATTCGGGCGATTCAGCTATTGCTCGGTCACACCAAAATTGAAAGTACGGTTCGTTATTTGGGCATTGAAGTCGATGATGCCTTAGAAATGGCAGAGCAGACAGAAGTGTAAAATAAAAGTCCATGAATCTAGCTTGATGCATTTCGTAACCGTAATGCATTTCCGATAACAGATACTGAACTCAACGCCATAGCTGCACTTGCAATCATCGGGCTTAATAAAATACCAAACCAAGGATAAAGAGCTCCTGCGGCGATAGGCACACCTACAAAGTTGTAAATAAATGCGAAGAATAGATTTTGGCGGATATTTTTCATGGTGTGCTGGCTAAGCAATCGCGCTTTAGCGATACCGCGCAAATCCCCTTTGACGAGTACGATGCGGGCGCTGTTCATAGCCACATCAGTTCCCGTACCCATCGCTATTCCCACGTTCGCTTGCGCTAACGCGGGGGCGTCATTTACACCGTCGCCCGCCATTGCGACGATGCGACCCTTCGCTTGTAACTCTTTTAAATAATTCAATTTATCCTCAGGCAAGACATCGGCTTTGAAATCATCCAACCCCAATTGTTTTGCAACGGCAGCAGCGGTTGTTGCATTATCACCGGTGAGCACAATAATTTTTATACCTGCTGCGTGCAGGGTTTCAATGGCCTCTCGCGAGGTCGATTTAATCGGGTCAGCAACGCTGATGATGCCCGCCAATTTTCCTTCAAGGCTTAAAAACATCACCGTTTGCGCGAGTTCGCGTAATTGTTCTACATCAGCTGAGAGCACGGAAATATCGATTTTTTCATCTTCCATCATGCGCAAATTTCCGAGTGATACTTTTTTGCCTGCTAATAAACCGCGTACACCTTTGCCCGTAACAGACTCAAATTGTTCTATGGTTTCCAGCAGAATGTTTTTCTCTTTTGCATGATTAACAATGGCAACAGCTAAGGGATGTTCACTTAACGCATCAAGGCTGGCGGCAAATTTTAATACGTCTTTTTCATCAACTCCGGCTACAGGGACAATGCTCTGAACTTTTGGTTTTCCTTCGGTAAGCGTACCGGTTTTATCGACGACAAGCGTATCCACTTTCTCCATTAGCTCTAAGGCTTCGGCATCTTTAATCAATACACCTTCCGTTGCGCCGCGACCAACACCAACCATAATTGAAATCGGCGTTGCCAATCCTAATGCGCAGGGGCAAGCAATAATTAATACGGAAACCGCAGCAACCAAACCATTTGCTAATGCGGGTGATGGGCCGAAAATTGCCCAAATTGCAAAGGCGATTACAGCGATTGCCATAACAGCCGGAACAAACCAACCGGATACTTGATCCGCTAATTTTTGAATAGGCGCGCGTGAACGCCCTGCGTCATTAACCATTTGTACGATGCGCGATAACAACGTATCCGCGCCGACTTTATTCGCGCGCAATAAAAAAGTACCGGTTTGGTTTACTGTACCCGCAGTGACTTTATCGCCAAGTTTTTTCTCAACAGGTAAAGGTTCGCCGGTAATCATGGATTCATCAATATTGGAATGGCCATCGGTAAGTTCGCCATCCACTGGAACTTTGCCTCCCGGCTTAACACGCAACACATCACCAACCTGAACTTGATCGAGATGCACTTCTTCTTCGCTGCCATCAGTCTTAACGCGCAATGCCGTATTGGGCGCAAGTTCGAGCAATGATTTAATCGCATCGTTAGTGCGCGAACGTGCGCGCAGCTCCAGTACTTGCCCCATCAATACTAAGGTGACAATCACGGCAGCAGCTTCAAAATACAACGGAACCATTCCATTCATTTTGAACGCATCGGGCATGATCGCGGGAAACAACAATGCGAAGACGCTAAAAATAAACGCAGCCCCAGTGCCCAACGAAATCAAACTAAACATGTTGAGATTCCATGTTCTGAACGATGCCCAGCCACGCACAAAAAATGGCCAGCCGCCCCATAGCACGACTGGTGTGGCAAGAATTGCTTGCAACCAATTAAAGACATTCAAACCAATACGGTGATGCAAATTCAAGCCAGGAATAAACTCACTCATGGTGATAAATAATAATGGCAAACTCAACGCAAGGCTTATCCAAAAGCGGTGTGTCATTTCTTGTAATTCACTATCGTCCGCTTGTGCGCTTGCATCCATTGGTTCAAGCGCCATGCCACAAATGGGGCAAGTGCCTGGGCCAGCTTGCTGAATTTGTGGATGCATCGGGCAAGTGTAAGTCGTGTTTTTTGCGGTGGAATTATTGGCAGTGTTAACGGTTTGCGGTTGTAAATATTGCTGAGGATTTGCACGAAATTTTTCCGCGCATTTCTGGCTGCAAAAATAGTAATTCACTCCCGCATTCTCAACCGACTTGGCTGGATCAGCCGTTGTTTTCATTCCGCATACTGGATCGGTGTAGGATTTGTCACCAGCACTTTTTGAGACGTGATTGTGATCAGCGGATTCGGAATTATTCATAACAAAATTACCTCTTTGTGTAGCAGTGCATTCCAGCTGTTTTTCGTCGAATTTTCATCCGCGTTTGCACGTTATATTAATACTTAAAACGGCTTACACAAAAGGCTTAGCTCGGCGTAGCTATGACTCGCTCGGTGCGTATCACCTTTCCACAACTTTACAAGCTCCAATACAAGTGAAGGAATGGTGCTTATCAGAAGTAGCAATGGCACCGTACTCAACACAGTACCATTACTAAAAGAAATGCATTTATTTTACTTTCTGCGGATGCTCTGCAAGCCATTTATCAAACTCAGCGATTTCTTTTGTCTGTGACTCGACAATCTTTTTAGCAGCGGCGCGCATAACGGGATCTTTACCTTTATCGAGCTCTTTCTGCGCCATTTTTACGCCGTTTGCATGGTGCATACGCATCATCATGGCGAAGTCATAATCTTGATCTCCCGTCATTTTCATATGTTTATGATGCATGTCCATATCCATATGGCTCATCGACGTATCTTTATTCATACCGGAATGGGTAGCGGTGGAGGGATCGGCGTTAGCCATCATTGACGTTGATAAAGCGGTTACGATAAAGCCCGTGAGCATCAAGCTCGAAGCGGTACCGCGAACCAATTTTTTAAGCTGAAGTGAGTACATAATGAACCTCGTAGTTGGGGAAAAATTCGGTATGGTGATCAGTATTAATGCGCGTGCGACGCCATTGCGGTACAACTCTCAGCACAAGTTCGACATGCAACAACGCATTCCTCCATTCCACCGACTTCCTCGCAGCTATCGGCACAGGCGGTGCATATTTCGGCGCATACCTTGCAAATATCTGCACAGTATTTTGATCCGCTTAATTGAAAGCAGGCCGAGGTTTCGCAAATTTTTGCGCAGTCCAGCATCAAGCGAAAATGTTCCGCTTCCAGATGTTTTCCGCCCATGCTCAAGCAATGCGTCATGGCCGTTTGCAAACAGGTTTTGTGGCAGTTTGAACAGATATCGATGCAGGTGGAATCCATTACGTGGCTCATAATTGTGTTCCTGTATAAGTGAGGAGGTACGGCTGTTTTTTTACAATAGGGAGATAGGAATAGACCTGAACGGCACCTTTAACAGTGCGTTGGAGTACATTGAAAAAGATCCAAGTGGTGATAAGTATTCTTTAGCAAAAAGTTATTTCTGCGATTTCAATCACTTACCCACGTTAAAATTTATTGAGTTTTAAGTAGTGATTTTTAGAGTTTTATTCGATTACGGGCAGAAATCGTGTAGGCGTCCGCCACACAAAAGAGGTGGACGATGGGGACGGGATTGAACTATCCTTTATCGATTGAATCACATAGATTCCTACCGCATGTGCCTTACCCATGACCAAAACTGGCTATAAAAATATCTTCATCGCATTGCTGCTGTTGGCTTTTACCAGCCAATCGTTTGCGGCGTTGGTGATGCCATGCCAGTTCTTATCGCAAGCGTCTCATTCCACAAATATGGATGACATGGCCGGAGTGGATCATTCCGGTATGGAAGGTATGGATCATTCCAATATGGTGGGGATGGATCACTCAGAGATGGCCAGTGATATCAAAACTGATACGAACCCCATGAGTGATTGTTGTAAAACCCTTGGGCATTGCAGTTCAGGCAGTTGTTCGCTCGCACTGTTCGGTCATTCTTTCGCTGTATCTCTGCCTGCTACTCAGGCTGATTTGAATGCTTCCTTCTCCAGCTTTATCCCTGAAAGTCTTATCTCCTCACTCTTCCGACCACCAATTTTCCGTTAACACATCACAGCTACGCCTCAAATTTGGCGTCTGTTTAACTATTTAGTGTTAACGGGAGCTTTTGCGCTCCCCGTTATTTAGGTTTCACACCTGAGTCCCGTTTTGGAGCAGTTATGACTTTTCTACGCACATTCCGCTATTTTTTGGTTTTCAGTATTTTTAATGTTTTAGGCTTTGCAAGCATTGCATTAGCCGAAGCACCCGCTACCACACCATTAATCAAACCCATCGTTAAACCAGCCTCCAGCGCGATTCACTTGGATGTTTACAAAAGTGAAACCTGCATGTGTTGTGAAAAATGGATTTCGAATCTTGAGTCCAAGGGCTTTCACGCAGTTGCTCGCCATCCAGCCGACCTTAATCAAGAAAAAGTAAAGCGTGGCATAGCACCGCGTTACCACTCTTGCCATACCGCTGTTTCAACGGATGGTTATGTCTTTGAAGGCCATATTCCTGCCACTATCATCCAGCGCTTTTTAAGCGAGAAACCAAAAAGCGCGATTGGTCTTGCCGTTCCGGGCATGCCTATGGGTAGCCCCGGCATGGAGATGAGCAACCACTTTGACCCCTACGATGTACTGCTGCTAAAGGCGGATGGCTCAAGTAGCGTTTACGCCCATATCAGCCGTATTGATCAGCAATACTAAGGAGTGCGTTATGAAAATTAAACCATGGGATTCGGCAGTATCGGCAAGTAAAACCGTATCGCGCCGCCACTTTGTACTCGGCGCATCGTCAGTGCTGGCATTAAGCGCATTGCCATTCTCAAGAAAAACGTGGGCGAGCCCGCTAGCAGCCCCTAATAGCCCAACCATTCTGAGCGGTAATCAGTTTGACCTTCAAATCGGTTACCAGAAAGTCAATTTCACCGGTACGGAACGTATCGCCACTACCGTCAATGGCATTTTCCCCGGGCCAATCTTGCGCTGGAAAGAAGGCGAGCGCGTGACCTTGCGGGTAACGAATAATCTTAAAGAAGATAGTTCCATTCACTGGCACGGACTGATTCTGCCATCCACGATGGACGGTTCACCCGGCTTTGATTTTGCCGGAATTAAGCCTGGCGAAACCTATGAATATCAATTTGATGTACAGCAAAACGGCACCTATTGGTATCACAGCCACTCTGGCTTCCAAGAGCAAACTGGGTTAATGGGTTCCATCATTATTGAACCAAAAGACCCAGATCCCGTGGCTTATGATCGTGAGATGGTGGTGCTTTTGTCCGATTGGACAGATGAGGCGCCCGAGAAGGTGTATGCCAAACTCAAAAAAATGAACGACTACTACAACTTTCGCGAAAGAACCGTAGGCGATACCTGGAGTGATATAAAAACCAAGGGGCTCGCTAAAACATGGAGCGAGCGCAAGATGTGGAACCAAATGCGCATGAACCAGACGGATATATCCGACGTGACCGGGTATACCTATACCTATTTGATGAATGGCGTCACACCGGATCACGGCTGGGTCGGGCTGTTTAAATCTGGCGAAAAACTACGACTACGTATTATTAATGGCTCAGCCATGAGCATTTTTGATGTCCGTATTCCCGGTTTAAAAATGACCGTGGTGGCTGCCGATGGCCAAAATATTCAGCCCGTCGTGGTTGACGAATTTCGCATTGCAGTCGCCGAAACTTACGATGTGATTGTGGAGCCAGAGGCGGATCGCGCTTACACCTTGTTCGCCCAAAGCAATGACCGCACTGGTTACGCGCGCGGAACGCTCACCTCCGATCCTGCGCTACGGGCAGAGGTTCCCCCGATGGACCCAGCCCCATTACTTGGTCATGGAGAGATGGGTATGGGAGGTATGAACCACAGTGGTCATGATATGGGCAACATGGATGACATGAATATGTCGGGCAAGGGCGATATGGACATGTCCGGCATGGACCATAGCGGCCATGACATGAAGCAAATGGAAGCTCCTAAACAACCAGCCATGGATCACAGCGGCCACGATATGAGCAAAATGGATGGTATGGATATGTCCGGGATGGATCATAGCGGCCATGACATGAGCAACATGGACGGCATGGATATGGGTGCAATGAAGGGCACGAAAGAAAACTCAGCACCTTTAGCAAAAGCCGGATTTGGTAGCAATTTTGATGACAACCGTGAACCCGTCCACGTCAAAACTGAGTTTGGACCTCACGTCGATAATCGTTCCATGATGCCGCAAAGTGGACTGGCTGATCCCGGAATAGGCTTGCGCGATCACCAGCGTTTATATGGCCGCAAAGTTCTGACCTATGCGGATCTTCGCAGCCTACACCCCACCCGTGATAAGCGCGAACCCACGCGCGAAATTGAGCTGCATCTGACTGGCAATATGCGCCGCTACATGTGGTCTGTGAACGGTATCAATTTTATGGGGGCAGAACCCATTCAACTTACTTACGGCGAGCGTGTTCGCTTCATTATTGTTAACGACACCATGATGACCCACCCCTTTCATCTACACGGTATGTGGAGTGAGCTTGAGACGGGGGATCCTGATTTCATTCCGCGCAAACACGTCGTCATTGTGCAACCCGGCGCAAAAATAAGTTATCTGGTTACGGCTGATGCCAAGGGTCGATGGGCCTATCACTGCCATTTGCTGTACCACATGCTCGGCATGATGCGCATGGTTAAGGTGACAGATGACAGAGAAAAAGTGGTAGGAGAATGATGATGAAAATAGCGATATTGAAAAAAACCATTCTGAAGACAGCCTGTGTAAGTTTGCTTTTACCGGCGACTCTGGCGTTCGCAGACGACCATTCACATGACGACCCGCACGACCACGGCGACAACCCAGTATTGACAAGGGTAATCATTGATCAACTGGAGATGCGCAATGCGGATGGAGCCAACCCAATGGGATTGGAAGCACAAGCATGGATCGGTAAAGACCTGAATAAACTGTGGCTGAAAACAGATATTGAACGACGGGATGGCGAGACTGAAGAAGCCGAGGTGCAAGCTCTCTACAGCCGGGTAATAGCACCTTTTTGGGATATACAAACGGGTGTGCGCTATGACGCTAAACCAACTCCCACTCGCACGTGGGGTGTGATTGGCCTACAAGGTTTAGCGCCGTACTGGTTCGATGTGGATACCGCGTTATTTGTTGGCGAATCTGGTCGTATTGCTGCGCGCTTTTCGGCTGAGTATGAGTTGTTATTTACCCAACGTTTGATTCTTACACCCAATGTCGAAATCAATGTGTACGGCCAAAATGATGCCGAAACCGGCACCGGATCAGGCCTATCCGATGTTAAAGCGGGGCTGCGTTTGCGCTATGAAATCCGGCGCGAATTTGCGCCTTATGCGGGTATTAATTGGAACAAAAACTTTGGCAATACCGCCGAGTTTGTAAAACGCCAAGGAGAGGCTGTTAGCGACACAGAGTTAGTTGTGGGGTTGCGTGTTTGGTTTTAGGCACACTCCAAGATGTAACTCGTTATCCATCTACGTTTTTTAATTCACTACAGGAAAATCATTATGAACATCACACACCGCACCGTTTCTACACTTCGCCAACTGTTGTTATCGCTGGTGGTCTTATGCTTTGCCAGCAATGCGCTCGCACACGCTGGGCTTGAAAAATCCACTCCCGCCGCTAATGCCATGGTAGAAGCCTCCCCGCCAGAATTGGTACTGGAATTTGAAAAGCCCATCATGCTGATGAAGTTAACTCTAACGGACAAAATGAACGGCACAGCAGTGAATCTTAATTTCACTGCCCATAGCACAACAGAAAACATACACAAACATCCTTTGCCTAAACTCGCTGCGGGTCATTACATCGTAAATTGGACCGCCATGGGTAAAGACGGCCACAACATGAGTGGCGAGTTTGCCTTTATGGTTGGTCCAATGAAAGGCATGAAAAAAGACGATATGAAACACGATGACATGAAGGGTCATTCCGGCTCGAATCATACGGGTCACTAACTCATGAGCCTTAGCCTATGGGCGCTGTTCACCCTACTGAGCAGAATTACACTTTATGCGAGTGTGGCTAGCGCCATAGGCGGACTCTTTGCCTCGGTGTTGCTGGTGCAACATCGAGAATCTGCGACCGCTATACGCCGGTATACCTTCTGGGGATGCATGGCGGGAATAATCGCTACGCTGATTGGCTTTGGCACTCAAGTCGGCGCATTGTCCGATCAGGGGCTTAAAGGCATGTTGGATACCGACATGATGGCTATTTTGTGGCAAGCCTCTATGGGTACCGCCGTAGCCTTACAGCTGAGTGGTTTTTTACTGATTGGCGCTGCTGTAGGGTGGTTACTAAAAACACAACCCCCCCATAACACATTGGTAAAAGTGCTGACGCTGTTGGGCGGGCTCAGTTTGCTCGCTTCTTTTTCACAAGTGGGGCATTTCGCGGAGCAACCACTGCTCGGTAAAGTCGCTATTACTTTGCACGTATTGGCCATGTCCTTATGGATGGGGTCGCTCTATCCGCTTTGGCTTGTGAGTCGCACCGCTGAAACCCCTGAAATTCAACGCTCTATGGAGCGTTTTGGCCAAGTGGCCACCATCATAGTAGGCGTTCTGGTTGCCAGCGGTGTTTTAATGGCAGTAATGTTGCTGAAAGATTTTCACACCTTATTTTTCACGCCCTATGGGCAAGGTTTGCTATTGAAATTAACACTGGTAGGAAGTTTGTTATTACTCGCCGCCAGTAATAAATGGCTCACCGTGCCACGGTTAATGCAACCCGGATTTTCATCACGATTATCACGCGCCATTGTGTTGGAAGTGTGTGTGGGAATATTCATTTTATTGCTCACCGGAATTATCACTATCATCATTGGCATTGATATGAATCATTAGATTTAAGATCAAAATAGGTTAAGCTGAAAATATGCGTCGATATATGAACCTCATCATACTGTTGCTAAGTTTTTTGCTACCACTGCATGTGGCAGCCAGTACAGTATTATCGCAAACCTGCACTGAACAATCGGCGATGGCTAGCGATGTGCCCTCCGATAAAGCCATGCCAGACTGCTGCGATGAGTCAGACAAATCTATGGATTGCCAGCAGATGAAAAGCTGCCACGGCTGCAACATCGGCTGCCAATTATTTACCAACGTCATGCCTGCTTTTAATTTTTCTTCTGATTCCAATCTTCACTCTTCGATGAATACACCCGCACTGGGTTTATTCGATCCCGCCTCGGTGTGGCGCCCCCCAACAAACTCCTGATTGCTGCGATAACGTCTGTCTGACCTTGGTTAGCGGATGTGGTTTTTCGTCTCTTTCGTTTATGGAGTTTTGTTATGTCTTCCTCTTTTTTACAGCCTCGCATGCTGGGTGTTCTCGTGTTGGGTATTGGTCTGGGTGTGGTTATTAGCGTTGGTGTAAGTAAGCACCTGACCCCCACCACCAAACCAAAATCCATGGCTGTTACTGGGCAAAAAATCCCCAATGCAACACCCAAAGTTCTCTATTGGTATGACCCGATGGAACCAGCACAGCATTTTGATAAGCCGGGTAAATCACCGTTTATGGATATGGAGCTAGTACCCAAATACGCTGAATCTGGCGCGGCCATGAATACGCTTCAGGTTGATCCCGCCCAAGTACAAAACTTGGGGATGCGCAAAGTGAAGGTGATGCGCATGCCCTTACACCCGCAGCATGATCTCCCTGGAACCCTGCGTTTTAACGAGCGCAACCAAGCAATTATCCAGTTGCGCGCTGGTGGTTTTGTCGAAAAAGCATGGCCTTTAGCGCCCGGCGATCACGTCACTCCCGGTCAGTCCATTGCGACTTTTTACGTCCCCGAATGGCTGAATACACAAAACGAATTACTCGCCTCAAAGACGCTCAATAGCCCACGCCTGTTAGAAACTTTGCGGACTCGTTTACGGCTGTTGGGCATGCCTGATGCTTTGATTGCGAAGGTAGAAGAAACTCGCAAACCGGAAACACGCGTCACTATCACCGCGCCCATCAATGGTGTTATCGAATCCTTAGAGATCAAAACAGGCATGTCGCTGGCGAGCGGGCAAACACTCGCACGCATCACCAGTATTGATTCCCTGTGGTTGGATGTAGCCATTCCCGAGGCAGAGGCATCAAGTTTACATGCTGGCGATGTCGCGATCTTTTACGCAGCTAACACCAACTCATCACCGGTGACAGGCCAAATTGATTCGCTCTTACCCGCTGTAAATGCCACAACGCGAACCGTCACCGCCCGTGTTGTGTTACCTAATCCAAAGGGCATTTTGAAGCCTGGCACCAGCGGCCGCGTTGTTCTTAGCGGCAATCAGACAGCTACCGGATTACTCGTACCAACGGAGGCAGTGATACGCACCGGCAAGCGCGCGCTGGTTATGGTGGCTGACACCGAGAACCATTTTCGCCCCGTAGTTGTAACGCTTGGGCAGGAAATCGGCGATCAAACCGCCATCACCAAGGGTCTTGAGGAGGGTCAGGAGGTGGTAGCCAGCGGCCAATTCTTGCTGGATTCGGAAGCTTCACTTATGGGACTAGAACCTGAGCCCGTCATGGAGATGCAGCCATGATTGCACGCTTGATTCGCTGGTCAGTCAGCAACCGTTTACTGGTTCTACTTGGCGCGGTGATTATTGCTGGCTGGGGTCTGTGGGCGATTAAAACCACGCCGATTGATGCCTTGCCCGATCTATCGGATGTGCAGGTAATTGTGCGCACCAGCTTCCCCGGCCAAGCGCCACAGCTGGTGGAAAACCAAGTCACTTATCCACTGGCCAGTAAAATGCTCTCGGTACCCGGCGCAAAAACCGTTCGTGGTTATTCCATGTTTGGCGATAGCTACGTGTATATCCTCTTTGAAGACGGCACGGATGTGTACTGGGCACGCTCGCGGGTGCTGGAATATTTAAGCCAAATTCAAGCTCAATTACCGGCCAATGCAAAGCCAGCCTTAGGGCCAGACGCCACGGGTGTAGGTTGGGTTTTCCAATACGCGTTGGTCGATAGAACCGGCAAACACGACCTATCGCAGTTACGCGCATTGCAAGATTGGTTTATGCGCTTCGAGCTAGCCCCTCTGCCTAATGTGGCGGAAGTGGCTGCTATTGGCGGCATGGTCAAGCAATATCAAGTAGTGCTCGACCCCGTGAAACTTGCAAGCCGACAACTCAGCCACCAAGAGGTTATCGCCACTCTCAGCCAAGCGAATCAGGAAACTGGCGGCGGTGTTATGGAGCTGGGCGAAGCTGAATTTATGGTGCGCGCAACTGGCTACCTAAAAACGCTCAACGACTTTAAAGTGGTGGTTATCAAATTAGTGGATGGGGTGCCCATTACCTTAGGCGATGTTGCTTTCGTACAAATCGGCCCAGAGATGCGGCGCGGTGTAGCCGAGCTAGATGGTGAAGGAGAAGTTGCCGGTGGTGTTGTGATCATGCGCTCAGGTGGCAACGCGCGCGAAACTATTGCGGCGCTCAAAACCAAACTCGAACAACTAAAAGCTAGTTTGCCGCCCGGTGTGGAAGTGATTACCACTTATGATCGCAGCCAATTAATTGACCGCGCCGTGGAAAATTTAAGCCATAAACTCATCGAAGAATTCTTGGTGGTGGGCTTGGTGTGCGTAATATTCCTTTGGCATTTACGCTCTTCTTTAGTCGCTATTATTTCATTGCCTTTAGGGATATTGGTGGCGTTTATCGTCATGCGCTATCAAGGCGTGAACGCCAATATCATGTCGCTCGGTGGTATCGCAATTGCAATTGGTGCGATGGTTGATGCTGCGATTGTGATGATTGAAAATGCACACAAACATATTGAAAGCTGGGAGCACCAACATCCCAACGAAAAACTGTACGGTGAAACTCGCTGGCAAGTCATTACCGAAGCCGCAGTAGAGGTTGGCCCCGCGCTGTTTTTTTCGCTGCTGATTATCACGCTGTCGTTTATTCCGGTATTCACATTGGAAGCGCAGGAAGGCCGTTTATTTGGCCCACTCGCATTTACCAAAACCTACGCGATGGCCGCTGCTGCCGGATTATCCATTACATTAATTCCTGTTCTTATGGGCTACTGGATTCTCGGAAAAATTCCGCAAGAAAAACATAATCCCGTCAGTCGTTGGTTGATAAATGCTTACCAACCGTTGCTTGCAAAAGTGTTACGCAAACCAAAACTCACACTCCTTCTCGCAAGCTTTTTGTTGCTTACAACCGCATGGCCAATCAGTCAATTGGGCGGCGAATTTCTCCCGCAGCTCGATGAAGGTGATGTGCTCTATATGCCCAGCGCCTTGCCGGGGCTTACCGCGCAAAACGCGAGTAAACTCTTGCAGCAAACAGATCGCCTAATAAAAACCGTGCCGGAAGTGGCTCGCGTATTTGGTAAGGCTGGGCGCAGCAATAGCGCAACCGATCCGGCACCACTGGAGATGTTTGAAACCACCGTGCAATTCAAACCCCGCGATCAATGGCGCGCCGGTATGACGGTGGAAAAATTAATGGCCGAGCTGGACGCAAAAGTAAAAGTGCCGGGGCTTGCGAATATTTGGATTCCACCGATTCGCAATCGCATTGATATGTTGGCCACCGGAATTAAAAGCCCGATAGGGGTAAAAGTCGCTGGTAATAATCTCACTGAAATAGATCAGGTTGCCCAACAAATCGCTCAGATAGCCAAATCAGTTGATGGTGTTTCCTCAGCAATTGCCGAGCAATTAAACGGCGGGCGCTATGTGGATATTCAACTGGATCGACAAGCATTGGCGCGCTACGGTTTAAGCATTACGCAAGCGCAATCGGTGGTGAGTAGTTTGATTGGTGGCGAAAACATCGGCGAAGTTGTGGATGGCCGCGCGCGCTTTCCTATCAATGTGCGCTACCCGCGTGAATGGCGCGATAGCATTGAGAAACTACGCAATTTACCCATCATCACGCCGCTGGGTAGTCAAATTACGTTAGGCAGCATTGCCACTATTGCGATTAACGATGGGCCGACCATGCTGAAAAGCGAAAACGCACGGCCAAGCGGTTGGGTGTATATCGACGTGCGCGGTCGAGATCTAGCCTCGACAGTGGCAGCGCTTCGCGAAGCGGTATCAAGCACAGTAAAACTGCCACCTGGTGTAAGCCTTAACTATTCGGGACAGTTTGAATTTATGCAACGCGCCAACGCCCGTTTGCAATGGGTGGTGCCAGCGACACTCGCGATTATTTTTGTGCTCTTATACCTCGCATTTAAACGCCTCGATGAAGCGCTACTGATTATGGTCACATTGCCATTTGCACTAACAGGCGGCGTTTGGTTGCTCTATGGGATGGGCTACAACTTGTCCATTGCAACCGGCGTGGGGTTCATTGCACTTGCCGGTCTATCCGCAGAATTTGGCGTAATCATGCTGCTTTATCTGAAGCAGGCGTGGCAAAAGCGAATTGATTCAGGCCATACCGATAACTCAGATTTGGATGCCGCTATTCAAGAAGGTGCTGTATTGCGTATTCGCCCCAAGGCGATGACAGTCGCGGTAATCGTGGCGGGCTTATTGCCTATTTTTCTGGGTAGCGGCACTGGATCGGAGATTATGACTCGGATTGCTACGCCCATGATTGGCGGAATGTTAACAGCGCCGCTTTTATCGCTGTTTATATTACCTGCGGCCTATCAGCTGCTGCGTAAACGACGGCATGGCAAGGTGCCGTTGTAAATACTACGCAAGCGATTCGTGAACCCACTTGACTCTATGATAGCTATAGGGTTTACGATATCGATTCTCATTCAGACCTAATGCACCGCTCGGATATTTTGACATGCGATATTTTTGCTCCAACTGGCTTCACTCTCTTTTATTAATCATCTTACTTCCTGCTGGAGCTTCGGCGCAGACGGTTGACCTCCATCAATTGGTACAATTGGCTGAATATATAGGCGCAGACTATTCTGCTGCTGTTGGCGATGGGCAAATACTTGATGCGAGTGAATATCAGGAAATGTCAGATTTTGCAGGAATCCTAGTGGCAAGAACAGCCGCTTTGCCTGCGAATAACGACGTAGCCACGCTTCAGTTACAAGCACGCGCTCTGGCTACCGCCGTGGCAGAAAAAGCGAGTCTGGCGGATGTCCAGCGCTTGTCCTCTACGCTAAGGTCGAGCCTTTTGGTGGCAGCACCCGTGAAACCTTTACCGGCATCACTCACAACGAAAATCGCTGTTCAACAACTCTATCAGGAAAATTGCGCCCTATGCCACGGCGCTCTGGGGCGTGGTGATGGGCAGCAAGCAAAGCTGCTGAATCCACCGCCAGTAGATTTTACTGACAAACAACGGGCTCTAAACCGGTCGGTTGCGGGGCTCTTCGATGCTATTCATGGTGGTATTGAAGGAACCTCAATGCCGTCCTTCAAACAATTTACTCTAGAGCAACAATGGTCATTAGCCGTGTATGTAGGCAGTCTTGCCTTCGTTGACCCCGGTAACGATAGGGATAAAAACGTCGAAAAAACAAACCCGGCTGCCGAACTCCTTACGTTGCGCGACTGGGTGATGTTCAGCCCTAACGAACTTGCTACTGCCCATCCCACGCTTGACGTGAGTGCGTTTGAAAACGGACGTGCTGATCTATTTACCTTGTTCACGTCGCCAAAAAATCCCATCGCCATTGCCCGACAAAAACTAACCCATGCGCGGGATGCTTACAGCAAGCAGGAATACGATGCCGCGCACGCACTCGCGGTAAGTGCCTACCTAGATGGCTTTGAGCTGATCGAAAACACCCTAGACAGTCACGATGCTGGATTGAGAAAGTCTATTGAGCTGGATTTGCTTCACCTCAGACGGCAAATTAACGATACCGCAGAGGTATCCGATATCGATGCCACCATTACAACGATTAATCAAAAGTTCGATCAGATTGATGAATTGTTGGCTACCTCCAGTCTGTCCAGTACCACGCTGTTTACTACCAGCGCCATTATCCTGTTACGCGAAGGGATGGAGGCGTTACTGGTTGTGCTTGCATTGGTGATGGTGTTAATTCGTGCAAACCGTCGCGACATTGTGAAGTACGTACACGCAGGCTGGGGAGCTGCTGTGTTTCTCGGCGTAATTACTTGGGCACTTGCGCAGTATGTGATTGATATCAGTGGTGCAAGCCGAGAAGTCATGGAGGGCGTAGGTGCGCTCTTAGCCGCGCTGATTCTCTTTTACGTAGGATTCTGGATGCACAATAAGTCGAGCGCGCAGGCATGGCAGCAATTCATTGAGAAAACCATTCACAGCAATCTGCAACAAGGTACCTTGTGGGGTATTGCGGGGCTCTCGTTCATTGCCGTGTACCGTGAAATATTCGAAACCATCCTGTTCTATCAGGCATTAGCAAGTCAGATCACTATCGACCAATTCCCTCTGTTGTGGGGTGGCATTTTGGCCGGTGCAGCGCTGTTAGGCATCGTTACCTGGATCTTTACCCGCTATTCGGTCAAGTTACCGCTGTCCACGTTTTTCTCGGTCACAACGTATTTGTTGCTGGCACTGTCTTTTGTGCTCATGGGCAAGGCGATAGCTGCCCTTCAGGAGGCGGCATTTATAGGTATCACTCCATTACCTGTCTCAGTTGAGATCGATTGGTTGGGAATACATCCCACATGGCAGGGTGTATTGAGTCAATTGACGATTATTATTTTGTCAGCGGTGTTGTTCCTCAAGCCAGCGGGAAGCCCGAGCAAGAAAACCGGATAACCGACGCAACATCCAAAATCAATGTTGAAAGAGTTCGCGCAAAATGCCGCAATCTTTGGCAGTTTGGTTATCCTGACACTTAGTGCGCAAGGCGGTTAATTGCTGGCGCAGATCCTGTAATTCGGCCAAGCGTGCATCGACGTTGACCATGTGGGCATCAACTATAAGGTTAATTTCCGTGCACGCTTCGTCAGGCGTTGTTCTGACCCGCAGTAGCACCCGTATTTCCTCCAGTGCCAACCCAAGGTTACGACAATGCTTGATGAACAGCAGTTGTCTCGCCGCCGCCTCATCGTATACGCGGTAGTTACCGGCGCTACGCACAGGTTCTGGTAAGAGCTGTTGCTGCTCATAATAACGAATCGCTTGCACTGACAAGCCTGTATGAGTGGCCAAGGTACCAATTTTCATGAATGAACTCCGTATTGACTCTATAGTGCCTATAGGGTTTATCGTGCGGGTTATACATTGTTTTGGCAAGCGGAGACTGGAATGAGCAACTGTGGCTGCGAGGTTACTCTTAAAAATAACGAGCAAAAGCACGTGCTGTATTGGCTCCTATCCATTAACGCTGTGCTGTTTGTCGCTGAATTCGGTATTGGCTGGTTTGCCCAATCAACGGCGTTGATTGCCGACTCTCTGGATATGCTGGCTGATGCTGTGGTGTACGCCATTGGCTTGTATGCCGTCGGGCGCGCAGCGCACCATAAAGCCCGCGCTGCCATGCTCAGCGGTTACTTCCAAATGGCGCTTGGATTGCTGATCACTGCCGACATTGTGCGCCGCGCTTACGTTGGTAGCGAACCTGCCTCCGGCTTGATGATGGTCATGGGTTCGGTGGCATTGGTGGGGAATGTAATTTGTCTGGTGTTGATTCAAAAACACCGACACGGTGATGTAAATATGCGCGCAAGCTGGATTTTTTCCAGTAACGATGTCATTGCTAATGCGGGTGTGATCGCTAGCGGCGCGCTGGTGGGTTGGTTGAACGCACGCTGGCCCGATATGGTTATTGGCTGCATTATTGTGGTAATTGTATTGCGCGGCGCGCAGATGATTTTAAAGGACGCTAGAAAGGAATTAGCGCAGCCTGACGTTAAAAAGACAACGTGTGGCACAGGTCAATGATACTCGTTGAAAAATAAGCTACCTTGAGCGCAGTTTTATGTAACACTTGTACGCTTAAATCGGGTCGTGATAGTTGTAACCCTATTGAACATCAACCAATGTGCTGTTACTTGTGAATAAACTTTTGCGTTTTAAACAATTGGCCTTCGTGGCATTACTCCTCTGGCTCATCGCCGGATTGGGTGGTGTACACAGCCATTTTTGTTTTGACGGTAAAGAACCTCCCATGTCCGTACATATGGATGTGATAGGCGGTCATCCAGAGCACGCTGAAAGTGAGGAACACCGAGACGTTAACGTTGATATGTCACCATCCGTTGCCGTTAAATACCTCAAAATAGATTTGCCGTTGTTGGCAATGCTCGCTCTTATCATAGTGGCCTGCATCTCGCTGCAAAAAAACTTCCTTTCAGTTTATTCCTCTTTCTCTCCCCAACGAATTTCAGGCTTACGCCCACCATTACGCGCACCGCCATCCTCTCCAGTCTAATTGCCCTATAAACCCCTTTGCAAAAGGGATAATCCGTTCATTTTCTGTGAAAAGAAATGACGTTTTGGCTGGAGCTATTTATGTTTTCTCTTCATCGTGTGTTAGCCGTGTCGGCTATCACTCTTTCATGTTATTCGTCGGTTGGATCTGCGCAGCAAATGTCTGCCGATCCGCTGACACTTAGCGATGCCATTCGCGCGACCTTGCAACACAATCCGCAATTGGCGGGCTACAAGTTTCGTGCGGATGCGTTAAAAGGCGAAGCAACCACTGCCGCCTTAAAGCCCGAATGGCGAGCCCAAGCAGAGCTTGAAAATGTTGCTGGCACGGGAGCGCTTCGCGGTGCTGACGGTGCTGAACTGACCCTGGCTCTGTCCTCGGTTATTGAGCTTGGCGGTCAACGAGACGCACGCCTTGGACTTGTCTCGGCGCGGCAGCAGCAGCTTCAATCCCAGCAGCGCGTGTTGACCCTAGATATTCTTTCCGAAGTCACTCGCGCGTTCGTTGAGCTTGCCGCCGCACAAGAGCAGTTAACGCTCTTGCAGGATGCCCACGCCTTGGCAGAGCGCACCTTCAATTCCATCTCCAAATTAGCTGAAGCCGGAGGGGCACCCGAGGCCGAACGTTTACGTGCTAAAGCCTCTGTGGTTCGAGCGCGCATTGAGGTGCAAAATGCCAAACAACGGCTCAAGGTTGAGCAGATCAACCTAAGTGCCTATTGGGCTGATGCCACACCGGATTTTACCCGCGTGCAAGCAGATCTCTTCTCTCTTCCTCCCACTAAATCCCTTAGTGAACTGCAATCAAATCTTGCCAGTAATCCTGATATTGCAGCACTTTCTGACGAGGTACGGTTACGTACAGCCGAGTTAGCGCAGGCAAAAAGTGAGCGCGGCTCAAGCCTTGAATGGAGTGCTGGTGTTCGCCGCTTACAAGAAACGAAAGACAGTGCGTTGGTACTTGGAATAAGCATGCCCTTAGCCGCTGGCCGCCGAGCATCGGGTGCCATAGCGACCGCTAGTGCCAATCAAGCCGGTGCGGAATTCGAGCGGGATAGCACCAAACTGCTACTTGAAGCAAAACTCGCGGGTGCCTACGAGGTATATCAGCGTTCTATCTCTCAGGTGCAAGAACTTAAGTCTGATGTGTTGCCTTCGCTCAAGCAAGCCATGAAATCAACCGCCGATGCATTCACGATGGGCCGCTACAGCTATCTGGAATTAGCACTCGCACAGCGGGAATTGCTGGAGACTCAAATGGCGCTCATCGATGCTGCCGTACAGGCTCAAACCACCCGAATTGATATCGAGCGGATAACCGGTTCCGCCCTTACCGAACAAACCCCTGAGGTAAACCCATGAAAAATTCGTTAAAAATCGCGTTACGCACCGCTGCTACGGCATTAACTTTGGTGATGGTGACCGTATTAGCTAGCTCCTGCGGTGAAAAAGAGGCGCTTGATAAAGAACCGAAAAAACACGAAAAGCACAGTGATGAAGCACCTGAGTCTCACGGTAAAAAGGCTGATGAGCACGGTGAGCATGACGATAAGCCCGCGAAGGCTAAAGGTCACGATACCGAAAAAGCTGGCCATGAAGAGCATGGCGAAGAAGAACATGGCGAGCATGCAAAAGGTGAGCAAGGTGAACATAAAGAAAGTGGACACGGCGAGCATGAAGAAGCTATCGAGCTTACTGCCGAACAGCAAAAAAATGCCGGAATTGAGCTTGCCAAAACGGGGCCCATCAAAATACGGTCTACGTTGCCACTCTTTGGGTTGATCGCTATCAACACGGAAAAATCCGAGAGCCTTTCTGCACGCTTCCCGGGTGTTTTACGCAGCGTGACCCGCCAGTTAGGGGATCACGTTAAGGCTGGTGACACCTTGGCAATTGTTGAAAGTAACGAAAGCCTGAGCCGCTATCCAATCAAGGCATCGATTAGTGGAATAATTACAGACAAGCAAGCTACGGCGGGTGCTCAAACCGGTGACAAGGTTCTTTTTGTCGTATCCGATCTCAGTAATGTGTGGGTTGAATTGGATGTGTTTCCGCGTGACCTACCGAAGATAAAGGTCGGGCAGACGGTAAAAGTCCAGTCCCAAGCTGGCCTTACGGGCGATGGCAAACTGATATATCTCTCAACATTTGCCAACAGCACCAACCAAACACTGCGAGCACGAGTGCTGCTGGATAACAGCAATGCCCAGTGGGCACCTGGCCAGTTCGTCAATGGTGAGGTGACAATATCGGAAGCGCCCGCCGCCATCGCTGTACGCAACGATGCTATTCAGACTATTGAAGGAAAGTTATCCATCTTTGTGCAAGATGCCGATGGTTTTGAGCCGCGCCCCATAAAACCAGGCCGCGCCGACAGTACTTTTACTGAGGTGCTTGAAGGCGTAACTGTAGGTGAAACCTATGTGGCCAAAAACAGTTTTATCCTTAAATCGGAAATGGGTAAGGAGAGCGCAGAACATGCACACTAATAATCGCGCTCACCATACCTTGGGGGAGATTTCATCATGGTAGATGCACTCCTTAAATTTTCAATTGCTCGTCGTTGGCTGGTCATGTTTTTCGTGTTGGTTATCGCGGGCCTTGGCATCTGGAATTACCAGCGTCTGCCGATTGATGCAGTACCTGACATCACCAACGTACAGGTACAGATCAACACTGAAGCGCCCGGATATTCGCCGTTAGAGGTGGAGCAACGGATTACCTACCTTGTGGAAGTGGCGATTGCCGGTTTGCCCCATGTGGAAAGCACTCGCTCACTGTCACGATACGCGCTTTCCCAAGTGACTGTGGTATTCGAAGCCGGTACCGACATTTACTTTGCGCGGAACATCATCAACGAGCGTCTGCAACAAGCTAAAAGCCAGATGCCTGACGGTATTGAGCCCAACATGGGCCCGGTAGCGACGGGGCTGGGTGAGATATTTCACTATTCGGTTCACGCCGATGCCGATGCCCGGCAGGAGAACGGACAACCCTACGATGCTATGGCATTACGAACCCTTCAAGACTGGATCATTCGCCCACAATTACGCCTAGTACCGGGTGTGACCGAGGTGAATACCATTGGGGGGTTTGAAAAGCAATTTCACATCACGCCTCAACCTGCACAGCTGCTCGCGTATGGGGTTAGCTTTGAAGACCTTGTGCATGCGCTGGAAAAAAACAACGCGAATGTGGGTGGCGGCTATCTGGAAAAAAATGGTGAGCAATATCTGATACGGGCACCGGGCCAAGTCGCCGATATACCTGCCATCCAGAAAATCATCGTTACCCATAAAGACGGCGTACCCGTTACGGTTAACGACCTCGCTACCGTCGCTTACGGCAAGGAATTGCGCACGGGGGCAGCAACCCGAGATGGCGCTGAGACAGTACTTGGAACCGCAGTAATGCTGTTGGGAGGCAATAGCCGCACCGTTTCAGCAGCAGTATCGGCCAAGCTGCTTGAGATCAATAAAACGCTGCCCAAGGGCATTACCGCTGAGCCGATCTATGACCGTACCGTACTGGTTGATAAGACGATTGCCACCGTTCAGAAAAATCTGATCGAGGGCGCAATTCTTGTCGTGGTCGTGTTGCTGGTGATGTTAGGAAATGTCCGTGCTGCACTCTTAACGGCCATGGTCATCCCGCTTTCCATGCTGATACTCATGACGGGCATGGTAGAAGCCAAAGTCAGCGCCAATCTCATGAGCCTTGGCGCACTGGATTTTGGGTTAATTGTAGATGGAGCCGTCATCATCGTTGAGAATTGCCTGTTTAGACTGGCTACGCAGCAACATCATTTAGGGCGAATACTGAACGTGGAGGAGCGATTCCAAACCGTGTTTACGGCGACTCGCGAAGTGTTTACCCCCAGTCTTATCAGTGTCCTTGTGGTTATTTTGGTGAACCTTCCCATCCTCGCGCTTACGGGTGTGGAAGGGAAAATGTTTACGCCCATGGCGATGGCCGTGATCATGGCATTGCTGGGCGCACTGGTGCTATCTCTGACGTTTATTCCCGCCGCCGTTGCGTTGTTTGTCACCGGTCGCGTTGAAGAAAAAGATAACCGCGTTGTTCGGGAAGCGAAAAAAGCCTACACACCCACACTGTCATTTGCGCTCAAACGCCGTGTTCCTATCCTCGCAGGCGCTGTGGTTTTTGTGTTGCTTTCAGGGTTCATGGCCTCACGCATGGGCACGGAGTTTGTTCCGAATCTTGATGAAGGTGACATCGCCGTCCAGGCATTGCGCATCCCCGGCACCAATCTTACGCAATCACTTGAGATGCAGTTTCAGGTCGAGCGCGCCGTCATGAAAGTACCGGAGGTCAAAACCTTTTTCTCCCGCGTAGGTACAGCCGAAGTGGCAAGCGACCCTATGGGCCCTAATATTTCCGACGGTTACATCATGTTGAAGGATAAGGATGAATGGCCAGACGATGGCAAATCGAAGGCTGAGGTATTAGAAGCCATCGAAGCGCAGCTCGCTAAAGTCCCTGGTAACGCCTATGAGGTCAGCCAACCGATCCAGCTTCGGTTCAACGAACTCATTTCCGGCGTACGCTCGGATCTCGGCGTGAAGATCTTTGGTGACGACCTTACCCAGTTGCTGAAGTCAGGCAATGAGGTAGCCGCTGTGCTCAACGCGATCCCCGGTGCTGAAGGTGTCAAAGTTGAACAGGCCGAGGGGCTTCCAATGCTCTCCATAGAATCTAATCGCAGCGCACTCTTGCGATACGGGCTCAACATATCTGATGTACAGGAAACCCTCGCTGCTGCCACTGGTGGTGCCGAGGCCGGGCAAGTATTCGAGGGCGATCAGCGTTTTGATATTGTCGTACGGCTGCCTGAGAAACTGCGCAACGATATGACCGCCCTCGGGAACCTTCCTATTCCACTGCCTAACGGGGGTTATGTTCCGCTGGGTGAAGTTGCCGTGCTTTCACTTGCACCCGGAGCAAATCAGATCAGTCGTGAGAACGGGAAGCGCAGATTAGTGGTGACAGCTAATGTGCGTGATCGGGATCTGGGCGGCTTCGTCCGCGAGGCACAGGTGAAAATTGCTGAAGGCGTCAAGCTTCCATCTGGGTATTGGATTGACTACGGCGGCACGTTTGAGCAGTTGGAATCTGCCTCCAAGCGGCTAAGCCTGCTTGTCCCTCTGACGCTGTTGATGATTTTCGCATTACTCATGATGACCTTTGGTTCTGCAAAAGACGCGATGCTCGTTTTTAGCGGTGTACCACTGGCATTGACCGGGGGCGTGATTGCACTTTGGCTTCGCGATATTCCCATGTCTATTACCGCAGGCGTCGGCTTTATCACGCTTTCCGGCGTCGCGGTGCTCACCGGGGTAATGATGGTGTCGGCGTTCCGGGATGGGTTAACTGCTGGGAAAAATATCGACTCCGCGATCAGTGAAGGAGCCATGTTACGCCTGCGACCTATCCTCATGGTTGCGCTCGTGGCGGCGTTAGGCTTTCTACCCATGGCCCTGAATACGAGCACGGGTGCCGAGGTACAACGACCTTTAGCGACGGTGGTGATAGGCGGAATACTGTCTTCAACCATTCTTACGTTACTGGTGTTGCCGGGGCTCTATCGCATGGCTTACCGACCAATACACAAAATGAAATAAATCTAACCACCACAAAAGTAGCCGCGCAACAGGCGGCTACTTTTACGAAGGAGTATGACCATGAAATTAGTTACTGCATTTTTACATCATGTTCGTGTTATAGCGGTTGTCGATGCGTTGAACGATGCCGGTTATCGTAATCTTACGTTGCAAGACGTTAAGGGTACGCTCAGCCCCCTAGATGAATTTGAATTAACCTATTCAAGTGAAGCACGTGTAATTATTTCGGAAGTGAAATTATCGCTGGTCTGTGAAGATGCTGAAGTAGAACGTATCGCCAATCTCATTCGTGAGGCTGGGGAAATTGGTACTGAGATATGCGGCTGGGTTTATGTTAGCGCCATCGAGCAAGCATTACCGATAGGCGGATCTATTGCATAAATAGTTAGGGTACACGATGAATATTTGTAATAATTTTTAGGGGATTTTTATGTTATTTACAATGCGAGTATTAGTCATAAGTACCCTGACGCTCTTATTGAGTGCATGCCAATCCGTACCAAAATACCATTCATTTATGGATGGCAATCTTAAAGCGCACAATCTCTATCTCACGTATTCAAAAGCAACCTTCAACGAAAAAATCCTCACCATTGAAGGCGGTATTCGAACCATCACTGCGCCCAGCAACGTTAAGTGCGGGTATCTCAGTATTGAAGTATTCAATCAACAAGCGATATTGTTAAAAACCATAGTGACGCGCTATTCGCCCTGTACTTTACATTTCCGGCCGAAAGCAAAACGTACAGGACTTTTTTCGGCAGACGTTAGCGGTATCGAGCCGCAGCCTTTAACGATCAAAGTCTATTATCGCAAAAAATAATTCAGCATCGGCTGAGGGAAACTCTATGGAACACCAACATATTTATGACAAACAGGGTAAACAGATTTGTTGTACTGAAGAAGAAAAAATACATCAGCGTGCTAATACGCTCGTTAAAAACGAAATACGAAAAGACAAATGTTGCGCGACGGATAGCCACACGGAGCACAGCGCGCAGGAAGAGCATGGAGACGACGATGGCCACGACCACTCCGGTGGAGATGAAAGCGCGATTAACATGTTTCTTCCTCCTGCGTTAAGCTTTATCGCGTTGATTATCGCCATAGTGCTTGATAACTACATCCCGCAATCCTGGTTCACGGGTTGGTTGCGCGTGGGCTGGTATGTAGCGGCTTATTTGCCCGTGGGGCTGCCAGTGTTAAAAGAAGCGTTTCAAGGTATCAAGCAAGGCGAAGTTTTTTCTGAGTTTTTGTTGATGGGTATCGCAACACTAGGAGCCTTCGCTATTGGTGAATACCCCGAAGCGGTCGCGGTGATGCTGTTTTACTCGGTGGGTGAAGTATTTCAAACCCTCGCCGTAAAACGAGCCAAACTGAATATTAAAACTCTGCTCGACCAACGTCCCGACGAAGTCACTGTTCTAAAAGACAACCAAGCCATTACCCTTAAAGCAGAAGCCGTAAACATCGGCGATATTATTCAACTTAAAACGGGCGAAAAACTAGGATTGGATGGCGAACTTCTATCCGAAACAGCCTCATTTAATACCGCTGCGCTGACCGGCGAAAGTAAGCCAGACACCAAGGCGAAAGGCGAAACCGTGTTAGCCGGAATGATCAACCTCAATTCCGTATCGCAAGTAAAAGTTACTACTGCCTATACCGACAGCAAGCTTTCCAAAATTTTGGAGCTAGTGCAAAACGCATCAGCACAGAAGGCACCAACCGAATTATTCATCAGAAAATTCGCCAAAATTTATACACCTATTGTTGTCGCTTTAGCGATAGTGATTTGTGGGTTTCCCTATTTTATTGTTGATAATTATGTGTTCACAGATTGGCTCTACCGCGCGCTGGTGTTCCTCGTTATCTCATGCCCATGTGCCTTGGTGATCAGCATTCCACTCGGTTATTTCGGCGGCATTGGCGCTGCCAGCAAAAATGGTATTTTATTCAAAGGCAGTAATTTTTTAGACAGTATTGCCACCATTCAACATGTGGTTATGGATAAGACGGGCACCATGACCGAGGGTGTCTTTAAGGTACAGGAGCTAAACCTTAAAGCGGATTTCAATAAAGATGAAATCCTGAAAATGGTGAATAAACTAGAAAGCCAAAGCACTCACCCCGTTGCCACGGCCATTCATGATTTTGTAGGCAAAATCGATAGCTCAGTTGAACTCATCAATGTAGAAGAAATATCAGGTCACGGATTAAAAGCCGACGTAAACGGCAAAGAATTACTGGTAGGCAATTTCAAACTGCTCAAAAAATTCGGCGTTGCATACGATATTGATCCCGAGTCAATCGTGTACACCGTCATCGCCATCGCCTACGATAAAAAATTCGCAGGCTACCTCACGATTGCCGACAGCATAAAAGAGGATGCCCAAGTGACTGTAAACGCCCTCAACGCACTGGGCGTAAAAATAACGATGCTCAGTGGTGACAAAAGTTCGGTCGTAAAATTCGTCGCCGATAAATTAGGTATAACCAATGCGTTTGGCGATTTACTGCCTGAAGATAAAGTTAATAAAGTGAAAGAGATAAAAGCCCAAAACCAAACCGTAGCCTTTGTGGGCGATGGCGTAAATGATGCGCCTGTCGTTGCGTTAAGCGATGTGGGTATTGCCATGGGTGGTTTAGGCAGTGATGCCACTATCGAAACCGCTGATGTCGTTATTCAAGACGACAAGCCCAGCAAAATCGCCATGGCCATTAACATCGGCAAGCAAACCAAAAAAATCGTCTGGCAAAATATCACCCTTGCATTCGCCGTTAAAGTTATCGTTTTGATACTTGGCGCTGGCGGTTTAGCGACTATGTGGGAAGCTGTTTTTGCAGATGTTGGTGTAGCACTGTTGGCAATAATGAATGCGGTACGAATTCAGCGGATGCGGTTTTAAGAAAAGTATTAAGGTTACACCATGAGAACTACGAAAAAAAAGCCGGTAGTAAAACCTTCAAAAAAGAATTTCCTTAAATCTGTACCGGCAGTGGTGTTTATCCTAGGGTTTTTGCTTACTTTGTTTTTAATTGATCTTTATAAAGCGATCAATGCAAAAAACAATAGACACGATCATACGCACCCAGTGAATGAGCATGTCAACAAAAAAAGCCAATAGGCAACTTGCGAAACACGAGCACCTAACAACCTGAGGATACGATGTTAAAACTCCTGACAATTATGACATTAACTGCGACAAGCGCAGGTGCATTTGCACATGGTATGTCGCCAGAAGATCAAGCGCGAATTTTGAACGCAGGATATGTTGAATATATGCGCCTCGGCGCTACTCATATGTTATCCGGCTATGACCACTTGTTGTTTCTATTTGGGGTAATTTTCTTTTTAACCCGTTTTAAAGATATTATTAAATTAATTACCGCTTTTACCATCGGCCATTCTATAACGCTTGTGTTCGCAACCCTGTCTGGCATTACCGCAAACTATTATTTAATTGATGCCGTCATCGCGTTAACCGTGTGTTACAAGGCGTTCGAGAACCTTGAAGGTTTCAAAAAATATTTACATGTACAATCACCCAATCTCACTGCAATGGTGTTTATCTTTGGGCTCATCCACGGCTTTGGATTATCGACGCGATTGCAGCAGTTGCCCTTGGGTGAAAGCGGTTTAGTCTTGAAAATATTATCGTTTAACGTAGGCGTTGAAATTGGGCAGATTATTGCGTTAAGTATTATGTGGGTATTGCTATCAGGATGGAGGAAAACCGATTCATTCAAAAAATTTAGCAAAGCTGCCAACGTAATATTATTATTTGCGGGCGGATTACTGCTGCTGATGCAATTGCATGGCTTCCAGCATACTCAGTATCCCGATGATTTCCCCTTAAATACCGACGATCATCATCACGCTCACGAAGCTATGAAAAAAGAATCATCCCCATTGGCGGATTACCCTAAAAGATTAAATCTTGATTCCGATTCAAGTTCTGTCGCACCAAAACCCGAAGTGCATTCGCATGACGGTGAAGAACCGCACTCACACTAATCTGTATTATATCTATAACCAAGGAAAATCCTAATGAAAAAACTAACATCAATTGTTTTGCTAAGTCTGTTGTGCGGTGTTCAGCAAGTAGCCGCACATGACGACCACGATCACAAACCTATAACCGAGCAAGCGGCCATCTCTCTTGGAAAGGATGTTGCAGCAAAATTAAGTGTAAAAGATGGAGGCCTTGGCTTGGGTAAACTGCCTGAAACCTGGGCTAAAGTACCCGCTAAAAATGCAAAGTTGCACAAAAAAGGCGATGGCTATTACATCGTTGCTGTAGCAAACGATATTGAAAAGAAAACACTCTATGTACTTATGTCAGCAGAAGGTGAAGCATACGATGCGAACTTTACCGGTGAATTTAAAAAGCTGAAATAAGCAGCGTCACAGTTAGTCGTCTGCCTAGCACTATTCTGACCTAGTTAGGATTTCATTCAGCACACTGCTAGTGTTTTGTGCTGAGTGTTTATCCTCCGAATAAACACCTTCGCAATCTCCCGCGCAGAACAATCTACTGGCATCAAGTCTCTAACTAACTATTTGGTGTCACATTGCACATCACTGCAAGCACTAGTGGGCGATGGGCACCAGGCCTTTTTGGTTTGGTGGCGCTTGTAAATAAAATATCCTGCAAGCAGCACCAAAGGTGCGAGGCAAATTAACACTTCCAGATTTTGCTTGCTCATCAATGCGGCCAGTACGCATGCACCAGAGGCTCCGGCAATAATTACATACAGAGGAATAGCACAGCAGCCAATGCAGGCAGCAGCGCTAACAATAATCCATTTTGATTTTTGTGATGACATATGAACCTCCGAAAAAAGATGTTGTTGCAAGAGATAACAGCATAAAATCTGTAGCTACTACAGATGCAAGCATTTTTTAACAAGGAGACCGTATGTTTGGTATTGGAGTGTTGTCGCGCGAAACGGGATGCCATATTGAAACTATTCGCTACTATGAGAAATTAGGGCTACTGCACGAACCGCAACGTTCCAGCGGTGGCCATCGCTTGTACAACAACGCTCACCAAAAACGCTTGGGGTTTATTTTAAAGGCGCGAAGCCTTGGCTTTACTTTGGATAAAACCCGCGAGCTATTAAGCCTTTCTGAAAATACAGAACGATCTTGCAGTGAAGCATTGACGCTCGTGGAAACCAACTTGCTTACGATCAATGAAAAAATGGCCGAGCTGCAACGCATCAAAGATTCATTATTAGTGATGGCTAAAAGCTGCCAGAGTTGTTGCCCTAGCGCTAAAGCACCGGATTGCACTATCGTGGATGCGTTATCCACCGCTTAGGATTAAGCACCTACTGCCAAACTCCACTCAGCAATACCATCGCGTAAATGTACTGATTGAAGACCCGCTGCGCGCAATAACTCCACGGCGTCCTTCGCCATTAAACAATAAGGGCCACGGCAATAAGCAACTACGGGGCGATCTTTGGGTAGCTCATCTAAACGCGTGCGCAATTCTGCCAAAGGTATGGAACGAGCGAAGGGTAAATGCGCACTCAAATATTCCTCTGTGGGGCGAACATCCAACACGACCACTTCACCACGGCGCGCCATTTTCAACAAAGACTCGCGGTCGCTCGGCACTAAATCATCGGGTGTAGCAGAGATTTTTTGCAGTGCAGATTGCAGCTCGACCAAACGGCTTTCGGCGAGTAAATGTAAATGCACCCACACTTGAGCGACTGTTTTATCTGCTAGGCGGTAGACAATATTTTTCCCCTGACGTTCTGTCGCCACTACATTGGCTTCACGCAATTCACGCAAATGCGAGCTGGCCAACTTCATGCTTATTGCTGCTTGCTCAGCCAGCATCTCCACCGTTTTCTCGCTCTGACATAGCAGTTCTATTAGTTCTAATCGCTTTGGGCTGGCAAAGACCTTACCCATTCTGGCGACTTGTTCGTAAAGACTGTCTTTGATGGCGCGTGCATCACTACTCATGGCGATAGTCCATAAAATTATAGATTGTTCATTATACAGTGTATAAATCCTAATCCAATTGACAGCATAGGCATCAAATGATTAAATCAATCTAGTGATTACTAGATTGTTATGATTTGGAGTCAGCCCATGAAAACACTATTTATACTCAATGACGCACCCTATGGCGGCGAGTGCAGCTACAACGCTTTGCGTTTGGCTGGGGCATTAGGTAAGGAAACCAGCAACGAGGTTCGTGTATTTTTAATGGGTGACGCGGTAACCACAGCGCACAACCATCAAAAAGTGCCCGAAGGTTTTTACAACACCGAAGCGATGCTGGGCAAGGTGATATCACAAGCAGGCAAAGTGTCCGCGTGTCATTCCTGTATGGAAGCGCGCGGCATGAGCGATGCAGAACTCAGTGAGGGCAGCACACGCGGCAGCTTGGCGCAGTTGGCTGAATGGACCGAATGGGCCGATAAAGTATTGGTGTTTTAAGGAGACGCTTATGTTTTTCAAACAACTACACGCAAAAGACGCCAGCCTTTCTTACTTTTTTGGCTGTGCCGGTAAAGGTAAAGCTATAGCGGTGGATGTGGTCGCAGGCGATGAAGACTGGTTTATCGCCGAAGCCGAAAAGGCTAATGTTAGTCTTCAATACGTGATTGATACTCACATTCACGCAGATCATTACAGCGGCGGTCGCGCGCTGGCAGAGAAATTGGGCGTGCCTTATGCACTCCATGAATCCGCCCAAAGCCTATTGGATTTTGCGATAGAACCTTTACAAGATGACCAACTATTGGATGTCGGTAATGTAGTGGTAAAAGTACTCCATACACCGGGGCATACACAGGAAAGCATTTGTTTACTGGTTACCGACAAACGCCGTGGCGATGAACCTTGGTTTGTAATTACCGGCGATACGTTATTCGTGGGTGCGACTGGCCGCCCCGATTTAGCGGGCAGAGAGCAGGAAATGGCAGGCATACTTTACGACAGCATTCACAGCAAACTCTTAACGCTGCCCAATGAATTAGAAATATTTCCCGGTCACCAAGCAGGTAGTGCTTGCGGTGCAGGCCTATCGGGAAAACCTTCATCCACTTTAGGTTTTGAGAAACGTTGTAATACAGCACTCAGTTTGGATAAGGCCGCATTTATTGAACAGCTTGTGAATAGCATTCCGCCACGCCCTATGGATATGGACAAAATAGTTGCCGCAAATACGCGCGCATAATTATGAATAATCAACCCACTTTCACGCTCGGCATCAAAGCAAATTTCAGCCAATTTCTGCATCAACTTTTACAAGTTATGCTGGTGGGCTTTACCATCGGCATGATGCGCACAGCATTGCCCGCACTCGCCGAAACTGAGTTCGGTGTGCCGCGTAATTCATTTATGTTACTCACTGCGTTTGTTGTCGGTTTTGGTTTTGTGAAAGGCACACTTAATTTTGTTGCAGGTCGTTTGTCAGAAAATATCGGCAGGCAACGCGTGCTGGTGTTAGGTTGGCTATTCGCTATTCCTATTCCCGTTTTAATTTATGTCGCACCTTCGTGGAATTGGATTGTGGCCGCCACCTTGTTGCTTGGCGTAAACCAAGGGCTCACATGGTCTATGACACAAACGTCGCAGCTTGATCTTACGCGGCGAGATCAACGCGGTTTTACACTGGGCTTAAATGAATTTTCTGGCTATGTGGGTTTAGCATTAGCGGGAGTAATTACCGCTTACCTTGCCACCATAATAGGCACGCGCCTTGGCATTCTAATTTTTGGTTTAAGTACCATTCTTAGCGCACTTTTTATTTCACTGTTTTGGATAAAAGATACGCGCCCATGGATTCATCTGCATTCACCCATCACTGCCACAAATACACAAACGACTCTTCCCACTACAAGCGAAATATTTTGGCTTATGACATGGAAAAATAAATCGTTGATGGCGATTTGTCAGGCGGGTTTGGTGGAAAAATTTGTGGATGCACTTGTCTGGGTTTTCTATCCCATTTTTCTCTATCAACAAGGAGTTAGCTTAACCAATATCGGTTGGGTCACCGGCACCTATGGTTTGGTGTGGGGTATATCTCAATTGTTCACAGGAAAATTATCTGACCATATTGGCCGTCAAATTCCTAATGTCGCAGGCATGTGGATTTGCGGTGGAGGCGTAGCTATGATGATGCTAAATGACGGCATAGCTTGGTGGTCAATATCAGCAGCGGTAAGTGGTTTTGGGATGGCTTTACTGTACCCCAATTTATCCGCTGCAATCGCCGACCAAACACCTCCTGAATGGCGAGGCACGGCTATTGGCATTTATCGTTTCTGGCGTGATTTGGGTTATGGGGTTGGAGCATTAGGTTTAGGTATTACGGCACATTTTACCGGGTCAGTGGATGCGGCATTTTGGTTTGTTGCGATAGCGATGTTTTTATCAGGAGGTCTGCTTTTGCTTAGCGGCTGGTCTAAGACAGTAAAACTTTGACCGACTGCTTTGGGCACACAGTGCCCACTCTTAAAATAATTGTCAAAGTTTCAGCGGAAATTCTTAATTTCGACACCTTCGGCCACAAGCGGACTTTCAATTAGTTCAGTTGGTCTCTTGGTTGGCTTTAGCGCTTTGAGTAGTTTTCCTTTTAACTTCATTGTCTTGAATGATAATGATTTTATCATTTGGTATCTCTAATACGACCTCAGTATTTTTTACTCTAACAGAGATGACGGTATATTTTCCGTAGCCATGGAATAGAACTTTTGCATCGTTATATCTATACCAAGTGCTAGATTCGGTTGGGTTTTCGAAGACGGGCTGTAAGGATATAAGGGAATGATAACGATCTGCCACCAATACAGCGGCACTCTCCGTCCTAACAAAGAATCAGCAAAAAGCGGATCTACACTCATAAATCAGAGTGTTCCAAATGACGGAGATAGGCAATTATATGGTTAAGCGAACGTAGGTATTGGCATATAACATGTAACTCAAAGCTTGATAAATCACCCAAAGACGACCTACAAATGTGTTGTAATTTTGGTTGTCTCAATTTCCGCCAAAATAAGTTAACACGCATGGAGGCTACTTTTAAATAGTTCAATCATGCCAGACAGAATGGATGTCTTGATTGCGCTAGGCCTATTATAAGGTTCTATCTCTAGACTCCTTCTTCTGAAGTTAATAAATAGATCAAACGCCGAATCTATAATGATAGGGAATTCTACATTACCGCTTTCAGTTAACCTTTTCTGGGAAATTGCCTTCATAGATCGCCATAACAGCATGTATATTTGATTTACCGAGCACTCCAAGGTGAGCAGCTTTAATTTAGCATTATTGTGATTAACGTTCACAATTACAAAATGGGCTCGCTTTGCATAATACTCACAATATTCAATGCACTCGCAGCTAATGAGGTCGTCAGAAAAATTTTTAAGCACCACGTGATAACCCAGACATCTCGCTAAAAGCATTTTGATCTGCATAGTTTTTTTAAAAACAAATCCATCTATATCTTCAAGAGCTTCATTCGGAAGCTTCACTAATAATGTTGAATCCGAATGCTCATCAGGAAAAATGGGCTCTACCACTTTGAACTCCACCGCTCCAGAATCGATCAATCGCGAAATACAGCATTTAGCAAAAGCCTCAGTCGGGGCATAACCTCTACTTACGATTTGCCCCTCAGTTAAAAATTCCTCGCCCGGTTTGTAGCAAACAGCTAAACCAACAACCATAACCAGTTCGGCGAGCCCACCTTGTAAAGTTTGATCAAACATTTGGACCCCAAATATAAGCGCAATGGATCGACCCCAATCGTTGGTCAAAATGGGAGCTTTAGTCCGTGGAATAATAAGCACTGGAAGCTGATAGTTCTAGCCTTTTAAGCTGGATATATGAGAGATAAACGAATAATCGCCTTTGGGAAAACCCTAAGAACCCTGAGAAAGACGAAGGGGCTTTCCCAAGAAGCTTTTGCGGATCTAGTAGGGATTGATCGAAGCTACATGGGTAGCATTGAGAGAGGCGAAAAAAGTATAGGCCTTATAAAAGTATTTGAGCTAACGGATGCGCTATTAGTAACCCCCTCTGAGTTCTTTGCCATGCTGGAAAAGGACATGACCGAACAGATGTAACAGAATTAAATCACGTCTATTCCACACCCAACTGTAATATTATGACTAGACCCTCCTCCGCGTTTGAAAAAAATGTTGGGGATTTTTTGTGGGTAGGCTGTTGTGTCTAATTCCTTGAAGCGTATAGATTTTTTGTGGGTTTCCCTATATTAATTGCAAAATTCAAGTACGTATAACAATGGGATATGCACGTTCCAGTGCGAGCGCTAAAACAAGGTGAGCTACACAGCAAAAGTGACGGTGAAAGTAGTTCCCTAATTCGCGAACGCGTAGAGCAAACGCGTGCGCGGCAAATTGCGCGACAAGGTAAAGCCAATAATTTATTAAGCGCGCCAGAATTGGAAAAATATTGTGAATTGAAGGACACCGATAAAGCGCTACTCGAACACGCAATTACTAAGATGGGATTATCAACTCGCGCCTATCACCGCGTATTAAAAGTGGCGCGGACGCTGGCGGATATGCAAGATAAAATTCATCCCGATACAGAAAACATTAGCGAAGCACTGAGTTATCGTACTCTTGATCGCCAGTAAAGGGATCGTCGGCAAGGGTGTCCGCAATAGTGCCAGTATGGTATTGCTCCAGCGTGTTGCAAACATCCTCCAAGGATTGTGGCGGCGCAAAAAGATAGCCTTGCATTTGACTGCAGCCAGATTCATACAACCAACGTTTTTGCTCCAGCGTCTCCACGCCTTCAGCAACCACAACTTTACCAAGATTGTGCGCAAGATTAATCATAGCGGCCACCAAACGGCGGTCGCTGGCATTGCGCTGTAACTCCGTTAAAAGTCGCGAGGCTAATTTTACTGAACTGATCGGCAAACGTTGCAGGTGCAAAAACGAGGAGCTGCCAGTACCAAAATTATCCAGCGCAAAATTGATCCCAAAAAATGCCAAGGGGCGCATACACAAGCTCACCAAATCAATGTTTTCCATAAAGGATGATTCAGTTAATTCAAATTCAATATCGCCCGCTTGAATATCATAATCTTCAAAAATACTCGCAATTTCATGCACTAAACGCTCGTCTTTAAATTGCCGCATCGACAAATTAATGGCCATGGTGATGCTATTTCCAAAGCGCGCGTGAATAACTTTTAAATCGCTGCAAGCTTGGCGAATTGCCCAATAACCTATTGCGGTAATTAAACCCGTATCCTCAGCCGAGGCAATAAAATCAGCTGCACTTAATACGCCTAACTCAGGGTTATCCCAGCGCAAGAGCGATTCAACCGCAACAATTTTTTGTGTATCTACATCAACCCGCGGTTGATATTGCAAAAAGAATTGATTTTTTTTCAGCGCCTTGCGCAAGTTAGCTTCCATACGTAACTGACGGCGAACATTTTTGTTCATGGCATCCGTAAAAAAACAAAAGCTGCTGCCTTCGTCTTGCTTGGCTTTGTACATCGCCATATCAGCATTTTTTAAAAGCGTATCGGCATCGCGCCCCGCCTGGGGATAAATGGCAATGCCAATACTGCAACCCACAACAACTTCGTAACCATTAATATCTGCCGGCTCAGAAAGCAGTGCAATGATTTTTTCGGCAATATGAGCAACATCCGTATGGTTTTCGGTATGTGAAAGCAAGAGCGTAAATTCATCGCCGCCCATGCGCGCCACTGAATCGCTGCGGCGCATACATGCACTTAAACGTTCAGCGCAAATGCGGATAATTGCATCCCCCGCATCGTGCCCAAAAGTATCATTGACTTGTTTGAAACCATTTAAATCAATAAACAATAATGCGAAAGACGTTTTATCGCGATTCGCCAAGTGAATCACGTGCTCCAAACGGTCGCGGAATAAAATGCGATTGGGAATATCGGTGAGCTGATCATAGTGCGCCAAACGCGCCAGATGTATTTCAGTTTGTTTACGTTCTATGGCGTAACGCAGGGTGCGCTCCAACAACTGATAATCAATTTGACCTTTGATAAGATAATCTGATGCGCCCGTGCGAATCACATCGCGATCCACCTCAATTTCCATCTCATCGGTCATTATGACAATAGGGGTTTTATTGGCTTGCACTTTCACGGTGTTAAGTAAATCGCGGGCACTTAAATCACCCCAGAAAAAATCCAACAAAACCACGTCAAACTCGTTGGATAATATTTGCGGCGCAGCCGTTTCCAGCTGGTCACACCAGACCAGTTCATAATTAACATTACGGACTTGTGACAGTATGTCGGCAATTAATAAAAACTCGCCATGCTCACGGTCAATAAATAAAATTTTTATCGTTCTTTCCATAGTCTCAAATACTCAACTCTTAGGCTTAGCCTAGTCGAGAAATTCCTACATTGCGCTATAAGACCCATATTTTTTAAGACTCTACACCCTGCCCCCGCCAGAATAAATAAGATTTGATCACATATAACAAACAAAGACGCTTAAATTATTCTTAAAAGCAAAGGTTATAAAAAAGGAGCAATTGCATCGCCGGTAGCGGTTGTTACAATAGGCCCCCATTGCTAATTAGACACCCAAAACACCGTGACCCAGTTAAACGCTCGTCAACAAGAAGCCGTGCTTTACATAGACGGACCCTGCTTAGTGCTGGCCGGGGCTGGTAGTGGCAAGACGAGCGTGATTACCCGCAAAATCGCTTATCTTATCCAAAAATGTGAAATCCCAGCCCGTCATATCGCCGCACTCACTTTTACCAATAAAGCCGCACGCGAAATGAAGGAGCGCGTGAGCCAGCTTGTACGCGGCAACGCGGCAAAAGGTTTAACGGTTTCAACCTTTCATAACCTTGGCTTAAATATTATTCGCCGTGAATACAAAAGTTTGGGGTTTAAACCCGGTTTTTCAATTTTTGATGCCGAAGATGCCCGTTCACTCTTGAAAGAATTAATGCTAAAAGATGGCGATCTCGATAGCGACCACTTAAATCTAATACAACATCAAATTTCCAACTGGAAAAATGATTTAATCACCCCCAAACGCGTGCTGGAGCTGGCGCAAAGCCCAGGCGAACAAACCATCGCGTTGGTATATCAACAATATAACCAAGCTTTACGCGCTTACAACGCCGTCGATTTTGATGATTTAATTCTGATTCCCGTGGATTTATTTCGGCAGCACCACGAAATTCTTTTGCGCTGGCAGAAAAAAATTCGCTATCTCTTGGTGGATGAATATCAAGATACCAACTCCAGCCAATACTTATTAGTGCAATTATTAGTCGGTAACCGCGGTGCACTCACCGTGGTAGGTGATGACGACCAATCGATTTATGCTTGGCGCGGTGCTCGCCCAGAAAATATGGCGCAGCTCAAAGTGGATTATCCGCAACTGCGCGTTATCAAACTGGAGCAAAATTACCGTTCAACCAGCCGCATTTTGCGCGTCGCCAACCATTTAATTGCCAACAACCCACACGAGTTTGATAAAGCCCTGTGGAGTGAAATGGGCTTGGGCGATCATATCCGTGTGGTGCGCTGCACCAACGAAGAAGTAGAGGCAGAACGTGTTGCCACCGAAATTCTGACGCAGCGTTTGCGTAAGCAAAATAAATTTCGCGATTACGCGGTACTCTACCGCGGCAACCATCAATCGCGCTTATTAGAAATGAAACTTCAGCATCACCAAATTCCCTATAAAATCAGCGGTGGCTCATCGTTTTTTGCCAAGACTGAAATTAAAGATGTGATGGCTTATTTGCGTTTGTTAGTGAATCCCGATGACGACAATGCATTTTTACGCATTATTAACACACCGCGTCGCCACATTGGTACAAGCACGTTGGAGGCGCTCGGCAGCTACGCCAGCCAGCGCCAAATCAGTTTATTTGCTGCGCTGGATGAAATAGGTTTACAGAGCCATATTCCCGAAAAAAATCTGGAGCGACTACTGCGCTTTTCGCACTGGATGAAACAAGTCGCCATTAATTGCACCACGCACGACCCTATCGCTGGCGTACGCGAAATGATCGACGATATTGATTACGTAGGCTGGATGCATCAAAACTCGCCCAGCAGTAAAGCGGCAGAAAAACGCATTGAAAATGTATTTTATTTGGTGGAGTCGCTACAAAAAAGTTTAGACAAAACTGCTGACGATGATGAGGACGATGAAAAGCGTATTCAGGATGCTATTGCAAAATTAGTCTTGCGAGATTTATTGGAGCGCCAAGAAGAAGAGGATGAAAGCGATCAAGTGCAATTGATGACGCTCCACGCATCCAAAGGCTTAGAGTTCCCGCATGTCTTTATGGTTGGAATGGAAGAGGACTTGTTGCCGCATCGCAACAGTATTGACGACAATAATATTGACGAAGAGCGCAGGCTCACGTACGTGGGAATTACCCGAGCGCAAAAAACCTTGACCATGACGCTGGCTGGAAAACGTAAACAATTTGGCGAGCATAGCGAAACAACGCCGAGCCGGTTTTTAGATGAGCTACCCAAAGATGATGTGGAGCGCGAGGGCTTCGGAGAGCGCAGCGCAGAAAAAAATACTGCGCAGGGCACAGAAACTTTATCCAGCTTATTAAATTTATTTGATTGATGCCCACGCAGCAAATCGCAAGCATAAAAAAACCAGCAACTATGCTGGTTTTTTTATGCTCAAACCCGCAGCAAATTATTTGCTGCCATCTACCATGTGCTTCACAGCACCTTTAATTTCATCGTCGCTACATGCAGCGCAAGTACCCTTAGCTGGCATACTGTTAAAGCCATTAATGGCATGGGTATAAAGAGTGTCTATACCTTTGGCAACACGCGGAGCCCAATCAGCCGCACTGCCAAATTTAGGCGCATTGAGCACGCCCGTGCCGTGGCAAGTCGCGCACACGCTAGCGTATAAATCTTTGCCTGATTTTGGGCCTGCAGATACTGGCGCCGCAGGAGCAGCCGCACAAGCCTCGCCTGACATACAAATTTTGCCCACGGGTGCTATACGCTCTTTAACGGTATCTACGGCTTTGGTTTCGCTATAGGCAACACCAGAAATAGCCACCAAACTGGCAACCATCAACATTCCTAACAATTTCTTCATTGGGCTCACGGGTTTTTCCTCGTCTAAATTCTTTACGCACAGGCGGCGCAACTTTTTACGCACAGGGGCACAGTCTGGAGAACCGCCGCTGTTCTCAGCCGGTTTCGGGGTTCGCGCTCATTATAGCCAAAAGTCTTCGTGAATGCTTATCTCGATAAGCACATGGGGCAATTCTAATAAGGATTAAGGCTATAGCGTTTGATCTAGATCGCCTCAATGTTATGCTTGCCGCATCACCTGATCGGGAACAACGCTTAAATATGGAATATGCAGAAGTTACTTTTACCGCGTTTTTAAGCGCGGCCATCGTGTCCACCTTACTCACGGCGACTTATCTTTATCAGTTTTGGCACCAGCAACGCGGGTCTGCCTTTGCTGTCGCAGCAGGCATTAATACACTCCACCTTGCTGCCATCGCCCTATCTTTTTCCAACCATCAACTCAATACCAATTGGCTCTTATTTTTAGAGTGCTTGCACTACAACGCGTGGGTACTCGCAATAGCATTGAGCTTGCGCAAGCAGAGCAAACAGCAGCAATTCCCCCGCAGCCTACAAATTCTATTTGGCGCTGGCTGGCCACTCACGGGGCTCATCCTGTTATTGGCACTGTTCGACAATGAAACGGTGTTTGCCTTTACACCTTGGTTTGCCTTGGCTCTCGCAGTGATTAGCTTGGTGAGTGTTGAGCAGCTCTACCGTTATGCTGCCAGCAATGATCGCCAAATTAAATTATTGTGCATGAATTTAGGCGCTATTTTCCTTTATGACATCTATCTCTACACCCACGGTTTGATTTTTCAGGGCATTGACCCTCTGCTTTGGCAATCGCGTGCAGCAGTTTCAATTGCCGCCTGCCTATTTATGTCAATCGGTGGATTGGTACCTTTGCAGCAATCCCAACGCACCGCGAATTTCAATATTTCACGTCCGATTGCTTTTTACACCACCTCCTTAATTGGTGTGGGGCTTCTGATCACATCGCTTTCCCTCGGCGGCTATTATGTTCGTCTTTATGGTGGCAATTGGGGTACGGTGATTTACAGTTTTGTGTTAGTCGCTGCCGTAATGATTATCGCCATGGTGTTCGTATCTAACACGTTACGCTCACGCCTTTCGGTATTTATCAACAAACACTTGTTTCGCCATAAGTACGACTATCGTAGCGAGTGGTTGCGGATCATTAATTACTTGGCGCAACCCGCCGAAGCCAGTGAAGTGAACCAGCGTGCGTTCTTCGCAGTAGCCTCAACAACGAAAGCGCCGGGAGGTGCAATATGGCTGCTCAAACAAGGTTTTTACGAACCCGTTTATCAAGTTAACCTACCGCGGATTGTGGATTTGCAGGAAGAGCCTGCTGACAGCCTCTTTTGCCAAGCATTTTTGGATCTTGAATGGGTTTACTTCCCCGACAGCGGTGACAATGAAGCGCTTAGCCAAAACAACCATTTATTACCTTATTGGGCGCGCAATTTCCCTCACCTTTGGCTGATTTTTCCACTGATTGTGGGCGAGGAACTGGTTGGCTTTATGGCGCTTACCAAGCCCGTTGATGACACGGCACTCACGTGGGAAGATTTAGACTTACTCAAGACCATTGGTCGTCAGATCGCCAGCTATTTAAAACGCCATCATCAGGCAGACCAATTGGCCGAAGGCAAACAATTCGACACTTATAACAAGCTAGTCGCCTTTATTATCCACGACCTTAATAATTTGATTGCTCAACAAGCGTTGATGGTAAAGAACGCGGAAAAACACAAAGACAATCCCGCCTTTGTGGAAGATGCGATTAAGACGATTAGCAACTCAGTTGATCGCATGAACAACTTACTTAAAAAGCTGCGCCGCGACGAATCCGATCTCGTTAAATGCCTCAATATGACGGATGTAGTTGAGCAAGCTGTCGCCGAATGCCGCCGCAATAATTCGCAGTTCACCAGCAGCATCGAAAAATCCAATCACACACTCAATGCGGACCAAGTTCGTTTGGTGATGACCATCACGAATTTCATTAAAAACGCACTAGAGGCCACCCCTTCTGGCGGCAGAGTTCATGTTACACTCACTTACATTAATAATAGGGCAGTCATTCTCATTGAGGATAGCGGTTCAGGTATGGACTGGGATTTTATCCACAATCGCCTGTTTAAACCCTTTGAAACGACAAAATCCGGTAAAGGAATGGGTATAGGCGTTTACTTATCACGCGAGTACATCAGTGAGTTGGGCGGTACGCTCAATGTCATGAGTACGGTCGGCGAAGGTACAACCATCACCATCTCCCTGCCCTTGAATAAGATGGATGCCTAATCCCGCATGACTAAGCCTCTAAACCAAAAACCTATTCTGTTAATCGTGGAAGACGACCAAGGGCTGCAAAGCCAGTTGCGTTGGCATTTCGATCAATACGAAACCATCTTTGCAGAAACCCGCGCCGATGCCGTTGCCGCTGTACGCTTACATGAAGCGGCGGTAATTATTCAGGACTTAGGGCTGCCGCCCGATGAAGATGGTGTCGATGAAGGCTTTAAGTGCATCCAAGATATTTTGCGCATAGCGCCATCCAGCAAAATCATTGTCATGACAGGCAAAACCGATCACGAAAATGCCATTCGTGCGGTAGGCATGGGCGCTTACGATTTTTATCACAAGCCAGTGGACGCCAATACCCTCGACTTAATCGTGCAACGCGCTTTTCATATTTTCGATTTAGAATCTGACAATCGCCGTTTGACGCTCACCAATCAGGCGCCGCTTGAAGGCCTGATCACCAATGACCCACAGATGCTAAAAATCTGCCGGCAGTTGGAAAAAATCTCACCCACCACTGTTACATGTACTTTATTGGGCGAAAGCGGTACCGGCAAAGAAGTTATGGCGCGCGCCATTCATCAACTGAGCCCCCGTAAAAACCATCGCTTTGTGGCCATTAACTGCGCTTCAATTCCCGAAAATCTTATTGAAAGCGAACTCTTTGGCTATGAAAAAGGCGCATTCACTGGCGCCAACAAACAAACGTTAGGGAAAGTTGAAACCGCCAACGAAGGCACGCTGTTTCTCGATGAAATTGGCGATATGCCACTTAACTTGCAGGCTAAATTGCTACGATTTTTACAGGAGCGCGTTATTGAGCGCGTAGGCGGACGCAACGAGATACCCGTAGATGTACGAGTCGTTTGTGCCACCAATAAAGACCTACAAAAAATGGTAAATGAGGGCAGCTTCCGTGAAGACTTGTTTTACCGCATCTGTGAAATGACAGTTGAAATACCGCCTTTACGAGCACGACAAGGCGACAAGGCACTGCTTGCCCGCCACTTCCAACTAAAATTCGCCAAAGAGCATGGCCAAAGCGTGACCGGCATGACGCCCGATGCTATAGCCGCTGTTGAGGGTTATAACTGGCCTGGCAACATTCGCGAAATGGAAAACAAAGTGAAACGCGCGGTCATCATGGCCGAAGGCAAATATCTTACCCGCGAAGATCTCGGCCTCGCCGAAGCGGGCGAACTCTCCCTCAATCTTCGCCATGTTCGTCAAGAGGCGGAAAAAAATGCGATCTTACGCGCCCTCAGCATGACTGACCAAAATGTTTCTGCCGCTGCCAAACTGTTAGGTATCACCCGCCCTACTTTTTATGATCTTATTAAAAAATACGAAATGCCCATTAACCATTCCAGCAATCCCGATGAGGACTAATTAACACTTTTTGAATAAATTTGCCGCATGCAAATCATCTTATAACAAAACATGCTATAACCTGCGCAACTTGGTAGAACCAGACATCACAACTTTCGAGCATTCGATCTCCAATTAAGAATTCTGCCCTAATAATTCCAGCTAAATGAATATGTTGGTGCTACAAATAGAATAATTAAGGGTCAAGTATCTCAGACCTAATTCATCTAAAGCCGTAGCACGCAACAGGTAGTACCACATGATCAGCACTAAACAACTTCTTCCTTCAATGCTGCTAAGCCTAGCTGCCGCACTATTATCCGCATGCGGAGGCGGCGGAACGGGGGGAGCAGGAAGTGATGGGTTTACCAGCACTAATAACACCAATACAAAGCCTCAAACATCCTCGGTCGATAACGCCCCCATAAGTAGTGCGCCTAGCAGTACTGCAAAAAGCAGTTCCAGCCAAGCCACTGTAGGCGTATCAAGCAGCGCAGCACCAAAGCCCGGCTCAAGCTCGCCCACTATTGATGTCAATGCACCTTCTCTTATTCCCGAAATCACTCTCATCCTTGCAGAGCACGATATGGTCATGCTCTCGTGGGCTGCAGCAACTGACAATGTTGGCGTTACCTCCTATAAAATTTATCGAAACCAAATCCAAATCAATGAAATTGATGCTATTGATACAAATTACATAGATTTTAACGTAGCACCAAATAGCACTTACACTTATGGAGTTAGCACTGGCGATGCGGTAGGAAATTGGTCTCAAGTAAAAACAATTATTGCAAAAACACAACCACTCCCACCATCAGCAAGTTCTGCGAGCAGCTCAAACCAAAGCACTGCCAGCTCGATGTCCAGCTCCAATAGAAGTACAAGTTCAAGCACTAGCAGCTCAACATCAAACTCCAGCAAAAACTCAAGTATCGCGTCAAGTGCAGCCTCTTCAATCGATAAAACCGTACCATCCACACCCGGCACCATTTCTCAAATTCTTGCATCTGCCAGTCAGGTAGACATAGGCTGGATAGCCGCAACTGATAACATTGGCGTTACAACGTACAAAATTTATAGAGACGGAGCCCTTCTCGGGACAGTGGGTTCAGCTACCTTGATTTATTCAGACAAAACATCCCTGCCCAACAAGTCCTACACCTACAATGTGGAAGCGGGTGACGCAGCAGGAAACTGGTCATCACCCCGTACTATCTTCATAACGACCCCCACAGCGAGCCCTGTTGGAGATGTTACCCTTTATTGGGCTCCCCCTACTCAAAGAGGCGACGGAAGCACTATCACGGCCACTGAGCTCGGCGGATTTTTAATAAAATATAAATCAAAAACAGATAGCAATTACACTTTTATTGATATTAATGACGGTTCTGCGAAGTCTCGCATAATCGCCAATATAAACACCGACTATGATGTTCAAATAGCCGCTTATGACTCAAACCAGCTTTACAGCGCATTCGTAGCAATATCGCCAAAATAGAGATATTTACGCGACCTGCATCACAAACAGCACTGCCGATAATGACGCGCATCACAAAAAAAACGTGATGCGCGTCATTAAAAAGATGTCGGAAATTTTTACACCCACTTCCTTTTACATTTCGCAAGAAACCCTAACCCTTTGAAAAAAAAGAAATATTTTAATTGGCATACGGTTTGCTTTAAGTTTAGCGAAGTTATTTAAAGCTTTATCTTAAACACAACCGCATCCCACACGGAAGGAATTAGTTATGAAAACTCTTTTAAAATCAGCTTTAATTGCATCAGCAATTTTTGCTGGCGCAGCAAATGCTGCCACAGTGACCGTAAAAGTTAGTGACCTAGCGTTTACTGGCCCAAATTTCAACTTTGCTGGCACCCTTGCCAACGCCCAAGCTGCTGAAGCCGCATTTTTGAGCCAAATTAGCGGCACAAAAGTCGTTGAGGACTTTGAGTCTGCAGCCTATCAAGTTGGCGGTCAAATTGTTGCAGGAGATCACAATAAATCTTGGATTGGCTCTGGCAGCACTATCAATACCGCAGTTGGTACATTTGAACTTCAAACTGCAGGCCAAGGCAGCTCGGCGTGGAACAATAGCACTAACGCAGCCAACAACTTGCTTTTAATAGAAGATGCATCTACTGGTGAGTTCGGCAGACAATCTCTCGCAGCAAAAGAAGGCCATTGGCTTGACAGCAATGATGCTAAAAAAGTTGTTTGGACTCTTGGTGCACCGCTTAATAACACCTTTAACGCATTCGGCTTTTACTTGTCAGACAGTGCTGATATCGGCGGCAAACTAACTCTTACTTTTGCTGATCAAAGTACTGTGTTTTTTGACTTTAAAGATTTGTTGGCAAACACCACCACTAACGGTAATATCCGTTACGTATCTGTAATCAGTGACTCTACTATTCTAAACGGCAAACTAACCTTTGATGTAAGTGTTGGTGATGACGGTTGGGGCATTGATGACATTACTGTAGGCACTGTTCCAGAACCTGGTTCAATCCTACTTATGGGCTTGGGTTTGTTAGGTTTGGGCGCAGCTCGTCGTCGCATCAAAGCTTAATAGCCAATCTCTAAACGTTACACTCCAACAAAAAGCCGACATATGTCGGCTTTTTGTTGTCTCTCAGTTTAAAATCACCAAACTATTAAATAGATCGTAGATCGGGTAAACTTTGTCAAATTTTTGCTCAGATGTTAGCGCATGGAAGTTATTGACAGAACTCTAATGAAAAAAAATAAAGCCCTTCTTAACTTTCTACCTATCACCTTACTCGCTCTGTTTGTTGCCCTGTTCTACCCAACATTTGAAGGGCTTTACACACGCTGGATTAAATGGGATGAATCCCTCTCTCATGGCCTACTGGTTAACTCTGTTTTTATTTATTTGCTCTACAAAAGCTTACCTTGGAAAGAGGAAGGCAATCCCAAAATAACATCTTTGATTGTGCTTTCTGGGCTAGCAACCTGCTCAATCGTATGGTTTTTCTTTCGCGCCGCCAACATCTATATCTTAGAGCAATTAATATTAATTATTTTATTATGCGGATTGTATGCTGCTAGCTATGGCATAAAAACCGTTTTCTCATATCGCCTCTTATTATTACTACCTATATTTACCATTCCAGTTTGGGATCAACTAAATAGTCCCTTGGTAAACTTAAGCGGTTTTATTGTTGGCAAGATGGTACAACTTGCTGGACTACCTGCGGTAATCGAAGGCAACAGTATATTCATTCCCTTTGGCCAAATCGTTATTGCCGATGGCTGTTCTGGCTTACGATATTTTGAAATCGCACTTGCGCTTGCTTATATTATTGGCCTGCTCAACAACTACAACGAACGAAAACTCTTACCGGCTCTCATTTTCGCTGCAGCGCTTGGTTTGCTCGCCAATTGGATACGCATTTTTATTCTCGTACTTATTGGCTACGAATCAAAAATGCAAAGCTCGCTTATGGCAAACCACGAATATTTTGGGTGGTTTATATTTGGTTTAATGTGCCTGCCCGCCATTTACTGGGCACCAGTGACAAAAACATCTAACAAAGCTCAGCAGTTTGAAGACCACAAAGCACCACAAGTTCTCCTTCCACTATGCTTATTGGCGATAGGCCCATTATTAAATTTTCTTATCACAACAACACCAAACAAGAACGAGTTTAAAAGAATACTTTCCCCCAAATTAGAACTTGTATCAGAAAGAAAAATTCCCTTAACAATTACGGCTCCAGGAAATAGCTTCAAAGAAATTGGCCTATTCGAAAGCCAAGATTTGAAACTCTACATTCAAGTAGATCAATACCAACGCCAAATAACAACCGACAAATTAGTACCCTATATCACCAGGCTCTACAACGCTGAAGAATGGATGATTATTGAGTCGAAAAATATAAATGTTGCCCAGCATAAAGCGAAACTAGTAACGTTTAAACGCAAGGCATCTGACTATAAAGTCGTACAGCTGCAATGGTTTGAAGTTGGAAGTTACAAAGCAAACTCAATCACAGAGGCCAAGATACTGCAAATACCCGCGCTCTTAAGTGGCGAAAATAACTTCAAAATTGTTACAATTCAAAGCCTCTGTGATAACGCAAATTGCAACAACGCGAGTACAGCACTAACAAACAATGCAACGGATTTTTTTGCAAGTTCGCCATTGCAATAAATATTGCCCAAAAACCCGAGAACATTGATGACGATTTTATTTTGGTTCAGCACCCTACTTATCCTCTATATTTATATTGGATATCCCGTTCTACTTCGCTTTCTGCCTAAAAAGTCACTCGCAAGTACCAGTACTACCTATCAGCCCAAGGTGACCGTTTTGATTCCGGCCTTCAATGAAGAAAAAGCTATTGAAGGCACTGTTCTTAATAAGTTAACGCAAAGTTACCCTGCAGAACTGATTGAAGTCATTGTGATTTCAGATGAATCTGAAGATGGAACCGATGAAATTGTAAATAAAATTTCTGCCGAAGATGCGCGAGCATCACTCATTCGTCAGTCTCCCCGCCAAGGGAAAACCGCTGGCTTAAATTTAGCAATGCAACAAGCCTCAGGCGATATTGTTATTTTTTCGGACGCTAATAGCCACTATGAAAACCATGCCATCCAACAATTAGTCACCTGTTTTAGCGACTCACAAGTTGGTTATGCCACAGGAAAAATGGTTTACGTAAATAGTGATGGTAGTTTAGTGGGTGATGGTTGCAGCGCTTATATGAAATATGAAAATCATATGCGCGCACTCGAAACTCAAGTGGGTTCAGTGGTAGGTGTAGATGGCGGAATTGACGCGATTCGCAAAGAACTTTATCACCCTATGAATGCCGATCAATTACCTGATTTTGTCTTGCCACTTAAAGTGGTAACTCAAGGCAAGCGAGTCATTTATTGTGAATCAGCCCTACTCAATGAAGAATCACTCAGCAATCCGCAATCCGAGTTCCGCATGCGCGTAAGAGTCTCATTGCGCGCGTATTGGGCAATGAAAGATATGAAGCATCTTTTAAATCCTTTCGAGTATGGCTTATTTTCTCTCCAACTTACATCCCATAAACTGCTACGCTATATTGCATTTATCCCTCTTCTTTTGGCATTTATAAGCAATGGCTTTATCACCCACAATGCATTTTATTCGCTAACGTTTTTTGTACAAATTTTATTTTACGGGTGCGCTGCATTTGTATCATTAAATGATGGCACAAAAAATCGTTGGCTAGGATTAGCTAACTATTTTTGCTTAATCAATTTAGCATCGGCAATGGCTTTTATTAAGTTTATCAAAGGCGAAAAAATTGTTCTCTGGAAACCTCGCGTTGGTTAACGCCCGCTCTTAATGACCCCATAAAACCAAAAGGAGAATGTAGTTGAAATTGTTTGATAGATTACTCGGCAAGCTAGCTTATATTGCATGGGACACCAAAGAAGGTGGCATACGGCTGCAAGAGTGTGAGAATCTCAAACAACAGCAATATTGGCCAAATGATAAAATCACAAACTTGCAAACCGAAAAGCTCAATCGCCTCATAACGCACGCAAACAAAACAAGCAAATGGTACCAAAAAATTATTGCAGATATTGGGCTGGATCTTAGCCAACACCTCACCCCGAACGATTTAACGAAATTCCCCATAACAACTAAAATTGATATTCGCGAAAATATCCAAGATTTCATCAGTAGTAAATACAATGCAGATGCAATGCCAAAAGCCAAAACGGGCGGCTCCACTGGTGTGTCATTAAATCTTTTCTTTGATGCGCGCTGCCAAAAACTACGTAATGCTGCTCAAATTTTTTCTGACAGCTTTAGCGGTTGGAAGCCAGGGGTTCGCGTGGCCGCTGTATGGGGCAACCCTCCCACGCCCAGAACATTAAAACAAAAAATTCGCGCCTTTCTCTTAGACCGAATGATCTACCTAGACACAATGGATTTAAATCCAAGCTCAATGGGGAATTTTGTTACTCGCTGGAAGCAGTTCCAACCAGAAATGATTTTTGGGCATTCTCATTCAATCTATATTTTTGCTAAATTTATTACTGAACAAGGCATTAAAGACCTACGCCCAAAAGGCATAGTCGCCACCTCAATGATGCTTCTCGATCATGAGCGAGAGGTGATAGAGAATGCCTTTCAGTGCAAAGTCAGCAACCGTTACGGTTGTGAGGAGGTCGGGCTAATAGCTGTAGAATGCGAAAAGCATCAAGGTATGCACATCAACAACTCTCACATTATTTTAGAGTGCCTCGACGAAAAAAATCAGCCTGTCGCACCCGGCCAAGCAGGGAAATTAGTGATTACTGACTTAAATAATTTTGGCATGCCTTTAATTCGTTATCGCGTTGAAGATGTGGGTGTACTCAGTGAACGAAAATGTTCGTGCGGTAGAAACACCCCATTACTTGAGCGTCTTGAAGGGCGCGTGGCAGATTTTTTAAAAAAACCTGATGGCGGCCAAGTTGCAGGCGTATCTTTAGTTGAACGAACGCTTACTAAAATTTCTGGCATAGAACAAATGCAGTTAGTACAAGAACAATTACACAAAATTTTAATTAACCGTGTTAAAGGGCCTGAATATACGCTCAATACTGATGTGCAACTGATTGCAGAGTTTAGGTTGGTATTTGATGAGAGCGTGAATTTAGTGATTCATGATGTTACTGCAATACCTCAAGAAAAATCCGGTAAATACAGGTTTTCCATATGCAAGATTTAGATTTAACACAACCGCTCGTTAGTGTCGTTATTGCTACCTACAACATGGGGCAATACCTACCTAAAGCCGTTGACTCTATTCTTCAACAAACATGGAAGAACCTTGAAGTTATAGTTGTTGATGACGGCTCCACAGACAACACACCGGAGGTTATGCAGAGCTATAGTAATGACTCACGGGTTAGCTTCATTCGCAACCAAAACCAAGGTCAACCAAAAGCCAAAAATTGTGGCATAAAAAACACCAAAGGTGATTTTATTGCTTTCTGCGACGCAGATGATTTTTGGGAAAAAAATAAACTTGAAATACAAATGCCATTATTTGCAAGCCCAGAAGTGGGTGTTGTTTACAGCGAAGTGAGCTTTATTGACGAAAACAATAATCCATTTACTAAAGACCAGCATGAAGTACGTCATTCAGGGAAAATTACTAATCAAATGCTGATTGAAAACTTTGTCCCTTTTGGCACCTCTGTTATTCGTCGAAAGTGCATAGAGAAAAACGGAATTTTTGACGAAGAATTTCGTATGGGTATCGATTGGGATTTATGGCTACGCTACTCGCTCGACTGGGAGTTTAAGTACGCGCCAGAAAAAACTTACGTCTACCGCGTATGGTCAGGGCAGATGTCTAATAACTACCGGGGCCGCTATGATCACGCAAAGCGAATACTCACTAAATTTTCCAGTCTACATAGACAAAAACTAAACACTGCATCCATCAGAAAAGCATGGGCGGATATGTATATTCGTGAAGCTGTTGTCTACGCTAAAAATGAAAAGCTATTTTACATGCCTTTAAAAAGTATAGTGCGTGGCATAACTATGGATCCATTCAAATTACATGGATGGAAAGCGCTCATAAAATTATTGATCGGCAGATATTAATAATATGTCAACCATAAAAAAAATATTGCTTCATGTAATTGAAAACCTAGGGGGATTTCAATTAATGCGGTATTTTAAAAAAAATGATGCCGTAATATTAATGTATCATCGAATACTGAGTGATGAATTCATTAATGGCCTGGCGCCACATGAATTTGAAAAACAAATAGCCTATATCAGCAAACACTTTAATGTAATCCCAATTGACGTACTTCTTGATAATGCCAAAAATAATTGTATTGCACCTTATAGCGTAGCCCTTACCTTTGACGATGGGCACTATGATTTTTATACACATGCATGGCCAATTCTTAAAAAATACAAAGTTGCAGCGAGCCTTTACATTACAACTGGCTTTGTGGATGGCACTACTTGGCTGTGGCCAGATTTATTAAAATATATTTTACTCAATAGCAATATAACCTCGCTGTTCATTCCAAACCTTGGCGAGATTTCTACCGAAAAAAACGCGCACTATACTAGCTGGCATAGATTAGGGGATCACTGTCTAACGCTAACAACAAACGAACGCAATAAGCTTTTATTAAGACTTGCAGAAGAAGCAAATGTGCCCGTTTTAAATTCACCACAGTCACCATTTCATGCCGTCACTTGGTCGCAACTCGCAGAAATGGTTCGAGATGGCCTAGTAGTTGGCAGCCATACAGTAACGCATCCAATTTTAAGTTCATTATCGAGGGATGAATTGCACTATGAACTCTCCACATCAGCAATTGTCATTCAACAGCATTTAGGCGTACCACCAACGGGTATTTGTTATCCCAATGGGCGACCAGAAGATATTAACGAAGAGGTCATCAATACCGCCAAACAGCTTGGGTATACATATGGGCTAATGGGTCGCAATGCAAAATTTCGTAAATTGCAACCTTTTAAAATAGGAAGGCTTCCAGCAAATAAAGATTTTTTCTATTTCAAATGGATGCTAGCCCGCCGCAAGCAAGATATTGCTGGCAGTTATATTCAGTAATGTATTTTTCTTAATTAATAAATACGAGCCATTCAACCAATGAATCGATTCAACCTGCCGAGCCCAGTGGCTTTAATATTCATCGTGCTGGCCTTAGGCATTTCACTTTTTTTTAAATTATCGCTTATTGGTATTGGCGCGCCCTATACCACTATTGATGATCACACGTTATTCAATGCTGGGTTTTTAGTCTGGTTTGGCGAAGCGCCACCACAACGTATGTACTTGGAAAGCTGGCTGACAGGTGCTACGTCAATCGCTACCTATATTTATCACCAAGTTTCACTAGGCCAAACATCACAATTAGGCCTCAACCTTGTTGCCGATGCCTTTCGGGATTTTCAAAATAACCCGAGCGATTATGTACTGCATTATCGCTACCTTATGCTGTCTTTTGATTTACTAACCGTTTTTTTTATTTATCGTTTATCTGCATTATTTTTTACAAAAGACGAGCATTACCTTTGGTTAGTTGCACTACCGGCCTGTATGTATTTATTGAGTTTCAATACGCTCTGGTGCAACCTCGTCGCACGCCCAGATACTATGACGGCTTTTTTCTCGGTCATCGGGCTATATGCTTATTTCAAGTCTGAGCATGGTCAAAAAATATTTTATCTTTTTGCTTCTGCTATTTTTTTGGGTTGTGCTACTGGCTTTAAATTGCATGCGGCCTTTTTTGTAGTGGCAATTGTGATTGATTTGGTGCGAGTTAACGGCATAAAAATTTTTATACCGTTAATACTTCCCTTCGGAATTATTGCCATATTTTTATTTTGTATTGCTGCGGGTTCACCACTATTTGACCCATTACTGTATATAAAACTTCGTGCGCTCAATATCAAAGATGATGCATCACCGTGGATCAAGCAAGGTGATCAATTTCTTGTTGTATTGCGTGGCACTGGGTGGCTAGCAATCCCGCTTATGCTGGGAGCTCTCTTTGTAATCTTTAAGCAATCGCGCGCTACACTTAATCAAAACCTAAAAAGTCTGATATTAATTGCTAGTTTGTTCTTGCTGTTATTCTGTAGTCTACGCGTATTGCGCGGCTATTGGATGCTCCCTGCCCTACCACTATTTTACATACTCGCCATATATGCGATAAAACAAATTCAACATAAGTGGCTTGTTATTTTTACTGCGTTGATTATTTGCAGTGTTATGGCAATACAAAGCTTTCAACAATATAAGCACTTTACTCAGGCTCGCTATAACGAACTGCAAACTTGGGTGAAAGCCAATGTGAAAAGTGAAGACACCGTGTATATCGTAGGTTTTGACACACTCTTCCTCCCCAAAAACACCACCAGTCTGCGGAATCGTAAAGCAGTTTTAATGGAGGGGCTAGAAGATGCCGCCCAACAAGGCGAAAATTTTACGTCAAAACACATACGCCTTTGGGAAGAGCGCGCGGAACTTATGTTGATTGATATGCTTAATGCTACATCTGTAACAGGCTATAACTACTATTCATTAAATGACGGGCCTCTTGAACACTTAATGGGCGCAACTAACTATGAAGAGATTGACTTCATGTTTGTTATGAAAGGCATTACAGATATACAAACCAAAGACCTCTTAACAAGAGTACAAGCCGACTTTGTAAAAATTACTGAGGCCAATACTCCCGGCGGTAAATCGGGTACGGGTGGCCTAACTTACGAAATTTATGCAAGGAAACCCCATGCAAACTAAACAAAAAGTACTGCATTTTATTGAAAGCGCGGGGGTTTATGGTGCCGAACGAGTTATTTTAAATTTATCACTACAAATGCAAAAAACCGGAGAATATACGCCAGTGGTAGGGTGCATTGTAGATACCGCCAAAAGTGAAAGTGCACTCTATGACACTGCAATCACAGCCGGGATTGAGGCCATTAAAATTCCCATTGCCAATGCACGCCTGCTGATTGATTTACCTAAAGCGGCTAGGCTTATAGCAGAACAGCACATAGCGATTATTCACTCACACGGTTATAAACCTTCTGTTTTCGGATTTATCATTCGTTTGCTAAAAAAAATCCCTGTGATAGCTACCTGTCATCTATGGTTTGAACCCTCAAAAGGGCCATTAAAAACGCGCGTAATGATTCGTTTAGAAAAATTTTTCTATCGCTGGTTTCCTAAAGTTATTGCCGTCTCAGAACCTATTAAAAATATTTTACTAAAGAGTAATCTCAGCACCGCGCAAGTAGGTATTGTCTGTAATGGTGTAGATATAGCTGAAGTGAGTGCGGCATCTCCCATGCATCATCCATTACGCAAAACACTGAACATAAACGAGAGCACCTTTTGCGTACTGAATAGCGCGCGCCTTACACGCCAGAAAGCACAATGGACACTGGTTAAAGCCGCCGCTATTTTGAAACAACGCGGCGAATCGATTCGCATACTCATTGTCGGTGAAGGTCCGCTCGAACAAGAACTACGCGAACAAATTTTTGCAGAAAATGTGAATGACTACGTAGAGCTCTTAGGCTTTAGAAGCGACATCAACCAACTATTAGCCATGAGCAACGCGTTTGCACTACCCTCTATTGACGAAGGCATGCCAATGAGCTTGCTTGAAGCGGCTGCCGCCGCAAAACCCATTATTTCCACACTAGTGGGAGATATCGGTAAGCTCATTAAACACAATACCACTGGATTAGTAATACCAACTGATGATCCAACAGCTCTTGCTGACGCTATTGTGCACTTAAAAAGTAATGCACCCTTTGCGCGCGACTTAGCGCAGCAAGCTCACGCTTACATGGAACAACACTACTCCAGCCAGTCCATGTGCTCTGCCTATTTGGATATTTATCAACAAGTGCTCAAATCATAAACCCTAACGACTATGACAACTCAACCTGTAAAGATCCTCTACGCTATAGATAATTTATTACGCGGCGGAACCGAATTACAACTTATCGGTTTAATTGAACGTTTAAATCCAGAGCAATATACGCCATATTTATTGACTATTAGGCAATCAGATCCGGCACTCACGCCGCCTAACTGCAAACATTTGGCATGGTATGTTCCTAATTTATTTTCGTTAGCCGGGGTTATCGCTCTATTCAAACTGATACGTTTTTTGCGCGCAGAAAAAATCAGCATAGTACAAACATTTTTTCAGGACTCTACGCTATTTGCAGGTACTGCAGCTCATCTTGCGCGAGTGCCAGTACGTATTGCTTGCTTTAGAGATTTAGGGTTTTGGCACAACAAAACTCAGGCTATGTTCCTTAAACAAGTGTACCAACGCATGACTGGTTTTATTTGCAACGCAAATATAGTGAGAGAACATTTTATCAAACACTTTCAGCTGAACCCAGACAAAATGCATGTGCTACGTAATGGCATAGATGTAAGCGCTTTGCCGTATATTAATCATGTCAATAGTTGTACGCAGGTTGGCATAGTCGGTAATATGACCCGACCGGTAAAACGCACAGATCTCTTTATAAAAGCGGCAGGCATAGTTGCCTCAAGGCATCCGGAAATCACTTGGCATATTATTGGCGATGGTCACATGCGTGGCGAGCTAGAAACGCTCGCAAAAGAGAATAATGTATTCGAGAAAATTCATTTTGCCGGAAGAGTAAGTGATGTCGCCGGATATTTAGAAAAACTGGATGTAGGCGTCATTTGCTCAGATTCTGAAGGCTTGAGCAATGCACTCTTAGAATATATGTTTAAAGGCGTCGCCTCCGTGGCTACCGCCGTAGGCGGAAACCCAGAACTTATTGAGCACGAAAAAAGTGGCCTGTTGATTTCACCCAACAATGAACACGAATTGGCGAATGCAATTATGCGCCTTATTGAAGATGCACCATTAAAAAATAAACTCGCTGTAGCCGCAAGACAAAAAGCAGAAAGCGAATATAGCTGGGAAAAATGTATGAGCGCACATCATAATTATTATTGTGCATTGCTACAGTCCAAGTACTTATAAATAGAAATTTAACACTACTCATTACAGGTTTGCCATGAACATCCAGAAAAAACCAGCGCAACTAGCGGTTGTCATTCCCAGTTATAACGAAGAAGAAGTTTTGCCCGAAACCGTCAAACAATTAACTGCGCTCATGCAAGAAATGGAACACGAAAAATTAATTGATGCGGGCAGTGCTATATGGTTTGTAGATGACGGCAGCAAAGATAAAACGTGGGAACTAATTGAAGGCTACGTAGCTAATAATCCTTACATTCGCGGTTTAAAGCTAGCTCGTAATCGTGGCCACCAAAATGCACTACTGGCAGGCCTAGAAAACGCAACTGGAGATGTATTAATCAGTATTGATGCAGATTTGCAAGACGATATACAAGTGATTAAAACCATGCTGATGGAATATCATAAAGGTATTGATGTGGTCTATGGTGTTCGTACAGTGCGCGAATTAGATACTCCCTTTAAACGCATGACGGCGGAAGGCTACTATCATTTATTGAAAAAAATGGGCGTAAATATTGTATTTAATCATGCCGATTTTCGCTTAATGAGCCGGCGCGCTATAGAAGCGCTTAAAGCCTATGAAGAAGTAAATTTATTTTTGCGCGGTATTATCCCAACTATTGGTTTTCCATCCTCTACTGTGGAATACGCACGCGCAGCACGTTTTGCCGGTGAATCCAAATACCCCTTAAAGAAAATGCTAGCTTTAGCAGCAGATGGCATCACTTCTTTTTCTGCGGTGCCATTACGCTTGATTGCAGCCCTTGGCTTTATTATTTTTCTATGCAGTATGGGCTTATCCACCTGGGTGTTTTTTGTAAAATTATTCACAGATCATGCAACACCAGGGTGGGCATCATCCGTATTGCCCATGTATGTGCTTGGTGGCATTCAGCTATTAAGCATAGGAGTTCTTGGGGAATACGTAGCTAAGATGTATATGGAAACCAAAAAAAGACCACGTTACTTTATCCAAGAAAAAATTTAACTTTATTGGTTTTTATAAGAGAAATGAAATGACTTCTAATAATCCTGAGTTCAGTATAATTCTTCTCACATATAACAGAGAAAAATATCTTGCACTGCAATTGCCTGAGCTTATAAAGCTTAACAACACAGAAATAATTATAGTAGACAATGCATCATCAAGTGACTATTCGAATAACCTCTCTGCTCAATATAAAAATACACAATGTATTAAGCTAGATAAAAATTATGGCGCCGTAGGTAGAAATTTCGGAATACAAGCGGCTACAGGAAAATATTTAATAACCCTAGACGATGATGTATGGGGTATAACCAATAAAGGCTTAAATACAATAAAAGAAATATTTGAAGAAAACTCACTCATTAGTGCAGCATGCTTTAAAGTATTAGATGAAAAAAGTGGAGAAATTACTAACTGGTGCCACCACTGCGACCCAATCAAATTTTCAGAAAATTCCTTTGATACATACGAAATTTCCGAGGGAGCAGTTGTCTTTAGAAGAGAAATTTTTTCTGAAGTAGGGTTATACCCTTTTGAGTTTTTTATAAGTCACGAAGGGCCAGACTTAGCATTTCGAATTATCAACAGTGGCAAACGGATAATATATACCCCCAAAATTGAAGTCATTCATGCTCACGCAATTGAAGGAAGGAAGAGCTGGAGACGCTATTATTATGATACTCGAAATTTAATTTGGCTCGCATATCGAAATTATAACTGGGACATGATATTAACCAAACTCCCTATCAGCCTAGCAGCAATGCTGTTATATAGTATTAGAGATGGATTTATTCGCTACTACTTTAAGGCCATTAAGGATGCAATTATAGGAATTAAACACCTTCGAGGAACTAGGCAACCTATCACCCGCGCAACACGCAAAAAAATGAAAGTTATGGATGCGAATAGACCCAGCTTGATTTTCTATATTAAAAAAAGACTATTTACCAAAGGCGTGAAAATATAAGTTCTAACTATAAAATCAGGCAGTAATATCTAATCAGTATTACCGATTTTACTTATATTAAAAGTGAATGAAATATCTCCCTTAGGGACTTTTAGCTCTAACCATATGGCTATTCGTATACTACAATGAATTATGACCGAAAATCACTCAGTATTTGTTTAGCGCAGAGATATCAAAAATGAAGAATTTCTCCACCATGTTATTTAAAATCATCCTCTTAATTTCAAGCCTATCAGTTTTTAATAACTCTATTGCAGCCCCTGCGTTAAATAATATAACCATCAACGACTCATTAAGCGAAGTTATTATTGATGGGAATAATTTTGGAGAAAGTCCAAATGTTGTTTATTTTGAAAACTTTGAGGGTAATAACAAGTTTGAATCGCTATTAAAAAATTCCAACTCAAAATGGCTTCCAAAAAGGATTACCATAAAAGAACAGGATGGCAATAATGAATTACGACTTCGTGACCCAACCACCCTGTTAGGTCAAAAGGGAGCGCAACAACTGATTGTAAATTTTCAGAATATATATACTGAAGCGTTCATTGCACTATCAGTCAAAATACCAAAAGGAAGTACATTTGCAGGAGCATCCACGCCTCGAACTTTTCCAAATGTAAGTTCTTGGAAGTTTACTTGGCTGATGCTAGGCGCAAATGGATTTCAAACTTCTGACTTTGACATCTGCTTACCGACACATGTTGGAAATGGTGGTTTCTTATTAGGAGGGAATAACGGAAATTTAACGTGGATTGAAAGTGGAAATAAATGGTGGGAATGGGATAATTTTAACCACATAAGTTCTTATATTAAAATCAGTAAAACAAATCCCACCGTCGACCCAATAGAATATTTTTGGAGTGTGACAAATAATATCGTGAATATACCCCCAAAAATGAAAACGGTACCGCCTTCGAATTTTAACAGCAACAACTTAGCTTTTGATCGAATAAATATTCCGGGCTGGTTTGGAAATGGGAATAATGATTTATTTGATGGCCGGTATGACAACATTTATGTTGCTGTTGGCGACAACGCTTTAGCGAGAGTCGTTATTACAGACTCCCCAGTCTTTGAAAAAAGTAAATTTGCGATCCCAGTAATGGCTAAATCTTGGACGAATAATAAAATTATATTAGATACGGATGTTCTACCTACAAAAACAGTTTATGTTCATGTAATAGATAAATTAGGAACTATGTCAACTACCTCGCTGGAGCTAGGATGTAAGAAATGCCCCAAGCCACCGACCCCGCTATAATCTAATCCTCAGAAAAGTACCGCCGTTATTGCGGTACTTTTAACTACCATTATCAGCCCACCAATAAAGATACGAATGCAACATCGCTACTAATCCCCGCTTCAATATCCTAAATTTATAAACTACAATGGCCACAAAGGTATTCCGCTAAAAATAAAGAGCAAACGAAGATAATGGACAATAAACTTATAAGTGTGCTGATATCGCTTTACAACAGAGCTGACTATATTAACGAAACCATAAACTCAATATTAAATCAGGGCTATAAAAACATAGAAGTCATTATTGTAGATGATGGCTCAACTGATGGAGGGGATTTAATTGTTCAGGAATTTGCCGCTTCAGGAAAAGTTTTTTTATTGCGACATGCAAATAATGAAAATAAGGGTCAAGCGGCCTCTTTAAATCTTGGTTTAAAACACACAACGGGCGATTACATAGCTATTTTAGATAGTGATGATGTTTTTTTACCGGGCAAGCTGCTCAATCAAGCAGAGTTCTTAGACAAGCATCCAGAGATAGGCTTAGTGTATGGAATGGGCCATGCAATAAACTCTACAGGCCAAGTGATCTACGATATTCTCAGCGAAAATCATATTGAAACTAATGATCCCAATGCTATTTTATTAAACTGCTATTTCCACCTACCAGGTGGAGCACTAACGAGGAAAACGGCCTACGATCAGGTTGGTAGCTTTAATGAGAGTCTTCGTTCAGGAGCAGATCATGATATGCAAATTCGTATTGCAGAAAAAACTAATTTCGCGTTTCAGCCCATTCGGGTTTACTGTTACAGGCGCCATCCCGAATCTCTAAGTATTGGTGCCACTGAAGGAATGTGGCGGAATGGCTTCACCATTCTCCATAATGCCGCCCAACGATATTCTTACCATCCATCAATACTAAGAAAACGAAAAGCAGTGCTCAATTTTCGTCTAGGTAAAGCACTTCTAACGAATAGAAAAAATTTAATAGAAGCTTTATACAGATTAATAATCTCTGGGTTACTGGATCCATTTAGAGCCTTTTCAATACTTCTCGGTAAAGAAAAAATAAATGGCTAACTAACCTAACCACATCCTAAGTGTTTTTATCTGCTAACTTTTTCAATTCTTTTGCTGGTCGCTCAGCGCCGATTTCGTGCTTAGTGCTACGCGCGCTATAGCCGCTGAAAATCCACCAAACAAATACCACTCATAACTTGTTAGGCCGTAGCTCGCAAAGCTGAACAAAAAATTCATTATTAACCATGCCTGCATTGCAGGTAAGCAGGCTTTTAAAAAAGGTGAAGCACTGGAGTTATTAGTTACTTTTTCATTAGTTATTTTAAATCCCTTATAAATCTCTTTCGCATAAAGAATAAAAATAATAAGGCCAATTAAACCCAACTCTTGGGCAATCTCCATCCATAAGTTATGTGCTAATTGCGCATGACCTCCAAAGTTCCACATAGCTTCTTTCGATGCGCCTAACCCATGCCCGAATATTGGCTTCACCATAGCTACGCTGTAATATTTACTCCAAGAGTTAATTCTCCCTTCCGCTGTTGAAGAGCTTTTAGTATCGGAACTAAAAATGGATAGGTAACGATCCTGCTGCACATCGTTAAGCGAGTGAAAAAAACCCAAAATACCGATAGTGCCTGCGATAATGAGCAGAAATTTTTTCTTGCTTTTAAGAAAGATTACGCCATAAATAATAGCAACCGCCAAAATCCCTGTTCTAGAAAGAGTTAGTGCCATAGTAACCATAAAGATGGGGAGGATTAATATGTATAAAAGCTTAGCTTTATATTTTCCTGTACCAAGAAGATAGTGATAAAAAGGAAGCAGTGTTGCAATAACAAAGGCTAGACCATTAGGACCAATAACATCATTAGGCGCACCTGATAATCGGTCTGTTTGATCATCCCCAAAAGTTGTATGTGACCCCCAGTACCCCGTTGTAAAATGTAAAACCAAAGGCTCAATAACTCGTAAGCTATTAACAACAATAAAAAGATATACCATCATTTTTAAGCGTTCTTCATTTAGCACAAGCCTATAGGTAAAAAAGAAGAACACAGACGCCTTAATCAAATTAGGCAATCCTTTGCCTATAGCCGTGCCCGGCCAAGTCACAAACGGTAAGCTAACCAATACGTAAATAAAGAGTATTTTTAAATAGTAAGCAACTTTACTTACTGATTTCTCATTTGTTTTTACTTTTATAATGAGCATAAAAGTAAATACTACCAACAATAAATCTATCCGAAAGATACCCAAAAATGGTAAACGGTCGGGAATGTGCAAAAAGAAACTCGCCATAAAGCACATAAACAGTACAAAAGGTATTTTGGTTTCTTTTAGGGCTTTCTCTTCTGGCAGCATAGGCTTAATTATCTATTAATTCAGAATACAGTGTGCGAAATGAGCTAGTAGTACTTTTGATATTAAACCTATCTTTTGCGATAAGTGCAAAATCAGAAAAATCTTTTGTAGAGGCTTCGTTAGCACTCAGAATTGCATTAGTAAGCTGCTCCGAATTTGCAGTTGGAATCATTAATGCCGGAGTATTTTTACACACTTCTGCCAAACCTCCGCAATTGGTGGCAATAAGGGGAATACCCGCCGACAAAACCTCCATAGCAACAAGCCCACAAGCCTCCCATAATGAGGGCATTGCCACCATATCGCACCCTTTAACATAGGGCGCAGTGTCTACCACGAAGTCATGAAAGTAAAACAAACCCAAGAGGCCACGCTCTTTTAAAGCAGCTTTTTCTTCACGAATGAACCCTCCGCTGCCAAAACATACTACGCGAAATCGACCTGGGTATCTTGATTCAAGCATTGCTACAGAATCCACCAGATACTTAAAACCTTTTTGCGACATAAAGCGCCCAAAGAACCCGATTAGCCTAACCTCTTGCGCTATATTGAGCGCATGCTTTAGAGCGAAAGGTTCAGCAGAAAAAAAGCGTTCGGTATCTACACCGTTCAGTATTACCCGCGTTTTCTCTCTAGATACCAACGGTAACATTTCTAAAAGGTTCTTCTGTGCTGCATGAGAAACGGAATGGATAACATTAAAGCGATTTAATAGAAAAGCAAAAATAACCTTTTTAATTTTTCCCGCAACACCCGAAAATTGGCTGGCATTGAGAACATCATGGGAGGTGAAAATGGCTTTTGCCCTTAGAAATGGCAACCTTAAAGCAACTGAAAAAGCAGATGTAAAGCCATGTGCATGAATTAACTGAAAATCATTAGCATTTATGATTTTTTGAGCAGCAATCAAAAATTCTTTAAAGTCAGGATCGCCAGCCTTCGTGCTATGCCAAACGCAATTTACATGCTTCAACTGAATCTTAAGAGCATCTACCTCTGGTAGGTTAGGCGTTAGAAAGTGAAGCTCCAGCGACGGATCACCCCATTGACTATAAACATAATTAATAAAGGTTCTAATACCACCAACAGGCCATCGCACCACCATAAATATTTTATTCATTGCTTTTCAATCTCATATTTCTAACAAAAAAATTAAATTGGTGTGTAATTTAAAAATTAACCAAGCTTCAATTTAGCGATTGGCTTTTCAATAATGATATGTACTGCCAAGGCTATTAATATCACCACCAACGAGATCACTGGCACTAATATAGATAAAGATACATCATCCTGAAAATAGTCAATAAGTGTTTTGCCGCATAGATTATGCAATAAATATAAGGGGTAGCTTATTGCGCCCAGATACAACCACCACTTAGGTACGCGCTGAAAGCTGCATCGTCCTTGAGATAAAGCATAAAAGAAAAAATAAAAGACAAGAACAATAATGCGAGCTATCCAAATATCAAATAATGATCCGACATGCACAAATTGTTTTACCTGCTCCCCCGCAGTAGTCACACCAAAGATTACGCTTACTAGAAAGTAGAGTTTTATTGCACGATTGCCTCTATCTTTGCTCATTAACAATGCACAAACACCACCAATAAAAAAGAAGGAGTAGGCGGGATTTATAAACCAGCCCATAAAAAAAGGCTGTTTTGTAAAAAAATGTACCCCAGCAGCAGCCAGCCATATAGGTAACCAGAATTTATGTTGATTAAATTGACCGCAAGCGATAAGCACAAACACACACGCATAAAACTTAAGTTCTGCCTGGAGAGTCCAATAGACCCCATCTATATTGGCGACTCCAAAATAATCATTAATAATTAATCCATTAAGAAAAATATTTTTCCATGGCCAATATTGGCCATTGCATATATAAGCCACAGACAATGTAATTGCCAAACAAGCAACAAAAGCAGGGTAAAGTCTCTTCGCCCGCGCAAAAGCAAATTTTAAAGGTGTAGCATTAGTAGCAGATGAAGAAATAACAAAACCACTTAACATAAAGAAAAATACAACTCCGAGATAACCAAATTTAGCAAAGCTAATAAATCCGCCCGAAAAATAAACACTATAGTGATAAAGTAACACCAATACTGCTGCAACGAATCGTAATGGATCTAATATAGCAAACCGTGTTTTTTCTAGGGTTACATTTATTACAGTCATATTAGCGCTCTACAACTTCATATTTTTCACAATTATTCTGCTGCCACAGAACATTATATGACCCAATATTCCTCTCTGCGAGAAACATTATAAAACTCAGAGCCTGCAGTATTAACACAATAAATGTTAGTTATTTTTTAATTATTCATCTATTAAATAATTAAAAAACCAAGCTTAAGGCATGTTTTTAGCATTTTTGCTATGTAAAAATAATTATCATAAATGTCTAAAAAACTGACCTACCATAGAAAATTTAACTTCTAATTCCACTTAAAAATAACCGTCCCTATAAAATCAATTAAATTGGCAAGACCAAACTTTCTCACCGGAAAATAAATGCTTCTAAGTAGCGGCCAATTAAATCGAAGATCATTTTGTGCATAAGCAAGCACTTTGTAATTTTCTAAAAATCGATTCCAGGAAAATTCATCGCGGATTTTTTTTGATGAAAAAACAGAGAATTCATGATACATATTTTTATTGTTTACTAATCTTTGAATCTTATTCGAAAACTCTTGCATATCGCCAAAGGGGACTATATAGCCATTTTCACCACTAATTAAGTAATCATCTATCACGCCGCCACATTCAAATGCAACCGCCGGAAGCCCGCAAGCCATTGCCTCGGCAAGAGCAAGGCAAAAGCCCTCATACAATGAGGTTAAAATCACAATGTCATTGTCATTAAAATACTTAATTAAGCTTTTTCTATCTACATGACCGTGAAAATAGACATTTTTAAGCTCATGTTTTTTAAATAGTTCCTCCAGTTCAGCTCTATCACTGCCAGAGCCTACAATATTAACTTCAGCATTCACACCTTTTAACTGTAAGGATTTCATAATTAACGGGAGTAAATTTAATTTCTTTTGTTCAAAATTGATGCGGCCGCAATATAATAATTTTACGAAATCACTATCTAGAGTCTTCTGTGGCGAGCAGTTTGCCATATTGATATCCACGCAATGTGGAATATATTTAACTCTGCTATGCGCAGTTTTATTAAGATGACTAAATAAATATGCCTCGCATTTTTTAGACGGGCAAATAAAAATATCTACAACGGATTGATACCTGAATGCGTAACGATATTGGCTGTCATGATCATTGTGACCTACAAAAATATTACCCACACCCATTTTTTTTAAAGGAACCATTGCTGCATGAGCGCCCTCACGATAATTGGGGAAGTACCATGTTGGCTTCACCTCTGCTGCATAATCAACTATCGATTTTACAATTTCTTGATCTGATAGTTTGTTAGGGAATAAATGATAACCGGAAACCCCCTCTACCAATGGCAGCAAAAATTCTTTTTCTTTAGCTCCTTGCGGCTCATGGGATATGATATAAACAGCAACGCCGCTTTGTAAAAATGCCCGCGTTATTTGCTGTGTATAAATATAAACACCACCACCGCAACTATTTAAATCGCAGAAAATTAGCACCGATTTTTTTTCATTTGTTGACATGCTAAAAGCCCATAAGAGCAAAGAATAACAAATACTTTATAACTATAAGGTTAATACGCAATTATTTGAACCGTGAGAAAATCAACTTCAGATAACCTCTTTCACGTAGGCTTAAATCAGTGAAAGCGAAGACCAGAAATATACAAAATAAAATCGCCAACCTATATAAGTGCGAAATCCCCATTTCAGCCCCTAAAGGGTATAAAAAATACAAGCTACAACCGAAAAATAACAAAACGAATGGGCGATATGAATGAATAAGCACTTCTTTTCTATTTTCGATTTTCAACATAACTAATGCAATATATGGAAGCACAAGAAGACGGCCGAGAATTAGGGGCGAGGCAATAGAAACAGCTGCCCATGTTGGGCCTAGCCCTAAATAAGCCAAAAACCAAGCCAAGAGAATTGACGTGAATATGGTTTCAAGAATGTTGATATATGCAATGACTTTATGTTTTGCTTTAGCATAGAGAGCTGTATTAAACCCATTAGATGATAATGCGGCCAAGCGACCCGCCAACAATACCAGCAATATTTGATACGCCGAATGAACATCAAACGCTGCACCCATCCAATAGAAGATTATTGTTTCACCCAAGAACAAAAAAAATAGGAAAGCCAACACCGCGAAATAGACATTAATTCGATTAAATAAAATTAGATTTTCACGAAACTTGACTTCGTCACCCAATGATGAATTTCCGGTCAATATAGGCAAAGATAAATTGAGTGATTTATAAAGCAACTGCAATGAATATTCTACTAATCGTAAAGGAACATAATAAATACTCACCGCAACTAGAGATATAAAGCCTCCTATAAAAAACAAATCTACCCTTTCCTTTATGAGGCGATTTATATCGATTAAAAAAGCCCAGCTACTATAATTAAATAGCTCTTTTACAATGTTTCTATCTATTAGAGTGGTGGAGACCTTCATCTCTTTGAATACTTTTTTTGCCATATATAAAAAAAGTATGTTAGACGTAATCCCCGAAAATAATTGCAAAACAGCAATAGACATTAATCCATAACCATTTAACAGCAAATAAAAAAGAACTCCCGTACTGGCAAGTTTGGTGAGTATCTTATAGATAGCAACCAAATCATAACGAAGATAAGCTGTTGTGAGACCCGCAAAGGCTTTGAACGGAAATTCAATTGCAATAGAAAGGCCAACCAATAAAATAACTAATTGGAGTTCATGCGAGGGGACAGCATTTATAGTTTTATAATTAGCGACAATTACTGCAGAAATTACTGCAGCCATTATTATGATTGCGAGCCCCGCATAAATTAATAAGGCTGAATTAATAATTCCATTGGTTTTATTTACATCTTTTACTGCAATAGTACTGGCGACATTCCTAGTCACGGAAGAGGCAAAACCCAAATCAAAAATATAAAGTAAGCCAGTAAACCCACCCACCAGTACCCAAACACCATATTGTTCTGCGCCAAGATACTTTAGCATTAGAGGAAGTGTTATTAAACCCGCTACAATTGCAACAATTGATTCCAATAGCTGAAGGGCCGAACCTTTTAAGAGCAAACTAAACTTTGTCATTATTCATTTTTCTATAGTGATGTATTTGGCCTTTGACAAGTTCACACTCTATTGCAGCATCAAAATTTTTTTTCGCGTCCACAAAACGATACAATAGATGTTTTGCACTTAACAGCAGGTATTTTTTAAAAAGAAATCGTGGCACACCAAACACCCTAGCTGCAGTTTTGTTAGCCTTCGTTGCAGCATGCCCTCTACCTGCTCTAAAAGCGCGCCCCATTAACCAACCAAGACTCAATTGCTCCTTTCTAATCTGATGCAACACCACAGCCTTTGGCAAATAGGCCGCTTGATAGCCGGCAGCACTGGCTCTTTGTAGAAACTCGGTTTCACTGCCCATTACATAATCTTTTCCATTTGGCCCAATAGCAGGATTAAAGTTAACTCCACTCTCAAAAACTGCTCGCTTCACAGCCATATTTGGTCCCCAAATGCGGCCAGCCTCTATTAACCCCTCACCCTGCTCCCAATCTGCAATAACATAGGCGGAGGGTATGAACCAATGAGTAAGGTCTATCTTTTTTGTGAGTTTTTCGTAACCGCTAGGATAATCTGGAAGGATTTTTCCACCGAAAAGATGACAATCTGGAAAGCGAGAAACACCTTCTACAATTTCAATCAACCAATCAGGTTGAGCGATAATGTCATCATCCGTAAATATTAAGAGATCACTTTTGGATGCTTTTAGGCCAGTAATTAATGCAGAATTTTTCCCTGGCGTAGACTCTTGTAAATATTGAATCGGTAATTTGTTACTATAGGATTTTACAAGTGTTTTTGTCGTTATTTCACAGGCATTATCAACCACGATAATTTCATAGTTAATCAAATCAGTTATTAATGTCGTAAAGCTTTCAAGTGTCCTAGACAAAATTTCGCCACGTTTATAGGTTGCAAATATAATACTGACGTCTAGCTCTTTCATGACGATTTTAATTAAACCCTATAAATTGTTTGCTGATTTAGAATTTCTAAAAAATTTGACCGGCACCGGATAGACATATGCCTATTTTATTTTCTATATAACGTATAAAGCGTTTTAAGAGCACCACGAGTAATCATATAGCTATTGAGTACAGTTACCTGGTTAGCAACTCGCTCCTTGTAATTACTATTTTTTCCAACGCCCGCCATAAAATCATAACTCAAGCCGCTCTCTATCGCCGCTTCAATCGCGTACCCAAAGTGAATTGAACCTAATGCAATTTTATGAAATTTGTTCTCCAAATATCCTGATTGCAAGTTGTAACGAACACCTTCGAACTCAATATCAAACAATATAGAGACAGTCTCTCCGTTTAGATTTAGGGTTTGCAATATTACATTGCCGCCTTCATCTTTAAAGCGCTCTATAAAGTTACAAAGAAATGCTATAGAAAAATTGGAGTAACAAGGTACCCCCCAACGCAGGACATGAAACCGATTTAAGGTTTCGAAGAAACTGTGCGCATTAAACTCCTCTATACTGCGCAGCTCGATTACTCCATATTCAGCTAAGCGCGCCCTACGACTGAAATATGTTGCACGGGTATTTGCCCCAAGCGAAGCACGATATTGATCGAATCTATCAGCGCCTATCGAATAAGCTTGCTCTGACTTTACCAAGCTAATACGCCAGTCTTTTTTAGATTGTAGACTATGTATTTGCTGCTCAGAATGGCCTCTTTCTCTTAAATCGCTAACTGAAAATTGTGCCCACTTCATGCTCCCCAGCACACTGACAAATTCAGTCAGACCACCTACGGCTGCCACAATCGAGTCCATATTATTATATTCCGATCGTGGCGTATTAAAGCTAGTCACTCCAACACCAGCCAACGCCAAGGTATTTACAGGGAGAAAATTCTTTAACTTACATTTAGTACGATATAGTATCTCTTGTGGTTTTTTTGACCCGCCCAAATCGATTAACTCTATTTTCGAATCTCTACCCCAAGTATCTAGCCAAGCCTGCACCCAAGCGTCAGTACGAAATGGGCTAGGCAATACCTGTAGATGCATCCCCTCAACGACCTTATCTTTTGCGTGCTTGTTCAAGATGGTTTTTTATTTCATTGTTGTCCGGTGAAATTGAAACCGCTCTCTCAAGCACTTCTATCCCATTTTTAATCTGACCATTCTCAACTAAAATCCAACCCAACGTATCCAATATTTCAGCTGACCCGGGAGCAAGTTGTGCCGCTCGTTTGGCTAGCGGTTCTGCACGCGGGTCCTTCTTTTCATAATACAGCCAAGCCAAATTATTAAGGGCAATTGTTGCATTTGGGGAGATTTCAATTGCTTTTTCATACCATGTTATGGCCTGATCTGCTTTTTTATTATTTTGAGCTGAAACTGCTTGAAGCAAAGCCGCTCGATAACTGTTAGGAATTTTTTTACTCCAGTCATTTAAGAAATCTTCCATTTCCTTTTGCATGGCGTTTTTTTGGTAATACTGCAATAAAGCTTCCGCCACGATTTCACTGGGATTAGCAGCCCATGATTTACGGTAAAAATCCAAGCCTTCTTCATTTTTGTTTTCTGCAAAACGAATCATACCCTGCAAGAAGAGTCGTGCATTTTCATTCTCTTTAGTTTGCGTAAACTGATCCAAGAGCTTTTGCGCTTCCGATACATTCTTTTGCGCCAACTCCAAATTAATAATGCTCCCCAAATACATAGAGTTTTCTGGGTAGAAATGCAATGCCTTTAATAGATACGTTTTAGCCTCTGCAGCCTTGTTTTGAGCTTGCAGAAACCCACCATAACTCTGATAAATATTGGCGGCTATTTGTTTTACTTGTGAGGCGCTTGCACTACGCTCAAGCGCTCTATCTATATATTTTATTGCCTCTGGCATTTGCTTTTGATCTTGAAGCACCTGCGCAAGCACAGCTGACGGCTGCCATTTATCTGTTTTTGATTCTAACTCTGTTAAAAATGCTAATGCTTCTTGTGTGCGTTTTAATTCACGAGTCAGTTGATACCACTTTGCATAAACAGGAATTTGGGTGGGGTCTTCTACCAAAAGTGTTTGCCATATATTAATGGCTTTTTGAGGTTGATTTTGTAATTGATAAAGCTCTGCCAAGCCAGTATAGGCCAATACTTTTTCTGAATTATCTTTTGCGGATAGTGCTTTTTCAAACGAGACTTGAGCACCAGCATAATCTTTGATTACTAGCTTATACCAACCGTCAATGAAAGCTCCTCGTGGATTGGTAGGATGATCTTTTTGAAACGCTGCAATTTCCTGTTTTACTTCTGTATTTTTTCCAGCAGACATTAAAGCTTTGAAATATGCCTCTTGCACGACAAAATCGAGCGGTACGGTACGATATGCTGTTCTTAGTTGCGCAAGACCTTGCTCTGGGTTCTTCATGGCGTAATGACGCTTAGCTAACGCTAAACGCAAACGATGCTTTTCTGGGTTAATCGCTAAGCTTTTTTCTAACGCTTTTTGGCCCTCATCACTGGTTGGGTCTAGATCGAGCAAAGCCAAACCATATGTTGCCAAAATATCTGCATTCTCAGGCTGCGCAGCCACTGCTTTTTTTAGCATATCCAGAGCTTCATCCATTTTTTTAGCGCGAAACTTAGCTATGGCTGCCGTTTGGATAAGCGTTGAGGATGCGGTTTCAGTATCAATATATTTATCAAATAATTCTATAGCTTGCTCATCTTGACCGCGTTGAAACTGCACCAAACCCAAAAGCATTGCGCTATTTTTATCTTGTGGGAATTGGTCTCTAATTTCTTCTAAGAGTTTTTCAGCTTCTGCAAATTTACCTTGTCTATACAGCTCCATTGCATCTGTGAACTTTTGCTGTGCGACCTTGCCTTCCGGATTAGCATCTGCAAGTATTTTTTGATAGCGATAAGCTTCGCTAGTTCGCCCTTGTAATATAAGTGTTTCTGTTAGTTGTGATAAAGCTATACGCCTATCAACGGTCATTACATCTGTGTTCGGCAATAAACCAATAGCCTTAGTAAAAAAATCTTCCGCTTTGGCAGGCTCATTATTTTGCAGCGCGAAATTACCTAACAAAAGATAAGTTTTTACGGTGAGATTTTCACTTTTTGCCAATTGCTCTAACTTTACTGCGGTATCTTCCTTACGGCCCTGCGATACTAAGTACTCAGCCTCAACAATGAGTAGCTCACTTTCTGCCTTGGGTAACTTTTTAAGATTGCCGATGGCTTCTTCATAACCGGCCTTGTCTCCTAAGCGAGTGTAGCTTTGTGCCAAAATTGCTTGTTTGCGCACTGCCGAGTCCGGTGCGCTCGCTTCGTTTGGCACATAGGAATTCAACACATTAATCGCTGAACGAAATTTATTATTATTGACATAACTTTCAGCAAGCTCTAAACCAACGCTCGGCATATTTTTATTAACAGACTCAAGCAATTTTTGCGAGGCGTCATATGATCCTAATTGGTTATAAATTTTTGCCAAGACTATGTATCCGGCAGGATTTTCTGGATCTTTCTCTACAGCGTTTCTCGCCTCTAATATAGCAGCGTGAAATTGCCCTTGATTTTGATAAGTATTAGCCGAGTTTATATGCCGAAGCGCAGCTTCTTTATCTACTTTTTTTTCTGATTCACACGACACCAATGCAATGCTGCTCACCAACAGCAGGATGCTCAAATATTTAAACGACATAGCCAATCGCAATATTTTTAACTCGCTATAAGATTTCATTGTCTATGTTCCTCGTGGCGGTATGGCTGCCTTGTTTTAATTAAAATTGGTAGGAAAGATTGAGCCCCGTTAAATTCTCAGTATAAGCTTGCGTTACATCGTCAGATTTACGCTTCTCTTGTTCCACGTATACTTTGAGATTCAACCCTTTGGAAATTTCGTAATTAACGAGTAGCGTTATGTCATCGCTATCAAAACCAGAACGCGTTGTTTCCGCAGCAAATTCTCGCTTGCGATGATCTGCGCTAACAGAAAGTGATAAGGCTCGACTAAGGTTGTACTTGATGTGTGCGCCTACACTGCTCTCTTGGCCATCCTCGTCAAGCTGTTGATAGTCTTGTCGCATCGTGTTTGCCCGAAGGCCAAAGCTACAACGTTCACATAAAGCGGTAGTAGTCCATCCGATATTTGCACTGCGCAAATTAATTAAATCTAGCCCAACGCCTTTTGCGGTTAGACCCACACCGTTGGTCATATTGAAATCAGACTGACTACCGCCGCCCAACGACGTATCCGTTATGGATTGTGATAAGGACAGGGTAAAATTATGCGCACCGGATTTATAAGCAGAATCTATTGCATAACTTGGTGCAGAAAAATCCTTATCGGTTACTTCAGTTATCGCTTTGTTATAACCCGCCTGAAGCTGATAAGAAAAACGCTTCAGTGTGACTTGATATTGCACACTTGCGGCTTGCAACTGATAATTTGCTTGGGGCGAGTTTTCGAAAGAAGCGTCCATTTGCTGCGCAAAGACTTGTACCGTATCGGTTTTGCTTATGCCGTGAATCCATGCCAAACGCACGCTTTTTTGTTCTAATTTTTTTTGGTCATCTTCTTTGTAAGATACATCGGTATAGCTACCCATAATCATCAAAGAATCAGCTGCACTTAAATGTGTTTTTGCTGCGGGCGATATGGTGAAAATTTCCTGCGTATCTCTATTGTTAGTAAGATCAATCGCATCGGGGGTATCTAGCATAGATTGACGGCTATGCTGCAACAAAAGACTTAACGGCTGATAATCATTGCCAAGTGTCAACGATGCAAGACCATCTAGGCTCGTTAAATCTGGTTGTGAATTACGCTGAAATACTTCTTTTTCAGCTTTATAATTTGCAAAAAATTGACTCCATTCATTCTGGTAGTGCGCGCCAAGATTTGCACGATAAGAGTCTTGGGCTTCTGATATTTTCATCTCATCCAATGAGCTTCTTAGGGCGTTGTCCGATTTGCGATGATCGACAGACACTTCAAGGTCAAAGAAATCGCCTTTTGCTTCTTGCGCCACTACATTAGCTGCGGGCAATAAAATGAAAGAACAGACAAGCAGTTGCGAGGTAGATTTCATTAGCGCTGTTCTCCTTACGTGATACCCGAATTAGCTTTTAGTGGTTGAAGACCAAGCCTGCAAATTTTTCTTTACCTACCGCATCGATGCCTGCCAACACTTCATCGGTAACTGCCTTGCCAAACGGCACAACTAAAACGGCATGATCGCAATATTGGGCCAAGATTCGCGCTTCTGTTGATTGTTGAATGGCAGGAGCATCCAACACAATAAATCTATCTGGATAGCGGTTTCTAATTTCTTGAACCAACACTTCCATTCTTTTTGAGTTAAAAAACTCGGCCGCCGATTCGCTTGAACCACCCGAAGGAATAACTCTTAAACGCTCTACACCACTGGGATAAATAATGCGTTTAAGCTGAATTGAAAAGTCAGTTAAGTAATGCGTTAAACCCAACTCTACGGGAGTCACAATGTAGCGATCTGCTGCCGAAGAATAAGGATTGCAATCAACATACAGTGCTGTTTTTTGTTGATCCAAGGCGAAAGTTGCCGCCAAATTGAACCCTACAAAACTTGACCCGCCTTCATTACTTACCGAAGCGACTAACACCACAATGTTGTCTGACTTGCTTTTTTGTAATAGCTTGATTCTGATTTCACGAAATGAATTCAACAGATCGCGCTGACGCATGCCGGTAAAAACAACTTTCTTTTCATAGAGTTCATCTTGCGTCCATAAAGCAGGTAAAGCCATATTTTTTATTTGCTCTCGCTTACGATGCTCTTGTACCGCCGCTTTCACTGGGTTATCCGTATTTTCGGTTAAGCTGTCATCGATGCCTTCAATCAGCTGCCTGAGGTTGTGCTCTTTGCTGTTATCCATTTCTCTCACCTTAACCATGTATAATTTGCCAATAAACGGCAAATATTACGTAAAGAATCATACCTATCCCAGCTATTGCGAAAATCGAAATCATGTCTCTTTTCAACAATCGCTCACCCAAAGGAGAGTTGTAATGCGGGATGACGCCGAGCATTTCAATTTCTGGCGGAAGTTGTTTTTGTAAAGCGCGAGCTGAACGCAAATGTGGATCTAAAAGCACATAAGCAACTAATAACAAAATGGGTAAAAGCATACCTAAAATAGGCCCTAGAATAACAAATACCATAAACCCTAACCCCGTAGGCTTTAAAGGGAAAACCGCAGGCTCTTGAATTCTATAACTAATGCCTTGCCCCTCTTGGTCTAACGTCATAGAAATACGCGCATTCTCTTTGCGCGCCAAGAGATCGTTGTAAACTTTTTGGGTAACTTGGTAATCACGGGTCAGCTCTGAAAACTCAGCTTGATTTGAGGCCACCCGCTCTGCACGTCCGCGCTCTTGCCCCTGCAAGCTCACTAAAGATTCCATGCGACGACGCTGAGCTCTAAGATCTACTTCAGCGACTGAAAGTTGTTTACGCAACTCTTCATATAACGGGTTCAGTGATTTTTCTGAACCACCAAAAACTTCACCAGACGCTTTTCTTTTTTCGATAATCGCATCCAGCTCAGCAATTTGTGAACGAATGTTTACGATATCGGGATAGCCTTCCTGGTACGTAGAGAGCAAGCGCTCAAGCTGTTCGGTCAAACTTTGACGACGCAATTTAATTTCATCGACCTGCCCTTTTGCTTGTTGGTATTGGCCTTCACTGCCCAGTTGTTGTTGCAACGTATTTACCCGTGCTTGCGACTCTTCAATGGTAATTTTTAAGGCTTCTATCTCTGAACGAAGCTGATTAATACGCGCACCTACAGATTCACTGCTGCCATCGATATTTTTCGAGTTGAAATCTTTTATTTTGCTTTCCGCCAACTCTAATTGGTGCTTATAGGTTTGCACCTGCGCGTCGATAAAATTATAAGCGCCTTGGCTTTCTTCATTTTTTCGCCTTTGAGTATCGCGAATAAAAACGTTAACGAAAGCATTAAGCGTTTCAAACGAAACATCAGGGTCTGATGCGCTATAGCCAAGCTTAAAGTAGTTATTTTTTTCCGGTTTAATCTCTAAACCAGCACGAATATTCTTTATTATTTTATCTTGTTGCTCAGGAGTAGTTTCTTTGGTGATAAGTTTTAACTCTTTACCAACAGCCTCCATGATCCCACGCGTATAAATAACTTCTCTCGCCTGTTCAGATCGATCAATTTTGGTTACCTCTGCCTGGCCTTTCATAAGCGGCTCGATAATATTGGTCACATCAACGACCAACAGTGCACTTGTTGAATAGGTCTTTGGCAAAGTAGCACCAATAAGAAGTACGGCGAAACTGACGGCAACAAACAGCCCGACCACCCAAAAACGAAACTTAATAAGTTCCGCTTTTAGTGCCCACACCAAATCTCTTAAATAAACTTTATCCATGAAAAATCTCTAGTTTAAAAGGAACGCTCAGGAACGGTAACAATGTCTGAAGGCTGGAGAGGATAGTTGGTTTCAACTTTTCCATTCTCAATTAAATCGTTCAAATAAATTGGGTAGACTTTTGTCTCACCGTTTACCTTGCGATACAGCTTAGCTTTATTCGCTGATGCGAATTCATTTGGCCCGCCTGCTAACAAGACTAAATCCAATACCGTCATGCCATCGCGATAAGGTATAGATTGAGGGCTACCTACCGCGCCAGTGATTCGCACTCTGCGTTGAAAATCAGAACTACTGGGGTTGGCGACAATAACGGTCACCTGCGGATTGCGCACGTAATTTTCAAGCCCGGCAACGATATTGCTAGATAGCTGCGTAGCAGTGAGATTGGCGGCCATAATATCACCAATCAATGGCAACGAAATTTTGCCATCGGGGCGTACTGGTACCCCTGTAGATAATTCTGGATTACGCCACACGCTAATCTGTAATGCATCGCCCACACCTATACGATATTCCTCTGTAACACCACGATCAGAAATAGGTGGTGCAACCACCTTCTTAGAGCTGGCGCACGCCGTTAACACGCAGACGAGAAACGCAAAACCTAGCCATACAATTTTTTTCATTGATATTACTCCGTGACGAATCTGAATTAGTGAACGCCCTTGCCTAATAAAATTATTTCAACCGTCTGGATCATGATTAACATATCCATCAGAAAGCTATGATTTTTGGTGTAGTACAAATCGTATTGCAACTTATTTTTAGCATCTTCAACTGACGCCCCATAGGGATACTTTAGCTGCGCCCAGCCCATCAAACCGGGCTTCACTTTATGGCGCGTATCGTAAAAAGGTATTTGTTGCGAAAGCTCAGTAACAAATTCTGGGCGCTCTGGGCGCGGGCCAACAAAACTCATGCTGCCGGCAAGTACATTGTATAACTGGGGAAGCTCATCCAAGCGAGTATTACGAATGAATGCACCCACCTTGGTAACCCGGGCATCGTTTTTCTGCGCCCAAACTGCCCCATTTTTTTCTGCATCTTGGCGCATACTGCGAAATTTATAAATACGGAAAGGCCGCCCATTCAAACCCACTCGGACTTGATGATATAAAATCGCCCCCGGGCTTTCTAATTTAACGGCGATGGCGGTTAACAGCATAAATGGCCACAGCACCATAAAAAATGCCGCCGCCAATACAAGGTCAAAAAGCCGCTTCGCCATCAGACGACGTTTAGAATATTTAAAGCCATCAGAATACAGCATCCAGCTAGGCTGCAAGAGAGTTATATCAATTTTACCCAGCTCACGCTCACAAAAACTCAACCCATCGCAGGAAGGTACGCCAGCTAATTTACAATCCAAAAAGTCATTTAATGGAAAGGCAAGATCGCCTTGAATACGGCGACGCTCGTCAGGAGAGACCACAATTTCAGAAATATGCGCAGACTTTACAAAGGACAACCAATCGCTGGGATAGGGCAAGACTGTTTTATCGTTAACTTGAATGTGTTCATTGGCATTAGCGATGCAACCAACAACCTCCACGCCCAAAACATCCACCTCTGGCGAAAGATCTTCCAAAAGCTTCTTGGCACGAGCACCCGCGCCATAAATAACTACGCGACGTTTTAGCTTGGCGGTATCAACCATTAATATAAAAAGAACTCGCGCCAGAATAACGGCTGCACTCCCTAGAATCACCCCCCAAAAAATGAATCCTTTAGGTAGAAAGTCCTTTGGTAAAAATAACTCTAAAAGATAGAGACTTAGGCTCCCTAAAAAGAAAAAACTCACTACGGTTCGCAATATCATACTGCGAAACCCTTCGCGAACCATGGCAAGATAAACCCCCATAGAAAGGGTGCAGCAGCTTAGCGCAAAGGAAAAAATAAGGAGTGGAGGCCACGCAAAGAATACCAGCTCGAAAGTGTTCGCAGGGCTGGACATAAATTGAATAAAGCTCAAGGCGAACCAAGCAGCCATAACTAACAGGATCGCTTCCGCAATACCTAAAAACAGATATGGAAGGTGTACATAGTGCTTATTGAGACGTATATAAGACAAAACCGGATCCTTCACGTAACGCTAACGGGTAAATGGCAGCCAAAGTAAGCTGACTCAAGGCGGCATTATAGCGAGTTTTGTGACAAATACTCGACCTTCTAATGACGTTATTCTGTCAGTGAGTCGTAAGAAACCGCATTTTTTAAGCCGAACAGCAATTTTCCAGCATTTTTCTGTAAAATTGGCACACCGTTTGTGATAACTTGTCGCACCTTCTGGATACCATTTAGTGCTAAGGAATCAACCTATGTTTGCCAGCAATCCCACCCTTTGTATTATCGGTTTAGGCTACGTTGGCCTTCCTCTTGCCGTAGAATTCGGCAAAAAAATTAACACCATCGGTTTCGACATCAACCAATCACGCGTAGATGCTCTGGGCAAAGGTATTGACCACACTCTTGAGCTGAACGCAGAAGAATTAGCTGAAGCAAAACATTTGCGCTACACCACGAATGAAGCCGACATCAAAAATGCTGACGTCTACATAGTCACTGTTCCAACGCCTATCAATGACAGCAAACAACCCGACTTAACACCCTTGGAAAAAGCCTCTGCTTTGCTGGGCCGAGTTATCAGTAAAAATGCCATAGTGGTGTTTGAATCCACTGTTTACCCTGGCTGTACCGAAGAAATTTGTGTGCCCATTATCGAACAAGCCTCTGGCCTTATCTTCAACAAAGATTTTTATGCCGGTTACAGCCCAGAGCGTATTAACCCGGGCGATAAGCAACATCGCGTTCATAACATTATCAAAATCACTGCAGGTTCAACACCAGACGTCGCTGAATATGTTGACCAGCTATACCGCAAAATCGTTGTGGTAGGCACACACAAAGCCAGCAGTATTAAAGTCGCAGAGGCAGCCAAAGTCATCGAAAATACTCAGCGCGATATCAATATCGCCCTGATTAATGAATTAGCACTGATTTTTAAGCGCCTTGATATAGATACTTTAGAAGTTTTAGAAGCCGCAGGCACCAAGTGGAATTTCTTACCTTTTCGCCCCGGCTTGGTAGGCGGCCACTGCATTAGCGTTGACCCTTACTATCTGACCCACAAAGCTCAACAAGTGGGTTATAACCCAGAAGTGATTCTTGCCGGCCGCCGTATTAATGATGGAATGGGCACCTTTATCGCCGATTCGGTTGTGAAAATGATGACTCAGCGCAAAGCGCATGTTGTCGATTCCAACATCCTTATTATGGGTTTGACGTTTAAAGAGAACTGCCCAGACCTACGCAATACTCGCGTTATCGACATCATTAATGATTTGCGCAGTTACAACGCCAACGTTCATGTCTTTGATCCTTGGGCAGATAAAGCAGAAGCTCAGCACGAATACGGATTGAACCTCATCGATGCACCAGAAGCAGGCGCCTATGACGCCGTCATCCTCTGCGTTGGCCATGACAAATTCCGCGCACTCGGTATTGATGCAATTCGCGCATTTGGTAAACACAACCATGTTCTCTTCGACGTTAAACACATATTGCCCAAAGACGCGGTTGATGCCCGTCTGTAATCTGTAAGGATCTCTCATGAAAGTTTTAGTAACAGGCACCGCAGGATTTATTGGATCTACATTGGCTAAACGCCTTTTGGCGCGTGGCGACGAGGTTATCGGCATCGATAACCTTAATGATTATTATGATGTGCAAATCAAAAAAGACCGTTTGGCGCATTTAACGCCAAACAGCGCCTTTACCGATATCCGTTGCAACCTTGAAGACAAACCCGCTATTGATAACGTCTTTAAAACCCACAAGCCAGACCGCGTGGTAAACCTTGCCGCGCAAGCAGGCGTGCGTTATTCGTTGGAAAACCCGCAAGCTTATATTGATGCAAACATCACCGGCTTTTTAAATATTTTGGAAGGCTGCCGCCACTTTGGTACCGACAATTTGGTTTATGCATCCAGCAGCTCTGTTTACGGCGCGACAACTTGCATGCCGTTTTCTGTGCACAATAATGTTGACCACCCTGTCAGCCTCTACGCCGCCAGCAAAAAAGCCAATGAGTTGATGGCGCATACTTACAGCCATTTATTCAACATTCCCACCACTGGCCTGCGCTTCTTTACCGTCTACGGCCCTTGGGGTCGCCCCGATATGGCGCTGTTCATTTTTACTAAAAAGATTTTGGCAGGCGAGCCGATTGATGTGTTTAACTACGGCAACCATCGTCGCGATTTCACCTATATCGACGATATCGTTGAAGGCGTAGTTCGCACCTTGGATCACGTTGCGCCGAGCAACCCCAACTGGAGTGGCGACAAGCCCGACCCAGCCACATCCAAAGCGCCCTATCGCATTTACAATATTGGCTCTAACAACCCTACCGAATTGCTGCGTTACATTGAAATTTTAGAGAATTGCTTGGGCAAAAAGGCGATTAAAAACCTCTTGCCGCTGCAAGCAGGCGATGTGCCAGACACCTTTGCCGATGTGGATGCCCTGATCGAAGATGTTGACTACAAACCTTCGACGCCGATTGAAGTTGGCGTTGAGAATTTCGTGAAGTGGTACCGCAACTATTATAAAGTCTAAGAATTACGAACAATTTAAAACGGCATCTTCGGATGCCGTTTTACTCTCAGCCATGACTCAAGAGTGAAGCTATGACCAACCAAATAACTCATGCCATGACCGTTGATGTAGAAGATTACTTTCACGTTGCCGCCTTTAATAAGGTGATAGATCCAAATAGTTGGGACACATGGCCGTGCCGCGTGGAAGCTAACACTCATAAGTTATTGCAGTTGTTTGATGACAAAAACATCAGGATCACTTTTTTTATTTTGGGTTGGGTGGCAGAACGCTATCCTGAACTGGTAAAAACTATTCGCGCACAAGGCCATGAAATCGCCTCGCACGGCTATAGTCATCAACTTATTTACAAGCAAGACAAAGACGTTTTTCGTGCAGAAACCGCAAAATCAAAACAGATTTTGGAAGATTTAGGCCAAGCACCAATTACCGGTTACCGCGCAGCCAGCTACTCCATTACTCGCAAATCCTTATGGGCTTTGGATATTTTGGCAGAACTAGGGTTCACGTGGGATTCCAGTATTTTCCCCACTCGTCACGACAATTACGGAATTCCCGGCAGCCCGGAAGAGCCCTATAAAATTATCACCACCAATGGCAGCACGCTTACCGAGTTCCCACTAACTACCGCTAAGGTGTTTGGCCAATCTGTACCGGCGGCCGGTGGTGGTTATTTCCGTCAATACCCTTATGCGCTTTCGCGCTGGCTGTTTGAACGTGCGAGTTTAAATCAAACCAAACCGCAGATTTTTTATCTTCACCCGTGGGAAATCGACCCCGACCAACCGCGTGTACCTAACGCAAGCTGGTTTAGTAATTTTCGCCACTACACCAATCTCAAGCGCTGCTTACTACGCTTGGAAAGCATGATTGATGATTTTAACTTTGGCACCATTAGCCAAAGCTTGGGCTCAGTGTCGATTTCAAAAACGATTAAGCTAAATGATTTGCTGGAAGATATTAATCCCTAATCCGCAGTGGACGCGTTTCGACTATACCAGTAGAATCGCGCCTCGCTTGTTATACCCCTTTTAGCACCCATAGCTCAGTTGGATAGAGTAGCGGCTTCCGAAGCCGTTGGTCGCAGGTTCGACTCCTGCTGGGTGCACCAATTCCATTATCTTCCCATTGGAGTACCTGTCATTGCACAGGGCTCAATTAAAGCGGGTGCTCACTCGCTAATGCGATCCGCCGCTATTACACTGGGAAATGCAACATTCGCTGCAACTCGGTGATACCCGACACCATCCCCTGAGCGAAGCTACACCAAATAAATACAATAAATTTTTAGAGGTTGTTATAGATGATTCTCGCTAGCATCGACGATTACCGCACACTCGCACGCAAACGCCTGCCGCATTTTTTATTTGAATATATTGATGGCGGCGCGTTCAGTGAAACTACGTTGCGCAACAATAGTGCTGACTTACAAACTATTGCTCTACGCCAACGTGTATTACGTGATGTATCCTCAATTTCAACCGCAACAACTTTGTTTGGCAAAGAATATGCAATGCCGCTGGGGTTATCGCCAGTAGGTATTGCCGGTCTAAATGCACGTCGCGGTGAAGTGCAAGCGGCACAAGCTGCCGAAGAAGCGGGCGTGCCTTTTTGTCTCTCTACAGTTTCCGCTTGTTCAATTGATGAAGTTCGCGCTGGTGTAAAAAATCCATTTTGGTTTCAACTTTACATGATTAAAGACCGTGGTTTTTTACGCGAAATTTTAGCGCGCGCAAAAGCCGCAGGAACAGACACTTTATTATTCACGGTGGATATGCCCGTGCCCGCAACACGCTATCGCGATATGCGTTCGGGTTTATCTTCCGGTTCAATTTTACAACGCAAAATTACTCGCGCACGCCACGTGCTGACATGCCCCCATTGGGCGTGGGATGTTGGCTTATTCGGGCGACCACACACGCTGGGTAATATTGCACCAGTATTAGGTGATAACGCAGGTATCGATGAATTTTGGAGTTGGCTCGCTAACAATTTTGATCCAACTGTAACCTGGGCTGATATTGATCGCATTCGCGCTGAATGGGATGGCACATTTGTGATCAAAGGCATTCTTGATCCCGAAGATGCAAAACAAGCGGCAACCTTAGGTGCTGATGGAATTATTGTCTCCAATCACGGTGGCCGACAATTAGACGGCGCGTTATCCGCAATTCGTGCTCTGCCCAGAATTGCAGATGCAGTTAGCAATGATCTCAGCATCATTATGGACAGCGGAGTTCGCAGCGGACTCGACGTAGTGCGTGCACTCGCTCTGGGCGCCAATTTCGTGATGATTGGCAGACCTTGGGTCTATGCACTCGCGGCGCGACAAAAAAAAGGGGTCAGTGAAGTCTTGGATATTTTTAAAAATGAAATGCGCGTAGCTATGGCTTTATCTGGCTGCACCTCAATCGAAAACGTAAGAAACAATGGAATTGCTCAGTCAGCCGAATAGAGACTATTACAATTAGCTTATGACTGAAGCAGTAACAGCTAAAAAAATCTACTGAGGCTGGGGTAAATTATAGGTTTTATAAAAACCACGAAAGTAGATGAAAAAGGCAAAGCTAACTAATGAGTTTTTTTCTATAAAGAAGTCGCATAAGTATAAAATTTAAACCAGTAGTAAACACCATAGTCACCAACGCTGCCAATGCTTCTGACAAACCAACATAGCTAACCAACAGCATTAAACATTGTAGCCCGCACACAAACACAAACACATACTGCAGAATCAATAAAGCTATTTTCTTCCAAGAGTTTTCACTACCCACAAATACTTTTGATGGATAAAAAATAACGATAAACAATAATCCAAACAGCCAACTCAATGCATAAGCTATTTGATAGCTCACCACCAAATTGAGCAGCAAATACACCAAATAGCTTAAAATCGTATTCAAACCACCCGCCAACAAAAAACGAACGACATCGCCAACAAGGTTAGTGCGGTTTATTTTTATCATTAGGATGTAATCTTTGCCGATTTTATGGCTGAGAGAAAATCATCATAGCTACGAATGTAATCACCTGCTTCATAGTAGTGAGAGGCGAACACCAACAACACTGCATCGCTGGAATATTTATATTGAATGCCCCATGTTAATGGCGGGAGGTAAACACCTAGATTGGGTTTATCCAATAATACTTCGCGACGCTGCACACCATCGTCAACCACGACAGAGCAAGAACCTTTCACACAAATTAAAAATTGATGACATTCATAATGAGCATGCTCACCGCGAGTTTTTTCAGAAGGAACATTAAAAACTAAAAAGTAGCGCTTTGGTTCAAATGGAATTTCACGCGAGAACTCACCGACAGATAAATCACCACGCATATCTCCCACAAATTTGAAGTTATGAAGCGTAACGCCACCTACTCCAACACGAGTTACTGAATCCAGATTTTGCGTAGACTGCACTGTCCTACTATCAAAAGATGCATCGTTCTGCGAAGACTCCACATAACCCGTAATCCGTGCAGGACACCCAGTCACTATGGCATGCGGGGGCACTGATTTTGTCACTACTGCACCTGCACCCACCATCGCGCCCATGCCAACAACGACACCAGGAAGAATAACAGCGCCGCCACCGATGGATGCACCTGCCTCTATTCTTGTTTCAAGAAAAGCTTCTGGATAAATTTTTGAGCGCGGAAACTTATCGTTAGTAAAGGTGACATTAGGACCAATAAAAACGTCATCGCCAATGCGCAATCCATCCCATAGTTGTACACCAGATTTAACCGTAACCCGGTTACCAATAATCACATCATTTTCAATTAAACAATGAGAACAAATATTAGCGTCATCGCCAATTTTTGCTTCTGGCAAAACAACAGAAAATTGCCAAACACGTGTGTTGCTACCAATTTTTGTAGTCTGCACATCAGCAGTTGGATGGATAAAATAGTTAGTCATCAATAGATTCTCTGTGATTATCATACTTGGAGGCAACTATCGCCAAAGGCCTTCTTTTACTATTTTCATAGCTACGCCAAGCATAGGTACCCACCAACCCAAGGCCAAATAAATTAAGGGCGCCAAGCAGCAAAACGGTAATCATAGTCGCAGCATAGCCAGGAACATCAATACTCCCCGTTATTTTTCCCGCCACAACAATAATCGCTAACAATATTGCAATGGCAGATCCTAACGCACCAATTTTCATTAACAGCCTTATTGGGTAATCTGTAAATGCAAATACACTATCCAGCATGTAATCAATTTTTTTGCTCAGAGTCCACGCTGATTTCCCTTCTTCACGCACACGGCGAACGTAAGGAATCATTTTTCTTCTAAATCCGAGCCAAAAAATAAGCGCAATGAGTGACGACCTGGATTCTTCTAGTGTTAATAACTGATCACGAAAAATTCGATTGCAACCAAAAATATCAACTCCGCCTTCAGGCATATCTTTTACTACAAGCTTACGATACAAACCCCAAAACACTGAAGACGCTAACCGAGACATAAATGGATCGGATCGACTACTACGAGTTCCTATAGTTACGTCGCATTCACCTTCATTCAATGCCTTGAAAAACTCAACTAACAATTCCGGTGGTTCTTGCAAGTCAGCAGCCATAACGCCAAAGTATTGGCCCTTCGCTGAGGCTAACCCAGTTCGAATTGCGGGAAAAGAACCAAAATTTCGCGAGTGCCCAATAAGCTGAGCCGGCATTTGCAACGATGGCAATAATGCCTTTAACATTTCAAAGGATTTATCTGGGCTGCCATCTACCACGAAAACCACTTCAAGTTGTTTCGCCAGAGCTTCACTCATATCTGTCAGGGCGGCCACAAGACGAGGTATAGATTCCTCGTTCTTGTAGACCGGAATAATCACAGAATAAACTATGGCTTCCATGAATTTACTGCCTCAGCTACTTTACCAACCTCTTCATCGGTCAATTCAGGATAACAAGGTAAAGTGAGAATAGTGATGGCTAATTTTTCAGTATTAGGCAAATGAATATCTGCAAATTGTTCACCAAAAACGGGCTGCCTGTAATCAGGTATAGGATAGTGAACCTCACTGGCAATTTGATTTTCTTTAAGATACAAACGCAAACTCTCTGGATTGCTAGTTTCAATAACATAAAGATGCCCAACATAATCATCGCCATTAAATACTGGCAATTGCACTGCGGGATTTTTTATCAATGCAGTATAACGCTCGGCAATTTCCCGACGACGTTCGTTCCAACCATCCAGCAAAGGCAAAAATTCACTTAAGGTTGCAGCCTGCATTTCATCAAGACGACTATTGCTTGAATTCATTAATGACACTTGATATTTGGATGACCATCCGTACTGTCGCAAACGCAGTACTGTTTCTGCCAGCCGGGCATTATTGGTTGCTATTGCACCACCGTCACCTAAAGCGCCTAAATTTTTAGTTGGGTAAAAGCTAAAGCAGGAAATATCGCCAAAGGTGCCGACTATTTTTCCTTCAATTTTCGCGCCGTGAGCTTGGGCACAGTCCTCGACCAAAGGAATTTTATGATTGCGACAAAGCTCAACAATTGCTTTAATCTCTGGCGCAGCGCGACCATACAAATGAGTAACAACAATAGCTTTTACGCCAGCATTTATTGCACGTTTACATTCATCAAGTGTAGTAATACGCGAACTAATGTCGACATCCATAAAAAATGGATTAGCGCCAATAGCAATGAGCGCAGTCGTTGTATACATACCCGCATTAGCAACTGTCGCAACTAAATCGCCTGACTTGATGCCAACAGCACGCAACCCAAGCTCGATGGCATCCGTACCATTTGCAAGTGAAACGGTTTTGGTAACGCCCAAATATTCCGCAAACTGGGTTTCAAAAGCAGTTACTTCTGGTCCCAATACAAACCAGCCTCGGGAGATAACGCGATCTAACGCGCTATCAATTTTTGTTCGCAATGCTTTTGAATGCGCACTTAAATCATTTATAAGAATCATGTGTTCACCAGAATATAAAGTCTAAAAAATTATTTGCCAATATAAGTCAGGAGCAATCCCAATTCTCTCGTGTCGGAATTTATACCTGTGCTCGCAGGAATTGTTGTTGCGTCTACCTGAAGTGCAATTGTCACCTTCTTTTTATTACTCATATTTACAAGAAACGAAAACTCTTTGCCGGGCGCTATTGTAATTACCTGGTCAATTTCGCCGTAGGTTACACGTAAATTACGAGAGTTAAAGTTTTCAGGAACAAATCCCTTAATTATTACGTTGGCCGGACACTTGCTAAGAGATATTGATCCCTGCTTTTTTAACCACCGCATGTCATTTTTTTCTGATGAATACCAATCACCCATGAATTCGGCAGTTTTTAACGCACATCGGTGTGGATCATGCCTCAACACTGATAGATTATATGATTGCGCAATAGCAACACCTTGTTTAGCGACGGAGAATGGCATTTGAAGCAATGCCGCATCGTTTTCATTAGATACACCATTGCGATAAACTTCTGCCATAGCTTTAAATACAATCGCTCTGTAGGGGGCAGTCTTCAGCTCCACATACCAAGTAACCAAATGCCCTAACACCGCCGCTAAAAATAACCCCATAACAAAAAGCTTTGTTAGTGCAACGAGTTTTTTTAGTGGTATAACACTTAACAGTTTATGGGGGATGTTACGAGCCAGAACCGATTCCTGTGCTGTAAACACAATAGCCAAAGGTGCTAATAACAACCAAATGTAGTCAACAAAATATCGAGATGCTCCTGTATTTGCAAAATCAGGAGATCCTCTAGCAACTGCAACACCCGCAAGTACTGTTAGCGAAAACATTAACAACCCGGAAAAAAATATTTTCTCTCTCGTTCGCTCAAATAAAGTAATAAACAATGCCAAAAACGCTGCCACTAATACGAGAGCACCTAAAATCAAAGGAATGGCTATAGGTAATGAGATTTTTTGCATAGCCTCACTTCCGATAAACACAGTGCCTGCGCCATATAAAACGCCAGAGATTAACCCAAACAGTGATATATCATTAGCGGCTCTAACTTGATTCGCCGAAAACACACCATGTCCACTGTAAATATATAACACCTGTGCCAGCAACATTATAACAATCACAATTACCGCCTGTTTTCTTACCTCAGGCGTACTAATGGCTGACAAAATTAGTGCGAATAGACTGGCAATTAAAAAAGGATACGACCAGCCATAGGTTGCAAAAAGAATTAGAAAACCACCATACGCACCAAAAACAATTGCATTTATTGAGTTTTTTTCCCATATCTTATTAATTGCAAGAAAATAAAGAAAATTAACGATCAAAAAATTTTTGAGTAACTGAGCAAATCCAAGATCAAGTGTCCACAATTCAAAGCTTGTGGGGCTAACAACAATAGCTGCTGCAAAAAGGCAAAGAATTAATATACTAATTGTGTATGCTCTGCTTTCGTTGACGATATTCTCCTGTGGCTTTAAGAAAGCACTCAACCAATAAAAAAATATTGCAGCAACCACTACTCCTGTTAATGTAGTTGATAGGCGCGCATCAAGCCCCCAAAATGTCCATTCAATAAAAGTAACAAAAGGATATATAAGCCCGCGATGCTCACCTGAACCATATGCATCCAACCAGGATATTTCACCTTTAAGAATTTGATCAATTTGCAACAAATAAGTCATGGTATCCATATAGGGCACCTGAGGCGATGCAAGCGCAACATACCATTGATGTAATGCCACGGTGAGCATCAAGCTTAAACAGATAATAGCCACGCGGTATAATTTGTTACTCATGGTATTAAGCCCAACTTTTGGATTACATCACTCAAAGTAATAAAGCGCCCGCTTTTCATGGCGAAACCAACATTCCAACTTCCGGTTGTGGCAACCCATATTGCATTAACTCATCGCCATATCGAACCCACATTAATCGCCCCAAGTGCCGTGCAAAACTGTAAGAGAGATGGTGTTGGTCATAAAACATCGGCTCATTGTCTGCGTACGTCACACAGGACTCCAACTGATTGTTTTTGCACAATAATTCATATTTGCTGACATACAGATAATCTATACTTTTAACTTGAGGTAAAGCTGATATATCACGCTCATTGGGATAAAAATAGTTATTGGCATCCTTAGATTTACATGCATCAAGCGAACCGCTTTTATTAATCAGCGTGGCGCAATCAATAGTGGTTGCCAGATAACTACCTGCAGCAATAATTTTAATGGTGTCGTTCTTGTGCGAAATAATATCCATTACCTGCCATAAATCTTTTGCAATATAATCAAACGCAAAGTGCGCGTTATAGAATATATGAGTAATTTTCTTAAGAAATTCATTGCTATTTAATACTGAAAACCGTTGCGCGCAATTAGCTGCTGTTGTTGGTGATGAAAACCGACCTTGCTTAAATTCAAGCACACAGTCATTTACTGTACCAAACACAATCAAATTCACCTTAGGATTATCTTTATAAAGCGAATTCAACATGTTAAATCCATCGGGCTCATGAGAGTTCCCGAAGACCAGAATTTGTATGGGTTTTTGCATATCACATTTAGCAACATCATTGATATCGGAAATATGACATGCACGGGAATAATCCTTAAAACGCTTGGACTTTGCCGACTCAATTTCTTCAACACGAAGAAAAGCTTTCTGTTGGCTTTTTATTACGTCATTATGTTTCTGACCATCTATTGAAGCGGTTGACCATTGGACACGCCACTGCCAACCGGAATAGGTTTTCATTAAGAATCCTACCGAACACAAACATATACAGATAAATGCAATTGATTTGAAAAAAGGTTTAGTGGTAGCTTTTCTAAATGGCGTTTCAACAAAGTGGTAAACAAATATAGCTAATATAAAAGTTGCCAATAACATTGCTACAACAAAAAAAATATCGGAAATATTCAGCCAATTGTATTTTGTAAATACATAAATCGGCCAATGAACTAAATAAAGTGTATAACTGATTAAGCCAATGCTAACAGCCAGTTTATTGCCAAATATCCATCTAACGATTTTACTGTCTTGTGCAAGTATGATGAGTAGCGCGCCCAAGCAGGGAGCCAAGGCATTAACATAAGGAAATATAGATTTTGAATTCAACAGTAATAGACTAGCCAAAATTAAAACAATTCCGGCTAGTGCTATGACCTCCTGAAAATTAGATTTTAGATACTTGTTGCCAATCAAAAAAACACCTAATGCACCAATAGTAAATTCAAATACACGAAAAGGAGCAAGAAAAAAAATAGTTGAATTAAAACCGGGCTCGGCCTTGTGTACGAAATAATAATTCAAGTAAAAGCTAATAAGCCCAACCACAACAATCGGAATCAATTTATTAATAACCGATTTTGCGCGCAAGACTAAAACCATGAACGCAGGCCAAATCAGATAATACTGCTCTTCAACACTTAAAGACCATGTATGCAGGAGCGGCTTAAGGTGAGAGGCAGTATCGAAATAACCACTTTGAAACCAAAAAAGAATATTGGACACCGACAATGCAGCAGCAGGCAAAGAAACACCAAATTCCATGAGGTTTTCAGGTGTCAATAAAATAGCCGCTGCAATTGAGCTCATTATCAGCACAAAAAATAGCGCAGGTAACAATCGTCGGATTCTTCTCTTATAGAAGTTTAGAAAACTAAACTTTCCTGTAGCTGCTACTTCAAAGCCAATTAATCGCGTTATCAAAAAACCACTGATCACAAAAAAAATATCTACACCAACATATCCACCTCCAAACCCGGGCACGGCAAAGTGGAAAAAAATAACACTCATAACTGCAAGGGCCCTAAGCCCATCGACATGCGGCATGTAACCTAATTGTGATTCCGGCTTCATTTAATATCCATAAAAGCTTGAGCTAAGGTGGCCTTCATCGCTGAAAGTGAATATCGGCTCGCCACATAAGTATTGCCAGCGCGGGAATAGCTAGACCAGAGCTCCTCACTTGCCAGCACTGAACATACCGCATCTGCGAACTGATGTTCATCTGAGGTGACAGGAATAATTTCGTCCGCACCGGCTAATCCTTGGATACCAACCTCTGTCGTTATTAGTGGCACACCATAAGCCATTGCCTCGACGACTTTATTTTTAACGCCCGCACCAAAACGCAGGGGTACGACTGCAACCCGCGCGGAAGCGTAATGCGACGCTAAATCTTCATCTGTTACATAACCCGTAACATAAATTGAATTGGATTTAAGTTGTATAACTTGTTCGGTTGGGTTTGAGCCAATCAAATATAGTTCCACTTCCGGGTATTGAACCTTTATGAGAGGCAAAATATCTGTCACAAACCATACTGCAGCATCGGTATTGGGAGGATGGCCAAAGCCGGCAACAAAAACAATTTTATTATTCTGCACTGGAGTTCGTTGCGCAAACGCATCTAGTCCTTCATAAACATAAGGCGAAACTGCGGCCACATTGACAGATGGAAATAAACGCTTAACTGTTTCCGCTTCTTCTTGAGATGGATATAAAACCGCATCAACCTTCGACCAAATAGAATTCTCTAACTTATAAAAATACTCAATGTCTTTCTCAAGGGAGGTGCTTGGGCTAATAGTATACTCACGCTGCAAACGCTCGAAATGAAGATCGTGACCATAATAAACAACCTGAATACCAGGAAACCCCTCCAGCACATCAACATAATTAATCGCAACATGAGGTCGATTCAAAAGTACGTGCGATACACAACTATCCGCTGCAGCTAACCATTGCTTAAAGCGCCCAACGTGTTTGGAGCCATAAATAACTTCAACCCCAAGCTGCTGCAATTGTGGAGTATAGACAGGGTCGTACCATAAATTATCTGGCCAGAATTTTACGGTGAAACCCATTTTTAACAGGCCGCCGATAATTGCCATAGTTGAGCGAGAACCTGCGTCGCGATCCGGTTGCGGCACATAGTGATCAACAACAACAACACAAGGCTTATTCCAGCTTCGATCCTGCGCCTTAAAAACCGATTCCGCATTGTTGTAGTGTTCAGCTAAAACGTTTTCCCAACGCTGAAAGAATTTCTTTTGATTGGCGACTTGATAAGCCTTGATTCCAGAAGAGGTATTGGTGCCATTCGAGACGCCCTCATAGTGCACAACCATAGACGCGGGCTGGTAATACACTTTTTTGCCTGCAGCACGCACTTTGAATGCTAGATCGGTATCCTCATAATAAGCAGGAACATAGTACTCATCAAATAAACCGAGCTTAATAAAAAAATCTTTTTCAATTAATAATGAAGCACCGGAACAATAATCAGCTTCTTTTAAATAATTAAATTCTGGCTCATCTGGGTTTTGCAAACGGCCAAAATTCCACGCAGACCCATCTCGCCATAAAATACCGCCAGCTTCTTGTAAACGACCATCGGGATAAACCAACTTGGAGCCTACCATTCCGCAATCGTCGCGCAAACTGAACACAGCCAAAAGTTTATCTAACCATCCTTCAGTCACTTCAGTATCATTATTTAATAAATAAATAAATTTTCCGCGCGCAAACGATACAGAGCGATTGCACGAGCGCAAGAAGCCTAAGTTTTCAGGATTAACTTCATAGCGAAGCCCTTGCACTTGCTGTAAACAATGGATTTCGTGATCGGAAGAATGATCTTCCACCACAATCACTTCAACTGCTACTTTAGGGGCATAGTGCGCAATAGACGCTAAACAAGTTAAGGTCATGGGCAAATTGCCATAACTTGGAATGATAATAGATACAATAGGAGCAGCCGACTGCGGCAAAACTAAAGTTGTTAAAACTGACTGAATATTTTCTTGAGCAATTACGCCATTAGCAACCAAACCAGATTGCGCTAACTTTCCACTGCGGCGCCACATTTCATAGTGCACAACACCCTCAAAAAAAGAACCTGCAACTCGATATACCAATCCCGCCAAATGATGCTTAACTCGTGGGCTAAAAGGCAACCATTTATAAAAATTACGTGCGGAACGCAATAATTTCGGTTTAAGAGCAACAGCCAAAACATCTATTTCACCACGCGCTAATCTACCTATAGCGCGCAAAGGCTTAGTGATTTTCCATGACCGCGAATTAATAACCAACGAGTATTCTGCTCTGGCATCCTGAAGCTGATGTTCTAAATTTTGACTAATTGAAAGTTGCGTGTTCAGCTCTTGTCTCGTGCTATGCAGTTGCTCATTCGCTACCTGCAGCCCTTGTTGTAGTTGATTATTTGTATCGTTCAGTTGTGCAATATTTTCTTGCGCAGAAGCAACATCTTCGCGTAAACGATTTTCGCTACTACGGACTAAAATCAATTCCTGATCCAAAGATTTCGCCCATTGGGTTCGCTCTTCAACTTGTTGCTCTAATGACTTCGCCCACTGGGTTCGTTCTTCGGCCTGCCGCTCCATTGACCTAGCCCATCGAGCTCTCTCTTCAGCTTCTTGCTCTAAAGATTTCGCCCAATTTATGCAGGTTTGTAATTGGTTTGCTAGCTCCCGAGCATTAGTTTCCTTATAAACATGTTCAATCGCCGCATTTTCAATGCCATCAAACAATATAAAATCAGCCGTTATTTTATTTTTTTGATTATGATAAAACTGCACCAGCTCCGCTGGCACCGATTTTTTATTTTTATCTAAAAATGCTTGAAGCAACGAATAAGTTTCCACCACAACCTCAGGGCAATCAGGGTCGTGCTCAATAGCAGCATTATCGAATTTAGTATGTTGTAATGTTTTATCTAGAAATTGAGTTGCAAATTGATGGGTGACCTCAAGGTTAACCGTTAGATCTAACCGCTCGGCCAGATAATCAACAACCTCCAGAGGCCGTTCCATTAGCTGGTCATAGTCCAACCCAATAAGTGATAAATCTTGCGCCTCAGTCAATATTGCCAAGTTGTAGCTCAGCCACAATAAATAGCCTTTTTGGATAGGCATTTTATTGCGCTGACGCAGAGAGTTAGCCACGCTTAAGGGATGACGCAGACAAAATACATAACGCACGTCGCAGTTAATACGCGTGAAAACTAACTTCCAAAATTTTAGTAGTTTAGAAACACGCGGGTCTTTAAAACCAAAAACCTCCACATCTGCCATTTTTTGCTGCACGAGATCAAGGGCTTTTTCCACGTAGCCCAAGCTTACTAATTTAGAAATATCTTCATCTGTGATTAGCGATAAGCTGAACCAATGCTGCCCAATTACTTCAAGCATTTCTATATTGAGTTGATTGACGGCTTTATCTTCAAAAAAACCTTTGGGATTATCGCTCCCTGCTGGCATGAAATTATCCCCAAGGCTAACCCCAAGACACGACAATGCCTTTACCACCGCACTGGTTCCACTGCGATGCATTCCTAACACAACAACTAATTTTTTGATTGTATTCACGCAAAATCTCTTAAGATTTATTTTACAGAATCTAACGACTGCAAATATTGAACGATATGTTGCACACAGATTTCTGGTGTCATCTTACAAGTATCTAACACCAATTCGGGGTGCTCTGGGGGCTCATACGCGCTATCGATACCCGTAAAGTTTTTTAGCTCTCCGCGACGCGCTTTAGCGTAAAGTCCTTTCACATCCCGTTTCTCACACTCATTTAGAGGGGTATCGACAAACACCTCAACAAACTCGCTCATAGAAAATAACTGCCGTGCCATCTCGCGCTCAGTGCGAAATGGAGAAATAAATGAAGCCAAGACAATTAAGCCAGCATCAACCATTAAGCGAGAAACCTCGGCTACCCGGCGGATATTCTCCACTCTATCTGCTTCAGTAAAACCGAGATCGCGATTTAAGCCATGACGTAAATTATCGCCATCTAACAAATAAGTATGAAACCCTTGCTCAAATAATTTCTTTTCTAGCATGTTTGCAATAGTTGATTTACCAGACCCAGAGAGGCCAGTAAACCAAATGCAACGCGGTGCCTGATGCTTTGCCTGTGCGCGCACAGCCTTGTCGATGCTGAGCGTCTGCCAGCGAATATTTGTTGCGCGATGTAGTGCGAACTCGATATGGCCAGAACCCAAAACAACTTTGGTTTGTATATCTAATAACTCAAATTCTGCATCACTTTGAATAGCATCATCTACAACGAATTGTTGTGCCGTGCTGATATTGGCAAAACCTATTTCGCCCGCATTAATTCTTTTTGCCGATAAATGTTCACCCGTTTTTTCATTCTCACGATATTTCAGAGAGGTAACTGCCACTAACATTTGCTCATCGCGACGGCGCAGCAAATAAGTGCGCCCCGCTACTAGGGAACGGGGCGAGTGCCAATGCACTTTTACTTGATATTGATCAGCAGTCAGTTGCACACATAAATCCTTTGTTAACTATTTAGATTTAACGTCCACAGCCTGCTCACTCCAGGCTACGTCCATAGGAATGGGGAATAAACCCGTAAATTGATCGCGCACATCATCGATCATTTCAATCGATAATAAATCATCGTAGCGGCTCATCAACAAGGTTTGCTCAAGACTGGGGGCATTCACTAAACGTAAACGCAGGCGATATATCCCTTTTTGAAAACCACACTGCAAACTGACGGTAACCCGCCGTACACCCTGAAATGAAGGAACGGCAATACGTTTACCAGTGAGCTGCATTCCTCGGTTATCGATCACATCAACAATCAGGAATGGCGCCTGCAAAGTCGTTGTCATCTGAATATCTACATCAAGCGTAACCTGCATTCCAAACGCAAGCGTTGCATGCTGTTCCATACCGGCAAAACGCGCTTCAACGATATCAAAATCTTGCAGCGTAAAGCCTTTGCCTTTACGTTTTAAATCTAAACCAGAGCCCAATTCTGCAATGCGATCTTTTTGCACAATATATAAATAATCAGCAATGACATCATCTGGAATTCCGGATTTAATAACGCGTCCTTTGTCTAGCAGCATAGCTTGGTTGCAAAAAGCACGTACCGCACTAAGATCGTGCCCAACAAACAATAGTGTGGTACCGCACTTTAAAATTTCTTCAATTTTTGTCAGCGCCTTTGCCTGAAAACGAGCATCGCCAACAGACAGCGCCTCATCGACAATTAATACATCTGGCTCTACGTGGACTTGCACAGCAAATGCTAAACGCACCATCATGCCTGAACTGTAGGTTTTTACTGGCCGATCAATAAAATCACCGATATCGGCAAAGGCGACAATTGCATCGTACCGTTCATCTATCTCGCGTCGATTTAATCCTAAAATTGAAGCATTGATATAAATATTTTCGCGCCCAGTAAATTCCGGATCAAACCCACTACCCAACTCCAACAAAGCAGCAATACGCCCTTTTACTTCTACAGTACCGGTGGTCGGCTGCAAAGTCCCAGCAATAATTTGTAAAAGCGTGCTTTTACCGCTGCCATTTAAACCGATAATACCGAGACTATCTCCCTCCTTCACGCAAAAATCCACTTGTTCCAGAGCGCGGATAGATTGGCAAGCGCGATGTAATAATGCATCGCAATAATTTGGAAATAATGGCCGTAATATACGAGTTAACAGCGGTACAAATAGGCGACTAAATGGCGTGCGCCAGACAAGATAGGTCTTAGAGAGATTGCTTACCCGAATCATAAGCGCGACCTACAACACATCCGCAAAGCCGGGGCGGACTTTACGAAAGAAAATATAACCCAAGGTTGCCACACCAGCCGAAACAAGAAAATAAATCGCAAGGCCACCAAAGTCAGGTAACTTGCCATAAATTAATACTGCACGGGCAGACTCAACGACAAAAGACAAGGGATTAATAAAAATAAGCATCTGCATATTCTCCGGCAAAATATTAACCGAATAAAATATCGGGCTCAAAAACAACAACAACGTAGCAAGTGTGCCAGTAATTTGTTGTATGTCGCGCAGATAAACACCCAGTGCAGCAAGCACCCAAGAAAGCCCTAACAATAATAATAAATATGGCAATAATATGATGGGTAACAATAGTGCCGTCAGTGGAATTGCGTGTAGCTCAATTAAAATAAATGACAGCAATAAAACAAAGCTGATAATAAAGGTAAAAAGCGCACCGAATAAGGTAATCCACGAGAGCAACTCTAGAGGAAAGACAATTTTCTTAACAAAGTTGGGATTGCCAGTAATAAGTAGTGGTGATTTCGTCAATATCTCGGCCAACATTCCATGAAGACTTAAACCCAGAAACAATACTATGGCAAAACTGAGCGTAGTATCGCCCGCAGAATCACTCCAACGCGATTTAAAGATGTATTGAAAAACAAATGTATAAATTGCCAACATAATCATTGGTGTGCCCAACGACCAGAGCAAACCCAATACTGAGCCACGATAACGCGATTGAATATCGCGGCGCAGCAATTGCCAAATCAAGGTCTTATGTTTCCATGCCTGAGTAAACATAAGTTAGCCTAATGCATTCTGCAATTGTGTTTGGTTGTGCAACATCCAGTGAATAGTTTTGACAATACCCGTTTCAAAACTTTCCTGTGGGTGATAACCAAGCTGTGTGTGGCATTTGCTGGGATCAATAGCATAACGACGATCATGTCCGGGGCGATCTTTTACAAAAGTAATTAAGTCCTTTGCAACGCCACCGTTAGCGCAAGGTGTGCTTGGATATAACTGCATTAATTCCTTGCTCGCCAGTAATGCCGCATCCACTTGCTCACAGATGAGATTAACAATATCAATATTGCGCCACTCATTTTCACCGCCCACATTATAAACCTCACCCACCTGGCCGTTAGCGAGAATCAAATCAATAGCACGGCAATGATCTTCCACATACAACCAATCGCGAATATTTTTTCCATCCCCATAAATAGGCAGAGACTTCCCATTTAAGATATTTTTAATGATTAACGGAATTAATTTTTCACTATCTTGGTAGGGACCGTAATTGTTTGAGCAATTGCTGGTAGTTACTTGTAATCCATAAGTGTGGTGATAGGCTCGCACCAAATGATCCGATGCAGCCTTGGACGCAGAGTAAGGTGAGTTAGGCGAAAACGATGTCTGTTCAGTAAAAGCCGGAGCAGATTCAGTTAAGGAACCATAAACTTCGTCGGTAGAAACGTGGTGAAATTTATGATTGATAACACCCTTATCCAACCAATATTTTTTAGCTGCCTTCAATAGCGTATGAGTACCCAAAACGTTGGTTTGAATAAAAGCGTCCGGCCCTGAAATTGAGCGATCCACGTGAGATTCAGCGGCAAAATGCACTAAAGTATTGATTTGGTATTTTTCGAAGATGTTTTCCACTGCTAAAGGATCACAAATATCGCCATGTATAAATATTAAACCGCGGGATTCTAAATCTGTAAGGTGTATGCGGTGACCCGCATAGGTTAAAGCATCCAATACAATCAGTTGATCATTGGGATATTGTTGCATCCAATAGTGGCAAAAGTTAGCACCAATAAATCCGGCACCGCCGGTAACAAGCATTTTTTTCATATCAATATCTATCAATTTATGGTTGTTTGAGTGCAATTAGCATTTTCGTTAGCGCATCCTGCCAATGCACAGGCGTGATGCTCAAAGCATCCCACGTATTTTTTTTATTTAACACACTAAAGGTTGGGCGCTCGGCAGGTGTTGGATAATCCACACTAGCAATAGGCTTAATAATTGGCTTGCGATCCAACAGACCTACAATCTCAGCCTCATTAACAATAGCTACCGCAAAGTCATACCAGCTTGCAACACCTGCATCTGAAAAATTCCATATTTTTTGCGGCGGTTTTTGCAATACTAACTGCCACAGCATTTGCGCTAAATGTATTGCGTAGGTTGGTGTGCCTATCTGATCAGAAACAATACCTAAGTGTTCGCGCTCCTTGGCCAAGCGCAGAATAGTTTTTACAAAATTGGCGCCGTGCTCACCGTAAACCCAGCCAGTGCGTACAACGTAGGTATTTTTACATTCATTTAATGCAAACGCCTCACCTTGTTGTTTGGTTTTTCCGTAGGCACTAGTTGGATTTGTTTGATCGTCGGTATCGTATGGACTCGATTTTTTTCCATCAAAAACAAAATCTGTAGAGACATGCAGCAAGATTTTTTTATTTCTTTCGCACCAAATTGCCATTTGCTGTACAGCATCAGCATTAATTTTTTTGGCTAACGAATATTCCGCCTCTGCCTTATCGACTGCAGTATAGGCAGCGGCATTAATGATCGCGTCAGGAGTAAAAGTATCAAGAATACTCGAGACTGTTTGCGGTTGCGATAAATCCATATCTGCACGAGTTAACGCAATTAATTCCAAATTCTGCTCAACAGAAAACTCTTTACTAGTTTTCTGCAGCGCGTACCCGAGCTGTCCGTTAGCCCCCGTGATTAAAACTCTCACGCATAGACCTCAGCATCAATTAGTTTTTTGGCAGCTATATCCTTCGCAGACAAGATAATTTCACTTCCACTAAGAGGCCATTCAACTTGCAAAGCGGGATCATTCCACAACAAAGAGCGATCATATTCTGGGGAATAATATTCGGTGCACTTGTAGTATAATTCTGCATGCTCGCTAGTGACGCAAAACCCATGTGCGAAACCTGGTGGTATCCACAGCATTAGCTTATTATCGTCGGATAAGCTAACACTTACACTTTTACCAAAGGTAGGCGATGACTTGCGCAAATCTACCGCAACATCAAACACCTCACCAGAAATTACACGCACCAACTTTCCTTGCGGATTTTGAATTTGATAATGCAAACCGCGTAGAACATTTCTCTGAGATGAACTTTGATTATCCTGCACAAACGTTGCTTCTATACCCGCATCCGTAAACCATTGCTGACGAAAGCTTTCATAAAAATAGCCCCGCTCATCACCCCAAACTTTGGGCTTAAAGATCAATACATCAGGAATAGCTGTTTTAATAATTTCCATCAAAAAACCCGGTCATTCATAATTTCTAATAAATACTGCCCATAGCCGCTTTTAAGTAGCGGCTCTGCCAATTTTGTTAACTGCGCCTTATCGATATAACCCATGCGATAAGCAATTTCTTCTGGGCAAGCAACTTTTAAACCTTGTCGTTTTTCAATAGTTTGAATAAATTGACTCGCAGCTAAGAGATTATCGTGAGTACCTGTATCCAACCAAGCTGCGCCACGGCCTAATAATTCAACGGTTAATTGTCCGCGCTCTAAATAGATTCTATTGACATCGGTAATTTCTAATTCACCGCGCGCAGAAGGTTTAATAGATTTTGCAATTTCTATTACGCTGTTGTCGTAAAAATATAAACCTGTTACTGCATACTTTGATTTAGGCTGAGCGGGCTTCTCTTCAATGGATAACACACTGCCATTAGCATCAAACTCCACAACACCATAAGCGCGTGCATCATCAACATGATAACCGAAGACGGTCGCACCGCTAGTGCGCGCATCCGCATTTTGCAGTAAGCGCGAAAAATCGTGCGCGTAATAAATATTGTCGCCCAACACTAAAGCGCAACTATCATCGCCAATAAAATCTTCGCCAATAATAAAGGCTTGCGCCAAGCCATCAGGGGATGGCTGCTCTGCATATTCAATTCGCACACCCCAATCACTACCATCACCTAATAATTCTTGATAAGTCGGTAAATCACGTGGGGTAGAAATAATTAAAATCTCGCGAATACCAGCCAACATAAGCGTGGTAAGCGGATAATAAATCATGGGTTTATCGTAGATAGGAACGATTTGCTTGCTAATTGCTTTCGTTAGCGGATACAAGCGCGTGCCTGAACCGCCAGCAAGAACAATACCTTTACGATTTTTTTTAATGGCTTCCGACATATTCAACATTAACCTTAGATTCCACCCAATATTCTATTTTAACCAATGCCAATTTGGAGACATACCCATATCAATCAAAAGTGTTTTCAACTTCAAATTGGCGGAGCGAAACCGCCACCGCAAAAAAACCTTGATCGCCCAATAATAAAACGATGAACGCTTATTGCAGTAGTCACCTGAAAACACCTTTTCAGCAGGAATATTGTAAGTCGCATCAACACCTAAGAACTCACATACTTTTTTTAGGGTTTCAGCATGTTGATTTTTTAAGGCATCGTTTTCCAAAATCAGAATTTTTTCATCACTAAAATAACGACGAATACAATTAATTTGCGCCGCATATAGCCCCCGATCAATATACGAGTGACAGCGATGCGCATGACCTAAGCGCCCTTCTTCCTGAGCCAAACGTTTAGGTTCACACCAGAGCGCTTGCCAAAGCGGCAATTCTTCATTAGCCCGCGACTTTTCCATTTCATAGTGTGAAATAGCGCGCTCAACAGGATCGCGTAAAATTACAATCAGCTTCAACGCAGGATTATACCGATTTAATTCAGGAATTATTTGCGACCAGTAAAGATAAATGGGAGTTGCCTCACCCCACAACAAGGCAGAGTTGACACCGTCAAAATGAGCGGCATAACACTGATTTATTTCATCTGCAGCCCAATGTTCAGAATAATCTGGCGCATCAAAAAGATGAACCTCCTTCCCTTTCGCCATCACCAGACCTGGATGCTGCGATAAAAAATGGCTGAGCGCAGTTGTGCCAGCTTTTTGCGCACCTATGATCATGAAATCTAAGGATTTAATCGTATTTACCATGTTTAATTCTTAATATATTGAGGTTAGCGCATTTACCCCAACACCTTGTTAATATCACTTACTGTATAAAATTTAGCCCAAAACCCTCCGCAGCTCTCTAACACTTTGGCTATCTTACTCATCACAGCTTTATCGTAAATTTTATTGTTATTCATTGAACTGATGTTTTCGGATAACAATTGTGCAGCAGGCGCCACATTAGATAGGCACTTGCCAGAGGTTTTTACAACCGACTCATAAAAAATAATTTGCGATGGACTTAAAAATTGGTGATAGCGCTCGAAATACCAATTTACGAGATGTACTTGACGAAGCAAAGTATTCTGTGTCGAATCCAGCTTCCGCCTCAGCTCATCATCAAACAGCTCCGCCATAGGCGCTCGCCCCTCACTTAACGGATGGTCAAGAGAACTCCACGAAGCGATAACCGACACGGGGTTTCTAACCACTGCGAAACAACGCCAACTAGCACACAGCTCATTCAACAATGCACTAAACGCATTCGGATGCTTAATAACAAACGTAAAATCGCTATCAAGATTCTTGTTAACCTCTAGCGCCTTAAAACCCTTGATAGTTGTTTTTCTTTTATGATGGGCATCATTAACAAACGTATTGGAGTCTGAATCAAAATCAAGAGTATTAATTTTTTTTTCTTTTAAAATACTTTTCCTTGAATACTCAAAATAATTGGACAAAAAAACATGGCGCTCATATTGATTTCTGCACTTTGAAAAAGCTGCCATATCTAAAGGTTCAACCAATGCTAATGTCCCATCAGTTTTGTTGAGTAAACTACAAACAAAACTCGTACCAGAGCGAGGGATTCCCGCTAAAATTATATTGTTCCCCGAAGGGGTTAAGCTATCTCCAATTAACATATATTTTTTTGGGGCCTTATAGAGACACTAAAATTAAAGACTTGGAGCTACACTGAATCTTTTGCCCACAAATTGTGAGCATCATCCATTATACGTAAAAAAGCTTTTCGTTCATTCGCCAATGTATGAGCTTTGAGAGTTTCTATCATTTCTTGCTTAAATACTGTTAAAACTTGTTCATCCTTTAGCAATTGTAAGCATCGATCTGCACACACTAAAATAGAATTAGCATCATATTCGGGCATTAGACAATTTTGATTGTCTCTACAAAACTCTCGATTCCCAATACAATCAGGAACAATTACTAAATCGCAGTATTTCATGGCCTCCAAAGCTGGCAAATAAAAACCTTCCATTTCCAAGGGTAATAAAATAGCAATCTTAGATAAATTCATGGCCTCATAAAGGTCGCGTTGAGATATTTTCTTATCAAAACATAACACCTTTAAATTACGTTGAATTAACTCAGTATATATATCGTTTGCAATAGCCGGTTGCTTGGCACCTACAATGATTACATCCCACACCTTAGGCTTTATAGGTAACTCTGGAGGCTCATGCCCGTTAGGTATGGTAAATATGGGTCCGCTCACTTTTCCAGTGGCTTGAATGGCATCAGCAACAGGTTGCGATACGCAAATTCGGATTGCCTTTTGCAAAAGGAATTGGTGTACATCTGCTTTGGGGTCACCGTGACGAACCCCTTGAATGAGATTTATAACGGGCTTGTTGTGTACGCCCTCAAATGGCAGATACATCTGCCAATCCATGCCCGCCAAAAATACAAAATCATAATCAGTGGGATTAAATGCCACTGATTTATCCTGATACTTTGGAAACCAAGGATTAAATGGCTCCCAGCAAGTTTGTTCTGAAAAACTGATTTCAGGGCGATAATTGAAGCTTGATTCCAAGTGTGCAAAATAATCAGCTACCTTTTGATGCCCACCATAATAAGCCACAAAGTCGCGATAAAACAAAACTCGCTTCGGTTTAACAATTTTTTGATACAGACGCTTGAACACAATTAAGATCCAGCCATAAACAATGCTATTAAACATAAGCTTTCAAAAAATGTGTGGCGTTTACTCTGCTCATGCTGGCTTTTTGAGTAGCGCCGGAGCTGTTGCTGGTTTTTTTGCTGCAAGGTGCTCCAAAAGAACGAATAGCTCTTCCACACTTTTTAACGATTCGAGATCTACCATATAGACTCCGTGAACGACAAAAGTGGGCGTTTTGTAAATTTTTGCTTGCTTGGTTAAAGCCGCTGATCCGGCTAAACGTTGTTTTACAGCATCGCTTTTCCATGTTTGCCAGAATTTATCTTTATCTACTTTATGCTGTGCAAGAAAATAATTAACTCGCTCTTCACCTTGCAGCTTCGTTTTATCTGTTTGAACAATAACAAAACCTTCTTCATACATTTCGCCGAGCACACCCATTACCTCAAACGTATGGAAAATTCGTGCCTCTTCAACCATTGCATTTTCTGAGTGTGCAGGAACTAAGGTGACCCCAATTTTAGTGGCATTGCTCCACTCAGCAATAGCAGGAGACAGCTGAAAACAGGTTTTACACCCGTAATACATAAACTCCATTACGGGTGTAGAAGGATCAGTTGGCAGAGGCTGAGGTAAAACCTGATAGTGCTTACCCGCTACAAAGACCGTATTTGTTGGCTGTTCTTTTACTGTTGATTCATTAGCAGCAATTGCACCAATGCATTGAATACTTAAAGCCATTATTAAGGCCATTAAAACGCGCTGTATCATATTATTAACCCTAGATTTGAGAGAAGAACTAATTTAGCGGGGCATTATAAGTTGAATCCATAAAAAAAGGCTCCCGAGGGAGCCTTTTTTTATTTTACGGTTAGCTTGCGCTAGCCGTAAAAATCACTAACACAAATTAGTTGCTAGTGTTAGAAGTACCGTTGTTTTGCGAACCAAGACGAGATTCATCACCAGAGTAGGTGGTAGAAGTCATGTTGGTCAATACGCCTGCAGGAGTACGGATCAAGCCCATAGCCTCACATGCTGGGAATGCACCTTGAATTACCAAACGGTGACGACCAGAAGTCACAGCACCGTAAGTTGGCAACTTAGCACCCAAGTAGGCACCAGAAGTTTGACCAGCAGCTGTGTGCAATACAGCAGTAGCATGAGCTTCCAACTTATCAACAACTACAGTGTTGGTGTCGATTGTAGTCTCACCACCAGCTTCTGGCCATACACTTACACGTACCGCACCTGGCTTCTCAGAAACGTTGGTAATACGGATAAAGGCATCATCTTGAGCAGTAACAGCTGGCAAGTTGAACAGAGTTACCTGGCAACCGTTACGCAGGATTGGACCATAAGCGAAAGTGCCATTTGAGCGAGTGTAACGTGGGTTGAAGTATTCGATATTCAAGTTGGCATTGAATTCAATAGCTTCAGGAATCACTACAGTGCCTTTTGCAACGGCACACACTTGATAGCCAGTGGCCAATTGGTTGCTATCCTGACCATTCAGGCTCACTTTTACTGAGTTAGCATCACCAGTTACAGCAGCACCCAAGAATACGGTTGCGCCAGCAGCAGGAACTGGAGTAACGCAACCAGCTACGTCGTTAGTCAGATATACACCGCTGTAAGCAGCCAAGCTTGAAGAAGAAGTCAAAGTTACAGAAATGTCATCTGAACCTTGGAAGTCGAATTCATCACCGTTTTCTTTCTTCAGCAATGTGAGGTCAAGAGGGTAACCAGTACCGTTACGAACCACTTTCAATGAACCTAAAGTGATCAAATTGCTGTTTTTGAACGCAGCGTCGGTAACTTCAAAGTCTTTAGCAGCGTTTGAACCGGTAGATGCAGCCAAAACACCAGTAAAGGTTTTTTCAGTGTCAGCAACGTCGATACGAGCACGACCGCCACCAGCAGCATAAGTAGTAAAGGTACCATCTAACTTAGCAACTGGACCTGATTCAAAGATGGTCGCTGCAGTAGCAGTATCAGTTACAACAGTAGGAGTAACTTTACGGAATTCCACACCCAATTTAACTGGACCTGTACCGCCTTTTTTCAACGCATTGGTCAAGCTTTTGGTTTTAACTTGATCCAGTTTAACTTGCATCAACGTTGGATTAGCAAGAGCTGGAAGTGTACCGCTTGATACAATTTTAAATACAACAGTGTTGTCACCAATCGCACCACCAGAATCTACGGTGATAACGTAATCAAGACTTGGAAGCGCGGCATCAGCAATAGTCAAACCAACTGGGCCAGCTACTGTTGGCGCAAATAGGAAAGATACGTTTGCAGTAGAAGCAGTCCACTTAGTAATGTCAGACAAGTCCTCGCCGAATACAGCGCCACTGTTCAAAGTGAATTTTACAGTAGAAACTTCAGTGTTCGCCAAAGCGTGAGCAGTAGTAACGGTATAAGTTACAGCTGGTGTTGCTACCAAAGTATCAACAGAGCTTGTTTCGCTACCATCGGTAGTGTTACCAGTACCGAATACTTCTTCGGCCAACTTAACAGCGTAAGTATCAACGGCCAAGGTGCCCGCAAATACACTGCCAGAAATTGTAGCAATGGCCAATGCCAAAGCTGATTTAGCAATAATTTTTTTCATGTTGCTTTTTCCTTCAATTGACTTACGTAAGGTTGTTTAACTTATTTTACTAGGCACATCTACGATAGTGCCTAGATCAATAACGAGGTCAGGCGAAGCGCTCCGCCTGCCGTCCGTGAGTGATTCTATGAGATATATATCAAGCATTGCAAGCACTTAGACTTAATAATTTCAGCAATTTGTTATGGAACTGTGCCTTGGCGCATGATTCCGGCTTAGTCTAGCAAAGAAGTTATGTTCTGCCAGAGAGTTTTTGCCAAAATATACCCCCTATTTTGATTATTTGGAATCAGTGCCGCGAATATGCAGCTGATCCTTAAAAGACTGCGTAACGGCCTCGGCCTGAGAAGCGTCTTTTATAAGATAGGGGACGATAAGCACCATGAGCTCTACCGTATCGGCCGTATCAACCTTCTTCTTAAATAAATGACCAAGAAGTGGGATATCCCCTAAAAATGGTACCTGATTGTTCTCTTTATCGTAACTTTTAGAGATAAGCCCCGCCAAAAGCACAGAACCGCCATCGTTTAATATAAGGCTTGTTTCAATGTTTCTTGACCTAATAGTGGGAGATTCTGGTGAGCCTGCATTATTACTCACTTCCTGAGAGATCTTCATATCAATACGGCCATCTGAAAATACGGTAGGTGTTACTTTCAAAATAATACCGGTTGCACGGGTAACAAATTGATCAGCAAATTGAGTGCTACCCTCTGTTGTAGACCCTGTCGAAATGGAGCTAGTCTTAATTTGAAACTCAGTAGCTACACTTATAGATGCCTGCTCACCGCTACGAACAAGCACCTTCGGTGTCTGCAAAACATTTGTCGAAGTTTTGGTAGCCAGTGCATTAAGCGCTAAACGAGTACTGCCTGAACTATTAAGCGAGCCCCACTGGAATCCCGCCTCACCCAGGCTGAGCGATTGTTTTCCAAGAATTCTTGAAGCGGAACCACCCGCAATTCCCATATTTGTCAAATTCCAATCAGTCCCCAACGTCAATTTATCTCCAAGTGAGATCTCTGCAACTATAACTTCTACCAACACTTGTGCTGGAGCACGATCTAACTCTTTAATTAATGGCACCAATTCCTGCCATTTTGTTGCTTCACCATGATAAAGAAGCATATTGCGAGAGCTATCTACCACAAAATCACCATTTGTTTTCACAGATGAGCGACCCGCTCCTTCTGAGGCCATGGGAGAGCCCGATGATCCCCCTACCGGTGATTTTTCATCATGGTTACGTACAGGCTCTTTATTAGAGCTACCGCCACTCACAACAGCATTTAATGTTTCTGCCAATTGCGCAGCACCAGTATTGCGCACTTGATACCAATAAAAGCCTTCATTAGTGCTGGATTGTTGCACAACTCTGTCTAACTGCTCTGTCCACTGGCGCACCATATCCACACCTTTTTGATCGGGTGCAAATACAAACAATGCATTCAGGCCTTTAATGGGAACCAAGGTAATGGTGTTATCTGCGCCACCCACGCTATATCCTTGCGCCGACATCGTTGTGATAAGGCGTTTTGAGAGCGACTCTGCGTCTGTATAGAGAGGGTCTATACGCAAACTATAACGCCCTTTCATGGTGGGGCGATCCAGCATGGTGAGCACGTCGGCTGCACTCTGAACCAAATCCGGTGCGCCCCTTAGCGTTACCGCATTATTAGCATTATCGCGCTGTACTTTTAACCCTTGCCCCTCATAAATCATACTCAGCATGCTGTAAGCATCTGCATTGCTAATAACATTTAAGGTGCGAATGAGAAAGATAGGCCTATGGGTACTGGGTACGCTTGGCAAGGTTGAACCAGTAACAATTAGCGGCAGCTCACCGGTTGCACTTTGGCTGCTAGCCAGCACAAACCGGAGCATATCGCCCTCTTGCATAATTTGAATGCCGTAGCTTGCCAAAATATCGCGGCTTATTTGAAATATATCCTGACGATTGCGTGGCTCGGTTATACGCAGCGTAACCAAATCTTCTTTGGTAGCAACATCGGGTGCCATTTGAAAGGCTAGCTTCAATTCGTTGGCAAAGACTTCATTAATAAAGGCAGGCAGAGATAAGCCATCAATGCTTAAGCTAATGGTTGCCGCTTCTTTGGGCGGGAATAAAACGGCTTTATCTAGCGACTTCAGGCTTACACTTCCAGGATTGGCCGTAGGCGGTTGGCTGAAGCGCTGCAATTGCTCCGAGCCCGATATTGCCGGAATATCACTGGCCGTTTGCTCCGATGACGGCACATTTTTTAACCGTGGTGGAGGTGCAAACTCACTGTCTGACATTAAGGCACAGGATGAAATAATAGCCATAAGGCCAAATACGCTGGATGCCTTGATAATTAAAAAAGTTGAAGGACGACTCATTTGGTGTTGCGCTCCAAACGCTTGAAAGCGTTATACAAAAAAATAATGATAATTCTTTAATTTCCAGCCATAGCTCAAGTTTTTACTTATCTTTCTATTGACCTTATTTCACTTTTGCGGCTGATTTTTGTGAGGTGAATAGCTTTAATAATTCAGCGTTTTCTGGTTTGCCATCTTTAGATAATTTAAGCCAATCTTCGCCTATTTCCAGCAATACCCAAGTAGTGCCCGGCAGCGTTTGCCCTTGCCGAGTGCGCTGATAATTTTTGTTTGCGCCAAACAGAACTTCTTTTGTTTGCTTATTGTTAATAATGGCTTTTATTTGAACTCGCAGTTTTTTTGCTTCTTGTGCGTCCACTTCTTTTTGGGTTGAGCCCTCTGCACCTTGACTGCCATTTTGACCTGTATCACCCCAAAAACCAGAGGCAGTTAATTGTTTTAAATCGACTGCTACCGCTTTAATTGGTTCGGCTATCTTCCACTCGTTTGATGCTGATGAGGCGAGCTGTTCGTCTCGCCCAATGGGTACAAGGAAAGCAAACACAAGATTTGCGGTTACCAGCACGGTAAAATAAAGGTAAATATACGCTTTTGTCATTATTGTTTTACTCCAGCGGAGTCTTCAATAACAAACCATGCGGTTACATTGATGCGATAAAAAAGATTGTTTTTGCTAGCGATATTTAATTGTTCAAAATCCACTATCACTGGCGGATTATTCTTGCCCATTTTATCTAACATTGCTTGCCATGCGCCTGCTTGATATTTACCTTGAATATCGGCATGAACTGGCCGCCATATAAAACCGCGCGGCGCTGCAGCCACCTCCACGGTGATTCGGTCAATGGTGATGCCCGAGTCTTTAGCAAGCTTTTGTAGCCAATCGCGCAGCTTGGCCTCAGCCTCGCCTTCGCTGGTAGCACTCCACAACTTGGTGCGCATGGTTTTTAGCGCCTCATTAGACGCTTTTGCGCGTTCCGGCCATTCGCTTTCACGCGCTACTACTTGCGTGTCTTGATATGCCGTTAAGGCTACTCTGGCATCCGCCTGTTTTGCGATGCGCCAGTCATTCAACTTACCATGAACCCATAACACAACAAGAACGACCGCCACTATTGAAAACAGCTGTAGCCTTTTATTCGCCTGCCATTCTTGTTTAGCCTGCTGCCAATAACGTTGTAACTGCGCCAATCTCACCATTATTTGGGCTCCTGTTGAGATTGCGCGAAACCGTCTAGCTTCAAACGAATTCGATATTTATTGGCTTCTGGTGTGGGCTCTACGCGGACATTTTTCATTCCATCCTGAGAGAATGCTTGAACAACACTTAAGGTATCCGGAATCTCGCCCTGAACCGTCAGATCCACCTGATCAACATTACGTTCCCAGCTCTGTAAATTTAATTTTAAATTGGCGGGCAAATGCGAAAAGACTTTTTGTTGGCTCGCCAGTGGGCTGGGCATAGAAAAAAGCTGGTCTAACTTGCCAATTTCTATGCGCGCTGCTCGTGCCTCTGAACGCGCACTGAGAAGTTCGTTCGCCGACTGCGCCAAGGCTGTTGTTTGTCGTTCCAGTTTATTTTCTTCCCAATACCAACGGGCTACTGCCGTAAGTTGGAGGCTGGCAACAAAGAGGCTTAATGCGGCCACACCAATCACAATTTGCGAACGCCGCTCAAAAAAATGTTCCCACAAAGATACCACTACACCTGGCCAAGGCTCATTGGTGTATTGCGGCTCATTAACAACTAGCTTTGTAGTGGCAAAAGTAAGACCTTGCGACCGTGAAAAACGCTGGATCTGCTGCTCGCTCGGCTCGTGCAAATACCACTGACTTGCACGCAGCAAGTCAGCCTGCCAATACTGCAAATCATAACCGTGATGTGATTTGAATAGCTGCAAGCCAGACTCGGCCGGTTTAGCCCAGAATAAAACTTCGGACAAAAATGTGGGCTTGTATAGACCACCAAGCTCAGCCAATGGTGTGTCGCTCAGAAGCTCGTTTATTGCGTCTTTATCCCATAGCCAAACTTGTGCATCTCCTTGCTGATGCCAAGCGACAGAATAGGCAGTATTGGGCCATACACTGAGAGCATCTATTTGATGTTTAAGCGCTTGCTCTCGCTTAGCGCGAGGCACATTACTTAGGCTGATACACGCATATTGGCAATAGTCACGCCCCACCAAAATCTGAGGAATGAAACTAAGGCGAGAAAGGGGTTGGGTTTGTTCTGCCGATATAAGCCGTTGTTCAACGGAAAAACGGGTGATCAATCGCTTTTGCAGTGCTTTGAGCCAAATCATCGGGCAGGGTTACTCGTGCAGTCCAGTTGAAATACCAAGCATTGGCGCCTGAATCCAAGGGCGAAAATTGTACATCATAAACATGAGCAGTAGTATCACCTTGATGCCACCACCAGAAACGAAATCCAGCAGCCGGAATTGTGGAAAGTAGTAGGTCTTCACCTCCACCCGTAAACTTTGTTAAATCGGATGCGCGGCTATACGGCTGCTGTTCACGCGAAGCGATAATGGTTTGTATATTTTGCTCGTTGTTTAAGATAAGCCGTAAAGCACCGGCATAAGCTGTATTGGCATTAATAAAGGCATTACCCTCATTGCGAAATACTCTTAATATCCAAGCATCATCGCGAGCTTTGAGCGCAACATCCCAGTCGATGATACTTCGTAATTGTAAGGGTGAGCGAAGGTAGCCATTCATGGGCGGAGGCATGAGCTCACGACGATAATCGTACTCTTCTGCGCCTTGCCCTCTTCGTATTCCATCTTTGTCTTGATAGTCTTGCAGAGTGTCCGCCAGTCGCTCAGTGGTAATTTGGTTTTTAGCCTGCGCAGCAAGTGAAGCAAAGATTGTTTTATCTGTTAGAAAAGATAACCCAATTAACCCCCCACGATCTTGCACCATAATGCGGATGCCATCGCCAATATCTAATACAGAGCCATCAAGACGCATAAAACCTGCATCAGATGCGACGACTTTTGCTGCTGCGCCCGCCATAAAATCATCCAAACTATCGAACTTAGCCACCGTTGTAGCACCACCACTACTAGGCCAAGAAACACCATCACTGGTTTTATGACCTGTTAAGTAGGTGTAAACAACTTTGGTAAGGGCATCTGTACTTCTTCTATAAGTTTCTGCATGTTGTTGGCGCAGGCTAGCCTGTTCACGAACACGATCTACCCAAATAGAAAATGCACTGGCGGCCATAACCATGATCACTAGAATCCAGAGCACCGAAACCAACACAAACCCTGATTGCGCTTGGTGTTTTTGACGCATCACAAAACCCCTTCAATAACGGGCGGCGCGTATTCATTGGGATTGCTTCGCACACTGACAATAAGCTCAATAGGAACGGGCACACTGTTCACATATAAACTAATGGCGCGCGGTAATGCGGTTTGTTTATTGCGCGCAAAAATAGACGTTTGAAGGGGAAAACTCGATAACCACTGACCATTATGCAAATACTGCCACGATGCCGATACCGTACCCGGCCATTCTTTAAGCGTGTACCAAGTCATTGCGCCACCTGCTAGCGGCGCCTCACCATAGCGCAACAAAACAAGCCCATTTTTTTGCTCTAGACTCCATACGATTTTGATGGGCGTTCCGGGCGCCTGCCCCGCTAACGACCCAAGAGATAATCCACTAAATGAAGTCGAGTCACCTGAAAAGTGATTGTTTTTACCAAACTCGCCATCTACTCCATTGATCACGCCATGAATGGAATCCCGCAACCAACCTTCGAACAATTCCTGCTGTTGCGCGCGCAATTGCCTGCGCTCTACCGCATGGTAAGTGCCCGACATGTAAACGAAGCCTTGCATCAGCAAACTTGCCAATAGCGATACCAACAAAACCACCACCAGCATTTCTAGTAGCGTGAAGCCTTGTGAGTGTTGGCGATTGGGCTTAGTTAAAAATAACATCGTCGAGATTTCTAACTTTTTTCACACCAAGCAGCGACATTTGAAACTCGTATATCTGCTTGTTGCCGGTGAAAAGAATGATATTTGCAGGGTATATGGCAGCCTGATTGATGGTTTTTTGGTTTTGCTCATCCAGTGCATCACCCGTATACATTGGCGCCTCAGTTTGCCATTGAATACGCAAATCACCCAACGTGGTCTCACCTTTAGGCTGGGCTTCAGGGTCAACCATTGCCATAAACTCTACTGCACTCTCCACCGCAGACGAGCGTTGGGTAATTTGATCTGCGCGCGCAAGTGTTATTAAATTGGTATTAACCCACGCATACAAGGCTGTTGCCCCTATGGCAAAAATAGCCATGGCAACGACTGCCTCAAGCAAAGTGAACCCCTTTTGCGATTTTTTCATTGCCCTAAAACCCGGCAATCTGGGCTGCGTAGCGTGAGGGAATAATTCTGAGCGCCTTTGGTAACTTTTATAACGCCTGGATACGGGCAGAAACCGCTCGGAGTTATGAGCAGTGGTTGCTCCATCGTGAGCGAGACATTTAAAGGCTCCATAAGCTTTAAAAAGGCCTTAGGAAGAAGATCTGAATCTGCGGGGTAGCTGTTGAACTCTAGGCCGCGCCCTTCCGCACGAACATCGAGCGCCAAAGTGTTTAGCACTGACCTAAGCTCATTGCGACTCAAGGATGAGGCCATGCCATCGTACATTTTTTGTAATCCCGGTAAGGCAAGAGAGGTGATTATGCCCATCAATACGAGCACAACCACCATTTCCAGCAGCGTAAAGCCGCGATTATGGTTCATTACTATTTATTAGCAGGAAGGTAGCCTATGTCTTTATTATCGCCATCTCCACCTTGTTGACCGTCTGCACCCATAGAGTACAGGCTGAAGGGTTCAAACTCGCTGGCAGTGGCAGAGTAGACATATTCTCGTTTCCAAGGATCGAGCGGTACGCCGCCATCGATGTAAGGCCCATTCCAAAATTGCGCTACGCGCTCATCGGATGGTTTTTGCATTAAAATCTTTAAGCCTTCTTCTTGGGTTGGCAAACGGCCAATATCAAGTCGTAAGGTGTGAATTGAACCGCGAATCATTTTAACTTGCGTTTCAGCCGTTTGAATTTTTGCTTTATCGGCCTGGCGAAATAAATTAGGGCCAACCAAACCTGCAATTAAACCAATAATAACCAACACCACAATCATTTCTAATAGCGTAAAACCGCGCTGAAATGCAGATGCGCTATGGTTTGTGCGTGGATTATTTATTGCAAAGTTGCTTACATGTGACTTATTCATAACAAAGTGATTACCAAGTTCAAAGTAGGTTTATAAAGGGATGTCATTAGCACTAGTGATGGCCAACATAATGCCAATAATAATGGTGCCCATGACCAAGCCGATAAATAAAATAGCAATGGGCTCAATCAAGATCAGGGCTTTTTTCATGCGCTGCTGACCTTGTATCGTATAAAGATTCGCCAAGGCGTTCAACATTTCTTCTAGTTTGCCCGCGCGCTCGCCCACTCGAATTAAGTTGTAACCCGTCGCGGTTAGGCATTGATTGGACTCCAAGGCTACCGATAAGGCTTCACCCGCGCGAACTGCATTTTTAACCTTGACCATACTTTGCTTACGCGATGGCATACGTACCGATTCAGCGGCCAACTCTAACGCCATAATAAGCTCTACCCTATTACGCACTAGCGAAGAAAGTACTTTTGACCAAGATGCGACATCCGATTGCGAAATCCATTCCCCTATAACCGGTAGACGCTCAATTTTAGAGAGAATTTTTATTTTTATGGTGGGCTGAGTCCAGCAAAAAATAAATGCTGCAGGCGGTGCGATCAGCAATAAAAGCAACAATAAAAAATGTTCATTTGACCATTTGCCTGCAGTTAACACCGCCCACGCAAGAAACGGCAAACTCTCTGCATGCTCTAATAAATTGGTAAAACTAGGAACAACATAAACAAACATCATCAGCACAGCCGAAACGCCGGACATCACCAAAATAGAGGGATAGATGAGCGCATTACGTGTATCGTTGCGAATAGTCAGGTCATATTGCATTTGCGTGCAGGCATCGCTCAATGCTGGCCCTAACTGCCCGGTCATCTCGCCCGCACGAATAAGATAATTAACATAATTTGGGAAAGGCAGTTTAGACGCAACTATAGCTTGCTCAAACGTGCCGCCATGTCGCAAGGTTTTAGAGGCTAATTTAAATGCCCAACGCAGTTTGGGGTGCGCGGACGATACAGCTTGTGCACCTACGGCTTCAGCCGCGCTCACACCTGAGTTCAACATGGCTGCAAGCTCATAGAGTGCGGTAATAATATCCTCTGTACCTAAGCGCTGACGGCTTTTAAGATCCTCATCCTGCTTGGCTTGCAGTGGTTCAATCTCGATAACCGTTAACTGTTGGAGCGATAACTGAGTCACCGCCTCGCGTTGCGAGTAGGCGCTTATTTCACCGCCCAATTCATGACCACTGGCGTCTACTGCAGAGTATTTAAATTGTTGTGTCATACATGCAGACTCGTTACACGATGTACTTCTTCAACACTGGTGAGCCCTTGCCAGGCTTTAATTAAGCCATCTGTCGCCAAGTCTCTAAAGCCTTCTTCACGCGCTTTTTTCTGCAAATCAGAAAGCGAGGCTTTGGCCAATACCAAATCCCGAATGCCTTCGCCAACACCTACTAACTCATAAATACCTAAACGGCCTCTATAACCTGTGTGCTGACATTGTGCGCAACCCACTGCCTTACGCCAATTAGGTTGTTGGCCTGCAAACAATTTATTAACAAAAGGAGAAACGCGCGACTCTATCGACTCGGCGACGGCTGTAGGTTCGCTACAGTGACACAATCTGCGCACCAATCGCTGCGCTTGCACCGCAATAACTGGTGTTGCGGCCAAGAAGGGTTCAACACCCATATCGATAAGGCGGGTGAATGCACTCATTGCATCATTAGTGTGCAAGGTAGACAGCACAAGGTGACCCGTTAGCGCCGCTTGAACAGCAATTTCCGCCGTTTCAAGATCGCGAATTTCACCAATCATAATCACATCAGGATCTTGACGCAGAATAGAGCGCAGTGCGGCGGCGAAGGTGAGACCTATATCACTATGCACTTGCACTTGAGTGATATGTGGCAAGCGAAACTCTACGGGGTCTTCAACCGTGATGATCTTGCGCACACCATCATTGGATTCATCCAGTGCGGAATACAAGGTAGTAGATTTACCCGACCCTGTTGGCCCTGTCACCAACAAAATACCGTGGGGTTGCTGCACCCAGTCTCGAAGCAACAACAAGTGATCAGGCAGAAAGCCTAATTTTTCTAACATCATGTCTTGCCGCTCTTTAGGCAGCAGACGCATTACTATAGATTCACCGTTAACACCCGGCAGAGAGGAAACACGAATGTCCAACTCTTGCCCGTTAATTCGCATGCCGATACGGCCATCTTGAGGCAAGCGACGCTCAGCAATATCAATCCCGGAAACCAGTTTTAGACGGGATGCAACGGCATAGTATCGCTGTTTAGGAAGTGTTCGTTGCGTAAACATTACGCCATCAATACGATAGCGAACATCGAAAGTATCCGCCTCTGGCTCAATATGAATATCCGAAGCGCGCTCTTCCATTGCTTGGGAAATGATGTTATTGACCAGCTCAATAACCGGCGCTTCTTCCGCCATTTCGCGTAGATGCTGAACGTCGGAGTCAATACTAATATCCGCCCCAAGCTCTTTCTGGCGCGACTTCAAACTATTCAGCAAAGAATCCAACACCTGCGCACGCGATAAACAATATTCGATAGGCAATAAAGATTTACGTGTGAGAGCTTCATCCAGCAGCGTTGATAAAGGGTCGCGCGCAAGGCAAACAATACGATCATCGGCCTGCCACACCACAGCTTCGTGCTGCAAAAACCATTCAATGTTTATCTGCAGCGCATCTATTGCAGTAAAAATTTGCTCATCACTAGGGCTTTCAAGATCTCGCCCAATAAGTTTAAAACCCAACTGCACACTTAAAGCATCTAATAAATTGATTTCAGATACACTGCCTGCACGCATTAATATGCCGCCCAAACGCCCACCCACTTGGGTCTGTATGACCAGTGCTTTTTCCAGATCGCGCTGCTGTATATAGTTACGCCTTAGAAGAATCTGCCCCAACAGCAATAACGACATATCACTATTCGCTGCCGTAAACGGATCGCTGGGAATACTAGCATCGACAGTGGCCAATCATAATCTCCTAAATATGCTCATATAACATCTGCAAAGGCGGGTTTGCTACGCATAAAAAAATAATACCCAACGGTAGCAGGGACAAATGAATACAACACCATAAAACGCCGTTAACACTTACAGCATGGCGGTGTGCCTGCACAAGTTTCAAATCACTTAAGCGCATTTAAAAAACCAGCAGAAAGGGAGGGTCTACCGCCACGTTAAGGCTGGCGATTCTAGCTCATTGAGCCATTAAACTACAGTTAAAAAGGTTGGCGAGAAAGTATCTTCACAGACAGAAAAAAACCCACTGCAGGGGGGTGCAGCGGGTTTTTTATTTAATCACCAAATAAACGACAGGATTCGTCTACTTAGCTAATACGGCGAAGTCTCCTTTTCATTACCAAGCCACACCACGCTTCTACGAGTGCTCTTGTCCTTACGCTGCCATTATTGTGTATTTTTGCGGATGCCTCTAGTGGCTAAATTCGCTATTGTTTGTAGGATATGTCTCACACGCGTGCTAAATCTCGAACATGTGATTCAGGTCGCCAAGGGGTGATGTGAGGTTTATAATCGCCGCCATCTTTATCTCACTGAAACTACCCTTTTGCTGGAATCACTATGGCCGCCAAAAAGAAAGCCGCTGACTTTGAGCAATCGCTCAATGCACTTGAAGCTCTCGTTAACAAAATGGAACAAGGCGATTTAACGCTAGAAGAATCGTTACAGGCTTTTTCAACCGGCATTCAACTCACCCGCGAATGCCAAACCCGCTTAGCCGAGGCCGAGCAGCAAGTCACATTACTGCTGGAGCAACAGGGCGAAATTACTCTGACTGAGTTTGATGCGAGCGATGATGAATGACGCAAGCACTCGGCTTTAAAGCATTGGGCTTTAACGATTTAGCCTTTAAGGATTTTGTGCGCGCCAGCCGCGAACGTGTAGATAGCGCTTTAACTCACTACCTACCCCTCAGCCAAGACCCAACCCAGTTGCGCGAGGCCATGCGCTATAGCTTATTCAACGGCGGTAAGCGCGTGCGCCCAACTCTTGCCTATGCCAGTGCCATGGCAATTTCGGCCGAGGCATTAAATACTCATAGCGAACTACTCAATCGAGTTGCCTGCGCACTGGAAAGCCTGCATTCCTACAGCTTGGTACACGATGATTTACCCGCGATGGATGATGATGATTTGCGGCGCGGTAAACCCACTTGCCATATCGCTTTTAACGAAGCCACCGCAATTCTGGCAGGCGATGCACTGCAAACTTTTGCATTTGAACTTTTGAGTGACGCAGAAGGTATTGATGCCAACATTCAAATCGCACTTATATCACAACTCGCTAAAGCGTCTGGAGTGCAAGGAATGGTATTAGGGCAAGCAATTGATTTGGCAGCCGTAGATAAAACCATCGACCTCGCACAATTAGAAAATATGCATCGCCACAAAACAGGAGCGCTAATTCGCGCTAGCGTGCATATGGGCGCGAGAGCTTTAAGCGCAAGTGAAGCACAATTGAAGGCGCTGGATAAATACGCCGCCGCTATCGGTCTTGCGTTTCAAGTACAAGACGATATTTTGGATGTGACTGCGGATACGCAAACACTCGGCAAGCAACAGGGTGCAGATATTGCGCGCAATAAACCAACCTATGTTGCGCTCTTGGGATTGGAAGGCGCGCGCACCAAAGCGCAAGAGTTGCATCAACAAGCACTCGCCGCACTCAATGAGTTTGGCGAGAGTGCAGATTATTTGCGCGCGCTCTCGGCTTATATTATTGAGCGTGGGAATTAACCCCCTCCCAACCTCCCCCTTAGAAAGCGGGGAGGGGCAGATAGCACTTCGTAATTAAGCAGGGAGTACAGCTCCTCCACTTTTTCAAGGGGGAGGTTGGGAGGGGGCTTAACGCAGCGTGCACTAAACTCTCTTAATAACATTCATCACCCAGAATAAAATTCATCATGCGCATCCCCAGAATTTTTACATCGCAAGCACTCGCGCCTAACAGCACTTTAGTTCTAGCCGAAGCACAATCGCACTACCTAAGCAAAGTTCTCCGCATGCAAGCCGGGCGCGAATTAATTTTATTTAACGGCGAAGGCGGCGAATACAGTGCAGAAATTTCTGCTGTGCAAAAAAAACATGTGGATGTCGGCGTAAAAGAATTCTCTGCAGAAAATCGCCAATCGCATTTGCAATTGGAACTGGCGATTGGTGTTTCGCGCGGCGAGCGTATGGATTGGGTGTTGCAAAAAGCAACTGAATTGGGCGTTACTAAAATTACGCCGCTGATAACCGAGCGTACCGAAGTAAAACTCAGTGGCGAGCGCGCCGATAAAAAAATGGAACACTGGCAGCAAATTTTAATTAGCGCCTGTGAGCAATGCCAACGCAACCTATTACCGGAATTATCTGAACCAAAAAATTTTGCTGCGTGGGTTAGGGAATGCAATGCAGAATTAAAATTTGTATTGCACCACCGCGACAACCAAGGATTACCGCAAACCAAAAATACAAAAAATGTAGCGCTGTTAATTGGCCCCGAAGGCGGCTTGGATGACGATGAAATTGCACAGGCGATTACGCAACAGTTTTCACCACTAACTCTCGGCCCGCGCGTATTGCGCACTGAAACAGCGCCCGTAGCAGCGATTAGCTTAGTGCAGTATTTATGGGGAGACTTTTAACAAAAAAGTTCGTGCAGTAAAACCACGCGAACTTTAGAGATCAAGAACAACAAATGCAGACAATAATGTTACTTACAGAAGTGTTTCTCCAAAAATAAGCGCATCTCTCGATTGCACATGATAAATATAATAAGGTCGAGTTATTACAGGGGTGCAGGTGGTGTTTACTGCTGCTATTGCTCGATAGCTAATGACCACTTTCACGCCTTCTGTTCCCGCCTCTTCTGCACGGATCGAATTAAATTCTAAATGCTGTTTACAGCTATCTTGCTCTCCCATATCGACAAGCACAACTTGGCCCGCGACAAAATCGGGTAGCGCCAAATTAAAATCTACATAACCATTGGTGATGTCGTAGAAGTCATCACTATTGCGCATCACCTGCAGCCGTTTATCGGTATGATCCAACACACTGGAGGTTGTTGTACCTTGCGTAATAGCCTGTGTAGTTACCGCTACAGCGCTTGAGCTGGAACTGCTGATATCTGGGTTGTAAGGTGTTGTACGCTCAGCACCACAGCCTTGCAGAAAGACCGCAGCCAACAAAATAATAGCGCTGAGTTTTATTTGAGGGAAACGTAAAATTTTAGTCATTTGAATGCAAATATTCCAAAAAGGTTTGTTCGATAGCAGGGATGTCTGGAATAAGCGTGTATTCGCCCGCCCAAGACACATGCATTAAATCGTAGCGGCGGTTTTCTGCATCTTCACGCTCACTGATTTCATCTTCATTGACTCGCGCCAAGCGTGGTAAGCCTTGGGTGAGGATAGCAATAAACGGTAGATCATTATGCAAACCCGTCGTGTTTAACACGGCAAAGCGCGCACGCGCATGAATGCTGGGTATAGCCTCACCGTTGAGCGCCTCCAACGATAGCAAAGGTACAGTAAGTTCGCGCCATTGGAAATTACCTAAATACCAAAGTGGCGCATTTTCAATAGGCTGTACGGGTGACGAGGGAATAATTTCTGCCACGGTTACGTTGGGCAGCAAAATACTTTGACCCTGTAAAGGAATTAACAGGCTCGCCACTTCTTGAATTTTTTTCTGTTCGATTCGCTTGGGTGCTCTCATGCGAGGCGCTCCTGATTTTTGTACCGTTGTTTTTTACAGTCTAATAGCGTGTTTCGTGCTTAAAGTGTTTGGTGCTTTTTAATTTTGCCAAGGCATCAGCTAACTCCGAAGGGGTGCCGATAAAACTGACCGTTCCCGCCGCTATAGCCGCATCCGGCATGGAGGCAATTGTGCATTGCTCAGGTGTTTGCACCCATACCTTCCCACCCTGCTGTTTGATAAGGCGACTACTGGCCGCGCCGTCATCGCCCATTCCCGAAAAAATGATAAGGCCGCTGTGCTGGCGATACACCCGCGCCACATTCGCGGTTACCTGATCAATCGATGGTGAGTAGCAGCCGCCCCACGGGTTTTTAGTGACCACCAAGGTGCCGTTATCATGGATATTTACACTGCAATTGGCGGTAACCAAGGTAATACTGCTGTTAGTCAACACCGAACCTTGCTGGGCAATAGTCACCGGATAATGCCCAGCACTGCTCATCATTTTCACCAAAGTTTCCGCTTGGCCGCTACCTATGTGCTGCACATAAACAAAAGCCACCTTAAGTTTAGGTGGCAATTGCTTTAGAAAATCTTTTACTGCCGCAGGCCCACCCGTTGAAGCCGCAAGCACCCAGACTTCACTCGCAACGCTGCCAGCTTGCAGGTTGACATCTCCATCCAACCGCTCCAAGCGCTGCAACATGCGGCGCACCCAATCATTGTATTCGGCGCTACCTTGGGTAAGCTCGGTGGCGTCATTAACGATCACCGGCACTTGCGTTTGCTCTAGCAAGCCATCAATTAAAGCGACGATTGCCGCCTTTTGCTCGCGATGATCTTCGCCTTCATCGGGTTCGTTAACATCTACCACCCAAGCATCCATTTGCTGCTCTAGGCTGGGAAGCAGCGCGTTGATTTTTAATACATAAGAGAAGCCAATTTTATGACCCGCCTGCACTACCATGTTGCCAAGATATTGTTGTTTAAGTGGAGAATCCACCAATATCCCGATGCTAAGTCCTCCCACTTATACCACCGCTATTTAATTAACTCTTTAATATTGGATAGCAATAAATCTTCTTGATAAGGCTTGCCCATGTATTTATTCACGCCCAACTCAAAGGCGTGCTCGCGGTGTTTCTCACCGGTACGCGAGGTGATCATAATGATTGGAATATCGCGTAAACGAGAACTACCGCGGATGTTTTTAGCCACTTCGAAGCCATCCATACGCGGCATTTCGATATCTAGCAAGATTACATCGGGGATGTAATCTTGCAGCAACTGCAGCGCTTCTACACCGTCTTTGGCGGTAATGACGCGGAAACCTTCGCGCTCCAGGAAGCGGCCGGTTACCTTGCGTACCGTTACCGAGTCGTCCACTACCATCACGGTTTTTTCGACGAGATCCTCTTCCTTTGGCGCGCCAAGCATCGTTGAATCCAACAAAATCGCATGGCTTAAGCCCAAGGCGAGCTGCTCGCGGATAAGTGCGTGCAAATCCAGAATCACCACAACGCTACCGTCACCCGTTACAGTTGCACCGGATACGCCACGCACCGAACTGAATTGCGCACCGAGAGTTTTTACCACGATCTCGCGTGAGCCTAACAGGCGATCTACCTGCAACGCCACGGTATTTTCGGTACTGCGCACTAAAATTACCGGTAATGGTAAGGATTGGCCATCCAGTTTGGGGGTGGCATCGCTATCCAACATGGTGCCAAGGTAGCGCACTAAATAGTTGTCACCCGCATAGTCAAAACGCGCTTCCGGGTCTTGATAATAATGTTCCAACTCGAAAGGGCTAACGCGCACAATACCTTCAATAGTGTTAAGCGGAATTGCGTAGAGGTCATCGCCAATTTGAACCATCAAGGCGCGGTTTACCGATACGGTAAACGGCAAGCGGATGGTAAATTCGGTGCCTTCGCCCCAGCGAGAATCAATAAACATGGCGCCGCCGAGCTGTTTAATCTCGGAGTGCACCACGTCCATGCCCACACCGCGGCCAGAAATTTGGGTCACTTTGTCGGCAGTAGAGAAGCCCGCGTGCAGAATAAACTGCATTAAATCCTGATCGCTTAGCGGCGCATCTGCTGCCATTAAGCCGCGTTCAATGGCTTTTTCACGCACGCGTTGCAGGTTAATACCGCGACCATCGTCCGCGAGACGAAGCATAACATCGCCACCTTCACGGCCAAGGCTGAGAATGATTCGACCAGTGGCTGGTTTGCCCGCAGCCGCACGGTCATCCGGTATTTCTATCCCGTGGTCAACCGCGTTGCGGAGCATGTGCTCTAAAGGGGCGACCATACGCTCCAATACTGTACGATCCAATTCACCTTCAACGTTATCCAACTCGAAATCCACTTCTTTGCCGAGTTCAGTGGCAGCTTGGCGCACGATACGACGCAATCGCGGAACCAAGCGCGAGAAAGGCACCATGCGCGAACGCATTAGGCCTTCTTGCAAATCGGTGTTAATCCGCGACTGTTGCAGCAACAGGGTTTCAGTATCGCGGGTTTTATCCGCGAGGGTGTATTTCAAATCCATCAAATCCGATGCAGATTCGATAAGCGAGCGCGATAACTGCTGTAACTGCGAGTAGCGATCCATCTCCAATGGGTCGAACTGTTCGTGTTGTGCCATTTGCTCTTGACGGAATAAGACTTGCGCTTCGGTTTCGATATCCAAACGGCGCAGCTGTTCTTGCAAACGGTGGATGGTGGCATCCATTTCTTCAATAGAACCACCCAAGTCGCTGACTTGCTGCTCCATACGACCACGGCTGATGGAGGTTTCACCCGCAAGGTTTACTAACTCTTCCAGCAGTTCTGCCGAAACTTTTACAACCTCTTGCGGGCCAGCACGGCGTGCCGCCAAATGTTGTACCTGCGCAGAGCCAGATGACCCTTGGCGGGTACCGCCAAATTCCGCGCCGGGAATTTTTGGCAACGGTGCAGCCGGCGGCTTGGGTTTAGGTGCAAAGGTTAAAACATTGGGTTTTTGGCTTGCGCTACCTGCCGGTCTAGCATTATCGATAACAAGACTTGGTTTGTTGTAGTCAACGTTTGGTGTCAGTTCTTGCTCAGCCGCTGCCTCAGCCGCTGCCTCAACTTCTGCCTCGGCTTCAACTTCATCTAACGTAATAATTTCAACATCTGCTACAACTTCTTCATAATCACTCGCGCTTTCTTCCGCATATTCAGGCTCAGCTGCCGCCGGAATTTCACCATTCAACCGAGCTTGAACAAGGCTGACGCCGCTGTGCAATTGATCTTGATAAATGTTTAATTGTTTAAAGAAGTTTTGATCGAGTTCGGCATCGGTATCCATCTCAATCAGCATGGTTTCATAGTTGTGCGACTGATCGCCCAAATCGACTAAGCCCGCCAAACGCGCGCCACCTTTAAACGTATGCAAGCAGCGTTTCAGCTCTTCTACGCACTCAGTATTATTCCAGTCCTCTTGCCAATCATGCAGCGCGCGCTCCATATCTTCGAGCAGCTCAGTGGCTTCTTCGACAAAAATTTCAACAATTTCCGGATCGTAATCTTCATCGTCTTCGGCATTAAACACGGGGCGCGTTGGGGCGGCAGGTGATTGAACTGCTGGCTTGTGTGCAGCAATCTGAGACGCGGGAGCAACCACGGGAGCGGCAATAAATTCAGATTCAGTAGCGTCATCCTCCTGCGGTAACTCAAGGGTAATTTCTTCAGCGTCAGCAACTTCGCTATCCAAAGATTCCACGTATGCATTATCACTCAGTGCTTCAACGGCTGGCAGTGTTGGGATAATTTCTTCGCCAGCCAACGCATCCAATACAAACTCATCACCATAATCAACCGCAGTGGATAGGTTTATTTCTTCGGGATCAGCTTCAGTATTTTCATCTACATCAGCCGCGTGACCATCGTCAGTCATATCGGCGGCAATACGTTCCACTAGCGGCGTATTCGCCAAGAGAGCGTTGACGGTATTGATAGCGTCCTCTTCCGCAAACTCGCGCGTTACTGCCTGTTCATCTGCCGCAATTTCGCGGTAATCCACTTCTTCAATGAGTGGCGTGCTCACTTCGCGGTCGGTTTCTACTTGCTCATCCAATGACGCTAAGGATTCAAAGCTTGCACCGGCCAATTGCTCAATAATTTCAGGCTCATGATCTTCGCTGGGATAAGCCTGCACTTCTGCAATTAAATCATCGAGCGCTTGCAAAATAGATTCAGGTGCGTTGACCAAATTTTGACCCGCTGCAATAGCATCAACCATATCCAGCAACGCAATATGTGCTGAATTTAAATCGCGGCAAAGCGAATCCGAACAGGGCAAATGTTGCGCAAGAATATGGATATAAACGTGTTCAATTTTTTCACCCAAAGTTGCCATAAAGGGTAAATACGCGTGGTGGGCGCCACGATTTAAATTGCGCAACTCATGAAGCACCGGTTGCAACACCAACACTTGTTCAGGTGCAGACTGCCATTGCGCAATAATTTTGTCGGCATCCAATAACAAATCCATTTCCTCTGCCATAAAAATGGAGAGTAATTCTGGGTCAACCGGGCGTTTACCGTTCTCATCCAATTCTTGTTGGCGCACCAGTGGCGCAACATGAATTTCGCGCAGCTCAGCAACCCGCGCGGTGAATTGGTGCAAGCGTGGAATATCTACTTCTTCGTTCTGTTCAATTTGAGCGAGCGCCATTTGGGTGTAGCTAACGGCATCGCGCAGCAATTGCAAAATATCCTCGTTGATAACCACGTGATATGAACGCAATTCTTTAACAAATTTTTCCAGCGGCGCAGCGAGTTCGGCAATTGGCGTAATCTCCGCCATGTGCGCACTGCCTTTGAGCGTGTGCAATGCCCGTTGAACACTGTCGCTCGGCGGTTCATAGATGGGCGCTTCGGCTTCCATATGCGCAATAAAATCTTGCAGTGTATGCAAATGCGTTAACGCTTCGGCACCAAAAATATCCCAGAGTTGGGCATCGGGATCATCGGCAGGCTCGTCAACTAAATAACCATCTTGTAGTAAATAATCAGCGCTGATCGTTACCGCAGTTTCCGTTTCGACTGATGCAGCGACAGCACCAAAGTCGGGCCCTTCAGCAACTGCATTCAAAGCAGTTTCAACATCTGCGCTTTCAACTAACTCACTATTTTCTTGATGTGTTTCAGCGGCGAGAATTTCTTCGTAATGACTTGTTTCTGGCCCGTCAAGATCAACAACTGAATCATTATTAGCCAATAATTCAGTTTCACCACCCGCCAATTCTTCGGGCACAATACCTTTCGCTAAAGATTCTGCGAGCCTACGGTAATGCTCACTGAGTTCTGGGTGCGGATTGTTATGCTTGTGACTAAACGCTTCCACCATATCTGGTAAAATCGCACGCACTTTTTCAATAATAGCGACATGCGGTTCGCCCGCTTGAATCGTTTTATCCAGCACACGATTCAACATGCTTTCAATTGACCAGGACAACTCGCCAATATCATTGGCGCCCACCATCCTGCCACTACCTTTTAGGGTGTGGAATGCGCGGCGGAATTCTGTGAGTGAACTTTCATCGTCAAAGTTGTTAGCCCAGCGCGGGAAATACTCCGCAATAGCGGCAAGTACTTCGCCAGCTTCTTCGACAAAAATTTCGACAATTTCATCATCAATATAATTTTCATCGTCATCAGCGGCATTTACATCTACCGCTACATTGGCGATGGGCTCAGCGTCTGTTTGAACGCCAACCTGCTCAACTGCATCACCAGCGTCAACAGACCCAGCTACATCAACCAACTCTAATGTTTCTAGTGCGAGGCTTTCAGTTTGAAGATTATTTGTAGTTGAAATATCACTCGCATCAGATACAGGAACCACTGGCTGAGTTGCAGTTTTTGCAGCCGCATTGAGTGCAACCTCAATGGACCCCATTAAGGCCGATGAAACCAAAATAGTGGTTTCTGGTGAAGGATATTTGTTGCCAATAGAAGGCTGATTATTACGTATTAAGCTCAGCGGTTCAGGTTGCGGCGCAACAGTCTCTAAAACCGTTTCAATCACCGCAGGCGGTTCTGGCTGTAAAGCCGATTCATAAGCGGCAGCTAAACTGGCTTCATCTGCTTCTGCAGCTTCGTGAGTCGTATGAATGGCAGGTTCAGGCAAACTCAAACGCGTTGCATCTATATCCGCAGGGCTTAGATCCGCACGCGATACTTTTGCAACGGCATAACCCAAGGCCGCCACACTTTCTTCCGCTACAGTGAGCAATAAATCATTTTCTTCTTTAGTGCTGCCGCCGCTTAAACGCTCTAAATAATATTCAACACTGGTGATTGCATCCGCCAAGGTGTCCAGCGATGACCACTGCGGGGTAATTTCTTGTGCAAGCAATTGTTCTTCAATATAACGTGCGCATGCACCTAAAATTCTAGCTGCGCGCGGCAGCGGCATTATTTCTAAACCGCCACGAATTTCACGCAGTGTTTCTGGCACATTTTGCAGGTGTACGCGATCCCATTGCGAAGCGATGTATTCGATAATGGCGTCTTTCGCGTGCTCTAAACCATTACGCGACTCGCGCAACACAGATTCTTTGGCGCGATTGAGTGTTATATCGGCTTCGTTAGCAGGTGCATCATCGTTGGCATGGGTTGTTTGCTGTTGCGCTAAACCATCCAAGGCATCTTCAATTTCAATAACCTTGCTCGCAATCGACATTAATTGCTCTTGCGATAAATGGCTGTCGGAATTAGCCACCATTTCCAGCGCGGCGCCCTGCTCCAATACTTGTTTACGCAAATCGCCAAGGCCCAATACTGCCATGGTATCGCCGATGCGTTTCACCACCGGTAGCGCTTCATTTAATGCGGTTTGTGAATCGCCACCGCCCAAACACACATCCAGCGCCTGCTTAATAATATCCAGTTCGGATTTAAGTGCTTCTACGACTGAACGCATAGCGTCAGGGTCTGGCGTAGACAACATGTTGGATGTTTCTTCGCCGGTTTCTTTACCTTCTATCAACGCTTCATCTAAATGATAAGTTTCATAAATGCGTTGCAAATGTGAATTGGCCGTAAACCCAGGAGCGTGTTTGCCGGCGCGCGCCACGTAATACAATAAGTTTTTAATGAGCTCATCGTTGGTGTATGAATTCAGCGCTTTAGTGCCGTGCACGGCGAGAATTTTTATTTCTTTATCGAGCTGGCGCAGCAAATTTTTAATGGCCACACTCATTTCAATGGCATCAATTTCTAATGCTTCTGCCAATGCCAAGCAAATATCCCACAGGGCATGACGCGCGGTGCCGTGTGTGAGTTTGTGTAAACGGTTAAACGCTTTTTGCAAGTAGCCGAGATTTTCATCGCTATTCACATTGCGAATATAACCCGCAGCGGCGTATTGATACATTTGGCGCAACTTAAGCGCCATAGCTTGAAACTGCACATTATCTTGCGCCGCAGGCGAGCGCGCGCCAGTCACTTTTTTCGCAGGCGCTAAATTGGGTACAAATAATTTGGTATCAGTTAGTAAGCTTTCGCCGCGCACTGCGCGCAAATCGTTCAGCAATGGCAGCACAACTAAAGGGTTGTCTTTACGTGTTGCTTTAACTTGATCGAGATAAACGGGGAATTGCAAAATAGCGCGCATTAACACTTCTTGCGCTTCGGCGGCGTTAGAAACCGAACCTTGAATCATGGCTTGCGTGAGTTTTTCCATTTCTTCGGCGAGCATGGCGGCGCCAAAAAATTCCACCATTTGCAGGCTGCCGTGCACTTGGTGAATATGCGTTAGACAAAAGCGAATGCGTACCGCATCTTTCGGATTTTCAACATAGGCTTCAAGAGCTTGGCGCGCTTCTTTTAGGGTTTCGCCAATTTCATGAATTAGCCAATCCAGCGCGGCAAAATTACGATTATCTGCCATGTGGTGCTTTCCTCTTCGTTATTCTCGCGCAGCGCTTTTAACCGCGATGTTTGCGTATGTTATTCGTGTACGTAGACTTGTACTTCATCAACAGGGATACGTTGCATTTTTGGATGTTCCCACTCGGTTACTTCACCCAAACCGGTCACTAAAATACCGCCCGGTTTTAAGTGTTCAGTAAGCGCGTTTAAAATGTCACGCCGCAACCAGCGACGGAAATACACCAATAAGTTTTGACAAAAGATCACATCGACTTTTACACCGGGCAAATTATTATGGTTAATCATATTGGCCTGAGTAAAACACACTCGCTCGCGCAAACGGCTGACAATTTCATAATTGCCATCGGTAGTTTGCTTGGTATAACGTTTAAATTCTTCGGCTTTCACACTTTCGATTTTGCGCTTGGCGTAACGGCCTTTGCGCGCAGTAGCCAATGCGGAAACGCTCAAATCGAATGCGGTAATTCCGTAATAAGGATTGAGCGCTGCCAACTCAAAACAATCATTAATCACCATGGATAAAGAGTAAGCTTCTTCGCCCGTGGCACAACCTACACTCCACACATCAAAACTTTGCGCGAGCGATTGATTGTTAATTTTGTGTTGTAAATAACGGCGTACATATTCAAGCGAAGGGCGATGGCGGAAAAAACTGGTTTCTTTAACCGCGATACGATCAATAATGACCGTCCACTCCAGCATACCGGAAGCACCGTTAGTCACTTGCTGGTAATAGCGGTCGTAATCGTCATAACCCAACTCGCGCATGCGTGAAGAGATTTGCGATTCTAATAAGGCTTTGTGTTGCGGAACTAATTGCATGCCCGTGCGCTCTTCGAGCAGCTTGCACCACTGTGCAAACTGCTCAAGAGAAAGCGTCGGTAATGTGCGTAATGACCAACCCATAACAAATACCTAATCAACGCTTACACAATTTCTAGACTACCGCCAAATGGCAAGCGTTAATGAGTGATTAAGCTTTTGCCTGGTGCGGATAAACATCATCATCCATCAAGCTGGCATCCAAATCTAAATCCGAAGCCAAATCGTAACTTGCCTGCTGAGGAGTAAACGAGTGGCTTGGGCTTTCGCTGGCGAAATCTTCTTCCGGCAGTTTGAAACCGGCTACGGATTCACGCAGGTCGAGTGCCATTTCGGCAAGGTTACCAATCGACTGGGCAGTAGCAGAAGTACCAGCAGAGGTTTGGGTGGTAATCTCTTGAATAACGTTCATCGTATTGGAGATGTGACCCGCAGACGATGCTTGTTGGCGCGCAGCATTCGAAATGTTCTGGATCAATTCCGCGAGGCTTGACGATACGTTTTCAATTTCTTCCAGTGCCACACCCGCATCCTGTGCAAGGCGCGCACCGCGCACTACTTCAGACGTGGTTTGTTCCATCGAGATTACCGCTTCGTTGGTATCGTTCTGAATGGTTTTTACAAGTGCTTCAATTTGTTTTGTTGCTGCTGCGGAACGTTCCGCAAGGCGTTGAACTTCGTCCGCTACCACCGCGAACCCGCGGCCTGCGTCACCAGCCATCGATGCTTGAATTGCTGCGTTAAGTGCGAGGATGTTGGTTTGGTCCGCAATGTCGTTAATCAAACTTACGATGTCACCAATCTCTTGTGACGATTCACCGAGACGCTTAATACGTTTGGAAGTATCTTGAATCTGTTCGCGAATAGTATCCATCCCGTGGATAGTGTTCTGTACCACTTTCGCACCGTTACCCGCGATAGATACCGCGCGTTCCGCTACCGCTGCCGATTCGGCGGCGTTTGCAGATACTTGGTCAATGGTCACGGCCATCTCATTTACCGCAGCCGATGCGCCGGCAATTTCTTGCGCCTGGTGTTCAGAAGCTTCGGCGAGGTGGAGAGCGGTTTGCTGGGTTTCTTGCGCAGCAGCGGATACGTTTACCGCAGTTTCGTTGATTCGCGCTACCAGGATACGCAGCTGGTCGATAGTAAAGTTAATAGAGTCGGCAATCGCACCTGTGAAGTCCTCGGTTACGGTTGCAGTTGTGGTCAGGTCACCGTCCGCGAGGTCGGCCAGTTCATCAAGGAGACGTAAAATCGCAGTCTGGTTACGCTCGTTGGTTTCAGCAGTGTTCACTAGGCGCTGACGGGTAGCGGTGTAAGTGTTGTAACCCAAATAGAACAAACAGAGAAAAAATACGACCGCCAAACCAATCGTCATTTTACTGTTGATGAAGCGGGAATTAGACAGTCCATTAATACTGTCCGTGATGTCCACAAGGGATTGCAGCAACTGGGGAGATTCGTTCAAGAGCGAGTCACTTGCTTGACGTGCGCGGAACAGCGTTGATGAACCTTCAAACATCTCTTGTACTGATTTATTCACGCCCTCATAGAGCTTGGTAATTTTATCCAAGCTGACGCGCGCACTGGCATCATTTACGCGCGAAATATGCATCATGGAGTCACCTTCTTTCATACCGCGCAACATACGACCATAAACGTTGGCGTCAGTATTAAATTGGTCTGCTGCAGTAGCAGCGTCGGTATCACCGCGAAGCATTTTATCCACGTTACGACCGATACGTTCAGCAATCCAGGATTGCAATTGCGCATCCGATACTTGATCCGCTGGGGCTTTGGTATCCAGCAAAATTTCTACAATATTACGGTGTTCACTTTGCAAGCTAGGCAGGTTGGCGTTCAGCGTTTTACCTACGCCATTGAGCGTTACAATCAAATCTTTGTTTTTAACAATGTCTTGCGCATTGTTTTTAGCGCGACCCCAAATAGCGGCATAGGCGTCAAATTGCGTTTTAAGTTCGCCCGAAGTACGCGGGTCAGCGTTCAATAATTGGCTCCACGTACTATCCATCTTAGACGTTGCGCCCGCCAATTCACCGAAGGCCTTTTCACTACCCGACGTTGCCTCGCGTGATAAAGATGAAAGCCGGTAGGCCTGCGCACGCAATTCCGCAACATGCTGCAGATTTTGCTGATCTTTAACGCCATCGCTATAGACTATGTAGCCTGTGGCGAAAAAGGCAATTAATGACAGCGCGCCTAGAACCACCGCATAAAACACATTGGGGCTTGTTTTATAAGCTCCAACTAGACTTTTTGAATCTGCTTTCATCTAAGTACTCCTAACCGGCTCTACGTTTTAATTTTTATCCAAGGGGAAATTCGGAACTCACTTGAAACTAAGCGACCTATCACATGAACTCTGTGGCCACATTAACTTTTAGCTGCATTTATAAAGCGCGGATCTTCCGCCAATAATGCAGGCCTAAAAAGTGACCATTGCTGCCCTCCTAACGGATAACTTCCCGTCACAAATGGCAATATGTTCTCTGCTACGGCTCCAGCCTGCTCGCTATATTCATCCATGGGAAAATGTTGCATGCCAAAAACCTGATCAACCATCAACCCGGAATAGAGGGTTTCGGTTTCCAGAATCAACACGCGGCGTTGCTTACGACCACCGACTAAACGGTCACCAAAATAAGCAGCGAGATCAAATAGAGGTAAAAGGCGCCCGCGCACGTTAGCAACGCCTTTTACCCACGGCTGAACGCCGGGCAGATGGGTGTGATGAGGAACTTCAAGCATCTCTGATACTTCACCAATCGGCGCCACAAAATAACTGCCCATTAATGAAAAACCGATACCGCTCCACAGGGGCCGAATATCGGTTTGTGCCGGCAAGCCGCGCGCTGCGGCACGGCTGCGCTGTGCGAGATCGATTAGCGCCTCGAAGGCTGCTTGAGGTTCTGACATAACAGCATCCATCTCATCCGCCACTCATATGCCAAACGCAGCGGAAATATCATTATTGTGTACAACAAGTTAAGGTTAACTTTGAACCTTAGGTTTAACGCATAACCTCAGCCATAGCCGACATAAGTACATCCGGTGTAATCGGCTTAGACAAATAGGCTTTAGCGCCTTGACGCATGCCCCACACGCGATCTGTTTGTTGATCTTTAGTGGTCACTATAATCACCGGAATATTAGCGGTTTCAGGTAATTTAGATAGCTGACGAGTGGCCTGAAAACCATTCAACCCCGGCATAACCACATCCATCAATACCACATCAGGACGCTCTTTAACGGCCATGGCTACGCCCGCTTCGCCATTTTCGGCAGTTAGCACAACGTGGCCGCTTTTTTCCAACATAGTGGTGAGCTTGTAAGTTTCGGTAGGAGAGTCATCAATTATCAATACACGAGCCATAGCTGCTCCAAATAAATCGTAAATGTTAAGGTTAGCAGTCCTTTGGGAGTTTCATGATCTACAAGGAGTGTAGATTAAGATGCCTTCACGTGCTTAACGTGGGTTTCAATTGCATCCAAAAGCTCGCTTTTACTGAAAGGTTTGGTGAGATATTGATCTGACCCAACAATACGGCCTTTGGCCTTGTCGAACAGGCCGTCTTTACTGGATAACATAATGACGGGAGTAGACTTGAATTCACTATTATTCTTGATGAGTGCGCAAGTTTGGTAGCCATCAAGGCGCGGCATCATAATATCGACGAAAATAATATCGGGGCGACTATCGGCAATTTTTGCCAGAGCATCAAACCCATCGGTGGCAGTTATCACCATACAACCGGCTTTTTTTAACAGAGTCTCTGCGGTGCGACGAATGGTTTTACTGTCGTCAATAACCATTACTTTCAAACTTTCTAAACTTACGTCCATACTCTCTGACCTTTGGCTTTGTTTGCGATGTTGCGCCAGAACTGGTGAGTTGCGCTGACAGCACGAGCTGATTAGCAAAAAACCGTGCGTTACTGATTTATTGTAGTCTAAATATACGCGAAATAAACTTTTAACACAGTTTTTAAGGTTTGGCCATAACTACTTGAAACTATGGGTATTCTGTTCTCAAAATTGTGAGTGTTGCTGCGTATATTGAGGCGCAGAAGTGTGCGCAATACCCTTGCTTTAAACGCACTTAGGACTTAACTTTAGGCCGCATTTTCCACAACCGCAAACTTCGTAAGTGAGATTCTCGAATGAGACTAAATATAGGCGTAGTGATGGACCCCATCGCCAACATCAAATTCCATAAAGACACCACCTTGGCACTGCTTTTAGCCGCACAAGCGCGCGGCTGGAATCTGCATTATATGGAGCAAAGCGATCTCTATTTATTGCAAGGTGAAGCACGCGCCACTACGCGCAGCCTTAATGTACGCAACAATCCCGATGATTATTACACTTTAGGCTTACATGAAGATCGCCCATTAAGCGATTTAGATGTCATCTTAATGCGCAAAGACCCACCCTTCGACAACGAATTTGTCTACAGCACTTACATCCTTGAAGCCGCCCAAAAACAGGGCACGCTTATAGTGAATGACCCACGCAGCCTGCGCGACTGCAACGAAAAGGTCTTTGCAACACAATTCCCACAATGTTGCCCGCCCGTTTTAGTCAGCCGCGATGCTGTTAAACTTCGTGAATTTCATCAGCAATATGGCGATGTTATTTTCAAACCGCTCGACGGTATGGGCGGCAGCCGCATCTTCCGCTGCCGTCTGGATGACCCCAATGTCGGCGTGATTTTGGAAACCCTCACCGAACTGGGCACCCAAACCATTATGGCGCAACGTTATATCCCTGATATTACGGAAGGCGACAAACGTATTTTAGTGATAGATGGCGAACCTGTGCCCTACTGTCTAGCGCGTATTCCTGCAAAGGGAGAAACCCGCGGCAACTTGGCCGCAGGCGGCACTGGCGTGGCGCAACCCCTGTCGGATCAAGACCGCTGGATTGTCAGCCAACTTGCGCCAACTCTGCGCGCAAAAGGTCTGCTATTTGTCGGTTTAGATGTGATTGGCAACTACCTTACCGAAATTAATGTCACCAGCCCCACTTGCGCGCGCGAAATCGACAAAGCTTATGACACCAATATTGGCGAATTATTGATGAGTGCTATTGCGCGCCGCAAAGAGCAGCAGCCGGATTATTCGCTGTGAGTACAGGCACTATGGCAGCGGATATAGCAGAAGAGTTTCAGCTCAAACCGGTCGATGCCGGCGACCGCTTGAGCTTTACGGTTTTCGTTGCCATTGCCTTACACGCACTGATTATTTTGGGGATTAACTTTAAATCGCCGCCGGCTGCAAAAGGCTCGCAAACCATTGAGATCACCTTGGCAACACACAAATCCGCCAAAGCCCCCAAAGAAGCGGATTTTTTAGCGCAACATAACCAAGAAGGTAGCGGCACCGAAGAAAAAGCGCGACAACTTAGCACCGAACGCCAAGCTGAGTTCGCCGATACCCAGGTGCGCGAGATCAACCCTATGCCACAGGTTGCCGCTACCTCTCCTTCCGAGAAAAAACAGCAAATTATTAACACCGTGGGCCAGAGTGATTTCAAATTACACACTTTAAAAAACCCACAAAACCAAGACGAAAAAGAACCGCATAAAGGCCTGCTGGAAGATCAATCCACTATCACCGCCGAAATTGCCAGCCTGCAAGCCAAGTTGGATAAGCAAAAACAGGAATACGCCAAACGCCCTCGGATTCGCACCCTTACAGCTGTGTCTGCTAAAGAATCTTTTGATGCCGAATACCTGATCAAGTGGAGCGAAAAATTTGAACGTATAGGCACTAAAAATTATCCCCAAGAAGCTCTCACCAAAAACATCACTGGGCGCGTTATGCTCAACGTCACCCTTAAGCCCGATGGCAGCGTGGAGGAAATTGCGGTCACCCGCTCATCGGGCAGCCGCATTCTGGATGACTCGGCGCGCCAAATTGTGCGTTTAGCTGCACCCTACGCAAAATTTCCACCGGAAATTCGCCGCCAAGTGGATCGCTTAAAAATCATCCGCTATGTTCGATTTGAGCCAAACAACACCATTTCCACTAGCGATGAGTAAGACTTAATATTCTCAGGTTCTACTTGTTTTCCACTCGCATTGACACAATACTCACTCCATGACTGAAAAACATATCTCCCACATAGATACAAATGAACTCGTGCCCGGTAGTTTGTGCAATCATTTTTTGATTGCCATGCCGAGCATGCACGACACCTCTTTTGCGCACAGCGTTACCTATATTTGCGAACACTCTAGCGAAGGCGCTATGGGCATTGTGGTTAACAACCCCATGCCCATGATGCTGCACGAAATTTATGCGCAGATGGATTTAAAAGTCAGCCCCAACCAAGGCCACCAACCAGTGGTCGCGGGCGGCCCAGTCCAGCAAGAGCGCGGCTTTGTTATTCACTCCAGCGAAATGGAATGGCATTCAACGCTCAAGGTATCGCCCGATATTAGTTTGACCGCATCGCGCGATATCATTGAGGCCTTAGCAGAAGGCCAAGGTCCAAAAGAATGGCTTGTTGCCCTCGGCTATGCGGGTTGGGGCGAAGGCCAACTGGAAGCAGAAATTGCCGCTAATTCATGGCTCACAGTACCCGCCAATAAAGATATTATTTTCAACACGCCGTTTGAGCAACGCTGGACAGCTGCCGCACAAGCGCTGGGTATTGATGTAAATTTAATTTCAAATGTTGCCGGCCACGCGTAATTTTTTATTTTTCTAATGCTCTTGCCACGATCTTATCGCAATGATTAAAACCCTACTCGCCTTCGATTACGGCACCAAAAATATTGGTGTCGCTACCGGACAAACCATTACCTCATCTGCTAATTTTCTGCCGCCACTCAAAGCCAAAGATGGTGTACCCAACTGGGCTCAAATTGAAAAATTAATTGCAGAATGGAAACCGGATTTAGTGCTGGTGGGCTTACCGATAAATATGGATGACAGCGAAAGCGAGCTGAGCGCGCGCGCGCGTAAATTTGCCAACCGTATTCACGGCCGCTTCGGGGTGAAAATTGAAATGGTGGATGAGCGCTTAACCAGCTTTGAAGCTAAAGGCGAAGTGATGAGCCGCGGCGGCTCACGGGATTATAAACACAACCCCGTGGACTCCATTGCCGCACGGCTTATTTTGGAAGCATGGCTAGAGAATAATCAGCACTGAAAACAAACAGATCAGAAAATATCTTTCGCTTTTTGAACCCGCGATTTAATGTCGTAATTATTTTGATAGCGTTTAGCCAGCAGCGCTTGATCAGCATCTATAGTATCGCAACGCCAAGTGGCCAGTTGCTTATTCACCTTTTCGATCTGATCTTTGCCAGTAGGCTCTTCACCGCGCCAGCGATTGCAGGCAATCGTTCTATCAATAACCTGAATCACATCCTGCGGCATATCTTTTTTCAAGGCTTTCACTTCGGCTGTATCATCTGCAAACACGCTAGGAGCTATTGATACAGACAGCGAAACAATCAGTAAAACAACCATTAAAAATACACTTTTCCTGAGCATAATTAAGTTGCCTCTTATTATTTATCACCTTTTTATTTGAATAGATTTTTTACGGCACAGCTTAGAACATCTTCCCCCGATTATTGCGGTCATCGTTTTCAATACTCAAACTATCGGCAGCATTATTTAAATAAGTTGCATCTGTTTCTGAACCGAGTTTAATCATCAAGCGCAAATCATTCGGCGAATCCGCATGCAAGAGCGCATCCTCATAAGTAATCTCACCATTATCGTAGAGATCGTAGAGCGCCTTATCAAAAGTTTGCATCCCCAATTCCGTTGATTTTTTCATTAATTCCTTAAGTTCTGACACTTCACCCTTGCGAATTAAATCCGCAGCCAGCGGTGTATTGATCAAAATTTCCAAACAGGCGCGACGCCCTTGTCCATCGGGCGTTGCAATTAATTGTTGAGCCACGATTGCTTTTAAATTCAACGACAAATCCATCCACAACTGACGGTGACGGTCAGCGGGGAAGAAGTGAATGATGCGATCGAGTGCTTGGTTGGCGTTGTTGGCGTGCAGCGTGCACAAACACAAGTGGCCGGTTTCCGCGAAAGCGATGGCGTGATCCATAGTTTCGCGCGAGCGTACCTCGCCGATTAAAATAACATCGGGCGCTTGCCGCAACGTATTTTTTAACGCGGTTTCAAAAGATTCGGTATCAATCCCCACTTCGCGCTGGGTAATAATGCAACCTTCGTGTTGATGAATAAATTCAATCGGGTCTTCAATAGAAATAATGTGACCTTTGGAATTGCGATTGCGGTGGCCAATCATAGCGGCGAGCGATGTGGATTTACCGGTGCCTGTTGCGCCCACAAAAATAATCAAGCCGCGTTTGGTCATAGCCAATTCTTTTATCGATTCAGGCAAACCTAAATCATCCGGCTTGGGAATATTAGTTTCAATGCGACGCAACACCATGCCAGCTAAATTGCGTTGATAAAATGCACTGGCACGGAAGCGACCAATACCGCGCGCGCTAACTGCAAAATTAAGTTCTTTTTTGTCTAAAAATTCATTGCGCTGTTTTTCATTCATCACACTCAACACCAGCTCGCGCGCTTTTTCCGGTGCAAGCGGTGTGGCAGTTACCGGCACAACCTTGCCATGCAATTTCATTGAAGGCGGAACACCGGCGGTGATAAACAAATCCGAGGCGCCTTTTTCTACCATCAATGCGAGTAAACGATCAAAATCCATAACCTGTGCCTGCTTGTGTGAATATTTTTATTGTGATGAATGAAACAATTATTACGTTAAAAATTCTCGGGCATTTTTGCTTTCGAGCGCGCAGCTTCGCGCGTAATAATACGGCGCGCCACCATATCTGCCAAACACTGATCCATCGTCTGCATGCCTACCGATGCGCCGGTCTGAATTGCCGAGTACATTTGCGCCACTTTATCTTCGCGAATCAAGTTACGAATTGCCGAGGTGCCACGCATAATTTCGTGCGCTGCGACGCGGCCACCGCCATTTTTCTTCATCAAGGTTTGCGATACCACTGCTTGCAAAGATTCTGACAGCATTGAACGCACCATCGATTTTTCGTTCGCAGGAAATACGTCCACAATACGGTCGATAGTTTTTGCGGCAGAGGTGGTGTGCAGTGTGCCAAATACCAAGTGGCCGGTCTCTGCTGCTGTCAGCGCCAAACGAATAGTCTCCAAATCGCGCATCTCGCCCACCAGAATAATATCCGGGTCTTCACGCAATGCAGAGCGGAGTGCTTCGTTAAAGCCGTGGGTATCGCGGTGAACTTCGCGCTGGTTGATCAAGCACTTTTTGGATTCGTGTACGAATTCGATGGGGTCTTCAATCGTCAATACGTGTTCGTATTTGTTGTCATTGATATAGTCGATCATGGCAGCGAGCGTGGTGGATTTACCCGAACCGGTCGGCCCAGTTACCAATACTAAACCGCGCGGCACGGCGCAGATATCGCGGAACACATTACCCATACCCAATTCTTCCATAGTCAACACTTTGGAAGGAATGGTACGAAATACCGCGCCGGCGCCGCGATTTTGGTTAAAGGCGTTTACCCGGAAGCGCGCTACGCCGGGCACTTCAAACGAAAAGTCGGTTTCCAGAAATTCTTCGTAGTCCTTACGCTGGCGGTCATTCATAATGTCGTAAATCAAACCGTGGACTTGCTTATGCTCCATGGGCGGTAAATTAATACGGCGCACATCGCCATCCACCCGAATCATGGGTGGCAAACCTGCCGAAAGGTGCAAGTCGGAAGCGCCCTGTTTGGCGCTAAAGGCTAAGAGTTCTGTAATATCCATAAAGCTACCTTTGTTTATAACGCTACTTTTTTTATAAAGTCATTGTTTATTCTATTAGCGGAGCTGATGCGCTAACGTTTGCGGGAATTTTTATCTAATTATGCAATTGCCTACTTCTAATAGCACTCCGGCTATATCTTCTAACACCATAGCCGACCCGCTAGCGAAAGTCACCGCGCGCATTCAACATGCAGCTGAGGTAGCGGGGCGAAACGCTGAAACTGTGCGCTTGATCGCTGTGAGCAAAACCCAACTGGCAGAAGCTGTGGCTCAAGCTTATGCCTGTGGCCAACGCGACTTTGGCGAAAACTATCTGCAAGAAGCGCTGGAAAAGCAAGCTGCCTTGACTCATCTTCGCGATATTGTCTGGCATTTTATCGGCCCAATTCAATCCAACAAAACACGCGCCATTGCTGAAAATTTCGCTTGGATCCACAGTATAGACCGAGAAAAAGTCGCTCAGCGCTTAAATGATCAACGCCCTGCTGATTTGGCACCGCTGCAAGTCTGTTTACAAGTGAATATTGACGATGAAACCACCAAATCTGGCACTTCATTGGCAGAGTTGCCGGCTTTAGCAAAAGCCGTAAACCAACTGCCACGCCTGCAACTGCGCGGGCTTATGGCCCTGCCCGCCGCCGCTAATAATGCTGATCGGCAGCGCCTCGCTTTTGCCAAATTGCGTCAAGCTCTGCAAAGTTTGCAGGCACAGGGCTACGTGCTTGATACTCTCTCTATGGGCATGTCTGGCGATATGGCAGCAGCAATTGCCGAAGGCGCTACTATGGTGAGAGTTGGTACGGATATTTTTGGGGTGCGCAGTCAGAAATAAAGCGACTAAGCTAGAGCAACGTAAATCAACTGCCCGATAAGCTCGGACAACTGACAAGAGAATTCACCATGCAACAATCACCGAACACTCCACACAAAATCGCCTTTATAGGCGCGGGCAATATGGCCAAGGCCATTATCAGCGGCCTGCTGGCCGAGGGTTTTAAACGCATTAATCTGTTTGCGAGTGGCCCGCGGCAGGAAAGTTTGGATCGCATAGCCGACGAATTTGGTATCAATATCAATCTCGATAATGCGGCAACAGCCGCAGGTGCAGATGTAATTGTGTTGGCCGTTAAACCGCAAATGCTAAAAGAAGTTTGCTTGGGCTTGGCCGGCTCGCTCAGCCATAAGCCGCTGATTATTTCACTGGCAGCAGGCATCACCACGGACAGCATTAGTCGCTGGCTTGGAGGCGAGCACGCCATAGTACGCTGCATGCCCAATACACCCTCGCAAGTGCGGGTTGGTGCCAGTGGCTTATTTGCCAATACACGGGTTAGCAGCGCGCAGAAATCCACAGCAAATACTATTTTGGGTGCTGTGGGCGTTGTGCAGTGGGTAGATGATGAAGCACTGATTAACCCTGTGACCGCCGTCTCTGGCTCTGGCCCCGCCTATTTCTTTTTGGTAATGGAAGCCATGATTGATGCGGGCGTGGAGCTAGGCCTAACACGCTCGGCAGCAACTGAATTGACCCTGCAAACGGCTCTCGGCGCCGCCATCTTAGCCAAGCAAAGCAATGTGGATATCGCCGAACTACGCCGTCAGGTAACATCGCCCAAGGGCACTACGGAACAGGCCATTAACTCTTTTGAGAATGATCAAATTCGCGCTATCTTCTCTCGCGCCATGACCGCTTGCTCTCACCGTGCGGTGGAATTGTCCGAGCTGTTAGGTAAGTAGTTTTAGTAGGCAAGCAGCTTTGGTCGCAAGTAACTTTAGATAAGTAATTCGTTTTAAAGAGAGAGACAACTATGCAAACACTGGCGCAAATTGCCATCTACATAATCAACACGCTGGGCACACTCTATATAAGCTTGGTACTCATCCGTTTTTTGGCGCAGCTGGTACGCGCCGATTATTACAACCCCGTGAGCAAAGCCTTGGTGAAATACACTAACCCCCTACTGATACCGCTCCGCAAAATAGTTCCGGGGCTTTGGGGAATCGATTTCGCCGCCATAGTGCTGGCTATTTTGTTGCAAACAGCACTACTGCAAAGCGTTTTGCTTATTGCTGGTTTGGGCTGGTTTAACCCGTTCACCCTCATCATTTGGGCAATAATCGCACTCTTGAGTCTGCTAGCGGGCATCTATTTTTGGGGCGTGATTATATTGATGATTGCCAGTTGGGTAGCACAGGGTAGCCGCAACCCCGCGCTGGCGTTATTGCAGCAAATACTGGAACCGGTAATGGCACCGTTTCGCAAAATTTTGCCACCTCTGGGTATGCTCGATTTATCACCCATACTGTTTTTTATGGCGCTGCATATTATTCGCGCTTACGTTTTACCGGCGCTTGCCAATGCGGCAGGTATGATTCCTGGAATTGGCTTCTTCTAATTGAGCACAGCGCATTACTCATGGCAGGGAGAAAATTTGATTCTCCACTGCCATTTTCAACCCAAAGCCGCTAGCGATGAGATCGTAGGTAGCCACGGCGACCGCCTTAAAATCCGCATTACCGCACCGCCAGTGGACGGCAAAGCCAACGAGCACATCATCAAATGGTTTAGCAAACTCTTTAAAGTCCCCAAGGGTGATATTGAAATATTGCAGGGTGAACTTGGGCGGCAGAAAACCCTGCGAATTCGTTCACCCAAAGCGTTGCCCAAAGAGGTTTTGTGTGAAAATGTTTTACCCAAGCAGATTGCTCACACCTAATAATAAGTTGTTTTACCCATAATATTTAAGAGGTAAGGATATGACCGGACGTTTCACCCAATATGCGCTGGCGTTGGTTGGCCTATTAGCAAGCGGCTATACCAGTGCGCAAAACGCACCACCAAGCACTAAAGATGTGACTGAAGTTGTCATTAGCGGGCAGCAAAATGCCTCTGACTGGTTTCGTGCCGAAAGCCAGCACTTCATTGTTTTCTCTGATGCCAGGCAACAAGACGTTAGCCAACTGTTAGACAAGCTTGAACGTTTTGACTATTTACTACGCCTCTACACGAAAGCTGACACTACCACCGCGAGCGAACAAAAAACCACGCTCTACTATATGGCAAAAATCCGCGATCTGAATCAAATTGAAAAGAGTCAGCCCCAATATGCCATAGGCCTCTACAACAGCTGTGCACTCGGCGTACAAGGCTTTGGGTCACACATGTACTATCGCGTCAACTCAGACCGCGCGTTAGAGAAACAACCCGAAAATGAAGGGCTTGCCTATATTTTTGAAGCCTACGCACGCCACTTTCTGTACCGTTATACCAACCTGCGTACCCCCACTTGGTATATCGATGGCTTTGCCCAATATTTTGCCAGCACGCGCTTTAGCGACACCGAAACCCTGATTGGAATAGCGCCAAAAAGTATTGGAAGCTATTTAGCGTTTATGAGTAACGGCCACAGACGCAGCTTGGATTACACCGATATTTTGTTACAAAACGATTCCAAAGGTCAGAACTATGCGGGCGTTGCCGGGCTACAGCTTGAGTTTCAGGCAAGATCCTGGGTTCTCACTCACTATATTTTATCGTCGAACGAAAATATCCAATACTTTCGCAATTTTATCGCCTTGGGATTACAAGGCATGGAGCCAACCAAGGCGTTTGAACAGGCCTTTGGCTACAAGGTTTCCAAGCTCAACAATGTGCTGTGGAAATACCGCTTACAAACAGCAAAAGCACTCAAACTCAACCTAACGGCGGGCGGCGCTGGCGAAATCCAATTTAGCGCGCTACCGGCTTCTGCCAACAATTTGATCCTGGCCGATGCCGCTTTAAAAGCGTGCCCTAATGCCAAAGTGGGCGAATCGCTCTTACAAAAAATTCGCAAAGAGGCACAAAAATTCCCCAACAGTGATTTTGCAGAATTCACGTTGGCTCGCGCTGAAATTGAATGGGGGAACCCGCAAGCGGCCATCGCCTTCTTGTCCACCCAAACCAAGCAAAAAAGCTTCGAGGTTTTCTATCTTCTAGGTCTTGCCCATTTGAAACTGGCGGAACAAAGCCAAACTAAGGAACAAAAAGGCGAACAACAAAAAGTGTATTTTGAATCCGCGCAGGCCAACCTCTTAAATGCCTTGGCACTCAATCAACAATCGGCCGAAGCCTCTTACGCCTATTTCAGAGCAGGTGTACAGGCGCAAGCTAAGCCGAGCAATGAAATCTTAGGCGCAGCGCTAATCGCGGCTCAATTGCAACCCGAAGTTAGCAGCTACAGCCGCGCCGCAGCACTGAGCCATGCTTACTTGAAACAGCTTTCGGAGGTTGAATTAACCTTGAGCCTGATGGCAGTCAATAGCCGCGACCCACAAATGGCCGAATGGGCGAAAACCTGGCAAGCCAAACTCAATGCCGGCGTAACCCGCGCAGAAATATTGGCAGAAATGCGCCTTGAGTTGATTCCCGCAGCAAGCTTTAAAGAATGGACCATCGCCAGCGCTGAGGTAATGCAAGCCGTAGAATTGGCTGCTGGGTTGCAAGCCGCTGAAGGATTTATTCTGGATCAACAGCAGCAAAACCCACAGGCACCTGAACAAGGTGGCGGCGGTTTAAATGGGCGTAGATAGGCTCTGTTCGCGCTAACTGTTGGCATTAACAGCAACCCCACTTACAGATTGACTTATCACTAAAAAAAATTGAATCCAATTTCAACGCTCAATCGTATTTGCTGTGCATGCCCTCTTTTTGGGCCGATAAATCCTATTACTACAATAACGAGACCATTATGGATCCCAATCAGCAAGCTTTACGACTCTTAAGCGCCACCGCGCAGGGCGACCGGCGCGCCTTTGAAGAGTTGTACCAACATACCGCCGGTAAGCTCTATGCCATTAGCATTCAAATGTTGCGCCGCCGCGATTTAGCGGAAGATGCCGTGCAAGAAGCGTTTGTGCGGATTTGGCACAACGCCGGCGAATACCAACAGGAAAAAGGCAATGTGCTGACGTGGATGACCACCATAGTCCGCTACCGCGCGCTGGATATGTTACGCGCCGCCAAAAGCCGACGTGAAAGCGACGAAGAAACTGAGGAGGGTGAAGATGAGCACAGCCCCGAAAAGGAGTTGTACGCCGAGCGCGACCGCGCCTTGATTGACCGCTGCATGGATTTATTGGAAACCCAACAGCGCCACGTTATTCAACTGGCTTATTTTCGCGGCCTTACCCACGCCGAGGTCTGCGATCACACCGGCTCGCCGCTAGGCTCGGTTAAAACCTGGATTCGCCGTGGACTCGAACGCCTAAAGAGGTGTATAGACGTATGAATTATCTCACCGAAGAACGTAAAAACGCGCTCGCGTCAGAATATGTATTGGGCACCTTGCATGGCCGCGCGCGTATTCGCTTTCAAGCACTTTTGATGCAACACCGCAGCCTGCGTCATGTGCTGTGGCAGTGGGAAAGCCGCTTGAATATTTTGGGTACCAGCTTACCTACTGTAACGCCGCGGCCAGAGCTGTGGCAAAAAATCCAACAGCAGCTTGGGTTTGGTGCAGCGCAATTACCTCCCAATGTCGTCCGTATGCCGCAAGCGTCGGTTAAATCTAGCAGCAACCGAACCTGGCAATGGCTCACAGGCGCAGCCACTGCAGCCGCCTTGGTATTGGCGATATTCGTAGTCGTACCCCAAACACCCAGCGAACGCACAGCAACTCAAATCGCCGTCGTCCAAGGTGAAAAAGCCCAAGCCCTCTGGTCAATTGAACTCGGCAAAAATGAGCTCGTCATCACCGCCACCGATAACTTCAAAGCCCTACCCGATCAAGACTATGAGCTGTGGATGGTCGCCGCCGATGGTCGCCCGCCCGTATCCCTCGGCCTACTGCCCAAACAAGGCAAGTTGACGTTACCGCGCAACGCAATCTTGGATCAGGTGAAAATCGCCGCATTGGCGGTAAGCTTGGAGCCGCTGGGTGGATCGCCTAATGGTCAGCCGACCAAAGTGTTGTACACCACTGAAATTGTGACTATCTAAAACAGTCACCATTCTTCCCAAGCCCGCCACGTGCGGGCTTTTTTATGCGCCAAAGAAAACTATTTTCACCTTTTATCAAATGAATTGAATCCAAGGTTCAGTTTGAAGCGTTTACCTAACGAGATCCAAATTTGTAGCAGGAGCTCTGGTTCTGGTGAGTTGATGTCTATAGACGCAAGGCACTTCACCGTACCGAACCTACACGAATGAATCTGTATCTGCTTTGGGGCCGCATTTTATGGTCAGAAAGCGTTAATTGGATAGTACGAAGGTAAACGTTAATAACCCAAACCAACACGAAGGAACTTTACATGAAAACAAAATATCTCTCGGCCGTTATCGGTACCCTGTGCGCAGGGATTATCGCCAGCCAAGCCATGGCATCCAGCCATCGCGAAGCACCCAGTATCACCCGTGCACCTGCGGTAGACTCCTCTGACTTTTACGCCTTTAACAGCTATGAAGCTGGGCGCAGTAATTATGTCACCTTGGTGGCTAACTATATTCCACTGCAAGACGCCTACGGCGGCCCTAACTACTTTGCAATGGACCCTAACGCGCTCTACAGCATTCACGTAGATAACAACGGCGATGCAATAGAAGATCTCACCTTTGATTTTCGTTTTAGCCAAATGCTTGCCGGTGGCGAAGGTGTGAAACTCACCGTTGGCCCAGAAGGCAATTCCCGTTCCGTGGCAGTGCCGCTTAAAAATGTGGGTGGCGTGAGTGCGGGCAATGAAGCCAATGTGAATTTTTCAGAGAGCTACACCTTGCAAGTGGTGTCTGGTAACCGTCGTACGGGCACTCGTGCCGATATCAAAGATGCAACTACTGGCAGCATGACATTTGCCAAACCGCTGGATTTTGTAGGGATCAAAAGTTTTGGTTCGCTAGCCGGCTACAAGGCCTACGCTAATGGTTTTATTCATAACATCACCATCCCCGGCTGCGCGGCGCCCGGTAAAGTGTTTGTTGGGCAACGCAAAGACCCCTTTGTGGTAAACCTCGGTAAAACCTTTGACCTCGTAAATTATGTACCGGTTGAAGGCGATAGCGCACCAGGCGCAGGCGATGGCAAAGGCTTTCCTGGCGGCATTACCCAAAACATGAACAATGACGAATTACGCAACAAAAACGTCACTGAGATTGCCTTGGAAATTCCCAAAGCCTGTTTGATCGGCACGGGTAACGGCGTGATAGGTACTTGGACTACTGCCAGCTTGCCACAAGCGCGCATTCTTAACCCTAAAGCTTCTTTCAACAAAACCGAAGTTAATGGCGGCGCTTGGACTCAGGTTTCTCGTTTAGGCAACCCATTGGTTAACGAGTTAGTCATTGGTCTAAAAGATAAAGACAAATTCTCTACCTCAGAACCGAAAGACGATGGCCAATTTATTGATTATGTAACCCATCCATCGCTACCAGAGCTGCTCAATATTTTGTTCAAGGATGCAGTGAATACCACCTTAAGTGCGAATATCAAAACCCTCGCACCCACTAATTTCCCACGCAACGATTTAGTGACTGCGTTCCTCACTGGTTTCCCTGGTGTAAACCAACTCGCCACAGTAACCGGCTCAGAAATGCTGCGCTTGAACACGGGTATTCCAGCAGTAGCGGCCGCTAATCAATCCAGCTTCGGTGTAGCCGGTAATGACTTGGCCGGCTTCCCCAATGGCCGTCGCCCTGGCGATGACGTAGTGGATATCGCCCTGCGCGTAGTGATGGGTCGCCTCTGCTATCCCATTCCAGTCGCCGGTGTCGATACCGATTTGGGCTTGTGTAAACCCGCTGATGCCAGCGTAGGTAATGTTGCTTTTACCGATGGTGCGCCTATCAACGCCAGCATGACGAATGCCAGCTTCCCTTATCTGGCTGATCCATTGCCAGGTTCAAAATAAGGAGCTGACCATGATGCACTCAATGAACTACTCAAAACTGGTTTTACCCATGGGGCTTGCTGCCATGCTGCTTGCAGCCTGCGGCGGTAGCGATAACAAAAAACCGCCAAAAGAAAATATGACGCCCACCGCCACCGCCGCCAGTTTTACCGCGCAAGCGGATACGGCTTACACCAGCAAGCTGATGGGTACCGATGCGGAAATGGACAAACTCACGTTCACCCAAACCGTTGCGCCCACCAAAGGCACATTGAAACTCGAAGCAGACGGCAGTTTTTCGTATTTGCCCAGTGCAGAGTTTCTTGGCACCGATAAATTCTCTTTCACTGTTTCTGATGGCAATAGCACATCGGCAGCAGCGGAAGTAATGATCACGGTGGATTTGTTGCAAGTGTCGTTTAACGATTACAGCCGCAAAGCCTTTAATCAAATGGCATCGGATAAACCCTTGCCGCTCAACAGTCGCACAGTCACTCAGGATGTGACCGCCGCGAATGCATATGATGATTTGTTAGCGAAATAAAAAAATTACCTCGCCATGGACGGCGGGGGTTTTCGATCACAAAAAATATTCCAAATTTTTATTAAAAAAATTCAACACTTTACTAGCTGAATTTTCAGCGGGCTAAACGTCAGGGCATTTATCTCTGACAGGGAATATCCATGAACAGACTATTGTTAATTCTGGTGCTATTAAGCGCGCCACTCATTGCTGCGCCCTATACACCAACAACGGGTGATGAAATTGTTGCGCAATGGGCTGCACCCTCCAACCCCGCATTGCAATCGCTTAAGACGGCATCGCGTTTACAACCCAATAATCCCGCCACTATTGTTGCACTCGCCAATTCCTATATTGCGCAGGCAGGGCAGCCAGGGCAATCGCGCTTTTACGGTTTAGCGCAAGCAGCGCTGAAGCCGCTAATTGAAAAAAACATTTCCCATAAAGCACTTTGGTTAACCTGGGCGCAGGTACAGCAACACCAACACAATTTTGAGGTTGCACAAACTGCGCTGGAAAAAGTATTAACGGAAGACCCCAGCAATGAAACTGCTAATTTATTAGCCGCGCGCATTTATATTATTCAAGAAAAACCGCTCGCGGCGCGTAACGCCTGTTTAAAACTATTAGGCAGCGCAGATTTACTCACCGTGACTGCATGTAGCATAGAAGCTAACTCTTATTTACACCCCAATGATTTAACCAATAACTATCAGCAATTGGCAGATTTAATTAATCGCCAAGGCCTCCCTAATGACGAGCGCGCTACGTGGATAATTCAACTGCTGGCAGATTTAGCGCTGCGCAACAATGACCCCGCAACCGCAGCAACTTGGTTAGCACAAGGATTAACCAATGCGAATTTAAATTATTTAGCCCAATGGGCAGACGTGCAATTAGCGTTAAATAATTCGCAAGCGGTATTAACAACACTAGTACCGATTGTGAATGCAGCCCCAGAAATGGACGATGCATTATTGCTCAGGCTTGCCCTCAGCGAAAAAAATATCGGGAAAGAACAGATCGGTAGGGAAACGCACTGGCAAACACAATTGACAGAGCGCGTTGAATTGCGCGAACAGCGGCAAGATAGCCTGCATGCCAGCGAACTCGCCATGTATTATTTGGATATTGCACCCAATGCCAAAAAAGCCTTGTACTGGGCTGAAATAAATATTGCCAACACCCGCGAATATACCGATAAAAATTTACTTGCGCGCGCGCAACAACTTAATGAAGTAGCACCTACTCAATTGCCCAATGTAAAATTGAGGGCACAACAATGAAGAACATAATGTCTTTGGGTTGCGGTTTATTTTTATTGTGCATCGCAAACATGAGCCACGCACATCAACTTAGCACAGCCTATTTAAAGGGCAGCTTTAATGAGACTGGCGTTTACAGTGGCGAACTACAAGTGCGGCTCTATGATTTGGAACAAGCGATTGGTGTAGATGCCGATGGCGACGGCAAATTGCGTTGGCAAGAATTACAAAACCGTGCCGATGCTGTCACGCAATATTTGCAATACCATTTGCAATTTTCACGCGCACAGCAAGCCTGTATCACCGCAATCGAACCCGATTGGCAAATAGACTCTCATTTTAATGAGGGCTATTTAATTCTGCCGGTGCGGGCGCAATGCCCTATTAACGGCGAAGTCACTATTCACTACAGCGCATTTTTTGAAATTGATAGCCAGCATAAATTATTGCTCAGCATGCTTAATGAAAAAAATACCAACCCACGCATGTTATCTGACGACAATCGCAGCCTAAATATTAATGAAAAAAACGGCAACCGCTTTGCAACCTTTAAAGAGTTCTTAGTACAAGGTGCCGTGCATATTTGGATAGGTACGGATCATATTTTATTTTTGCTATCGCTGCTTTTAACCTGCGTATTAGTGCGCCGCAATCATGCTTGGACCGCCAACAATAACCTGCGCGATATTGTCATGCGCACCACGTGGATTGTTACCGCATTTACGCTCGCGCACTCCATCACTCTAACCGCGACTGCACTGCATTGGATTCAACTACCCAGCCGCTGGGTGGAAGTAGGAATTGCCATTAGCGTTGCACTTACCGCGCTCAATAATATTTTCCCGCTAGTACTGCGTTTAGGTTGGTTAACCTTTGGTTTCGGTTTATTGCACGGCATGGGCTTTGCGGGTGCCTTGGGCGAATTAGGTTTACCTACAGACCAGCAAGCCTTAACAGTATTAGCCTTTAATTTAGGGGTGGAGATAGGCCAAATGGCAATTGTATTAATCGTTTTACCTTTATTGCTTTTTGCACGTAAATTTTATTTTTATAGCCGCTATTCTGTATCAGCTTTATCTTTGGTTATTTTTCTGGTTGCAGCGCAATGGACACTACAGAGAATTTAAGGAATATAAACAATGACATCATTACATCGCCACAAATTGATACTGAGCATTAGCCTTGCAAACTTATTGTTAATGTCTAAAGCAATGGCAGAAGGCGAAATAGCCGTAAATTATTTAGCCAACAACTCTCTATCCGCCAACCCCAAAATAGAAACCTTAGTAGTTCAAGGTTATCGTGTAAATTTATTGGGGGAAACATTATCAGCCTCTGAAGGTGTTATTGGCAGCGAAGAAATTGCGAATCGCCCGATCTTGCGCACGGGCGAAATTTTAGAATTTATTCCGGGCATGGTGGTCACTCAGCACAGCGGTTCTGGCAAGGCCAACCAATATTTTTTGCGCGGGTTTAATTTAGACCACGGCACCGATTTTAATACCCGTATTGATGGTATGCCGGTGAATATGCGCACGCACGGCCATGGCCAAGGTTATACCGATCTCAATTTTATTATTCCCGAATTTATCCAAAGCATTAATTATCACAAAGGACCCTACTATGCCGACGTGGGCGATTTTTCGGGCGCGGGTGCGGCATCATTTGATCTCAAAAATCAACTTGGCGAAAAACTTGTCTCACTAACCGCCGGCGAGAATAATTATGCTCGTTTAGTTGTTGGCGGTGATATAGCTGTTGCCAATGGACAACTTTTATTGGGTTATGAGAATCAAACCTATGACGGCCCTTGGTCAATGATTGATGAAAATGTACAGAAACATAATCTGCTCGGCAGATATTCTACGTCGCTGGCTGACGGTGATTTTGCAGTCACCGTTATGGCTTATCAAAATCGCTGGAACTCTGCCGACCAAATTCCCGAGCGCGCAGTAGAGCAACAGATTATTGATAGGCTAGGTTCATTGGATACCGGTGTGGGCGGCGAATCTAAACGCTATAGCTTATCGACAAGCTGGCACAACGAGCAGTGGTCTGCCCACGCCTATGCGATAAACTCTGATCTCGATTTATTTTCTAACTTCACCTATTTTTTAGATGACCCCATTAATGGCGATCAATTTGAACAGGTTGATGAACGCACTATTTTTGGCGGTGAAATAAGCAGAGAACACTCAACTTTCATCTCTGGCAAAAAACTTGATTATACCTTTGGTAGTGATCTCCGTTACGACAACATCTCCAAAGTAGCGCTTTACCGCACCCGTGAGCGCGAACGGTTAAGTACCACTCGTGCAGATGCGGTTAAAGAAGGTTCACTCGGTTTATTTGCACAATCTAACTTAGCGGTAAGCGATGATTTTCACCTTCATTTAGGCGCACGCTACGATTTTTATTCGGCGGATGTAAACAGCAATATCGCCGAAAACTCTGGCAACGAAACGCAAGGGAAATTTAGCCTTAAGCTCGGTGCCAGCTATAAAATTTCCGATCACATAGAAACCTACGCCAACGTTGGCCAAGGCTTGCATTCCAATGACGCCCGTGGCGCAACAATTACACAAGATCCCGTTACGGATGAAGCAAGCGACGCGGTTAATTTAATTGTGCCGTCTACCGGTGCGGAAATCGGTATTAAATTATTTGACGCCGAACATTTTAATATTTCAACGTCACTGTGGTATCTGCGTTCAGATTCAGAACTCGTGTTTGTAGGCGATGCAGGCAACACCGAAGCCAGCCGTGCATCTGAACGCTACGGCAATGAAATCGCCGCTTATTATTGGCTTGATAATCGCTGGAATTTTGATTTGGAATTAGCCTGGACACGCGCAAATTTTACTGAGAACGAAAAAACTGAAGGAAAATATGTGGAAGGCTCAGTACCTTTTGTAGCGAGTACAGGAGTAACTTATGGTGCCGCTAAAGGCTGGCATGGCTCCTTGCGTTATCGCTATTTTGGCAAGCGCCGTTTGGATAGTTTTGACGAGAGCCAAGCGCACGCTACCAGTACAGTAAACCTAGGCGTCGGCTATAAATGGCAGGCCTTTAGCATTGAGCTAGATGCATTAAATTTATTGAATAGCCGCGATCACGATATCGATTATTTCTATGCGTCGCGATTAAGCGGTGAGCCCGAAGAAGGCGTGGAGGATTTGCACTATCATCCCGTTGAACCACGCACTTTACGCGTGAAAGCAGAGTATAAATTCTAATACAGCTGGCATTTAGTTGGAGAAGCTAAGGCTTCTCCAACTATTTTTTTCATCTATCTCTTCGTCTGTTTAGTCGTCTACTTATCCGCCTGCCTATTTGACGAGGGTGTCTCCTGCGTTTTTTCTGCGAGAGCCTTGCGGTAGCGTCTGTACGCCAAATAAGTGGTTAAACTCGATGCAATAATCGCCGCTACTAACGCCCAAGACCAAGTATTGATGAGCATGTTTTGGGTTAGCCCATAATGGGTGTAGTTCCAATAAAATAGCATCATCACCGCTGCAATAAAGGTGAAGGTAAAGCGGCGCAACCAGTAGCGAAGTAATACTAAATACATAACTAGTTCTCTTAATAAATGGCTCAGAGCTCTTAAAATCAATCTGACTGGCGCCGCTAAGTGCATCGCCATTAATCAGGTGAACGTAAAAAATGCCATTTTATACAAATTCACCAAGCTTTAGTGCGCCATCTCCAATATCATACCGCCTAACTTTAACGGCCCTGCACACCGCATGGATAAGCCCTTAACTTGATGGACACCGCGCTATTCTATGAAAACCCCCAAAAGCCTTGAGCCACTCATTGAAGACGGCCTTGTCGATGAAGTGTTACGTTCACTTAAAAGCGGTAAAGAAGCGACCGTTTATGTAGTCTCCTCAAACGGCGAAATTCGCTGCGCCAAAGTCTACAAAGAAGTAGAGAAACGCAGCTTCCGCAGCCAAACCAAATACCAAGAAGGCCGTAGCGAGCGCAATTCGCGCCGCTCGCGCGCTATGGGTAAAGGCTCAGCTTACGGTCGTAAAGAACAAGAAAGCTCTTGGCAAAATGCCGAAGTGGATGCTCTTTATCGCCTTGCCGACGCCGGCGTTCGCGTACCCCAACCCTACGGCGTGTTTGACGGTGTGTTGTTGATGGAATTAGTTACCGACGCCGAAGGCTACGCCGCGCCACGTTTAAACGATGTAGAACTGAGCCCAGAGCAAGCCCGCGAATACCATGCGTTTATGATGATGGAAGTGGTGCGTATGTTGTGCGCCGGTATTGTCCACGGCGACCTTTCTGAATTTAACGTGTTGCTTGGTTCACAAGGCCCAGTGATTATCGACTTACCCCAAGCGGTAAACGCTGCAGGCAACAATCACGCCTTCAGCATGCTGGAGCGCGATGTGAACAATATGGCCGATTACTTTGGCCAATTCGCCCCCGAATTACTCGATACCGAATACGCCCACGAAATTTGGGAACTCTACGAAAGCGGCAAACTCCACCCCGCCGTTACCCTAACCGGAAAGTTTGTTCATTCCGATGTTGAAGCGGATATCGCCAGCGTTATGCGCGAAATTGAAGATGCCCGCTTGGATATGGAACGCCGCAAAGCCGCAAGAGAAGAGGCAGAAAACGAAGAGTAGCAAAATACTCCCCGCTCATCCTGAGCGCGAAGCAGTCGAAGGGTCTTAACTGCCCTTCGACAATTCAGACTCAACATTCCCCGCTAAACCTGTGACGCAGATCACAACTGTCACCATTCTCCACCATTAGTCTGCCAAATTGACCACTAATTGCTCAACAACTAGCCAGCCGTACGGTTTTCAGTTTAAATGATCATTAGAACAATAATGATTTAGCCGCATCTTTTATAAGCGGTTAACAACTGTTTTTAACAACAGAATGAGCAGCTTCTTATGGATGTTAGAGCCCTACACCGCCAAATGACCCAATATAACCGCTGGAAGCGCCAACTTGATGAGCGTTTGCAACGGTTTGATGCATGGGGCAACAGCCACCAAATGTTGAGCATGGATGTGCAGCGAACGCTGCAAAAAGCGCGACAACTGTTGCGTGGCGATAGTTTTACCATCGCTTGCGTGGGTGAATTTTCACGCGGTAAAACCGAACTGATCAATGCACTTTTATATACCGAGGGTGGCCGCCGTTTACTGCCATCCCAACCCGGCCGTACCACCATGTGCCCCACTGAGATTTTTTGGGACGCTAGCGCTCCCGTAAACTGTGTGCGCTTACTGCCTATTGAAACGCGTCGCACTAACACCAGTTTGCACAATTTCAAACGCATCCCGCAAAACTGGGTGACGGTTACGTTTGACCCAACCGACCACGACCAAACCCGCGCTGCCATTAACCAAGTTTCTGCCAACAAATGGGTTACCCCGGCCGACGCACTTAAACTCGGTTTTGCAATGGACGAGTTGGGCGAGCGCGATGCTAACGGCCAAGTCGCCGTCCCCGCGTGGCGCCACGCGCTCATCAGCCTTGATCACCCACTACTGCGCCAAGGCCTGCGCATTGTGGATACCCCGGGCTTGAACGCACTGGGCAATGAACCCGAACTCACCTTAAAAACCCTGCCCGAAGCGCAGGCGATTTTGTTTTTAATGGCTGCCGACGCAGGTGTTACTGCCAGCGATATGACCATTTGGCGTGAACATGTGCAAATCCTGCGCGATGAACAGTGCACTGCAGTACTCGCCCTGCTCAACAAAATCGATAGCCTATGGGATGACCTGCAATCGCCTGCGGATGTAAATGCCAATATTGAAGAAATTCGCCGCGTCACCGCCAAGCAACTCAAATTAGCGCCCGAACAAGTCATAGCGATCTCTGCCAAACAGGGTTTACTCGGCAAGGTTGGGCGCAACACCCAACAGCTAGAACGCAGTAATTTCCCGCAACTAGAGCGCAAATTGGCGGACGTAGTTCTGCACAGCCAACAGCAAATTATTGGCCATCGCTTGGTAGGCGATAGCTATGAAATGATCATCAACACTCGCAATAGCCTCGCCCAGCGGTTGCATGAATGTGAAACGGAAATCGAAGTCTTGCGCACCGCCGCACCCCAAGCAGCTGCCGACACCCTGCAGCAACTGCGCGATACCATTCGCCAAACGCATCATCAATACCACAAGCAAGCGCTTTCGCTGCGCACCAGCCAACGCTTGTTAGAATCACAGCGTGTCACCTTGTTAGCACCCGTCAGTTCCGGCTTGCTGGAACAGCAAATTAGCAACGCTCACCGCAACCTTGCGCAGAGCTGGACCACGCTCGGCTTGGCGCGTGCCATTGGCAATTTTTTTGACGATGTTGACAGCAGTTTGCAACATATTGAACGCGAAATTGAACGCGCTAACCGCGTTATGATCTCTATTTATCAACGTCCCGAACACAATCTTACCGGCGATGATTTGATGATGCGCCATTTACTTAAAATCCATAATCAGCGCCGTCAATTACGCCAACTGCATAAACGCGCCGATGACTTCCGTTTCTCGCTCAACACTTTGCTCACCCGCAAAGGCGCATTGATCAATCGCTTTATTAATACCTTGGTACAAGAAGTTCGCAACACTTATCAAGATTTGAATGAGCACATTAACCAATGGCTGCAAGAGGCGTTGGTGCCCTTAATTCACAACAATCAGTATCAAAAACAACTACTAGAAACCCATATGCTGCGGCTCACGCAATTGCAAACCCAACGCAATACCCACGCCGAGCAAATTGAAAGCCTGCAAACCAATATTTACCATTTGCAATCTGCCTTAGGTTCACTGGAACCTTTGTACCAAGAGATTATCAGCGCGCCCTTGGTAAATGATGCAAGTGAAAAGCTGGCGGTAATTCGCAGTGGGCAAGTGGTGTCGTTGTTGGAGGCGCGTAAGGCGGCGAGAACAAACTAAGCCATCGCAAGAATGGCCATTCATTTCAGTTTGGCACTCTCCAATCCCCCCTTTCGGTAACTGCTCCTGCGTTACTCTACCTCCTGCATCCATTCAGTCGTGAAAAAGAGGGCTAGGGGGATTTAAAAGTTCAAATCTCCCCTAACCCCTCTTTGCTAAAGAGGGGGACTTAATACCGAACATCGCGCTCCTGCTGAACATAAAAAAGGCCGAACCCAGGCATCATCTGGATTCGGCCAACAGCGTATCCCTCCTTCCACAAATCGTTTAGCGCAAGCGTCCTACATAGTGTTGATCTGATTCAACACTCACCTCAGATTCGGGTTCATGTAGCTCCGTAACAGTATGTTCAATCGGTAGTGAAACGCGCGAAGAAGTTGCCACTAACATCCGGCGCGGCTTAAAGGCTGAATCTGCAAACAGCCCGCCTTCAGCAAAATAAATATCTTCCAGCTTGTGGCACATAGCCTGTAAATCCGGGTTGCTTACCGAACTCGCCAGCTCTAGTACGTGCAGGCAATATTCGGGGTTAATACTCATATATTTAATATCGGTAACGCGCCCAATCTCGCGGCGCAGGAGCACATGCAAGCGCCCCATTAAGCCAAAGGCTTGGCTTTCCAATAGCTCCAGCGATTGGCCATTCATAGAACTTGCTCCCCGTGTTGCTCAATATCAAGACCTTCGTTTTCTTCATCCATCTCAACACGCAAGCCGATAATTTTATCCAGTACGATCAAAATAATTGCTGTCACCACACTGGCGTAAGCGATCGTGCTCACCACACCTATCGCTTGCAGCGCGATGCTAGATTCCACGCCGCCGATACTCTTGAGCGCAAATACACCGGTCAGCAGCGCACCGACAATTCCACCAATGGCGTGCACACCAAATACGTCGAGAGAATCGTCATAGCCCATGGTGGATTTCAACCAGGTTGCGCCCCAGTAACAGGCGATACCCGCCGATATACCAATCGCAAACGCACCGGTCACACCCACAAAACCAGAGGCGGGCGTAATGGCGACCAAACCGGCAACTGCACCCGACACCATGCCCAAAACCGATGGCTTACCGCGTTTTACCCATTCAATCACCATCCACGTAAGTGCCGCAGCAGCCGTTGCCAACTGGGTAGTAAACATTGCCATGCCCGCGCGGCCATCGGCAGCACCAGCCGAACCCGCGTTAAAACCAAACCAGCCAACCCAGAGCAAGGAAGCACCAACCACCGTGAGAATTAAATTGTGCGGCGGCATGGAGACGCGACCAAAGCCCAACCGTGGGCCAACGATAATAGCCGCCACTAAACCAGAGACACCTGCGTTAATGTGCACCACGGTACCGCCCGCAAAATCCAACACGCCAAGTGCAGCCAACCAGCCGGTAGGCTCCCACACCCAGTGAGCGACAGGGGCATAAACCAACAGCGACCAGAGCGAAATAAAGGCGACCACTGCCGAGAACTTCATCCGCTCGGCGAAGGCACCCGCAATTAAGGCGGGGGTGATAATTGCAAAAGTCATTTGAAACATCATGAACACACTTTCAGGAATGGTGGGCGCTATGTGATGCACCGTAAGCATTCCCTCGTTTTTAATAAACTCCAAACCATTGAGCATAAAGCGGTCGAAGCTGCCAATCCAAGGCGTGGTTCCCGGGGTAAACGCGAGGCTATAACCCACGACAACCCACAGTACCGAGACAATACAAGTTGCGACAAAGGTGTGCGCCATAGTCGCCAACACATTTTTCTTGCGCACCATGCCGGTATAAAACAACGCTACACCGGGAATGGTCATCAACAGCACCAGCGCGGTGGACATTAACATCCAAGCGGTATCGCCAGCGCTAATGGTGCTTGTGCTCACCAAAGTCGGTTCGGTAAGAGGCGCCACTACAACGGGAGCACTAGGCTCTGGCGCAGCAACGGCAGGGACAGAGGCAGATTCAGGTATTACCTCAGCAGCAGGCGCGGCCGTATCGGCAGATTCAGTGGTGGTACTGGAAGTGGCTAGTTCAACATCTTCTGCAAACACAGGCGCCATCGCAAGGCTACATACTAAGCAGAGCAAAGCTAAAATAAAGGAGACAAAACGCATGCAAACACCTCACAGGTTGATACTGAGAGATAGCATTAAATGTGCCAGAGGAAATATGCGTCAATTAGCGGGGTTTTTGCGCCATTTCGTGCCCGAAATCGGGCATAACCTTGCTTCAATTAGAACAACTGTGCCCCAATAGATGGCGTATCTTTAGGGCACAGCTTGGATGATGGAGTTATTAAAGCTCTACCACGTCGCCTCTTAAAGCAACACCAGACATCAACATACCCGATCCACACTTAAAGGTGGTGGTGCTGGATGTCAGGTTATTCTTGTAGTTTGAGCGAATATTCACCACTGCGTTAGCGCCTACACTTTTGGCTTTATCGCGCAGGGCTTTCATGGTTGATAAAAACACCCATTCACAGGCCTCTTTATCGGTTTTGTTAGCGCCGTTAGTTTTTAAGTTGGTGCTATATTCGCTAAAATTTTTCACAATCGCACCATGGGGTTGATCGCCAAAATAAAATTGAATTTCTGTACCCAGAATATTTTTAGCTTGCTCCGAGGAAAGCGCCTCTGCGATGGAATAATCTTGAATTTCATCACGCGCACTGGCATTGGTTGCACCAAAGCTCAGAAGAAGTGCTGCTACAGTTGGGATAACAAAAGTTGGGATGTTAAATTTCATAATTGGCTCCATTAAATGTAGGGTAAAACAAAGAGCAGTTTTACGTGCTCCCGCTCGCAATCAGAGGCCTCCTTGAGCGCCTCCGTCATACTTTGCGTATACTATGTTATTGCCCCTCGGGGGACGAGTCTCTTCCTTACCAACAGTAATAAATTTATTCATTTTTTGGTATAATAAATTTCCTTTTGGCGCCACAACCATCATAAATAGCGCGCTTGGCAATCTATAGATATAGTAAGAATAATAACTATGACGCTCACCTTTAATATCCAGGAATGGAAAGTTTGGCTCCCTGCGCAAAAGAATGAGCAACCGGATGTCTCCGTTATTCCCCCCTTATTGCGCCGCCGTCTAAGCCCTTTAGCCCGCGCGGCTATGAGCGTTGTTATGCCATTGGCCGAGAAGCATGGCGCTATGCCGTTCATTTATGTATCTCGCCACGGCGACCTCAACCGCACCTTTGGCTTGCTGGAAGATATCGCCAAGGGTGAACCCCTTTCACCTACCGCTTTTAGCCTCTCTGTACACAATGCCACTGCGGGTTTGTTTTCAATACAGCAAGGCCTGACCAAAAATGTTACTGCTATAAGTGCTGGCCGCCACGATCTGGTACCTGCGCTGCTGGAGAGTTTGGGGCAATGCAGCAGCAATGAGCCAAAGGTACTTTGCGTATTTTGCGATGAACCGCCACCAGCGATTTATGCTGGGCAAATTCATCAACCTGAGTACCCGTTCGCGCTAGCGTTAGTCATTAGCCGTGGATCGGATTGGCAATTGGAAGCCATAACAGGTGACCCTGCGGCTGAAACTAATGATCTGCCGCAAGCCATGCAACTGCTTGCGCTGCTCCAAGATCAGGTAAAAAACTCACTTTTTCTGAGCAATGGCACCGCTTGGCACCTAAGCCGGTGCCCACAATGATTCCAATTTACAACATGATTGCCCAGCGCCTGAATTATCTTTGGAGGCTATTTGCCACTGCATTCTGCTTCACCGTGTTTGGGCTGGGCGGCATCACTATTCCCCACATTGCGAGTTATTGGATTCGGTTAACCACCAAAACCCCGGTGGAGCGCCAACGCAAAGCGCGTTTATTAATTCATCGCAGCTTTCGTTTTTATATCCACCTAATGCGCAGCGTGGGTGTACTTACTTGGACTATAAAAGGCGAAGAATTATTAAAGCGGCCGGGATTACTGGTACTTGCCAATCACCCCTGCTTGGTAGATGTAGTCTTTTTGATTGCCTTTATTCCCAACCCCGATTGCATTGTTAAAGGTAAACTGCTCGCTAACCCAGCCATGCGCGGCTACCTGCGCTTAACCGGTTTTCTCTCCAACGACAGCGGCCCTGAATTAATTGAAGAAGCACAGCACTCTTTAGCAACGGGCAGCGCGTTGATTGTTTTCCCCGAAGGTACGCGTACGATTCCCGGCGAACCCTTACATTTTCAACGCGGCGCTGCCCATTTGGCTTTGCGAACGCACACAAATATCACCCCAGTGACTATTTTGTGCCAACCAATCACGCTGACTAAAAAGCATAGCTGGTATCATATTCCATCCAAAAAATTCCACATGACGCTGTCGGTTGGCGAGGATATTTCCATTGCCGCTTATGACCAGCCGCCAACGGTGGCCGCACGCCGACTTACCCAGCATTTACAGCAGTACTTTACCGAGGATTTACGCCAACATGACACCCACCGCTAGCCTGGCGCTTGAAATCAAGCAGCTTATTATCGACACCCTGGATTTAGAAGATATCAGCCCTGCTGACATCGACGAGACGCAGCCCCTATTTGTTGACGGGCTTGGGCTAGACTCCATTGACGCGCTGGAACTGGGCGTTGCTTTGCAAAAACGTTATGGCGTAAAACTGGATGCTGAATCCGAGGAAACCCGTAAACACTTTGCCAATATTCAAAACCTGTGCGCGCTGGTTGCAGCGCGCCGGACCAAGGAGTAACAACATGGCCGATAACAATGCGATTTTTGAGCATGTGGCTAGCACGCTGGCCGAGTTGTTTGATTTGGATCGCTCCGAAATCACGCTGGATTCTCACTTGAGTGAAGATCTGGATATCGACAGCATTGATGCGATAGACCTGATCGTCGAGTTAAAAAAATACGTGGGCAAAAAAATCAGCCCTGAGGATTTCAAGTCTGTTCGCACAGTTGGCGATATCGTCAACGCAGTGAGTGAATTAATGGATAGACCCGTGTAAATGCTGATATCCAGCCGCATTTTAGCCATTGTGCTGGCCGTGCTGCTGGTGCTTTATCCGCTGCTGGTTTACGTCGGTATTCAAGAATTTGGCCCACGCATCCTCGCGCTTATTTTGTTGGCGGTGGCCAGTGTAAAACTGGTTATCGCCAAACTTGCGCGGCAGCCTTTAGGGAATGGCGCGTGGTTATTGTTGGCCGCCGCCATTGCGAGCGGGCTTACCTTAACCACAGGCTCAGTGCTTGGGCTTAAGTTTTACCCCGTGGTGGTGAGCTTTATTTTACTGGGTGTTTTCGGCGTAAGCCTCTATAAGCCACCGAGTATGATCGAGCGATTTGCGCGTTTACAGACGCCGGATTTACCCGTTCAGGCCATCGCTTACACGCGTAAAGTGACTTGGGTATGGTGCAGTTTTTTTATCCTTAACGGCACCATCGCCACTGCAACAGTATTTACCAATGACAAAATCTGGGCACTCTACAACGGCCTACTCTCGTACATTTTTATGGGAATTTTGTTGGTGGGCGAATATCTGGTGCGTCTGCGAGTGCAAAAAAAGCACACTACAATCGATAGCAATGAATTAACGGGCAAGCAACTCTAAAAGCCTCAAACCTAGAAGACATAAAATTACCTAAATGATTATTCCACTTCGCCAATTGCTCGCCGCGCCCACTAAGGCTTATGCGGACAATGCCACTATTGCGCTCGATAACAAGGTTTCACGGAACTGGGCGCAGTTTTGCGCGCGCGTTGCCGCATGGGAGCAAGTGCTCGCAACCCTAGAGGGTGAGCAGGTAGCGCTGTATGAGCACGATAGCATGGAATTTATGGCGGCCTTGATGGCGCTGTGGCGCTTGGGGAAACAAGCGATTGTTCCTGCCAATAATTTGCCCGCAAGCTGCGAACAATTGGCTCAACTTACCGATTATTTTGCAGGAGATTTCCCGGTAGCAGATGTGCTTCATCCCTTGGCAACCGCGGAATCATCCTTACTAAAATCCGTAGCAATGCCTGACCCTAAAACCTGTGCGCTGGTGTTATTTACCTCTGGCTCAACGAATGACCCCGTGCCAATCAGCAAAAGCTTTGCTCAGCTAGAAGCCGAATTAAGCACATTGGAAACCCAATGGGGCAGTCGCCTTGAAGGTGCAACCATTGCTAGCACCGTGTCTCATCACCATATTTATGGGCTGCTGTTTCGCCTGTTATGGCCATTGTGCGTTGGCCGGCCATTTATGGTACGCGAGCGCGATTATTGGGAAGAGTTGGCTAAAGATGCCGAAGCGTTTCAGCCCTTGGTGATTATTAGCAGCCCTGCACACTTGAGCCGTATTCCACCGGTAGACTGGCCTGCTTCGGCGTTGATAACTGCCATCTTTTCCTCCGGCGGCCCGCTGCTAACCGCAGCCTCACTGGCCGCGAAACTGCAACTTGGGCAAGCAGTCACTGAAGTGTATGGCAGCACCGAAACGGGCGGTATTGCTTGGCGCGAACAAGATAAAAATAGCAGTTGGACATGCTTGCCCGGTATAGAGATCAACCTGACAGCAACTGATTCCCTGCTGCAAGTGCGCAGCCCTCACTTACCGGATAGCAACTGGTTTACGAGCGCCGACCGCGCGACTCTTGATGACAATGGCGATGTCCGCTTCAACCTTTGTGGCCGTGCTGACCGTATCGTTAAAGTGGGTGGCAAACGCATTTCGCTGAGCGCGATTGAACGCATTCTAGAACAGCAAGCTGGCGTGGCGCAGGCGCGCATTATTCCCTTGCCGGAGCGCGGCGAACGCTTGGGGGCGGTGGTTGTGCTGAACAATGACGGCAACAAGTACTTAGTGGATCAAGGCAAAGCGTTTATTAACCAACAGCTCAAAAACGTACTGGAAACTCACGTAGAACGCATTGCGATTCCGCGCTACTGGCGCTATTTGAGCGAATTGCCACAAAACCGCCAAGGCAAAACAACGTTGGCTGAGCTGCAGGCGTTATTCGCTGGCACACCCCTGCCACGTCTGCCTGATTTGGTGAATAAGCAGCAAACGCAAAACGCCATTGCACTTGAATTGTTTATTCCCGCCAACCTCTACTACTTTGATGGCCATTTCCCCGGCCGCCCGGTATTACCGGGTGTTGTACAAACTCATTGGGCGGTGCATTACGCGCGGGAATATTGGAGCGGCTTGGGAGATTTCGCCGGGTTAGAGGCCATTAAATTCCAACAGATCATTACGGCCAATCAGACCATCTGCCTGCAACTTGAGTATCAACCCGATAAGGGCAAACTCTATTTCAACTATACCGGCAATGCCGGTGATGTTGCCTACGCCAGCGGTCGCGTCTTATTTACGCAGGAGCCAAACTAATGTCTGGCGCCTTCAATCCTTGCGTATTGGTGCCGGTTTACAATCACCATCAATGCTTGGCAAAAACCATTGCAGATATCCGCAGCCATGACTTGTCGGTAGTGATGGTGGACGACGGCAGCCACGAAATCTGCAAAAGACTTATGCAGCAACTGGCCGCCGCTGATAGCAAGGTGATACTGATAACCATGCCAGAGAACAGCGGCAAAGGCGCAGCCATCAAAACCGGTTTACAAACCGCTGCCCAGCTTGGGTTTAGCCATGCCTTACAAATTGATGCCGATGGCCAACATAACAGCGCGGATATCCCCAGATTTTTACAAACCACCGCCGCAAAGCCCCAAACCTTAATCGCCGGAATGCCGGAATACGACACTAGCGTCCCCAAAGGCCGACTGTATGGACGCTATCTAACGCATTTCTGGGTATGGATTAATACGCTATCGCTGGATATCCAAGATTCCATGTGTGGTTTTCGCGTTTATCCGGTCGCCCGCAGCTGTGAACTGATTCAGGCAGAAACTATGGGCGACCGCATGGATTTTGATACCGAATTTATGGTGCGCTGGCATTGGCGCCACTGGCCGCTGCAACAGTTAACCACCAAGGTAATTTACCCCGAACAGGGCGTTTCGCATTTTAAAATGTGGCGCGACAACAAATTGATCTCTTGGATGCACACTCGCCTATTCTTTGGCATGCTCTGGCGGCTGCCCACAATCCTGTTTAATAAAACCCGTCCCCATAAAAACGATGGAGGCGCGGCGTGAGCCACATATCCAACAACAAATCTAGCCATTGGGCGCAGGTTTCAGAAGCCGGTGGGCTCAGCGGTATGCGGTTTCTCTTTGGCTGCTACACACTCGGTGGGCGCCCATTATTTAAAGTAGTGCTCCTGCCCGTTATCGCGTACTTCTTTCTCTTTCGCCGCCAGCAGCGCACAGCGTCTATCGCCTATTTAAAACGCATTATTCGCAGCGGTGGTTTGCCCACAAATAGCTCAGTTTATTGGCTAAGTGCAAAGCATTTTTGGAGCTTCGCGAATGCGCTTATCGATAAATTAGCGATATGGATGGGCAAAATCCCGCGCGATCAAATCGATATCCACAATGATCATCTGATTTCCGAGGCGCTCGCGAAAAAGCAGGGTGCAGTTTTAATCATGTCGCATTTGGGTAATTTTGAAATTTGCCGCTGCTTGTCGGCGCGCCATAAAAATATGCGTTTAACGGTGTTGATGCACACCCGCCATGCGCAAAAATTTAATCGCATGATGAAAGAACACGCGAGCGAGAGCCAACTGGATATTATTCAAGTCAGCGAGATCACCCCTGCAACCGCCATGATGCTGAGCGAACGTATGGAGCGCGGCGAATTTATTGCCATCGCCGGCGACCGCGTAGCCGTTAACCACCCGGAAAATGCACTTCAGGTAAATTTTTTAGGCGACCAAGCACCGGTACCGCTGGGGCCATTTACGCTGGCGGCAATTTTACGCGCACCACTGATTTCGCTGTTTTGCCTGCGCGAAGGCAATCGTTTCCATATTTATTTTGAACAACTCAGCGCCGCTGTGCAGGTGCCGCGCCGCGAGCGCAACGTGCATTTACAGCAACTGGCACAAGCCTATGCCACCCAGTTGGAATACCACTGCCTGCGCCAACCGCTGCAATGGTTTAATTTTTTTGATTTCTGGCAACAGTCTTCGGCTACGCCAGATTTAGCACACGCATCACCCGAACAAGACCAATAAAACCTGATATTTTTTAAAAATGGACAAGTAATCACCATGACTCCACTGATTTTTGATCAAGCACGACTCACCATTGAAGACGTACTTGATGCCGCCCATCAGCGCCGAACCTGCGTATTGAGTGATGCTCCCGATTTTGTTCAGCGCATTGAACAAGGCGCGCGCTTTCTCGACCGTTTATTGCAAGAAGACGGTGTGATTTATGGCGTAACAACCGGCTACGGCGATTCTTGTACCACGCATATTCCGCGCGATTTGGTAGAGCAATTACCGCAACATTTGTACACCTTTCATGGTTGCGGGTTAGGTGCCGACTTATCGCCAACCGCTGGCCGTGCGGTGTTAGCGGTTCGTCTTACATCTTTGACCCGCGGTTATTCGGGTGTGAGTTATAGCTTGTTGCAACAGCTTACGCGTTTGCTACAAGACGACATTATCCCGATTATTCCCGAAGAGGGTTCAGTGGGTGCCAGTGGCGATTTAACACCTTTGTCTTATGTGGCCGCCGTGCTCTGTGGCGAGCGCGAGGTTTATTACCGCGGCGAGTGCCGTTTGGCTGCCGATGTATTTGCAGAACTAAACATCAAACCCTTGAAGTTGCGCCCAAAAGAAGGCTTGGCCTTAATGAATGGCACGGCAGTGATGACCGCGCTCGCCTGCCTCGCCTACGAGCGCACGGCTTACCTCACGCAATTAGCAACGCGGATTACCGCGATCATGACGGTGGCGGCGCAGGGCAATGCGCACCACTTTGATGAACTTTTATTTTCGGTTAAACCCCACCCCGGTCAACAGCAAGTTGCCGCATGGTTGCGCGAGGATTTGCACGCAGGCGAGCCGCCGCGCAACCCAAGCCGTTTGCAAGACCGCTACTCCTTGCGTTGCGCACCCCATGTAATTGGCGTTGCGACCGACAGCTTGCCGTGGTGGCGTCAATTTATTGAGAACGAACTTAACAGCGCCAATGACAACCCGATTATTGATGGCGAAGGCGAGCATGTGCTGCACGGCGGCCATTTTTACGGCGGCCATATTGCCTTCGTGATGGACACCATGAAAAACGCCGTCGCTAACATTGCCGACCTGCTCGACCGCCAGCTTGCGCAGTTGGTGGATACCAAATTCAACCACGGTTTACCAGCCAATCTTTCCGGCGCACCAGAAGCGCGGCGCGCCATCAACCACGGTTTTAAAGCCGTGCAAATCGGCGTTTCCGCGTGGACCGCCGAAGCGCTCAAATTGACCATGCCCGCCAGTGTTTTTTCGCGCTCAACCGAATGCCACAATCAAGATAAAGTGAGTATGGGCACCATCGCCGCGCGCGATTGCCTGCGCATTTTGCAACTCACGGAACAAGTGGCCGCCGCCGTTTTGTTAGCTGCATGCCAAGGTTTGGAGCTGCGCCAACAAACCGGAACCTGCGAGCACAGCGTGGAAGGTGGCATTAAAACCACGCTGGAAGAAATCCGCGCACAGCATGCATTTTTGGAAGAAGATCGCGCCTTTGATGGTGAATTGCGCCAATTGATTGCGCGCATCCAGCAACAGGGGCTGAGCCTTTATTCAGCCGCTCAGGCTTAACGGAAATTCGCTATGGCACACTTACCAGACCACTGGAGCACCAGCATTGAGCTGGAAATTCCCTTTCACGATGTGGATGTTATGGAGATTGTTTGGCATGGCCATTACGCCAAATATTTTGAAATTGCGCGCTGCAAATTGTTTGATCAGTTGGATTACAACTATCCTCAAATGCGCGACTCCGGTTATGCATGGCCGGTCATCGATCTGCATGTGCGCTATATTCAACCGCTTTTATTCCAACAAAAAGTGACTATTAAAGTCTGGGTTGCCGAGTGGGAAAACCGCCTGCGTATTCAGTATTTAATTAGCGATTCTGCCAGCGGCGCACGCTTAACCAAAGGCCATACCGATCAAGTGGCGGTTAATATAGCAACGCGGGAAATGCTGTTAGCTTCGCCGCCGATTTTGCTGGAAAAATTGGGGGTTACATCTTGAAGAAATTTTTAATAATCGTACTGCTCATGAGTGCAAATGTTTTTGCTGACATTACTACCCCAAAAGAAGTTGCCTTATTGGCAGAACTAAGTGCGCGTAGCAAAGCGATTCGCTCTTTACAGGGCCATTTCGTGCAGAAAAAAAATATTGCCGTCTTGCCAGTTCCGCTCAATTCCACGGGGCAATTTCAATTTGAACAGGGCAAAGAAGTGATATGGGAAGTTCTGACACCCGTTCACAATACCGTTCGTCTTACCCCCCAAGGTATTAGTTTTAAAAACGAACAAAATGAGAATAAAGCAGTTCCACAACAAGCGGGCGTTGACGTGGTAGCAAAGATTTTTATGGGGGTGATTTCGGGTGAATTGGCGAGTCTGGATGGGTATTTTTTGATTCAAGCCAGTGGCGATATTAAGAACTGGAAATTAATTTTATCGCCACGTTCGCCGAGTTTGGCGGCTTATATCCAGAATATTACTCTTCAAGGCAGCGAATTTACCGAGCAATTGGATATCGCTGAAACCAACGGCGACAATACTCATATTCGTTTCACCACTGACAAGGTTGTGCGCAAGGCCGAGTGATGACGCACATTAACCGCACCGCTAACATCTCCACTATGCCTCTCTCCCGCAGCAATGGGCTTTATGCCCTTGTATGGCTGCTGGTGTTTTGTGCCAGCGCGGCATTTTGCGCATGGAAAGTGGTGTACCAGAAACCCTTCCATAGCAATTTGTTGGAACTCTTGCCGCGCGATGAACGGAACCCGGCGCTGCACGATTTAAGTCTTTTAATGGCCAGCCGCTTTGAAGACAAATTACTGATTTTAATTAATAGCGGTAACCCCGAAAAAACCCTTCCGCTGGCCAAAGATTTACAAGCACGTTTGCAATTATCGGCGCGCCTGAAAGTGAATGACGCTGCGCAAAGCATCCAGCTAGAGCTGACAAAACTCTATCGTCCCTTTAGCCAACAACTGCTTAGCACAGAGCGCCGCGAGTGGTTGCAAACCCATAATCCATCGGAATTGGCGGAGCAGAGCTACGCAGAATTATTTAGCCCGGTTGCGCTGCCACGCCCTTATAGTTTTACTGAAGACCCTTTTAATTTAGGTGGCCACTGGTTAACCAGCCTCATTCCTCGTTTGAAAGTTCAAGACTACCAAGGCTTTCCTTTAGTCGTAGCTAATGGGGGGGTGGATGACAACAACGGCACTGCCGAATCCTGGCTGTTGATAACCGCCACCTTAACTGACAGCCCCTTTGATGTAGCTGTGCAAAAAGATGTCGCCAAGGCAATTCAAGGCTTCCAACAACAATGGCCAAAAGCAGAATTGCTCACGTCAGGCATGATTTTTCATGCGACTGCGGGTACTGAACAGGCCACCAACGAAATGAATACCGTGGGGCTTGGCTCCACCATTTGTATAGTCTTGTTGGTGCTGCTGGTATTTCGCAGGTTCACGCCGCTGGTAGCGGTGTTGATCAGTATGACCGGCGCTTATGTGTTGGCGCTTACCGTGAGTTTGCTGGTGTTTGGCAATATCCACATTATTACGCTGGCATTCGGCAGCACCTTGTTGGGTGTCGCAGGCGATTATGCCATCCACTTTTTGGTGGGCAGCCACGCGCAAGGCAGCGGTTTGGCGGCGCGCCATCACCTTCGCTACGCCATGGCGATTGGCGCAATTACCGGCATGGGCGCTTACCTTTTGCAATTCACCACACCTTTCCCTGGTTTGCAGCAAATGGCTATTTTCTGTGCTGCCGGTATTTTTGGCGCTTGGATGACGGTATTGGCGCTGGCACCTTTTTATCGTGTCTCTCCTACGTCAACTCATGAACCCACATCTTCACAGGCACCGCTGTTGGCCGCTGAAAAATTTTATCGCGTCGCGTGCTGGGTTTATCCAACACTTTGGCGCAAGCCCATCTGGGTCGGCATCTTCCTATTTTTGATTACAATCGGCGGCCTATTCACTATTGCGCGCGGCGGCACTGACGATTCGGTTATTAATTTGAATACCTCGCCTATGACGCTACTCAACGCTGAGCGCAAGGTGCAAGAGATTCTGCAACAGCCTTCAGTCAGCCGGTTTTTCTTTATTGAAGCCGATTCAGCCGAACAATTGCTGACGCGCACCCAAGCGTTAAACGAGAAACTTACCAAGCTAAATGATGCGAATTTGCACTGGCAAAGCCTGCAACAATATTCACCCTCGCAAGCGCAACAGCTAGCTGACCGCAAACTGGTAGAAACTAAACTTTATGGCGAACAAGGTGCGCTTAAGCTTCTTTGCCAAAAGCTTGGGACGCCCTGTACTCCACCGCCCGCAAGCCAGCAATTACTGCTGCCCGATACACTGAGCGCCAGCACTGCAGGTGAACTTTTACCGCCCTTACTGCAAGACGGCCAGCATTGGCGAACGCTCGTCACCCTTACCGGCAGCGGCCAAAATACCAACTTAGCCGCGCTTGCTGATGACATTGAAGGTGTGACACTGGTTAACCAAACGGAAGATTTATCGCAGCTGTTGGGGCGCTATCGCACCAGCGTAAGTGAAGTTCTGCTTGTCACCTTAATCTTGCTGGCAATTGGCCTGAGCTGGCGTTACGGCCAACACGGTTGGCGTATGCTGGTGCCGCTGGTTATTGCGATGACCTTGGCGCTGGCGGTTGCAGCAGTGGATGGCATTACGCTGTTTCACATTATGGCGCTGCTGCTGATTATCGGCATTGGGCTGGATACGGCGGTGTTTTATACCGAAGGCGGCTTTACGGCAGAATCCTGGTTGGCTTCAAGCCTTTCATGTGGCATCTCAATTATTGCGTTTGGTTTGCTATCATTGAGCGCTGTTCCTGTCCTGCATCAGTTTGGTGTGATTATTTTGGTGGGCATACTGAGCTGTTGGCTGCTTACACCTTTGTTTTTCCGGGCGTCTCCTGACCCACAAGATTCTTATAACAATGATAACCATTACAAGGAACACCCATGAATTCCCCAAAAAATAGTCAGGAACATAATGTTGATGTGGTCATTATTGGTGCCGGGCCATCCGGTGCTATTGCCAGCGCATTGCTCAATAAACAAGGCCACAAGGTTGTGGTGGTAGAGCGCCAGCATTTCCCACGCTTTTCAATTGGTGAAAGCCTATTGCCGCAGTGCATGGAGTTTATTGCTGAAGCGGGCATGCTCGAGGCGGTAAACAATGCCGGTTTCCAATTCAAAAACGGCGCAGCGTTTACCCATAATGGCAATTACAGCTTTTTTGATTTTACCCAGAAATTCTCGCCCGGCCCCGGCACCACGTTTCAAGTGCAACGCGCTACCTTTGACCATTTGCTCGCCAGTGAAGCGCAAAAACAAGGGGTAGAAATTCGCTATGGCCACGGCGTTACCGCCAGTATTTTTAGCGATAACGGGGTGGAATTATTTATTCAGCCAGACGATAGTGAGGCTTATCAGCTAAACGCCCGTTTTGTGTTGGATGCATCCGGTTTTGGCCGCGTTTTGCCGCGCCTGCTGGATTTGGAACTGCCCTCTGATTTCCCGGCGCGCACTTCGGTGTTTACTCATATTGAAGATAATATCGATAGCGTTGTTCACCCAAGCCTTGCACAGCATGACCGCAATAAAATCCTGATTACCGTACACCCCCAACTCAATGATGTGTGGTTTTGGTTAATTCCTTTTGCACACGGCCGCTGCTCCGTAGGCGTAGTGGGCGAAAATCACTACTTTGAAGGCAAGGCGGATCTGCAAGCCTGTTTGCAAGCTCTGATCAATGAAACCACCGACCTTGGCCCCTTGTTGCGCAATGCAGTGTTCGATACGCCCGTGCAAAAACTCAGCGGTTATGCCTGTAATGTTAAATCGCTCTGGGGTCAGAATTTCGCGTTACTCGGCAATGCCGGGGAATTCCTTGACCCGGTGTTTTCATCGGGCGTAACCATCGCCATGAAATCCGCGAGTTTGGCGGCACCACTGGTTGATCGCCAGTTAAAAGGTGAGACTATCGATTGGGAAGCCGAATATGCGATTCCACTTAAGCGCGGTGTGGACACCTTCCGCAACTACGTCACCGCTTGGTATGACGGCCGCTTTCAAGATGTGGTTTTCTTCCGACAAGATAAAGCCGCACCGAAGATCAGCAGCATGATCAGCTCAATTCTGGCTGGCTATGCGTGGGATTTGGATAATCCTTTTGTCGCCGAACCTACGCGCCGCTTGAATGCGCTGGCGGAATTATGCCGAGCTCAATAATGATTCGCTTGTGGGTTATAGCCGTTTTTTCGCTGTTAATCAGTAGCTGCGCAACTCGCCAAGTACAAACGTTAGCGAATTTGCCGCTGCCCGCTGATCAAAGCGCAAATTGCTGTTGGCAGGCACTGCAAAAGCTCGACATCACTTATGGAGCGCAACATTTCCAGCTTACGGGTGTTTTGGCGCAAGCAAAGTCTGGTGTCTCGCTCGTGTTGCTTGATCCTTTTGGGCGCCGTTTACTGTCGATCAGCAAGCAAGGCGATTTGATAAATACCTATCGCTCGCCGGAATTACCGGCAGAATTGCCAGAGCGATTCCTGCTGGCCAGCAGCATGATGGTGTGGTGGCCACTCACCGACTGGCAAGCGTTACTCGCGCCTGCGAAATCGGGCTGGGCGTTGGATGCAACAGAAGATTCCCGCGTACTGAGTTATCGCGGCCAACCCATGATAAGCGCTCACTATGGCAAAGCACCTGTATCCGTACAGAATGGAATGACCCTTAAAACTGTGGCTAATCAGGAAACTATTGTGTTGCAACACCAGCGCCAGCCCATGGCTATTAGCATTACTACCCAAAACTGGGAGCCACTGTAATGGCCGCTAACTCCTGCTATTTGCATCAGGTATCGGCGATTTGTGCACTGGGGGCAGATATTGCCACCATTAATGAACAATTATTTAGCGCTCAACAATTTAAAACTAATAAATCTCCATTAACAATAACCGATGCGTTCAGCCCCGGTCGCCCCTTACCTATTGGGCTAGTTGCCAACTTGCCTTTAACGGCTGACACGCGCAATAACTCCCTATTGGACGCAGCGCTGGAACCCTTACGCGCACCAGTCGAAGCCTTAAAAACCCGTTTTGGTGCGCAGCGAATTGCAGTGATTCTGGGGAGCAGCACCTCCGGTATTGCCGAAGGCGAAGCCGCTATCGCGCAGCATTTAAAAACGGGCAGTTTCCCGCCCGGCTTTCACTATCAGCAGCAGGAAATGTCTGCACCTTCGGAATATGTGGCCAAATCACTGCAAGTTCACGGCCCAGTCTGGACGATTTCTACGGCCTGTACCTCAGGCGCGAAAGCGATTGCCAGCGGTGCGCGTTTGTTAGACTTGGGCATATGCGATGCGGTGATTGTCGGCGGTGTCGATAGCTTGTGTCACCTAACAGTAGAAGGCTTTTTGGCGCTTTCAGCCGTGAGCGATCAGGTGTGTAATCCCTTCAGCCTGAACCGCCGTGGCATCAATATCGGCGAAGCAGCTGCGCTGATTATCCTCAGCCGTGAACCTGGGCCGGTTAAATTGGCAGGGGTTGGGGAAACGTCGGATGCGCACCATGTTTCCGCACCAGACCCTGAAGGCAAAGGTGCCGTAGCGGCAATGTCGATTGCCTTGGCGAACGCGAAGGTTCAGCCATCCCAAATTGATTACGTCAATCTGCACGGCACCGCCACCGACCAAAATGATCGCATGGAAAGCTTGGCAGTCGCCCAAGTGCTCGGCAACGACGTTCCTTGCAGCTCCACCAAAGCGCTCACTGGCCATACGCTGGGCGCAGCGGGCGCACTCGAAGCCATATTGTGTTATCTCGCATTAATGCGCACCGACAAACAACTTCCACGCCATCTGTGGGACGGCGAGACCGACCCGCAATTAGCAAAACTAACGCAACTAGGCGCACAAACTGCCCACCAACCGTTAACCTATGCGATGAGTAATTCCTTTGCCTTTGGCGGCAACAATATCTCCCTGATTCTGGAGCGCTGCAATGAATAATAGCCAAACTCAGGAGTTGGCAGATTACAGTTTTGAATCGGTTGTGCCGCACACTGGAACCATGGTGTTGCTCGACCAGATTGATTACTGGAACGACCACGAACTACACGCCAGCGTCACCGTGCGCGAAGATGCTCCCTTTGCCGACGAGCGGGGTATTCCCGCCTATGTGGGCATTGAGCTAATGGCGCAAACTATCGCGGCCTTTGGCGGCTGCCGTGCCCGCCACGCAGGTGAGCCTGTGAAAATCGGCTTTCTGGTGGGCAGCCGTCGCTATACGTGCAGCCACAGTTATTTCCCGGTTGGAGCGCGCTTGTGCGTTCAGATAAAAGAAATTATCCGCGGGGAAAACGGTTTGTGTGTTTTTGAATGCAATTTACGCGGTACGGGTGAACATGCGGATATCGCGGCCAGCGCCAATATCAATGTTTTCCAACCGGATGATCCTGAGCAATTTTTACAAGGAGCGACCTTATGAGTAACACCAACAATGAACTCAGTATTTTAGTAACCGGCTCCAGCCGTGGCATAGGCAAGGCCATCGCATTGGCGCTGGCGGATGCCGGTTACCAACTGGTACTTCACTGCCGCTCACAACGCGAACAAGCCGATGCAGTAGCCGAAACCATCACCGCTAAAGGTGGCCGCGCGCGCATACTACAATTTGATGTTGCTGACCGCGCGCAAACCAAAGCCGTGTTGGAAGCAGACCTTGAAGCCCACGGTACTTATTACGGCGTAGTCTGCAATGCCGGCATCGCCCGCGACAACGCCTTCCCGGCCATGACGGGGGAAGAATGGGATAGCGTGATCCACACCAATCTCGATAGTTTTTACAACGTGTTGAATCCGCTGATTATGCCGATGGTGCGCCGCCGTAAAGCCGGCCGTATTGTCACCCTTGCATCCGTATCTGGCCTGATTGGCAATCGCGGCCAAACGAATTACAGCGCGGCCAAAGCGGGCGTTATCGCCGCCAGCAAATCCCTCGCGATTGAACTGGCCAAACGCGATATCACCGTCAATTGCGTTGCGCCCGGGTTAATCGCCACTGAAATGGTGGACGAGGTTCCGCTCGAAGAAGCACTCAAAATGATTCCGGCACGCCGCGTTGGCCAACCGGAAGAAGTCGCCGCATTGGTTAAATTTTTAATGAGCTCCGAGGCGGCCTATATCACCCGCCAAGTTATTTCGGTCAATGGAGGCCTGTGTTAATGAAGCGTGTAGTCGTCACTGGTATGGCCGGAATTTCGCCTATTGGATCAAGTTGGGAACACATTAAAGCGAATTTGCTAGAAGGGAAAACCGGCATTCGCCATATGCCGGAATGGGATAAATTTAGCGATTTCAATACACGCTTGGCCGCGCCGGTGGTGGATTTTGAAAAACCCGCCCACTTTAATCGCAAGCTCACCCGCAGTATGGGGCGGGTTGCGCTTATGGCCACCGTGGTTACCGAACGCGCGCTGGAATCCGCGGGCCTGTTGGGCGATCCCAGTATTCAGGATGGCCGTATGGGAGTGAGCTATGGTTCATCCGCCGGCAGCCCCGATGCCATCGCCGACTTTGGTTATATGTTGCTAAAGAACGATGCCAGCGGCATTAACGCCAATTCTTACTTGAAAATGATGAGCCACACAGCGGCAGTCAATATCGGCGTATTTTTCCAATTAAAAGGCCGGGTTATTCCCACCTCCAGCGCTTGTACATCGGGCAGTATGGGGTTGGGTTACGCGTATGAAGCGATTAAATTTGGCCGTCAAAAATTGATGGTCGCCGGCGGTGCCGAAGAACTCTGCCCTACCGAAGCCGCCGTATTTGATACCTTGTTTGCCACCAGTACGCGCAATGATGCGCCCCACACGTCGCCGCGCCCGTTTGACCGCGACCGCGATGGCCTTGTGATTGGTGAAGGCGCAGGAACCTTGATTCTGGAAGAACTTGAACATGCACAGGCGCGCGGCGCGCATATCTATGCGGAAATTATTGGTTTTGGTACCAATTCCGATGGCACTCACGTCACCCAGCCCCAATCTGAAACCATGCGAGTGGCAATGCAGATGGCGCTGGACGATGCTGGCCTAACGCCCGATGCCATCGGCTACATTAGCGCCCACGGTACCGCCACCGAACGCGGCGACATTGCCGAAAGCCAAGCAACTTACGCACTCTTTGGTTCAAACACACCCATCAGCTCATTCAAAAGCTTTACCGGCCACACCCTCGGCGCCTGTGGCGCACTGGAAGCCTGGACAAGCATTGAAATGATGCAGGACAACTGGTTTCACGGCACCGCCAACTTGGAAAATATTGATCCAAACTGTGCGCCGCTGGATTACATCACCGGCCGCGGGCGCGAACTCAAGACTGATATTGTCATGAGTAATAATTTTGCATTCGGCGGGATTAACACATCGTTGATTTTTAAACGCTGGTAAGGATTTTTTGGTAGTACGGATAGATCGTGGCCTCACGCGATTTTATTCGAGCTTTAGGTGCAATTTTTTGCGCTGTCATGCGGATTAGCAGTAACAACTATTTTGAACATTAATAATTTATATCAAGGAGCAACACATGAAAAAAATATTGTTAGGTTTACTCGGCGTTACACTACTAGGATTATTTTCCGGCTGTTCAATTAATCATCCCGTTGCAAAAGATTATGGAGCGTATTTGGAGAAAAGTGCTACGCCGGTAAATTTACCCAAGACAGCACTAAAGTCAGATTACCTGATCGATGGTAAAACTGAAAACCATCGCTATGAATTCAGAGCCGCAACCGTTGGTTATGCGCATGTATGGATTGTAGAATTTGGAAAAATGCTTGACCAAACACTCAACGCAAAATACGTTCAGTCTGCATTTGGCAGACTCGACAAAAAAACAACAAAAGATGTTCAAAAGGGCGAGTTAATTGAATTTAGTTTAGAAAAATATGAATTCAAAGACTATCGAGCTTATGTCACGTTAAAAATTAAACTGTCAAAAGATGGAGCAACAACTCTGGAAAAAGCGTACATCGCTAGCGGAAATTCCCAAGGTGGCAAAATGTGGGCAGCGGGCCCTTTTGGTATGAAAAGCGCGACATTGGAATCCACGAAATACGCTATCGATGACATCTTGAAACAATTTATTAACGATATTCCAAAGCCCTAATTTTTTGTGAAGGTTTCTCTAATCCGGCGCTTTTAACAGCGCCGGGTTACACCGTGATAAATTTTATGCGCTATAGCAAGTCGTTACCCGTCATCTATAATCTTCCCTCAAATGGCTTGATGTTCCCCATCCCTATAAACCGGCCACGCTAAATAGGGCGCCATCTATACCTTGCAGGCTATAGCCCGTCTCTTTAGACTGGCGCACCATCACAAGCTATGCTTGCCTTTATTGAATAACGCTTAAGAGACCACCATGCCAGATGTGCTACCGCCCGATTCCGTCGGCATTGTCACACCGCAGACCCTGCACTTTAGCGAGCCACTGTTATTGGCTTGCGGTAAAACCTTGAACGAATATCAGCTCGTCTGCGAAACCTACGGCCAGCTCAATGCAAACAAGAGCAATGCGGTACTGATTTGCCACGCACTCTCCGGCCATCATCACGCCGCCGGTTACCACAGCATGAGCGACAAACGCCCCGGTTGGTGGGATTCATACATTGGCCCCGGCAAACCCATCGACACTAACAAATTCTTTGTGGTCAGCCTGAATAACCTCGGCGGCTGCCACGGCTCCACAGGGCCGAGCAGTATCAACCCCGAAACCGGCAAACCTTGGGGGCCAGATTTCCCCAAATTGCGCGTGCGCGATTGGGTACACAGCCAAGCGCGCTTGGCCGATAAGCTCGGTATCAATGTATGGGCGGCGGTAATCGGCGGCAGCCTCGGCGGCATGCAAGCTATGCGCTGGGCGCTGGAGTACCCAGAGCGTGTGCGCCACTGCGCGGTTATTGCCTCAGCGCTAAAACTCAGCGCGCAAAATATCGCCTTCAATGAAACGGCGCGCCAAGCGATTATCAGCGACCCGAATTTTCTAGATGGCCGCTATCAAGAACATAACACCCTACCGCGCCACGGTTTAGGTGTTGCGCGCATGATTGGCCACATCACTTACTTGTCTGATCACGACATGGGCGAAAAATTTGGCCGCGATTTGCGCAGCGGCAGTTTTGATATTGGCAGCGATGAAGAAGTGGAATTCCAAATTGAAAGTTACCTACGCTACCAAGGCGGTAACTTCGCCAAACAGTTTGATGCCAACAGCTATTTACTGATTACCAAAGCGCTGGACTATTTTGATTTAGGCCGCGAATACGGTGACGATCCTATAGCCGCCTTTAAACTTGCGCAGGCAAAATTTTTAGTGATTTCGTTCAGCACCGATTGGCGCTTTGCGCCCGAACGCTCGCACGAAATAGTGAGCGCATTAATTGGCGCAAATAAATCTGTCACTTATGCCGAAATTGAATCCAAATCCGGCCACGATGCCTTTCTCTTACCCGATGAACGCTACCAACAAGTCTTTGGTCGCTATCTTGCCGGCATCGCTACGGAGTAAACGAAATGCGTATCGACTTAAACGAAATTCAACACTGGATTAAACAAAGCAGTCGTATTCTCGATCTCGGTTGCGGTGATGGCACTTTGCTGAAATTCTTAATCGACACCAAACACGTAGATGGTTACGGTTTGGAAATTGATGCGGAGCAAATTAATCTTTGTATCGATAAAGGCCTAAATGTAATTGAGCAAAATCTAGATAGAGGCCTTGGCAATTTTGCGGATAATAGTTTCGACACCGTATTAATGACGCAAGCGTTGCAAACATTACACTTCCCGCACAAAGTGTTAGATGAAATGTTGCGCGTGGGCAAAGAATGTATTGTCACCTTCCCTAACTTCGGCCACTGGAAAGCGCGCTACCATTTAGCCACTCACGGCCGTATGCCAGTATCCGATTTACTGCCTTACGAATGGTACGACACACCCAACATCCACTTTTGTACCTTCAAAGATTTTGAAGTGCTGTGTCGCGAAAGAAATTACAAAGTCATTAACCGCCAAGTGGTAAACGAAGCCTCTGGGCAACTCTTAAAAGATGTAATGCCAAACCTGTTTGGCGAAACGGCGATTTATCATTTGAGTAAATAGATATAAAAAATAGGGAGTTGAGTGATGGGATCTAAACTGCTTTTGGTTGATTTTGAAAATGTTCAACAGCTAAACCTTAGAAAACTCGACCCCGAATTCAATATTGCAATTTACGTGGGCGCATCCCAAAAAAGCGTCCCTATCGAATTAGTAACTGCAGCACAAGGCTTAGGTTCTCGCGTTGAATGGTTTCGCGTAGATGGTAATGGAAGTAACGCCTTGGATTTTTATATAGCATGCCATATTGGTCGAACAATAGAAAAAAGCCCCGAAACAGAATGTGTTGTGCTATCCAAAGACAAGGGCTTTGATCCATTAATTAAACACCTTAATAAAAACAAATTTAAGTGTAGACGCATTAACAGCCAAATAGAGTTAGAACCTGAATCTAAAACCGCACCCAACGAAGAGCCAAACTATAAACGCGTAGTGGATTTACTCGGCAAATCAGAAAAGAAAAGTCGCCCAAGAAAGCGAGCAACTTTAATGAAACACATTGCCGCAATGTTCCAAAATAAACTTACTTCTAAAGAAGTAGAAAGAATCACTGACATCTTGTTTATCAATAAGCAAATTTCCGAAAGCAATGGAACTATAAACTACGATTTTTAAAATTTAGCCCCAGAAAAAGGCAGCAACTCATGCACAAGCTCATCCTAACACTCTCATTTTTAATCCTCCCAACTTTAGCATTCGCCCAAATCGACCAACCCAAAGAAATTCAAACCTCGAAAAAATTTGGCGTTTACACGGTTCACTACAACGTCTTCAATAGCAAAATGGTTCCTTCACAAATTGCTGAAATCCATAAGCTAACCCGCAGCAAAGATATTGCCTTAGTCAATATCAGCCTCACCAAAACTGAAAACGGTGTTGCAAGTTTAGGTTTGCCAGCAAAGATTTCCGTAAAAGCCATTAACCTAATGCAACAAACCAAAACACTTGAGTTTAAAGAAATCAAAGAAACCGATAACGGCGTAAACGTAACTTACTATTTAGCGCCCTATCGCCACACAAATGAAGAAGATATTCGATTTGAAGTAAGTGTGGTGCCGGAGGGCGAGACCAAGCCGTTGACGGTTAGTTTTACGCGGAGATTGTTTACGGAGAATTAAGTATGGGTAAAATCACCGGTGGTTGCCTCTGCGGCGCAGTTCGCTATGAGGCAAATACAAAACCCTTAATGACCCGCACATGCTGGTGCCGTACTTGCCAATATTTTGCGGCAGGTAACGCTACCGTCAATGTGGTGTTTCTCACCGATGCCGTTACCATTTCTGGCGAGCTAAAAGATTTTGAAAGCACTGCCGATAGCGGCAATAAAATGCACAGAAAGTTTTGCACAAGCTGCGGCGTGCATATATTTAGCCAAGCGGAAGTGCGCCCTCATATTTTGATTGTGCGAGCGGGCACATTGGATAATCAGGATGATGTAAAAATTGATGCGTTGATTTGGACTTCATCCGCACCCAAATGGGCTTACCTTGACCCGGGTATTCCGCAGTTTGAAAAGCAGCCGCCTGCGCCGGTTGTAAAATAGATTTTGGGACGGAGCACATTCAGCCCCTCCCCGCTTTTTAAGGGGGAGGTTGGGAGGGGGTTAAGCTTTTATTTTTTCATAGCAGCACAAATTGCCAATACAACCTCATCAAGGTTATTCATTACTTCAATGTTGGTAAACCGCAAAACCTGCAACCCAGCCGTATGCATAAATTCATCGCGAACGTGATCGTACTCTTGTGCGCCCTGCTGATAATGGCTATCGCCATCCAGCTCTATTACTAATTGAAAATCTGGGCAATAAAAATCAACAATATATTTTCCAATACCATGTTGCCGGCGGAATTTTACGCCCAACTATTGGTTGCGTATTTTTGACCAGAGTATTTTTTCAATTGTTGAAACCGAATTACGTAAACTTTGCCGTATGGTTTTTTGTTCTTTTTGGTTAAAGACTTTTTCAGGCTCTTGGTTCATTGGAACTCCTTGTATTGAGACACTTCTTAAAAGAAAAAACCCCCTCCCAACCTCCCCCTTGAAAAGTGGGGAGGAGCTGATCTCACTCCGTAGAATAATTTTTGCGTCCTAAAACCTAATCCCCACTCCCTCTAACTGCACCACAATTTCTGCATGCAATGGCACGCCTTGAATTAAATTGCGCGCTTTCGCTTCCCAACCGCGTTCACCTGGGTATTGAAACGGTGAGGCATTGTGCCCAAGGTAAGTGAGAAAATCTTTTACGCGCTCATCAAAATGCGGGCGATCAATAAAGGCTTCTACATTGAGTGCAATAAATATTTTGCTAGAGGCAGAATCAATTCCACTGGGGTCGCGCGCTAATATTTCGTGGGTAAATGCCGCACCGGCCAAAGCCGCCGTTAAGAGTTCAAACATCAGCGCTAAGCCAGCGCCCTTGTGTTCACCCATGGGTATAACGGCGCCTTTTAAAATTTCTTTGGTATCAGATGTGGGATTTCCCTCTGTATCTATTCCCCAATTACCAGGCGCAGCTTTACCTTCGCGCAACCAAGTCGTCACCTTACCAACAGCGGCTTGGCTCATCGCCATATCTAATACTATGGGTTCATTAGAATTTAAATCCGGAATACCTATCGCCAAAGGGTTGTTACCAATTACGCGCGTTTTCGCTCCCCATATCGCCATAGTCGGCAAGGCATTGGTGGTGCAGATGCCGATAAAACCCGCTTGCGCAGCGCGGCTGGCATAGGCATGAGCGCGCCCCCAATGTGTAGTATTTTTTGCAAGACAAACACCCACACCAAAATTGCGCGCACGCTCAACCGCTGCGTCCATCGCTTGCGCAGATGCATAACGACCGGGGCCGTTATCACAATCCAATACACAAATAGCGCCGAGGTCGCGCGGTTTCGAAAATGTTGGCGCAAGTGTCGCGCGCCCTTCTTTAAGCGCACTCAATAAACCGGGCAACATACGCACACCGTGTGAAGGCACTTCCAACAAATCCGCCTCAGCCATAATGCTGGCCTCTATGCCTGCTTGATGTTCAGGCACGCCCACATTGCATAAAGCCTGTTTAACAGCGGCACATAAAATCTCGTAAGGTACGCGCAACACATCGGTCATTGTTACTACTCCGGTATAAATTTATTGGCGCATAAGAAAATTAAAAACGTCATAAAAATTAAACAACGCCCGCAGAACGTAACCACTGTTGTAACTGTGGCAATGACATAGCACCCGACATACGCTGAACTTCTTTGCCTTGCTTAAATAAAATTAAGGTTGGAATGCTGCGAATTGCCCAGCGTTGGGCAATACTCGGAACCGCTTCAGTATTTAATTTTGCCAAACGAATTTTCGGCTCCAGAATTCCCGCAGCCTGTTCAAATACAGGCGCGAAACTTTTACAGGGCCCACACCAAGGCGCCCAACAGTCTACCAATACTGGAATATCATTTTTATCCAATACTGCACCAACATTACCCGGATGCAAGTCTATTGGCTTGCCCGCAAATAATGGTTTCTTACATTTTCCACATTGCGGCTTATCGCCCAAACGCTCTTGGGGTACGCGGTTGGCTGCATTGCAATTCGGACAAGTGATTTGAATTAAGCTCATAGGCTACTCTTTACTTTCAATGAATTATTTATACAGAACAATGTCCATAGATATAATCAGCATTAAATTCAATAGTCTTTTAAACACAGTAATTGAGGTGTCAAATGAACTACACAATATTCTCAATGGTTGCAGCGGTTCCATTACTAATATGTTTGTCTGCCTGTGATAAGCCTACAACTCAAACAGATACAACCAGCCGCAGCGCAAGCTCTCTTGTAACACCAAGCCCTGATTCCAAACCTAAGGATGTTGAGATTGTAATGGATAAGTGGGCCACTACAGATAAATGGAAAGGTCAATGGAATGGCCCCGAAGGTACATTTTTGCGAATTGACGGCGGCGCTGGCAATTATAACCTTACAATTCAGAATTTGGATGGTCAGTTAACCTATACCGGAATAGGTATTGTTGTTGGTGTTGATGAAGAAATTCAGTTTGAACGAAATGGAATCAGAGAAACTATTCACGCCTCCAACGGTGCACAAACAGGAATGAAATGGCTGAGCGATAAATCAGACTGCCTTACCATTCGTGTTGGTGAAGGCTATTGCAGAAAATGAATTAATTCATTTCTACCTGCCCCGACCAATTATCAAGCTCTGTATGCACAATAAACAATTTTGAGGCGGCACTGTGTTCGGTAAGTGCATCGGTCGCTAATAAAATCACGCCTGCAGTCCAGGTGGTTTTTTCGCGCGGCCAAATCACTTTGTCGCGAAAGTTATAGCCGGTCCAATAGCCCCCATCCTCATCCATAAATTGATGCAACCAACTGAATAAACTCAATGCCTTTGCGTGTTCGCCTGCTGCTAATAATGCGAGGGTTAATTCGCAAGATTCTGCTACTGTCACCCAAGGTTCATCACTCACGCAGCGGCAGCCAATATTATTTTCTACAAATGTTTGCCAACGTAATTCAATTCTGTCCTGTGCGGCTTTGCCTTGCATAACGCCTGCAAGCACAGGGTAAAACCAATCCATAGAAAAACGCTCTTTAGATTCCCAAGTGCGATCAAAACACTCGGGATGATGACGTAAAGTCTTACCCAGTTTTTGATAGGCGGTAACCCAAGTATCGCAAGGCTGATTTAATTCTTGTGCACATAGAATTGCACACTGCAGACTTTTATAAATTGATGAACAAGCGGTGACCAAGGCATCTTTCTTTGCGCTGCCATCTTCAGCCACCGCCCAATAAATTTCGCCCGTGGGCGATTGGTAGCGCAATACAAAATCAATCGCCTTTTTAACCACGGGAAATAGTTGTTGCAAGAAATTCAAATTTTGCGAAACTAAATAGTGATGCCAAACACCGGTGGCTATATAAGCAATAAAATTAGTTTCGCGGTGATTTTTATCAACAGGCTGATCATCCAAGTAATTCGCCCACCAACTACCATCCGCTAACTGCTCATTAGCAAGCCATTGATAGGCGCGCTTGGCGGCTTCAAACTCGCCACCAATACTTAAACCCATAGCCGCCTCAATATGATCCCAAGGGTCAGCTTTGCCATCTTTAAACCACGGAATGCATCCATTAGGTAGTTGAGTTTGCAAAATATAATTAACGGTGGGCCGCAGAAGGCTTTCAGGAAAAAATCCTTTGGTGAGTAGTAAGTTTTTCATAAGGATGTTTCCGTTTTTCTAAAATGCATCACAACGCTTTTACCCAGCACTGGATTTAATAATTTCTCTAGCGTTTGTGTAATCCACGGCTTTTGCATTAAATCCCATACCAACACGCGATGATAGAGCTTTATTAGCCAGGAATTATCTTGTCTATTCCAACACAAACACTTCAGCCACCAAAATGGTGAATGAAGTGCATGCGCCCAATAGCGATGCGTAAACTCAAAACCTAAAAATTTAATATCTTCGCGCAAGTGCTGCACATTAAAAATACGAATATGCCCACCTTCCACTTGGTGATAAGCCGCACTTAATTTCCAGCAGATTTTTTCTGGCCACGCGCGCGGAACTGAAACTGCTAAAATTCCGTTGGGTTTTAATACACGTTTTATTTCTTGTAGTACGCAAGTGTAATTTTCAATATGCTCTAAGACTTCACTGCAGATAATTTTATCGAAGCTGTTATCGGTAAAGGGCAGCTTGGTTGCATCCGTTTGTTGCAAGTTAAATTGGCTATGCGAATTATACTGAGCAAAAGGAGCAAAGCGTTCACGCGCTATCGTTAAATCGCGCAACGACAAATCTACACCCACACCTAGAATATTATGTTCAAGGCAGGCATGAATAACATGACGCCCCTCACCACAGCCGACATCTAATAATTTGTCGCCATCATTGAAGTTAAGTAATCTGTAATTTATGGTCAGCAATTAAGCATTACTCTTGAGTGCTAATATTTGGCGCCAGTATTTGTCGATAGTAATCACTTAACTGCTCACCCACAACCTGCCAGGACAAATGCTGCAAACTATGTTCACGACCAACGCTGCTTAACTGCTCACACATCGCCTCATTAGTTAATAGCATTCGTATAGCATTAACCAACTCCGCAACATCACCTGCCTTCACCATAAAAGCTGCGTTACCAACAACTTCAGGCAAGGCACCGCCATCACTACAAATCAGCGGAATACCACAGGCAAGTGCCTCACCCGCAGGTAAACCAAAACCTTCATAAAGCGATGGCACTATCGCTAGTTTTGATTCGGTGTATTCACGCACCAATTGCTCAGTGCTAATGCCGGTTTTAAATTCAACGCAATTGGCGAGTTGTAAAGTATGTAATTCTTTTTCGGTAATACCATCCGGTTTTAGTTTACCTATCACCAATAAATGCAATAAAGGAAATTCTGTACGCAATTGTGCCAACGCATTTAACAACACACTTAAACCTTTCAATGGCTGATCTGAAGATGCGGTAGTAATCAGTTGCCAGCTTTTTCGCTCAATCTCCAGCAGAGGTTTAAATATTTCTGTATCTATGCCGTTAGGGATCAGCGTGATTTTTTCTGCGGGGCGACCAAATGCCTGTGCAATATCCTGCTGCGATTGTTGCGAAACAGTGACTATATGATTCAATTGCTGAACCACTTTTTCTTGCATGGTTAAAAAACTGTACCAACGATTAATTAACCAACGCTGACCTTTAGTAGTAGCGGCAGCGATTGCTAATTCGCGGTCGCGTGTAATGGGGTGATGTACAGTTGCTATAACATTTTCGCCCTGCGCTTGTAATTGCAGTAATCCGTAACACAAGCTTTGGTTGTCGTGAATAATATCGTAGTGCGGTTTATGTTTTTTAAAATAGCGCACTAAACGACGACCAAAACTATAAGGCTCGCCAAAACTACCGCTCAACTTACTCCACCACTCTGAGCAATCCGCTAGCGACAGTAAATGTTTTGGTCGCAATGCCCAATGCGGATTCTTGTGCGCGTATAAATCCAAGCTCGGCAATTGAATTAAATTTACGCGCGCATCTAATTCGGGATAAGGCGGGCCGGAGATAACATCCACACTATGCCCAAGTTCAACCAACGCTTTACTGAGATAATGCAAATAAATGCCTTGCCCACCAACATGAGGATGGCTGCGATAGCCGAGCAATGCGATTCGTAAACCTCCCGATACCATAGGTGTATACGAAGATGTTGGCAACAATGAATTAGATAATGGGACGGGAAAATATGACATAAAAATAGGCAGCGATTAGTATATGGGTAATTTACCACAGGTTTTACCGTTTCCAATTATCCCCGTCTTAGATATATTGCGCACAAACCAGCAGATTTTTTCGTTGCCAAGGTTTACTCTAGCCACCGTCGCTCTTATGTGGTCTACAGTGCGCGACTTACTTAACAACATACCAAAAGGAAATCTCCGTGAAAAAATTTATTGCTATTGTAGGAATTTGTTTAGTTTCGGCTGCCGCTTTCGCCGAAACCAAACCCAGCGACGCGTCATTAGATGAATTACTCACCATTACTGAATCACAAAAATTGATTGATGGTATGTGGCCACAAGTTGAAGGCATGATGAATAACGCTGCTAAGCAAGCACTAGGCAACACCTCACTCAATGAAGAACAACAAAAAGTGATGGAAGGTGCAAACGCCAAAATGGCAGGTGTTTTTAAAGAAGAATTTTCCTATGAGAAAATGAAACCTATGATGATTAGCATTTACAAAGAATCTTTTTCACAAGATGAAGTAGATAGCATGATTAAGTTTTACAAAAGCAAGGGCGGACAAGCGGTGATTAAGAAGATGCCTTTGGTCATGCAATCCACCATGGGAAATGTGCAGTCGCAAATGGCTAACATAATGCCGAAAATTCAAAAAATACAGCAAGAAGCCTTTGAGGAAATAAAAGCCAAAGCTGACACCAAACCGGCTGCAGCACCTGCAAAATAACTTGCACAAAAATTAAGCTCTGCAAAAAAAGCCCCATAGATCTTAGATTTATGGGGCTTTTTTATTGCTTAGATATTTATTTTTCTGAGGTCTTCTTGCGCTGCGCTCTAGGGTGCGCACTGTCATATACTTTGGCCAGATGCTGAAAATCCAAATGAGTATAAATTTGCGTGGTGGAAATATTGGCGTGACCGAGCATTTCTTGCACTAAGCGCAAATCACCGCTGGATTCCAACATATGGCTCGCGAAAGAGTGGCGCAGCATATGCGGATGCACCGGCGTATCCATTCCCTGCTTAATACTGAGCTGCTGCATGCGTGCTTGCACGGCACGATGCGCAATGCGCGTACCGCGCTGAGTGATAAACACCGCCTGCTCAGTTTCATCTTTAAGGAAATTTTTACGCTGCCCCAACCATTCTTTTAATGCCGTAATGGCATGAGCACCTATGGGCAACATACGCTGTTTGCTACCCTTGCCGAGCACAGTCACCATGGCATCACGCAAATCTATATCCACGAGATTTAAACCAACCACTTCTGCCAAACGCAGCCCAGAGGAATAAATTAATTCCAGCAGGGCGCGGTCGCGCAGCGCCAATGCTGAATCGCCTTGCACGCTCACAAATTGCGCGGTTTGATCAACATCTAACGTCTTGGGTAATTTTTTTTCGCTTTTAGGTGCTTGAATCGCATCGGCAGGATTAATTTTTGCCCAGCCATTGCGAATCGCGAATTCAAAAAAACTGCGCATCGCCGAAAGCCAACGCGATAAACTTTTGCCACCCAACCCTTGGCGATGCAGTTGTGCCACCATTTGGCGAATATGCTGCGAACGAATTTCAGCCAAATCATTGAGCGAGAATTTTTGGCAGTAATCTGCAAATTTTTGTAAATCGCGCTGATAATTGGTTTGCGTATGAATCGACAGCTGCTTTTCGCTACGCAAAAATTCGATAAAGGCGGTAAGTTCCGGTTGATACATAAGCAAAACCTTTAGCCGACTAATGTGGTCTTTTTGGTTGTTATTCAGCACTTAGCTTAACACGGATATTTCGGGGTTAGCCTTGAAGTTGCTCGCCCTCGCCCCAACCATTCGCCAATCCTATAAAATTAGAAACTTCCGCTCTTCATGAGGAGTAACCCAGTCTATGACTCAGACTTTTATTCTGCAAAACCACGACAAACTTTTTTTCGGCAAGAATAAAGAGTGGGTGGATGGTTACGATGCCAATGCCGTGTACAAAACGTTGCATAAAGATGAAGCCGTTAATCAGATGTTTGAAATCACCTCCAAAGATTACAAGCAGCGTGTAAAAGTCATTAGCTGTGAGCTAAACGAGAAGGCCTTGCCGATCATTGATAGTGAGATAATGCCTGCACCCCTACCCAAGGCGCCTAAACCGCCTAAAGCTGGCGCGGATTTATTCGCAGAAGCTGCACCCGAAGAGGATGACACTGGGGATGAGCCCGAAACAGAGTTAACCTTTAGCGCAGACGACGAAGCCACTGAAGAATTGCCCGAAACTCAGGCTACACTCATCTAATTAGATAACAAACCTTCTTATTTAACACAGACTTAGGGGTTCGGCTTGCCAACCATTAATAACGCCATTTGGCGCGCGCACCTTGCCGCCTTCACTCAAAGCTCTGCCAATGCGAGCCTTAAAGGTATTTTGCGCGGCTTGGAAAAAGAGAGTCTGCGCATTACGCCCAACGGTAGCTTGGCACAAACTGGTCACCCTAAAGGTTTAGGGTCAGCGCTTAAACACCCCCATATCACTACCGATTACAGTGAATCCCTGCTCGAATTTATTACCGAGCCGTTGGATAACATCCCTGCACTTTTACAGCAGTTAGACGACATTCACCGCTTTACCTATCAAGAACTCGCCAAAAATAACGAGCGCTTGTGGCCTGCCAGTATGCCTAGCCATTTGCCCTCGGATGCCGATATTCCCGTTGCCCGTTACGGCAGCTCTAACAGTGGCACCATGAAAACCATCTATCGGGTTGGGCTTGGCTATCGCTATGGTCGCAGCATGCAGACGATTGCTGGAGTACATTACAACTTCTCACTGCCGGACGACTTCTGGCGTGAGCTGCAACAGCAAGAAGGCGACAACCAAGATTTACAAGCCTTTAAAACGCAGCGCTACTTTGCGTTAATTCGCAATTTCCGCCGTTATTTTTGGCTATTGGTTTACCTCTTCGGAGCTGCGCCTGCGGTGAGCAATAGTTTTGTAGGCGGGCGTAAACATCGCTTGCAAGCCTTTGGCGATGATACGCAAACGCAACATCTGCCCTTTGCTACCTCGCTGCGTATGGGTGATTTGGGCTACCAAAGTGATGCACAGCAATCGCTATTCGTCTGCTATAACAATGTTACCAGCTACCTAAGCACGCTGTGTGGCGCCATTACCCAGTCGCACCCAGCCTATGAAGCCCTCGGTGTAAAAGACGAGGCTGGGCACTACAAACAGCTAAACACCAGCTTGTTGCAAATCGAAAATGAGTTTTACTCCAGCATTCGCCCCAAACGCACCACCCAATCGGGCGAGACAGCGTTACAAGCTCTGCGTTTGCGCGGTGTGGAATATATAGAAGTGCGCTGTGTGGATTTGAACCCCTACGAGCCGCTGGGCGTGAGTGAAGAGCAGTTGCGCGTAATAGACGCCTTCCTACTTTACTGCTTATTGAGCGATAGCCCGGAAACACCACAAGATGAATATGCGGAATGGCAAGAAAACCAAAAGCGCATTGTTTACTCTGGCCGCGACCCATCGCTCAGCTTATTGCGCGATGGCAACGAAGTAGCCTTTAAAGACTGGGCGCACGAAATTCTGGAGCAATCTCTCGCTTGCGCCCAGCTGCTTGATAAAAGCTATGGCGGTGCGGATTATGTAAATGCGCTGAACAACCAGTTTGCTAAACTCAGCAACCCTGAGCTGACGCCTTCGGCACGGGTTCTGGCAGATTTAAAAGCCCAGCATAAAAGCTTCTTTGAACATACGCTGGCGCTGGCCGAGTCTCACCGCAAGCATTTCAGCGAACGCCCACTCGCCGCAGATAAACAGGAAGAATTTAATACCCAAGCAGTGCAATCACTAGCCGCGCAAACACAATTGGAACAATCACCACAAATTCCTTTTGACGATTATTTAGCAAATTATTACGAACAGTATCGCTCTTGTAGCTGTTCGTAAAATGGCTAAAAACCCTTCGACTGCTACGCGCTCAGGGTGCGCGGAAAAATATTGTCGGAAAACAAAACGCCCCTATCGCTAGGGGCTTTTTGTTGAAAGATCAATCCAGTAACACGTCTGAACTTTTTATTTTTGAATTTGCTACCTTTGAACTTTCTATTTTTGAACCACTAAATTATCAAATAACAAATCGCTAACTGGCCCAGCTGCGCCATGGCTACTGTTGTGGGCTTGAGCTTTGTTGGGTTTCTCCTCCGTACCGGCCACTGGTGTTTCTGCTTTAGCGGAATCATCTTGTGCGTGCTCATCTTTAGTCGATGCCTTAACCGGTTCATAAGCGGCATCTGGGTTATTCACACGCTCCAAGGCTGCATTAATTTTTTCCAACGCGTCCAAGCGCATTTTCTCTTTGCCATCAATGCTGGCCATCTGCTCGTCCGTCATGCTGCTGATTAGCATAATTAACGTGTCGCGAATTAAAGGCATATGATGCGATACCTCTTGGGCGCTATGCATATCCTCAGTGCGCAAAGAAAGCTCTGCTCTAATGTATTTCACCTTGCCAGTGCCGCCGTAGTTCACCACAAGATGGGGCTTAATCGGAATATAGTTCACGCCTTCCTTAAAGGTATCGCCGCCCCCGCCGCTCGCTAATACCGAACCCGAAAAAAGGCTTGCTACCACCGCGGCCATAATGAACCCACACCTGCGCACTAACTTCATGAAAACTCCCAAATGGACTCTTTTTTACAATCGTTTATCGCCTCTGGAGCGACGTTTATCTACAGCATAGACGATTTGTCGCAAACATCTGGCTCTCTTGCGAGCTTTTTGCTTACTATAGGCCCTCTACTTGGATTAAGAGGTCACCATGATTCCATCGATTCGCCACACCAACCTGATTATTTTCCTCGGCTGCCTTGGGCTTATTTTAATTGGGGTCTTTTACGAGCACGTGATGAAGTATGAGCCCTGCCCACTGTGCATTACCCAGCGCGCTATTTTTGATGTGATTGGCATCTTAGCGCTGATTGCGTTTTTGCATAATCCAAAGCTCACAGGCGTAAAAATTTACGCAGTATTGGGTATTCTTGCTGCTATTGGCGGTGGTTATTTCGCGCAACATCAACTCTGGCTGCAAAGCCTGCCTGCCGATCAAGTGCCCGCCTGCGGCCCCGGCCTCGCTTATATGTTTGAGGCATTCCCCTTTATGGAAGCGGTAAAACTCTTGTTGCAAGGCGATGGTAGCTGCGCTGAACCGCACAAAGTGTTGGGTTTAAGCTTTGCTGGTTGGTCACTAATGGCCTTTGTGGGATTAGGGCTTATTAACCTGTGGCAGCTAGTGCGTGCGCTTAAAAAGGGTGATGTTTCAGCACAAGCCAGTTGAAGCCCTTGGCAAGATGACCTATTGTGTCGATAACTTTCAACCCTGCACTCAGATCTCTGACGCAGAGCACCACCAACCCGATCATTAAGCAGTATTCAGGAATCGAGCATGCTAGAAAATTGTCAAAACGCTAAAGAACTCTGGGGTGGTGTCAACATCATCATCGACCGCTGGCTACAAGAACGCCAAGATATGCTCGTGCAATACTGCGCTATCGGCGAGGCAGATCAAAATGAAGAAGCGCGTGGCGAGAAGCTACGTCGCCTCTGCCAAATTCTAGTGGACTATGTTTCTGCGGGTCACTTTGAAATTTACGATCAACTGATCAAAGAAGGCCGCGAGTTTGACGATGAAGAAGCGCTGCACGAAGCCGGTAGCTTATTCACTATTGTTGATGGCACCACCGAGAAACTGCTGGATTTCAATGATAAATATCTTGAAACCGATGACCTCAGCAGCCTCAACCAAGATCTGTCTAGCCTTGGCGAAACCTTGGAGATTCGTTTTAGCGCTGAAGACCGCATGATTTCTGTACTGCACACCTCGCACAAAGATTTGGTAAATGGTTGAGCTGTGAAACTGCCATTTGATTTTAAGAAACCCGCCTAGCGCGGGTTTTTTTATACGAAAAAGAAAATCCCCCTAGCCCCCTTTTTCAAAGGGGGAATTTGTTCTTGCTCCGTTCTAGCTCCCCACTTTGAAAAAGGGGGCTGGGGGGGGATTTAAAATTCAGGCAATAAAAAAACCCGCCGAAGCGGGTTCTTATCAATCGACTTACTCTAATGAAAGGGTCGACTTATTTTTTAGCAGGTTTAGCGGGTGCAACTTCTGCCGCTGGCGCTTTAACTTCCAACAACTCCACTTCAAAAATCAAAGTAGATGCTGGTGGAATACCTTGATTGCCAGCTGGGCCGTAAGCCAAATCAGATGGAATGTACAATTCCCACTTAGAACCTTGTGGCATCAATTGTAAAGCCTCAACCCAACCAGGAATAACGCCATTCACTGGGAACTCAACTGGTTCGCCGCGTTGAACAGAGCTATCAAACACAGTGCCGTTAACCAATTTACCGGTATAGTGAACTTTCACACTATCAGTTGCTTTTGGTTTTACACCATTGCCAGCAGTGATCACTTTATATTGCAAACCACTTGCAGTCACTTGAACGCCTTCTTTAGCTTTGTTATCAGCTAAGAATTTAGTGCCTTCAGCACCATTGGTTTCGCTCAGAGCTTTTTGTTTATCTTCTTGTTTCTTTTGCATTGCTGCTTGGAACTCTTGCGATACTTTGGTGGCATCTTCTTCAGAAATACGTGGCTTAACTACAGCACGCAATTTTTCCAATTCTGCCGTTTCTTCTTTAGTCAACGTAGCTTGGTCTTTTTTCTCTAACGCAGCAATTTTAACTTGCGCTTCAGCAGCGGCTTTAACATCGGCAATTGCTAACAACAATAAATCATTGTCTAAAGTAATTTCCATTTGTTGCACGCCTTTACCCATTTGCTGACCCATCAAATAGCTGATTTTTTGGTCAAGGGTATCTAACTTTGGAGCTTCTTGTTTTTTAGCATCTTTACCACAGCCCACAACCAAGGCTGCAGAAGCCATTAAACCAACCATTACTAATTTCTTGTTAATCATTTTGCACCCTAGTGGATTACATTTTTAAAGGAATGTTGGCTCATAGTAGCCCAAACAAGCTAAGCCAAACGCGTGATGGGCAACCTGCAGAATACCACCGGTGTTACAGCCCTAACGGGCGCCAATGGTATACCAAAACATTAAAATTGTGCGGTATTTTGCCCATTTTTTCATGGTTTTAGCGGATTTACCCCAGCGCTTTCAGGCGACAGGAAGCCTTGTGACCAAGGCAGGCTAAATTAGTTCTTGAAAATAAGCAGTAATGCCCTATTTAAGCGACTGTTTGCGCACACGCTTGCAGCAGCGATTGTCACCAGACTGTAACACATATCCTGACATGGCAGGATTAGACTACCCAGACGCTTACTAGGCCTCGCTTTCACGACTTTATATAGGATTCCATCATGACTGTTAATAAGATCGCACCAGCATCCATCGCTAATATTGAACAACAAATTACCAAGGTGACCCTAGCACTTGAAAAAGCGCGCGCACACGAATTTGCCAGAGCTGAAAAAGCTTTTCTGGCGGCGCAAAAAGCAACTAATGCTGCGCAGGCTAGAGTCGATGCACTAGAAGCTAAGGCGGCGAGCACCCCTGCCGCACTCGCACGCCTCAACAAAGCCTACGCAGATTTGGCTACCCAGCAAGCACAGTTAGACGGTGCAGACGAAATATATAGCGCATTGCTTGCCGCCCAAGAAGCGACCAAAAAATTTGCAGCGGATGTTGCCAAAGTGATGGCCGGCAAAAAGCTCGGCAAAAAAATTAAATTCACCAAACAAGAAAAAAAGGTGATTAAGGAAGATGAGAAGGCAGAGAAAAAGCGCCTGAAGCAAGAAGAAAAAAAAATAAAGAAGGAAACAAAAGCCACAAAGAAAGCTGAAAAACAAAACGCCAAAGCAGAAAGCCAAAAAAACGAATCTGTAAAGGCTGAAGCAGTTGCGCAAACAACTTCCCAACCAGCAACCAAGGCAAAACCTGCTGCAAAAAAAACTGTCGCTAAAAAAGCTACCAGCAGCCCAGCGCCCGTTAAAACAGAAGTTATCGCCGAACCAAGTACCCTTGCTGTTAATGAGGAACCCTTAGCCACTGAGACTCCAGCAAAAAATCTGCCTGAACCAATTACGGTGGATAATACGCCTACTCCGACTACAAGCTCTGAGCCAGAAGCGAGTGAAACGGGTAAAGATGTAGTGATAGAAACAGAAGTTCTTCCGTCAGCTGAATCTGTGCCGAGAGAAAATGTTGAAAAACCTGTGAACGACTAAGCCCTAGTTTGAAGCGCAAATAAAAAGCGCGCTATGGCAATTTCCCTAGCGCGCTTTTCTGCTAAATAAACCAGCCACATTAAATAGACCAACTCCATTAAACAGGCAAGCTAATCAAGGCCACCAAATCCTTCGGCGCCTTTAATTCAGTTACGTAGCGTTCAACATTTTTATCGTGAGCTGCCGCGCCTGTAGCTGGCGAATTTACGCTTAGCCAACGTTCAATTTCAATCAGTAATTTTCTTTCTGCCAACAACTCTGCTTGTTTAAGAGTATTGCGCAACTCCATTTGTGTTGCGTCCTGCGAAAGATTTTCAAAGGGCAACTTCAATCGTCGACGCAGTAATCGCAAAGGTTCAACTATTTCTTGCGTCCATCCACTAATGTAGTTTTGCAAAGTTAAGAATTCCGCATCGGCAAGATGATGTTGGCGTGCATCCAACCAACACATAGCAATCAATAAGCACACGTTTACCTTATATTCGTCCTGCAGACGCACGCATGCCTCTGCAACCTGCTGCTGTGCGTAAAACGCCAAGGCGAAATCCCAAAGTGCATGCGACGAATTTACTTCGGCCATGGTGAGGCTACTCAATTAGTTTGTTTTCACTGAAATAACCGTTACTGATTGCGGGGCAACCGTAAATTTAAGTTTTCCGTTTGCGGGCTTCAACGCAAAGTTTTTGGGCGATACCACATTAGGTTTTGCAAACGTATTGATGGCATCTATAGCCGGTGCCTGCAATATTTCACCCTCTGCTTTAGCAATGGTTTTGCCCAGCAATGCGAGATCTATATCAACTGATTGCGCAGGGTCGATATTGGTAACCGCTAACCAAATACGACCTTGTGCATCACGTGCTGATATAGCATCAATTCGCGGCAAATTAATATCACCCTCTTTATAGATGCCTTGATCATAGTTGGTTTTAAGTCTCACCGCATTTTGAAAAGGAACATACATACGAAATGCGTGATAGGTGGGCGTTAGGACCATTTTTTCTTTATCAGTCAAAATCATGGCTTGTAGCACGTTAATCATTTGCGCAATGTTGGCGCCCCGCACACGGTCTGCATGACGAGCAAAAATATTAAAATTCAATGCTGCAATAATTGCATCGCGCTGGGAATTTTCTTGTTCCAAATAACCGGGGTCAGTGCCTTTGGTTGGCGCGTACCAGGTGCCCCACTCATCAACCATGATGCCCACTTTTTTCTCGGGGTCATACTTATCCATGATCGCGATATTGGTTTTAATAAAATCGTTCATGCCTAAGGTTTCTTTGATAACACTGGCATATTGTTTTTCAGTAAAACCGGTTGCCGGAATATTGGGCGGCCAACCGCCACGGGTGTAGCGATGTAGCGAAAGCGCTTGAATATCCCACGCCCAGGTTCTTTTACTCCAAGCGTTCATCACCACGTCTGCGTATTCCGGAAAACCATCGCCATCCGGCCCGACGGAAACCTGTTGTGTGGGAATATTTTTGTTGTGATTGGTGCTGAAGTTGGAAAACAGCTTTAATTTCGTCACGTATTCTTCGGCGGTTAAAGGCCCACCACAACCCCACATCTCGTTACCAATTCCCCAGAAAGCCACCTCATAAGGCTTGGGGTGGCCATTGGCCGCGCGCTCTTTTGCAAAGCTGGAATCTTGCGCGGTCAAATATTCCAGCCAGTCCGCAGCTTCTTGCACAGTACCTGAGCCCACGTTGGCGGATATAAAAGCATCAGACCCAATCTGCTCGACAAAGTCGAAAAACTCGTGGGTACCGAATGAATTGGGTTCTGTGCGGCCAGCCCAACTCGCGTTGATGCGGCTGCGTCTGTTCTCGGGCTTACCTATCCCATCGCGCCAATGGTATTCATCGGCAAAGCACCCGCCCGGCCATCTTACGTTAGGCACTTTCAGCGCTTTTAGGGCCGTTACTACATCATTGCGTATGCCGCGGGTATTGGGGATTTTCGAATCTGGGCCAACCCACACTCCCTCGTAAACACCACGGCCTAAATGCTCGGCAAATTGACCAAAAATATGGCGATTAATAACCGGGCCTTGTTCCGTAGGGTCAATGGAAATATTGACCGGTGTATTCGCGGACGCATTGACCGAAACATTGACCAAACCAAGGCCGATAACACCGGCCAACCAAAGCAACTTCATCGTTGAGCGACCCAATACGGGGATAACAACCTTATACATATTCAGATCCTCTTCTCGCACATTATTCTTTAATTAAGCGTAAGGCATATTATATTACAAAAACAATTTTGCGTTAGCAGATTTACCCATGTTGAACTTATTCCCCCACATTGGACTTATTAATGGGGCCCGCAGTCTGCTAGCATGCGCGCCATGATTCAATTACAAAATATCTCACTGCAGCGCGGCCCCAAGTTTCTCTTGGATGCAGCCGACCTCACAATTTACCCAGGCCAAAAAGTCGGCCTGATTGGTGGCAATGGCACCGGTAAATCTACCCTCTTTCAAATGTTGCTAGGCAAACTCGCCAGCGATACCGGCACCTTGGATATTCCCAAGCAGTGGCGTGTTGCGCATATGGCGCAGGAAGTTGGCCACACCAGCCGCAGCGCGCTCGATTATGTGCTGGATGGCGATAGTGAATTGCGCCGCCTTGAACGCGAGATTATTGCAGCGGGAAGCGATGGCGACAAACTCGCCCACCTTTACGGCGATATGGAAAATATCCATGCCTACTCCGCACCCGCACGCGCGCAACAGTTATTAAATGGCTTAGGCTTTAACTCTGGTGATGATGCACGCCCCGTCACCGATTTTTCTGGCGGTTGGCGCATTCGTTTAAATCTTGCGCAAGCGTTAATGTGCCCGTCAGATTTATTATTGCTCGACGAACCGACCAACCACTTGGATTTGGATGCAACTCTGTGGCTAGAAGAGTGGCTTAAGCGCTATGCGGGCACACTGATTATTATTTCGCATGACCGCGATTTCTTGGACAATATTGTTGATCGCATCGTCAATATTGAACGCCAGAAGCTCGATAACTACAGCGGCAACTATTCATCCTTTGAACGTCAACGCGCCGAAAAGCTCGCGCAGCAACAAGCGACTTTTGAAAAGCAACAAGAACGTATTGCGCATGTTGAAAGTTACATTCGCCGCTTTCGTGCATCCGCCACCAAAGCACGCCAAGCGCAAAGTCGTATTAAAGAATTAGAGCGCATGGAAAAGATTTCCGCCGCGCATGTGGATTCGCCATTCAGTTTTACCTTTACCTGCTCCGACAAAATGTCGGTGCCCTTGGTGCATATTTCCGGTGCCGATATTGGTTACCAGACAGAGAACAATGAAGTCAAAAAAATTCTCAGCAAAGTAGAATTGGCCATTCGCGCAGAAACCCGCATTGGTTTACTGGGCCCTAATGGCGCAGGTAAATCCAGTTTAGTGAAAACGCTTTCAGGCGCATTACCTTTGCTTGCGGGTGAACGCACTAACGGCGAACATTTTAAGCTCGGTTATTTTGCGCAGCATCAATTAGAAGCACTGGATATCAATGCTTCTGCTGTATTACATATTCAACGCTTATCACCCACTGCACGCGAACAAGAAATTCGCGACTTCCTCGGCAGTTTTGATTTTCACGGCGAACGCGCCTTTGAACCTATTACGCATTTTTCCGGCGGTGAAAAAGCGCGCTTGGCTTTAGCGATAATCGCGTGGGAAAAACCCAATGTACTTTTACTCGATGAGCCAACCAACCATCTCGATTTAGAAATGCGCCATGCACTTACGATGGCACTGCAAGATTTTGAAGGCGCGGTGATTATTGTGTCGCATGATCGCCATTTGTTGCGCAACACCGTCAATGAATTCTTATTAGTAGCCGATGGTACAGTTAGCGAGTTTGATGGCGATTTAGAAGACTATTACAAATGGCTACTTCAAGAACGCCAAGCACAAGCCGCTGCAGAAGAGAAATACGCCCCAGACAATGAAAATAAGGTTGATAAAAAAGCCCAACGCCAACAATCTGCAGCGCAGCGCCAGCAATTAAAACCGCTAACCAATAAACTGAAAAACCTAGAAAGCCAAATGGAGAAATATCAAACCAAATTGGCTGATATAGAAACTCAACTCGGCGATAGCAGTATTTACGATGATAAAAACAAAGCCAACTTGCAACAGCTATTATTAGACCAAGCGAAAGTACAACAGCAGTTGGATGAAACAGAAGAGAATTGGCTGTCACTTAGCGAAGAGCTTGAAGCGGCGAGCAATTAGTATTTATTAAAATGGTACAACAATGCTGAAAAAAACTAAGGTAATAGCCACCACGATTAGCACAGTAGCTGTTATTTCGGGTTATTTAATACTTAACCAAACAACATTACCCACAGAACCCTTACAAGAAGAAGCGGTTCAACAGGTTTCATCAGCGCCTGCCGAAAGTGTTCAGGCTTCGTCTGTAGCGTCATCAATATCCGAAAGTAGCGTTTCCTCCTCAGTCGATAATATTGCCTCCACAATCATGGCATTTAAAGCAAAGTTAGACACTCTTAATTCGCGCCAAACCCGTGGAGAAATTGTTGATTGGTACTATCAGCAAGGAATACCCTTAGATTCTGAAAATTTGCGCCCAACCAAATCTCAATATTCAAGTTACGATGCCGCCACACTCGCCACTCTTGCGAACAATGGCGATAGAGAAGCTATTACCGAAACAGGCAAGAGAATTCGCAGACAAGGCAATTTCGATGAAGCCAAAGAAAAATTCAATACCGCCGCTGCTATGGGATCACTAGATGCACTGCGAGAATTAGCCACACAATCAGAAACAGAACTCAACAGATTAACACGCAGAGTTAAAAGCGCAGGCATAACCAAAGAACAAATACGCTCAAAGCAATTGGAAGTGCTCGCGCACTACGATGCCTTACATGCCAACAACGATATTTTATATACAAAAGGCTTTATCAATACCCGAGATTCTAAATACGCTCAATATGGCAAGGATTTAACCGATGACGATAAAAATCTTATTCAGATACATCTAACTACATTTAACAACGAACTCGGCAATATCCGAGAATCACTTAATATTGCCGAAGAACCCCGTGCTGAAATTCCAGCATCAGTGAAGAATTATGTTAATACTCTTTCCGAATTTGTAAAATTTTGCGCAGAAAATAAAGATGCTTGTGAAAAAACCTTAGGGGCTGTAAAAAACTAAATTTTGAATTGGCTGGCAAAGCCTATTACCTAGAGGCCTAGGTTATATGAGCGTAACACTTAAGGAAAAAGCCATTTTTAACAGGTTGAAAATCGTTTTTATTTTTACTGTATTTTTCAGCCTTTGCATTAGCAAAAGCTTCGCCCAAGATACTCAACAACCCTTTGATTATTCCCGAACGATTTGGATCGTACATAACATTGATGGAAAGGGAATTGTTTACGGGCTGCCTAATTATTACGAGTCCAGATCAGCCTTTATTATCATTCATAAAATATTAATGAAATACGTCAACCATCTGGAAGCCTTTCCTGATTCAACATCAGAAAAAGATTTAACACCAAAACATCGATTGATATTGATGAATGATGCTACAGAGCAACAATTATTGCTTGGCGGCAACTGGATAAGTGATGGTCAAAAAATTGCTCTTATGGATGAAACTGACTTTAACGCACTAAAAACCTTACTGACTCAAAGAGCAAAAATTGATACGTCTTTTATCAAACATCCCATCAACCCCTTGCTCCGAAGCTTACGAAAGGGAATACAAGATGACCCCGAAGAGTTTAAATATCGCTTACAACTTTACAAAGAGGCAAATGCCAAAGAATTATTAGAAGCAAGGAAAATTTCATCCTTCTCATCTTCAAGCCAAGCAACACTGACAGAAAGTGGCTCTCCTGTTTCGAGCTATTCATGGGATGCGTTGTCTTCAAACGCATACGATGACCACACTACATCCAACTCCGAGTGGGGAACTCAATCATCGTCAAGCAAAGAAATTACAAACACTCCAACTGATGATAACGAAAGCTTCAATTTCATTTTAGGAACAGCCGCTATACTCCTGGCTTTGTTAGGTGGGGTTTGGCTCATTAAACGTAGTAAGAAGTAAAAAGCTACATTTGCGCAATAAACTTCGATAACACTTCAAATTTCTCCGCATCGTTATCCACAAAGCGAATAACCATTTTTACGGTGTTGGAGTCAGCGCGGTTTTCGCCGGCAACCATGCTGTGAATGTAGCCATTTACACGCGCCAAACCTTTCGCCTCGCCCATATCAATATCCACCACCGCTGGCTCAAAGAGCGTGGGTAGATCATCCGCGCGCTGTAACACACAACTCATTAACTGGAGTGACATTTCGCGAATAATGCAGGGGAAGATTCGGTTATCGGAAAAACGCAACTGCGCTTGTGCTTTGGCCGTTTTAGTGGGGGATGACACTGCTTTTATGGGTTTTGTGCCGGTTACCACTGCGGATGGTCCAGCGGTTAAGAGTGCTGAGTTCGAAATTGATGCCGATGTTACTGGCTTTGCAGCGGCAACTTCGCTGCGTGCACCACCCGTGAGCACATCAATAGATGCAGAGGCTATGCCTTGGGTGGTAGCGCGCGGCGCTTGGGCGCTAGGTAGCTTTCCAATGACTTTGAGCTGTTTATAGACTTTTCTCAGTAGCTCTTCAGCCGAGAACGGCTTGGAAAGATAATCGGAAACGCCCGATTGAATGGCTTTCACTATGTGGTCGCGGTCACCACGGCTGCTGATCATTACAAAGGGCACAGTGGCGCCATTGGGGCTTCCACGCACGTTGCGCAGTAATTCTTCGCCCGTCATTAGCGGCATTTCCCAATCGGATAAAATCAGGTCTATCTCATTTTGCTTGAAAAGCGCGAAGGCACGAGCACCGTCGGCAGCATCAAAAATTTCTACGCCGGGTACGCGGTCACGTAATTGTTTTTTAATCATGTCGCGAATGAAGGTGGCATCGTCAGCCACCAGAATTTTCAAAGCCATAGCTGGAAGTCCGTGTCGGTGTTCTCTCAGCCTAGCTCAAAGCGTAAGATTTGCTTAACGCACCTTGAGGTGTCGTATAGGTATATTTACTCCCGGTTCATCATCTTCCAGGGAATAACCACTTTCGGCGGCTTCAACGGCAATGCGCATCCAAAAAATCAGCTCTGCAGGATGGGTAAGAACGTCAGGGGGCAATTGAAAGAAATTGGATTCGCTGTTTTCTATAGTGGAAGGTAAAAAAGGAGTCATCTGCTTGGCAACGTAGAGGGTGCGGGAAAAATCGTCGGCGCGGAAATAAAGACGGTCATTGATGACAATCGCGAATTGAACCCCATGGTGATAGATTCCGTAGCCGTTAAAAATACGGCGAAAGGATACCGGCGCTACGTGACTCATACTTTCTACCGCGTGCAGTAAAAAGTGATTACTTACCGTCATACTTATCCTTTTTATGGAATTATTAGCTTTTATATCGCCTTAAAAAGGCTGTGAAACTCTCGCCTTAGAACGCGGTAAAACTTTAAGTTTCCGTGGCTATAAATGCAACAAACTTCTAAGAATGAATATTTTAATAAGCGAAGCTTAGCTGAGCTTTGTGGAATAAACAGCCATAAGGGCTGAAATTTAGCCCAAAATCTATAGTAATTAAACTTCTTCGCGGGTAAAAACCCATTCTCGCTCACTCGACATAGCCGCATTAAAATTGTAACCGGCAACATCAAACTGTTTGATAGCTTCTGGGTTATTAATTCGATGCTGAATGATGTAAGCGCTCATCATGCCGCGTGCTTTTTTAGCGAAGAAACTGATAATTTTGTACTGACCATTTTTCTTATCTTTAAAAACGGGCGTAATAACCTCAGCCTTAAGCAATTTGGGTTTCACTGCGCTGAAATATTCGTTAGAGGCGAGATTAATCACTACAGTGCTGTTCAAGGTTGCGAGTTGTTTGTTGATCGCTTTGGTAATGCTATCACTCCAAAACTCATAGAGATTTTTACCGCGCGAATTAGTAAAGCCTGTGCCCATTTCTAAGCGATAAGCTTGCATTAAATCCAATGGGCGCAGCAAACCATAAAGGCCAGAGAGAATGCGCAAATGCTGCTGCGCGAATTGAATATCCTCTGCCGAAAAAGTTTCCGCTTGCATGCCGGTGTAAACATCACCCTGAAACGCAAACAGGGCCTGTTTGGCGTTGCTGGGTTTAAACGGGGTTTTCCAGTTGGCGAAGCGATCAAAGTTAAGCAAACCCAGTTTGTCGCTAATGTGCATCAACTGCGAAATATCGTGCGGGGCAAGTACCCGCAATTCACTGATAAGTTGTTTGGATTCTTTCAAAAAATCCGCCTGAGTAAATTCCATGGTGGGCGCAGGCGTTTCAAAATCGAGGGTTTTCGCAGGGGAGATCAATAACAGCATAAACAGATTTCAATTGAGAGTTAAAACAACAAAGGATTATTCCGGCTTCAAAATTTCCTGCCACCAGTTTAATGGAGTTTGGCCATCGATGGGGTCGTAGACATTGCCGTACATCCACGCGCTGCGGCCATCTTTGCCGATGTGTTGGTTGAGCAGGTCTTCCACCACGCTAAAACCGCAGCTCACATGAATCGAGTAAACCAACATACGCGGCGTTTCTATATCCAGATCGCCGCCGAGCTTTTCAAGCTCTGGCGTAATAGCATCTGCTAAAGGGGTAATTTCATCGCGGCTGAATATACGTACATTCAAGTTGCCACTGCGTTGGACAATTTCAAACTCTTGGTTGGGTACATCGCAACGGATTACATCGCCACTTGCTAAGCCTTTAATAAAAGCAGGCGATTTAACCAATTGCAGGTGCCCGTTTTCTAACTCGCGCACATGCATTTTTTCTACAATCGGCTTGCCATTTGCGCCTAAACCGGCAAAGAGTTCTATAACTTGTAAAGCTTTCATTTCTCGCGTCTCATTTCATGCGGTGTTTGTGTGGCATTATATCTGAGATAAACATTCAATATTGGAGGATCCATGAAACCACGTACCCGATTATTAACTTGCGCTATCTTAGCTATAGGCCTTAGTGGCTGCGCCGTGAACCCTGTTACCGGCAAGAAAGAAATGATCATTGATTCGGTCGCACAGGATATTGCCACCGGTCAACAAAACTATGGCCCCAGCCAGCAATCTCAAGGCGGCAAGTACGTGGTAGACCCCGCCCTCACCAGCTATGTGAATCAAGTGGGCAAAAAACTCGCTGCGGTAAGCGATGTTCCCAATCTTCCCTATGAATTTGTTGTCCTGAATAACGATACCCCCAACGCTTGGGCGATGCCCGGTGGCAAGCTGGCGATTAACCGTGGGCTCTTGGTGCAATTAGATGATGAAGCGCAATTAGCAGCAGTGCTAGGCCACGAAATTGTGCACGCCGCCGCGCGCCACACTGCCAGCGCTAAAACCCAACAAATGGTAGTGGGTGCTGGAGCTTTACTGGCCGGTGTAGCCATTGCTAACAAAAAACCGGAATACGGCATTCTGGCGGTAGGTGCATTAGCCGTAGGTGCTAATGCATGGAACTCCAAGTATTCACGCGACCATGAATCTGATTCCGATAAATACGGCATTAAATACATGGTGAAAGCCGGCTACGACCCCCAAGCTGCGGTTGAATTGCAGGAATTGTTTGTACGCATGTTCGATAAGCAAGAACCTAGCTGGCTGGAAGGTATGTTCGCCAGCCACCCGCCCTCGCGCGACCGCGTAGCGGCTAACCGTGCGGAAATAACCAAGTACCCCAAAGGCGGCACACGCAACAAAGAAGCCTTTCAACGTGCGCTAGCACAACTCAAAAAAGATAAGGGTGCTTACCGCAATTACGAAGATGCGATGAAAGCGGCTAAAGCGAAACAATACGATAAAGCCTTGTCCTTGGTGAATAACTCCATTCAACAACAACCTAAAGAAAACCTCTTTTGGGAATTAAAAGGCCAACTTTTGTTGCAGCAAGATCGCAACAAAGAAGCCATTCCCGCCTTGGATAAAGCCATTGCCGCCAACCCCAATTTCTTCCGCCCTTATATTTATCGCGGTATGGCTTATAAAGAATTGGGAAATAGCGGCAATGCTGAGCGCGATTTGGTGGCCAGCCAACGCTTACTGCCCACACAAGAAGCCAGTGAGCAACTCGGTGAAATTGCTCTCACCAAAGGCGACCGTAATACCGCCCGCGCTTATTTCGAACAGGTAGCCGCTGCTGGTGGCGAAGCAGGTGAGCGCGCCAAAGCAAGATTGGCGCAGTTGCAATAGCTATAAAACACTGGCAAGCATTGGTCATGATTTTCCATCATTGACGCACCTCCCCACGCAATACATCCTCTGATGGATTTTTTGCGTGGGGGCTAGCCGGAGTAGTTTCTAAAATAAATCTGTAAACACAATGCCTAGCGCAAAAATTTCCATATCCGTGTTGTAGTCAATCAGGCTGTGTCCATAGCCTTTAAAATATTTAAATTGCCCACGCAAGTTAGCGCTAAGAGGAAAGCTCCAGCCCAATTCAAAAGCACCTTTATTATCGCTTTCCAAATTATTTCGCCACATCGCATTAAAAATATTTTTGTTGTGTTGGTAGGCTGTATTCAATTCAAAATTACCCATGTAATGCGTAATATCTGGGTTGTCGTCACCATGTGGATCATTCGGAAATTTTTGTTCTGATTCGGGGATGCGATACCAAGGATTAAACGCAAATGCAAAATTTCCGCGTTCAAAAACAGAATTAAACATAATCCGATTCCAACTGCGCGAAAGCTCCCCGCCTAAGCCATTGGATTGATGTGTTAACGAAAATTCATTAACGCGGTTTTGAAAACCTAGAATTTCCCAATCATTGGTAAAACTTAAAATAAATTCCGGCTGATGATCTGTTTCGCGAAAAGGCGCAGAGTCGGTATCGTTGTAAACTTGCCAAAGTGAGTGATTGGTATACCCCAAATAAATATGGCCATTATCGCCAAATAAATTTTCATGAAGCAGGATTTTAATACTCAGTTGGAACTCTGCCTCGGTTTTGCTTAGCTTACTGAATGCTTCGAAATTGTTATTGCGATAGGGAACGATATTGGGGTTGCGGGTGTAGCTGACCGGGAAAAAATAATTTCGCTTATGCGGCGTCAGCATAAACCGATTGGAGCGGTTGAGTGCCTCCATGGTCAAACGTTTTTTGAGTAGTGGTGTTTCACGCACTTGTGTTACGGCGGGTGATGCTTCTTTTATTTCCGCTTGTTGCTTTTCACTTTTCTGCTGATCATGAAGCATTTGGCACGCTTCTTTTAATTGCTTGACTGTCATGCTTTCAGCGGCGCTAACAATTGATGCTTGCAAACAGACATTCATTGCATCATCGGTTAATGATGATTGAGATATAAATTCCTCAGTAGCTACGGGTGATTGGGCATAAGAACTGACAGCAAAAACACACAGAGTTAAAGGCCACATATAACGCATGGAAAGTATTCCTGAAATGGTGTTCAGTAATTGTATACCTTCTGCGTATTAAGTGCGGTTCATAATCCGTAAGATTGAATTCAAACGTCTATCTCTTGTTCATCTCTGTGCGTTTTCCACTATGCTGATATTAACGTTATTATTCGCTAGCCGATGTTTCAGGGTCAGTATCTATAACATCTGCACTATGCACTGTAACAATTTTAATGTTTTCTATATTGGTTTTGCCATAAGGTTTAGCAGCTGCTCTAACGCGCTTTTGCGCCTCTTCTGGTGTTAAGGCCTCAGAATCCGTAATCACTTCAAGGGATTCTTGCTGGCCATCCAAGGTGTAATCAATCACGTAGCGATGTTCCATGGTTCTACCCTCCAACAACTCTCGGTTGTCTCAAAATTTATCAAACACATACGACATGCTCTATCTTCAATTCTAACAAAACCATCACATTTTAATTGTTCGATAGCGTACGGAGTGCACTTCAGCGGCACCGAAACTCTCACTTCGCTGCATTTAACTAAAAAAATCCAGTTGCTCATCGCCACGTTTTTTTCGTACAGGCACACAGAGCGGCTTGCGAAATTTGGAGGTATCCAATGCGCCAAAACGCGAACCTTTTTTACCACTTAGGCGGGCAAGCGTTTTTTCAAAGCGTTGGCGAATCATATCGGCCCACAAACCTTCACCACGCATGCGTGAACCAAAATCTGCGTTGTAATCCTTACCTCCGCGCATATCGCGAATACGGTTCATCACACGCTCGGGGAAATGGGTTTCAAGCCACTGTTGGAACAACGGATTTACCTCCCATGGCAAACGTAAAATGGTGTAACCCGCCGAGGTTGCACCCGCTTCAAATGCGGCGGTTAGGATTTTTTCCAGATCTTGATCGGTAATGAAAGGAATAATGGGGGCAACACTTACCGATACCGGAATACCCGCCTCAGCCAACCGCCGAATAGTCTGCAAGCGGCGCGTGGGCGATGCCGCGCGCGGCTCCAGCGTGCGGGAAATATGATGATCCAGCGTAGTTATAGTATAGCGGCCATAGCGAGATGTTCACGCGCCATATCTACCAGCAAATCCATATCCCGCTCAATCAGCGAAGATTTGGTAATCAGCCCAACCGGGTGCCGACATTCGTGCAGCACTTGCAAAATTTGCCGGGTCAGTTGCAGTTTGCGTTCACAGGGCTGGTAGGCGTCTGTATTCACGCCCAACGCCAGTGGGCTCGGTATATAGGAAGGTGCAGCCAACTCTTGACGCAATAAATCGGGAGCATTCATTTTGGCAAATAACCGCGTCTCGAAATCCAAACCGGGCGACAACCCCAGATAGGAGTGCGTAGGCCGAGCAAAACAATAAATACAACCATGCTCACAGCCGCGATAAGGATTCAATGAAAGGCTAAAGGGTAAATCCGGGGATTGATTTCGGGAAAGAATGGTTTTCGCAGTTTCGTGCGTCACATAGGTATGAAAACCTTGGGGGTTACCATCTTGAGTTGGTTCTTCCGAATCCCTGCTCCAGCCATCGTCTATGACTTCGATTTTCTGCGTTTCATAACGCCCCGCCAAATTGGTGATAGCACCCCGCCCCTTAATTGCTTTGCGTGGCGCCACAATCCAAGGATCAGGGTTTTCAATATTGTCTTCGTATGTTTCCACAAATCGCACCAATATACTGTTTATATAAACAGCATATTGGTGCGATTTGATCAGGAACGCAAGCCTTAAAGCAGACTTGCTTTTGATGCAACAAAAGCAAGCAAGGTGGTGGGATGCATTGGGTATCTTTCAATACCCCCGCAGGGCAACTTTGCTATAACGCCTATTATCTTTTCGACAAGGGTTGGTGCGCGCACTATGCTTAATATAAATGAGCGCAGAGGAGAAAATTATGAAAATCCGTCAACTTGTAAATCATTGGCAAAGCACTGGCGATGACGACTCACCTAAAGTGAATTTGCAAATCGAAATCCCCATTCATGATGCCGCGCGTTTAGCCGCCCTCGCCGATTTATTCCCCGCATTAAAATCTGAAGAAATTGTGGCTGAATTATTACATTGCGCGCTAGATGAAGTGCAAGAAGCCTTCCCCTATATTAAAGGCAAAAAACAAGTCAGCGAGGATGAGTTAGGCAACCCCATTTATGAAGACGATGGTTACACACCGCGCTTTTTAGCTTTAGTGAGTGAGCACCTAGGAAGATTTAAATCCTAATTTGCTCAAGTCCCTAATCGCCCCGAACGAAAGCTAAGACTCAGGCTTTATAGAAAGGAATTGGTAATATCCAAGGCTGGCGACTAAGCTAGGTGTATCGATTAATAAGCGATCAAACAACTCACGCAAATAACAATAAAGCTTGGCATTCATTACTATGAAAACTTACTTCCCTTGGGCCTGCGCCCTTGCAAACTTATTGATAGTCTCTTTCAGTTCTGGCTTTAGCCTCGTGGGGCTTATGATCGGTTTGATCGTATTTGGGGTTACCTTGGCAGCAACTTATTTATTTGCCAGTAATCAAGGCACAGCTTCATCTGCAATCACTACCGATGAATCCAAAAGTGCAAAAGCTAAGGCCGTGCAAAATATTAGCACCGCAGCAACCTCAATCGCCATTGGTGGTGCAACCCTTTCCAGCTTTTTAGAGAAGCTCGCAGCCTCCTTGGGCAAACAAGTGGAGCACGCTAAAGAAATTGCCGAGCGTATTGGCGCACTGGAATCCAGTAACAATCAACTCACGTCAAAAATTCATCATGCGCAAACGCAGGGTCAAGAAGTTTATGAGTTAACCCAAAAAAGCCATCAACATCTCAATATTGTTAATAAACAGCAACAAACACTTAATACGCAAATTGCTGCGACCAGTGCTTTACTTGCAAAATTTCAACAGCAAGCGCAATCCATTAGTAACATTACCGAGGTGATTAATCAGTTGGCCCAACAAACTAATTTGCTCGCCTTAAATGCCGCGATTGAAGCCGCGCGTGCTGGTGAGCAAGGGCGCGGTTTTGCAGTAGTTGCTGATGAAGTGCGTAACCTCGCGCACAAAACCGCACAAGCCACAAAAAATATTGAGCAGTTAGTAACAGAAATTACCCAAGACAGCTCCGCCTCAGTAGCCGCTATGGATGCGGTAGTAAATTCTGGCGAACAAATGAATCAACTGATTCAAGAAGTGGCGAGCTTCATTCAAACCGCCTCCGTCAATAGCAGTGACGCTTTTGAATCTATGAGTATAGTTACACAAATTATCCGTGATCATGAACACACCAACTCTGGTATTTCTGCCAACGCAGACAATCTGCATCACTCTATACTGTCGGTAGATAGAGAGCTGGAAAGCACCTCTGATAAAATTCTCGGTTTAACCAATCAGACCGAAGGCATTTTTCGTCACCTACACCTATTTGAACTGGGTGATCGCAATAGCCAAGTAATGAACATTGCAATCACTACCGCTAAACGCATTGGCGAATTTTTTGAAGAGGCGCTGCGCCGTGGGAAAATCTCGGAGCGCGACTTATTTGATTTTAATTACAAACCAATTGCCAACACCACGCCACAAAAATTTAGCACAGGTTTCGATGGTTTTACCGATCAGAATTTACCCGCAATTCAAGAACCACTTTTAACGGATTACAATTTTATTGTGTTTGCCGGTGCGGTGGATATCAATGGTTACTTCCCCACTCATAATAAAAAATTCAGCCAGCCACTCACTGGCAATTATGAAACAGATTTAGCCAGCAACCGTACTAAGCGGATTTTTAACGACCGTACCGGCTCGCGCTGCGGTAAAAATACCGAGATTTTTTTATTGCAAACTTATAAGCGGGACACTGGCGAAATTGTACACGATCTCTCCAGCCCAATTTATGTGAATGGAAAACATTGGGGCGGCTTTAGAATTGGCTATCTCGCACAAATTTAACGGAAAAATCTACACAAAAGCCCGAGCAATGTATATTGCTCGGGCTTTTTATTAGGGGTGAAACCGCTGAGGGACGACCAATTTTAGCGATTATACAATGTAGATATTTAATCCTGTAAAAAAACCTTAGAGCTTGTCGGCTTGGCAAACACATGCGCGCCCACATTCAAATTGAGCGAACGTTCTTGCGAGCGAGGCAACTCCACATGAATTACATCATCACTTAAATCATTCTTAAGCTCGATACGCAATACCGCGCCGGCGGTACTGACGTGCGAAATAGTCGCTGGAATTGACCCTTCGCTATTCTCTGATGCCAACTCAATATCATGCGGACGTACATAGGCGATAGCGCTTTGGTTATTCACGCCGCTAAACTCCGGTGCCGCTAATTTATAATCACCAATATGCGCCCAGCCGTTGTCTACGCGGCTGCGAAATAAATTTACTTGGCCGATAAAATCGTACACAAAAGGGCTAGCAGGATTATTGTAAATATCATCGGGCGAACCAATTTGTTCAATCTTGCCTTTGTTAAGAACTACAATGCGATCCGCAACTTCCATTGCCTCTTCTTGATCGTGCGTTACAAAAATAGATGTAATATGTAATTCGTCATGTAAACGACGCAACCAGCGGCGCAAATCTTTACGCACTTTTGCATCCAATGCACCAAAGGGTTCGTCTAACAATAATACTTTTGGTTCAACTGCAAGTGCGCGTGCCAAAGCAATACGCTGGCGCTGACCGCCGGACAATTGATGCGGATAGCGGTCTGCCAACCAATCGAGCTGCACTAGTTCTAACAGTTCATGTACACGGCGTTTAATTTCGGCTTTAGGTGGGCGGGTTTCTTTTGGACGAACAGTTAAGCCAAAAGCAACATTATCAAACACCGTCATGTGGCGAAATAGCGCATAGTGCTGAAACACGAATCCTACGTTCCGCTCACGCACGTGTACATCGGTTGCATCTTCACCGTGAAATAACACACTGCCACTATCAGGGTTTTCTAACCCTGCGATAATGCGCAGCAAGGTCGTTTTCCCACAGCCCGATGGGCCTAGCAAAGCCACTAATTCGCCGGTAGGAAAATCTAACGAAATATTATTCACCGCGGTAAAGCTACCAAAGGTTTTGTTTAACTGACGAACTTCAATACTCATAATTTTCTCGCTCACATTAAACACTTCGCCGTAAGCAGCAAGGTGTATTTTTGTCCAAAAGGCTATGATTGTGCCTGTGCAGTACGCACTGCCAATTCATGTTCACGCGCCGATTGCCACTCCAGCGCACTTTTTAATACCAAAGTCACTAAAGCCAACAAGGCTAATAAAGAGGCAACTGCAAAGGCTGCAGCAAATTGATATTCGTTGTATAAAATTTCAATATGTAATGGCATGGTATTAGTTTGCCCGCGAATTTTTCCGCTCACCACGCTCACTGCACCAAACTCACCCATAGCACGGGCATTACATAAAATAATACCGTAGAGCAAACCCCATTTAATGGAGGGAAGGGTTACTCGGAAAAACATTTTCCAACCACTTGCACCCAGTGTAATCGCCGCTTCCTCTTGCTCTTTACCCTGTTCTTGCATGAGCGGAATTAATTCGCGCGCAATAAACGGGAAGGTAATAAACACTGTGGCCAATACAATACCCGGCACCGCAAACATAATGCGTACATCATGATCCATTAACCAAGTTCCAAACAAACCTTGGGCGCCAAATATCAACATGTAAATCAAGCCTGCAATCACAGGTGACACAGCGAACGGTAAGTCAATTAAGGTAATCGCAAGTTGTTTGCCCCGAAATTGAAATTTCGCGATTGCCCAACTAGCCGCCAAACCAAATACCACGTTTAGTGGTACTGCAATCCCGGCGGCAATTAACGTCAACTTTATCGCATGAGCAGCAGCGGGTTCAGTGATGGCGGCAATATAAACATCTGCACCTTTACTAAACGCCTCTACAAACACCACGACCAGCGGCATGATTAAAAACAATGATAGAAAAACTAAAGAGATAGAAATTAATGTGTAGCGAATCCAACGTGCTTCTGTGGTTGCACCTTGAACTCGTTTAGCACTACTGCTGTGTAAATTGGAAATAACACCGGCCATATTAACCACCTGTTCTCTTATGGCTCCAATGCTGGAGCAAATTAATCAGTAACAACAATACAAATGAGAACAGCAACATAACACTGCCTAATGCAGCAGCACCGGCGTAATCAAATTGTTCCAATTTTGTCATTATCAATAGCGGAGTAATTTCAGTTCTGTAAGGCATGTTGCCACTAATAAAAACCACTGAGCCATATTCACCAATAGCGCGCGCAAATGAAAGCGCAAAGCCCGTTAATAGCGAAGGTAATAACGCGGGAAGGATTATGTACTTAAATGTTTGCCAGCGATTTGCGCCTAAACTTGCCGCCGCTTCTTCTACTTCGGTTTCTAAATCAGCCAACACTGGCTGCACCGTGCGCACCACAAATGGCAAACCAATAAAGGTGAGCGCAATGGTAACGCCAATCCATGTGTAGGCGATTTTAATATCTAACAATGCAAACCACTGTCCCACCCATCCATTGGGAGCATAAATGGCGGTGAGTGCAATGCCAGCTACTGCGGTCGGCAATGCGAAAGGCAAATCTACAATGGCATCAACAATGCGTTTTCCCGGAAACGAATACCGCACTAATACCCACGCTACAATTAATCCAAAAAATAAATTAACTGCAGCGGCAATTAGCGATGTTCCAAAGGTTAGGCGATAGCTCGCCAAAGCACGGCGATTTGTGACCACATCCCACAATTGATCCAGCGGCAATTCAAAGCTTTTTACCACTAACATAGCCAGTGGTATAAACACCAAAAGGCTTGCATATAAAGTGGCAAACCCCAAAGACAAACCAAAACCCGGCAGTACAGATTTTTGAACCCACGGTTCTTTTTTGCGAATCACATTAGGGGGCAATTCTTGAAGGATAGGTTTAATGGTAGAAACACTCATCTAAGCACTCTCGTCAGTACCTGTTGTCAGGTAACTTGAATATACAGGTTAGAGTAAAACCTTGTTTGCAAGTGCGCACACTTACTCGCAAGGTTTTATATAAAACTCATAGGTATTTATTGGTAAATTTTGTCAAAGATCCCGCCGTCGCCAAAATGTTCTGGCTGAGCTTTTTTCCATCCACCAAAGTCCTCAATAGTTAACAACTCAATTGTTGGGAACTTACTGGCATTAGCGGCTAAAACTTCTTTGTCACGTGGACGATAGTAATTTTTGGCAATAATGTTCTGACCTTCTTTGGTATAGAGATATTTCAAATACTCTTCTGCAACGGCACGCGCACCGTGTAAATCCGCATACTTATCCACTACGGTAATTGATGCTTCAGCCAAAATAGATAGCGAAGGTACTACAATTTCAACTTTATCTGGCCCTAGTTCATTTACAGCCAAATAGGCTTCGTTTTCCCACGTTAATAACACATCGCCAATACCGCGTTGTACAAAGGTGGTGGTTGAGCCGCGTGCACCAGAGTCTAATACAGGTACATTTTTGAAAAGATGTTTCACAAACTCTTGTGCTGCTTGATCACTACCTAATTTCTTTTTCGCAAAACCCCAAGCCGCCAAATAGTTCCAGCGTGCACCGCCAGAGGTTTTTGGGTTAGGCGTAATCACTTCCACATTTTTCTTAATAAGGTCATCCCAATCCTTAATTTTTTTGGGGTTCCCTTTGCGCACCAAAAATACAATCGTAGAGGTGTAGGGCGCGCTACTTTGCGGTAAACGATCTTGCCAATTTTCTGGAATCAACTTGCCAAACTTATAGAGCGGATCAATGTCACCAGCCAACGCAAAAGTCACTACGTCAGCTTGCAAACCATCAATTACTGCGCGCGATTGTCCGCCGGAACCGCCGTGAGATTGTTCAACAGTAACTTTATCACCAGTTTTTGCTAGCCAATACTTTGCAAAAGCTGCGTTGTATTCGCGATAAAGTTCGCGGGTTGGATCGTAAGATACATTTAATAACTTTACGTCTTTTGCGATAGCGGTGGTTGATAACAATAACGCACCGGCTACAATCGCGATTTTTTTAATCACATTCATGGTTTTTTCCTAAAGAATGATGAGTATTTTTATAGGTGACGTTAAAACAGTGGCAATAAAGTATTGCCACTGTTTAAGTTCACTTAAAATTTAAAATCTAACCCGAGTGCAAAGGTTTTATCGACAGTGGCTTCGGTACTGATTTTTGCATCGCCTTCAGTTTTTACACTGGCGTAATAAGTAAATAAACGCGCGGCATCGCTAAGTTTGTAATCCACACCCAATGCCACAGCATCCGCGTCAACATCGCTATAAGTAGTGTTAGTGGGTGTAGTAGATGAGTTGCCTACTTGTGCTTTTAAAGTCCAAGGGCCAGCTACTTTCCAAGCTGCACTTAACACATAACCTTCTTGTTCTTTGAAGGCATTACCCGCAGCACCATCCCACTCAGAAAGAAGCGTCAAACCGTTTTGTGCACCAAGAGTAGTACCAGTAGTGCCGACAAATGTAGAAAATGCACCTAAGCTATCGATAGCTTCATGACGCTCAGCGGTTTGGAAAATCGCGCCGAGTTTCACTGGCCCGAGCGTTACTTCACCCACAGCACGGAATGCATCCGTAGCGGCGACATTGGTTTCGTAAGCAGCGCCCACATACCATTTAGCTTTACCGTAAACCACTGAGAGCGATTTACCCGCGGCAAAATTGTTATCGTCTTGTGGTTTGGATGCACTTTCATAAATACCGGTTTCTTCCGATTGAATAGCTGCAAAATTAATTTCCAAACCGCCTAATAAAATCGGCGAGGTATATTGAATAACGTTGTCAGGGCGGTTTTCACCCACAAGATAAGTGCCTATATCGGCAAGTGGAGCATCGTTAAATAAATCGAGATCGCTGCGCAGTACGCTGTTGGTTTGCAAAGTTTTTAATGGAGTATCGTTTTTACCTACTAATACTTGACCCCAATCGCCGCGCACACCGCCAAAAATATTACGCTGTGTTAATTCACGGCCATTGGCATTAGTGCCGTTATCCACATCTATACCGTATTCAACACGGTAGAAAATAGTCAAATCATTAGCCGCACCAAAGTCACCTTGAATACCTATGCGTGAACCGGTACTTTCAATAGCGCTAGCATCCAATTCACTGGCCGTGCCAGTAGCACCAATGTGCTTATAAGTGGTTGCGCCAGGGGCTGTTAATGCAAAGTCATTTTTTTCCAAATCATATTGACTTGCAGTTAGATAAATCTTGCCGTAAAGCGTTGGAAAACCTGCTGAGGCAGGTGCAGAAACCAATGCAGCGGTTAAAGCAACTGGTAATAGTTTTAGTGCAAATTTTACTGATCGTTTAGCCGATCCGTTGTTTTTAAATGACATGCTAATCTCCAAAGTCGTCTATCACTTCCGGCAGCCCGGTCAGCGCTTTATTTTTAATGTGTGTTAATTTAATAAGGTGGGTTACTTAGCGTTTTCGCTTTTTCCCCAACGCTTTTTTTCACGGCGTTCTAACTGAACCACTTGGCCATTGTGGATTTGAATTTCTAAAGAACCGTACTGAATATGTGCTAGCTGATATTTAATTTCAGCGAGCACGTCTTCATCGAGGAAGACGTGCTGATTGCGTTCTTGTGCCATAGAATCCTCCTCGTAATCTTCTTCGTCATTAATTAATAGCTGAACCGATTTGCTCAGCAGCGACGCCATAGTAATCAGGAGCTTTTAAAACTAAAAATACCGTTTATTCATTAGCTTATAACTTTCATTCTTCTGAAAAGAATTTTGTTATTTTGGAATAAGCTCATAAAAAACGATTATTTTTCGCCCACGCTGTAAACCTTTAAGCTGCGCTCCATCAAGACTTTTGGAGATGTACACCATGTCATTTACAACAAATTTTTACCTGCCCCGTGCGGTGGAAAACCTCCCCGTATTAATAGTCCCGGGCCTACGTAATAGTGATGACCGCCACTGGCAAAGCCTGTGGCAGGCGCGCTTGCCACATAGCAAACGCATTCATGTAGATGACTGGAACACACCAAACCTTGCGGAATGGCAAGCTGGAATAACGGCGGAATTAGCAAACTTGGATAAGCCTGCAGTGGTGATTGCACACAGTTTTGGTGCCTTAGCCAGTGCTGCTATTGCGGCAGAGTTTCCTGAAAAAATTGCTGCGCTTTTGCTGGTTGCACCCGCAGATCCCGATAAATTCGGTATTGCACAACAACTCCCACAGGATTTTTTGAAGGTAAATACCAAAGTGATTGCCAGCAGCGATGATCCGTGGATGAGCGAGCAGAAAGCTGCTTATTGGGCGTTGTTGTGGGGCGCAGATTATTTACGTATTAAGCAGGTAGGGCATATCAATAGCGATTCGAATTTGGGGCTATGGCCAGAAGGGGTAAAACAATTACATCAGTTGGTGCGCAAGGCTAAGGCTAGCTTCAAGTTTTCCTCGCTCAACATTGCGGTTGCCAGCTAATAGCTAGCACCAGATATCATCAATATACCCACGTCAACTTTGCGAAAACACTGCGCTCAACTTCAGCAGCATTCAGATCCGTTACGCTGCCGAATTCGCGATGGGTTTTGTCGAGTAAATTCTGGCCGACTAGATTAAACCTTAAGGTTTTACTGAGCTGCCCGCCAAGATTTAAATCCAAGCGCGTGTAAGAATCTACATTTCCGCCGGGCAAATTATCAACATAGGCAGCGGTAGTATCTAGCGTCCAAGTGTCGCTCATATTCCACAGAACTTTTACGCCCGTTTGATGCGTGGGGTACAGCAGTTCCGCGCTCTCTTGAGTTGGGTCTAAGGCAGTAACGGATAACTTTAAAAAACTGTAATCCAAGGCAAGTTTCAAGTGCTCATTCACCGACCAATTCACGCTAGTTTCAACACCATGCGAAGTGCCTTTCATATTGTTGGTGAACATAAACGGAATAAAAAAATGGGGCACACTGACCCCCGTAACAACGGGTGTAACAGTGCCTACCGTTATAGTTTGAAGTTGGTCGTAATGGTTATAAAACGCAGTAACATCGGCCGATAAAGTGGGGGTTATTTGGTTGCGATACCCTAATTCATAGGCGGTTAGCCGTTCAGATTTGAAGTTATCGTTAGGAACAAAAGCGGCTCTTACACCTGCCGCCGTCGCCAAGGTACTGGTTAAATCTTCTTCCACAGGTGTGGGCGTACGCACAGCACGCGAGGTTGCACTCCAAAGCATTTGGTTGGCGGTGGGGTGCCACTGTAAGCGCAAATTAGGCTGCGCTTCGAAACCAGAAAATTCATTGTGCTCAAACTTGGAGCCGAGAGTTAAAAACCAACGTTCGGGCGATAGCGTAATTTTATCCTGCACAAAAGTGCTGTAGAGGCTGTTGCGGCGTTGCTTTGGTTCAAAAGCAACATTCTCGTTGCCAGTTTCGTTGTCCGCTAGAAACCGAATGCCCGCGCCAGTAACCAGCTCATGCGCGCCCATTGTGGCAAAGTTGTATTGCACTTCCACATCATAAATAGTGCGGTCATCAATAAAGTTGAGCGGTTCATCGCGCCGTGCCCAATCAATATAGGTTTGTACACTGAATTGCGAGCCGTCATCGCGTTTGTCCGTCCAGCGCCCTAATAGATTAACGCCGTCATAAACAATTGTTTGATCCTCTACCGGCATATAGGGTGCAACCAGCATGTAATGAACTTTGCGCTGCTGAGCGTTAGTGCGATAGGCATCGCCCTGCAAGGTAAACTCATCGCCCCAATCAACACGAAAACCACCACGCATGCCATCCCACTCATCGTAGTTATCACTGCCATCGGGCTTGGGCAAATTATCGCGTTTAAACGCTTTGGCATAGACGCGATAAAATCCGTCATCGCCAAAACTGCCGCCGTGGCGAGCACTCAAGCTCGATTCTTCATTGCCATAGAGCGCGCTAACCAAATTGCCCTGCGTATCGCGCGTATGTTTAGTGATGATATTGATAACACCATTCACCGCATTAGCGCCCCAAAGTGCGCCACCAGGGCCACGCACCACTTCAATACGTTCAATATCTGTTAGCAATAGGTTGTGCGCTTCCCACAACACGCCACCAAATACTGGGTTGTAGATGCTGCGGCCATCAATCAACACTAAGAGTTTATTGGCCAAGGTGCTATTAAAGCCGCGAATACTAATGGCCCAGCTATTGGAATCTGCGCGCGCCACGTTCACGCCGGGCACCATACGCAGAGCATCGGGAATATTAGTGACACCGGAGCGCAAAATATCTTCGCTGCTGACCACGTAGATAGCGGCAGGCGCTTGTGCGACAGTTTCGGTTTTTTTAGAGGCGCTAGTGATTTGGGTGTCGAGTAACTGTTCGATAGTAAGGTCGAAATAGTTAGCTTCCGCCACAGCAGATTGCGGTAGTAAGGTGCTAAATGCGCCGGTCAATACACCTGACATCACTAAAAATAACGGCGATCTTGGCATAGGCTTCCGTAAGTCCATAAAAATTCCTGCCATAGGAAATGTTATCTAAGCCTAGTTCATAAAAACATTTTTGCAGTAACGACGAAATTATGAGCTTAAAACACTGATTCATGCGCCAACATAAGTATAAATCTCTATGTTGTTTGTAAAACGCGCGCATTCAACATCTAAGTATTAAGGATATTCGCGATAAATACGAAAAATTGAAAAATTCGCGGTTGGAAAAGTAAATCCCCTCTCATAAACCACATCCATGTGGTTTAACTTTTAGGGAGCGTCGCTATATCTACATATACTAAGAAGTCAGTTTCTATCTCACCATTCATCAAGGTTTTTTTAATGTCGCAGGCATATATCTTTGGCCGGCAACTGAAAATGTAGGTTCATCTAACAATGTCAACGTACGTTTTCCATCCCAACGCCAACGATACCCTGTTAGCCTAGGAAACTCTGGCTTTTCCAGAATAAGGATAGATTTTTCTAGGCGATATACTCCAGAAAATTTTTCTCCATCAGCACTTAAATAATATCTATTATCACCTAAGTTTTGAACACTTACCGTATGTTCATGAATCTCGGGGGATTGCAGTCTCCATGTTCCAGCTAAATTGGAGCAAGCTGAAAGAAGAAATGCCATCCCCATAATTGCAAAGATATATATAAATCTATTTTTCACCAGTTTTTATCCTCTTTCGGGAGCGCACTTGGGGCATTAGATTCAGTCTTTTTATTTTTTGCAGAGTTTTCCGAGCTAGCTTTAACACTATTTATTTCTGACTTTGACGGAATATCAATATTCTCCTCAGGAGCATTAACTTTTCCTAAGTTATCACGCACAATCAATTCACCCGCGGCTAGAGTTTCAGGCAATTGAATCGAAATTTTAGTCAGTGAGCCATAAGAAAGCTTATCTTCTGCGCGGTCAATTATCACCTCACAACAATCCTTCTCTATTCTCCCCAGTTTTTGACCTGTTTGTGGATCAGTTAGCTCATCGCCCAATCTGACCACGCGATAACGTTCGCCTTTTTTAAGACTTGCTTGCCCTTGACTCAAAACCACATCAGAACCGCTACGACTAAGTACTGTAATAGGGAATAAGCGATCCATTATTTGCCGCAGTGCGCCATCACCTAAATACTTGTTCATATCAGCCATAACTTGCTCAACGTTAATATTCACGCCCATGGTAGTAGGCTCTGTTTCAGGTAGATCCATTTGAATCGAGTCACTTAATAAAACTTGTCTTGTCGTAACATTAATTAATCGATGCGATAATCTTGCAATTCCAGAATAACTTACCAAGGTACGATTACTGGTTCGCAATTGGCGTTCATGACGACGATATTCAAATGCTTCAATTGTGGCAACCCATAAAAAATCTGCGGGTAACTGCTGCCCTAACCGATCCAAGTCTTCACTGGACGCTTTTCCATTAGCGATTAAATCCATTTCTGCATCCGCAGCTTCATTTGCGTCTCTATCCAACACAGTTACACGCTGAGTGTTAGTCAATGCGTCGGAAATAGTTTGTTGAATTTTATGACCAATCTCATCACCATTATATTCATGAGCATCAACAATAAAATGTGTGTTTCCATATCGTAATGGAGCAACAACAATACGCATTCTATTCGCACTTTCTGGTCTTTTATATTTTGCTATATTCGACTCAACAGTAACGGTATAGGTTTTATTAAAAAGACTTTTTTCCTGCGAGACCAATCGAAAATCAGAAACTACGCCTTTCGATTGGGTTTTAATATAATCTGCAAAACCCGATGACCTAACGGATACGGATTCGTCCGTGTCAACGGTTAGCTGTGCGGAATCATTATCAATGGAGACATCCGCTTTTCCATGATATTTTTTAGATGCATCAAATCCGGACTTAAAGTTTATAGCCTCCGATTCAATTGATTTACCATTTGTTTGCTCAATTGCAAGCTTTAAAGCCGCATCAATAGCAACAAATAATGTTTCTCCAGTTCCTATCGTAGTAACTTTTACATGTTCAACACCACCAGTATCGGGCATAGCCGCCGCTTTAGATGCAACAGGCTCAACCTTCGGCTCATCACCTTGCTTACTGCAGGCTCCCAAAACTAAAGCTACACCCATCATTAATAATGGCAATCCATTAATTAATCGCATCTATCCTCTCCCAGAAATTTCTAGTAATTTAAAAATGACGGAAAGTATTTCCGTCATTTTTACGAACGACAGTCTAATCTTTAGAGCACATCTGTTGCATTTTTCGGCGTTTCAATTTTATTGGCTTTGGCATAAGTTAAAACACTTTTCAGCGTACTGCTTGTGTTGGTAATAAACTTAGGAGCATCGCTAACCAAATACATGCCTACTGCAAGTTTATCTTTAACTTTTAGTTTATCTATCATTGATGCCGCACTGATTTGCTGTTGCGCAGAAGAAGAAAAGGTTTTTAGTTCCGCAGGTAAATCTTTACTTATCCCCATGCCTTTTACAAAATGCGGCAAGCTCTCAGCATAAAGTTTTTTACTATCATCTGATAAAGGTTTAGATTCAGCCATAGCAGCTGATATTTGCTGATTAACATTTTCTGAAGTCTGATTAATGCCACTTAAGCTTTTTTGATCAAGATTGCCGCTTGATAATGCTTTTGCATTTGCCTCAAGAGAGGCTGCAGAATCTTTGAGACCCAAAGACTGAGCCAAAAGCGTTTGCGCTGTATTAATTTCAACATTTGCAGCCACATATTTTTTTACTAGGCCTTCTTGAAGCCCAGATGCATCGACGGATTGACCGCCACTAGCGGCAGACTCTTTTTTTACCCCAGGAATATCAAATCCATAAGACGGCATAACAACCGCACTGCTTAAGGCTAACACCAAAAAACTTAATTTCATTTTCTTCACAATATTGCTCCTAGATTTATCGAGTTTCGCCTAGCATGCATTGCATGGCGACAGTACTGTTAATGAACCGATTTAGCATTAAGTTCGTTAACAAGTTGGGTTCCTGCCGAGCTGGCAGCTAATTTCAACGCGTTGGTACGCGCCACATCTGATTCAGTGCCAGTTCCATAAAACTGGATAGGCCCAATAGAGGTTACAGCACTCGCAAAAGGGCCAGATACATCTAAAATTTTTGCAGTAACTTTTACAGAAACACGCTTCATTCCTGACACAGGATCAATATCTGACAAACCAACATCTAAAGTCCCGATAGCAAGATATTTAACATTCAAACTCTTCACGCCTTTTACGGCATTAGTCTGAGTTTTAGGTGATAAATCATCACCATGTCGGTAGTCCTCTTTAAAGGCGCTCGTTTTTAGAAGGCCGCCTGTTGACTCCTCAAGAAGTTCTGCAGCATAAACTTGAAATCCCGCTCCTGTAAAAATTTTTGTGAATGTGGCATCTAAATCTTGTGTGCTGCTTACCGTCCACTCAACCACATCCGCTTTACGAGTAGTACTTCCTCCGGTCGTTACAGCCTCAGATACATCAAGCTTGCCTTGAGCATTTTGTTTAATGCTGCTATCTGTTTTTTCCGATGTTTCTACGGCTGACTTGCTGATACGCTCAGATTCTGCACCGGTAATGGTTTTTTGCTGGTTTCCTGTAATCGACTGATTAGCATGAATGGATACATCGGTTCGAGTATATTTTTTATCATCGAAACTTTGAGAAGATGATTTCTCTCGAGCAACGAATACAAATGTCATCATAGACTTTTCTGTATTTTTACTGTTTGCAACAGTAGAGCTATCTTTTAATGTTTTATTAAGCTTTCGCTCATTGATATCAATACGAATTGATAACGTATATTTTTTATTTTTCTCATCATTTTCATCAACCAAAGTAACACTATTTAAAATATAATCTTCTATATTATTAATAATGGAATCTCTCATTGTTTCATAATTATCTTGGTTTTCAATTTCTGTCTCAGCAAAGTACCGATCAAGCGCCTTAATTTTTGCTTTCTTTAACGCACTCGCTTTATCTTCCGCCGAGAGTTTTTTAGTGTAATTCACCTCAATTGATCCTTTGGCTGAAGGAGCCTCTCCAGCAGTTGTCCACTCAACAAACAGTAGATTCAACAAAAGAACAACGAATAAAGTTACATAGCGCATTTTTTTAACACCTCATTAAGTTTTTTCATTTGAACGGAAATAAATGGATCACCTGCATAACGTTTAGCCCAAGCCTCGTCAGCAGTGCCCACAGAAGCAGTTACAGTATCCATCAGCACCAGCAATACCTCTTGGAATGCAGCACGATCATCAACTAATACTTGGCTACTAGGGATTGATTTTGTTGCACCATACTTGAATGTTGCATTAAGAAAGTGAACATTGGATTCTGGCTCTATTACATCTACAGCCAAATAAGCACCATAAATCCAGCTAGCTCCAATATTATTTTCAGAGAATTTGATTTTTTTAAACGGTTTTAATGTGAGTTCGATGGCATAATCTGGCGCAGGAATATCAAGAGTGTAATCAGTACCGGAAAGGCGGGTTACCATTTTTCCACTTATAGCCTGCCCCGCCGCAAAGGGCAGAACCGGAATGGATCGATTACTAGATAAAAACTTACTGAACTGCTGTGCAACAAACATTTTTGTCGCATCTTCGCTCAGCGTTGGGAATACAACTGTCCGAGCCTCATCCTCTATAACAACCTTCGAAACTTTAATTCGCTGCCGCACCTCTCGCGAAAACTTAACCTTCTCCATTGTTCGAATAAACTCATCAACAATATTAATTTTTATTTTATTTTCTAGATCCCCATAAAATAATTTCTCTACTAATGCGGATTTCATGTCGCCATTAAATGACGCAGGGCTAACATCAATGTATTGAACCGCTATAGGGTAACTTGCTAAAACAGCCTTGCTCTTAAAGTCAAAAAAAAGTGCCTGTGCTGATATATCAATTACTATTTTATAAGATTCACCTATTTTCTCTTCGCTTATTGCCTCCCTATCAATCACAAACCCAACCACAACCTTTCCTTCGCTTTCAGTAGAAAGATCGAATTTAATTTGAAAATCAGGATTTTGAATAGTTGATAGCTTCTTAATAAGTAATTTATTTAATTCAAGCTCTTTTTCAGGGGAGCCATATATTCGATATGAATAGGGGTAAGAAGTTGCTATATCTACATTATTGCTTGAAAAACCAGCCCCGCCAAAATAAATATTATTTGAAGCTTGTGCCAATGGGCACAAAAGCAATATTGTGACAATCTTTAAAAAACAGAATGCTAGTTTCAATACAAAGTCTGCACCGCTATTTTTAAAACTTTGGATTTTAAATACATTCATACCAACCCCATGCGAATATCATGTTATTTTTATTAAAAACAATCCTAAAAGTGATTTATCAAAAATCGATATACGATTTCTTATTGTTAAAGTGAAAAGATAATATCGGGTTTTACTTAGAAATAGACGCAAGAAAATCTGGGCGCCGTAGGTAATAAATAGCGAACTACCTACGGATATGGCCATCAATAAAATCATTGAAGCCATAAGATATATCGCATCTATTCTTCGAGAATTTTTCGCTAAAATGTAAAAAACTTGTCATTTAAATAGGCGAAGAGACGCTACGAATTAGCGTTCAAGTTTGGAAAGTTGAATGCGAGGGGGTGTAGCAACCTATCAATAAATTGCTCATTTGAATTGCAGGGAAAGAAAACTCCATTAAGTACATCATTGTACATACCTCCATAAATCATTATATCTTAAATGTTTTTTATATTTGTCAACACTAGTTGATATATATTGACGCGTCAAGAAATAATATTTTAAATTTTATGCGAATACTAAATTCAACAGAGAACTTAGAAATGTGTTACCTACCCCAACCCCCTTCGACTGCTACGCGTTCAGGGCGAATGACATATACCCCATAAATTTTTTCTCCTCCTGCAACCAATTCCCCTAGCCTTACGTCAAACCTCGCATTGCCTATTTACTATGTAAAGAAACTTATGCGTAATTATTTTTTAGCGTTTGTCTGCAGTTTACTCTTGACCAGTATCTGCAATGCCCAAAGCGATGCAGCAACTCAAACATCTCAAACAGCGGAAATAAACAGCCCAGTTGCAGATGAAATTGATGAAGTACTGATTATTGGTGAGCAGCCGGGGCCACGTTTGTGGAAGGTTTATAAAGACGATCACGTGCTTTGGATTCTTGGCAGCTTTGGCCCTCTGCCAAAAAAATTAACGTGGCGCTCACACCAAGCCGAAACTGCACTTACCGGCTCACAAGAATTGCTGCTTTATCCTTTCGCCAAACCCAAGTTAGGTTTTTTCACCCAGCTTACGGTGCTGCCTTCCTTCATTGGTATTAAAAAAAATCCTGAAGGTGCGCGCTTGGAAGATGTAGTTCCTACTGATACTTACGCGCGCTGGCTTGTCTTAAAAGAAAAATACATGGGAAGAAATTCGTCGGTGGAAAAATATCGCCCTATTTTTGCCGGCAATGAATTACTTGAGCAAGCCTTAAACAAAGCGGAGCTAAATGCAGGCGATCTCGCACTTGAGCGAGTGCAAGAAATTGCCAAAAAGAACAACATAAAAACCACTGTGCCTACAGTGACTTTTGAAATGAAACAACCCAAACAGATCCTTAAAAATTTTAAACAAGCACAAATTGATGATGTTGCCTGTTTTACCAAAATGCTGGATCACCTTGAAACCGACTTGGATAACACACGCTTGCGTGCGAATGCGTGGGCAATAGGTGATCTTGAAGCCTTAAGTAAATTGCCTATCACCGATCACGGTAGCACTTGTTTTCAAGCGGTGATGAACGCATCGTTTATGGATGAAGAAAGTGAGATAAAAAAGCTACCCGCAGCACTTGAGACTGAATGGCTAATATCGGCAGAACATGCATTAACAAATAATGCTTCTTCCTTCGCCATAGTGGAAACACATGAAATTTTAAAGCAAGACGGATTACTCAATAAACTTAAAACCAAAGGTTATCGCGTAGAAGGCTTTGGGTTTGAACCTATTACAACAAAATAACTGATTACACCCATAACTATTAGGAGATTTAAAATGTTGCACGCTATTAAAACTATTTTCCAGCGAAACCACACGCACTACGAAGGTGTACGCAATATCAATATTTATCTTTTAAGGCTGCTCTATATCTTAATGTTCTTTGTGTTAGGGAAAGATACTTGGGGACATATTTTAACTCACCAAGGCGCATGGAATCCCACCGATGCTGTTGCATGGAGCCTGTGGGCCACCTGCGCGAGCTTAGCGTTTTTGGGCATTCTTTATCCGCTAAAAATGATCCCTATTTTATTATTGGAGATTTTTTATAAACTGCTTTGGCTGGCAATTGTTGCCTATCCACTGTGGGCCAAAGATCAATTAGTAGGCTCAGAGGCCGAAGGCATTACCTACGCATTTTTATGGGTTATTTTGCCCATAGTCGCCGTACCGTGGAAATATACCTTTATGCATTACATCCTCAACCGAAAATTAACCGCATAAGAACGCGCAGCAAAGCAAAAATATATTTTTGCTTTGCGACTTGCCGCTACTCATATTTAAAAAATTTGCCTGCTACAATCGCCGCTCAAATCTATTACCAAGGTGGGCGTGGGCATATGTGGGCGACGATTAAGGCAGGTGTTATTAAAGGATTGGATAAGAGCATGGCAGCAATACGGTGGTTATTGCGCGGGCTCTTTGGTGAAATGCAATGGAACCTACCGCCTTGGCTGCGTTGGAGCGGCACTCAGCTCACACGTTTTGGCGCACTCCTTAAACGCAAACCCAAAGCCAGCGCTGCAAGTGGTTTGGGTTTGGTGTTAGCGATTGCCGGCGGCCTTTTTGGCTACCATTGGTATTCGCATTTACCCAAACCCGTTTACCCGCAATGCGCCGTAACTGCGCCCGTATTAACAACCTACCCTGACGATAAGCAAAAAATTCACCCGCTGGTGCTAACCTGCAATGAATCTGTCGCACCGCTGGAGGCTGTGGGCAAACCTGCAACCAAAGGCATAACACTATCACCCAAAGTTGCCGGTCAGTGGGTATGGGAAAGCGACCGCAAGTTGGTGTTTAAACCAGCCGCCGATTGGCCCATCGACCAAAAGTTTGACCTTACACTTGCCAAAGAAAAATTCTTAGCGCCACAAGTGCGTTTAGAAAAATACGATTACGAATTTAAAACTGCGCCCTTTGTAATGCAAATTACCGAGAATCAGTTTTACCAAGACCCTAGCGACCCCGCACTTAAAAAATTAGTGGCCACCGTGCGTTTTAGCCACAGTGTGGACAGCAAAACTTTTGAAAAACTTATTGAGTTACAGCTCGCCAAAGACGCCGCCTTTTTAGGGCTAAGTGGCGATTCCACCGGCTTTACCGTCACTTACGATAAATTAAAACTGCATGCCTATATTCATTCGCACAGCCTTGGTTTGCCGCGCGAAGATTCATCAATGACGTTGTTGTTGAAAAAAGGCATTAGCGCCAGCCGCGGCGGCAATGCCACGCTCGAAAATGTAAGCAGCGATATTGTTATCCCCGGCCGTTTCAGTTTGAAGTTTTCGGACTTCGGAATGATTTTGGCGGACAACGAAAAACTAGAGCCTGAGCAAGTGCTGATTTTTAACAGCAGCGCGCCGGTAACCGATGCCAGTTTGGATAAAAAAATCAAAGCCTGGATTCTGCCTGAGTTTCACCCAGACACCAAACTTCAAGGCACGCGCGATTACCCTTTCTCATGGAGCTCCCGTCAGGTTGATCGCAAAATCCTCGGCAGCGCTGAAGTTCTGCCGCTACATTTATTGCCCAGTGATGACCCCGAACAAGCGCTACACAGCTACCAATTTAAAGCGCCGGTTGGCCGCTATATATATGTAGAAGTTGCCGAGGCGATTGTGGCCGTGGGCGGCACCCAATCCGCCAAGATCAGCACCAGCACCTTCCACGTTGAACCTTACAAAAGCTCGCTCAAAATATTGGGCGACGGTGTAATTTTGGGTTTGGGCGGCGAGCGTAAACTCGGTTTTGTCAGCCGCGCGTTAGATGCCGTGGAATTGGAAGTTGGCCGTTTGCTGCCTAACCAATTGCATCAACTATTGGCCATTACTGGCGGCGACCTCAACATTCCCAGCGAATACGAAAATTGGCAGGAAGATCGCATCGTGGAGCGCTTTGCCGAAATTCGCCCTGTCGCCAGCAACACGCCCGGCAAACCTGTTTACGACAATTTGGATTTAAGCGACTACTTCAAATCCGATAGTCCCGGTCAATCCAAACTCGGCATATTTTTGGTTCGCTCCAAAGGCTTAATGCTACAAAACGCCAACAAAAAAGGTTCACAAACTCGCAACGATTATCAAGAAACTGAAGGCAGCGACAGCCGCCTATTATTAGTGACTGACTTGGGCATTTTGGTAAAAACCAATAAAGACGGCAGTCAAAACGTGTACGTGCAATCTATCGCCAAGGGTGAACCTCTCGCTGGGGTAAAAGTGCAATTAATCGGCCGCAATGGCCTAGCGCTGGAAACCCGCACCACCGATGCCAGCGGTAAAGTGGATTTGCCCAAGCGCAATGACGAAAACCGCCGCGAGAAAACCCCGCTGTTAATTTTGGCGCATTACGGCGAAGACATGTCGTTCCTGCCCTACAACAACTACAGTCGCCGTTTAAATTTCTCGCGCTTTGACACCGGCGGTGCGGATACCAATATCGACCCCAACACACTAAGCAGTTACATCTTCAGCGACCGCGGTTTGTATCGCCCTGGCGAAGAAATTCATTTGGGCAATATTCTGCGCACGCAGGATTGGAAAAGCGCACTTGAAGGCGTACCGCTGGAGCTGGAAATTACCGACCCGCGCGGCATGTCGGCCTATCGCCAAACGTTTAATGCCAAGGCAACCGGCTTTAATGAGTTCAACTGGCAACCGAGTTTGAGCGCGCCCACCGGTACTTATAGTGCTTACATTTATTTGGTCACCAACGGCCATCGCGACCGAGTGCTCGGCAGCACAACGGTGAAGGTGCAAGAGTTTGAGCCAGATCGTTTGAAAGTCAGCGCTGCTCTATCGGCACAACCCGTTACCGGTTGGCTCACGCCCGATAAAGTGGTCGCCAAAATTGAAGCCATGAACCTTTTTGGTACGCCAGCGACCAATCGCCGCGTAACTGCATCTATGACCTTATCGCCTGCGGTGCCCAGCTTTGCGGGCTATGCAGATTACAAATTCTACGACCCCAACAAGTTCAACGAAGGTTCTGAACAAGCCCTGCCGGATGGCAAAACCGACGATAAAGGCCAAGCGACTTTTGATTTGAATTTGGCGCGCTTTGCCAAGGCGACTTATCGCCTCTCGATTTTGGCGCGCGTGTTTGAGCCGGAGGGCGGGCGCAATGTGGCCGCTGTGAGCGATGCTTTAGTCTCCAGCTCTGCCTATCTTGTGGGCGTGAAAAAGACCGATGCGGATTTAAGCTTCATCACCAAATCCAGCAAACAATCCAGCCAATGGATTGCGCTTAACCCTGAACTAAAAGGCCAGCAAGTGGATGGCTTAACCTTGGAATGGGTGCAACGCAAATACGTATCGGTATTAATGAAGCAAGACAACGGCACTTATAGATACCACTCACGCCTGAAAGAAACTTTGCGCAATTCGCAGCCGCAAAACCTCGCCGCAAAAGGCAGCGAGATTGCTATGCCGACCGATGAACCAGGCGATTTCGCCTTGGTGTTGCGCAATGTCGAGGGCGTGGAGCTCAATCGCCTGAGTTATTCGGTGATTGGCCAAGGCAACCTCAGCCGTTCGCTGGAGCGCAGTGCAGAACTGCAACTTAAGCTCAACAAAACCGACTATATGCCGGGCGATCAAATCGAAATTTCTATTCAAGCGCCTTATACCGGTGCGGGTTTAATCACCTTGGAGCGCGATAAAGTCTTCGCCCACCAATGGTTTAAAACCGATACCACCAGCTCGGTGCAGCACATCACCATTCCCGCCAATTTTGAAGGCAATGGCTATGTGACCGTGCAGTTTGTGCGCTCGCTCAATTCCGATGAAGTCTTTACCAGCCCGCTGTCCTACGGCGCATTACCGTTCAAAATGTCGCTCGCGCCGCGCACCCAAGTGCTCACGCTAAAAGCGCCGGAACTGGTTAAACCGGGCGAAACTCTGGAGCTGGAACTGCAAGCGCCAAGCGCAAGCCAAGCAGTAATCTACGCGGTGGATGAAGGCATTCTGCAAGTCGCACGCTACAAAGCGCCCGACCCGCTCAGCTTCTTCTTCCAGAAGAGCCGTTTGGAAGTGGATTCCAGCCAAATTCTGGATTTAATCCTGCCGGAATTTAGCCAATTGCTAAAAGCCTCTGCCGCGGGCGGCGATGGTGACGGCGCACTCGGTCGCAACCTCAACCCCTTCAAAAACAAGCGCAAAGCACCGGCTGTGTACTGGTCGGGCTTGGTGGATGTTTCGCCATCCGGCACCAAGGTCAGTTACAAAGTGCCGGACTACTTCAACGGCAAATTGCATCTGTTTGCGGTATCGGTGGATAAAGACAGCATCGGCGTAATCGAAGGCGCCGCAGAAGTGCGCGGCGATTTGATCATCACCCCCAATGTCCCAGTCATGCTGGCACCGGGTGATGAGGTGGACGTGAGCTTCGGTTTGGCCAATAACTTAAAAACTAGTTCAGGCAAGGTGGATATCACCCTCAAAACCTCCGCCAATATTGAAGTGATTGGCGATGCCAAACAAAGCCTAAGCGTAGAGGCTGGCAAAGAAGGCCAAGGCAGCTTTCACATTCGCGCCAAAGATACCCCCGGCGCAGCCAGCTTGGTATTTGTGGCTACAACCGGTGGCGTAAAAGCCCAATTGGAAGAAGGCTTGAGCGTGCGCCCCGCCGCGCCCTATCGCACCGCGATTACCACTGGCCGCACCGAGAGCGACCAGAAACAATTGCTGCTCACGCGCAAACTTTACGACCCCTATCGCACCGTAAATCTCACCGCGGCTTACACACCTTTGGCGTGGGCGAGTGGTTTGCAGCAGTATTTAGACAACTACCCTTACGCCTGTACTGAGCAATTGGTCAGCATGGGCTTGCCCGCCTTACTGTTTAGCCAGCATCCAGAACTCGGCCAACTTAAAGGCAAAGGCTCGGTGAGCGGCGTAATCCAAATGCTGCAAGGGCGTCAAAATGAGGAAGGCGCATTTGGTCTTTGGTCGGCCAGCACCAACGTGGCTAACTGGCCATCGCTCTGGGCAATCCACTATATGATTGAGGCCAAAGATCGCAATCAACATGTACCCAGCGCGCTCTTTAGCCACTCGCAACAATGGCTCAATCGTATAGCTGGCCCCTGGGGCAACAACATGGACAATATGCGCCAACGCGCTTATGCCATTTATTTGCTCAGCCGCTTGGGCGTACAAACCGGTAGCCAGTTGAGCAGCCTGCAACAAGAGCTAAAAGCCCGCTATCAGGATGTGTGGCCAACTGACATCACCGCCGCCTATGTGGCCGCCAGTCAGCGCTTGTTGCAGCAAACTGACCTAGCGCAAAAGACGGTGAAATCTGTACCTTGGGATAATAAGGTCTATGGCAGTGATGGCTATTACGATGCGCTTGGGCATCAATCGCAATTGCTCTACATCTACTCCAAGCACTTCCCCGAGCTGTTGGAAAAAATGCCCGACACGGTATTGGATGGCATGGGGCAGCGCGTGACCAATCGCGAATATTCAAGCTTGAGCGCAGCCTATTTGTTATTGGCCTTAACACAATATGGCGAAGTTGCCGCCAAACAAGCCGCTAGCCCCGCAAAACTCAGCGCGATTCTGGCAAACGATACACTGCAAGCTTTCGCGGCTTCAGCCAACTTATTGCAACAGGTGGACGTACCCAAAGGGAGCAAGGGTGTACAACTGAATCAAGATACCAAACTGCCGCTGTTCTACAGCTTGGTAGAAAGTGGTTTTGATCAGCAGAGCACAACCCTGCCAGAAGTAAAACAAGGCATGGAAATCCAGCGGGAATATTTGGATGTAAAAGGCCAACCGCTGGAGAAAATCAAAGTCGGCGAAGAGTTCTTGGTGCGCCTGCGTTTACGCGCGGTAGATAAAGACTACCTCAGTCAAATCGCGGTAGTGGATTTGCTGCCCGGCGGCGTTGAGCCCGTCATTAATCGCGTGGTTTTACCAACACCGGAGCAAGCTGCGGAACAAGCCAGTGAAGAAAGTGGTGACTACGCTGAAGGCGAAGGCGATTCTGAAGGTAGTGGCGATGGTGAAGTTGAGACCGAAACGGCGGGCAACGCTGAACCTGCAGCGACAGTTTCCTTTATTCCCGGCTTTAGCGGCGAACCCGGCCAATCCACTTGGCGCGCTGAGTTCGCCGATTTGCGCGATGACCGCGTCGTAGTTTACGGCAGCCTAACCAAAGACATGGTGACCTTCATCTACCGCGTGCGCGCCACCAACACCGGCCTCTACCAAACTCCAGCGGCTTATGCAGAAGCTATGTATCAGCCCAATATTTTCGCCAGAACTAAGGCGAGCAAGTTTAGTGTGGTGAAGCCCTAAGCATGAGAGATCCCCTGTTCCCAAGCTCCAGCTTGGGAACAGGGGGTTTTGCGATTCGATTGCACTTCAACTAGGTCAGCGCTAGACTCAAGCATCACAAAGAATCTTGGAGAACCTCGATGACTCTTAAAGCAACATCGGTGCGCTTGGACGATGAAACCTTAGCGGGCATTACCCAAATCGCAGAAGCTATGGATCGCCCCCGCGCATGGCTCATGGCGCAGGCGATTAAACAGTATGTGGAACGTGAGACTTGGTTTATCAATGAAGTCGCCAAGGGTGTCGAAGCTGCGGATCAAGGTAGGTTGATAGATCATTCTGAATTGAAAGCCAAATGGGAGGCAAAACGTGCAAATCAAATGGACTGATTTGGCGAGCAATGACTTGGATGCAATTGAGAATTACATAACCACAGAAAACAACCCAAGCGTTGCGTTGGACGTAATGCTCAGAATAATTAACGTCACCGAACTCGTACTTAGCAACCACCCTAATGCAGGGCGCTTTGGGCGTTTAAAAGGTACGCGAGAATTAGTCATTGATGGCGTGCCTTTTTTGGCGGTGTATCGCCCACTGGAACGACTAAATCAAATTCAAATCTTGCGTGTATTGCATGATGCACAACAATGGCCATCGGCCAATTAAATAACAACGAAAATTCCATACACCCTAGAGGTACCCATGGACGATAAAACATTACAAAGTCTGAAAGCGGTTTTTATAGCCAGCCCAACGCCGGATTTAGCAAAAATTATCGCGCTACAACTTGCCGAGCGCGGTGAATTTGATGAACTGGAAAATTACTTACGCCATTTAACAACCACTATTGCGGGTGAAGATGGCGAGCAGCTTGGCGAGGCAGCGCTTAAGGCCGGTGCTTATGCCAATGCGTTGCAATTTTTAAATGCAGAAGAACCAAGCCATGTGCTGCTGATTATTCGCTGCAAGCTTGAGTTGGGTGAATTAGAAACGGCGCAGGCGCTCTATAAAAAATTGTTGCAAACCAATCCCCAGTGCGAATCGGCTGAGCTAAATCGCCGCTTAAAACTATCGGCAGAAAAAGAGCCGGTTAAATTGCGGGTGATTGAAAAAGCAGAACCCACCGAAAGTTTTGAGCTGTTGCAATTTAAACGCCCAACCACCAACTTTTCTGATGTGGTTGGCTTGGAGGATGTTAAAAAGCAAATCCACAAAAAAATTATTCTGCCCTTTCAAAAGCCTTCGCTATTTCAGCGCTTTAAAAAGAAAGTCGGCGGCGGTATTTTGCTCTATGGCCCACCAGGTTGCGGTAAAACACTACTAGCGCGGGCGACAGCCGGCGAATGCAAAGCGAATTTTTTTAATATCGAAATCTCCGATGTACTGGACATGTACATCGGCGAATCTGAACAAAAACTTCACGCCATTTTTGAAAAAGCGCGCAATGAAACACCCAGCGTTATTTTCTTCGATGAGCTGGAAGCACTGGCAGGAAAGCGCGAACACACTCGCAACAGCTCACAGGCCAATACCGTTAGCCAGTTTTTAACAGAGTTAGATGGGTTTGCACAAAATAATGAAGGGGTTTTAATTCTTGGCTCTACTAACGTACCTTGGGCATTGGACTCTGCATTTTTGCGCCCCGGTCGTTTTGATCGCATGTTCTTTGTACCACCGCCAGATAAAATTGCACGTAAGTCTATCCTTGAACACCACATGCAAGATCGCCCTAATGCGGGTGATATTCAGTTTGATGCCATCGCCAATAAAACCTCTGGCTATTCAGGGGCAGATTTAGCCAACCTTGTAGAAATGGCTGCAGATGAAGCGATTGATAGCACCATTGCCAACGGCGAAGAAACCGCAATATCTATGCAGCATTTTGTGGCGGCATTAGCTGATTCGCGTTCTTCTACTACCGAGTGGTTAACTACCGCCCGAAATTATGCGCGCTATGCCAACGATGGCGGGCGCTATGATGATGTGCTGGAATTTATTAATAAACACGGGAAGTAAATTGTGACTAGTTATCGCATTATCGACGAGCCCAAAGTCAAAATGGCTCAACAGCTGATTGTGAATCCTGTGGCGATTTTATTAGCGGCTATGTTAGTGCCTATTTTTGTGGCCATTCCGCTTTACGGGAAGTTTTGGATACCTTTTATTTGGTTAATCGTTAACGGCTACCTCTTAGGTTCACCCACGTTTTGGCGCGAATGCATCTATTCCATATTTGGCGTGTTTGCCATTGCAGCTGTCTTCATTGGTTTTGGTTACGGTATAAACATTGATGCCATCACTTCGCCCAACAGCCTTGCGCCTTATGTCAGAGTTTTGGTTAATGCACTCTATTTTATCGCCTTGTATTTAGTGGTGTTCACGCAATCTGTGCCATTTTCTATTTACGAGTATGTGAAGCAGCAGGGTCAACATGAATAACGATTATAAATACGAACAGGTTTGGCGGCATATTTCCCACGGTCAATTACCCAGCGCTATTGAATTATTAAAAGAACTTTTAGCTAATTCACCCAATAGCGCCATGTACCACGGCACGCTCGCCTATTGTTTACTACAACAAATGCGTATTCACGCCGCGGAGTACGAACTAAAAATTGCACTGCAGCTGGAACCTAATGAACCATTTTTGCACAGCATTTATGCACGCATTTATTTTTTGCAAAACAAAGTGAAGCAAGCACTTGCAGCCTGTGACCAAGCACTACAACTAGACCCAGAAAATGTGGATGTCTTTGAATTAAAGTCAGATATTTTATTGGCCAATAAGAAATACAAAGAAGCATTTTTCTATATTCAAAAAATGGCCGAGCTAAACCCAGACAGCATAAAAACGGCATACTCTTTTGCGAATTACTATTTTCAAATTGGCGATAATGCCAAGGCGATGGAATTTACACTCGCCGCCTTGGCGATAGATGCACAACACCAAGGCACCAATGTGCTTATGGGACGACTGCATTTAATTCAAGGCAATATTGGTGAAGCGGAATACCACGCGCGCTTAACTATTATGCTAAACCCCAGCTCAAGAGAAGCGCTAGCGCTATTTGCAGAGGTAAAAGCCAGAAAAAATATTTTCTTAGGCTTGTGGTGGAAATTTAACGCCAAAGTTTCACGTATGAAACCGTTAAACCAAGTGAGCGTGTTGATTTTTGGCTATGTGTTTTTCAATTTGTTATCCAATATTGTGTACGGTTTTGGCTACACCCAAAGTTCCAGTGTGATTGATTATGCTTGGCTCGCTATTGTTATTTATTCTTGGGTTGCTATTCCGATTTATCATCGCATGCTCAACAAAGAGATACAGCAATTTTCATTCAGGTCGGATTATTAGTAGATGACTATGAAAATTCACCCTCTGTATCTTATAAAAAATCTATTTGCTTGTATTTTGATTTTTGCAAGTTTGACTCAGTTGAGCATTGCTCATGAGGTAGATGATCTTAAATCGCAGGCTAAGCAAGGCGATTTAATGGCAATGTTTAAGCTAGGCGTTCTTTATTACAACGGCAAGAATGTACCTTTAGACTCAGAACAAATAGTGGCTTATTCCACAAAAAGAGCAAATGAAGGTGACGTAAGAGCGCAGTTTAATCTCGGTATTATTTATTCTGAGGGAAAGCTGGTCGCTCAGAATTATCCGCAAGCTATTCAGTGGTACACCAAAGCAGCCAATCAAGGCGATGTGAACGCACAATTTAATCTTGCGCTTATCTATCACTTTGGCAAAGGAACAGCGGTAGACTATTCACAGGCTATTACGTGGTATACCAAAGCCGCTAATCAAGGTGAGCTAAAAGCGCAGTTGAATCTTGGCAGCCTGTTTTTCAAAGGGGAGCATATAACACAAGACTATAAACAGGCTGTGCATTGGTACACTAAGGCGGCGCAACAAGGTAATGCAACAGGCCAAGCGTACCTAGGTGTTGCTTACTACGATGGTTTAGGTGTGGCGCAAGATTTGAAACTGGCGCTTGAATGGCTAACTAAAGCCGCTCAACAAGATATGAAAAATGCTCAAGCGGTTATTGGATTTATGTATGCCGATGGCAAGGGGGTACCACAGTCTTATGTGGTATCTCTAGCCGCTTTCGATGCAGCTGGGTTAGACACTAGCGGTGCGATCCAAGAAAAACTTATAAAGCGAATGTCTCCCAGCGATATTGCAGCTGCTAAATTGCTTGCCGCTGAAATGATTAAACCCAATAATTTTATTAACGCGCTGAATGATTATTTAGCTAAACAAACTCATCAATAACGAGACAAGCTGTTATTTCAATACACATTGCTTAAGGGCGCCACGCCATGTCTTTACAAGACCCAGAGTTTGATAAATTCAAACGTGCCTTCAAAGAAGAAAATTTTGAATATGCGCTGCATAGTTTAAAAAAACTCATAGCCCAGCACCCGCAATCTTTTTCATTGCGTTGGCATCATGCCAGAGTATTAGAAAAGCTGGCGCGCTTCGCTGAGGCGCGCAACGTCTTAAACAAAGTGCTCGAATTGCGCAGCGATTTTGTCCCCGCCTTAATTATGCAAGTGCAATTGGATTTTCACGAGAATGCAAATGACTCAGGCGAGGATGAACTTGAAGATGATCCTGCACAAAAACAGCAATCACGGTTTGATGCTATTGAACAACGCTTGTATAAAATTTTAAGCATTGACCCTAATGCCGTTGATGCTTTGCATATGTTATCTGGTCTTTTGCGCGGCCATGAAGGCGATACGCATTTGGCCAAAGCCGATCAACTTTTAGATCGCGCTATTCACTTAGCGCCCGAGCGCGTGGATTTATTGGAAGATCGCGGCAATAGTTTTTTAGCGCGCGCAATTGATCCTGAAGCTGACAATGCTGATCGCGACGATGTAGCCAATCTAGTAACTACTTCTTCCGGTATGTGTTATTCGCGCGATGTTTTGGAACAAGCACTTGCCGATTTTCAAAAATGCTATGGCCTCAGCCACCAACATCGCTACGGCTTAAGAGTTGGCTCAATCTTGCATGATTTAGGTCGTTTTGATGAAGCCTTGGCCACCTACGACAATGTGCTCGCGCATGTACCCGAAGATGATCCTTATCGGCCATTTATTATTGAGCGCCGCGCCCGCTCAGAAAATAACGGGGGCTAATTTTATGTAGCCGGCAAAACCACTCAGGTTAACTTTCCTGAAAGCGGTTAAGCGCTGCTATGGCTTTTTCGGCGTATTCAACAGTAGCTTTATTATTGGTGGCTTTGCTGTACTCCATTAAATCTTGCAGCCCTTTGAAAAAATTAGTCGGCGTGTAAAAAGCTTCCGATGGTGGGCCACTATCTATATTTATACTGGCGAAGGTATTAAAAAGATCAATGCCGATGTTTCATCTAATGACATCTGGCCGCTTTTAATAAGTTCGTTGATGGTACTGAGTAAATGCTCCGGCGACATATGGGTGAAGTCGTAGCTCGGTTTTTCTGAACCAGTTACATTCGGCTTCCAGCCTACTTTCGATAAATAATTATCGGATTGAGTATTGGTGTAATCGTAAAGTTTTTGCAGAATCTCAGCGTCTGGTGTGCCCTTGGCTTTTTCATTTTGATAAAGCGCAATACGTCCTGCTGTCACTTCAGCAGCGTCTTTTTTAAACGTCGCAAGATTTTCGTCTGTCACCACTTCTTGCGTGTGGCTATAGCGAATCTCTGGAGGGTGAGAAATATCGATCAACGGCCCATGAGTTTCATAAGAAGTATCATAGGCATACTCGCGCGCCATTTTCTCTGCAAAAGCGGGATCTTGTTTAGCCTCAGCAACCATTTTATCGCGGAAGCTTACCGCCCAATTGTCAGCAAGGTCTTTTTTGTTCGCTTCGTCCAAACGGTCACGTGCATCTTGTGAGATAGTCACTTTATCGGCAAGATTTGTTGCTGGCGCTACCGAAGCAGTTGCCGCAGTGTCGGCAAGTTTTGGCCGGTGAGCGAGAGAAGAATAAAGCCCTAGTACTGAATTAAGGCTATTTTGCTGAATAATCATAAGTGGTTCCTTATTAACAATTTACTATTCCCTGTAGAGCAAAGGATATGCCGATTGCTCGCAAAACGATCATGCAATGAGTAAGAATAAATACCCCATGAAATTCTCTAAAACGTCCTACTGGTTGATTGCTTTGGTGATCATGCTGGTGGCAATGTCCATTCGCTATTGGCCGCGCCCATCGCTCGCGCAACAAATTCCCAGCTCGCAAGCATTTTTGGCGGAGAACGGCGAGCTGCTGCGCTTAACTTTAGCGAATGATCACCAGTACCGCGTGTGGACGCCGCTCAACGATATTTCCCCGCAACTCACCAAGGCGGCGTTGCTCTACGAAGACCGCTGGTTTTACTGGCACCCTGGTGTTAACCCTCAAGCACTTATACGCGCCGCCTTTCGCACCTATAGCGGCGGCCAACAACAGGGCGGCTCTACCATCAGCATGCAATTAGCGCGATTGTTTTATGGGCTGAATACCAAATCACCTAGCGGTAAATTGCGGCAAATGGGTTTGGCGGTTTGGCTGGAACTGTGTTACAGCAAGCGGGATATTTTAGAAACCTATTTAAACCTCGCGCCATACGGCAGCAATGTGCAGGGCGCGGGCGCGGCGAGTTTGATTTACTTTGGCAAAACCGCGAATCAGCTCAGTATTGCGGAAGCGCTTACGTTGGCTGTGATTCCCCAGCAACCCAACCGCCGCGCAGGCTCCAAAGCCTTGTTGTCATCTATAGATGCACCCAAGCAGCGCTTGTTGAAACGCTGGTTAGAACATTATCCGCTGGATGAAACCCAAGCGCGACTGGCCAATTTACCCGTACATTTTCAACGCATGCAAGACCTGCCGTTTCGCGCCCCGCACTTTGTGGATATGTTGCTGCAGCAGAGCAATATTATTAACGGCAGCGAAAATAACCCCGCACACGGCAGTGAAAACAAACAGGTACGCACCAGTATTAACCTGAATTTACAAACCTTGATAGAGCGCCAAACGCGGCAGTATTTGCAGGAAGTGAGCAACAAAGGTATCAAGAACGCAGCCGCTTTGTTGATCGACCCCAAAACCATGGAAGTGAAAGCTTGGCTCGGCTCAGCAGATTATTTTAATGTCGCGATTGAAGGCCAAGTGAACGGCGTGCTCGCCAAACGCTCGCCCGGCTCCACGCTTAAACCTTTTATTTATGCCTTGGCGATGGATCAGGGGATTTTGCACCCCGCCAGCATTCTTAAGGATGCGCCCACGGATTTTGGTCCCTATACACCAGAAAATTTTGACAACCAATTTCGCGGCCCCATCACCGCACAAGATGCCCTGATTCACTCGCGCAATATTCCCGCCGTGTGGGCTGCCACCCAACTCCACTCGCCCAACCTTTATAGCTTTTTAAAAATGGCGGGCATCTCGCAGCTGAAAACGGAAGATCACTACGGTTTGGCCTTGGTGTTGGGTGGCGGTGAAATCAGCATGGAAGAACTTACTGGTCTGTACGCCATGCTCGCCCGAGGTGGACGTTTGCAACCACCACAATATTTGAAAACTGCCAACGCTTTGCAAATCACTCCAAAAACAGCGTCGCCATCATTTGCGTGGGAACAACTCAATTGCCGAAAATCGGCGACTAAAACGCCCAAGCTCGGTACACATCCTTTTGATATTGCGTGTCATCTACAAAAACCTATGCCATCGGCACAAGAAAAAATGGCCACGCAAAAGGCGTATTCAGAAGGCACTCAACTTATCTCGCCCGAGGCAAGTTTTATCGCCCTTGATATGCTCCACCACAACCCAAGGCCGGGAGAAGATGCTTATTACAACTCCGGCTGGCCTATCGCTTGGAAGACGGGAACATCCTGGGGTTTTAGGGATGCATGGTCAGTGGGCACCGTTGGCCCCTATGTGCTGGCAGTGTGGATTGGTAATTTCGATAGTCGCGGCAACCCCGCCTTTGTGGGAATCGACGCCGCTGCACCGCTGTTTTTCCGCATCGCCGATGGCCTCTACCTCAACAAACCCAGCCATATCGCTGCGCTCAAACCACCCGCTGGTGTCAGCCAAGTTTCGGTGTGCAGCGCCAGCGGCGACTTACCGAATATTTGGTGCCCACAAACCAGCAAGACGTGGTACATCGCCGGTAAATCACCGATTAAAGTCAGTCAATTGCATCAACCGGTAGCGATTAGCCATAAAACTGGCCAACCGGTCTGCCCGCCTTATCAAGCCGACCAAGTGCGTATGGAAGTGATGGAATTTTGGAGCAGCGATATGCAAAAGCTGTTTCGCCAAGCCGGATTACCGCGCCGCAGCTCACCCAAATGCCAGCAAGGTTTTCAAACTCAGGCGCCAGATATCACTTCGCCCCTGCGCCACGTGGCCTATCAACTGCGCGCCAGCCAGCCGGACACCACTATTCCACTACAAGCCAAAGCCACCGCGCAAGTGCGCACCCTCTTTTGGTTTGATGATAACCGCTACATTGGCAGCAGCGATCCCCAAGTCGCCCTCGCCTACCGCCCCGCAGATGCCGGAATTCACAATATCCGTGTGGTAGACGACCAAGGCCAAGTGGCAGAGCGAGAGATGTTGGTGGATTGGTTGGAGTAGTTGAGCTACTAAAAAATCCTTAGTAGTTCAACTTCGCTCAAGCTCAGCTTCTACACAACTGAAATCCAAGCAAAAAGAACCTGTGATCATTGACTGACTGCAAACACTTAAGGTCAAATACTCGACTATGCTGACAGCGTCGCTCAATAGGTTTAATGAGGAATTACCCATGCAAACCATCCAACAAATCGTTCACGATATTGCAGACCACTTACCCGAACAGGCCACATGGGACGATGTGATGTATACCGTTTATGTGCGCCAAAAAATTGAGGAAGGCTTGAAAGATATAGAGGACGGCCGCACCGTTTCGCACGAAGATGCCATGCAAGAACTTCTTGGTGATAAATAAGGCATGAAGTTACGCTGGTCTAAACGCGCTTTGAAAGATGTGGCGCAGCTTCGTGATTATATCGCGCTGGACTCTCCGTTTTATGCCCGCCAATTTATTGGGCGATTAGCCAATCGTCTTGAAAGCTTGCCAGAATTTCCAGAAAGTGGACGCCTTGTTCCTGAGGCGGAGCGCGACGATATTCGCGAAGTTATTTATCAAGGCTATCGCGCCATTTACCAACTCAAAGAAGCTCAACAAGAAGTTGTGATTGTCGCCGTAGTACATGGCAGCCGCGATTTAACAAATACAAAAAATCAGGCGTGGAATAAACCTAGCTAACACAATAAAACCCAATCACCTGCGAATGGGTTTTATGTTCACATCTCTAACCCAAATGAAAACTACCCCAAGGTAGCCCCAAACTGCTGCTCAAGCTGCTTTGGGTTCTGTACAAACACTTGATACATCGCCTGCGAGAAAGCATCGGGGAACACATCCTCATCGCCATTTTTCAAACCCGTTAAAACCGCGTTTGCTACATCCGCTGGCGTGGCTTTAGCCATCTCAAAATCTTTGGTCATGTCGGTATCAACCGGGCCGGGGTAAACACCCACTACCGCGATATTGGCTTTGCGCACTTCTGCGCGCAGGCCTTGGGTAAAAGAGTGCACCGCCGCTTTTGAGGCCGAATAAGGGCCAAGCGTGGGGAAGTTTGCGATGCCGGCAATAGAGCTGACATTAATCACCGCCGCCGCACCGCTTTTGTGTAATACCGGCAGCAGGGCATGGGTGAGGTTGATAACACCAAAGTAGTTGGTAGCCATTTCATCAGCTGCTATACGAAGACTCGCTTCACCTGAGAAATCGCTACCCGTAGCAATCCCGGCATTGTTGATCAGAAGATCCAACTGACCGACAAGCTTGGCGACATTGGCGATATCACTGGCACTAGTTACATCCAACTGCACCGGAACTATGACATTTGGCGCTTGGCTGACGAGTAACTTTAAACTCTCAATGTCGCGCGCCGCCGCGTAAATTCGCTTGGCGCCCTCGGCGATTAATGCCTCCGCTATCGCCTTACCGATACCACGGTTGGCGCCTGTTACTAATACGGTTTTACCTTGAATTGTGTAGCTCATAATCATCACCTTTAGATTTAAATATTAGACCGGTCGTCTATTTTGTTTGTCAAAAAAAGACCCTGCTGGGTCGTGAAAAAACTGTCGAGGGTGCACTCGGAGTATTACTAAACCTAAGCAGCACCCTTAAAAATCACTGAAAAATACAAATAAATTAAATCGCGTAAGGGTTGCTCAGATTGCTCCAATCGAGCGCGAACCAAGCAGCCTTCCCAACTCGCAAAAAACATCTTCGCAAGCATTTGTTCATCTTGATGTGAAGCCAGCTCGCCCTCGGCCTTGGCTTGCCGCAAACAATCAGCAATCACATTTTCCAGCGCACGGTAATGCACAAAAATCGCATCGCGCATAACCGTATTTTGCATGGACAACTCTTGCCCAAGGTTACCCAACAAACAGTTACAAGAACCCACCTTACCTTCAAAGTACGTCAAAATCGTTTCAAAGTAACTGCGCAAACGCAACAGCGCAGAGCCTTCGGCATTAGCAAGATGATCACTCAACCCAGCTCGCAACTGCTGACCATAATGCTCAATAATCGCCAAGCCCAATTCATCTTTACTTTTAAAGTAGTGATAAAACGAACCCTTAGGCACCTTGGCCACCGTTAAAATTTCGGCGATACCAGTATTATTGAAGCCCTTAATCGACATAGCCTGAATACTAATGTCGATAAGCTTATCGCGTGTGTTTTCTGACATAGGGTTAAATTAGACCAGTCGTCTAGCTAATGCAAGTTTTATTTTCACCGACCGCTTTAAGGGGCTGGCGTGAGGTGGATATGATTGACCAAGGAGGGAAGGAGAACAAGGAGTTTAATGATCTTGCCGGGGTCTTTCGACCCACAGCAGAAAGGTCAATGATACAAATGGGGCTATGAGCTCACACGTTTAAGGCTGTCTGCAAGGATCATTAACTTGAACCCGTTTCGCGGTTCCCATTTCATAAAAGCCACAAATGCATGCATGAGTATCAGGCGACCATAATATTTATACTTATTATTTCTAACGGTTGTTTCTGCAACACCCAATCCATCCTTACTGTAAATTTTCAGTAGCGCCACACTGTTTTCCTCGGGAGTGGTAGCACGAACTAGGGGCTCATAACCCAATAGTCTCACTGTCTCTTCTGCAACACGCCAAACAGACCAAGGGTTTTGTCCAGTAATTAACTTCTCGCTTATACTCACTTGCTCCAAATAATCTGAGCCCGCAATAAAATTTGCGCCACGCTCCTGCAGTTTTGTTTGCAATAAAAATGGAAAAACAATTTCAGCATTTGGAATCAACAGTAACTCTTCAGCATTCGTAAATGCACTTACTTTTTTATTGGCAACCAACCATTCTCCATTTGTGCCTTTTGCATTGATAAGTGCAGCTGGGCCGTGACATACAGCAGCGATAACTTTGTTCTGCACAGCGAAGCTTGCCGCTAAATTGGAAACCTCTTGGCTATCAGGAAAATCAAACATCGCGCCCTTGCCGCCTACAAAGTAGATCGCTTGATAATTATCTGCAGTGACCTCACTAACCTTAATGGTATTTTTCGCTTTATGTTGCGCGGTAGCATCATTTAAAAAAGCATAATCGTATGCGCCCATATCCTCATCATCAAGCAAAGCATAAGGCTCACCACCTGCAGTACTGGCAATATCTACCTCAAAACCGTTGGCTTTAAAAACCCAATAGGCTCGTGCAAGCTCTGTTAATTCATACCCTGTGAGCCTACCTGTATTGCCTAGCATTCGAGTACTAGTGACTACCGCTAAAATTTTTCCCCGAGTTGATGGCAGAGTATTTTGTAAATAAGGAATATCACTTACCTGTGTAGCTCGCAGCTTTTCCAATTCTTGCGTACTAAGTGAGAATTTAGAGGCCCAATAGATAACAGCCGATACTATGACTGCCAGTACCAAGAAAATTCCACCAACACCAATAAACAGTTTTTTAATCATTACTTTCTCCTTTATTGAAAAGTAGAAGAGTAAAGGAGGGAAGGAAAAATTAAGGTGAATTACGCGGGATTTATAATGACGCGAAAATGTTGTTCTGAAGTGTCCACAGTGACGTGCCAATTAAAATGTTCTGCTATACGCGAAACCAAATACAAACCTTGCCCTATACCGTCACTCTTATCGCCTTTTATCCCGGCCTGAGTGATATCAACATCAGGAAGACATTCGGATTTATTATCAAAAATAAGTTTACCGTTTGTGTAGATTATGGAAATGCTGGGCTCACCGGCATGTTCTGCCGCATTGCGAAACAAATTAATAAAGAGCAATTGCAGGAGATTGGAATTAGCCAAAAGGGTGAGATCTTGAGGAACATCAAAATGGATCTGAAAATGTTCGAGCTGTGGAGAGTGGCTTTGCAAAACGGCTTGCTCCAACATGATGATGATATTGCAGGGCTGCTGTATGAGAGTTTCTGTGCGCGCTAGCGCAAATAAGACATTAACTATATGTTCCATTTGCTCAGTGGAGCTTTTAATTTTTGCCAAGTCTTCTAATATAAAGCCACGCTGCTCAATCAGTACGCAACTATTTTTTAACACCGTAAGTGGTGTACGGAGTTCATGGCTTACATTAGTTGTAAAAGCTTTTTCTTGCTCTAGGATTTTATTAAGTTTATCAAAACTTGTTTGCATAGCGTTTGAAAGATAGCCCAGCTCAAAATCTAATTTTGGCAATCGCACACTAGTTGCTGGTTTTTCAATATGCTTCACGGCACTGGTCAATGCCAGAATAGGATTGACAATTTTCTGTGAAAATTTAACTGCCAAGAAAACTGCAACAGCAATCGCAATAATAAAAACCACGAAAAATATAACTAATATGCGGGGCTGGTGATTCACTACCAAAAGCCTAGAGACCTCAGCTAACAAATATCCATTGCGACCTTCGCCCAGCGCAAGCTTTCTATAATGATAATGTGAAGCATCAGGCGTGAATATCTCACCGCTCGTTCGATCTGGATTGATATTTTCTTGCGCCCATTTTGGCATTACATCAATGCTTGTGAAACTCTCCAGAAAACCAAATGCTAGCGGGGGAAAATTACCCTGATGAGCATAATGTTTTTCGATATGATTGGCTTGTTCATCCAAAAAATGGGATATCACAGCATCTTCTACTACAAATGCGGCTATGGCGGCCAATAACGAAAAGACTAAGGCTACACCAAGCGTTAAGCTAATCAGTAGTACCAGTGTTTGATCCTTAATATTTTTAATCCACATGGCACGGCTGCTCTAGCTTATAGCCTACATTCATCACCGTTTTGATCATTGGCTTTCCGAAAGACTGATCAAGTGATTTCCGCAACACGTAAATATGCGACTTAAGTGCGTCACTTTCTGGCGGTGCGTCTCCCCACAACTGGTGCGCGATATAAGCGCGCGATGCAGGTTCTGGATAGCAATTTACCAGCAACTCCAAAATGCGAAATCCGATGCTCGTTAAATCCAGTAGAACGCCTTTATGCATAGCTGTTTTGGCTCTGGTATCTAGCATCAATTCGTCCAACGCTAGCGTTCTGGATTTATGTAAAGATCGGCGTCGAGCCAAGGCCTCACAACGCAATGCCAACTCGCGCAGATCAAAAGGCTTGGTTAGATAATCATCTGCACCACTTCGAAAGCCAACGGCCTTATCCTCAAAGCTGTCGCGTGCGGTAACCATCAAAATCGCTGGGGTGATCTCTGCATTGCGTTTTATCTCTTCACAGACAACAAGACCATCTCGGTCGGGTAAATTAAGATCAAGTAAAATCACATCGTAGATGTGTTCAAGCGCAAGCTGAATACCTAAGCTGGCATTATGTGCAAAATCAATCTGCCACTTGTGTCCCGCTAGAAATTCACCTAGCTGACGACAAATAGTTTGATTATCTTCAATTATCAATATTTTCAATGATGCGCCCATGAAACGAGGTTCAGCCTGATAGTGTCGCAAATTTCCAGTGAAATATAGGTGAAATTAAATTGTTTTTCTATTGCATAGAATGTCTACATAGCCTTACTTGCGCAACAAAGCATCATTCAACTTCTGCTCAATCTCGTTCTTAATATGCAGGTAATGAATCAATTGCACACCGGTTTGCGGAGCGATTAAATCGCGACAGAGGGATAAATCTACATCAGTAATATAGCAAGGATAGGTTTCGTCGTTTTTGCGACAGGAAATTATGTAGCCTGCGACCACGGTAAATAAATCATCGCCAAATTCTAGTGCTGAAAACTCTTTGCCGTCGCAATAAAGCGTATAACTAAGCTGTTCAGAGTGATTGGGTTCAGCCACGGCGCACACATTAATAAATTGTACTTGGGTTAAATCCTGCGCGATATTGCGTGCCTCTAAATAGGCATTTTTTTGTTTTGGATCACCCTTAAGTTCAAATATTTTAATAGCTTGTAGATCGTCTACTTTGGCTGAGTTGTCATAACTATGCTGCGAATCCAGCGCTTGGCGCTCAAGGGCAGAGCGGATGAAACGACAGAGTGGCCGCAAAAGTGATTGCACATTAAAAAGCACAGTTGTCTTACTAAAGAAAGCACCTTTATGGTCAACAAGGGTAATATGTGCTTGGTTTTTCTCTATTTGATAAAACAAATAAATCGCTGGGGTTTTTATGACTTCAGAAAATAAACGCAAAGGTTTATCGCGCAGGGCGTAAACATCCACTACCAGTGGGCTAAATTCTATTTGCGGCAGGGCTAATTTTTCTAACAGCTTTTCGTAGTTTTGGAAACGCAGAACTTGCGCATGTTGTTGCACGAATTGCAGCAGGAAATACTCATCTGCCATCTCAAAAATAAAGCGGGTATTGCGCGCACGCGTACCTGAATAGAAACAAGCAATAATGGCGCGCCATAATTCCAAAACGCGCTGCTCAATAGTCGCACCTTGTCCCAGACTAAAACAACGAATTGTCAACTCGGGTAAGCCGGTATTGTTTCCAGGTGGTATTGCTCGCAAATAATACAGAAGGCAATTTACTAAAGCATCGGTATCAAAATGGCGACAAACTAATTCGCCCCAACTATTGATCTGCACTATATCTGCACTGATTACCAAATTTTCTTTCAGCCCACTGTAACCAAAGGCATCGCGCTGGTTACTTAGCATTTGCATGCCTTTTTTGTGCAAATCTGCTTGCGGCTCTATACCCACATTGAAGAGTAGAAGGATTTGTGTAGGTTGAGCATTTGTTGTAAATTTTTCATGCTCAATTTTTTCAACAGGCAGAGGTAACCATTGCTGAATCACTTGCAATAGCTGCTGCCTCTGTGAAGATTGCAATGAAAAATCTTTAATGGGAATATTTAAAGCAACTATATCTAATTTGGTGGTCGGCACAAAAATACCATTGCCATAACACCAGATCAGTAACTCCACAAAATTACGAGAACGTTTAATAGGCTCAGAAGCCTGATTGCGCAAACTTAAATCCTGTTGGCTACCGCGATAGGCCTGCCAGAGATTGGTACCTGCATCCTGAGTTTGTACAAAACACAAAGCAGATTCACTTAAATCTTGAGAGATTTGCGGATTAACCCAATCAATCTTTCCCGCTTTGCGTTCAAAAGCGGCGTGCAGCTTTCTACCTAAAATTAATAATTCATTACCGCTAATGGCTGCTTCACCAGAGTTGTTTTTATTCATATCAACTAACAGGCGATAACTTTGGCTCAATTCATTCGCCAGAAAATTTCGCTCAGCCAATACATGTGGCGATTTCCAATAGGCACGATTATCCAACATAGTTAACTGACGGTGATCCCAGCCCCAATCACCAACCATTTTTTCTAATAACAATCGCTGCCAAGCTTTAGCTACATTGCGACCAGTGCGCGACAAATATTTACCCGATTTAAAATAAAAACACCGGCGTACCAGCTCCAAACGCGTTGGTTGATTTTGTGATACCAAATAATCTTGTAACCTCTGGTACACCAACACATAAGCATCTAGATCATCTGCGTCTAGCATTCTTGCATTATTCAGCGCGAGATAAATTTTACGTTTCAAACTCAGCGCTACTGGCTCTTTAAAGTTTTCATTAGCGTAAGCTTCCAAGAGCAATAATTTGAGCACAGATTTATAAGGCGAGTCTATGCCCTTATATAATTGCCAAATGCCCGCACCAATAAATTCATTGACGGGGATTTCAGGGATACCCCCAAAATCAATATAGTCCGTAGCGCGCAAAAAACGTTTATCGAGCAAGTTTTTTGTATAGCCCGCATAGTTATTTTCTTGCTCAACCGGCACAAACCACCAAAGTGGTAAGCGCCCGGCCAACCATACTGCAGTGCGATAAAACTCATCCAGCAATAAAAAATGTTGCGCCGTTCCACTCGACTCGCTCGTCAATAACGTTTGCTGACCTTGTCGAAATTGTTGCGCCTCCATTAAAAAAAAGTGAGCTTCAATATGAATAGTATCTGCCGCCCAACGCGTTAAGGCATCGCATTTTTCTTGCAGCTCTGCACGTGCTACACCGGTTAAATGTTCGTTATGGCAGACCCACACATCAATATCACTATTATCTGCATGTGCAATTGTTCCTAAGCTTCCCATCATAAACAGAGCTTCAATAAGATCGGCTTTATCCACAAGATCGTGCTGATAGGTAAAGCTGCGAGCTATGCTTTTGGCGCTACGAATATCATCTTTACTGGGAATATAGCCCTGTACACCCGAGGGCGTAAGGTGACTGATGTAGCCGGGCAACATGGGGTGATTGACGTGGAAAAATAGCGGCAAGAGCGCTAGAAATTGTTGTTGGCGCTCAGAGAGAACATCCAGAGTTCGTTGATAGCGCACTTGATTAAGCTGAATATAGTGTTGCTTTATTTTGCTTAACTGCTTGCGATCTATTCCCTCAAAATTTATTTCCGGCTCATTTATTAAGGTCATAGACGTGTCTTGCAAAATTTAACATTAATTTTAACTATTAATAGCTTAATGCGAGTTCTCGTGGCCGTTTTTCGATGGCTGTTCTTTTAATTGTTCGCTCAGTGTTTTATACAAAAGTTCCGGATTAATAGGCTTGGATAGATAAGCGTTCATACCTGCTGCAATACAACGGTCGCGGTCGCCACGCATAGCTTGTGCGGTCAGGGCAACAATAGGAATATTTGCTGAGCCCTCGCCGGTTCGAATAATTTGTGTGGCGCAAAGGCCATCCATTTCTGGCATTTCCAAATCCATTAATATCAAATCAAAAGGTTCTTCGCTGTTGTTAATTGCATCAATAACCTCAAAACCATTCTTAACTACGGTTACTTTCATCGCTTTCTTTTTTAATACACCACGCACAACTTGCTGATTGACTATATTATCTTCTGCTACTAATACCCGTGCATTTTTTAAAATTTCATCTTGTTCGGATAATTCAACATCAACCGCACTGATACTTTGTAAGTATTCATCTTTACTAATAATACTGCTAATAGTTTCTAGTAAACGCGCCTCACTAACCGGCTTACTTAAAAATTCATCCACATTTAAAGCGAAATTATCCGCGCTGGAAATTTCATCGCGGTGATAAGCCGACACCAAAATTATATGCGGTATATAACCTAAACCTGCCTCATGCTTAATAGCCCCGGCTGCTTCTATACCATCCATAGCAGGCATACGGTAATCCATCAATACAATGTGAAATGGTTCACCCTTGGCATTTTCTTGCGCTATTTTGGCTAGCGCTTGTTCGGCAGTTTCTACGTCTTCCGCAATTAGACCAATACTTTTTGCCGTGCTTTTCATGACAGTGCGCGCAATAGCATTATCGTCCACAATCAGCGCTTTTATGTGTTTTAATTCCCGTACATGTTTACCGAGCAAACGCGAGCCTAAATGACTGTGATCAAAGCGCGCGCTAAAGACGACACTACAACCTTGCTGCGGCGCACTTTCAATACGCATCTCACCGCCCATTAACCGTATCAGGTGATCACAAATGCCTAAACCAAAGCGCAAATGTCCTGCATCACTCATGGTGATGTGATTTGTTAAACTTTCATTAATTCGCGCGAGCCGCTCACTACTAATACCCGCTCCAAAATCCGTAACAGAAAATTCCAAATCAATAAATTTAATATTGGCTTCACGCAGTTTTACGCCAACAACAACTTCATTAGTTTCAGAAAACTGCAATGCGTTACTGATAAGCTGATCAATAACCTGGCTTAAACGCGCTGCATCGCCCCGTAAAAAGCGCGGCACATCAGCCTTAATGTCATAAATAATACGCACCGCCTTATGAATGGCGCTAATTTCAAATAACCGCGAAATTCTTTCAAAGAGTTGATCTAAATCGAAATGAGAATGCTCAAGGATAATTCTGCCACTATCGATTTTAGCGAAATCTAAAATTTCATTGATAATGTGCAACAACGAATCTGATGCGGAATTTAAACTACCAAGATAACTTTTTTGCTGTTCATCAAGCTTGGTGTCCTTGAGTAAATAACCAAGCCCAATAATCGCATTCATGGGCGTGCGAATTTCATGGCTCATGCGCGCCAAAAACTCGCTTTTTGTTTTGTTAGCCATATCCGCTTGGGTTTTGGCTTCCAGCAAGTCTTCGCGCGCGTGAATAAAATCGTTGATATTGTTATTCAGGCCAACGCAACGGGTGGGCTTACCTAAATCATCTGGCTCGCAAAATTTCATTTTAGATTGCACCCAAACGACTTTGCCATTTTGGTGTTGCATTCGGCATTGCAAATTTACATAGGTTTCACTATTTTCAATTGCCGTATAGAGGCGCTGCATCACGGTATCAGTGTCTTCACTGTGCAAAAAATAATCGTGCAGCGTCGTTAGATTACCCGGTAAATCTTCATAGTAATAACCCAACATACGCAAATAGCTGCGACTGAAATAAATTTTGCCGTTGGTTATATTCCAATCCCACAAGCCATCGCTGCTGGCTTCAATCGCATAATTAAACCGGGTATCACGGTCACTCAACTTGCTGAGCAATTGCTGGCGATCATGTAAATTAAATAGTGCAGTGGCAATAAACATTAAACGGTCGAGATCGCGCGTATACCAGCCCCGCGCATCATCGCGGTGCAAAACTACAAAACCTTCTAATAAGTTGTAACGCAATACGGGAACCAATAAAGAGCTGAAGATATTAGCTTTGCGTAATGGCGCAGTGGCCTCAGCAACATCGGGGTCGGCCGCAAGTAACGCAACCGGTTTACCAGAATTTAAACTCAATGCCACCTGAGAGTCTTTGCGCCAAATACCTGTTAGCCAATCAGCCTCATGCAATTCGAGGATTGGTTTTTTCTGCCAGCGGCCTAAACAGTGCCACGAGGCGACAGAAATACTCGCTGAGCCTGTGCTTATACGCCAGAGGCTACAATCAATTGCATCGAACAAAGTGCCAAGCTTTTGCAGGGCATCATTAACGTTAGCTTTATCAGATTCAATTAGAAGATATTGGCCAAAAGGAATCAGCCAAGAGTTTTTGATCAGGCCGCCCTCAAGCGTACGCGTACCTATAGTATTGGCTTTTGAATGGCGTAGACGTTCCTCTAAGAGTTTCACCTCTTCTTCGAGCTGCTGGACACGTTGCTCCAGCACTTCCTTCTGAGATTCCAGATTGCGCTCGTTAGTCATAATAAGCACTGCAATGGTGGCTAATATTCGGGAAATCCTTCAGCATTTACTGCTATTCCCGCCCTTTATAGCGATGCTGATTGCTCAAAAAATACACCGCCCAAGCTTAAAGGCTAGCTCATGGCTTTGTATTTGCCAGAATAAGTCGCAAAAGATTTGATGGTAATAAAAGGCTACGCAACAGGAGTTTTCAGTAATAATTTTTGCCAATCAAAACTCGCATCTCCCATTGCTAGAAAAGATGGGTTTAGCACGCTGTCCTGAGTATTGCAGCGCAACGGTGCTAGCGTATCAGCGTTAATGACCATGCCTCCCGCTGCAACCAGCACGGCCTGAGCGGCGGCAGTATCCCATTCAGAGGTAGGAGCAAGCCGTGGATAAAAATCCGCGCGACCTTCTGCTATCCAGCAAAATTTTAGCGAACTACCAGCGCTCAAGGGATTCAATGGCGCCGGCCAGCGTTCTTGCACCCGCTCAATCAGGGCCGTTTGCTCCGGCGAGCCATGGCGCAAACTCATAAGCACATCTAAGGTTTGCTGATTGGCAAAACGCTGGGAGACGGATCGAGTTTGCAAATCGCTGAGTTTAACGTCGCTGAGATATTTTTCTGAACGTGTAAGCTGATCCTCAGCGATGGATTTATCCACGCCAAGATAGGTTTCATCCTTTACCGGTACATGCACCACACCTAGTACCGGCACTCCCTCCACCACCAAAGCGATATTGACCGTGAACTGACCGTTGCGAGCGATAAATTCTTTGGTGCCATCGAGCGGATCAATCAACCAGTACATGGGCCAAGCTCTGCGCTCGGCAAAACTCTGCAAGACCGACTCTTCAGAGAGTATGGGTATATTAAGCAGCTTAGGCAGCTCGCGAGCGATAAAATTGTGCGCCGCTAAATCTGCAGCGGTAAGCGGTGATTCGTCGCTTTTGGTTTGGATATTGGTGGTTTCGGGGGCATGTTAAATTGCCAAAATTGCCTCGCCCGCCGCACGAGCAATAGCAATCACTTGAGTGGTAAAAATTTGGTCAATCGCTAATGGTAAGGGAATCTTGGTCATACACGATTCTCAGGTTTAGCCAACCATTCGCGCACCAGAAACAAAGCGGCAATACTGCGACCTTCACAGACATCTGCACGCAAACAACAATTGGCGATATCTGCCAAACCAACTTCTACCACTTCGATAGGCTCAGGTTCATCGCCCACCAAACGCTCGGGGTACAAATCCTGAGCTATGACAATATTAATGCCATGTTCCATATAGGATGGTGACAGATGAACTTTCTTCAAAAAGGTGAGCTTGCGCGCGCCGTAGCCTACTTCTTCTTTTAATTCGCGATTAGCCGCATCCAAGATACTTTCACCTTGGTCGATAGCACCTTTAGGGCAGGCCAAATGGTAATCCTCAAGGCCGACAGCGTATTCCTTCACCAGCAAAAAGGTATGATCGTTCAAAACAGGCACAATCAGCACCGCACCACTGCCACCCCCTACGAGCTTTTCGTAGGATCGCTCTTCACCGTTACTAAAGCGCAATTGCACTTGATCTGCGCGAAACAAGCGGCTGCGCATAACGGTTTCACGCTTTAATATCTCGGGTTTTGTCGGCATACTGCCCTCTGTTTTGTTAACGACGACTTTTTATGACCGCAAACTCATCTCTGGTTGCAACCTCGGCTCTGGTGGATTGGAACCAGATAGACACTGTATTACTGGATATGGACGGCACATTGCTCGACCTCCATTTCGACAACTATTTCTGGCTAGAGCACTTGCCCAAACGTTACGCCGAAATTCATAAAGTGGATTTTGCCACAGCTACACAGCGTTTGAATGAAAATATCTGCCAATATGAAGGCACTCTGCAATGGTACTGTTTGGAATTTTGGTCAAAGCAGTTGAATGTAGATATTCGCAGCCTGAAAACTGAGATAAAGCACAAGATTCAGATTCGCCCCCATGTGAAAGATTTTTTAGCGCGTCTGCGCCAGCATCACAAAAAATGCTTGCTGGTGACCAATGCACACCCACAAAGCTTGTCGCTTAAAATAGAAGTTACTGAAATTGATAAAGATCTGGATATTATTATTTCATCCCACGAATTCAATCAGCCCAAAGAAGCGCAAGAATTTTGGCACGCACTCCAAGCACGCGAACATTTTGACCCGGCGCGCACCTTGTTTATTGATGACACTGCCCGCATCTTAGAGTCGGCCAAAACCTTTGGTATTAAATACCTGATTGGCATTCACCAACCCGATAGCCAAATCGTACGCAAAATGGATGCATTCCCAGCCATTCATCATTTTGATGAAATTATGCCTCCAGCGCTCTAATGAAACTAGAACTCTATGTTTAAGCCGTATTTAGAATCCAAAGTCCGTTTAGATAAATGGCTTTGGGCTGCGCGTTTTTTTAAAACGCGCAATCTTGCCAAACAGGCAATTGAGGGCGGTAAAGTCCACTGTGATGGCCAGCGCGTAAAAGCTGCAAAAGAAATTAGCGTGGGAATCACACTCAATATTCGCCAAGATTTAGATGAAAAAACGATTATTGTAAAAATGCTCTCCGATCAACGCCGCGGCTCACCGGAAGCCGTTTTACTGTATGAAGAAACCGAAGAAAGTAAAGCCCTGCGCGAAAAGCGCAGCGCCGAGCGCAAAGCGGGATTAGGCAGCTTTTTAGTGAGTGATCATAAGCCCGACAAAAAAGAACGCCGCCAGATTCACCGCTTTCAACGAATCAATTTATTTCCAGAAGATTAATGTTTATGCCTAGCAATGATTTATTAAACCGTTTTATTTTCGACGACTGCGATATTCGCGGCGAGCTGGTCACCCTAGGTGAAAGCTATCGTGAAATTTTAAATCACAATATTTATCCTCCCGCTATTCAAAAATTGCTGGGCGAATTTTTAGCGGCGGTAGGTTTGCTATCGTCCACCTTAAAATTTGATGGCGTGATCATTTTGCAAGCGCGTGGCGAAGGTGCAATCTCCACCATTATGACAGAATGCAATCATCACAATAATATTCGCGGCATTGTGCGTTTAAGAGATGAAGTAGAATTAACCGAAACTCTGGCACAAACGGGCAGTATGCAAGAATTGCTCGGCAACGGTGTATTGGTCATTACCATTGAGCCCAAGCGCACTGAAAATTTTGGCGGCAAGCTAGAGCGCTACCAAGGTGTAGTGCCTTTGGAAAAAGAAACCTTAGCAGGCTGCTTGGAAGATTATTTTCAACAATCAGAGCAGCTTGCAACACGTTTATGGTTTGCAGCAGATGCCGAACACGCAAGCGGATTTTTAATTCAAGCGTTGCCGCAACAATTGAAAACCAACGCAGATGAAAATCGCGACCATTGGGAAACTATCGAAACCCTAGCAGACACCATTACTCCCGATGAATTATTAGGGCTTGATCACGAACAAATTCTCTACCGTTTATTCCACGAACAACCCGTGCGTGTATTTGAACCTACACAAGTGCAATTCGCCTGCAGCTGTTCACGGGAACGTAGTGAAGGTGCGTTGCTGGCACTAGGTAAAGATGAAGTGGAACAACTCCTAATTGAAAAAGGTACAATCGATATTGATTGCCAATTCTGCAACCAGCACTATCACTTTAGTCCTGCCGATGTGCGCGTTTTGTTAGGTGGGAAAACGCTGCACTGATTTATATTGCCATCACCGCGCCGTTACTTTTGGCCACTTATTTGTGTAATCGGGTGTTATCGATTAGTGAACTCGATACCCTAAAATGGATTTAAAGGATTTTTTGATGGGCTCGTTTGGTGTCAGCAGCGCTGTTAAATTAAGAATATGTAATTTATGGAATTAGTAATATGGCGTTGCCTCAGCGGATATTAATTTTCCTAGTGTTTTTTAGCTTTATTAATAGACTCCATGCGGAAGACGATTACTCAAATAATTTGTTTTATTTTAACCAAGACTATGGTTCTGAATCTCAGTTTGGCGGAGTAAACGTATTTACCAACACTGGGTTTGTGGTATCTGGTAGATATACCACGCCATTTATTTTCGATGAGATTGATTACGATAAAAATTTTTCGACAGTCATCAAATCATTTACTCGTCAATATTCCACTGTTAAAAAAAACGGAGGTTCTGATAGGTTGTTATCAGAATTCAATCCGTTTGATTCCAGCGGCCGCTTTCTCCCAAATTTTGGCTTGCATTTTATAGGGGAAGGCATGCTTTCTCGCAAGCTTGAAGAACGTTACAGAATGGAGGGGTATTCCTATCCAAAGATTTCAGCAATTGCAACGATTGTTGCTTCACAGCTAATGAATGAAACTGTCGAAGCGGATATGCCATGGTATAACCCAGTTGATTCATTGGCAGACATCTACTGGAATGTAGCCGGAATAGTTGCGTTTTCTAATGATGAATTTGCCAAACTCTTTAGCAATGAATTCGTCAATTTATACTATTGGCCAGGCCAGCCCATCATAGATGTAAAAGATAGAGCCATTTACAATCAAGGCGAGTCATACATGTTGCGAGCAGGAAAGGGAAATCTAAAACTTGCATTTAGCATGGGAATTCCCATCAATGGTGTAGGTGCTTCCTATACTCGAAATGATTACGACAATTTTACATTCTTATTAGGTACAGATTTCGGTCTGCCTCGAACAGATTGGCAAAAATCCGAACAACAAGAAGGTGAAACAGCTAATGACGTAATGATTGGTTTAGCCATCCCCTCAGTCCAATTATATTGGGATAGAAATGGCTCCCTTATGGCAAGTATGATTTTAGGAAAAGCAACGCAGTGCAGTGATGGATTAAGAGCGTTCAAAGATACTAGTGGAAAAAAGGTGTGCGCTAGCCCGACAGCAGAGCCTATTTCGCGCTCCCATTTTAGTTTAAACCTATACCCTATTGAAATTGGTAATGTGGCTATCGGCGGCTATTTTATTATGTCTGAAGCTGGCGCTAGCAGTGTCGGTATCACATTCAATTATCCTCCGATAACACTGGGTAGGCGTTATAATTGATGAGTGAAATCGAAGAGGGAAAGATAGCGGAGGTAAGTTTGCGTTAGATTTTCAAATACTTGGAACACAGGGGGAATAGTTTGCTCGAGGCAAGGTTGCAGTAATATTTATTTCGTTGGTATTTTAGAGTGGCTGGATGACACGGCACTTGATAACGAAGATCTTATTGATGACGAAGATTTTTTTGACCGCGTAGATTTAATAGCGCTCGATTGACCCACTCCTTCTCTTCGTTTTACAAACTCTGCATATTCAGCCTCATTGGTAATATGCAGTGTTTCTTCTGCTAAGTTCTTATTTTTCACACTCATTGTCGCTTTATCTGCATTAACTTGCATAGAAAAGCTCAACACCAAAGTACTGAGCATAACCAAAGCGATTGATGATGTGAGTTTCATTGCAGCTACAGCTTACGTGCACGAAATTTACGGCCTTTAATCTTTCCATCCTGCAAATGTTGCAGCGCTTGTTTCGCAATGGATTGATGTACCGCCACATAAGTGCTGTAATCATTAATATCAATCTTGCCGATTTTCTCAAAAGCTAAACCAGCCTCTTTAGTGAGCGCACCGATAATATCACCCGCGCGCACCTTCTCTTTTTTACCACCGTCAATACAGAGCGTAACCATCTCCGGCATAATGTCCATAACGCCGTCATTTTGTGGCAAAGACTCTAACGCAATAGGCTTTTGTAAATAATCTTCTAACCGATTTAAACGGCCCAACTCATTAGGCGCAACTAAACTTAACGCCAAACCATTTTCACCGGCGCGACCAGTGCGACCAATGCGATGCACATGCACTTCACTATCGTGCGCCAATTCCACATTAATAACGGCATCCAATCCTTTAATATCAATACCACGTGCAGCAACATCAGTGGCAATTAATACCGAACAACTTCTATTAGCAAAACGCACTAACACTTGATCGCGCTCTTTCTGTTCTAAATCGCCGTGCAATGCCAAAGCATTAATACGCTGTGCGCGCAATAAATCACACACTTCCTGACACTGAATTTTAGTATTGCAAAACACAATAGAGGATTGCGGTTTAAAATGTGCGAGTAATTGCTGCACGGCAATATTTTTACGATCACCATCACGCAATTCATAAAAATGCTGTTCGATATTTGCATCGCTATGAACTGACTCAACACTTACTTCTTGCGGATTTTTTTGGCAATGGGCGCTGATTTTTTTAATTTCATCGGGATAGGTTGCAGAGAACAATAACGTTTGACGCTCTTGTGGGCAGGCAGCTAATACAATTTTTAATGCATCTGTAAAACCCATATCCAACATGCGGTCAGCTTCGTCCAACACCAACTGTTTTACGTTTTCTAGCTTCAGCGAACCTTTTTCAATATGGTCAACAATACGCCCTGGCGTACCCACAATAATATGCGCACCGTGCTCTAGCGAACCCAGTTGCGGGCCGAGCGGAACACCACCGCACAAAGTTAATACTTTTACATTGTGCATGGCGCGCGCAAGCCGACGAATTTCTTTCGCCACTTGGTCAGCTAATTCACGTGTTGGGCATAGCACTAGAGATTGAATAGAAAATTGTTTTACATTGAGCCGCGCGAGTATGCCAATGCCAAAAGCGGCAGTTTTACCGCTACCCGTTTTCGCTTTCGCAATAATATCTTGCCCCTGTAATATAATCGGTAAACTCTGGGCCTGAATTGGTGTCATCTCTTTATAATCGAGCGATTCCAAGTTGGTGAGCATATCGGTGGAAAGCGGGAGCGATGAAAATTGGGCGTTACTCATAATGAACTCTGTGATGGGTAGCAGGAATCATCCTGCCAAATAAAATACTAGGTTTTAACAATGATTTGATTGGCTAAAAAACGGCACCACAAGCAGTAGTAAACCAAGCTAGAATAACAGTAAAATCATTTTGCGTCCCCCTTTTAAACGCTAGGCTTAAGAGCACGAATCCTCCATGAAAAAAAACCTCAACATTCTTGCTGTAAGTTTGCTGTTAACAAACCCTAGCTTAGGTGCCGATGAAGTCACTGATAAAAAATGGGAATTGGGAGTTGGTCTAGGTAGCGTTTACGGGCCTGACTATCGCGGTTCAGACGAATATCGCAACTTTACCAGCGTAATACCCTATGTGGTCTATCGCGGGAAATTTATTCGCTCTGATCGCGAAGGAGTTAAAGCGCAGTTTTTTTCATCCGATGACATTGATTTTTCGTTAAGTGCTACCGCTTACATATCACCTAATTCAGACGAAAATAAACGTCGTGAAGATATGCCTTCATTAGGCTCAACGATTGAACTGGGCCCTTCACTCAACATTCGCTTAACAGGAGAAAATTTACGTAATGGCTGGCAACTGCAACTTCCATTGCGCGCAGTTTTTGCGGTGGGAGGAAGTAGCAATAAAATGATCGGCTCGGTGATTCAACCGCAGTTGGTTTATCAACAAAAATTTTCGTCATGGAATTTTCGCTATAGAACCTCGGTTATGTTTGGCAGTAATGCGTACCACGATTACTATTACAGCGTAGATACACAATATGCCACTACAGAGCGACCAACATTTAATGCATCCAGTGGCTATAGCGGTTTTATAAATGAAATTGCATTGAGTCGTGAACTCAAAATTGCAGAATTAAGAACGCGATTTGCATTTTTCATCCGCTACGATAATTTAGCGAATGTTGAATTTAATAGCAGCCCGTTGTTTGTATCAGAAAATGTATGGCGTGGCGGAGGAGCATTTATCTGGATCATTAAATAACATTGATGTTGGGTATAAATTTTATATTTTTCCTAAAAATCTATATCAATGCCGTCACCCCTGCGAAACAGGTGACCTAGCATTCTAAAAATCCAGAAAATTATTTCTACCGGAAGCTCAATCAACATTTCCATTACATCCAAAAACCAACTATCTTCATGGCGCTGGCCTTGTTTTTTACTTGGCCAAATAAAATAAGCGATAGCAAAGCAGACTAAAGCAATAATTACATTGATCAATGCAAACGGTGCTGTAAATAATTTAACAAGGAAGATTATTCCCAAGATAAAAATGATAGTTGCAGTTGTCGCTCTGAAAATAATCATATAACTTCCTTTTAGAGATTTTTATAATCGCCGTAACACACCCAAACTTTTCACCAAGGGTAAGGCTTCAAATAAACCGGACTCTTGTGCAAGCTTCCAAATTTCATAGGGCGGACGACCACCATCCGCGGGATTGGGAAATACATCGTGAATCACCAAGAACCCACCGCGAATAATATGGCTTGCCCAACTGCGATAATCATTTAACGCCGCTTGCATGCTATGGCCACCATCAATAAATACTAAACCGAGTGGTGTCGACCAAAAGCGCGCGGCTAATGCAGATGGCGCAACTATAGGTACGACAACATCTTCTAAATTCGCGCGCGCCAAGGTGTGACGAAATTGCGGAAAGCTATCCATTTTGGCAAAGCGTGCATCGTACAAATCAGGATCGTGATACTCCTCACCCAATTGGTGTTCTTCGCTACCACGATGATGATCTACTGCAAATAAAATAGTCTGCTTACGCTTACACGCAGTGCCCAAATAAACGCTGGATTTTCCGCAGTAACTACCCACCTCTAATAAAGGGCCTAAAGCTGCCGCGGCTAGCGCATGCTCATAGAGCGCTGCACCTTCGTCTGCATCCAAAAAGCCTTTTACCGTGTTGATATCCAAGGGCAGATCTATAGCATTTGGCAGCATAGTGAGTCTCAAGCATAATGAAGCCTCAATTCTAACAGACTTGGCAAGCTTACAGCCTTGGTATGAGCCCTTAATGCGCCGCAATAACACGCCCTATTTTGTAAAACGAATTTCAACCTTGCTGAATCGCTTTTATGTAAAGCGCTTTATTGCACCGCAATTTGATAGTGTGGGCGAAGGGCTTGAAGTTGCGCACCCACGCAACCTCGTGATCTTTGGCTGCAATATTCATATTGGCCGTTACGCACAAATGATCGCATCGCCCGATAACTGTATTCGCTTCACTACTTGGCCAAGTAAAAGAATGACTGACGGCATAAAAGGGGGGACGATTAACATTGGTGATTATTGTTTGATTTCACCCGGTGTAAGAATTTCAGCAGAACAGTCTATTCAGATTGGTGACAATGTGATGTTTGCCGCTAATGTATATGTGAGTGATAGTGATTGGCACGGTATTTACAATCGCATTCGTCCCTTTCGCTGCACTAGACCTGTAACCATTGAAAACAACGTGTGGCTCGGGGAGCGAGTTCTTGTTAACAAAGGTGTAACAATTGGTGAAAACTCGGTAATAGGTGCAGGCGCAGTGGTGACTAAAAATATTCCTGCGAATGTTATTGCTGCTGGCAACCCAGCGCGAGTGATTAAAACCATTAATCCCCATCGCCGAATGTTAAAGCGCGAATTATTATTTCAAAATCCTGAGTATTATTTTTATAATCAGGATCAATTGGATCGCTATATGCTTGGGAAAAATTCTGTTTGGAATTGGTTGCGATCTTTATTCAAGCCGAATCGGCATGACTAATATGCCTATAGCTACTCATATGATAAATGAACCCCCACCAGCTAATCTTTCGCAGATTGGGCTGGAATGGTATGCACCGCATCCCGTATTGAGTCACTGGATTCAATGTTATTGGACCGTTAAATCACCGCAGCCGCTTCAATCTGTGTTAACTGAAAATCTTTATCCTGATGGCGGCACTACGCTGATATTGGATTTTTCAGCTAAGGCTATTCCCCATGTATCATTCAATGCTTTTTTCCACATCAATAAAATTCAATTCACAGGGCAAGTTGATAGGCTGGGTATTCGTTTCCATCCTGGTGGTGCATATCAGTTATTGGGATTGGAAATGTCACTAGTGCTTGATAAGGAATGTTTTGTCGATGATTTGAATGTACAAAGTTTTAACAACTTACAAGAACAACTCGCAACTAAAATCACAACGGCAGATCGCATTGAAGCAATTAATGATTGGTTTTTGCATAAGGCTATAAAAACACATTCGCGCCAAAATTATATTCAAAACATCTTAGCGTTAATTAAACAGCCACAGCTATCGATTGCAGAGGCAATGACACATATCCCCATGAGCCGTCGACAGCTAGAACGCAAATTTCAACTGGAAGTTGGCATTGCTCCGGCGAGAATTAAGCAATTAAACCAGATCAAACAAGCGCGTTTAATGATCACCAGAAACCCCAGTATTTCTCTGGCACAGGTTGCGCTTGAAACCGGGTTTTATGATCAGGCGCATTTTATTCGTCAATTCCAAAAAATTACCGGGCAAACACCTGGGCAATACCGCCAGAAAAAGATGTCGCAAAAATACAATTCAAAATAAGCCGATAAGCTCATCATAAAGCCTCTACCGATCTCCATTGAAAAGAGGCTTATATGAAAGAACGAATTGAAAAACCCTTTGTTTATAAAACCCAACCAGCGCTCTACAAATCACTCGGGGGGCTGGGTGAAGCCGCAGCAGCTAATCTCGAACATTCTCTGGTTCATCTAGTTAAGCTGCGCGCATCACAAATTAATGGCTGCGCATTTTGCCAACATATGCATTCTAACGAAGCACGACATGATGGAGAGAAGCAAAGCCGTTTAGATGTGCTACCAGCTTGGCGAGAAGTCCCCGTATTTTCAGCGCGTGAGCGAGCCGCATTGGACTGGACAGAAGCAGCCACCCAGCTCTCTCAAACCAGCCCAACCGACCAACAATTTGCTCAATTAAGTAGCGTGTTCACGCAGGAGGAAATCGTAAATCTGACCATTACTATCGCTACCATCAACGCTTGGAACCGCATTGCTGTGAGCTTTAATTTCTTTCCGGATTTTAAGGATGTGTGATTAACGCTAATCGCAACAGAGCGGCAACCGAAATGCTGTCGGTAATTTCGCCTGACAGCACCATCTTGATTGCATCCTGCAAGGGCAATTTTTTATATTCAATGTCTTCTGTAGATTCGAGCGCTTGTTGACCCACCGAAAGTCCTTTGGCAATAAAAATAATTGCCAGTTCATCTGAAACCGAGTTCGATAAATGCATGCGCATTAATTCAGTGATCCCTGCCGCTTTTAAGCCCACTTCTTCTTCCAGCTCGCGCTTGGCTGCATTTAAGGGTTCTTCACCATGCGGGCAACCGCCCTCTGGAATTTCCCACGTGTATTGATTCAGCGTATAGCGGCTTTGTTTAACCAGCCAAGTGTTGCCTTCATCATCAATAGGCACCACGCCAATCGCGGTATTTTTAAAATGAACGACGCCATAGATACCGTCAGTACCTTTGGGTGTGACAACTTCTTCGTGAGCTATTTTTAGCCAAGGGTTTTCATAGACGATGGTGGAGGTTTTGGTTTTCCAACCGCCGATTTTTTCTATCGGATATACTTTTTCGATGGGATAAGTTTCTTCAGTCATCTTTGTTAAGAACTCGATTAGTAATCGTCTTTAAATTTTTCGTAAGCTACATCATTTTCGTAAATAATAAACTCTCCGATATAATCGGGGTCTTCTTGACTGGTGCCATCATCTAATTCATAAAGGCCTTCATCGGCCTCATCGTAAAATTCTTCGCTAGGCGGTAAATTTTCTTCTTCGCCATTAGGCTTGATGACGACAAGCGCATCTTCATTCACCGCTTTAACCGTGACAAAATAATTATCAAAATAGACTTTTCCGTCTTCCATTATCAATTTTTTGGAAACGAAAATCGTCTTATTTAGGAAATCCATAACATTGGCTCAAAAGTTAAAATAAGACGTTAATGCAGGCGATGAGGATCAAGATTTACGCTTTCAATGCGATTACCAAGCATAAACACTCGGCCAAAATAACGATCTTCACCGCTCACAGTAAATTCAAAATAATATTCACGCATAAAGCCTAATTGCCCAAGCTTATTACGCTTGAAGCTAAGCTTTTTTAAAAAGACGGTTTGATCGAGAAATTGCACTTCCATGAATTCGCAATGTTTTTCAGCGGCTTTAACGGCAATTTCTTTACTTCGTACAGCGTGTATCCAATAGAAGACAACAAACGCGAATCCGGTAAGCCAAAATATGCTGGTGATATCGAAATACATGAAGATGGGACTTGTAGTAGTTGTTGAGTTTCTTGAGATGGGGGATAAACTTAAGACTTCAAGTAAAATAGCAGCACCAAAAACAACAAAGGGCGATTGATTGCTCAATCGCCCTTGTCAACTTAACTCATCTTAGAGAGGAGTTACGTTTTCCGCTTGCGGACCCTTTTGACCAGCAGTCACTTCGAAAGTCACTTTTTGACCTTCTTTCAAGGTTTTGCGACCGTTGCCGTTAATTGCACGGAAGTGAACGAATACATCTGCACCGCCCTCACGCTCAATAAAACCGTAACCTTTGTCGTCGTTGAACCACTTAACAATACCAGAGACTATATCTGACATACTTTCCTCGTCTTACCATAAAACGTCAGCGAAGCTGACCGAACAAAAAAACCGACTTTACTAAAAGCCAGAGTGAAATAGCTTGTTAATAAAGCTATTGCTCAGGTCGCGGTACGTCCAAGTGTCTTGAGCAAGCGGTTGTCTTACAAAAGCTTTGGCTTGGGGCGAATCTCAATCTGCAGCAGTTCAAAATTAAAGCACTTGTGAATGGTGAGTTCAAGCACTAATAAATTAATTTATGGAATATCGCAAAAATTAGTGAATATGGGTAAGGAACACACAACTTATTGCGGCATATTGCGGCTATCTGTTTCATTTTTGACACTTTTGTGGGCATTTCTGTTTTTATCTTTTGCCAACACTTCGTGCAAAAACAGCGCAACCGGTATTACGGTGAGGCCAAGAATCATGGCGTAACGTTTAATGTCTTGAAATTCATAACCTTGTTTTGCTAATTGATAAGCAGCTAAACCCCATGCGGCCGCAGAAAAATACGCAATGGCTTTATGTTTATAGACCCCAAATGCGATTAATGCGGTAACAGACGCCAAAAATAACCCATACACATTTTTAAACGATAAAAATCCCACCACTGAGGCTACCAACAAGAGTAATAAAGCCCAGTTTAAAATTTTTGCAATCACGAGGATTTTTGACATAAACAGTTCCAAAATAAAAAAATCGATTAAGTGTTACTTTTTTACACCAATTTTATTCTTGTTTCTCATCGCCCTTGGGCGATTCAAACCAATCTTGATATTTTTTGTGTACACCGCGCCTTAGCACCTGCGAATAATCTTCCATATTGTCCACGCCGACCAAGACCACCACAATGACGATAGACAGCTTAATCGCCACTACATCATAGCCAAGCGCAATGCACACGCCAATTGCTGCCAGCGACCAAATGGTGGCTGCGGAGGTCACACCTAAGACCATACCATCCCGTGCCAACATGACTCCTGCACCCAAAAAGCCGATGCCGGTAATCACTTGCCCAATAATGCGTGAAGGGTCAGTCGCCGCAGTGGATACCAACATAGATGCGGCAATAAAAATATAAGTGCCGAGCGTAATTAATGCCGAGGTGCGAATACCCACGGGCTTGCCGCGCACCTGACGCTCCAACCCAATAATGGCGCCACACAAAACTGCTGTGCCCACAGCCTGCCATTCAAAAGGGGCAATTGAAATAAGTTCTGCGTAGGTCATTAACAGCTCCACACTCGCAATTAAAATTAATGTAAACCCATTGCTGCTTTCACAATGATTTTTTTCAGTTCGGTCAATGAGTTTAGCTGGCGCATACCAGAATTGCGCAGCCATGTAAGCATTAATGATTCACTGCCAAATAATCGCTTAAAGGCTTCCATGGCACTCATCATCATTAAATTGCCCGCTAAACGTTGGCGTTGATAGCGGCGCAAAATGGAGAAATCTGCCAAAGGAATTTTTCGGTCTACAGCGCGCTCAATTTCTTGCGCGAGTGCGGCAACATCCAATAAACCTAAATTAACGCCCTGCCCCGCCAAGGGGTGAATATTGTGTGCAGCATCGCCCACCAAGACTATATTTGGCTGAATATACGTTTTGGCGTGGCGCTGGCGCAAAGGAATCGCAATACGTTCTGCCGCATGAATAATCTTGCCAAGTTTATGTTCAAACGCAAAACCTAAACGCGCGCAAAATTCCGCATCATGTAATTGCATCAACTCATCCGCCAATTCAATTTCTGCTGACCATACAATCGAACAAAAATGTTTTTGATTAATGGTTGTCAGCGGTAGAAATGCCAGCGGCCCAGTGCGCATAAAACGCTGCCAAGCAGTTGCTTGATGCGGTAATTCCGTTTGCACAGTGGTAACGATTGCCTTATGGCCGTAATCCCATTCGCGGGTTTCAAATTCTGCCAGCTCGCGCACTTTAGATTGCGCACCATCGGCGGCAATTAACAAACTAGTTGCAATCGATTTGCCATTATCTAATTCGATTTGTACATGGGTACCACGAGCTAGACTCACTATCTTGGCAGGTTGAATCAAAGTGATTTGCGAATGCCCTGTTATTTTTTTTCGCAGCGCAATGACTATGACTGAATTCTCTACAATATGACCCAAATGATTTTCGCGCACTTCGGCGCAATTGAAATGAATATCTGCTGTGCCTTCGCCATCCCATACATGCATATCGCGATAGGCGCAGGCGCGAGTTTGAAGTACTTCATCCCAGATACCGATTTTTGCTAAAAGCTTTTGCGAAGCCTGAGTCAGTGCAACCACACGTGGATCAAAATGCTCACCGTCAAAATGTTGAGCATCGCCACCCGCTTCAATAAGTGCAATACGCAATGATTTTGCCTTGTCTTGTACGGCGATAGTACAGGCAAGGCTAGCCCCCACAAGACCGGCACCAACTATGACAATATCAAACGTCTGCGTCATAAAAACTTCGCTCCCGCAGTGCCCATAGTCTGCGCTGCAAATTGTGATTTAACGGCGGGCAATAAATCCAAACCTACAAACCCTAAATGCCGCAGTGCAATTAGCGGTAGGGATGAACTGGAAAACATGCGCACTAATTTATCGCTAAATTCTATTGTGAGTGTTTGATCCAAAGCTTGGCGAGTCAGATAATCTTGCAACACGCTTAATTCGCCGATTTGTTGACCTGAAGCTTCACCTTGAATTAAGACATCCACCAAACACACACAGTCGCGTAGCGATAAATTAAAACCCTGCCCCGCAACCGGATGTAAAAAATGCGCGGCGTTTCCAACAAGCACAATATGCGAACGAATTTGTTCGCTGGCAGTTACCAATTTTAATTCATAAGCATAGCGCTGGCTTACACGTGTGAATTTTCCAAGACGATTGCCAAAGCGAGTTTGTAAATGTTGCAAAAACGCTTCATCGCTCAGTTCAACAATTTCTGCAGCTTGATCACGCGGCAAAGTGAGAACTAATGCAGATTCTTTTGCTTTTGAAGATTCGCCGAGTGGCAAAAGCGCAAGTGGGCCTTGCGCAGTAAAACGCTCATAGGCGACACCTCGGTGCGCTTCCGTGTAAGCGATATTAGCAATCAACGCAGTTTGGCCGTAATCCTTAGTATTGGAATCAATACCCAAACTTTTACGCAAAGGTGAATCGCCACCGTCAGCTACTACGGCAAGTTTTGTGGTTAATTCAAAAACGTCATTACCAGACTTCACAATTAATTGCGCGCCCGCTTGCTGCGGTATTAATTTTTCCACGCGTACAGGTGCAAATAAATGAATATTACTTTTGGTTTGCAATTGCGCCAAAAGCACACGACCAATCCACGCATTGGGAATCACATAACCAACGGCATCTAAATCATAAGTGCTGGCATCAATTAAACCACCCATAAAATGGCCGGCATCACTTACGTGAACTTGAGCAATAGCGGTAGCGTGTTCCGCCAAACTTTCCCACACACCTAGCTCACGCAAAATCTCTATGCTGCCCTGCGCGATTGCAGTAGAGCGCGCATCAAAACTGGGTTGATATTGCGCTTGATCCTCATCCGCAAATGGCCGTGCTTCTAATAGTGCAATTAGCCAATCTGGTTTTTGCTGGGTAATAAGCAAGGCAAGACTAGCACCAACCATACCGCCGCCAATGATGGCTATATCGTAATTTTTGGTAGTCATATGCGCCTAATATCAATGAGCAAACACTACATTCGCTTCTCTCGCGCAATTGTAATCTACCGGGAGGGAAGAATTCATCAAATCATTATTCGGCTCCCCAAAGTGTTGGCAGGTGCTATATTTATGGGGATTTATAAAACCGTGTTTGTTGATCTGATGCTAATTGAAAGGTTTAGTAAAACCTGACTATTGCTCAATCTTAGTATGTTTTAATACCAGCAAATGCTTAAGTTGACGTTTTGCGTAGAAACCTTGCGCAAAAACAAGAGCATTGGGGAAACGGCCAAGTTCAGCATTGCTAATGCTGATAATTTTTATGATGAAATGAACGCTTATGCTGGCACCTAATTTATAAATAAGACCAGATGCGTGCGACAGAGGAGAGTAATTTGAAACGCTATTTGAACGTAAAAGCAATGATGGTAATTGCGCTCTGCGGACTTGCGAGTTGCGCAGAAGTTAAGAAAGATGAGCAAACCACGGCAAATACCGCGAATGTAACTGCAGCGACTGGGATCACCAAGTTTAAGGCGTATACCCAAAAATTTCCTGACAAAGCATTGCTCACTCAAAATCATGCAACGGGGCATGTGGGCGATTTTTTCTTCACGCATTGGAAAGATGGCGGTGCCGCCTCGTTAGATTTGAAATCCGACGGTGCCTTCAGCGTTAACTGGCAAGGTGGTGGCTACAACTACGTGGGTGGGCCTGGCTGGCATTTTGGGGACAAAAACAGAGTAATTGGCTACCATTTTAATGAAGATAGCGGTGCAAGTTACATTACCTTGTACGGTTGGGGGTACGACAAAACCATGCCCACCTCAAACCCGGCGCACTTGGTGGAATATTACATTTTGCAACGCTGGAGTTACGACCCCAGCCAAAACGCAACCTATGGAAAAACTTTCGTCAGCAACGGGGTCGAGTATTCCACCTACCGCTCTATTCGGGAACAGAAACCCTCAATCAACAACGTCACCACTTTCTACCAATATTGGAGCAAACCTACCCAGCCGCGCCCTCTTGGGGAAGATAACGTTATTGTCTTTGCTGATCACGTGAAAGCATGGGCTGATACCGGCTGGATTCTACCGAATACGGATAACACGGATGCAAGCGATGACCCTACTTATCAAGTGATGGCGGTTGAAGTATTTAACCCAGGTAAGGATGGCACGGCATCGGGTCGCGTTTGGGATGCGACAGCTCGATAAGAATTGTAGTAACAATAAAATTTTTACGTAATGTGTAACCAAGCAACCGCGGTTGCTTGGTTATTTTTCAGATCAGTTAAACATCAATCGTCGCGTGTGAGCATTTCCAACAATTCAATCTTCGGCGCGCAGTTCGTTAAAGGCCGATAGTTAAAAACAGTATCGCTAAAAGCTTAAGCAACGCTCATTAAACGTTCGATATCTGCAACGGTTTTGGGAACATCTTTCGTTAAGACTTCATTGCCGTCTTTGGTAATTACCACATCATCTTCAATACGAATACCTATGCCGCGCCATTTTTTAGCGACGCGTTCATTATCGGGCGCCACATAAATTCCAGGTTCAACAGTAAGTACCATGCCGGGCTCGAGCACGCGCCATTCGCCGCCGACTTTGTAATCGCCAACGTCGTGTACATCCATACCTAACCAGTGGCCGGCGCGGTGCATGTAAAATTCTTTGTAGGCTTCAGTTTTAATTAATTCGTCTACATCGCCTTCCAGCAAACCAATTTTCACCAAACCTTCGGTAATCACTTTTACGGTCATTTCGTGCGGGTCATTCCAGTGGTTGCCGGGTTTGGCGACGGCGATAGCATCGAGCTGTGCTTGCAAACAAATTTCGTAGAGGGCTTTTTGTTCGGGCGAAAACTTTCCGTTAACGGGAAAAGTTCTGGTGATATCCGCCGCGTAGCTTTCTAATTCGCAACCGGCGTCAATTAAAACCAAGTCACCATTTTTTAATGCAGCTGAGTTTTCAATATAGTGCAGTATGCAACCGTTTTTTCCGCCGCCAACAATAGTGTTGTAAGCGGCGAAGCGCGCACCGCTCATTTGAAACTCGTGCATGATTTCGGCTTCGAGCTGATATTCCATTACACCAGGTTTGCAATGTTTCATTGCGCGCACATGAGCGCGTGCCGAAATTTCGCCGGCTTCTTTCATTACACGCAATTCCGCGGCGCTTTTAAATAAACGCAATTCATTTAAGAAATGACTAAGATCTAGAAATTCGCCCGGTGGAGTTGCGCCTGAGCGAACTTTGGCGCGAATGGTGTTAACCCAATCCATCACTTGTTTATCGAATTCGCTGTCTTTGCCCATCGCATAATAAACGCGCTCGCGACCTTCAATTAAGCCGGGCAAAATATCGTCGATATCATCGATGGGAAATGAATCATCGGCATCGTATTCGTTAATCGCGCCTTCGGGGCCAGCGCGATATCCATCCCAGGTTTCGCGTTCGCGATTGCGTTCGCGCACAAACAAAACATATTCGCCGTGTTCGCGGCCGGGAATTAATACGAGCACCGCTTGCGGTTCAGCAAAACCAGAGAGATAAAACAAATCGCTGTCTTGGCGATAATGGTGTTCCGTATCGCGACTGCGAATGCGTTCGGGCGCAGCGGGCACAATGGCGATACTGTTCGGTTCCATCATCGCCATTAAAGCTTTACGACGACGTGCGAATTCTTGTTTGCTGATTCTCATAGCGGTTCTCTTTTGCCAGTCCCCCTCTTAGAAAAAGAGGGGTTAGGGGAGATTTTAATTAATGAATCTGATCTGACGCTGGTGCTGCAATGGCATCCGCAGACGCTTTGTTAGTTTGCGCGGCGTATTCTAAAAATAGCGATGCAGCGAGTTGGCGCACGTATTCGGTGACTTCCATAAAATCTGCTTCATCGGATTCGTCGCCATCTTCTATCGCAATTTGCGAAATCGCGGCGAGATCGCGCAAGCCATCCTCGGCGTCTTCCGCCAAAATACGCGCGGTTGCGCCCGCAGAACCGAACCCTGTTAAGAAACCATAGCACCATTGGCCGAGGGTCGCCGTGCGTTGGCTGAGATCTGTGTCGTCATCGGGCAATAACAGTTTTAATCCAAAGCCATCGCGCAGCTGCTGCAAGCTTACGTGATAAAGATTAGCGAGCGCTTCGCGAACTTTTTCGTCGGGCGCTTGGGTGAAATCCAAGAATTCTACGGCATCCAGCAACCAGCGGATTTCCGTTAATTCTGCGCCGCCACTCAATTTTCCGCAGAGCAGGCCGTGCAATTCTGAGGGGCTGTTGATAGCGCCGAGGGGGGCGATAAGGTTGCAGAAATCGTCGAAGTTAATAGTTTCGGGGACAAGAGATTGTTCAGTCATAAATATAAAAAACCAATAAGTGTAAAAAGCCAATAGATAGTAGCAAGAGAATGCTATCACGACGCATCGCTTAATCCGCGTCTTTCTCTCATAAATGGCACTGACAATCAGCCTGAGTTTGGTGCGGGCGAATTTTCGACCAGTCCTCGAATTCACTTTAAATCTACCCGCTAAGACGCCGCGGCGATTGACCCTTGCCAAGTCCCGCAATATAGTGGCTCACTTACGTACATTTGCCTTGTTATTGGTCACAAAACATCATGTCTGACGAACTCTTACTCTCTTTAGAAACCAAGCTTGATCGCTTAATTCTGCTCACCAGCCGTTTGCAGCAGGAAAATACCGAGCTAAAAGCCCGTGAAAACGCTTGGCAGCAGGAGCGTGTGCGCTTAATTGAGAAGAATGAGCTGGCGCGCAGCCGCGTTGAAGCCATGATTACTCATCTCAAAAGTCTCGATACTGAATAAGATTTAATAGGAATAGCACTGTGGCTAACGAAACTGTTTTTGTAAAAATCCTCGATAAAGAATACCAAGTCGCCTGCCCACGCGAAGAGCGCCAAGCTTTGATGGAATCGGCGCAATTGCTGGATGAGCGCATGAAAGCCATTCGCGGCTCAGGTGCGGTGATTGGTTTAGAGCGTATCGCGGTAATGGCAGCGCTCAACTTGAGCCATGAGTTACTGCAAGCGAAATCTGGCAATGCCGCACCGGTAGGTGTTGCGACCGATAAAGCTGACTTGCAGCGTTTGAGCGATAAGATTGAGCGTGTGCTAGCGGGGAATTAATCCTCAATAATATTTACCTAAAACGCCTGCTGTTGCAGGCGTTTTCATTTTGATCAAGGAGAACTCAATGGACGTTAAACTTTCAGAGATAGGCCAAATTGCGATTACCGTTAGCAACGTAGAAGTCGCTTTAGAATTTTATCGCGACATTTTAGGCTTAAGCTTTCTCTTCAGCCCCGCACCCACACTCGCGTTTTTAGCCGCTGGCAGCGTGCGCATCATGCTGAGCACACCACAAGGCGCAGGTACGGTTGGCGCAAACTCAACGCTCTACTTTAAAACTCAGGATATTGAGGCGAGTTACGCGAGCATAATCGCGCGCGGTGCAACTGTGGAACGCGCTCCACAATTAGCCGCAAAAATGCCGGATCACGAACTTTGGATTGGCTTTGTACGCGATCCGGATGGCAATTTAGTGGGATTGATGGAGGAGAAGCGTTAGCTGGTTTTCCGGTTAGCAAATGGTTTTGGCAGCTCATTTTTCGAACCCCAACTTTTCACCCATCGATCAACCTCTTCTGCCAGAATTATTTCACCCTTGGACACTGACTCCAGAGCCTCTAAGGTTTGTTGCCAACGTATTTGTTCCAAGCTTTGATTATCGATATCCATTTTTATAAGGCTCTGTTCTCGCTAACTGTTGGTAGTAGATTAACTCTTAATAAATATGTATTAAACAGGGAGTCGTCATCCTCGCGCAGCGGGGATCCAGCTCTTAAAAAATCTTTTAGTAAAATCAAAAGCTGGATCCCCGCTACGCGAGGATGACGATTCCCTACTAAATACGAGCCGTTGCAAAAGAAGAAAGTGTTTCTCGATTAAAGATATTTATCGACCAATCCGCTCATGCCAAGCTCAGTTTGATTTTTTGGCGTACAAAATCCCAAATTTTTGCTTAAGTCCAGCGGTTTATAAGACCAAATTTGCCTAAACGGTTATAAGACCCAAGCTTAATATCATTTGCGATTAGCTAGGGGCTCTGGGTTATACTGATCTCCGCCCTGGAATGTTTGCAAACCGACAAGTCCTTGAGCCGATTTCCACAAACTTGGTGGTATCTCGTTAGTTTGGTGTGCATGTCCGCTTGACGGAAAGCCTTAAAAACCACAGGTACTACCTCCTTGAACCTATGGGTTCAAGGCCAGCTTGGTAGCGGCATTTTCGGGGCCTCTTTTCCCTTCTTTATATATCCTTTTTGTGGTTTCCCCTATGACTGGTAGCGACCGCCCTAGCCTTCGCAACTCACTGCGCGCACGTCGAAATTTACTCAATCCCAGCCAGCAAGATGCAGCTGCCGCATGGGCATTGCGCCATGCGATGAAACTGCCGAAGTTTGTACGCGCACAACATATCGCTTTATATCTTCCCGCAGACGGTGAGCTTAGCCCCCAGCCTATTGCTGAACAGTTATGGAAAATGGGTAAACACTGTTACCTACCTGTGCTTCACCCCAGCCTGGATCGGCAACTTTGGTTTGTGGAGTACACGGCCAATGCCGTGCTTAAACCCAATCGCTTTGGAATCCCTGAACCAGACCATCGCCAAGCGCAAAGAATTGCTCCAAATTTGTTGGATATAGTGCTCTTGCCAATGGTGGGGTTTGATCGCCAAGGTGGGCGATTAGGTATGGGCGGCGGTTTTTACGATAGGACGTTCGCTTTCCACAAAGGCAAAAAAAACAAACCTTACTTACTCGGTATGGCCCATGCCTGCCAAGAGGTTGATAGCCTAGAACTTGCGGATTGGGATATACCCTTGTTTGGGGTGATAACAGATAAGGAATTGATTTTGGCGAAGAAAAAGAGTGAAGAGGATTGAGCCTTAAGAAAGAGGTTGCCGTGTCCTTAGCAACGCACTTTTTACTACAGGAGATTGAATCAGGGCGCTTTGGCAACAGCAACAACCGTTGCTTTGGCGCTAAACAGAGTTTTGGCTTCCGCCGCCAGCGTGATGCAAACGCAGAGACAAAACACGGATACCACTACAGACATAACATCGAGCTTCATAATTCACCTTTTCTTACACAGCTTGCGCTGCCCAACTCGCATTGAGCAACCTTGACGCATTGTTATTATTAGAAGGCAGCTAAAGCCGCCCCAACGTCAGCCACAAAACAGCTAAAAAGTGTGGTGAGAACAACAGCATAGTACAACTGTTCAAAAAAGGTACAGCCAAAAACCCCTATTTCATCTATAAATGTGAAAAATGCATCGTTTTTGTGCGTTTAAGCCCATTTAAACTGCCAACTTAAGGATTATGTCGCCTGTATCTTCTCAATTATTCGGTTTTTGCAACGAGGCTGTTATTAGGCAAAATACAAACTTGCACCAATTTGATGACCATTGCTACAGCCCACGATAGGCAAAGCTAGCCACTGTTAATAGGTAAGTTGTGCTTGATTTGGATAGTCGCTACTACTATAGGCGCTTAGGGAGGATTAAAAGTAGGTTGGCGGTAAGGGGTGAGCTTGCGACAAAAATGCAGGAAAGCATTTTTGCACAACCGAAGGTTGCCCGCAGGGTGAGTTCCATGGATGGTGCGAATGAACTCCGCACCCCAACATGACCATGTATTCGTACAATAATAAAATTAATAACGTGCGACGATTTAAATAAAATTTTCCGTGATTCAACACCGCAACTTAAAAGAGTCAGAAATGTTGGGGTGCGCAAGCTCACCCCTCAACCTCCGCGCATTACTTTCCATTCCGGCATGGAAGCGCGAAAAAATTCAAACTAAATTATTTTCAGTTAAGAATTTCCGTCCAAGATGCGCTAAAGAATAATAGTGAAGTCCAGATGAATTTCTGTTCCCCTCATCTAATAAGAGATCTTTTTTAACAAATTCCGCACATATAAATTTGGCAGCATCTAAGTGTAGATTAATAGTTTTAGCTACATCGTTTACACTTCTCCTTTCGACGCCAGAGAAAGCTACTAAAATTTTAATTTCGTTTTCAGTTAACTCAATTGTCTCATCTTCATTTTTTTGAGAAAACTCTTCTGAAGGAACTTCATTAGCCTCAGTTTTAATTAGCGATTTTAGCTCTGCATTTTCTTCCTCAAGTTTTTCTATCTGATCCTTTAATTCTTTTTCTAAAAGAATGAAATACTGCCTTAATTCCCGTGATTTTTCTTTTGTCAAAAGTTCTAATCCTTCTGCATCATGTTTGGCTGACAAAAGCTCTCTCTGCATTTTAAAATGATAATGAATGATACGCTTTGACAAAACTGGTAATGCATAGATATAAATTAATGAATAAATTAGAGGGATAATTATTGAATGAAGTATGCAACCATAATTAATCACAAGACCATTAAGCATGAAGCTTCCATTAAAATATAAATCAATATTAACTAGTTTAATATTCAAAGATTCATTGGAAATTATAATCATAATTACTCTGTAATTATGAATGCACCATGCCATCAAAAATGACAGAATAAATGGATTGCTAACACGCTCATATAAGGTAGCCTTAATTGATTTTATAATATCTTCCATATTGCCACCTAAAATTTAATAATTATTTCTTATTGAGAAAAAGGCGCAACTCTCGTTGCGCCTTTTTCTCAATCCCCTACCCCAAAAAAAACTTATACGCCTCATTCTTCGTTTCATCCCAGTAAGGATAATTCAAATCATTTAAAAACACTTTCAGTTCGGCGTAATCTTTTTTCGGTACTTGCATTCCCACTAACACGCGTGCGGAGGCTGAGCCGTGGTTGCGGTAGTGGAACAACGAAATATTCCAGCGGCCGGCAACTTTGTTTAAGAAAGTCATTAATGCACCGGGGCGTTCCGGGAATTCAAAGCGATATAAAACTTCATCTGTTGCTTGTGGAGCGTGGCCGCCGACGAGATGGCGAATGTGTAACTTCGCCAATTCGTTTTCGGTCATATCCACCAAGTCATAGCCTTGGCCGCGCAACTCAGCGACAAGATCCTCGCGATCTTTTCCACCAGCGGCAACTTGAATGCCCACAAAAATTTTGGCTGCTTTGGCATCGGCGTAGCGATAATTAAATTCGGTGATATTGCGTTTGCCGAGCGCTTTACAAAATTCTTTGTAGGCACCGGGGCGCTCCGGAATGGTTACCGCCAAAATGGCTTCGCGTTGTTCGCCAATTTCGGTGCGCTCAGAAATATAGCGCAAGCGGTCAAAATTAATATTGGCACCGCAGTCAATCGCCACCAAGGTTTGGCCGGTGATGCCATGTTGCGCTACATATTTTTTCAAACCAGCAATGCCCGTTGCACCTGCGGGTTCTGCAATTGAACGCGTGTCTTCAAATATATCTTTAATGCCTGCACAAATTTCATCGGTGGTGACGGTGATGCATTCGTCCACCACTTTACGCAGCACACGGAACGTTTCTTCGCCAATTTGCGCCACGGCTATACCATCTGCAAAGATTCCGACTTGCGGCAGAATCACGCGCTTTTTCTTTTCCATAGCCGCGAACAAGCACGCAGACTCGTCAGATTCCACCGCGATGATTTTTATTTCTGGGCGCACAAATTTTATGTAAGCGCCAATGCCCGCCGCTAAACCGCCGCCGCCGACGGCGATAAAAATCGCGTCGATTTTGCCAGGGTGCTGACGCAGAATTTCCATGGCAATAGTGCCTTGGCCAGCGATCACATCGGGGTCATCGAAGGGGTGGATATAGGTGAGGCCTTTTTCTTCCATTAACTTTTTGGCATGGGCAGAAGCTTCATCGTAACTATCGCCATGCAACACCACTTTTGCGCCGCGCGCTTTGACCGCGTCCACTTTAATGGCGGGCGTGGTGCGTGGCATTACGATGGTGGCTTTAATGCCGAGGTGCTGAGAGCCGAGGGCAACGCCCTGTGCGTGGTTACCGGCAGAGGCGCAAATCACACCGCGGTTGCGCTCTTCTTCAGTGAGTTGCAGCAGCTTGTTGTAGGCGCCACGTAATTTGAAGGAGAACACCGGCTGCAAGTCTTCGCGTTTAAGCAGAACTTTGTTGCCGGTGCGCACGGATAAAAGACGCGCTTCGTCCAGCGGGGTTTCTACCGCAAGATCATAGATGCGGGCGTTGAGGATGCGTTTTATGTAGGATTCAGGCATAGGAAGTTACGGCTTATTTAGGCGTTTAGGATTCAAGAGAGTGAATAGCATGGGGTGGGACATAGTAAACAATTCAGCGCTGCTGGCACACCCCAATCGCGCCTTTTCGCCGAAACTCCGTATAATGCGCGCACTAAAACCCCTCCCAAGCTCACCCGTGAAAGGAGGAAGGCTGAAAATGACATTTGAGGATTCGGTCATGACGCAAGACGAACTAAAACAAGCTGTAGCGCGCGCGGCAGTTGATTACATCACCCCCAAATTATTTAACGATTCCATTATCGGTGTTGGCACTGGCTCTACTGCGAATTTCTTTATTGATTATCTCGCCGCTATCAAAACCAAATTTGCTGGTGCCGTGGCGAGTTCCGACGCCTCTGCCGAACGCTTAAAGAAGCTGGGCATTGATGTATTGGACTGCAATTCCGTGAGCGAATTAGTGGTGTATGTGGATGGTGCCGATGAAAGCAACGCGTATTTACATTTGATTAAAGGCGGCGGCGCGGCATTAACTCGCGAGAAAATTGTCCGCGCTATTTCCAAAGAGTTCGTGTGCATTGCCGATGGCAGCAAATGGGTAGATGTATTAGGCAAATTCCCGCTGCCGGTAGAAGTGATTCCTATGGCGCGCTCTTATGTGGCGCGCGAATTAGTGAAATTGGGCGGTGCACCGGTCTACCGTGAAGGCGTAGTGACTGATAACGGTAATGTGATTTTAGATGTGTATAACTTGCAAATTATTGATCCTGTCGGTTTGGAAAATACCATCAATCAAATCACTGGCGTGGTGACCAACGGTTTGTTTGCGGCTAAACCGGCGGATGTGCTCTTATTGGGCACCGCTGAAGGCGTGAAAACTATTACCGCTATTCGTTAATCCTCTCTCGCCTATCTACCAAAGCCGATGGAATCCTGCTGATTCCATCGGCTTTGTCGCATTAATGCCATATCCCCCTTAACAGCCGCAAACCACCAAAACGCTTAAATTACCTAAACCTATGAGGATTTAAATTTAAGCCCTCTATGTTGCTCAGCGTACCGAAACAACCTCAGCCAAATGCGACTCTGATGGCCTTTCGTGGTTGGCTCCTCAGCGTTTACATCGCGTGCGAGGTTAAGAGGCAGCCATCTACCGGGCTAAATGTCTTGCGAGACATTGCAATTAGTCATGAGAGTAAATGCTTGCGGATCTCAACACCTAATTCGAGGATGAACTATGAAAAATATCTTTAGTAAGGCAATTATTGGGTTATTGGTAACGTTTTCCAGCGCTAGCTTTGCGACTGTTATCACGCAAGATTTGAGCACATTGGGCGTTAAAAATAGCCCAGGGCAAATAACGTGGAATATCGAAACTCCTAATGGGCCAGCAAACCTAGAGTTCGAGCTAGCGGGTTACCGAAGCTTGGATGGCTATAACAACAACTACACGGATATCTTCCATTTGTGGTTAAACGGCACGGAAATTTTTACCGGGTCATTCAACATGGGCGGCGGCGGTTGGAACAAAATTTTGTTTAACCCCAATGGCGGAACGGCAGTGACGACGACCTATGGGGCAACTGACGATATCCACAATTCGCGTCAGGTAACTTGGGAGGGCGGAGTCACCCAAATTGCGCTGCCAATTGAGTTGTTGCTGGGTGTAAACGAACTGATTTTTGCTTACACCGGTTATGCGCAGTCACTTAGCGATGAATCGTGGGGCGTCAATCTTGCCAGTATTACCACCAGCATTCATTTACCAGAGTCCAACAGCTATATTTTATTGCTGATTGGCTTATTGGGAATTGCTACCTTGCGTCGCAAAAGCCTTTAACCTGCTAGTGTTTTGCCAATAAAAATGCCCCGATCTTATCGGGGCATTTTTATTTCTACCTATTTATTGCTACTCGAATTTTAATTCTTGCTGCGATGAATCCTAATCACAAAACTCATCAAACGAATTCGGCGCAAAATATTGGCGAGGTGAACGCGGTTTTGTACCCCGATGGATAAATTAATCACGCTGTTATGCGCATCGCGCTCTTGCACATTAATATGTTCAATGCTGCCCGCTTCCTCGTTAATGCGGTTGGCGATGGTCGCAATAATCCCGCGCTCACTTTTTACTTCTACACGTACATCTACTAAAAACTCGCCGCTCACATTCGCCGCCCAATTGACCTGACTGATTTTCTCCGGGCTATTGCGCAAATCTGCAATATTGCGGCAAGTATCTTGGTGAATAACCAAGCCTTTGCCAGAGCTAATATGGCCAATAATCGGGTCGCCGGGAATAGGGCGGCAACAGCGTGCAAAGCTGATCATCATGCCTTCGGCGGAATCTATGGTGATAGGCGCGTTGTTGGTAGTGCTGCGCACTTTAATATCGCTATCCGGCTTCAATAATTTTGCCACATTGATGGCAATGCGATTGCCGAGGCCGATATCTTCCAACAAGGCATCGAGCGATTCCATTTTGGTATCGGCCAGTAATTTCTGCAGTTGCTCTTCACTCAGCTGTTCAAAATTCAATTGCAAATCATTAAAGGCTTTGCTGAGCAAACGGCGCCCCAGCGCAATAGATTGGTGGTGACGCTGATTTTTAAGGTAGTGGCGAATTGCACTGCGCGCCTTGCCCGATACCACAAAGTTCAGCCAGTTAGGATTGGGCTGCGCACCTTGAGCGGTCATGATAGTGACTTTCTGGCCGCTGAGCAGCGGTTGCGAGAGGGGCGCCAAACGGCCATTGATACGGCAGGCAACACAGGCATTACCAACATCGGTATGAACGGCGTACGCAAAATCCACCGCCGTTGCACCCGTAGGCAACTCCACAATTTTGCCTTTGGGCGTGAATACATAAACCTCATCGGGGAAGAGGTCGATTTTCACATTTTCGATAAACTCTAAAGAATCGCCCGCATTCTGCTGCATCTCCAGCAACCCTTGCACCCATTGGCGCGCACGATTGTGGCTAATATTGACTGGATCATTACTGTTAGATTTATAGAGAAAGTGCGCGGCGATACCGCTGTTGGCCATTTCATCCATTTCTTTGGTGCGGATTTGCACCTCAATAGGCACACCGTGCATACCCACCAAAACGGTATGGAGCGATTGATAACCATTGGCCTTGGGAATGGCGATGTAATCTTTAAATTCGCCCGCTACCGGTTTGTAAAGATTGTGCACCACACCGAGCGCGCGATAGCAGGTGTCCACACTATCCACAATAATGCGGAAGGCGTAAACATCCATAATTTCTTTGAAAAACTTTTTCTTGGTACGCATCTTCTCGTAAATGCTGAAAAGATGCTTCTCGCGGCCAATCACCAATGCCGTTAAATTCTCGCTGTTTAAGCGTTTTTCCAAGGCGGTTTGAATTTGCTCAACCAATTCTTTGCGGTTGCCGCGCGCACTTTTAAGGGCAGCTTGCAGGCGCGTCGCCCGCAATGGGTACATGGTGTAAAAACCGCGATCTTCCAACTCCAAGCGCAGATCATTCATCCCCAAGCGATGAGCGATAGGTGCGTAAATTTCCAAGGTTTCTTTGGCGATGCGGCGTTTCTTATCGGGCGGCATAGCGCCAAGGGTGCGCATATTGTGAAGGCGGTCCGCAAGTTTCACTAAAATCACGCGCAGGTCATTGGCCATCGCCAAGGCCATTTTCTGGAAATTTTCGGCCTGTTTCTCAGCGTGGGATTCAAACTCGATTTGGGTTAGCTTACTTACACCATCCACCAAATCTGCCACCGAATCGCCAAACTGTTTGGCGATAGCTTTTTTGCTGATACCTGTATCTTCAATCACATCGTGCAACATGGCGGCCATGAGGCTTTGGTGATCCATATGCATAGTCGCCAGAATATCGGCAACCGCCAGCGGGTGAGTCACGTAGGCTTCACCACTGCGGCGCTTTTGGCCATCGTGAGCTTGCTCGGCATAGTAATAGGCGCGCTTCACCAAATTAATTTGGGGCGCTTCCAGATAAGACGAAAGCCGGTGGCTTAAGGCTTCAATGGTTTGCAATGCCGTACTCCGAGAGTGGTTGAACGAACGTGTGATCTGAACAAATCTTCATGACGACTCTAATTAAACTGAATAATTACAACAACCTAAAGTCGTTTGTAACCCAGAGTGTAACGCCAAACACTGAATAAGAGGTAAATTTTAGACAACAAAAAACCCGCTGAATCCAAGATTTAGCGGGTTTTGTAAACGGTTTGCGGCGAGATTAAATCTCGTTGTCGTATACACGCTCTGGTTTTGGCTGAGGCAAGGTTTCTTTTTCTAACAGAATGCTTGCATCGATAAAGCCTTCTTCAATTTCACGCAGGGCGATAACAGTTGGTTTATCGTTCTCTGGCGCTACGTGCGGTTCTTTACCACCAATCGCCAATTGACGTGCGCGACGGCTGCTAACCATAACCAATTCAAAGCGGTTATCAACGTGGTTCAAACAATCTTCAACAGTAATACGTGCCATAACTTTGTACTCAGCAAAAATGCGACGAGCTGTCGCCTTAAAAAAGTGGGCGCATTATGCGCTAAATAAGGTAAAACTGCCAAGCAATGCTTATAAAATAACCGTCTTTCTACAAAGGCTTAAGCCAGCAATTCCGTGATTAAAGGCGCGTGTTTTTCCACTTGGCGCGCCAACCGCAAATGCTGGCTGGTAATCAACGCCTGAAACTGCGCCAAAGCGGTGGTGAAATCATCGTTAATAATCAGGTAATCCGCCTCTACATAGTGCGACATTTCGCTCAGGGCTTCCGCCATACGTGCATCAATAACCGCTTCGGGATCAGTTCCGCGGCCAGTCAAACGCTGGCGCAAACAGGCGAGGGACGGGGGCAATATAAACAGGCTCACAGTATCGGGCATAAGCTCGCGAATTTGCTTCGCACCTTGCCAATCGATCTCCAGAATCACATCAATTCCTTGCTGCAGCGTCTCTTCCACCCATTTTTGCGAGGTGCCATAGAGATTGCTGAAAACCCGCGCGTGTTCCAGAAACGCAGAGGCTTCAATCATGCTTTCAAAGGTGGAATGATCGACAAAATGATAATTAACACCGTGTACTTCGCCGGGGCGCATAGGGCGAGTGGTATGAGAAACAGAGACGCAAACTTCGGGATTAGACTTTACTAAGGCCGATACCAAGCTGGTTTTACCTGCGCCAGAGGGCGCAGAAACGGTGTAAAGCGTGCCGAGGTTAGCCATGTTAAAGCCCTGTTTTAAAACGAAAAGAAGAGGTGCAAATTATGGCACAGGTTTTCTTTTTATGGGCAGCTCTGCGGGGCATCCGAACAAATTTGCCCTTTGCGGCGGCTAAGTTTGTGGCATAGTAGTCAACAACTCCCGCACAGACCATCGCTATGCTGCAACAACTTCTCTCTATTACCCAAACCGCCGAACGCCTGCGTGTACGCACAGACTATGTACACGAGCTGGTCAAAAAACAGCGCCTCACCTTTATTCACGGCGAGCAGTTGGATGCCGCACAAGTGGAAAAGCTCGCCAAGTTAATGGATAAACTACGCAACAATGGCATAGCGACTTTGGTGCAGATTGTGGATGAGAAGGGCGACCTAGAATCTGAATAGTCGATCCTAAAACGCAAAAAACTCAGCCTAGGCTGAGTTTTTTTGTGAGCATAACTACTTAATTAACTCGCTGCAGGATAATCCGTATAACCCACCGCCGTTGCACCGTAAACTGTTTCCCAATGGACATCTGCCAAAGGTAAATCTTGTTTGAATCGCTCAAGCAAATCCGGGTTAGAAATATATTTAGAGCCGAATGCTACCGCCGTTGCACCACCTGCGTTAATTAAGGCTTCTGCAGACTCTTTGGTAAATTTTTCGTTGGTGATATAAGCACCACCAAAGGCGGCTTTAATCTTGTCGCCAATATAGTCTTCACCTTGATATTCGCGCGCACAAATAAACGCGATCTTGCGTTTCCCAAGCTCACTGGCTAAGTAGGTGAACAAGGCCACTGGGTCAGAATCGCCCATGGATTGTCCATCACCGCGCGGTGCTATATGGAAACCAACGCGACCAGCACCCCACACAGAGATTACGGCATCGGTAATTTCCAGCGCCAAACGCGCACGGTTTTCAATGCTGCCGCCGTATTGATCGGTGCGGTGATTAGCGCTGTCTTGCAGAAATTGGTCGATCAAATAACCGTTAGCGCCGTGAATCTCAACGCCATCGAAACCGGCAGCCTTGGCATTTTCAGCACCTTTGCGGAATGCCTCCACAATACCGGGAATCTCACTCGTCTCAAGCGCGCGCGGCGTGACATAGGGCTTTTCCGGGCGGATATGGCTGACATGACCACTTGGGGCTATAGCACTTGGGGCAACAGGCAATTGCCCATTTAAAAAGATAGGGTCTGAAATTCGGCCAACGTGCCAGAGCTGCAGCACAATTTTGCCGCCCTTTTCATGAACTGCACTGGTGGTTTTTTTCCAGCCTTCAACTTGCTCATCCGACCAGATACCGGGTGTGCGGGCGTAACCCACACCCATAGGCGTTACCGCCGTTGCCTCGGAAATAATCAAGCCCGCATTGGTGCGCTGAGAATAATAGGTGGCGATCAAGCTATTAGGCACTCGATGATCAGTTCCGGTACCACGCTGACGCGTTAGCGGAGCCATGACTAGGCGATTCGCCAATTGCAAATCACCCATTTGTACCGGTTCAAATAGAACAGACATAAAGCCCTCTCTTAGAGAATATCGAAAATAATAAAAACGCGGATAAAAATCACGCTCAGCAAAGAGTTAATGAGGCAGCGAAGCTGAAACTTCAAGGCGAACTTCGCAAGAGGTTACAAATATCATGCTGAGGCCTAGACAGGTTTACTCATAACCAAACAATCTTATAAAAGCGGCAAAAAATGCTCAATGTTTAATCAAATCGGCCGTTAACCCTCTTACCGAAAGACCAAGAACTAAAAACCCAAAAAGAGGGAAACCCATGATTATTGCCAACGCGCAAATTGCTATGGCTGCCAGCCATGACTACCGCGAACAACATCAAATCACTGAAAAACTCGACTTCTGGCTCACCGCTAATGATAGTTCGCAACAGGCCGTCACCGAACAAACGCACCAGAAAGAGCAGGTGTATATTTCCCAGCGTGGTTTTTCGCTACTGGAGTTACAACGCAACCGGCAAAGCCTCGACCTCAATACCCAAATGGATTCTCGCTCACGTATTAATTTAATGATTTTGCAACATCTCTACCAATCCATTACTGGTCAAAAGATGCAGGTTATAGATCCAACAAATTTGCAATCGGGCAACAGCCCGCAAACGTTGCAAGTAGATGCCACACACCCATCAGCCACCCCAGCCCCGCCAGTTGAATCGGCAGGTTTCGGAATGACTTACCAGCGCCATGAGCGCTATCAAGAACAGGAAAAAATGCAGTTCAAAGCGGAAGGGGTGATTCGCACTCAGGATGGCCGCGAAATCGCTTTTTCAACATCGCTCAGTATGAGTCGCAATTACATAGAGGAATCCAACCTCATAGTACGAGAAGGCGATGCTAAAAAAATTGACCCTTTGGTCATTAACTTTGACGGCAAAGGCGCAGAACTGAGCCAAACAAAATTTGCGTTCGATTTAGACTCCAATGGCACTGAAGAACAACTTGCCAGCCTAAAATCAGGCAGTGGTTTTTTAGTGCTGGATCGCAATGGTGATGGCATTATCAACAACGGTAACGAACTTTTCGGCCCCAGTAGCGGGAAAGGTTTTGCAGAGTTGGCACAGTTTGATGAAGACGGAAATCATTTTATCGACGAAGGCGATAGCATTTATCACAAGCTACGGATTTGGAGCTTTAATGAGGATGGCAGCAGCCAATTAGTCGCACTCGGCGATGCACAAATCGGCGCAATTTTTTTAGGCCATGTCACAACCCCCTTTCAACTTAAAGACGAAAAAAATCAATCGCTGGGTGAAATAGCCAATACCGGAATTTATATAAAAGAAAATGGGCAAACAGGCGTTCTGCAAGAAATTAACTTGACGGTGTAAACATAACTTTGCGTATGCCACTTACACCCAACAAACGTTGGGTGATGTAGGGCGGCATTGCTTTTAAGAATATCCTTATCCTTCGTAAACAATTAACGGTTAAATTTTTTGTGCAATGCAGCCTCAACCGGCTTGGCGACAAACTGACTTACATCGCCACCTAAAAAAGCAATTTCGCGCACAATGGATGAAGAAATATAGGAGAGATGTTCGGCAGGTGTAAGGAAGAGGCTTTCCATAGTGGGTGCTAAAGCACGGTTCATATTGGCCAATTGAAATTCATATTCAAAATCAGAAACTGCACGCAAACCACGCACTACTGCTTGAGCTTGTTGTTGGCGAACAAATTCCACCAATAAAATATCAAAACCCACCACTTCTACATTCGGCAAGTGTGCGAGCGTTTCTTGCGCAAGCGCAACTCGTTCTTCCAGCGTAAATAAAGGGTTTTTACGATTGCTGGCGGCAATAGCGACTACAACGCGATCAAATAAGCGACAAGCGCGCTCCACTAAATCAATATGGCCGTTAGTAATAGGGTCAAAAGTACCTGGGTAAACCACTTTACGCATGGAAAGCTCTCTTTGAGGGAGTTATGAGCCTATACTAATCAATTTAGCAAGGAAGCACAAAACTATGATTTTTATGAAATTTATTTTTATGTAGCTATTAATAACCATACTCTATTTTCAAATCGGCTAAAAACAATATTTTAATAGACAAATTACTTCTATCGAGAATTTTTTAACACCAATTGTGCTAAAAGCTATTTTTAAATGGCTAAGCCGTGCGGAGAGAGCGATACTCTTGAATAGTCATAAGCTATTTATTAGCTATTTCAAAATAGTTTAGCCAGTAAAGATTTTAAGCTCTCTGAACAAAGTATTTTTTAAAAAAAGTTATACACTTTGTAGAACGAGTTAATACTATTTTTTTGGATAAATTTGAACTAAGTGGAGATATTTGCAATGGACAATACAAAGACGACACGCTTAGGCGAGATTCTATTAGAAAAAGGATTGGTAACTAAAGAGCAACTTGATATAGCGGTTAAGTTGCAAATGGAACGCCGCAGGGATACCCATCTAGATCAAAAATTGCCGACATCCTTAGGTGAAATTTTAATTGAACAGGGATTTATTAATCGCCTGGAATTGAATCGCGGGTTAAATTGGCAAATGCTATTGCGTAAAATGACATTGGTTATGTCTTTTTGTGCACCTATGATGGCTGCATTTAGCCCAGGTGCCGCTGCTGCAACCACCTCTAGCTCTTCATCGAGTTCAAGTACAAATTTTTCAATACCTAAAAGAATTGAGGCCGAATCATTTTCGGCCATGAGCGGGGTTGAAGCTCAACCCACAACAGATGTTGGCGGTGGAATGAATATGGGGTACATGGATGAAAAGGATTGGATAGCCTATAAAAATGTAACGATTAATGCACCCGTTGCAGGCAGTTACAAAATTACTTATCGCCTTGCTAGCCCAGGTGGTGGTGGCAGTTTTACGTTAAAAAATGCAGATACAAATGTTGTTTATGACACGGTAAATGTTGCGGATACTGGTGGCTGGCAAACGTGGAAAAATGTTGAGCGCATCATCAACCTACCGGCAGGAAATCATTCGTTTTTAATATCTGTTGCAGCAAGAGGGAAAGGCTTCAATTTGAATTGGTTCGAAGTTCAAAGTGTAGGAAGCCCTCTACCCGTTACCATTCAAGCTGAAGATTATTCAAGCATGAGCGGCGTTGAAAAGCAGCCAACAACAGATACGGGTGGCGGGCAAAATCTTGGTTACATAGATGCAAATGATTGGATGGCGTATACGAACCAGCGCATTTATATTCCTCTCACTGGTACCTATAAAATAACCTATCGCATTGCCAGCCCGGGCGGTGGCGGTAGTTTCGCACTTAAAGAATCAGATAGCAGTGCTACCTATGACACCATTAGTGTTGCAAATACAGGAGGGTGGCAAACATGGAAAGATGTTGAGCGCACTGTAACTCTCAGCCAGGGTACTCATTCGTTTCTTCTTTCAGTTATTGCACGTGGCGCTGGCTTCAATATCAATTGGTTTAAGATTGAAAATATTACCAGTACAAGTAATAGCTCAGCGTCTAGCGCTCCCAATACTCCGACGGTAAGTTCATCGAGTAGCTCATCCAGTAAAACATCGATCACTACTTCTTCCGCTGCGTCATCAAGTGCCCCAAGCACCGGTAATTCCACAACAGAAAAAGTATCTGCAGTGGCTGGTACCGTAGGTCTAAAATGGTTAATACCGAATGAACGTGAAAATGGTGATTTTTTGGATGTAACAGAATTGGGTGGCTATGAATTACGCTACCGCAAAGACACTGACACCGCTTTTACCTATGTCAGTATTAATGATGCCTGGCAAAATTTTTATACCTTTAGCTGGCTCTCTGGTAATTACATTTTCCAAATTTCAGCATTTGATAAAAATGGAATGTATAGCGGGTTTGTGGATTTAGTTCCACGTTAATCAGGTATTACACATGTTCCCGATAAAACAACCGGTAACTCACCGCACCCGCATGCTTATCGCGGTGTAGTTGCCAGTTGATGGGCGGATGATAAACATCATCCCGGCTCGATTCGATATAGATAGTGGCGTTGTCCGCCAGCCAATTGCCCGCCTCTAAAGCGTCAATGACGGTCTGCCAGAGTTTTAACTGAAATGGCGGATCTACAAAAATAATCTGATAGGGCGCATCTGTATTTCCCTTCTGCAACAAACTTACAACATCTGCGTTGATAACCCGCCCTTGCTCTGCGTTGAGCAGCTCCAAATTGGCTTTGAGCTGCGCTGCCGCTTTTGCATCGCGCTCAACCAAGACGCTAATTTCTGCCCCGCGCGACAAGGCTTCAATTCCTAGCACACCCGACCCTGCAAACAAATCCAAACAGCGCGCACCTTGAATTTCTGGCGCCAACCAATTGAAGAGGGTTTCGCGAATGCGGTCGCCGGTGGGGCGTAAACCTTCTACATCCGGAAAGCTCAGTTTGCGACCACGCCAAAGCCCGGCAATAATGCGAAGTTGATTGTTTTGCGTTGTTTTGGGCGACGGTCGCTCGGGTTTCACGGCTTAATTCTCAAATTTCAAAATAGAAGTGTCTGGATTAATGATAGGATAACGGTTTTTACACCCCCTGTTATTAATTAAAAGTTGTTAATTAAGAATCTGCGCCCTATGTTTTCCAAGTTTTTCAAAAAATCTGAACCCAAACCCACCGAATCTACGGCCATCATTGCAGATGCCGCAGAAGCTGCACCGCTCGTGGTTGCAGATACGCCAACCCCTGAAGCTCAAGCCCCCGCCGAAACAACCCCCGTAGTTGAACCCAAACTCGGTTTTTTCGCGCGTATCAAACAAGGTTTAAGCCGTACCAGCAATAATTTTGCGCAGGGCTTAGGTAACCTCATTCTTGGCCGTAAAACTATCGATGACGATTTATTTGAAGAGCTGGAATCACAACTTTTGATTGCCGATGTTGGCTTGGATGCAACCACCGAAATCATCGACAACCTCACCAAAGCCGTCGCCCGCAAACAGCTTACTGATGGCGATGCGCTTTACGCCGCCTTACGAGAACAACTCGCGCTCTTATTGCGCCCTGTTGAGAAGCCTTTGGTAGTTGAAAACCGCGTGATAAACGGTGTGAAAAAACCTTATGTGATTTTGGTGGTGGGCGTAAATGGTGTGGGTAAAACCACCACCATCGGCAAACTTGCCAAACGTTTTCACAATGAAGGCAAAAAAGTCATGCTGGCAGCGGGCGATACCTTTCGTGCGGCGGCCGTGGAGCAATTACAAGTTTGGGGTGAGCGCAATCAAGTGCCCGTCATTGCCCAACACACAGGGGCAGATTCCGCTTCGGTTATTTATGATGCCCTGCAAGCGGCGCAAGCACGTGGGATGGATGTATTAATTGCCGATACCGCTGGTCGTTTACATAACAAAGATCACTTAATGGATGAACTCTCTAAAGTGAAACGTGTCTTGGCTAAGCTGGATGCAGCCGCACCCGATGAAGTTCTGTTGGTGCTGGACGCGGGCACCGGCCAAAATGCCGTCAATCAAGCCCAACAATTTATTGAAGCAGCTGGCGTAACCGGCTTGGCGCTCACCAAATTAGACGGTACCGCCAAAGGCGGCGTTATCTTTGCGCTCAGCAAAAAATTTGGTTTACCCGTGCGTTTTATTGGTATTGGCGAAGGTATAGATGATCTTCAACCCTTTGCTGCTGAACCCTTTATTGAAGCTTTGTTCAATCAGGCCACTGAATAATAAAAGGAGACTTCGTGATACGTTTTGAGAACGTCAGCAAACGCTACGACAACGGCTTTGAAGCGCTTTCACGCATTACCTTTGCAGTTCAGCCGGGCGAAATGCTGTTTTTAACGGGTCACTCGGGTGCCGGTAAAAGTACACTGATGAAACTGATTATGCAGATGGAGCGCCCCAGTAACGGCCAGATTATGGTTGACGGGCACGATCTCAATCGCATGCCATCCAGCCAGATTCCCTATTATCGCCGCAATATCGGCGTCGTTTTCCAAAATCACCAACTCTTATTTGATCGCAGCGTGTTTGATAATGTCGCTTTGCCGCTGCAAATCGCGGGTTTGTCCCACCATGAAATTGGCCGTCGTGTGCGTGCCGCACTGGATAAAGTCAGCCTGCTCGAAAAAGAGCGTTTGAACCCAATTGTGCTTTCCGGTGGCGAGCAACAGCGTGTCGGCATTGCCCGCGCTGTGGTCAACAAACCCACCATGCTTTTGGCGGATGAACCTACCGGCAATCTCGACCCTGAATTATCAGAGGAGATCATGACTTTATTCCGCCAGTTCAATGAAGTTGGCGTCACGATTATGATCGCCAGCCATGATGTTGAATTGCTAAAGCGTATGAACAAGCGCATTCTCGGCTTAGTCGAAGGTAAACTTGTACACGACGGGGTGCTCTGGTGAAATCAAAACGTCCTTCGGTAACTGGCAATCGCCCAAGCACCCGCCCATCAACAGGCGCGAATCGCGGTGCCAGTGTCATCCGCCGTCCCGAACGCGCTGCTACAGCTGAACCCACTCGTCAGCAAGGTGCTGTGCAAAAAGGTGCCGTGCAGAACAAAGTCAAATTGACTGATAAATTTGAAGCCTATTTTGCACATCACAGCACTTCCGCTATAGATAGCCTTATGCGTTTGCTAGAAACGCCATTTCAAAGCCTGATGACATGGCTGGTGATTGCCATAGCTGTGGTTATTCCTGCTGCACTCTATATTGGCTTTGCCAATTTGCAACACTTGGGGGAAAACTGGGAAGGCTCCAGCCAAGTCTCAGTTTTCCTGCGCCCCGAAACAACCGATGCCCGAGCAGAAGAAATGCGCACCAAGCTGGCTACGCGCGACGATATTGCCAAGGTAGTGTATGTCTCACCTGCGCAAGGTTTAGCGGAATTCAAAGCTCAATCCGGTTTGGGTGAAGTGGTCGATAGCTTGGAGAAAAACCCGCTACCCGGCACACTCTTGGTGACTCCTCGCCTACAAAATGGCAGCGACGCGGCCATAACATCACTTGAACAATCTTTGCTCGCCGACCCAGCAGTGGCCGATGTACGCTTGGATATGCAATGGGTCAAGCGCTTACAGCAACTTATGATGCTTGGTAAAAAAATGGTCTTCGGCCTTGGTGGCCTACTCGCCTTGGGCGTCTTACTGGTCATTGGCAATACTATTCGCCTCGCCATCGAAAACCGTCGCGATGAGATTTTAGTGGTAAAACTGGTGGGCGGTACTGACTCCTACGTGGCTCGCCCCTTTCTTTATACGGGGTTGTGGTACGGGATTGGTGGCGGCTTGTTGGCTTTGGTGGTCTTGGGGATTGGCTTTTTTTGGGTCTCCACCACTGTGGATCAGCTGGCCGCCCTTTACCAAAGTAACTTCCGTCTACAAGGTTTAGGTTTCTTTGGCAGCATACAAATGGTGTTGTTGGCAGGTTTGACCGGATTATTGGGCGCTTGGATTGCAGTCTTTAGGCATTTGATCCAAATTCAGCCCCGCTAACGTAAAACAGCTGAAGAAAATGTATGACAAGCATCACTTGTGGAACTTTTCGTTAAGTAGCACTCTAAAAAGACAAGTGCTAGACTCTAGCCACGCAAGAATTCACGAGCTTTAGCTCAGCTTAAAATGTTGTAATTAAATTAATGTCTTACCTGAAATTTAATGCCCTACTTAAGAAGTTATTGGAGAAGTAAATGAGCACAAGCACAAGTCTGCAGCCTATAGGCGTACTCGCCCCCGGCGCAAACCTGAACGCCTATGTTCAAGCGGTGAGCGCTTTTTCTATCCTCACAGTTGAAGAAGAGCAAAAACTGGCGAATGATCTGTATTTTAACGGTAACCTAGACGCCGCGCGTAAGTTGGTTATGGCGCACCTGCGCTTCGTGGTACATATCGCCCGCTCTTACAATGGCTATGGTTTGCCCTTAGGCGATTTGGTTCAAGAAGGCAATGTCGGCCTGATGAAAGCGGTAAAGCGTTTCAACCCTGAAAAAGGTGTGCGCCTAGTATCTTTCGCCGTGCATTGGATTAAAGCCGAAATCCACGAATTTATTTTGAAAAACTGGCGCATTGTTAAAATCGCCACCACCAAAGCTCAACGTAAATTGTTCTTTAATCTGCGCGGCGCGAAAAAGCGTTTAGCGTGGTTGAGCAATGATGAAGCTCATGCAGTTGCACAAGACCTCGGCGTAGATGTCAAACAAGTTCGCGAAATGGAAGGCCGTTTAGCCTCTTACGACGCCGGTTTTGATGCCGATGAAGACGATGAAGAAAGCAGTTATATTGCGCCAGCGCATTATTTAGAAGACAACCGCTACGACCCAGCGGTGCGTTTGGAAGAATCCAACTGGGAAGAAACCAACGTAAATGGTTTAGAGTTGGCTATGCAAAAGCTCGACGACCGCAGCCGCGCGATTCTGCAACGCCGCTGGCTGAACGATGACAAAGCAACTTTGCACGATTTAGCCGATGAATATGGTGTATCAGCCGAACGTATTCGTCAGCTGGAAAAGAATGCCATGAACAAAGTTAAAACCATGATGATGGAAGCCTAAGTCTCCAAAATCATTTAAAAAGCCGCGCCTAGCGCGGCTTTTTGCTTTTTAGGATATGCGTAAAATATCAAATTCTGAGTATCGCAAATGCAACGACTGTTCCTAAGCTTTGCCGCCCTGAGTGGCTTTTTAAGTGTGTGTTTAGGAGCCTTTGCGGCTCATGGACTCAAGTATCACATTGCCCCAGAATTCCCCTCCGTCTGGCAAACCGGCGCGCAATATCAGATGTCTCACGCCCTCGCACTGCTAGCCGTTGGGCTGCTTTATCAGTTCCGTGCATCAAAAGCCTTAAAGCTGAGCGGTTTAGCCTTTATACTGGGCAGCTTTTTATTTAGCGGCAGCCTTTATGCGCTGGCGCTTGGCGCTCCCAAAGCCCTAGGCGTTATTACTCCCTTGGGCGGTTTAAGCTTTTTGGTGGGCTGGGCAGCTTTGGTGGTTCACGCCCTGCGTCGCTAATTCCTCTTTTTTGACGTCAGTCTTTGTTTGGTATTTATGTCTGAAACTTTAGAGTTTATCGCCCCCGTCGCCGACGGTGAGGAAGGCTTTTTAATCAAGCCCGAATTCAAACCCAAATCGATTCGCAGCTTTGTGATTCGTGCGGGTCGCATCACCTCTGGCCAAAAAGCCGCCTTTGACAGCTATTGGCCAAGCTATGGTTTGAGCTTGTACAAGGGGGCCATTGATTTGGAAACCATCTTTGGGCGTAAAGCGCCCGTGGTATTGGAAATTGGTTTCGGCATGGGCGATTCGCTGTTAGAAATGGCGAAAAACGAACCGGAGAAAGATTTTATTGGCATTGAAGTACATCCACCGGGCGTAGGTAAATTGATTAATGAGGCGGGTAAAGCGGGCGTAAAAAACCTGCGGGTCTACATGGCTGATGCTATGGATGTGCTGGAAGATTGCATTGCAGATGCGTCTATCGACCGTTTACAGCTCTATTTTCCCGATCCTTGGCACAAGAAAAAGCATAATAAGCGAAGAATATTACAATCTGGATTTGTTCAAAAAGTGCGCCCAAAATTGAAAGAGGGTGGGGTTTTCCATATGGCCACGGATTGGCAGAACTACGCCGAACAGATGTTAGAAGTTATGAACAGCGCCGAAAACTATGCTAACCTTTCTGCTGGAAACGGTTACAGTCCACGGCCAGAGTATCGCCCAATCACCAAATTTGAAAAACGTGGCGAGCGCTTGGGTCACGGAGTGTGGGATTTATTGTTTCAACGTTGTTCATAATTTGTTAAGGTGTCACCCCTAAGAATAACGATAGAAAGGATTTTAAAACTGCTTTAATTAGCAAAAATCGGCAGAAAGCCAACTAATTAGAAATTTAGGATCAAGCCGTCAAGCAGTTCTCGGATGATCGATCGTTATAATTTAGCTATTTATGGAGATTCAAAAAAATGGCACACACACGTGTAAAACTCTTATCCGCTTTAGTTGCTACCCTGATTTCAACAGGCGCCATGGCAGACAACCACAAATTTGAAGTTCAAGTAGGCGCGGGCCGCGATTTCTTTGAAGAATCAAGAGACGATGCAACCGTACTAAACCTAGGCTTGGGCTATGTACTTAACAAAAATTGGACTTTGGAAGCAATCGCTAGCGATTTCAACACCGAAGTTAGCGGTACCAACGTTGATATCGATGGCCGTCAATACCGTTTAGACGCACTTTACAACATCGACACCACCAGCTTGTGGCGTCCTTATGTTGCCTTCGGTGTGGGCGACCAATCTTTGAAAGTGAAAGGCATGAAAAATGACCGCGACACTTTGCTTAACGTAGGTGCTGGCTTGAAGCACAGCTTGGGTGGCAACTGGGAATTCCGCAGTGACATCCGCGCATTCAACAGCCTTGATCGTGAATACACTGATTTGGCCGTAAACGCAGGTATCAGCTACTTGTTCGGCGCAGAGCCAGTTAAAGCTGCTCCAGTTGCTGCACCAGCCCCTGCTCCAAAAGCAGATATTGATAGCGATGGCGACGGCGTGTTTGATTCTAAAGATCAATGCCCAGATACTCCTAAGCAATACAAAGTTGATGCTGTTGGTTGCCCATTAGAATTGACTGAAACAGTTGCGGTGAAGTTGGCTGTTAAGTTTGATACGGCTAAATCAATTGTTAAAGACGAATACTTAGACGATATCGGTAACTTGGCTAAGTTCATGAACCAATACGCTAACACTGTTGTGACTGTTGAAGGTCACACTGACAGCCAAGGCTCTGACGCTTACAACGAGAAGTTGTCACAAAACCGTGCTGAAGCTGTCAAGCAAGTATTGATCAGCAAGTTCGGTATTGATGCTGATCGCGTAACCGCTAAAGGTTTCGGTGAAGCACAACCTGCTGCAGATAACAAAACTGCTGCTGGCCGTGAAGAAAACCGTCGCGTAGTAGGTGCTGTTTCTACTGACGTGAAAAAGAAACAAACTAAGTAATTCTTAGCAAGTTTCAAAAAACCCGGCTCAGGCTGGGTTTTTTTATTGCCTGTTATCATTACGCTGTCACCCTAAAATAATCCATATCTACAAATGACGTACCGCTCGCGCCCAAACTAAACAGGCTCATCTGCGCAGCGGCCCTTGCTGGCCGCAAATAGATCACCCACCGGTGTGAAGGTTTTCGCATTCAAGCTATAAGCAAATGGCACCAAAAACAATTGACGGCCGAATCTTTTGTTATTGTAATAGCTCAATAATTTTTGTGTGTAAAACACTGGGTGAAACAGGCTTATTTAATAATGGAATTCCACTATTAGAGGCCTCAATTAAACGATCTTTTGCTGTATCGCCGGTAATTAGCAACGCGGGAATTTCCTTTTTACATGCACGCCGCACTGCAGCAATGGCTTGCGCGCCGGTCTCCAAATTTCGCAAGCGATAATCACTAATAATAATGACAGGTTGGTTATGTAGCGCCAAAGTAACCGCACCTTCAATAGTTTCAGCCGCATCGCAGTGACATCCCCAGCTTTGGAATAAGGCGATCATTCCTATGCGGACGCTTTCATCATCATCGATAATTAAAACGCTAATATTTAAATGTGGTTGTTGAACAGCAGTAGGTGAGAGCAGATTTTTAGAAGGCTCTTCAGCAGAATTCAACAGCGTTAGTTTAAACACGCTGCCGCGCCCCAGAACTGACGTAAACGCCAAATTAAGGTGAAGCATATTGCTGTAGCCGCGAACTATAGCCAAGCCTAGGCCAAGCCCTTTGCGACGATCCCGTTCGGTATTGCCCAGCTGATAAAACTCTTTAAAAATATTTTCGTGGTGGACAGGTTCTATACCAATTCCAGTGTCCCAAATTTCAAGTGATGTGTGAGCTCCTCGTTGCCTACAAGCAATCAATAGACCGCCAGACTCGGTATACCGAATGGCATTAGATAATAGATTCCGTAATATAAGCTCTAAAATATTTGGATCAGATACCACAATTGCCGACGTTTCCTTTGACCGATAATAGATATTTTTATTCACTGCCAATGGTGCCATTTCGTTTTCTAATTTATTGAGCAGCGGCTGCAAATGAAAGGGTCTAACCTGAACATCAACTATACCGGCATCAACTTTTGAAAAATCCAATAGAGTATTTAACATCTCAACACAGGCGTCAAAAGCTGAGTTCGCATTGTGCAACACTTTCTGCTGGTAATCGGAAAGGCCGGTGCGCGAAAAAACGTCTAAGAATAATCCAAGCGCATGAAGGGGTTGGCGAATGTCATGGCTTGCAGCTGCTAAAAACTTTGTCTTTGCTTGGCTTTCCATTTCTGCAGCTTCCTGCGCCGCGCGAACTTTACTAGTTTCAATCTCCAGCTTCTCAATCAAATCCTGATTATCTAACCGTAAAAAAATCGTGTTTTTTGTGTGTATGTTCATATTGCGAGCCATGACGATAAATGTGCCGGTTGCAACAATACCAAACAGGCCTATATCGCGGAATTCACTATTGTTTAATAATAGAAGTTTTACAACAGACATACCGCCAATGATGCTGGCCGTAATCACATAAACAAAAAAAACGGGCGAGAGTGTATTCATTAGGCCGACGAGTAGGCTCACCAAAACGGAGATCACAACAATGGAATTAAAAATACTTGCCTCGCTAATGGAAATCCAAGCGAGTGAGCCCCAAAGAACTCCAACCAACACATTGCAAAAAATTAGAAAATAAAACCTAAATTTAAGATTAAAAGCTTCTGTTTTTAACAAAAACATTTGAAGAGCAGCAAAGGTTAAAGAAATCAGTACTGTCAACATCGCCCAAACAGTGAGCGGTAATGCGTCTACTCTGCCCACCAAAAAAAAGTAAAGTGCAACAGCAATGATGGGAGAGAAAATAAGCCCTCGGCTTTCCTCTGTCATTACCATTTTTACTTGTTCTGCCAGTAAGCGATTCTTTTCGAATTTCATCAATGCTCCAAATCCTATTGAATTATTCCCATAATTTTGGCGGCATAAGTGGCTTCGCTTCGACTTGTGACATTAAAGAAAGCCAAAATAGCTTGTACGTGTCCGCGAACTGTGTTTTCAGCGCAGCCTAGTTCTCTGGCGATCACTTTATTACTCAAGCCTTTTGCTAGCAAATCTAAGACTTCATACTGCCGAGTAGTTAAGCGCAAAGTAATTTCATTTAATTCTTCCTCTAATCTTAACGCTGACTTAGCTCCTTTGGTATCTAAAATACCGGCAATAATAGTAATAATTTTTTTAGCGGTTTCCGCTTTGCTAACAAATGCTGAGGCCCCCCGTTCTAATGCTAAACGAGATGTCGTTAAGGCTGCATCAGATGACAGCATAATGATTTCTACTTCTGGCCACTTCCGCTTCAGTAAAGCTATTCCATCTAACCCGTTTAAACCATCCATAGCGATATCCAGCAAAACGATACTCGGAAATATAGATGTTATATGCATTGCATTATGAATTGAATTTGCTTCAAAAACCTGCGCTGCAGGAAAATCTGCCTCTAACACTAAGCGAAGGCCAGAGCGAAATAGCGCGTGATCATCAACTACCAAAATGGCTGTAGGTGGCATTATCGACGGTTATCCAAATAAGTTTTAGGGGCTAGCGTCAAATATACAACATCAATTTGGCCGCTCAGTATAGTCCATTCAGACTATTTACCCTCATGTGCTTTGCCTTCAACATACCGAGAGCGTCAAGGTAGTCTAATGAATGTTTAATGAAATTCAGCATTGCCGCAATCAAACATATCTTAGTCCGTGATTGCTTGTATTGTTCATAAAATTTGAAAAGGTATTTATATGAAAGGCAGCTTAAGCACACTTAAATTTTTTTGTTCTACTTATTCTGTCGGTAAAGGACTCATAGGATTCATCATCATGGGAATGATGAATATGGCGAGTGCATCAATTTGTCCCGGTGAAGAAGCAGGATCACCACAATTACCATCCATAGCAAAAACTGAAATTTTCAACCCTGCAACCCCTAATAAGCCTCATCCCGGTAACCCACAAATTAGCTCAGATAGACGTAGTTTGATTGGTGGTTCGGTTGAAGATGGGGAGCTGAATTTATTATTGACATTATCACAGGCCATTCCCGCTGGGTGTAGCATAAAAATTGACGTTTATGATCTTGCCGCAACGGAAGCAGAATTATTGAGTGGTTCAATTAATGCTTACAAAAATACAAGAGAAGTTTTTATTTTCTCCCATCCTGGACTTTTGGGTCGTAATGAACTCGAAGCGGCGAGTAATGGCACTAACAAAGTAAGCTTTCCCTTCTCATTGTTCGGGCGTTTAAAAACATCCAAAGTATATAACCTAAAAGTACGACTTTTCCCGAAATTTAGCACACGAGAATTCGCACCCTCAGCGGGGGTGCCATTTTCTTTCGAAAACAGACCTTTTGAAATTATCAGTTTAACGTCTGAAAAAAATGAAATTTCTCCAGCTCAGCAATCTGCACTCACTACCATTCTAAATGCATTGCCATCGGAAAATTCAGACATAAAACTTTTGTACACATCATCTAATAAAGATGCCGGTACATTTGTAGAATCTGCTGGAGTTAAGTTGCCTACGATTACGACCACAGTCGATGGTGTAGTCGCTGGAAAACCAACAGATAGGACAAGTTTTTTAGCAAACAAGCTATCTACGATTAAATCCAAGGAAACAAGTATTGGAGATGCAGCAACTAAATTGCGAAAAACGAGTATTGAGGATGTTTCAACTAAATTGGTAAAAAATAATATTGGAGTTGTTTCAACTACAGCAGGGAAAACCACCACTGCAAATGCCTCAACCACTATAACAGTAAAGCTACGCGATTATTTTGAAAATTTATCTGAGCCAAAAACTGTATCTGTAGTAGTAACAAACGTTAATTAAAGTGCTAATAGGATTTTTATGAAGCCTACATCAATAAAATTTATTTCTCTTGTGATTGCAATTGTTAGTATTAATGGTTGTGATTCAACACCTACTAAATCGTATTCTGTTGGTCGTACAGCTATACATGCACCTACTCAAAACTTAACGAATCTTCAGCAGGCTGTTGTTAAATCACTCAGGGAAGGGCAATGGGATAAAGCTAAAACCCTAGCGGAAGAGCTTGTACTCGCTGATCCAAAATCTGCCCAATCGCATTTATTACTCGGGCTTTGTTATCACTCTCTGGGCGATGCGGTTTCACTAGACCTTGCCAGCTCAGGCTATAACGCCTCAAAGCAATTTGTAGGGCAAAGTATGTGGCCAGATTATTTGGCGGGCGTTATCGCCATGCAAAAAAAGAATCCATATCAAGCATTAGAGAACTTTTCAACCGCTGCACTTGCCGAACCGGATAATGCATTTGTGTTTGAGGGCTTGGCCGCTGCGGCCTATGCGTCTGGCGAGCTTGTATTAGCAGAAGAGTCGGCTAAACGAGCACTTAATTTAGCGCCAGATTCAGCGATTGCATGGCGCACGCTTGCCTTAGCGGTAGCGGCGCAAGGGAATGCCCACTATTTGAATGATGTTCTAAAAAATAAACCTAATCTTGTTAATAATGAACAAAACAATTGGGTTAAAGCGCGCACACAAAACTTACTGCGCACAACTGCAGTTGATCTTGCGCAACCCGGAAACATTAATTCAGAAGCACAACTGCATCCAGAAAACACGTCTAGCCAACAACAAATAACGTCTAACTCACTAAGCCCAAAGCAACTCACTGTAGATGTAACGCTCATTCTTTCGGACAAACGCAACACCAGTAAAACGGGCGTTAATTTATTAGATGGTTTACAAGGCACATTTGGTTACTCAAGACCTCAAACGACTATCACGCAAACGGGAGACGTTGAAAGCCGCTTATCCACCCGAACAATAACGCGCTCTATTAGCATTCCAGACTTAACCTATAACCTCAATATATTCAACAGAGGTGACCGTTTTTATGATGCGATTGCACGCCCAAGCTTAACCGGATTCGTAGGTGAAACATCTAAATTTTTTATTGGTGACCAGCTCAACGTTAATGTTGCAGGTATTCAATCCGCACAAATTGAAAAAATTGATGTTGGTATATCAATGATAATAGTGCCTGCAGAAATACGAGAAGATGGTGCTAGGTTTCAATTAGAAGTTGATAGAAGTTTTTTAAGTGATACCAACGCAGGCACTTTTACACAAGCCATAGGGACATTTAAACAAACTGTCAGCGCAACGGCAGATGTAAAATTTGGAGAAACACTTATTTTAAGTGGACTATCTGAATCCGTGAATGACAGTAGCGAATCAAAAACTCCTTTGCTGGGTGATATTCCCATCGTAAACACGTTTTTTTCGAATAAATCACATGCGAAACGAGCACGTTCAGCCATTATCTTAGTCACTCCTTCTCTGCCAACCTCAATTGCAAAAACCGTAAATTACGGCCCAGCCACTTATAGATTATTAGACTTGTGGGATACGGTAATCGAACCAAAGGTAGGCTCAGAAAATCGGATTAAAAATATTAGCCGTAGTAAATCATTTACAAGGTCGGCCTATGGCGATACTCAACTGAGAAGCTTAGATGATGTGAAATTACATCAAGCGCTCTTTGAGAGTATTAATCAATTCACTCGTATTTGATAAGCAACCTAATTTATTGATTTGGAATAAATATTTTTAGTTTGGAGGTGATCTTGCGTTTTTACATTATCCTAACGCTAATTTTTTTATTGCCCGTGAGTTCCACACAGGCTGCTGATAAAACTGCAATTGACCCAACAGTTATTCTACAACAGCAGGTGCTAGAGCTGCAGAAAGAAGTTGCCACACTAAAATCTAGCTTAGCAAAAGTTGTCATAGACCAAAATAAACAACAAAACCATGTTCAAATTATAAATCACGATTTGGTGATTGATTCCATAAAAACTGCAACGATTGTTGCTGCAGATAAGTTAACCCTGAAGTCGGGTGATGCATCAATTGTGTTAACAAAGTATGGAGACATTTTGATTAGTGGAGAGAAGTACGACATTAAAAAAACGGGTGATCTCAGTGTTAAAGGCTCAAAGGTTAAGAGCAATTAAGAGTGTGCACCATTCATTAATTTTCAAAGGAGTTTTACATGTATAGAAAACACAGTAATAATTTTTCTCGGTGGTTTAGCAGTTTATGCACGGTTGTATTGCTCAGCACTTCATTCACCGTTGCCGCAAGTGAGGCTGACGTTGGCAAACAACTTGTTGGTATTTGGAGTAAAACCAGTACAGATAAAGAATCAGAAGATACCGAAAGGTTGTTAATTGAGTTCAAGCCAGATGGCACTTACAGTACCCGGCTGCAGAGCAAGTTGTTTGGCGAAATTAAAAACTCGGCCAGTGGACGTTATTCAGTGACAAACGCAACTAAGGACACTTTTACACTCCAAATTGAAGTGCTCAAGGGCGACCCAGAATTGAATAAAAAAGATGCATTAATCGTAGCAAAAATTCGCCAGATTGATGCGAATACATTGCAAGCTGAAGACGGCCAAGTTATCAACCGCGTTAAATAACCAAGGAAAAACTATGAAAAACTTGAAACCTTTATTCGCGTTCTGTTTTGTAGGTTTGCTTTTATCTATATCGCATTTGGCTAGTGCTGGTGAATATTGTTTTGGTGGTGCTGGCCAAGGTTGCGGCATGTTTGCTGGCGGACCATTTGGTAGTGTTGCCTTTTGTGTACCCAATTTCGGATCTACACCAAAAAAGATGACATGTCAGGTAAGTGGCGGCAGTATGACCCATGACCCTTGTTGCGCAAAGAGCCCTAATGGTGTGTTTTGTGGGGGTTCACCTTCAACTAATCAATGTAATGCCGAATGGGATCGCTCCGTAAATCGGTGGTTGTGGGGTTATAACTGGAAGAGAAAAGTAGATAACAAAAAAGAAAATACCAGTGGTCAGGTTGTTTTTAATGATTATTGCGCAGCAAATGGTGTAGGCATTCATAAAAATGATCAGTCATTTTGCTGTTCAAAAAAATCATTACCCGCTTCCTATTGGGATCGTCTCGGAAGACCGAATCTTAATGTTTGTGTCGAGTAATGTTTAGTGCGATTTTTCTACTAGCTGGCACATCACCGTTGGTGGTGACTAGCTAGTAATCTTTTTTAAGGCGCAGAATTAAACATCACTGTACTTTAATACTCTACTTCTCGAATTACCTCTAAAAACTCATCACCAAAACGCTCCAGTTTACTTTGACCAACGCCGGTAATGGATAAAAGTTCGCTTTCAGTGGTAGGGCGAAACTCCAGCATTTCGCGCAGCGTTGCATCGTGAAAAATAACATAGGGCGGTACGCCGTGTTCTTCCGCTAAACGTTTGCGGCAGGAGCGTAGTGCGTTCCATAAAGCTTGATCTTCGGCATCCACCACCACGCCTTGTTTGCGTGCGACGGCGGTTGCGCTGGCTTTAATTTCGCGGCGTAATTGGATTTTTTCTTCGCCGCGTAAAATTTCGCGGCAGGCGTCGTTTAATTTCAAACCGCCGTAGGCTTGTGCATCTACATCCAACAAACCACGCGCGACTAATTGCCGAAAAATAGATTTCCATTCATCGGCGGTAAGATGTTTACCAATACCGTAAGTGGAAAGTGTTTGATGATTAAACGAATTTATTTTTTCATTGCTGCTGCCGCGCAACACATCAATCACATGGCCTGCACCAAAACGTTGGCCGGTGCGATACACACAGGAGAGCGCCATACGAACAGGCTCAGTAGCATCCCACGTTTGCGCGGGCGTTAAACAGGAATCGCAATTTCCGCAGGGTTGTGTAAGTGTATCGCCAAAGTAGCGCAACAAAGTTTGGCGGCGGCAAGTGGTAATTTCACACAGGCCAAGCATTGCATTTAAACGCTGTTGTTCGTTGCGTTTAAACTCGTCGTTGCCTTCAGAGTTCGCCATCATTTGGCGCAGCTTTACAACGTCTTCCAAGCCATATAATAAAAGTGTAGTTGCAGGTTCGCCATCGCGGCCGGCACGTCCCGTTTCTTGGTAATAAGCTTCAATACTTTTGGGTAAATCCAAATGCGCCACAAAGCGCACATCAGGTTTATCGATTCCCATTCCGAAGGCGATAGTCGCCACCATAATAATGTGGTCTTCGCGCAAAAATCGGCTCTGATTTTTTTGGCGAACCTGCGGCGTTAAACCGGCGTGATAGGGCAGCGCCGTAAAACCTTCTGCACTTAACCACTCTGCAGTTTGTTCAACTTTATTGCGCGATAGGCAATACACAATGCCAGAGTGGTTTGCGTGTTCATCGCGCAAAAATCGTAACAACTGTACCTTGGGTGTATTTTTTTGCTGAATGCGATATTGAATATTCGGGCGATCAAATCCATTCACAAATTGCTGTGCGTTTTCTAATTGCAAACGCGCAATAATTTCTTCGCGCGTGCGCACATCGGCCGTTGCGGTAAGTGCGATGCGAGGCACCTGCGGAAATTCGCGCTGCAACATATCCAGCTTTAAATAATCCGCGCGAAAATCGTGGCCCCATTGGGATACGCAGTGCGCTTCATCAATCGCAAAGAGCGCAATTTTCACGCCGTGTAACATCTCTAAAGTGCGGGGCTGAATTAATCGCTCGGGTGCAACATAGAGCATATCCAGCTCGCCATTGTGCATTGCCAATTCGGTTTGCCAGGCTTCTTGTGGCGTCATGCTGGAATTTAAAAATCCCGCGCGCACGCCAAGTTCATGCAATGCGCTCACTTGGTCTTGCATTAGGGCAATTAAGGGTGAAACCACTATGCCAACGCCATCGCGCACCAGTGAGGGAATTTGGTAGCAGAGGGATTTTCCGCCGCCGGTGGGCATTAAGACTAAGGCATCATCGCCTGCGACTAGCGCGTTAATAACAGCTTCTTGCGGGCCGCGAAATTCGTGGTAGCCGAAGACATCTTTAAGGATTGTGTGGGGAGTTTTCATCATGGGCGCGAGTATAGGGGATTGGGGCTAGGCCGAACACGGGAAGCGTGCGATTGCAGATCTTTTGATTCTATTTTTGATTGCTTTTCTCTTGATTGCTTTTCTTTACACGCAGGAAGTGAAAGGCAAATTGCGGTTTATAGGATAAGCGTTGTCTAATAATCGCCTGCGATTAATAACAGCCGCGCGAACGCACGCGCATCTAACACTGGACGCCCCTATGCCGAACAATAAAATGCCAAACTCTACACCCACTAAATACTTAAGCCTTATTGCCCTGAGCTCAATTCTCGCTGCCTGCGGTGGGGGCGGAGGTGGAAGCTCAACGCCTCCACCCACAACTATTAGCTCTGTTAGCAGTGCCAGCTCCGTTACTGCCAATTCAAGCAGTTCGGTAGCGAGTTCCAGTAGTTCTTTGACAAGCTCCAATAGTTCGGTAGCAAGTTCGACTGTTTCTAGCGCAGCCCCGCTGACCACCTTGATTAAAGTCAACCAAGTTGGCTACAAACCCGGTGCAGAGAAACTGGCCGTTGTACCTGCCGTAGCAACGACAGTATTTACCGTAACCAGAACCAATGATATGTCGGTTGTGTTAACGGGAAGTTTAAGTGCAGCGAAAACTTGGGCGCCCGCTAACGAATTGGTCCAGCTTGCCGATTTTTCGTCGTTAAACACAGAAGGTGATTACACGCTAAGCGTGGAAGGCATCGAAAAATCCGTTAATTTTAAAATCTCCGAAAACGCTTACGATGCCCTTAACGCGGGTGTTATCAAGGCCTACTATTTCAATCGCGCGAGCACAGCGCTCTTAGAAACCCACGCAGGAATTTACAAGCGCCCCGCAGGTCACCCCGACACTACCGTGTATATTCATAAGTCTGCCGCCACGGCTGCGCGCCCAGAGGGCACCATAGTCTCTGCGCCAAAAGGTTGGTACGACGCGGGTGATTACAATCTTTATGTGGTTAACTCCGGCATTAGCACTTACACCTTACTGGCCGCTTATGAGCGCTATGCCGAATATTTCAAAACCCAAAACCTCAATATTCCTGAAAGCGGCGATGCCGTACCCGATTTACTCAACGAAGCCATGTGGAATTTGGAATGGATGCTCGCCATGCAAGACCCCAATGACGGCGGCGTGTATCACAAGCTCACCAGTAAAAATTTTAGCGGTATGGTAATGCCTCACGCAGATACCTCAGCTCGCTATATGGTGCAAAAGGCAACCGCAGCAACGCTAGACTTTGCAGCGGTTATGGCAGCCGCTAGCCGTATTTATGCACCCTACGAAGCTACCTATCCCGGCATCTCCACCAAAATGCTAGACGCCGCTAAATCGGCCTACCAATGGGCAAAAGCCAACCCCGCGATTTACTACACACAACCGAGCGATATTTTTACCGGCGGTTATGGCGATAGCGATGTGAAAGATGAATTTGCATGGGCGGCAGCGGAGTTGTACATCACCACTAAAGACGATAGCTATTACACTGACCTCAAGCCCACGACGGTTACGGCAGATGTACCTTGGTGGGGCGGCGTAAAATCACTCGGCTGGATTTCACTTGCCCACAATTTGGATTCGCTCACCAGCGCAGCAGATAAAACCTTAATTAAAACTCGTTTAAATGGTGTTGCTGCGGGTATAGCGGCTAAAAAAACCTCATCCGCTTATGGCGTGCCCTTGGTGAACAGCGATTTTAATTGGGGCAGTAATTCCGGTGCACTCAATCAGGCGATGATGTTATTGGCGGCCTATGAGCTGGATAACAGCAAAACCGATTACCTCAAAACCGCGCAATCACTGTTGGATTATGTGCTTGGCCGCAACCCAACCGACTACTCGTTTGTGACAGGCTTCGGGGTACGTACACCACAAAATATTCATCACCGCCCCTCGGAGGCAGATGGTATTGCGGGTTCTATCCCCGGCTTTTTAGCGGGTGGCGCTAATGCAGGCCAAGAAGATAAAAGTGGTTGTAACGTTCCCTATCCATCCAACCTGCCCGCAAAATCGTATCTCGACAATACCTGCAGCTATGCCAGCAATGAAATCGCCATTAACTGGAATGCGCCGCTGGTATATGTGAGCGCGGCGCTGCAAGTCTTAACACCTTAGTTGCTACGCACGCTGTAAAAAAACCGCCAAGGTAGCAAATACCTTGGCGGTTTTTTATTGAGCAAAACAAAGCCTGCTTACCTAGTTATATTTCCAATCAAGTAATATCATTGCGCCCACTAATCACAGCAGGGCAAGGTTTTATGAAGTTTCTATCATTGATGATGTGTATATTTCTTATGAGCAGCTGCGGCGGTTTGCCGACTAAAATTAGCTCACCCTTTGCAAAACCTGATGCCGCGCCCACGGTAACACCCTTAACTAGCCCTGAGCCAGAAGCACCGCTGCCACGACGGGTTGATGATGCATTTCAAAAAAGCTTGGGCCAAATTTGGGGCAATTATTTTATTGAAAATTATTCTGATACCCGAGCGCTGGATGTCTTGGTTATTTCTAACCGAAAATTTAAAGGCGCAGCCTTTGGTTGCACCAACGATCACCTTGGGGTAGAGCGTGATACTGCTGCACATTTTGGCGTTTGCAAAATCAATGTTCCCAAAAACCACAGCACCGGGTTAATTCGCTTAACCAAAGACAATCGCCAATCTTCACATGAATTTTTCAAAATTTTAAATTCAAGAACCTTGTCTGAAGTTGCGGTATTCGATTACCTTAAAAAATCGGAACGCTATCCCTTGGTATTCGTACATGGCTTTAATGTGCGTTATGAAGATGCTCTGCTCAGAGCCGCGCAAATTGCCTATGATCTAAAATATCAAGGCCCCGTTGTTTTATATTCATGGCCAGCAGGCGCACGGGATGGATTTTTAGACGAGAAAATAATTACTCGCACTTATGATCACAATTTAAAAAATGCTCAAGACTCCATCGCGCTGTTTAGGGATTTTTTAAATCAGCTAAATGCTAATAATTTGACTGTCAATCTTGTTGTTCACTCTATGGGGCACCAAGTAGTTCTACCAGCTCTAAAAGATTTTTCTGCACAAAACCCAGATGCCAAAATTATCAATGAGTTAATTCTCAACGCGCCTGATTTTGAAGCAGATGAATTTATTAATATTGCCGCTGCCGTTAAAGATAATACGAAACGCATCACCATTTATTGCTCCTATAACGACAGAGCTATGACCGTTTCTGAAATCTATAACAAAAATCCACGTTTTGGCGCCTGCGCATTTTCTGAGAGCATAGACTCTATTAATGTAAGTTTGGTGGATTCACAGACTCTAGGTTTAGGGCACGGCTATTATTCATCGCGCGCAATTTTGGGCGATGTGTTTCAAGTGTTGCTAGGGATTGAAGCTGAAAAAAGGTTATTTATTCGCAAGAGTGAACCTAACAGCACAGAAAAATATTTTTTGAGACAATGACTATATGAAGGATGAATCGCTTGAGGCAGCTCCAGCGTCCATTAGTCTTACTCAAGCTTTTTGGTTTTGGCTAAAGCTCGGCTTTATTAGCTTCGGCGGCCCTGCGGGGCAAATTTCTATCATGCATCAAGAGTTGGTAGAAAATTCTCGCTGGATTTCAGAAAAGCGTTTTCTGCACGCGCTCAATTACTGCATGGTATTACCAGGCCCAGAGGCGCAACAACTCGCGACTTATATTGGTTGGTTAATGCACCGCACTTGGGGTGGTGTGATTGCGGGCGTGCTGTTTGTATTGCCATCGCTATTTATTTTAATTGCGCTCTCTTGGGTTTATATCGCCTATGGCGATGTACCTTTAGTCGCAGGGTTATTTTATGGCATCAAACCCGCAGTAACCGCTATTGTGGTACAAGCAGCGCAGCGCATAGGTTCGCGAGCCTTAAAAAATAATGTGTTGTGGGCAATTGCTGCCGCATCCTTCGTGGCGATTTTTGCGTTAAATATTCCCTTTCCTTTAATTGTGTTAGGCGCAGCGCTTATAGGTTACTTTGGGGGTCGTTACGCGCCGCAGTTTTTTAATGCCGATGGCGCGCACGGCGTTGCAAAAAAATCCTTCGGTGCAGCAATAATTGACGACGACACACCAACACCGGAGCACGCACTCTTTCGTTGGTCGCGCTTCGCATTGGTATTTGCAATAGGTTTTGCACTTTGGCTTATTCCAATGGGTGCGCTCTATTCCATTTTTGGTTGGCAACACGATTTCACACAAATGGCTTGGTTTTTTACCAAGGCCGCGCTCTTAACCTTTGGCGGCGCTTATGCGGTTTTGCCTTATGTGTATCAAGGTGCAGTAGGCCACTACCAATGGCTCACACCTACGCAAATGATTGATGGACTCGCACTCGGTGAAACCACACCCGGCCCACTTATTATGGTGGTTGCCTTTGTAGGTTTTGTGGGTGGTTATGTGAAAGCTTTATTGGGTACCGAACATTTATTTTTATCCGGTGTGTTAGCGGCCACATTGGTTACTTGGTTTACATTTTTGCCCTCTTTTATTTTTATTTTAGCGGGCGGGCCTTTCGTAGAAACTACACACAATAATTTAAAATTTACTGCACCCCTTACGGCTATTACCGCAGCGGTAGTGGGTGTGATTTTAAATCTTGCACTTTTCTTTGGTTATCATGTTCTATGGCCGCAGGGTTTTAGTGGCAACTTTGATATTGGCTCGGCCGTGATTGCACTGGCTGCTGCGGTTGCGCTGTTTACATTTAAACGCAATGTGATTCATGTGATTGGTGTCGCCGCGGTGATTGGTTTAGCTGTGAAAACGCTCTTACCAAATTTAAGTCTATAAAGCTTTTCGAAATGTTAAATTAATCCGCTGCTCGCCAAGCAGTGGATGTTTCCCCACTTTAACCGGCAATACGCCATGAAAAAATAACCGCGCACTTCCGCCCCAAACCACCACATCGCCATGTACCAGCGGCACGCGAATGGTTTTGTCTTCACGCTGTAAACCACCCAATAAAAAAGTCGCTGGCAAACCCAAAGAGACAGATACGATTGGTTGCGTAAAATCCTTTTCGTTTTTATCTTGATGTAAAGACATTTTCGAGCCGACTTTGTAAGAGTTAATTAAACAAGAGTCAGGCATAAAGTTTTCATAGCCCACTTCTTTAGCGGCGCTCTGCGCTAAATGCAAAAAGCTATCGGGCATAGCAGGCCAGTTTTGTTGGGCATGCGCATCGCGCTTTGAGTAACGATAGCCATAAGCATCACTTCTCCAACCCACAGTACCGCAACTGGTTGTAGTAACCGACATAGCCAACCCACTTGGCGTATACATGGTTCGCAACGGCGAAGTTGCTATTAGCTTGGGGATTTCATTTAACAAATCCGTTTCGAATGGCAATGCAAAATCGCGCAGCACAACTGCACCATCGCAAATGGATTCGCGCTTTGTGTATGAGCTATCAGAAAATAAATCTAGGTTCATATCTATTTAATAACTTAACTTGGGTTCGTTAACTAACTTACGGTTACAAGTTAAGTGTATAGGATCACCGTTACTAGACGCCATTCGAGAGGTATTTAAGATGACTTTTATCAAAGAAAAAGACTACAACCATGCCAATGAACGCGGCAATGGCCCAAAAGCGCGTATGGAAGGCGGCGATCAAACTGATGACATTTCAATTAATGACCCTGATAGCCTGTTGCGACCAGAGGCGACAAAAAAACAGGAGAAAAAAGATCCATTTGTTATGCCGAAATATACAAAACCATTACCGCAACAAAAGTAGAAAGAAAATTTAAACATAACGACCAAACAAAAAAAGACCGTCACTATTGTGAGTGACGGTCTTTTTTAGCAAATCATTCAAACTCTTGAGTGATTTAGAAAATCTTGTAATCTATTTTTGAGTCTGCCGATAGCCATTGGGTGCTCCAAAAATTCTGCTATGTCCATTAGTTTCCAATACTGACCTTCCTCGCTAAATTGAATGGCAGCAATTTCTTCTGGCCTTCCTTTGGCAACAAAAAAATATGAATAACCCGTATTGTTATAGTTAATGCCTTTTGCCTTGTAAATCAATCGTGATTCTTCCAGCTTTATCCCAAACTCTTCTTCCAATTCCCGTAATACACATTGTTCTGCTGTTTCATCGCCTTCGCGTACACCGCCGGGGAAATCCCACATACTGGGAAAAGGGATATGTACGAAATTATCGCGTAGATAAACGAGTAGCTTATTATCTATGAGATAGGCGAGTTTGCAGGCGGTGAATTTTTCAAGCATAGAAACCACAAATTTTCATACGAAGTGCAATTGCAGGTTGGCGGTAAAGCGCGAGTTCACGAGCGATGCACCCCAACATGATAATGTTTCATTAAAGGAAAAAATATTTAAGAAACTCGTTTCGAATTAGCTACCAGTTCTTTGCGAGTCAGATATGTCGGGGTGCGCAAGCTTACCCCCACATACTTTTGGTTTTGGGTAACTTACAGCACATATACATTCTGCTTATCTTTTTTAGTTTAGGTCTTCAAGATACTCAATTAGACCACTGTAAAACTGCAAAATAATACCCTTAATCTGCTGTAGTCCGTAATTCTCACCTTGAAAATCAAGGTAGAGATCAGGATCCGTTGAGGTGAAAAAATAATCATACCAATCGCGAATCGGTGGATCTTGGCTAATTGTGTTTATACTATTTTTATCCCTCCAATGAAAATGTTTACTAGCATTAGCAGTATGAGCGCAAATTGATAATACATTTTCGATATGACGCTTTACACCGTTATCAGGATTAGGCACACAACTTAAATCGGCGATCCACTTTATGGATAGGTCTGGTATGAGCCAGCTTTTTCGTTTCTTGGTTGGCTCAGAAAATGGCTGCGGAGAATTCTCTGACAAGTAAAATTTTTGAATCCACTCTGAAAGAACAGCGGCAGTAATTATAAAATTAAACACATCATATGGATGCGGAGCAGCATCAAGTTTTTCAGCATCATGCTTTAGTTTTGATAAGAGTTCCTTTGGGTTAGCAATGCCATAAGAAAGATGTTCCATTGTTTTATTTGATTTTTCCAAGACATTCTCTCCTTATCCTAGTATCTGTAAATAATTGATGCTTCGCGTGTAAAAAAGGCGATCCGAAGATCGCCTTTTTTATTTGCAACCGAAGGTGATTAACCCTTCGCACGCTCTTCCAAAATCGCAACCGCGGGCAATACTTTTCCTTCTACGAATTCAAGGAAAGCACCACCGCCGGTAGATACGTAAGAAATCTTGTCAGCCAAATTCCACTTGTCGATAGCTGCTAAAGTATCGCCGCCGCCTGCTACAGAGAATGCATCGCTTTCTGCAATGGCACGAGAAATAACCTCTGTGCCTTTTGCGAATGCGTCGAATTCAAATACGCCGCAGGGGCCGTTCCATAAAACGGTTTTGGCGTTTTTAATAATTTCTGCAACGCGTGCTGCAGTTTCTGGGCCGTAGTCGATAATTTCTTCATCAGCTTGAATTTCACTTGGCTTTTTAACTGTAGCCACCGAATTGTGGTTCCAGGATTTAAAACCTTCTTTGGTTACACGCACGTCGGTTGCGAACACAACTTCGGTGGTTTTGCACAGGCGTTGTGCTTCTGGGATTAAATCTTTTTCGTAAAGTGAATTGCCAACTTGGTTGCCTGCAGCTGCTACGAAAGTGTTAGAGATACCGCCGCCTACAACAAGAATATCGGCGATTTTTGACAAAGCATCCAACACGCTCAATTTGGTCGATACTTTTGACCCGCCAACGATTGCCACTAATGGGCGCGCTGGGTTATCCAATACTTTTGCAAGCGCTTCTAATTCACCAGAGAGCAATGGGCCTGCACAGGCGATAGGTGCAAATTTCGCAACGCCGTGGGTTGAAGCTTGGGCGCGGTGCGCGGTGCCGAAAGCGTCCATTACAAACACATCGCAAAGCGCTGCCATTTTTTTAGAAAGCTCATCAGAATTTTTACCTTCGCCTATATTGAAGCGCACGTTTTCTAACAAGACTAAATCGCCTTGGTCGGCAAAGCCATCAACCCAATCTTTTACAAGTGGAACATTGCGGCCAAGTTTTTCGCTCAAGTATTTTGCAACAGGTGCGAGTGAAGAAGCCTCTTCATAAACGCCTTCATCCGGGCGGCCAAGGTGCGACATCACCATCACTTTTGCGCCAGCAGCGAGTGCGGCTTTAATAGTTGGAATGGATGCGTCGATACGTACAGCAGATGTGATACGGCCATCTTCCAAAGGTACGTTTAAATCTTGACGAATAAGAACGCGTTTGCCCGCGAGGTCTTGGTCTTTCATGAGTTTTACAGTCATATTTTTTACCAGTGTTAGGGGCTCCGAATAAGAACCGATTTGCAGTTTGAGAAAGAGGTGGAGTTTACAGAATTCGTCTTATCAAATCTCGCTTATCAACAGGGATTTCTGGTTAATTCGAAATGACCTTAACCTTGGCAGGGTTCAGTCTGGGCTTTGGGGTACCTATTAATCAGGCTCTTTAGATGTATTTTTAGTCAACTTCTTTTTCGCCGATTCAATTTGCTGAATGCTGTTGTCAGGTTTAGGCAAATTTTCTGGCATGGTGCCGCCCAAGTCTTTAATGGTATCGCGCACTTTTTTACCCACCTCAAAATGGGTTTTGTTCGCTTGGGCTTTACCCTGTACTTGATCGCGCCGTAGCTTTTCTTCGGTTTGGGTAGCGCGGAAGAGATTTGCAGCAAGTTCCGTACTGCCCATGTGGTCGAGTATTTTTTGGCTCTTTTTTAGCCCTTTGTGAGCATGAATATCTTTATTTCCTAAGCCGCCGTAGAGACCTTTGTAACCATGATCTTGAAAAATGGCGTAATCCAGCGGTGTTTCTACTCCTGCTTCTTTTGCTGCTGCAGCCAAGTGTCTGTTATGTAGCCAGCTCATTGCGAATAGCTAGGCGCTTGTCATCTTCACTCAGTTGTGTGAATTTTTCTTCGTCTGCCAATTCTTGCCTACGGGTTTGCAGGGCAAAATAGGTTTGCCCATTGGCAATAACCGGTTTGGATGGGTCACCGTTTTGTACGATCAGGTAACAGGCATAGCGGGAGAGGCGTACATCTGGTAACTCGCGGCGAGCACCTGACCCTATTTCGACCATATCGAGGACATCCTCGAAATGGTCGTCAACGGGTTGGCCGCTGTTTTTGCAAGCTTCGCGGGCACGCTCTAACACCGGCAGAAAATGGCGATATTCGGAATAGTCCAGCACCTTAGCTAGCGGGCGCGCCAGCCAGAATTCATTGCCCTCTTCATCGGTGTGCTTGATATTTTCGAAGGTAATATGGTGTTGAGAAAGTGTGTTATTCGGCATGGCATATCCTTATGGTTGACGAAAGATAATTGTGGAACATCTAAATTAAGAAGGCTTCATCTAAAACATGCAGTAAATTTATCTGCGTTTGTAGCTTTTTTTACTTCAATAGTCAAAATTGTTTTTTCAATGCCCCAAAACAAAACACCCGACTTGCGTCGGGTGTTTTTTAGTTTGTGTGAAGAGTTTAGTCTTCTAACAACTCTTCCACAGTGCTTACGATGTTATCGACGGTGAAGCCGAAGTAGTCGAGTAGCGCTGGGCCGGGAGCTGATTCGCCGAAGCCGGTCATACCGACAACTGCGCCATCCAAACCAACATATTTAGCCCAGTAGTCTACGTGCGCAGTTTCAACCGCAACGCGCGCCGATACACCCAGTGGCAATACTGATTCTTTGTAGGCAGCGTCTTGGCGATCAAACACAGAGGTTGAAGGCATAGACACAACGCGAACATTGCGACCTTTGGCTTTCAAGGTTTCAGCAGCTTTAACGGTTACGCCAACTTCAGAACCGGTAGCGATCAGAATGGCTTCTGGCTCGCCCACAGAATCCACCAACACGTAACCGCCTTTGGCGATATTAGCCACTTGTTCTGGAGTGCGCGCAAACGCATCCAGGTTTTGACGGCTGAATACCAAAGCCGATGGGCCAGTTCTGCGCTCGATAGCCGCTTTCCAAGATACGGCCGATTCCGCTGCATCGCCTGGGCGCCATGTATCGAGGTTTGGCGTCATACGCAAGCTTGCCAAGACTTCGATGGGCTGGTGAGTTGGGCCGTCTTCACCTTGACCGATTGAGTCGTGGGTGTAAACGAAGATGTTTTGCAGTTTCATTAGCGCCGACATACGCACAGCGTTGGCCGCGTATTGTTGGAACATCAAGAAGGTTGCGCCGTAAGCGATGAAACCGCCGTGAGCAGAAATACCGTTCATGATGGCGCTCATGCCGAATTCGCGTACACCGTAATAGATGTAGTTACCGCTAGCATCAGCGGCTTCAATACCTTTAGAGGTTTTCACCAAGGTCAGGTTAGAACCGGCCAAGTCTGCAGAGCCGCCCAACAATTCTGGCAATAAAGGAACGAAGGCAGCAATAGAATTTTGCGATGCTTTACGGCTGGCAATTTTCTCGCCTTTGGCTTGGCTTTCTTGAATGAATGCTTCGGCTTTTGCAGCGAAGTCGGCAGGCAATTCACCTTTGATTACGCGGCGATCAAATTCAGCAGCCAGTTCTGGGTGCGCAGCTTTATAAGCGGCGAATTTCTCTTCCCACGTTTTTTCAGCAGCAGCGCCTTTGGCTTTTGCATCCCAACCCGCGTACACATCAGCAGGGATAACAAAAGGCTCGTATTCCCAACCAAGGGTTTTACGAACCAATGCAACTTCTTCCAAACCTAAGGGCGAGCCGTGGCAATCATGCGATGCTTGTTTGTTGGGAGAACCGAAACCAATGATGGTTTTGGTGATAATCAAGGTTGGTCTTGCGGTTACAGACTTGGCTTCTTCGATAGCCGCTTTAATCGCAGCTGCATCGTGACCATCTACGCCACGGATTACGTGCCAGCCGTAAGCTTCAAAGCGTTTTGGGGTGTCATCGGTAAACCAGCCTTCTACGTGGCCATCGATAGAGATGCCGTTATCATCGTAGAACGCAATCAGTTTGCCCAAGCCTAAAGTGCCTGCCAAAGAGCAAGCTTCGTGGCTAACGCCTTCCATCATGCAGCCATCGCCGAGGAAAACGTAGGTATGGTGATCAACAACAGTGTGGCCTTCGCGGTTGAATTGCGCAGCGAGAATCTTTTCAGCTACCGCCATACCCACGCCGTTGGCGATACCTTGGCCAAGTGGGCCAGTAGTTGTTTCCACACCCACAGTGTAGCCGCGCTCAGGGTGACCTGGAGTGCGTGAATGCAATTGACGGAATTGCTTAAGGTCGTCTATTGCCAAATCGTAGCCGCTCAAATGCAACAACGAATAAATCAGCATAGAGCCGTGACCATTAGACAATACGAAACGGTCGCGATCAGCCCAGTTAGGGTTGGTTGGGTTGTGCTTTAAAAAGTCGTTCCACAGAACTTCGGCGATATCGGCCATGCCCATTGGTGCGCCAGGGTGACCAGAATTAGCTTTTTGTACTGCGTCCATAGAGAGGACGCGAATGGCGTTAGCCAAGTGTTTACGGGAAGGCATCGTGAGAAGCTCCTAGGTTAAAGGCCTCAGCGTTAAAGGCATTAGCGTTAATAAGCATTAAGCAAGTTGATGCGTTAGCGGTTTAAGGCGATCTCTGGCGGATCTTTGAGTCACCAGTACCCTAAATGGCACAGTGCTGCTGATATCGTTGGATGGTTCTACTTTTTAGAGCACTTTGCTCTACAGAACACTCTGCGCTTGCTGCTCCATAACTCGCGAAATTTTTATTAACTCGCAAACTAAACCGAGAAACAGAAGGCCCCCTCGCCAGCTCTTATTGCGGCAAACAGGGGCGCACATTCTCGCTCAGCCGCGGCTATGGGTAAAGTAAAGTCTGCAAAATGAGCCATCCAAAGAACGCGCATAATATAGTTAAATGGACTATATGGTCAATTCATGTGTTTTTAACCAAGGCTTTTGGCCTATCGCAATAAAAAACATTGCACCTATATCGAAATATTTTGATATAGGTTTTTCCGCCTGCTAGACTGCACATCTATGAATAATCTCCTTGAACAAGAAAATCTCAATTTCCCCGTGCTCACCGAGCAAGTCAAGCTGCCAGATGCACCTTTAATAGACGTGCCTGTGTTAACCGACTTAGCCATTGCGCCCTCGGAGCTACCTTTGGATGCCCCGCCCATACTCACAGATATCGTGGAGCCCGCGCCTGTGCCTCTATTGGAGGCGCAATCTCTACCCAATTTGCTCAAAGCAGCAGGTGATGGTTTTCGTTTAGAGATTTTGCGCGTACTCGCGCAGGATTCCTTTGGCGTACTGGAACTGTGCCGCATCTTTGCCGCCAAGCAATCTGGTATGAGTCATCACTTAAAGGTACTCACCAGCGCAGGTTTGCTCAGTACCCGCCGTGAAGGCAACAGTATTTTTTATCGTCGTGCCTATTTGGTACCCGATAGCCCGCTCGCCAGTTTGCAGCAAGCTTTGTTTGCGAGTATCGATCAGTTACCCATTACCGAGGCGGTGCAAACTCAGCTACGGGAATTGGAACAAGAACGCAGCCTTGCCTCGCAACATTTTTTTGCTGAGAACGCGCACAAATTTCGCGAACAGCAAGATCTAATCGCCAGTTACCCCGTATATGCAGAGCACATGATCCAGCTGCTCAACAATACACCCCTACGCAACTGGACATTGGCACTCGAAGTTGGCCCAGGTGAAGGTGAGTTTCTTCCGGTACTTGCACAAAAATTTTCGCAAGTCGTCGCTCTGGATAGTTCTGCTGAAATGTTAAGCAAGTCAAAAGACTACGCACAAAAGCAAAATTTACGCAGCATGGAATTTATTCATGGCGATACCCATGTACTCGCCAAGAAAAAAGTCTTAGCGGATTGCATAGTGGTCAATATGGTGTTGCACCATACACCTTCGCCAGCGGATATTTTTCAGGATTTAAGCAAATCGCTCGCACCGGGTGGGGCGTTATTAATTTGCGATTTATGTCGCCACGAACAAGCTTGGGCGCGCGAAGCCTGCGGCGATTTATGGCAGGGCTTTGAACCACAGGATTTTTCGCGCTGGGCCAGCGCTGCAAGTTTGACTGAAGGCCAAAGTGTTTATTTTGCGTTGCGCAATGGTTTTCAAATTCAGTTAAGGCAATTTTTTAAACCGGCGAATTTTTAAACCCAACCCTCCCCTTGGACAGAGGAGGGAGCAACTTGTACTCCGCAAATTACATTGGGAGTAAGCTCCTCCCCTCTTTTCAAGGGGGAGGGTGTTAAAGATCTAATTTATTTTTAGTTATTTTTTACAGGAAACCAACATGTCTGAATATTCCGTATTTACTTCTGAGTCTGTATCTGAAGGCCACCCCGATAAAATGGCAGATCAGATTTCTGATGCTGTGCTCGATGCGATTATTAAAGATGACCCCAACGCGCGCGTTGCGGTAGAAACCTTGGTAAAAACCGGTATGGCAATTGTTGCCGGTGAAGTGCGTACATCAACTTATGTAGATTTGGAAGATTTAATTCGCCAAGTCATTTTAGATATCGGCTACAACTCTAGCGATGTTGGTTTCGATGGCGCTTCGTGCGCAGTATTAAATGCAATTGGCAAACAATCTTCAGATATTGCCATGGGTGTTGATGAAGCAACCGATAAAGATATGGGTGCCGGTGACCAAGGTTTAATGTTTGGTTACGCCACCAACGAAACTGCTGTGTTAATGCCTGCGCCCATTTTTTATGCGCATCGCTTGGTAGAAAAACAAGCGCAATTGCGTAAAAGCGGTGTATTGCCTTGGTTGCGCCCCGATGCAAAAAGCCAAGTCACTTTACGTTACGAAAACGGCAAACCAGTGGCAGTTGATGCGGTTGTGCTTTCAACTCAGCACAGCCCAGATGTAAAACAATCTGAGATTCACGAAGCTGTGCGTGAGTTAATTATTAATCACGTGTTGCCTGCAGAATGGTTGCATTCTGGTACGCAATATCACATCAACCCCACCGGCCAATTTATTATCGGCGGCCCAGTAGGCGATTGCGGTTTAACAGGTCGTAAAATTATTGTGGACTCTTACGGCGGTATGGCGCGTCACGGTGGTGGCGCATTCTCTGGTAAAGATCCATCAAAAGTTGACCGCTCTGCTGCTTACGCAGGCCGTTATGTTGCAAAAAATTTAGTGGCTGCCGGTATTGCAGATCGTTTGGAAATTCAAGTGAGCTACGCGATTGGTGTTGCTGAACCGACTTCAATTTCTGTTAACGCATTTGGCACAGGTAAATTACCGGATGCAGAAATTGTGAAGTTAGTACGCGAGCACTTTGATTTACGCCCACGCGGCTTAATTGAAATGCTTGATTTGAAACGCCCAATTTATCGTCAAACTGCAGCTTATGGCCACTTCGGTCGCGAGCTGCCTGACTTTACGTGGGAAAAAACGGATAAAGCAGAAGCATTGAAGAAAGCACTTTAGAAAACAAACCCCCTCCCAACCTCCCCCTTGAAAAGAGGGAGGGGCTTACTCCCAATTAAATTTGCGGAGTGCCATCAACCCTTCTCTTTTCGAGTGAAGGGTTGGGGTTAAAAAATTCAAATTCAAAACAGGATTCCACTATGAGCTTCACCGATTACAAAGTTGCCGCCAAAACCCCAGAAGCATTTGCACAAGATGCTAACTGGGGTCGTAAAGAAATTGATATCGCTGAAGGCGAAATGCCAGCATTGATGGCGTTGCGTCGTAAATACAAAAGTAGCAAGCCTTTGGCCGATGCAAAAATTATCGGTTGTATTCACATGACCATTCAAACAGCCGTATTGATTGAAACACTGATAGATTTGGGTGCAGAAGTACGTTGGTCATCGTGCAATATTTTCTCAACACAAGACCACGCAGCAGCAGCAATTGCAGCAGCGGGAATTCCGGTGTTCGCATGGAAAGGTGAAACCGAAGAAGAATTTTGGTGGTGCATCGAACAAACCGTATTGAAAGATGGCAAGCCATGGGCTGCCAATATGATTCTTGATGATGGCGGTGATGTAACCCAAATCGTGCACGAAAAATATCCACAAATGCTCGATGCGATTCACGGCATTTCTGAAGAGACAACTACTGGCGTTCATCGCTTGTTGGATATGTTGAAAAAAGGTCAATTAAAAGTGCCAGCCATCAACGTTAACGATGCAGTTACCAAAAGTAAAAACGACAACAAATACGGTTGCCGTCACAGCTTGAACGATGCGATTAAGCGCGGCACTGACCATTTGCTCGCGGGTAAAAAAGCGTTAGTAATTGGTTACGGCGATGTGGGTAAGGGTTCTGCCGCATCACTGCGTCAAGAAGGCATGATTGTAAAAGTGACTGAGATCGATCCAATCTGTGCAATGCAAGCGTGCATGGACGGTTATGAAGTTGTATCGCCCTACAACGACGGCATCAACACTGGCAACTATGAAGATATTAATCATATTGTTCTCGGCACTACTGATTTGGTTGTAACGACTACTGGTAACGTAAACGTGTGCGACTCTGCCATGTTGCGTGCATTAAAACGCAGCGCTGTAGTGTGTAACATCGGTCACTTCGATAGCGAAATTGATACAGCCTTTATGCGCAAAAATTGGGAGTGGGAAGAAGTTAAACCACAAGTGCATAAAATTTATCGCGATAAAGCAACTAACGATCATTTGATTCTCTTGTCAGAAGGCCGCTTGGTAAACTTGGGCAATGCCACTGGTCACCCATCGCGCATTATGGATGGTTCTTTCGCCAACCAAGTGCTTGCACAAATTTATTTGTACGAGCGTAAGTTTGCCGATTTGCCAGCAGCGCAAAAAGAAGAGCATTTGTATGTTCGCGTGTTGCCTAAAAAATTAGACGAAGAAGTAGCAAAAGACATGGTAGAAGGTTTTGGGGGCGTGATTACCAAACTCACACCCAAACAAGCGGAATATATTGGTTACCCTGTAGACGGGCCGTTCAAACCAGAAAGCTACAAATATTAATTTATATTTTTTTGTAGATTGGGTAAGGAACGCACCCCAACCTGTCTGACTCGCCAAATGAAATGTTTATATTCAGAACGCGAATTAAATCCGAGTACTAGAAGTTAATAAGCGTTAATTGTGTTGGGGTGCGTTCCTTACCCCAACCTACGCAATTTACAGGATAAGAGTATGACCGACTCACAACCGCGTTTAAGTTTTGAATTCTTTCCGCCAAAAACGCCGGAAGGAAAAGAAAAGCTAATTAAAGTGCGCGATCAGCTCAATGAATTTGAGCCAGATTTCTTTTCAGTAACCTATGGCGCTGGCGGTTCAACCCGCGATAACACCAAAGGATTAATTACCCAATTCATGCAAGAAGGTATTGCTGCTGCACCGCATTTGTCATTTGGTAATGACGATGAAGCGACGATTCTGCAATTGCTAAATGAATATAAAACCGCTGGTGTAGATCGCATTGTGGCTTTGCGTGGTGATGTGCCCTCTGGTATGGGCGGCATGGGTCAATTGGTTTATGCCAATGAGTTAGTAGCGTTTATTCGCAAACACTTTGGCGCGCACTTTCATTTAGAAGTTGCGGCTTATCCGGAAATTCATCCGCAAGCAAAAAGCTATGGCGATGATGTTGGGTTTTTAAAAGGTAAGTTTGATGCAGGTGCGAATAGCGCTATCACTCAATACTTTTTTAATCCCGATGCTTATTTTTATTTTATGGAGCAATGCCATAAAGCAGGCATTACTCAACCGATTTACCCCGGCATTATGCCCATCATTAATTACCGCAACCTAACACGTTTCTCTGATTCTTGCGGTGCTGAAATTCCGCGTTGGTTGCGCAAAGCGTTGGAAAACTACGGCGATGATGATGCAAGCTTAAAAGCCTTCGGCGTAGATTTGGTGACAGAACTGTGCGAAGTGCTCCTAGAAAACGAAGCTCCCGGTTTGCACTTTTACACCATGAACCAAACTGAACCCACCGCACAAATTGTGAAAAATTTGGGTTTGGTACCAGTAGAGTGATTTAATTTTTTTGAATCAATTAAGCCCTGCCAATGCAGGGCTTTTTTATTTAGATAAGGTTTTTTGGGGTTGAAGTTTGCATGCCATCTAAAATCGATACTTTCATAGCGCCTCCATGTCATGCCGAGATTGAAGTTCTTTTTCAAGACGAGCATCTGCTACTCATTAATAAACCCAGTGGCTTATTAAGTCTTTCCGGTAAAAATCCATTCAACAAAGATTCGGTGCATTTTCGTTTGATGCAGGATTTCCCTACGGCGACTTTATTACATCGTTTAGATTTCGGCACATCAGGGATTATGATTGTGGCTTTGAATAAAACAGTGAATGCGGAGATCGGAAAGCAGTTTCAGTTGGGGTTGGTTAATAAAACTTATACGGCGGTTTTATACGGGCATCTAACGAAAGATAAGGGGTTGATTGAATATCCAATCGCTAAAGATCCAGAGAATTTTCCGCTACAAAAAATCTGTTACGACACGGGTAAAAAAGCCGTCACTCAGTATCAGGTGATTGAACGCTTGGATAATCCTCCGCGCGCCCGCGTTTTATTTTTACCCATTACCGGCCGCACGCATCAGTTGCGCATTCATAGCCGAGAGCTTGGTCACCCAATTTTAGGGTGTGATCTGTATAGAAATGAAAAATCGCTTGCTATGGCGGAGCGCTTGCTGCTGCATGCAACCAGTATTGAATTTATTCACCCTCTAACTCAAGAAAAAATTAAAGGCGTTTGTCCTTGTCTCTTTTAGCTCTCGCATTTACTTAAGGTTATTTTTTATCCATCAAATCTTTTAGTTGTGCGAAAGGATTAAACGTTGCGGGCGCAATTTCTTTGGCTTTGGTCGAGCCGTACAGAATGTGCTCGTGAAATTTTGTGTGCTCATTGTCGTGACAATAAAGGCATAGCAACTCCCAATTACTACCGTCGGAAGGATTGTTATCATGGTTGTGATCGCGATGGTGGACTGTAAGTTCGCGAATATTTTTGGAGCCAAATTCACGCGCACAGCGGCCGCAAATCCACGGATACATCTTTAAAGCGCGTTCACGATAACCTTGTTCTTTCTGCAAATAATGTTGGCTTGTGCCATGAGTATTGACTGTCATAAGTTACCTATTTTTTTAATTTTTTGGTTAGCCGAATTTATTCCAAATGTTTAGTTAATCTAAAAATGAATCTAATAATTTAAGCGTCGCGCTACGTTGTGCGGCACTAAGGCGTGGCCATATTGCTTGCAGAGTAGCAGTTTCGTCTGTGACGGAGCTACGGCTGTATTGCGGCGGCGATTTCTCGCTGACAAGTGATGCACTGGGTGCTACGACATCAATATCCAGAAAAAACCAAGCGAGCGGCACGGAAAGGCTTTGCGCGAGTAAATATAGCTGCGAGGCGCTTATCTTATTTTGGGCATTTTCATAACGCGAGATTTGTTGCTGGGTTGAGCCTATTGCTTCTGCCAAGGTGGCTGCGCTTATGCCTTCTTGCTGACGCAGCTTTTTAAGGCGTAGTCCTATTTGGTGGTCAATATTATTTGCGGTTGGCTTTGCCATAGTTGTCATCCAAAAACAGGTGAATGGGGAGTATTCACACGGTTGACAGGTATATTACTAAGCGTTTACCATCCTAACAGCAACATAAAGGCATTAACTTTCTAATAAAAACGCGCTAATGGCGTTTTATCTATAATTTGTAGTTGGTGTAAACATGACTGAATGTTGTTATACCTTCTTTATGATAATTGGTTTAGGCAGGGAGCTCGTATGCGTGATTCTTCACAACCATTTAATGAAAGTGATTCGCTGGCTGAAAATTTAATCGTGTTTTACGATGAGTTTGTAGAGTTTCAAGCCTATTGCGCACTTTTGTGCGATGCACTGAGTTGCATGGCTACAACGGAAATGGGATTGGATGATGCAACTCAGCGTGGTGTGAATGCTTTTTCAAGCTATTTAAAACGCCGTGTTGAAGAATTAAAAATTACATTGAAACAAATTCAGGAAAAGTCCTGTAAAGAAAAATAATAAGGTTCAGCCTGATTATTTAGTTAAATAATTGATTGAGCAAGTTACGGAGTTCCGTAACTTGCTCTTCAATCACCATCGAGTAATGCGTACGTATATAACGTGCTGTGGCTACATCACCCATATCTAATATAACTTGTACGGCACAGAGTGCTTGCAGTTTATCGATGCGTAAATAAATCTCATCTTCTAATATGTAGTTATTTAAAAAACTCAAATTCAATTTTGTATCAGCGCGTTTATCCATGGCGTGCTTCCTAATGCTTAAATGGGTTTTCCATAGCAATTAATTTACATATAATTGCTATGCCGAAGTTTAGCTTCGTTACGTCCGAAGTTCAACCTCAATATTATGTCCACTTCATCTTGTGTGAGGTTAGGTATGGGGCAACTTAAAAAGCAGTTTGGCAAGCGGGTACAAACATTGCGTATTTCAGCAAAAATAACTCAGGAACAACTTGCAAATGAAGTGGGCATAACGATTGAATCCATTAGCAATATTGAGCGAGGCATTCATGGCCCGTCATTTGATACGTTGGAAAAACTTGCCGACGCCTTCCAACTTCCTGTTAAACAATTCTTTATATTCGATTGACGGAGAATCCTTCCGGTTTATTTTTGACAGTCCACACAGTAGACCGTGGTTCTATCCATCATTCGGATTTCTTTTAATAGCTTACTGCACTCGGCACAAGCTTCTCCGCCTCGGCCATAAACAAGCAGTTGTTGCTTGAAATAGCCGGGTTTGCCGTCACCACCCACAAAATCCCGCAATGTCGTTCCGCCTTGCTCTATGGAGCGACTAAGTACGAATTTAATATCCTTGACCAAATCCTCACAGTTCTTGCGCGTGAGCGTACCTGCTTTGCGAATGGGTTTGATGCGCGACATAAACAAGGATTCATTTGCGTAAATATTGCCAACACCTACGACTAAATGACTATCCATGATGAATTGCTTCACTGCTTGGGTACGTTTGCGGCTGCGCTTAAAGAGATAGTCTGCGGTGAATTCATCGGTCAGTGGCTCTGGGCCGAGTTTGGTAAGGAGTTTGTGATCTTGAGGCTCGCCTTCCACCCACAGCAAGCAGCCGAAGCGGCGCGGGTCGTGGTAGCGCAGGGCGATGTTGCCAAACACCCAATCAAAATGGTCATGCACGTTTGGAGCTGTGCTTGCATCCACAATACGCAGACTGCCAGACATACCGAGATGAATTAGCGCATGACCTTGAGCGAACTCAAATAAAAGATACTTGCCGCGTCGGCTGATACCCAGCAATGTCTGTTGCTCAATCAAGCCCGGAAGTTCGCTGGGAATAGGCCAGCGCAAGCGCGCTTGGCGAATAACCACCTTGGAGATTTTACGTTTCAACGTATAGGGTGCTATTCCGCGCAGGGTTGTTTCAACTTCGGGTAGTTCGGGCATATTGGCTTATAACTTTAACAAGTGGGATAAGGCTTATACTGCCAGAAATTGTTGCACTTATGACAAAAAGAGTCATTTATGAACAAAAAGGTAAGAATATAGTGTATGAAAAATGGACTATTATTTTTATGTGATACAGTTCTCATCACAAATAGTGGTTCGGCAGGTGATATCCAATATTTGGCACAAGCATTGCTTTAATTCTATTGCTTGGTTTCCGTATAAAATTATTCATTTGATACATTTTTGGAGTTCTCCTGATGAACAGGGTTTTTAAATGTTTAGCTGTAATTGTTACCGCTGTAGGTATTTCTGCTGGCGCTAACGCTGCCGTTGTTGTGGATGCTGAATTGGCCAACGTATTTGAATCAAGTGTTGCTGGTGCCACCAAAGTGACGTTTGACGACGGCACCTGTGCAGGCTATGCCAGCTGCTCCAATGAAACTATTGTTTCAGGCAGCTCTTCCGGTGTGTATGCAACGCCTTATTTAGATACCACCAAATACTCTACCGTTGCGGGCGGCCAAACGTCCACCTTCAACTTGGGTTTTGCGGCAGACTATTTTGGCCTCTACTGGGGCTCAATTGATAGCTACAACACTATTAGCTTTTATTTAGGCGACAGCCTGGTACAAAGCTTCAATGGCGCCCCTGTAGCGGCCTTGCTGCAAAATGGTGGTCAAACCGATTGGCTCTCAAACCGCTACATCAACTTCAACTTTATTAATGCAACATTTGATAAAGTATTGTTGATTAGTGGTTCAAATGCTTTCGAAACCGACAATCACGCTTTCCGTAAAGCCTCAGTGTCAGAACCAATGACATTGGTGTTGATGGGCTTAGGTTTGTTTGGTTTGGTGGCAGTGCGCCGCTTTAATCGTGCTTAATCTACACGTGCTCTAAAAAACCCGCTTCGGCGGGTTTTTTTATTGCTTGGTATAGGGGGTTTAGTGTGTTTGAGTCGCCGTATTCACTTTCAGTATTAAGTTGAGCTGATTGGCAATCAATTGAAAGTCTTCAAACTGGCGTGGAGCCATCTTGTGCTCTGCACCATCAGCATAGAGGATTGCCACTAAGCGCTTATCCACTTTTAACGGTGCCAGCATCATATCGCCTTTCGTCGCCAGTACCGCTAGCGCACCCAAGGGTTTTAGCCCTTCTGAGGCTTGGTACCACACCGCTTCCTGCACGCGGAGAAACTCGTGTAATAACTCACCTTTGTGCAACTTATCCAGTTCAATACGAACCGTTTGTCGCCACACGCTCGTGCCCTTGCCCGCCACATAACGAATATCCAACGACTTAGCCTTATAGTCGAGCATAGAAATAGTAACGCGCGGTATGCCAGAACCCTCAAACAGCGCTGTCACAGATAGCTGCATGATTTTGGAGATATCGCCACCCTCAAACAGTGTTTTATGAATTTGGTTGAGGTATTGCTGGAACTCGTAACCCGTTCGCTTCACAGGTGTTTCAGTGGCTAGTGTTTCCTCTGCCGGCAGAGCTTGTAATAAAACCTCCACACCATAGCTTTTGGCGATAACCGCAGCCTCTTCAGCCATTTGTACCACCTGAATTTTGGCGGCTTCCGGGGTTATACAACACAACTTTGCCATCTGTTGATAGATTTTTTCCATCTCCTGTGAGTTAACACCTTTGTGAATATACTTACTGAGTTCATTGCCGATATTAACCGCGCACGCCATAGTCGTTGGGCGCACGTTATCTTCGCTTGACTCACGCACCAAATCGCCTAAAGACCACTCTTTAATAAGCGCACGGTTAATTTGGTTAATATCTACCCCTAAGTATTCGCGCGAAATGCTCGCTTCATTTTCTGGCTGGAGATTGCGCTCAGTGACAAAATGCTCCGCGGCTTCGCGACCGGTTGCCAGAAGTGCAAGTTCACCGATGTTCCGTAAAAGTGCAGCGATAAAAACCTGTTCCTTGTGTTCGCCAGTGATATAAGGCACAAGTGCGCGAGCCTGTACGGCTGCGTGGAAAGACTTGGCGAGGCTTTCTATCAATAGGGTTTTGGGTTTGCCTTTAAGAAAACTATCGATCAGGCTGCTAGCCAAGGTAATATTTTTTAGGTTGTCAAAACCAAGCTGAACAATCGCTCGCGAAACGGTTTTAATCGGCGTAAAAGAGCGGTTGTAATAAATCGAATTGGAAATTTTCAGCACTCTGGAGGTGAGGTTGGCATCGCGCAAAATGATTTTGGTAAGATCATCGGCACGGCAATCATTATCCTCACTCAACTCACAAATCTCCTTAACCACTAAATTTAACGTGGGCATATCTTGATCTGCAAGTGTCCGCATCCATGCACTTAAACCGCGTAATTCACCCATAGCCAAGTATCTGAGGAGTTGATCGTTCTCAAAGTCTAGATCAGCTAGCGCGGCTTGCTGGGCTTATTAAACATCAGACATAAAAAAACCCGACCAAGGCCGGGTTTTTAGAAGCTCATCTAGCAAATCGGTACACCGAATTACTTAATTTTGCCTTCTTTGTACACAACATGCTTGCGAACAACAGGATCAAATTTTTTGATCTCCATTTTTTCTGGCATGGTGCGTTTGTTTTTGTCGGTAGTGTAGAAATGACCAGTACCGGCGCTTGAGTTAAGACGAATTTTATCGCGCATGACTATGCTCCTAATTAAACGTTTTCGCCGCGAGCGCGGACTTCAGCCAATACTGTGTCGATACCGCGCTTATCAATAATGCGCATACCTTTAGCAGTCAAACGCAAAGTAACAAAGCGTTTTTCAGCCTCAACCCAGAAACGGTGAGTGTGAAGGTTTGGCAAAAAACGACGTTTGGTGTGGTTTTTTGCGTGAGATACATTGTTGCCGGTAATTGGACGCTTACCAGTAACTTGACATACTTTAGACATTCTATTGCCTCATTAATAAATCGCGCTAAGCCTAGCCATTAACAGTTGGCAGCGCTGGGAGCCGTAACACAGACTAACAACCAGCTTAGAGCATTGTTGTAAGCAGCCTATTCTTTAAAATCGCGGACTGAATCAAGAGTCAGTCGGGCAAACTTCGCTGGGAAATTTGTGCTGGGTGCTTCATTTAGACACTCATATTCGAGTTGCCGAAATAGCCCTGCCGCAAAGAGGCGCGTTTTATACCAAAACAGCCTTGCAATAGCAATGACTAGCTGATTTTTTAGCCAAAAAAGATGGATAAACTCCCTAATCTTTATAGAAGGCCACGTTCGGCGAAGGAAATCACCTCTTTATCGCCAATGACCATGTGATCAATCACACGCACCCCCACCAAATCCAGCGCTTCTTGCAAACGTGCGGTAATGCGTTGATCGGATTGGCTTGGTTCAGCGACCCCGCTCGGATGGTTATGAGCCAAAATACAGGCCGCCGCGTTACGTGCTAGGGCTTTTTTAACCACTTCTCTGGGATACACTGCAGCGCCATCGATGGTGCCGTAGAAGATCTCATCATAAGCGATTAAGCGATGTTGGTTGTCTAAAAACAAAATCGCAAAAATTTCTTGCGGTTGATGGCGCAGTTGAGCACTTAAGTAGTTTCGGACTAAATCCGGGCTGGTGAGCAAGTCGCCTTCTTTCATGCTGGCGGAGAGATGGCGTCGCCCCATTTCCAATACCGCTTGCAGTTGCGCATACTTAGCCGCCCCGAGCCCAAGGCCTTTGCAGAACTCCGCTTGGCTTGCCTCCAGCAAGGGGCGCAGGCCGCCATATTCTTGTAAGAGTTCACGGGCGAGATCCACAGCGGATTTACCCACACAACCCACACGCAGGAAAATAGCGAGCAGTTCAGCGTCAGATAAGGCTTTGGGGCCAAGTTCCAGAAGTTTCTCGCGAGGGCGTTCAGCGGTGGGCCAATCGGCTATAGACATATCACTTTCCTTGTAAATAAATGAGGTAAATCCTCAAGACTATGAGGTGAAGTTTAAAGAAGTAGCAGCATGCGGAATGTACATTTAATCGTCAAGCCCCATAACACAGCGGCTTGACGATTAAGTTTAAGCTTTTTAACAACTGAGCTTCTATATTATTTTATTTGCGGTTCGATCCACTCAACCACATCTCTACTTAGATCCTGCAAACACTTGCGAGTCGCACTGCACATGGTCACACCATTGCTACCCAAATCTAACACACTGCTAGATGGGGTAAATTCATTCAGCGACATGATCGCGCAGGTATGCTTGGCGGTAACAATGTTGTTTTTACCTTTAACCAGCGCTGCGGTAATTTGAACTTTGGGCAAGTTGGAATCACGTTTGGTACCAAATTGACGTTCTTTTTCGCTGCCCAACACCAACTGTTCAATATCAATGGCCAACACCGGCACAACGCCATTCAGAATCTTGTCGCGGGTGCCGATGGATTCAAGCCGAATACCTTCGACTTGAGCGCGCTCAATCAAATTAGTGACTAAGGTTTTATCAATTTCACAAGGATATTCAGCTTGAGCATATTTATAACCCTTCACATTAAAGCCGATATTTTTGTTGATATAAACCAGCGGCGCATTAGCGCTCAATTGCGGCAGGGGCTCAGGTGCAGCCAATGCTAAACCTGGGAATAGAAGTGCTAAAGCTAATAGTGATGCATATTGGGTTGATAGCTTTTTAGTTAATAGTTTCATGATGTATTCCTATTGGGGCTGATTGGGGATAAGTGTTTTCCAAGCACACCCTTCGCAACACAGAGGATGTGTGTGAATTGAATATATTGCAAAGTGCGAAGAAAACACTGACCATACAAAAACTTCGTGCTTACCTTTTACTTACCAAAATTTTTCCATTTAAAATCAATAAGATAGATTTAACTTGCGCAGACACAATACTTGTATTCTGCCGCCTAAGTCTTGCAAAATTACACACCTGACAAGGCTAGGAGAACGACTCCAGCCTTGGTAAACCAATAAGAAAAATTTACTGACAAAAAGGTATGCCAATGCAAAAGTACGTGCATCGAAAGTACATAAATCAAAAGTGTATAGGTCGACATGGACATCAATAATAAAAATGGTTTCGCACTAGGCGACATACAAGTATCGCCATCGCACAATCAGCTTGCCGCTCAGGGGCGAACGGTTAAATTACAACCCAAAGTTATGGCCGTACTGCACTATCTGGCTTGCAATCACGAACGAGTCATTAGCAATGAAGAATTGATCGAGCGTTTATGGGAAGGGCGTGTCGTTACCCATGGTTCGGTACAAAAGAGTATTAACGCCCTGAGAGGTGCGTTTTCTGAATTAATAGGCGACCAGGAGCTAATTGCCCATTACTCCAAGCGTGGCTATCAGCTCACCGTTACACCGCAATTTTTATCGCCCATTCAGCTAGATACCAATGAAGCTCCATTGGCGATAACAACAACCACTACTCAAGTTAAAAATGATAGCGCGACTAAACGACGCTGGTTATTCGCTGCAACTGGGATAGCCGCTAGTGCGCTACTGGTGATCGCTACTTTTACTTATTACACCACCAAACCCGCAATACTAAAGATCACAAAAAACCACAAAACCCACTTTAGCACCACTGTGGGCTACACCAGTGAAACTGGCCATGAAAGGAATGCCGTACCTCATCCAGATAATAAGCATGTTGCTTATATTCGTGAAAAATTTAATCTCAACGGCCTCGGCGAAACCGACAGTGAAATTATGATTCGCGACTCCGCAGGGAAAGATTGGCACCTTGCAAGTACTCATGGGTCTTGGTTTAAATTAGCGTGGTCACCAGCAGGTACGCATTTAGTAGCGATTGAGGTTAAACGTAATGAAGGCCTACCGTACACCCCCAACTTTTATGAGAAGCCTAACTATCTTTACTCATTCCATATTTTCTCATTAGATTTTGCCAACAATCGCCTGCTAGAAAAACAACAATTGAGTCAGTGGCAGGGGCGCATTTTTAGCGTGACTTGGTGGGATGAAAATACTTTGGAGTTTGTGGCTAAACAAGGATCCAATTCCTCTACTGAACGCTACCGGTATTCCACTCAAGACCAACACCTAAGCCAGCTCGATGATGTGGATGGCGCTACCAATCTTATAGCCAGTGCGGTACAGAATAAGAAAACTGCGTTAGCCAGTGTGTACAAAAACAGAATCCAAATTGATTTTTTAAATGAAAATCAAACGCGCTTAACCCGTTGGCAGCTCGATGTTGCCACGGCAGATATTAGTTGGATTCCCGATGGCAGCGGCATCTTGATCTACTCCGAAGATTCGCGCCGGCTCTCTGCCTTGTATATAGATGGCCAACAAGCGCAAATCCCTTTTGCGGATACTAAAGACCGCGTTTTCTCGCGGCCGCGCTACCAGCCGGATGGTTCCGCTATTTTTTATACCGAGGAAAAGCGCAGTTCCAATATTCTCTTGGTAAATCGGGATGGCGCTAAAATTCATGTGACCAATAATACCGACTTCAATTATGCCGCCAGCTTCTCCCCCAACGGCGAAAAGGTTATTTACGCTTCCGTGCGCAATAATCAAACGCACCTCTGGTTGGTTGAAGGAAGTGATCCAGAGCGCCAGCTCAGCAGCCAACCTATTGATGGCAGAATAGGCACAATAATCTGGTCGGAAGATGGTCAACACGTGCTCTACAGCGCGGGAACAAATGTGTATCACTACAACTTTTTGACCGCAGAAACAGCGGTCATCCTTAGCGCTAGCGATAAAATTGAACCCATCGCTTATGATCCTGATAATCATAAGTTGATCGTACTAAAGAGCAATCGCGAGCTGCGAAACCTATGGCACATCAACACCAAAACCCAGCAACAGAAACAATTAAGCTTTGGCTCGGTAGGAGCGGCCATCGGATACAAAGGCGATGTGCTTTTCCAGTATGTCAGCGAAAACGGGCTCTGGATGATACGCAATAAGAATGATGTTCTCGAACAAATCGCGCCCAAGCTGAACGAAAACACCAAGCTACTGCGAGCGGATGAAAAAGGGGTTTATTACCTTGAGGGCGGCCTCTGTCGCGAATCCGATATTTATTATTTCGAGTATGCCACTGGGGCTAAATCCACCCGTCTAGCGCGCGATAACAAAGTTGTTTTAACCACTTCTTTTCATCCACTTAAAGGCAGCTTGCAAACCGAGTGTTATCTTGCAGAAGCCAATATTGTTCTTATGAAATAACCAATATCGTCCTTATAAAAAAAATAGCGCCAACAGAAAACCCTTCCCATTATCGCCAACTGCACCGCTGCATTTGGCGGTTTTCTCACAATGGGCTATTTCTAGAGTTAGTAGTCAGTTACATTGCGCTACAATTACTCATTATTCACTTCATCTAAGATCTATCTCCTTAATTTAAGACTTATTTATGAGCTCGCTCTCCAATAAACGCATTCTCTTAGGTGTGACGGGCGGTATAGCCGCCTATAAAAGCGCTGACCTAGTGCGCCGCTTGCAAGACGCAGGTGCAAATGTGCAGGTGGTGATGACGGCTGCGGCACAAGAATTTATTACACCTTTAACCATGCAAGCCCTATCAGGCAACCCTGTTCATACCACCTTGCTTGACCCTGCGGCAGAAGCCGGCATGGGCCACATTCAATTGGCGAGGTGGGCAGATTTGGTGTTAATCGCTCCCGCCAGTGCAGATTTTATTGCACGCTTGGTACAGGGGCAGGGCAATGACCTCTTAACCACCCTCTGCCTAGCTACCCCAGCGCCTATCGCTATCGCCCCTGCCATGAACCAAGGCATGTGGCGCAATGCCAGCACGCAGGCTAATGTTGACGTATTGCAACAGCGAAAAGTCCACATTTTTGGCCCTGCGGCGGGTGAACAAGCCTGTGGCGATGTTGGCTTAGGGCGAATGTTAGAAGCCTTGGAATTGGTAGATGCTGCGGCAAGTTTATTTGTGAGTGGGCGTTTAGCCGGTAAAAAAGTAGTGATTACCGCTGGGCCAACTCGTGAAGCGATTGATCCTGTGCGTTACATTAGCAATCACAGTTCAGGCAAAATGGGCTATGCACTTGCGCAAGCTGCTGTAGAAGCCGGCGCTAAAACTGTTTTGATTTCTGGCCCAACGCAATTAACAGTACCCGAACGAGTTCACCTAATCTCGGTAACCACAGCCGAGGAAATGCTCGCGGCGAGCTTGCAAGAAGCTCACGGTTGCGATGTGTTTATTGCCGCTGCCGCGGTGGCCGACTATCGCGCCGCACAAGTTGCCGTGCACAAAATTAAAAAAACCACCGACACAGATAAGATGGTGCTTGAGCTGGTAAAAAACCCAGACATAGTGGCCACAATCGCCGCGCTAGAGAAAAAACCTTTTACCGTCGGTTTTGCGGCAGAAAGTGAAAATATCATTGCTTATGCACTGCAAAAACTAACACGTAAAAAGTTGGATTTAATTATTGCGAATAATATTGCTGAGACGGGGATTGGTTTTAATGCCGACGATAATGCCGTTACTCTTATTGATAAGACGCAGCAACAAGAACTAACGCAGCGCAGCAAACAGCAATTAGCGCGCGATTTGATTGCCATCATTGCGCACAAAATAACTGATTAACAATAATCGATTTTGCGATTGAATTATGATCACCATTGATTAAAACCACCGATTGATTAAAACCTCAAAGGGGACATTGTGGACGATCTCGACAATAACGTAAGCAAGCCGCCGCGGTTACTGAATATTCCGCAAATAGCTATACCCAACCCATCCAGCGCTGGTTCACGAGCGGCAGCGCGTGCTCAGGAACAAGCCAAACGTAAAGCCGCCGCGCAACAACGCCTATTATTTATGATGTTGGGCGGTGCCTTATTGTTAAATGCAATTTTGGGTTATTACCTCTATGGCGTTATGGTGGAAGATGCCACTAAAGCTAATCAAGACATTTATATTCAACAGGAGTTGGATGCGAGTGTTAAGCCACTCAAAAAATACCTCAACGACTATCAGGAAAAAGTAAATCAACTTGCACAAAATACCGCCATCATTCAAGCGCTGAATGAAAAAAATAAAAATGATTTTGCCATGTTGACCAGCTCCTTTATACCGCAAATTGAAACCGCTTTAGATTTAAAAATTCTGATTGCCGGTGAACTCGATGTAGACCCCAATGGAGTTGCCCCCATACGTTTTGCAGAGCTGGATTTATTGCGCCGAGCCGAGCGAGGCGAAGCAGCCTTTGCAGAAGCCGCATTAATTAATGAACAATGGCAAATACATTTTGTAGCGCCGGTTACTGCCGGAAAAGATTTACCTTTAATTGGTACCTTAATGCTAACGCTGGATGGCGAACACCTTAAAAAAATACTACGTGCTACCGACGGCGGCTTAGGGGAAAAGCGTTTAGAGCAAAAATTTGCCAACTCGCCAACATTGAATGTTTTTAAAGTAGGTTCCGGTGCAGCGGGCCCCAGCAAATCTTTAAATATTCCCGGTAGCAATTGGGAAATTAAATTTACCCCAGGGGAAAGCTTAATTGAACGCGCTGAAGAAGCGCCAACTTTATGGATACTGGCCATAGGTTGCTGCACGGCGTTTAGTTTATTTGCAGCACTTATCTTAAGCCGTTTCTTAGTGAAAGCTGAAAAAGAAGCCGACGAACAACTAGCACCCACTATTGCAGAAGCCACCAAAACTACAACAGCAGCTTTAGTCGATACCGCACCCAGTCCGCTTTTTCAAAAGCAGGATATTCTAGATATTGCCGTTATCGATGAAGATGAAAATATTTTAGGACTACACGATACTCGCAATAAAAAATCATCGCCGGCTGCGGTTACCTTAGATGAAGCTGATATTCCTGCGCACATATTCCGCTCCTATGATATTCGCGGCGTTGTCGGCAAAGATTTAGATGCTGCACTTGCAGAAAAAATTGGTCAGGCAATTGGCAGTGAAGCCTTGGACAAGGGTGAACAGGCATTAATTGTCGCTCGCGATGGCCGCACTCACAGCCAAGATTTAACCACCGCATTAATCAAAGGTATTTTACATACTGGCTGTAACGTGGTGAATATTGGCGTAGTACCCACGCCATTAATGTATTTCGCCACCTATCATTTTTCGGATGTGCGCAGTGGTGTTATGGTCACCGCCAGCCACAATCCGGCAGAATATAATGGTTTTAAAGTTGTTATTAATAATAATGCGCTGGCCGACGACGCGGTAACAGAATTGCGTTTGCGAATTTTAAAGCAACGTATTCACCAAGGCATTGGCGAAGAAACTTTCCGCGAAATTATTCCACATTATATTGAACGCATTTTTTCCGATGTCGCCTTGGCGGGTGATGTATCTATTGTTATTGATGCTGGTAACGCAGTTACGGGTATTGTTGCGCCGCAATTATTTGAAGAGTTAGGCTGCCACGTCACACCACTTTATTGTGATTTAGATGGCACCTTCCCCAATCACGACCCAGACCCAACCCAAGAACACAACTTATTTGCGCTCATTGAAAAAGTGAAAGAAGTGAATGCCGATATAGGTGTTGCGTTTGATGGCGATGGCGACCGTTTAGTCGTAGTCACACCTAAAGGCGATATTATTTGGCCAGATCGATTACTTATGTTATTCGCAAAAGATATTTTGGCGCGCCACCCCGGTGCCGATGTATTGTTTGATGTGAAATGTTCGCGCCAATTAAATCAGGTTATCAGCGGTTATGGTGGCCGCCCGATTATGTGGAAAACCGGTCACTCACCCATGAAGGCTAAAATGGTGGAAACCGGTGCGCTCATTGGTGGCGAATACTCCGGCCATATTTTTATCAAAGATCGCTGGTATGGCTTTGATGATGGTATCTATGCCATGGCGCGCTTGTTAGAAATTATTACGCTGCGCGATCAAAACATTGACGATATTTTTTCAGCATTTCCACAATTGGTAATTACACCGGAAATTAAAATTGCAGTACCCGATAAGGTAAAATTTGAGTTAATTAAAAAATTAGCCGAGACGGGTGACTTTCAAAATGGCAATATCACTACCATTGATGGCATACGTGTCGATTACAGCAAAGGCTGGGGATTGGTGCGCGCTTCTAATACTTCGCCCGCACTGACGTTGCGCTTTGAAGCGGAAAGTGAAGAAGCACTCGCCATTATTCAACAAATTTTTAAACGCGAACTGCTCAAAGTGGATGCTACACTCACCTTCAAATTTTAAGGGCGTTTAAATTTTATTTTTTATTGTTCAAATAACAGGAACTAGCTATGTCGCTTAACCGTGATTCGGCGATGAATATCGCCAATGTATTAACCGAAGCTCTACCTTACATCCAACGCTTTACGGGCAAAACAATTGTCGTAAAATTTGGTGGCAATGCAATGGAAGGCGAAGCCTTACAAAATAGCTTTGCGCGCGACATAGTGCTAATGAAATTGGTGGGTATGAATCCTGTCGTAGTGCACGGTGGTGGCCCACAAATTGGCAGTCTGCTAGAAAAGCTCAATATTAAATCGGAATTCGTAAACGGTATGCGTGTTACCGATAGCGCCACCATGGATGTAGTAGAAATGGTTTTAGGCGGCACCGTGAACAAGCAAATCGTGAGTTTGATTAATCGCAATGGTGGTCAAGCCATCGGTTTAACCGGTAAAGATGGCCAATTAATTCGCGCCAAAAAATTAACCGTCACGCACAAAACGCCAGAAATGTTAGTGCCCGAAATTATAGATATTGGCCATGTGGGTGAAGTATCGGGTATTAATACTGCTGTGATCGATATGCTTATCAACAGCGACTTTATTCCGGTGATTGCACCTATAGGTGTTGGCGAAGATGGTTCTTCCTATAATATCAACGCCGATTTAGTCGCTGGTAAAATCGCCGAGTATTTAAACGCTGAAAAACTCATGTTGTTAACTAACGTATCGGGCTTGCAAGATAAGCAAGGCAAAGTACTCACCGGTTTAAGCACAACGCAAGTTGATGAATTAATTGCCGATGGCACTATTTATGGCGGCATGTTACCAAAAATCGCCTGCGCATTAGATGCCGTAAAAGGCGGCTGCACCAGCGCGCATATTATTGATGGCCGTGTAGATCACGCTGTGCTCTTGGAAATTTTTACCGATGCGGGTGTAGGGACTTTAATCACTAACAAAGCAAAATAGTAAGGTCAAATTAGCAGGGCGAATTAATTCGCCCTGCTAATGTTATAGGCCATTTTTATGTGCAACGGATGCAGGTATAAGCTATGAGTAAAACGGGAGTTAAAATTTCTCGCCGCGAGCAAATTTTATCCGCACTTGCCAAAATGCTGGAAGATAGCCCGGGCGAGCGCATTACCACTTCGGCTCTCGCCAAAGCTGTCGGCGTATCAGAAGCCGCGTTATATCGCCACTTTCCCAGCAAAACCAAAATGTTTGAAGGCCTTATAGAGTTCATTGAAAACTCTGTTTTGTCGCAAATAACGCTAGGATTTGTCGAAGAGAAATCGTCATTAAAGCGCTGTGAATTAATTATCGGTATTTTACTGAAATTTGCTGAAGAACACCCAGGTATGTCGCGTTTGTTAATTGGCGATGCGCTCACCGGTGAAACAGCTCGCTTGCGTCAACGTATAGTGCAGTTTTTCGAGCGTATCGAAACCCAATTAAACCAATTATTACGCGATGCTGAATTACATCAAGATTTTAAACCAAGCTTGCCAAGGGTACGCTTGGCGCATTTTTTAATGGCTTATGCAGATGGGGTAATGGTGCAGTTTGTACGCAGTGAATTTCAAACTTCACCTAGCACGCAGTGGCGCGAACAATGGCTTACTCTTGCGCCCTTATTAATGCAGATAGACGTGGTAGACGCGTAATAAAACCGGCATTGCCGGTTTTATGATTTTGGTGTGGTGATTTCAATAAACCGCAGCTTATCTTGTTCGTACTTATCGGCAGAGCTCTGATACTCAGCTTCGCGCTGCTTTATTTGTACATTAAGATCTTTTTCCTCCGTGCGCAACGTGGTGATATTTTTTAACACTTCGCTCGTTAAGGTCTTACCGCTACGCTCAATACTAGCCGCATGAGCTTCTTGCGCTTTCAATTGCAACTTAACACTGGAAAGATTGGCTTGCAAAATATTGACGGTATTTTGCAGCTCCAGCAAATTACGCGCTTTTGCAGATTCTATGTCCTGAACAGAACTATAGGTTCGGCGCAATTCTACATCCATTCGCGCGCGCTCTTTAGCGGCTTTGCGTTCATTGGCAACACGCTCCGCATCTGCCTCCGGGGGTGCCGGCGCAACCACTTTGATAATCTCTCCACTGAGAGTTAAAAGTTCATAACCATTGCGAATATATTGCGGCGGAATTGTTTGCGATACCACTTTGTGACCGTCATTAGTGGTATATCGATAAAACATTTTTTTCTCTTTTTGTGCCAATACATGGGCACTCATGGCCATTACCAAGCCACTTATTAGCAAACGCTGTAACATAGGTTGGAATCTTCGTTTCATAGTTGCCAAGTTGTATTGAGGGTTGCTTGGAAGGTATAACAATAACTTGTTATACCTGAACCTTGGCTTACTCTACACCATAGGTTGTGCGGTAAGCTTTAATTTTATCAACCATATCTTGTTGATTGGTTTGGCTTTCAAGATAGTGAATAATGTGATTTAAATTGATAATACTAACTACCGGAATACCAAAGGATTGCTCAACTTCTTGAATAGCCGATAACTCCCCTTGACCCTTTTCTTGGCGATTCAAGCCTATCAACACTGCCGCTGGCGCAGCACCCGCTGCTTTAATTATAGACATCACTTCTCGTACTGCAGTTCCGGCAGTTATGACATCATCAACAATCAATACTTTACCTTGCAGTGGCGCACCCACCAAAGTCCCTCCCTCGCCATGATCCTTAACTTCTTTACGGTTATAGCAATAAGGTAGGTCTTGCTGATAATGATCTGCTAAAGCGATAGCGGTGGTAGCAGCCAATGGAATGCCTTTATAGGCGGGGCCAAACACAATATCAAAATTGATATTGGCGGCTTTAATTGCTGCCGCGTAAAAACGCCCAAGCTCGGCGAGAGCACTACCGGTCTGAAAGCGACCCGCATTAAAAAAATAGGGGCTGGTACGGCCAGACTTCAGCGTAAACTCACCAAAACAGAGTGCTTGGTGTTTAATTGCCAGCTGAATGAAGTCGTGCTGGTATTTTTGCATGCAAATTTCCTATTTATGAACTAAGTTTGATGGTACTAAGAATAAGATTGTATGGGCACGAGTATTGAACTCAATTGCCTTTTGGTTATCTAGTAGTTTTCCTACGTATAATCCCTCCTAGCAGGCTCGTAAAAATTGTAACAATCAGAAACATAGGTAACACATTGTGATAAACCTTGGGTATCATACACAGTCCGTAATAAAGGGGCTAACATGAGAGTTATAAGTCTTAGCGTCGATGGGATAGTGCAGTCGGCGCAGCGCGGTCTTTATGACTGGCTGGCAAATCAAGATGCAGATTTAATCTGTTTACAAGACCTTCGCGTGCGTGAGCGCGATATGGAAAAGCCCGAGTACCAACTTGATGGCTATTTTGCCTATTTCTTTGATTCCGGTACCAAAAATTACAATGGCGTAGCGATTTATACCCGCGTACAACCCAAGGCTTTAATTTACGGTTTGGGTTTTTCATCGGGTGTGGATATGGAAGGTCGTTACCTTCAAGTCGATTACGAGCAATTGAGTGTCGGTTCACTGTTGGCTCCTAGCGCTACTTCAGAGCTTGAATCACAAGAAGTGAAAATCAAGTTCTTTGATGACTTCCAAGCGCATCTCGACAAAATTACTCGCAAACGTCGCGAATATATTTTCTGCGGTAACTGGGCGATGGCCCATACTCCACGCGACGTTAGCAACTCGGCTGAAAACCAACACAACTCCGGTTTTTTACCACACGAGCGCCAATGGTTGAGCCAACTCTACAATCAATTAGGTTACGTGGATGCTTTCCGTCGCGTTAACAAGGACAGCGATGAATATAGTTGGTGGCCTAAAGGCTTAAAAGGCGATGGCGATGGTTGGCGCACCGATTTCCAAGTGGTTTCCAACAGCATTGGTGCCAAAGTAGAGTACGCTGCTATTTACAAAACCCAGCAGTTCTCTAGCCATATGCCAGTAATTATTGATTACGATATGGAATTGCAGCCTTAAGCTTTTATTGTAATTATAAAAAAACTCGCTCCTTAACCAGAACGAGTTTTTTGTTTTAAGAGACATTAAAAATCCAGTACCTTTTCAAAAAAGACGCGGGATTTTTTAACACTATCAGTTCTTACTTAAAGCTTCTTGCTGCAAACGATGCAACTCCGCAATTCCCTGCTTCGCAAGTTTTAACATCGCTGAAAATTCTTCTTCCGTAAAAGGTTCAGCTTCGGCGGTGCCCTGAATTTCAATAATGCCGCCGTCATTGCCCATCACCACGTTCATATCGGTATCTGCAGCGGAGTCTTCTGGGTAATCCAAATCCAATACCGGCACGCCTTGGTAAATACCTACAGACACAGAAGCAATAGCGCGTTTAAGCGGCTCACCCACAACCTTATCTGTTGCTTTTAAATGCGCGATAGCATCTGCCAATGCAACCCAAGCACCCGTGATAGACGCAGTGCGCGTACCACCATCAGCCTGAATAACATCGCAATCAATATTGATGGTATTTTCACCTAACGCATTTAAATCAACTGCTGCGCGCAAAGAACGACCTATCAAACGTTGAATCTCTACGGTACGCCCCTGTTGTTTACCGCGTGCCGCTTCGCGATCCATACGCGTACCTGTGGACCGTGGCAGCATACCGTATTCGGCGGTAAGCCAACCTTGACCTTTACCGCGTAAAAAGCTTGGAACACTGTTCACAACGCTGGCCGTACAAATAACTTTGGTATCGCCAAACTCCACCAACACTGAACCTTCAGCATGTTTGGTGTAGCGGCGGGTGATGCGAATATTGCGAAGTTGATTGGGGTTGCGACCACTGGGGCGTTGCATAGATAAATCCTTACGGCATGAAATGGGCTGTCGGGAAGGTGTGATACCATCCGCCTATAATAATTGCGACTTAAAAAAACAGCCGAATTCTTTAAAAAAGCAGTCGAACTCTACCAGTTCTAGCGACAACAAGTCATCAACCCATTAAGCCTTCGCAAGTTAAGCTAAAGGCTATGTAAGGAGATTTTATGCCACGCAGTATGACCGGATTCGCTCGCCGTGAAGCGAAACTCGCCTGGGGCACCGCCGTTTGGGAAATTCGCAGCGTTAACCATCGTTATTTAGAGCCCAGTTTTCGTTTACCGGAAGACTTCCGCGAAATTGAACCCCATTTGCGTGAGGCTATGCGCAAAGCTCTGCAGCGCGGCAAAGTGGAAGCTAGCCTCAGTATTCAATGGGAGCAAGAAGGTGAAGCGGAGTTGGGTATTAATATTAACCGTGTTTCCCAATTAACCAAGGCGGCACAGCAAATTAATCAACTCCTCGGTGCTGCTGCCGCACCAATTAATGCTTTGGATATTCTCAAGTACCCGGGTGTACTTCAAAAACAAGAAATTGACCGCGAAGCCATGCAGGCAGCCGTCTTAACATTATTTGATTCTGCATTAGAAGGCTTGATTGAACACCGCACCCGCGAAGGTAATGAACTGGAACAACTCATCCTACAGCGTTTAGACGCAGTTTCCGCACAAGTTGTGACTGTACGCGCACGTCTACCAGAAATTTTGTCGGCACAACGCGAAAAACTGCAAACCAAACTCGCCGCATTGCAAATTGATTTAGATCCAGATCGCCTTGAACAAGAGATCGTCATGCTCGCTCAAAAAGCAGACGTGGATGAAGAGTTGGATCGCTTGGATACTCACGTTATAGAAGTAAAACGCAGCTTAAAACAAACTGACTCGTTAGGTCGCCGTTTAGATTTTTTAATGCAAGAACTCAATCGTGAAGCCAACACTTTATCATCCAAAAGTATTGTGAGTGATACGACACTGGCTGCCGTAGAGTTGAAAGTTTTGATTGAGCAGATGCGGGAGCAGGTGCAGAATATCGAATAAAAATATTTAATTCTAAAATTATTTTACGATAAAACGGGTGGCAAACTAGCCACCCATCGCAATTAAGATGAAACAGCCTCTGCGCGTTCTTGTGCAATTACAGTGCGGTTTCTTCCGGAGTTTTTAGCTTGATAGAGTGCTTCATCAACGCGTTTAAAAGCTGTGGCGAAATCACCATCCCAACAAGAGGTAACACCAAAACTTGCCGTTACTTGCAAGCTAGCAGATTCTAATTTAATTGATGTTGATGCTAATTTTTTTCGCAATACTTCTGCAAAATCGAAGGCTATGTACATTTCTGTACGAGGTAAAACCACTAAAAACTCCTCTCCACCCCAACGTCCCAAGTAATCAAAAGATCTCAACTCCTCTTGAATATTATTTGAAATCCACTGAAGTACAGTATCACCAACATCATGACCATAGTTGTCATTCACTTTTTTAAAGTAATCAATATCCAATAATATCAAGCAAAATAATGGTATCTCGCCAGGCATACTCAGATGAGTTTTTGCCGCAATCAAAGCATTCACCACTTGATCAATACCGAATCTATTATAAGTTTGCGTTAGTGGATCAACGGTAGATAAGCGGCGGAACTTTGAAGTCTCTTCCTGCAGATGCTTATTATCCTTATTTAAAGTAAAAATTAATTCACTATCCTCGCTAAGCTGCTTGCGTGCCAACCTCAACTGATTTAATTGATAGGTGAAAATACCAAACAACCAGAGGCTCAGAATGCTCAGATACCACATTTTTTGCGATATCCAATCACCCACCAATTCAATTTTTTCTACTGTCACTTGATGTAACCCAGGTGTCATAGGGTATGAAAAATCTACTCCTAGAGTGACTACGTTATTGAGCTCTGGCATGGCAAGCTGGCGCGGAATTTTATAAAAGAGCAGCCACCATTCAGTAACTGCAAACTCATTAAGACTTAGCGAAATTTCATTTTTTAATTCAGTAACAGGTAAAAAAACGGCGTTGTATTTAGTGCTATTAAAATCATCGCGCTTTGAATATGCGCTGTTATAGTTTCTGGCAAACAACCTAAGCTTGGCAGCACTGCCGGTATAATCAATTTTAATATTGATAGTGTGAAACTTTGATAGATCAACACCTTCTGGCTGCCAGCCAAAACGACGGTTCCAACTACAGTAATAATTGGGATCATCAAAGTTCTCGGGATACAAACAGGTAAACTGCCGCTTATTATTACCTACCCATTTTCCTGCAAGACTGCCATCCGATAGATTGGTAGAAGCAATATCGTAGTCGTTTGCTGATGTGGTGATGAGTAAACGTTTTTTAGGAATGAGTGGGTGACCAACCAAGGCCACAATAGAAAGTGCAACAGCACAAAGTAAGAGCACCGGCAGCCGAGTTTTATTTTTGAGTTTGGTCGTAGTCATAATGCATACTTGCCGTTGTTAAGGGTTACTTGAATAACAACGGCGTCTAAAAGCCGTTAAATTCTGTTAAGAATGGCCTCTCTTAGCACTTTGTCTAGTGGGAACTAGCCAGATTGATAGGGTGATTTCAATCCATCAAGATAAGTGCATAACATGTACTTTATATCAAATAAAATGGGCAGGCAGGAGTGGTGCAGAAAATTAATTTGACGGTTTAACTTGATTTGAAAATTGTCACGGTTAAACAATTAAAGGGATGCTTTTGACTAGTAAAAAAGTAAGAATTAGTTTTATTTATACCGGCGCTCGGCCAATAATAGACTCTCTTTAACAGGATTTATTGAGGATACTTAATGAGCGCCGATTACCAAGCTGTTAATACGTTTATTTTTTATTGTGACCAGCGAAATTATCGCGCAGTAAATTAAAATTGCCATATGCCCAAAAATACGGTGTGATCTTCCTTCTGATGGAACATCCCGAACAGTTATCCAAGGCTTGTATTCACTTCCTCGACCAGAACCCCGCCCAGACTTAATCCATTGCTAGTTTGTGGCATCAGAGTTAGTGTAATTTTTCCTAGCCATAAAAAAACCGCCTTAACTCGCTCATAGTTTGAGCTTATCTGAGGCGGTTTCAGTATGCAACTTTATTACTTAGTACGATACTTTAATACTTAGTATGATACTTTATTACTCTCCCCCAGTTATCGCTTATTAACTAACAACAATTACTCAACAGTCACGCTCTTCGCAAGGTTACGTGGTTGATCCACATCCGTACCCTTAATAATCGCTACGTAATAACTTAATAATTGCAGCGGTAAGGTGTAGAGAATGGGCGCAAGCCATGGGTGAATATGCGGTACGTTGATGACGCGCATAGTGGCATCCGATTCAAATTTCGCATCTACATCTGCGAACACATACAAGATGCCGCCGCGTGCGCGCACTTCTTCAACGTTGGATTTTAATTTTTCCAATAAGTCGTTGTTGGGTGCGACTACGATGATGGGCATGTGCGCATCGATCAATGCGAGTGGGCCGTGTTTTAATTCGCCTGCGGCGTAAGCTTCTGCGTGAATGTAAGAAATTTCTTTTAGCTTTAATGCGCCTTCCATTGCGATGGGGTATTGATCGCCACGGCCTAAGAAAAGGGCGTTGTGTTTATCTGCAAATTCTTCTGCAAGTGCTTCAATGCCGTCGGCCAACTTCAAAGACTCTTCTAGTTTTGCAGGTAGATTTTTTAACGCGGCAACCATTTCTTTTTGGTCTGCTGCACTTAAGCCGTTGTATTTGCCAATCGCTAATACCAACATTGCCAAGCCAACTAATTGGGTTGTGAATGCTTTGGTTGATGCCACACCAATTTCTGCGCCGGCGCGCGTCATAAATGCCAAATCTGATTCGCGCACGAGTGATGAACCCGCAACATTACAAATTGAAAGGCTGCCTAAATAACCGAGTTCTTTTGCCAAACGCAACGCCGCAAGTGTATCTGCCGTTTCGCCAGACTGGCTGATGGTGACAACCATGCTGTTAGGTTGCACGAATGATTTTCTGTAGCGGAATTCGCTGGCGATTTCTACGTTGCATGAAATGCCGGAAAAAGTTTCTAACCAGTAACGCGCAACCATGGCGGAGTGATAGCTGGTGCCGCAGGCAACGATTTGAATGTGTTTTACTTTTTTAAATAATTCTGCCGCGCCGTTGCCGAAAGTTTCGTCCATTACGGATTCATTGCTTAAACGGCCTTCCAATGTGTTCAACACAGCGTTGGGCTGTTCGTAAATTTCTTTCAGCATAAAGTGGCGGTATTGGCCTTTATCGCCAGCATCGTAACTTGCAGTTGATTCGTGAATTTGACGCTCAACAGCAACACCGGTGGTATCAAAAATTTTGATGGTGGTGCGAGTAATTTCTGCCACATCGCCTTCTTCCAAGAAAATAAAACGGCGCGTTACCGGCAACAAAGCGAGCTGATCAGAGGCGATAAAGTTTTCGCCAATACCTAAACCAATTACCAAGGGTGAACCAGAGCGCGCAACAACTAAACGAGTCGCATCATTTTTATCCATCAATACAGTGCCATAAGCGCCGTGTAATTGTTTTACCGATTTTTGTACCGCAGCGAGCAAATTACCTGTCGCTTTTAATTCTTTTTCAACCAAGTGCGCGATGACTTCGGTATCGGTATCCGAGGTAAATACATAACCTTCTTCTTGCAAAAGGCGACGCAAATTTGCGTGGTTTTCGATAATGCCGTTGTGCACTACGGCGATGTGTTCGCTGGAAACATGTGGATGCGCGTTGCGCTCGCTTGGCTCGCCGTGAGTAGCCCAACGCGTGTGCGCAATACCAGTTCCGCCCGGGGTTGGGTTTGATGCAACTGCATCTGACAATTCTTTTACTTTGCCTAAGCGACGCAAGCGTTGTAATTCACCGCTGCTATTGACCACTGCCACACCGGCAGAGTCATAACCGCGATATTCAAGACGGCGTAAACCTTCTACCAAAATATCTACTACATCACGCTGCGCTACCGCGCCTACGATTCCACACATATGATTTTCCTTGCTGAAAAATAAATTAATTTTGTAAAACCCCCTCCCAACCTCCCCCTTGAAAAGCGGAGAGGGGCAAAAGCTCCCATTAGCTAAGAGCTTCGCTTAAAACTCACAACTCTTCCCGAAAAGGGAGTCAAAGCTCCTCCCATTTGTGAAGGGGGAGGCTGGGAGGGGGTTTAGGTTTTAGACGCACAAATCACTTGCACACCTTGTTGTTCAATTTTTGCTTTATCTTCGTTGCTGATTCCGTCATCCGTCACTAAAACTTTTACTGCTGACCAAGGCAATTCGAGGTTGTGAATTTTGCGGCCGATTTTGTCTGACTCAGCCATCACAATAACTTCGCGGGCAACTTCGGCCATTACGCGGCTCAAGCTGTAGAGTTCGTTAAAAGTGGTGGTGCCGCGCGCTAAATCCAAACCATCGGCACCGATAAAAAATTGGTCGAAGTTGTAGGAGCGCAGAATGGATTCAGCCAGCTGACCTTGGAAGCCTTCGGACTTAGGATCCCAAGTGCCGCCGGTCATTAAAATCGTGGGTTCGTTTTCCAGCTCGCGCAATGCGTTGGCGATACTGAGGGAATTGGTCATAACCACCAAACCTTGCTTGCCGGACAGTTCAGGCAAAAGGGCAGAAGTGGTTGAGCTGCCGCTATCGAGGAGGATGCGGTTGTGATCGCGAATAAGCGCAGCGGCGGCTTTGGCTATGGCTTGCTTACGAACTGAAACTTTTTCTTCAATCGGATTGGCAATCAATTCTTGTGGAACCAGTACAGCACCGCCGTAGCGGCGCAGCAGTAAACCATTGGTTTCTAACGCAGCTAGATCCTTTCGAATCGTAACTTCTGAGGTGACAAACTGCCCCGCCAAGGTCTCAACACTCACTTCACCGCTGGCGTTAAGCAGGTCAATTATGGCGCGACGGCGCTGTTGAGTGTTACGTTTAGTCATGAAGACTTGCCTTAAGTTTCGTTTCGAAAGATATTGTAGCTTTTCGAAAGATAAAAGCAAGCTTCTCATTCTGAATACTGGTGATTACTCCATAAATAGCCTAGCCAGAGGCATGCTGACCTGTCCAAAGTCCCAAAACTCTTCCACATTGGAGTTGATCATTACTGAAACCACCATGTTTTTTTCTGGAATCACCATAAACCAGCTTTGTGAGCCCCGAGACACACCGCCGTGGTTTGCGTTGGTGACTTTTCCGTTTTCATCTTCGTAGTCTTTCCAACGCCAGCCCAGCGCATAGTTTTCCTCGTTAATGGTGCCATCTGCCAAGGCTTGGGGTTGCCAGAACAATTGGCGTGTTTCTGGCGAGATAAAACTATCGTTCAGCCAAGCTGAGCCAAGTTTTACCATATCCGATGGGGTGGAAATAAATCCTCCACCCGCGAGCCGGTGGCTCAAATCTACCTTTTGCCACACACGAAATGCCGGATGCTGTCCATCATGATTCCAGTAAAACCCCGCCAGTGAATTTTGCTCAGGCAACTCGTATTCAGCACCTGTGGCGCTCATCCCCAAGGGATTAAAAACTTCCTTTCGTATAGCGTTGAGAAAGCTTTCGCCCGCGACCGTCTCCAGCACAGCACTCTGCAATACGGTATTAAAACTGGCGTAATGAAATTGGCTGCCCGGCTCACTTAGCAGGGAGCTATCGTCAAATACTTCGAGCGATTCTTTTACCGAGGTGTAGCGCTTATTTAATTTGAACAAATAATACAAACCCCAAAGATCGCCGTAATTGTCCAGATAGTCAGGCACACCGCTGGTGTGGGATGCCAATTGCCTGGGAGTAATTTTTCCCCATTCGGAATTTGGCAGCTGTGGATAATAGTGTGATATGGGTTTATCCAAATTGATTTTTCCAGCTTGAACCATTCTGGCGAGCAAGGTTGCGGTGATGGGTTTAGATGAACTGCCAATCCGAAATTGCGTATCCACGGTTGCCGGGATTTGTTTTTCCAGATTCGCCCAACCGACAGCGCCTGCCCACACAATTTTTCCATCGATGGCGACAGCCGCAGACATAGCAGGCGCGTGATTTTTATTTTTATGCTGGCTCAACAGTTCCAAAGCAGCGGCAGATTTAGGATGTGCAGAAAAGGGCGTTGTTTGCGGTGTGTGTGCAGGTGGTGGAATATCTTTTGCCCACCACATAGGTAAAACACTTTCGTAGGCGAGGAATATATAAATTGGTTTCAGAAACCAAATTAACAATCCTATAAGAATTACAAAAAAACTAACCCGACTTAACTTACGTTTCATTTTGAATCACCTTATGTGTGTTGGATGTGCCGCACACATTGGTGAATTACTGTTTAGATTTCTTAGCAAAATCAAAAAAAACTAAGCAATTTTAAAATCTAAGGTTATTCAGGGTTGAATTTGGGCTTGTTGAACGGTTCGGTAAGCAGTTGGTGTGAGCCCAACAATATCTTTAAATGCACGGTTAAAGGAGGCAATTGAACCGTAACCCAGATCAAGTGCAATAGTGAGTACGGGCAAATGAGATTCAACCAATCGTTTGCGCGCTTCTTCAATACGATAGTGATTTAAAAATGCGTTGAAGTTGGTATAACCCAAGCGCTGATTAATCAGTTTGCGCAAGTGATGATCCGGGCACTCCAGTTGTAGTGCCATTTGACTAATGGTGAGATCAGATTGCAAATAGCCTGCGTTTTCAATAAAGGTATGCAGTTTTGCATTGAGCGCATTTTCTTGTGGTAGCAAACGCGAATAGCGGTTGATTCCCACACCCGCGTTTGACGTTATTATTGTTTTCGCGGTAATGGCACGTGCAAACAAAAGTGCAGCCGTAATACTGGTGCCAATCAAACAAATAGATGAATTCATCAACATAAAAATGGGGTGACGATTCAACGTGGTATTGCTTAACTCAACCAAATCCAACATCAGAAAAAACAAACCCACCAATAATACTAACCAAAAACGCGCTATCCTCCGCTGTTTGACCAAATCATTCCGCCAGGTTGCAATAACACTGAACAACAAGTGCAGAATGAAAATGAGCCCAATGAAATGGCTCAGCATTTGAAGCTGACCGCCACCGCCGCGTATCAAAAAAACATAGATATAAAATAGCGCCAACATCACCAACGCCCACTTCCCCAAAGTTGGCCAACGCTGTAAATCAAATCCGTCATCAAATAATTGTTTGCCATACAACCACAACAAGAGCGGCATGCCATGGGTAAACATGAGTAAGACACTGCGGATAAAACCTTGAGGGCGGGGGTAGTAAGGAGCGGTCAACAACAAATAGGCCGTAATACCTAATGCCAATAACAGTGGAATTGTCTGCGCCAACCAAGTCGATTGTTTGTTGTAAGGCTTATAGATCAAATACGCGAGCAACAGGACTAATTGACCAATGCAGGCATAGCGAATAAAAAAATCCAGATGGGAAATAACAGGAAGTGTTGTCACATATACCTTAGATAAATCCCAACCATAGCATCAAGCAGGGAAAATGTAGGAGAGGATTTCCCTCTCGTGAAAAGAGGGAAATCATAAATCATCCGTTCACAAACTTCGACCCGCGTTAAGGTGACTAAAAAAGTATCCGCTAATTTAATATCAATTGCGCTTCGCCCGCTAAAACACTGGCTTTGGTGGGGCAAGTTCCGGTTCCTTTCCAGTCTAGGCTAGCGCCTACCAGCAGCGAACGCTCGCCTTCAATTGTTTCACCTTTTGCGGTTACTAATTTTGCATCGCCGACTTTTGCGCTAAGTTCAGCCGAAGCGAGCTGGCTTTCCTTTAGCTTGATACTAAGTTCGCCGGCATTCACATTGGCAGTCAAACAGGCGCTGGTTCCGGCTATGCGAAGCTCTCCCGCACTTAGGTTAACCTCTAATTTTTTATCTTTAGGAACACCGAATTTTACTTTTATGGTCACATGATCGTAACGGGTGATACCTGTGGGACTTAGATCAAACTCGGCGACACTGCCGATTTTCTTGTTCCAGCCCAAATCTTTAAGTACTTGATAGCAGTTCTTCTCCAGACTCCCTTTTTGACAAGTCGCCGTCACCACTGCCGTTAAGCTATTACCCGTTGTACCCGTGATTTCCACGTCGCCGGCGGGCACGTTTAGCTTTATGAGTTCTGCTTGAGCGACATCCTCCTGTAGGGTGATATTCCTTTCGGCATCGGTAGCCAAGGCTGCTGGGGAGCTGAAAACCACGAGTAAGGAGAGAGTGCTGCCGATTATTGTATTGCGATTAATGCTGAACATAGGGCCATCCATTGATATTAAATGAGTGGCAGCCCGAAGGAGCTGCCCAATTGTTTATTAATCCAGTTTCCTTGTTAATCTTGATTCCGCTAATTAAATCTTGTCCCGTTGTTTGCGTTCGATTTCGGACTAATCCTGCAAAATAGATTTATTTCTAAAAAATAATTTCATGCAAATCAACCAGTTAATTTTTTGGCATAGACCTTGTAATGCAGTACGGAAATGTACTCGGGTGCTGTACCTATAGTTCTCTAGACGTATGTTTGCCCCTGTTTGGATTCTTTTTCTTAAAAAATATTTACAACAATTCACTATGGGCGAGGTTAAAGTGACTCGCCTCTTGTTAACTCGTCGTCTTTAAGGACAAATTTATGAAAGCTTTTCAGATTTTAAGCGCACTTTTAGTTTCGAACATTTTAGTTTCAAGCCTCGCCTTTGCCGACGACTCCAGTTGGAGCGCACCACATGCGCCTTATCAAATTACTGACAACATTTATGCGGTAGGTACTGAAGGAATTGGTGTGTATCTCATCACTACGCCTAAAGGACATATTCTGTTGGATGCAGCCACAGAGCAGGGTGCGAATGTGGTTGAAGCTAATATCAAAAGTTTGGGTTTTAAATTAAAGGATATTAAATATTTACTCGAAAACCACGCTCACTCAGATCACGTTGGCGGGCTCGCGCAACTCAAAAGATCTACCGGTGCAACCATTGTTGCAAGCCAAGGTGACCAGCACAGCCTTGAGCATGGCACGCTGGATAGCGAAACCAATTGGGAAGATAAATTCACACCCGTTAAGGTGGAAAAAATACTTGCCGATGGTGAAAAAATTTCTTTAGGTGGAGTTCAGTTGCAAGCGGTACTTACCCCTGGGCACACCAAAGGCTGTACAAGCTGGTTTATGGAATCACCGGATAAAGGCAGTACGCGCAAGGTCGCATTTATTTGCAGCCTCACCACGGCCGGGAACAAATTGGTTAACAATAAAATCTATCCGCAAATTGCCGATGATTTTCGCAACACCTTTGCACGGCTTAAAACCAAAAATGCTGATTTACTTTTGATTGGTCACCCGGATTTAGCCAACTTGGAAGAAAAAAATATCGCGAAGAAAAATGGCAAAGCAGACGCGTTTGTAGATTCAAATGGATTACAAAAATTCGTAAAAACATTTGAAGACAAGTTTGAAGCGGAATTGGAAAAGCAGAAAAAAGCGCAGTAAGTTTTTCAGCCCAAACAAAAAGGGCGACTTTTATAAGTCGCCCTTGGCTAACAACCCTAATCGAATCAATTCACAAACTTAGACAAAAGCCTTAAGTAAGCGGATTGATAACCACAGGAGTTTTCGGTCACGCTCCAGGAGTTAATGGGCCAGCTGGTATTAAAATCTTTATAGGATTTTTGCGCAGGTTGGCCTTTGGGCGGTGTTGGTGCTGCGCTACCGCAACCAGCGTTCGGGCTAGTTGAAGTGCAATTGCTATCCCAATCGTAAGACGGGTTAGGGCCACCGGTTAAAAAGCCTGGCGCAGGGCCATAGGTTGAGGTGCCTACTCTGTCCCACTTGGGGCTGCCATCACTAAACCAGGTGTGATAGAACTCATTGACCGAATTGTAAGCTCCAAGTGAAGACATGTTAGAAAGATAAACCATGCCTTGCGGGTTAACACCGTGGATGTAATTTACATAGGTGAGCGCATAATTTTTAGCCGCCGCATTATCAAAACCGCTGACGCCATAGTTCACGATATTCATGAACATACTGCCTTTGGCTGATTTGCTATTGTTGCTACCCCACGTATAAGCCCCTAAAAAAGCCAAATAGGGATCACGCTTGCTGGTCATAGCAGCCCAATTATCAGTACCACCCGACATGCCATTTTTAAAGTAGTTTTTGATGTTAGTCGCCACGCCATTGGTGACGCCGCTCAAATTGGCGTAATACAGCAACGCAGAATTTTCTTGTTCATTGAAATTATCAACCCACGTTTTTAAATTTGAATTGGTATAGTCCGTTTCTACATGGCTTTTATAAGCCGCGCCGCTGGTGGATGCATAAAGATAAACAGCCGCTATACGTTTCTTAGTGGCGCGATCTTTAGGGCTCCCCATACCGGTAGACCAGTCAATGGGCTCTTGTTGGCCTGCACCCAAACCAGCGCTGCCCGGTTGTCTGCTGTTATCGTTATTGAAAAATAGTACGTTAGGATTAGCCACTGCCCAAGACCACGCATTTTCAGCGCGCGCATTTAGGTCCGTTGCGTAAGTGCTCCACGCTGGAACATCACGAAGTACCTTACTGGAAAAAGCAAAGGCGGCTGCGGTAGACATGGTTGCATTGGTACTGGCAGAACCGTAGTAGCTTGCGCCAGTAGCTGCCGATGGCGGGCTGGCGCTATCGAGGCCAACAATACTCAACACCGAGTTGTTGCCGGTCGCATCCTGCATTTTTTTGAGCCAATCCAAGCCCCATTTCACTTCATCCAAAATATCGGGAATACCATTGCCGGATTCGGGGATATCGAAATCATCCGTCCAAGCCGCGGGATTTTCGATATAGGCATGCAACAAGGTAATCACGTAGTCTGCGCCCCAACTGGTGTATTTGTTGTAATCGCCAGCATCGTACCAACCGCCGGAGACATCTTTCTCGGTAGCCGCATTGTTTTTATCGTTGTAGAGGCGCGCATTTTTATCTTGGCGGGCACCTATATGGCTAGCGCCATCCACCCACGCGAACTCTGCGAAAGGTTGTTGTTTGGCAAAGCCCGCGCGCTGATAAAAGAAGGTGCGCAGGGCGCTTTTAAGTACTGGCTTATACACATCGGCCGCAATCTTAAAGCTGGGCGAACGGACGTTTTGGGCTTTATCCACAATCGCGTAGGTGCCTGCGGTAGTTACGCTGGAAAAATCAAACCACCACGCTTTGTCGCCAGAAGTGCTATCGGTATTGCCGGAGTTCCACACGGCTGGCGCTGCGTTCAAGACAGTTTCACCGGTAGTCATATTGACCAGGCTAAGGCTTGCGCTCGGCATAAAGCTTTTATCGGCGTCGTAGCCCGTTTGAGGGTCGCGAATAACTGCTATTTTTTGTGCATCAGGAAGATAACCAAATTGATCGACGACCAGAAAAGCACTGACAGTGGCAGTTACTGATCCGGTACTAGTACTTGAACTAGAGTTGCTCGGACTAGACGAACTAGAACTGCTGGAAGATAAACTACTAGACGATGAACTGGAAGAACTGCTCAAGCTGGATATTGATGCTGCAGAACTGACTGCTGGAGGTGGCGTGGTTCCGCCGCCACCTCCACCGCCCCCACCACATGCGGTGAGAAATGCAATGAGAGGAATACTCAGGAGTTGATTGCTTGCACGCATAAAAGGCCTCGTTATGATTATTGTAAAAATCTTGTACTGCTATGGTAAGCAAGATCTGCCAATAAAGTAACCGTTTACACACCAACTTTGTACTTTTTTTACAATCATGTCGCTATCTATGTATTTGAGGTAGAACTGCCGATACTGTAAGCGTTTGTCCACGACGACAGCCTGAACTTGATGCAACCAAACCGGGTACAACATTGAGCCGCAAGAGCGCATTCGATCCGCTGCCCCAGGCGACTAACAAACCAGTAGCGCGCTCCAGATCAGGAACCTGTTCACATTTTGAGCGTCTTTTATAATTACTGTATGAATATCATATAGAATGATTAATCATCTAAAACAACTATAAATCTATATCGTTGATTTTTAAGGGTTCGTTTTATTTTGCGATTTTATTTTCACAGCGAATAGCGGATTTTTTTTGCTAATTCGTCTTAGTATTTTGGATCAAAACATAATAACCACAGGTCAGGTATGTCAAACCGAGAAAATCTTTCATCCCTGTTTATGGGTATTCAGAAGAGTTTGGCCAAGGTTGCATCCACTATTGCACCGCCTAAGGAAATTGAAGACATAGTCCAGGAAACCTATGTCCGGATTTGTGAAATATCCAACGATGAGACCATAAACAGCCCTCGCTCCTTTATGTACCGGATAGTAAAAAATCTGGCGCTGGATTATGTCAAACGCGCAGAAAACCGATTGTCCATCAGCCTTGACGATAACCAGAATGCGGTTATTCAGGATTTTTTTGAGCAAGCTGGGGAAGATTCCACCTTCAATACGGTTGCTTCAAAAGAAGAATTTGAGTTGTTTTGCAAAGCTGTTCGTCAGTTACCCATTCAATGCAGACGCGTGTTTGTGATGAAAAAAGTTTATGGTTACAGCCAAAAAGAAATCGCCGCTGATTTGAATATCAGTGAGAGTACTGTTGAAAAACACATTGCCTTTGGAATTAAACGATGTTTCCACTACATGAACGTTCAGTTGGACTCACAGCCAGGAGTTGTCAAAGACGATTCCACCCGGGAAATGTTGTGTGAGGGAGGTTCATTGTGAGTAATGTTGTGGATTTCCCCAATCAGGAAAAACGTTTTGATAAAGCCAGTTTGTGGATCGCGCGCTTGGATAGAAAATTAACCAAAAGCGAAGAATCCGAATTGCGACACTGGTTGGCGCAAGATGCCGAAAATAGCAAAACCCTAATACAATTGGCTCAACTCTGGGACAAGATGGACAGACTGTCATTGTTATCAGAGGTTTTTCAAATACAACCCCGAAAAAAATCCTACACCATGCGTTATGCCATAGCGGCATCTTTTTTATTTGCTTGCCTGGGCGTTTTTTCGCTAATGCAATTTACCGCTGAAAACATAATGCCTGAATTGGCTTATGAGACTGCGGTGGGCGAACAGCAAAAAATTTTACTCGACGATGGTTCAACCCTGATTTTGAACACTGATAGTCAAGTACAAGTTATCTATTCCGCTAAACAGCGTTTGTTATTACTCAGTCGCGGTGAAATTCATATTGATGTTGCGCATGATACTTCACGCCCTTTGCGAGTAGTGGCTAACGACAAAGTGGTTCAGGCGGTTGGCACTGCCTTTGACGTGCGCGTTTTGAATTTAAACAAAGTGAAAGTGTGGGTTACCGAAGGGCGTGTGGCGATTGCGGATAACAAACATATTGAAAACCCTACCGCACTGGAAAAGGAGCCGCTGAACAATCCCGGTCTATTTATTTCCAAAGGTGAAAAAGCGATTTTATCCGGCGTTAGCCAACAGGTAGAAAAAATCAGCGACGGTGATATGACGGCGCAACTGAGTTGGCAGCAAGGCAATATCGTATTTCGCGGTGAAACACTGGATGAAGCTGTGTTGGAGTTTAACCGTTACAGCGACAAAACCTTTGTGATCCTAGATTCATCTCTTAAACAAGTTCGCATTGCCGGTGTATTTAAAATTGGTGATACGCTCAGTTTGCTATCAACCTTGCATAATAATTTTGATATCCACTATGAATACGATAAAGCGAACAAAATTCTGTTAACTATGGATAAATAACCGGGTAAATGAATAGACAAATAATAAGTCCACTCGATAACACTCTTTTTTATAACAATAATTTTTTGCGGCTAACAATAAACTGCTAATGAAGCACTCGCAATGGTGGAAAAAGCAATCTCTATCGTCTTATAAGTGTGCAGGCAAAAACCTGTCACCACGTATGGTCGATAAAGTCTTATTCAGCACTGTGGTCGTAAGTTGTCTGGTATTCAATTCGCCAGCAACTTTGGCTAGCGCTGGAGTTTTGTCAAAAAAATATGACTTCGACATACCGAGAGAACGAGCCGATCTTGCTCTGACTACCTTTGCCGAACAAGCTAATCTGACGCTGATATTTCCCTACGATAAAGTTAAAGAAATTGAAGCTCGCAGGCTGTCTGGTCATTATTCCATTGAAGACGCTATAGATATTTTATTGCGTAATACCGGTTTAAAAATGGTAGCGGATACCAACGGTCAGCTCATGATTATCCAAAATACTAATAATCAGGAGTCTGAAAAGATGCCCAAAAAGTCGACGTTATCAACCGCTATAGTGGCGATACTATCCTCTGTGTTCACGTCTCACTATGCAGCTGCGCAAGACAATCCAGCCGCGCCTACTGCAGAAGAAGTGATAGTGACCGGTATTCGCCAATCCTTGCAACGCAATATGGATATTAAACGCGACGCTTCCGGTGTTGTGGATGTGATTACCGCTGAAGATATCGGTAAATTCCCCGATTCAAACATTGCAGCATCATTGCAACGTGTTCCCGGTGTTTCAATTCAGCGCAATGGTGCGCGTGGTGAACCTACAGGTATTACCGTGCGCGGTTTTGGTGGCGACTTTAACGAAACATTATTTGATGGCCGTAGAATTTCTACCGCCTCTGGCGGCCGCTCGGTTGATTTCAGTACTGTGGGTGCAGATTTTGTTGGCGGTGTTTCCGTCATGAAAACGCCTGATGTCACTATGGGAAGCAATTCAATTGGTGCCACGGTTAATATTTCTTATCCAAAACCTTTTGATCATCCCGGCCAAAAAATTGCCGTATCTGTTTCTGGATCCATGCAAGATCAATCTGGTGAAATCAAACCCACACTGGGCGCTTTATACAGTAACACCTTTGCTGATGAAACCATGGGCATTCTGGTTAACTTGATTCAAACTGAACAAGAAACCGAAACCAATCACGTCTTTGTTTCCGGATGGCAAGGTGGCAAGGTTCGCCCTTGTCAATTAACCTCAACCTGTACCAATGATCAATTAAATACTCCTGGTTCAATTGTCAGTTGGAACCAAATTCAATTTGGTGCTGATCAGAACATTACTACCGATGAACGTCTTGATGGGCGCATTGCATTTCAATGGCGACCCAATGATCAATTATTGTTGACCATAGACGACAACTACTCGCGTCAGGAAGTTGAAACCTTTAACTATGGTTTTGGAGTCTGGTTTGACTTCAATGCGTTTCGCAACGTTAAGCAAGATGCCAACGGCACTATTGTCGATTTCGTTAACCTGGAAGACGTAATGAATTTGAACGCGGGTATTAACCGTTCACTACTCGAAACCAATCAAGTTGGTGTGAATGTAAAATACGATGCGACCGACAATCTTTCTTATGTATTTGATTTTGCTCACGCAAAAAGTGAATTAAATCCTGATGGGCAAAACAGTACCGATGGCATGAACCTGGGTTACGGTGGCGCTATAGGATGTGATATGGGTGTGCGCGTAACGGGCGACAGCAGCAGTCATTTACCGGTAATGTCCACCTACGGCCCTTCTTGCGATAAAGCCAGAGTAGTAAGAGACCCCAGTGTGATTGGTTCGCATGTTATTGTGCGTATGCGCCAGGAAAATGTTGACACTATTGATCAAGCAAAATTCATGGTGAATTGGAGCCAAGATAATCTTAAAGTCGATCTCGGTGCATCGATTGTTGATGATAATTTCACGCTACAAAACAGCAATACTTTCGCCAATAATTTTTGGCAAACCTGGTCAGGTTACGGCGCACCTTCTGGCAGAAGCACCGGTGTGGTGATCCCGACATCAGTGCCTAGACATTTTGTTAGCACCTCGAATTTTATTCCTGGATTCTCCGGTAATGATGGGCTGACCCCTGAATTGCTAGCCTATAATCCGTTTGATGTTTACAACTATCTTGAAGGATTGGGCAACCCACAAACGAAAAATATTCCAGGCTACAACTATGACTGCTGCGGGAGTAACTACACCGGCAAATTAGCGTTGGCATTGGACCCTGGTAGTGTGCAGGATATTACTGAAACCACTACATCATTATTTTTGAAAATTGCATTTGATACTGAGTTGGGTAATTTACCTTTCCATGTCAATGCAGGCATTAGAGAAGAGCAAACCAGCGTGAAATCAAAAGGCCAAGGTCGTGTACCGACTCAATTAGCCTTGAGCCCGGCAGACCCCACACTTTTGACAACAACCTTCTCTGATTCAAAAGCCATTTCAACATCACACGATTATGCATTCCTGTTACCGAGTTTGGATTTAAAACTAGGGTTAACCGATGATTTGAATTTGCGTTTTGATGCGTCGCGCACACTGACCCGCCCATCAATTAACTTCCTCACACCGGTATTAAACGTAGGTTCATTGCCGCGTGTAGGCGCCTTAACGGCAACTGGTGGCAATCCGAAATTGGAACCCTTCCTGTCGGATAACATGGATCTTGCATTGGAGTGGTACTACCAAGACAACTCCTATCTTGCCGGTAACTATTTTGTGAAAGATGTTACTAACTTCATCGTGCAAGGTACCCAGCGTCAAACCATCAATGATGTAATTGATCCTAGTACCGGCCAAAAAGCAATTTACAGTGTGAGCCAACGCGTGAACGGCCCCAAAGCGCGCGTCGATGGACTTGAACTTGCGTGGCAACATGTCTTTAACGAATCAGGCTTTGGTTTCAATGCTAATGCGACCATTGTGAATACTGACAAACCCTATGACCGCAACGATTTAAGTCAAAGTGGTTTTGCAGTGACCGGCCTTGCAGACTCATTGAACTTTGTTGGCTTCTATGACAAAAATGGATTTGAACTGCGCGTCGCCGTGAACTGGCGCGATGAATATTTGTTGCAATTTGGGCAAGGCCAAAATATTTCTGAATACGGCGCCGAACCAACCTTTGTTAATGCAAGTACACAAATTGATATCAGCGGAAGTTATGCATTTACTGAGCAGTTAAATGTATTTTTTGAAGCGACCAATATCACCAACGAGACAATGAGTACTCATGGCCGTTATGACAACCAGTTGCTAGATGCATGGGCATATGGCAGCCGTTACAAACTTGGAGTCCGTTACAGATTTTAAATACTTGTTCTCAGCCGCTTTGGAGTCAGCTCTTGAGCTGACTCCTTTTTTGTTTTTTGAAATAATTAGAACAGCACTATGAAACCTATAAAAAAAATCGTCATAGTCGGCGGAGGCACAGCGGGTTGGTTAAGTGCTTGCATTATCGCAGCACGACACAAAGGTCGCGAAGCTTCAGGTTTTAGCGTGACGCTGATTGAATCTGCCAATACGCCAACCATTGGTGTCGGTGAAGGCACTTGGCCTACCATGCGCAGCACTTTGTCGCGTATTGGCGTTTCTGAAACAGAATTTTTTCGTCAGTGTGATGCAGCCTTCAAACAAGGCGCGCTCTTTTCACGCTGGACTACGGGTGAAACTAGTGATGCCTATTTTCATCCTTTGATGCTACCCCAGGGATTTTCGCAAGTTAATTTGGTACCCCATTGGTTACAACAAAATAACGCTCAAAATTTTTGCGATACCGTTTGTCCACAAGGTGTTATTTGCGAAAAAGGCCTTGCGCCCAAAACAATCAGCCACGCAGAATTTGAAGGCGTCGCTAATTATGCTTATCATCTGGACGCAGGAAAGTTTGCTCCTTTTTTACAGCAACATGCCTGCACCCAATTAAATGTTAAACATTTAATTGCCGATGTTACCCAAGTCAAATTAACTGACACAGGTGATATTGATAAATTGCAGTTGGACCAAGACCAGGAAATTTCCGGTGATTTATTTATCGATTGCACCGGCTTTCGTGCGCTACTGATTGGCGACGCTATGCAAGTTCCCTTTAAGGATTGCAAAGATATTTTATTTTGCGATACCGCGCTTGCCGTTCAAGTGCCTTATGAACATGAATTTTCACCTATTGCTACTCACACTATTTCAACCGCGCAAAGCGCAGGTTGGATTTGGGATATAGGTTTACCTACGCGACGCGGCGTAGGGCATGTCTATTCCAGCCAGCACATTAGCGATGAAGATGCCGAACGGGAATTGTCGGCTTATATCGGGAAAGATTCTATCTCACCTCGAAAAATAAAAATTCGCGCAGGCCACCGCGAAACCTTTTGGAAAAATAATTGCGTTGCTGTGGGCATGTCGGCCGGTTTTCTCGAACCACTTGAAGCATCAGCCATTGTTATGATTGAGTTATCCGCCAAACTAATTGCCGAACAATTACCGGTTGATCGTGAAGTTATGGATATTATTGCGAAGCGATTCAATGCGACGACTTTGTATCGTTGGGGCAGAATAATTGATTTTTTAAAATTGCATTATGTGCTAACCCAACGCCGCGATTCCGCTTTTTGGCGGGATAATCTGGAACCATCCTCAATTCCTGAGCGGTTAAAGGATTTATTATTATTGTGGAGTTATCAATCGCCCTGGTTCCATGATGAATTCAATCAAGTTGAAGAAATTTTTCCGGCAGCCAGTTATCAATATGTACTTTACGGTATGAGATTCAAAACACGGACTGAGACTGATACTTTGCAAAATACCGCCAAATACGCCGAGCGTTTGTTGCGTGAAAATAAAAATATGACAGAAAAATTGGGCTTGTCCCTCCCGTACCATCGCGACCTCATAATGAAAATAGTTGAGCGCGGTTTACAAACTGTTTAATTGATCTTGGAGAAACTCGTGGCCCATTTTGAATTACTATCTGCTGAACAACATCAGGATCTGCGTTTGATAACTCATGGTGAGACGCTGCACTTTACACCCGTCATTAGCAGTGAATTTTTTGAAGCAGCCTATTCATTACCCATAATGTTGACTAAAAATGCTGAGACGGGTGAGTTTTTTACCGGCGTGGTATTGAGTATGAAATCAGGTGAGCCACCGATTAAAAATCTTGCCCAACGCGGTGGCTTTGTACCCTTAACACTTCAGTGCCATGGTTTTTATATTTCCGATCAGCAAATTGCCATAGACAGAGACAACCCTCGTTTCAACACCATTGAAGGAGAGGCTTTATTTACGGCAAGCCGTCAACCAGCTGAGTGTTTGCGCAAAGTGCAACATGCACTGGGTAAATTACATGTCGGGCAAGAACAAACCCAAGCCTTTATCAAAGCCATGATAGACAATCAGCTAATTGAGCCCGTTGATTTGAATTTTAGTTTTGATAAAGGTGAGCGGCTTTCGCTAAAAGGTTTGTATAGCATCAGCTTGGATTCACTTCATCAATTGGACGATGCAAAGGTGATTGAGTTTTTTCGCTCAGGTTATATGCAACTGGCCTATCTGGTTGCAGGTTCGCTTAAACAATTTAATTCGCTTGCACATCTCCGTAATCAAGCTTTGTTAAATCAAACTGAATTAGCCTGACGCCTATCTTAGTTGACGTTATTTGAGCGCTTATCCCAATGTAAACTATTGAGATAAGCGCAAAACATATCGGCCATAGCGTTGGAAAGAGCCCTAGGTCTGTTCGGGGGAGAGACCTTTTATAACTGCCTGCCCAAGTGCTTTTCGACCTGAGCCAACTCCCACTCACCGGTAAAATACTTATCGAAAACAAATATAGTGAGTGTGTGGACAAGCAGCCCTAGCCCCCAGAATAAAGAAAGGCCGACAAACCAAAGTTGATGCGGGTTAGTAATTAGATTTATCGCAATGCATCCAGCATTAATAACCAAGTACAAAAGCAGGTGAAGGTAATAACCGCGCAGGCGTTGCGCTTGTTTAAACGCAATCCGCTCTTGGGCAGTTTGCGCATTAGTGGTTTCATTTTTCGCGGTTTGATCTTTCGTTGTTTCATATTGCATAGCAGTCTCCGTAAGGGTTAAGAAGTGAACCTCAAAGACCGCAGCAATAGACTTTAGTGACTCAACACTGGCAGCGTGACCGGATTCAATGCGCTGAATAGTGCGCGCGCTTAAACCACAGGCATCTGCCAGTTGTTGTTGTGACCAGCCTCGTTTGAGGCGCATTTTCTGAATCGACATAATTTATCTCCTACTGCGGAATCGCCAGTATTGATGCAGAAAAACTGATCACCTAGGACAGCAACACGCAAGCGGTACGACACCATTACGACACGACCGTTATTTTCTCTATTTCTTTTTAGTCGGCCGCTCCCAACCCTGAATATTGCGCTGCTTGCTGCGCGCTATCGCAAGCTCTGCCGCTTCCACATCTTTGGTGATAATTGAACCTGCACCAACAGTGGCGCCTGCGCCAATTTTTACTGGCGCGACTAGCGCCGAGTTGGAACCAATAAAAGCGTTATCACCAATGTCGGTTTTGAATTTGTTAACGCCGTCGTAGTTGCAGGTGATGGTGCCCGCTCCCACATTTACGCCGCTGCCAATATTTGCATCGCCAATGTAACTCAAGTGATTAACTTTGCTGCCTTTGGCGATAATCGCTTTTTTGGTTTCCACAAAGTTGCCAATTTTTACGCCGTCCGCCAGATGAGTGCCGGGGCGTAAACGCGCGTAGGGGCCAATATCACAATCGTCGGCCAATACTGAATCTTCAATATGGCTGTAGGCTTTGATGTGCGAACCTTTGCCGATAGTCGCATTGATAATCACGCAGTTGGGTTCGATGGTGACGCCATCGCCCAGCACCACATTGCCCTCAAATACGCAGTTCACGTCGATCACTACATCGCGGCCAGCTTGTAAGTTGCCGCGAATATCAATGCGCGCTGGGTCGAGTAAAGTCACACCCGCAACCATCAATTCATTCGCTTTTTGTTTTTGATAGAAACGCTCAAGTGCGGCTTGTTGTTGGCGATTGTTAATACCTTCAACTTCTTCCACTGCATTTGGTTGCTCAACTTGAATGGCGACGCCATCGGCCTTGGCCATGGCGATAATATCGGTGAGGTAGTATTCGCCCTGAACATTATTGTTATTGAGTTGCGGCAGCCATTTTTGTAAATGTTTGGCTTTTACCGCCATGATGCCGGTATTGATTTCAGCGATTTTGCGCTGTGTTTCGCTGGCATCTTTGTGTTCAACAATCGCCGTCACCAAACCCGAAGCATCGCGCACTATGCGGCCATAGCCAGTGGGATCTTGCATATTCACGGTGAGCAAACCCATTTGGGTGTCGTTAACTTGGGCGATTAATTTTTGTAGCGTTTCAACGCGGGTGAGGGGAACATCGCCGTAGAGAATTAGCACGGTTGCATCATTGCGCAAATGCGGCAGCGCTTGTTGCACGGCGTGGCCGGTACCCAATTGTTCGGCTTGCAAAGCAAATTTTACATCGGGCGCCGCCATGCGCTCTTCTACTTTCTCGGCACCGTGGCCAACAATAATTAGAATGTGCTCACCGCCTACTTTTCGCGCGGTATCCACCACATGTTGCACCAGCGCTTTGCCACCGATGGGGTGCAACACTTTGGGTAAATCAGAACGCATACGAGTGCCTTTACCGGCGGCGAGAACGAGAATATCGAGCATGGGATTTCCTTCTTAAGAATTTGTTTGTACTAAGTTTCAAATAATTAACATTCAGTAGTGATTGTTGAGATAGATTACATTGGGTCACACCCTTATTATATTTTTTATTGTGGTACGCAATTGCTCTTCAGTTGCAGATAAGAGTCTCAGAAAAGGAACATTTAATTGTTCACTGACGTATTGGGCATGTTTCAACTCTTCTGCCGCTATCTCTTCAATCTTTTGAAGCGGCTGAGCTGCCCCGCGTTTCTCAAGCCTTAAAGCCACAACATCAGATGGCGACTCCATAAGAATTACAGACTTTATTGCCAAACGTTTAAATATATCCACAGGAAGAGGCGCAATCACTCCTTCACCGTTTCGCAACACAAAATGTCCATCTAACATCAACGGGCCTTCTTTTGACATGCGTGATACGGCGGAGATCAACGCCTCTTGATTTCTATCTACATCGCTAGTGTGTTTATTTTCTTGCCAGCTTTGGCTACCTAGCTCTTCTCGAATTAATGTACTTGCTGTTGCATGCTTAACATCTAAGGACTCCGCCACAGGCTTCCCTAAAAAAGTTTTACCTACTCCATGAGCACCGGCCAAAAAAATAACCATTCCCTATTCCCCTAGACTTGTATGTGATTGAACAAATAAAAATTGGTCTGCTGTTAAATAAGCGTAAGATTGCGGCGCTCTAATGCCATTACCCAGTTCTGCCAAGGCAAGAGGCCTTGTTAAGGGTTTAATTTTATCGAGAACTAATGCATATCCTTTTGATAGCCCTGAAAAATAAGTTCTCAATTCCTTCCTAGTTAGACCTCCGCCATATTTCTTTGCGGCTTCCCATAAGTTTGTTTGGCTTTCCTGAAGAACTTCAGCAATTTCTACCGTGGCAACAACTTTCATATCCGGCGAGGTAGAATAAATAACTAAGTGCGACACCTTTTGGACTGCCCACACCCGACGAAACTCAACTCGCTTCGAGCCATCAAGAATTTTATTCACGTATTTGGGGTGAATAGAAATCAATACCGCTTTATATTCCTGCCGCATTTGCAAGACTCCGGTATTTGAACTCGCTAAGGTTGACGATAGATTGCGGTGCTCCGGATAAAATTCCACGGCTTTTTAACTCCTCAAGCGAAATAGATGTATTTAAATGTTTTATTAATCTAAACAATATTACTTTGACTTTTTTGTCTGACATTTTACTTATTTGATCGAAAGAATAAACCGTCCGCCTGCTCACTATGGCTGCGATCTCTGTTGGGTCATTTAGAATTTTAAAATCATCAACAACCGCTATCGTTGTTAAACATTTTTCATCTCTAGATCTGTAAAATAATAAAATATCGCCCGGCACAATATTGTTTGTTTGCGCATGACATAAATAAGCTAATTTAATTGCATTACCAACATTACTCTGCGCGGGAAAAAACAATTGAAGCTGCCTACTTTTTTGGCTAACAAAATCCGGAAAAAGAATATCGTGATAATTCGGTTGTATTGGAACGAGATATTTTGCAACTCCTTCATCTTGACGAAAATGAGGGAAGTAACGGCGCACATATTCTTTGGCAGGTAAAGAATCGGTTGGCGGTGCTATTGGGTGTTCTTTTACCCAAACTTTGTCCGCACCATAACTTCCTGCATCGCAAAAACCGAATTCTTCTAATAAGGCCACTAAATAAGGTTGCTTATCCGAATTCCCATGTACAAAAACATATGCACATAAATTTTCAGATGCATAACGAAAAGCCGCTTTTAGAAAAAGCTCACCGATCTTTCGGCCTCGCACACCTTCTCCAACTTTGAAGGTACACAATTTAAGTGCTTTTCCTATAAGTACATTTCCTACATCAGTTATTTTTTCATTCTCTTGAACTGCATAAATACAAACAGCCCCTAACTGACCATTTTCATCACGGCAAACCCAAGCATGACGACCTTCCTGAGCTTTTCTACTAAACCAATTATCAAAAGGTTGATAATCTTCTCGCAAGCTATCAAAAAAACTTCCTTGCAACTCGGGAGAGAGTGCGTACAAAGGGATATCTTCAATATTTGGTAATTTAACTTCTTTGGGTTCATGTAGCCGACGAAGCCAATCTTCCGCTGTTTGAATATTATAAACACGACCGTTCAGTCCACGTAACCGCGCTTTAGCATGAATCCCTTTATCTTCTGTAATCAGGGCATGTGCGGCATTACATTCCAGCGCATAAAGAATTTCATTGTCGCAGGCATCATTTGACGACTTATTGCCAGTGTTCCAAGGGCAAGCTAGCGTGTTATCAAGCTTTTGATATTGTTTTAATCTGGATAGGGTTCTATTGCGCCGCTCGGCGTTATCATCTCTATTGATATCTTTTAAAGAAGCGGGATGATAAATAAGTTGATGCCCTCCTATGCCAGCCAAACGAATGAAATTTTGTAAATTTTCATTCAAAACGAGATAGGAATCCTGCAGTGGTATGAGGATATTAGTATCCAATAAAAATCTAAGCCTTTTAGACGTCACTGTCTTTCTACCTATTTAATTATTTTTCAATTTATTAGAAATAATTATCTTGCCTTACTGACGGAAAAAAATTTTCAAAATGAACTAATCGAAGACTTCACACGCAGCAATGCCATGCTTATCATTAAAGCTGATGGATTGTAATAGCCCGCAATCATTTACAAACAATACATCGATTTCAGCGGAAGTATGTTATTCCAGATTGTGAGTTGGCATCTTTACCCTTTTGATCCTTGTTTCGTGCAATGCTTTTATTGAGCGCTACATAATACCGAGTCGCCAATAAAAAAGGCGACTCGAAAGTCGCCTTTTGTAAAACTACTACTTGAACTACTTGCCCGCTTTTTTGCGGATCGCCTGCAGGGTACGCAATTGCGCAGAAGCTTCTGCCAATTGAATTGCTGCGCGCTGGAAATCAATCTCGGAAGATTGATTTGCCAATTGTTGTTGCGCGTGTTGCTGTGCTTCAAGCGCTTTGGCTTCATCCATATCACCGGCACGCAGAGCAGTGTCTGCCATTACCGTTACTTGATAGGGCTGAACTTCAAGGAATCCACCAGAAACGTAGAATACTTCCTCATCGCCACCTTGTTTGATAACACGTACTGGGCCTGGCTTAACGCCAGTCAGCAATGGCGCGTGACCATAGTTAATACCTAAGTCACCCACGCTACCAGTCACAATTACCATCTCAACCAAGCCTGAAAAAATTTCGCGCTCGGCACTGACGATATTGCATTGAACAGTCATGGCCATATCCGTTTCTCTTGATAAATGTCAAAGGCTACAAACTCATAGAAAAACCCGAAGCCGAGTGACTTCGGGTTAGTTCATTACTTGAGTTTGGTCGCTTTCTCGATAGCTTCGTCGATAGTACCAACCATGTAGAAAGCTTGTTCTGGCAAGTGATCGTAATCACCGGCAAGCAAGCCTTTGAAACCACGGATGGTTTCTTTCAATGGAACGTATTTGCCGGGTGAACCAGTAAATACTTCCGCTACGTGGAATGGCTGAGACAAGAAACGTTCGATTTTACGCGCACGAGATACGGTTTGTTTGTCTTCTTCTGACAATTCATCCATACCCAGAATCGCGATAATATCTTTCAATTCTTTGTAACGTTGCAATACAGTTTGAACACCGCGAGCAGTTGCATAGTGCTCGTTGCCGATGATCATTGGGTCCAACTGACGTGAAGTTGAATCCAGTGGATCGATCGCTGGGTAGATACCCTTAGCGGCGATATCACGGCTCAATACTACGGTTGAATCCAAGTGAGCAAACGTGGTTGCTGGAGACGGGTCAGTCAAGTCATCCGCAGGTACGTATACCGCTTGTACAGAAGTGATCGAACCAATTTTGGTAGACGTAATACGCTCTTGCAGAACGCCCATCTCTTCCGCCAATGTTGGTTGGTAACCTACTGCTGATGGCATACGGCCCAACAATGCAGATACTTCGGTTCCCGCCAAGGTGTAACGGTAGATGTTGTCTACGAAGAACAATACATCTTTACCTTCGTCACGGAATTTCTCCGCCATGGTCAAACCAGTCAAGGCTACGCGCAAACGGTTGCCTGGCGGCTCGTTCATTTGGCCGTAAACCATCGCAACCTTATCAACTACGTTAGATTCTTTCATCTCGTGGTAGAAGTCGTTACCTTCACGAGTACGCTCACCTACACCGGCGAACACGGATAAACCGGCGTGTTCTTTAGCGATGTTGTTGATGAGTTCCATCATGTTTACGGTTTTACCTACGCCCGCACCACCGAACAAACCTACTTTACCGCCTTTAGCAAAGGGGCAAACCAGGTCGATTACTTTGATACCGGTTTCGAGCAACTCTTCAGAGGCTGCCAAATCTTCGTACTTGGGCGCTGCACGGTGAATCTGCATACGCTCTTGTTCGCCGATGGGGCCGCACTCGTCAATTGGGTTACCCAATACGTCCATAATGCGACCAAGGGTTTCTTTACCCACAGGTACATTGATTGGCGCGTTGGTGTTGGTCACGATTAAACCGCGACGCAAACCTTCAGAAGAACCCAGCGCAATAGTGCGAACAACGCCGTCACCTAATTGCTGTTGTACTTCAAGAGTTAGATTGCCTTCGGTAATAACCAAAGCATCATAAACTCTGGGCACTGCATCGCGTGGGAATTCCACATCGATTACTGCGCCGATAATTTGAACTATATGTCCGCTACTCATTTCCGGTTCCTCTATTGTTCCAGAAATCTCAGGCCCTTTTAACAACACCTAGAGGCCTGAAAGTTTAAACACGATTAATTGTCTGGTTGCTGCGATCTGGTACTACGACAATTATGCAATTGCCGCCGCACCACCTACGATCTCAGACAGCTCTTGTGTAATAGCTGCTTGACGCGCTTTGTTGTAAATCAGTTTCAAGCTATCAATCAATTCACCGGCGTTGTCGGTTGCGCTTTTCATCGCAATCATACGTGCAGCCTGTTCTGAGGCGGCATTTTCAACAACAGCCTGATAAACCTGTGACTCAATAAAACGGGTCAATAAGCCTTTTAACAATTCAGCTGCATCTGGTTCGTAGATGTAATCCCAGTGATGCTTCAACTTGGAGTTTTCATCTGCAACCAGTGGCAACAATTGGCGAATGGTAGGCTTTTGAGTCATGGTGTTAACGAATTCGTTGCTCACGATAAACAACTTATCAATCTTGCCTTCTTCAAACGCATCCAACATCACCTTTACGCTGCCGATCAAATCTGCAACGGTCGGTGCTTCGCCGAGGTCACGCGTAGACGCAACCACGTTACCGCCAAAACTTTTAAAGAACGCAGCAGCTTTCGCTCCGATCAAGCACAAATCTATGGCAATACCCTGATCCGCCCAGACTTTCATGCTCTTGATGGAGTTTTTGAACACGTTCGCGTTCAAACCACCACAAAGACCACGGTCACTCGATACCAGGATGTAACCAACGCGCTTGACGGGACGCTCTTTCATAAAACGGTGTTTGTATTCGGGATTGGCGTTAGCCAAATGCCCGATTACATCACGCATGCGATTGGCGTAAGGCTTACCCAACTGCATGCGCTCTTGCGCACGACGCATTTTACTGGCGGCGACCATTTCCATCGCGCTGGTAATTTTCTGCGTGCTTTTGACGCTCGCTATCTGCGTC